>BNJV01002920.1_pt1 | contig 524879 bp, 502 predicted proteins | sample 8540591 | NCBI WGS metagenome assembly BNJV01 (sample SAMD00202457, study PRJDB9452) | human saliva metagenome | host: Homo sapiens | reverse complement strand
GAGAAACTTGAAGCCTATAAAGTACCACTTCTCTATGAAGAGTCCACGGCTATCCGCCGTACCTTCAATGGGAAAATAGACCGCAAGGCGTATGTCACTGCATCGAAAAAGGCATAAGGACAGTTGCCCGTCAGTCCTCCTTTCTATCATAAGCAGATAGGGATTGTGTTATTCAGAAATAACTTTACAAGTTTTTAAGGGCTGTGATGGCATGATAAACTAAAACAGATAAAAATCATCTTTGTAACCTATAGATTATCAAACAGTTACAAATAACGTTCTAAAAGGTGCTCTTTTGCGTTGCAAAAGGGCACCTTTTGATGTATAAAAGGGCATCTTTTACAATGCAAAAGACGCCCTTTTATTTTCTAATATGAATCTCTTTTACAATCTAAGGCTTATCTCCCATGTCAGGGAAGGGCTGACAAAGGAATCATGAAGGAGCTTCCTACTCGGGCAAGTCGTTTGGACTTGTCAGACAAATACACGTCCTACAGCATCCATATGATTACCCCTTAAAATGCAGATAAGTGTAAAAATAAATAGTAAAATGATGGATATTTTGAGAAAAAAATCTCGTAAAAATTAGATAAAACCAAAAATAATTCATACCTTTGTGGCAGATAAAACAAAAAGGAAAATACTATGCTTATCAATTTCAGTTTTGGTAATTACTGTTCCTTTAGGGACACAAAGAGCCTTCGGATGGAAGCAGGACAGATCAAGGAACATTCTGATTCCGTTATCGAAAGAGGCGGCTTCCGCCTCCTTCCAGTAGCCGTTCTCTATGGAGCAAACTCCAGTGGGAAGACCAATGTCATCAAGGCTTTCGGGACGTTTAAGCGTGTTCTTAATAATAATGTACGGCTAAATCCAGACGAAAGCATTGCTTATGAGCCGTTCTTGCTTGATGAAAAGTCGGCAGAAGTGCCTACAACCTTTGAAATTCAGTTGCTTTTGGAGGATACTGTCTATAGATATGGATTTGAATATACGCGCAAAACGATTGAAGGGGAGTGGCTTTTTGAGCGTAAGATAGCACCAGGAGCCAAGGAACACTATCTTTTCCGCAGGGAAAAGCAGGACTTTTCCATCTCTGCACCTTACTTTCCTGAAGGGAAGGGCAAGGAGTCTGCAACGACAGGAAACAGACTTTTCCTTTCACTTGTGGCACAATTGAACGGTCAGACATCGCAAAAGCTCATCAAGAACGTGAAGTGCTGCAATGTCATCTCGGGACTTGACGAGGATGGATATGGGCATGTTACGCTCAAGATGTTGGAGGAACATCTTAAGGGTCGTGATGATGCGGTGAAGCTTTTCAAGAAGCTTGATTTGGGATTTACCAATATTGAGGTGAAGGAAAGAGAGGTTCCGGAAGAGATAACGGAGCAGTTGTCGGGTTTCCCGTTTATGGTTCAAGAGCCAGTTGGTGATTATAAGGTGATGGAAGTGGTGACTACACATCATGTTTACGGTGCTGATGGGGCTGTTATTGGTCAGACAACTTTCCGTGCAAACGATAAGGAATCGAACGGAACAAACAAGATAATCAAACTGTCAGGACCTATCTTTAAGACGTTGATGGGCGGTAATGTGCTCTTTGTTGACGAACTGGATGCCAAGCTTCATCCCATGTTGACACGTGCAATTGTGCGTTTGTTTATGGATAAGGAGACCAACCCGCATGGTGCACAGCTTGTCTTTACAACGCATGATACGCATTTACTTGATACGAAGTATCTGCGTAGGGACCAGATTTGGTTTACTGAAAAGGATGCAACGGAGGCGAGTGACCTTTATTCTTTGCTTGATTTCAAGGTGCGAAACGACCGTGATATCGAGAATGATTACATCAATGGGCGTTACGGAGCAATCCCTTTCATCCGATAAAATAGCTTTGAATAACCATGAGAAAGATAATGAAAAACCGTAAACCTTTGGTTAGTAGGGGGCGAAAACAAGGTGACAGAGCCGTCTATACCCGCTTCTTGATAGTATGTGAAGGGACTGATTAAGGGGCTTTTCAGGGCATTACGGGATATAATACTTACCCACACGGCACGAAAAAGGCAGCAGAACGGATGTTATTCCGTGTTCTGCTGCCTTTTGTTTATGCGTTATGAATGAATCAAATGCTTAGAATTTCGCCATCTTAATGGCATCAATAGCACACTCATCTCCCTGTTTCCGAGTCTGCCACCACACCTATCTTTCGCCTGTTGTAGGTCATTGGTGGTGAGAAGACCGTATATAACGGGGATATTCTGTGTGGCATTGAGGTGCGCAATACCATAAGTCACGCCCTGACAGATGTAGTCGAAGTGTGGAGTCTCGCCCCGAATGACACTTCCAAGTATGATAATGGCATCGAAACCATCGTTCTTTGTCATCTGTTGTGCACCATATACGAGCTCAAAGCTGCCCGGAACGGTTTTGATATGGATGTTTTCAGGGATGGCACCATGCTTTTCCAGTGTCTTAACAGCGCCATCGAGCAGTGCACCTGTTACCTCTGGGTTCCATTCAGCCACGACAATTCCGAAGCACATGTTGCTTGCATCCGGAACACTTTGCTCATCGTAGTCCGATAAATGATGAAGCTCTGTAGCCATAAAGGATTAGTTTGAAGCGCGTTCTATGTACTTATCAATCTCCTGATAGATAGGAGCATTGACGTAAGTCTTCTTGATATTCTTGTAAATCTCAAGTGCTTCAGCCTTCTTTCCTTCGCTTTCGAGGAGGATACCAGCCTTCTTTAATGCCAAAGGAGCAATGCTTAAGTTGATGTTATCAGCTGCTTCTTTGTTTGCCATGTCGGCTGCTTTCTTGAAACAATCAACTGCTTTGTCATTCTGATTATTGTTAGCATAGATGTCACCGAGTGCCATCTGTGAAGCAGGACTAATCATTTCATCATCTGAAGTCTTGTACTTCTCAGCATATTCCAAAGCCTTTGCCCAGTTTGGTTTAGCCTGATGTGCATAGCAGAGTGCTATGTAAAGGTTGGCAAGGTTGCCTGCATCAGTACTGCTATAGTCGCTTTGTACCTTCTGGAAACCTGGCAATGCCTGGTCATACTGCTGTGCATTGAAGAGCGTTTGGATCTTTGCCAGCTCCGTACTTGCCTCAGCTTCACGTGGAGCTGATACGTAATTCTTATAAAGAATCACACCTGCAATGACGATGATGACGGCAGCCACTGCGATAAAGATTTGCTTCTTGTACTTCAAGAAGACGGCTTCAGAATTGTTAAGGGTCTCTTCGTATGTACCCTGTTCTTTTTTGTTTGCCATTTTGATTATGATGTTTTTTATTCTATTCTATAATATAAGGTGTGCTTAATAGCGCGACAAAATTAATCAAAAAGTCGCACATATTGAAATTTATCAACGACTTTTTTCTTTTATTGGAGGGAAAAGGGGTATCTTTGCAACTATGCAATTAAAGAAACTCTCCATCATTAATTATAAGAATATACAGACGGCAACGCTTGATTTGTCGGCTAAGTTGAATTGTTTTATCGGTCATAATGGTGAAGGAAAGACGAATCTGCTGGATGCAGTGTACTATCTCTCGTTCTGTAGGAGTGCTTTCAACCCAAAGGATTCTGAGGTTATGCGCCATGATGCCGACTATTTCGTGTTGGAGGGGGACTATGTTTCGGATGCAGGAGAGAAGGAACAGGTGTACTGTGGGATGAAACGTGGTACGAAAAAGCATTTCAAAAGGAACAAGAAAGAGTATAAACGACTCTCTCAACACATTGGTCTTGTACCGTTGATCTTCGTCTCTCCAGCCGATGCAACCCTCATTGAAGGGGGCAGTGAGGAGCGAAGAAGACTGATGGACGTGGTTATCTCGCAGTATGATAACCTATATATGGATGCGCTGACACGCTATAACAAGGCGTTACAGCAGCGTAACAGTATGCTGAAACAGGAGGATGAGCCCGACGGGACACTGTTGGAACTGCTCGAAATGCAGATGGCTGAACACGGAGAGACGCTCTATCAGAAGCGCGCAGCCTTTGTTGAAGAACTCACACCAGTGTTCCAGCGTATCTATCAGACCATCTCTGGCGACCGTGAACAGGTGACATTGGAGTATGTTTCACACTGTCAGCGTGGTCCGTTGTTGGATGTTATCCAGCGGGATCGTGCCAAAGACCGTATCATGGGCTACTCTCTTCATGGCATTCACAAGGACGATTTGGTGATGAAACTGGGTGGTTACCCAATGAAAAGGGAGGGAAGTCAGGGTCAGAACAAGACATATGTGCTGGCATTGAAGCTCGCTCAGTTTGATTTTCTGCGTCGTACGGCAGGTAATAACACCCCCTTTGCTGCTCTTGGATGATATCTTTGACAAGTTAGACAGTAGTAGAGTGGAGCAGATCGTACGTCTTGTGTCGGGCGATGACTTTGGTCAGATCTTCATAACCGACACCAATCGTGACCATTTAGATAAGATTCTGCAGGGCAGTGGGTTCAGTTATAAGCTCTTCTCAGTTGAGAATGGCGAGATAAACGAGCGGGAGGACAAGCATGTTTAGGCGGAAAGTGCAACCATTGGATGCTGTTCTCAACAGCTTTCTGCGACAGGAGGGATTGGAAACGCCGCTCCTTCAGAAGCGATTGGTTGATGCTTGGGACACTGTGGCAGGGCAGGCTGTGGCGCGATATACGCAGGAGAAGTTCATAAGAAACCAGACTTTATTCGTGAAAATCATCAATCCTGCCTTGCGTGCCGACCTTAGTATGATGCAGACGGAGCTCATCAAGAAGCTCAATGCAGCCGTTGGCTCAATGATTATCACAGAGATCAGATTCTATTAAAAGACGTTCCGTTGTCAATTTATTTCCCATTCGTTTTTCAATCTACGCCCTTTTGCATTGTAAAAGACGCCCTTTTACGGTGTAAAACATGCCCTTTTGCATGGTAAAAGGTGCCCTTTTGAACAGCAAAAGATGCCCTTTTACAAGCCTCTTTGTAACCCTTTGTGTTTGAATAGGTTACAAAGACGATTTTCATGTGTTATCTCTTTATTTCGCTTTTATGGTCTCTTCTGTTTTGTAATACTATTTCTTAGTTCGTAAACCATGGGGAAAGACGTTGCTTTCCTTCGTATATTCTCATGTCAACGCATGGCGGGACGTATGTGTTTGTTGCTCTGTTGGGAGATGGAAAGTGCATGATGATGTCTGCAAACGGCGATGAATCTGTGTGTTTTCCTTGTCTGTCAAAGTGTGAATGCCCCCGTCCCGTATTTTGTTCGTTCATCCTTTCATATCTGTTTTTATGAGGTCTTGAACGTTAGGAAACCCTTTTCTGCAGGGCATTCTCCTGCTGTAGAGAGGGTTAGAGTAACCCCATTGAGGACCGAAAGTGCTGTGTTTAAGAGTATTGATACATATCAAAAAATGCTAAATAACTGATTTTTTATGCGTAAAAGTTTTGGTGTGTGCGCAAACAGTTGTACCTTTGCATTGTCAAAAGACAAATAAAAAGATTGTTTAGGTTAGTAGTAATAGATTTAGGTTTTTAGTTATTAAGTTTAAGGTAGAACAAAAGAGATTGTTCAGATAACATTAAATAGGTTTAGTTAAGGTAATAAAGTAAGATTGGTTTTAAGGATAACAATGATGCAAGATGATTGGGGAACGCCGTGAGGCGCGAACCAAAAGTCAAGCATAGAACAAGACTTTTCAAGTCAATAAAAATAAGTAAAGAGCGCGATAGGAATCCTATCGCGCTCTCTTTGTTTGTTGAAATGTTCTTAGAACTGGGTGCTGATGTCTCTCAATAGCCCCATAATCGTACTGATTCTGAGTTGATTACACACGCCATAAACGAACAGTCCACCCAGTATAGCACCTACTGCCATGCGCAGAATGAAGGGTTTTAACTCCAAATCCTTCTTGTTTTTGATAGCCAAATATATGTTTTTCGCGAAGAAAAACACTACATAAGCGATGCACCCATATAGAAATAGTGCACTTGCTATTAGGAAAATCTCCAGTATTATCTTCATATTTTTGATGGCTTTTGTGCTTTGAAAGCTTACGGTTTATTCATGTTTTCGTAAGTATCGTGCATGGTGATGATAGCATGAAAGCGCAAAGTTAAGTAAAATAGTTTATATTGTCAAGTGATTCCGCTTGCAAACTGAAGCATTTTTATGTATCTGTTTTAGCGCTTCTGCCCCTGTGTGTACTGCTTTTTACGGCGCTAAACCCATGAAGAATCAAAAAAATAACGTACTTTTGTAGTCCTTTCCCACCTTATTATATATATAAGCGTTGAGGAATGAACCATTAAACGACATTAAAAACAAGCAATATGACAGAAGAGACACACGAGAAACTCAAGGAGATAAAGCAGTCTTTCCGCCTGTTAATGAATGGTGTGGCATCCCATTCCATGCGACAGAAGGGTGTTGAGTATAAGATAAACTGGGGTGTTCCCGTACCCGAACTGCAGCAGATGGCAGTAGAATACGGGAAAGATTACGACCTTGCCATTGAACTTTGGAAGGAAGATATACGTGAATGTCAGGTGTTGGCAACGCTGATTATGCCTGCTGAACGGATGGATAACGACCTGGTTGATGTGTGGATGGAGCGTGTTCGGACGCAGGAGATGGCTGAACTGCTGGCTTTCCATCTGTTGCAACACCTCCGTTTTGCACCCTCTCTGGCGTTTCAGTGGATTGCTTCGGATAAAGATATGTATCAGCTTTGTGGCTATCAGTTGCTTGCTCGACTGTTTGCTCAGGGTCTTGAACCTAACGAACGAGGCATCAATGAGTTCCTTGATCAGGCTCATGTGACGCTGCAAGGGGATAACCTGCCGCTGAAACATGCTGCATATAACTGTGTGTTGAGCTTCTGTGAGCTTGGTGAAGAGCTTGAAACAGTGGCGAAAAGAGCGTTGAAGGACCTTGATATTCTATAGACAGAATGACAAAAGGACATGTTTCTTAATGCCATATTTTAAAGACAGAATGACATAAGGACATAGTTCTTAATGCCATATTTTAAAGACAGAATGACAAAAGGACATGTTTCTTAATGACATACATAAAGACATAAGGTTGGATTCTTTGAAGACAGAATGACATAAGGACATACTTCTTAATGATATATTTGGGAAGACAGAATGACATGAGGACATACTTCTTTATGATATATTTGGGTGATGGAGTGACGTAAGGACTTGTTTTTTCAATGATATACATAAGGAAATGAGATAAAGAAAAGCCGCTACATCTTGCGATGTAACGGCTTATTTCTTTTTATTTGTAAGCTACTGAAGAATGATTCGAGTAGCTTTCTTGATGATTTTTCTTTTGTTTTAGACAACTCTATTCGCCCAAATCAATCTGCTTAGCAATGATTAAAGCCTCTGCAAGAGTTGCTGCAACAATGGTTACAATACCTAATGTTAACATAATCTTTTCCTTTCTTCTTTGTGCGGAACCCCTTTGGTTCTGCGGTTATTAATCTTTTTACCCTAATATTACAGGTGCAAAGTTACTGCCAAAACGCCTTATTTGCAAGAAAATCAGCAGGTTATCTCTTGTTTTATGCATCTTTTTGACGTGCGTCAAACCCGTTGATATGCATCAATAAAATCGTATAAGCTTATATTTTCAGGGTATATTTCTACGGCTTTTATGCACGAAACCTTGTATCTTTGCAAGCGTTTAGGTATTTAAGGTAACAAGATTATTGTATGGATAGACTTATCGCAATGAACAAGGAATACGATAGCACTGTTGATGCTCGTTTCCTTCAGATTCAAAATGCTCGTCGTGAGGCACTTGCCCGTAAGGCGAAGAAGAACTAATTTAAATCACTTAATAAATAAAGAGGAGTATCCTGGTGGGTACTCCTCTTTATTTTTATTTGCTAAAAGCTTAGAAGTCATCATCATCACCAACCTCATCAGCTTGTATATCCAGCTCTTCTGGGTTGGTATCGAAGGTAGTACGATAACTCTCCTCGGTCAGTTTGTCCTCGTCATAGTCCTCGTCATCTTCGTCATCACGCTTCTTCTCGTCCTCATCCTCTGGCAGCTCCTCATCGTCATTATCAAGAAGATCTTCTTCTTTCGATAGCTCTTCGGGTGTTGGGAACTTCGTACGAGTCACTACAGCCATTGGTTTCTCCTTGGCAAAGATAGCCTCGGTCCATGCTCCTTTTGATATCTCGAGCACCTCATAGCCGTCAGCCACCTTCTTATCATACAACCCACCCGGCTTCTTCAGTCGTGCTGTAGGTAGGGTAGTGGTGCTTACGTCGAACCCACTGAGGATGATGTCCTGTACACTCTGTGGTAGACTTTCCCATCCACCACCGAAGTTACGTTCCAGAACTTCAATGAGTTTATGTGCAGAGACGTGATGAATGTTCTCCCATGTAAGGTCGGTCACACGCAGGATGGGCTTCTTCTTCAATGCCCATTTCACCTTTGTGCCCTCATCCAGACGTATCTCACCCACCTGGCAACCACGTGCTTCATACTTCTTTATGACCTCGGGTCTGTCCACTTTCACCTCCTCTATGGTGAAAGCACTTTTTATAACGTCTATGTAATGACGCTCGTTATCCCTCAAATCTGCGTCACGTTCGGCTTGTGCCCATAGGCGGAAGACATCGTTTTCCTGAATGTCCCAAACGTTACTTTTCGTTAGATTCCTTAACGATAGTGTTTGTCCTTGTCGCTTCATATATATCTTTTCCTTTCAAATTGCTTTCTTTGGTATATCTGCATGCAGTGTCCTGCTTCAGATGTGGTGCAAAAGTATATACTAAAACCTAAACTTCCAAACTTTTTTGATAAAAAGTTGAGGGGAGAGTAGGTAGGATTTACAAGGTTTATACCATTATTTTTAGGTGATAACGCATTTCCTTGTCTCCTTGTAAACACGTCAATTCTATTTTCATCTACTGATAGGAAGCGGAAAAGAAGGGCTACTTTTCCCCTAATATAGTTTTCATTTTAGTTGCTGTCATTTTAACATTTGGCGTTAGATGGTTTATATTCAGTTCGTTATCTGTGCTTCTTCCGTGACAGAAGTGACAGCAACTTTGATAATTAAGTGCATGAGCGGATGATGAGGTAAATGGTAAAGCACAGAACCAATGGTGCTGAACCTGATCTGGAGCCACGCTGCTTGTCGTGCTTTTTGTCAGGAAAAAAGATTGAGGACGTGCGCTGTTAGAGATAAGAACAATGGTTGTTGGGTTGCTTTTTCATGAAAAAAAAGATCCTGACTCCACTCACGTGGAATCAGGACTGACTGTTAGCGCCCAACATTATATCTTAGCTTTGTGCTGTGTTGGGTCGAATCTTGTTATCCTTTCTTTTACCTATAAGTGACTAAGCCATATGTTTTTGCCCCAAGTTTGTATTAACATACCATAGTAATAACGCTGTTAATACAGCTATATGGTGTATAATTTCTTTGTTTATTGCAGGCTTGTTCTTTTAAATTTGGATTTAGTTTTATCCTCATTTATTATGATTTTATCCAATGAGGAAGTGGTTTTGTCTAAATTCTTTCGTCCGTTAACGGTTGCAAAGATAAGCAACTGAATTGATAACTCCAAATATTTTTTTCAAGAAAAAAAGAAATATATTTTCTTTCTTCCTATAGCTCTTTTAGCGAATTATATGATAATAAAAAAAGTATCTGTAATGCCCTTTCGAGCAATTACAGATACTAATCTTATATAGAAGATTCTAATGTTGGCTTATTAATTTATTAATCAGCGTATGGAGTTGTCTTCCACAAACGAACAGGAGCCTTCATAATGAGGTTTACAACAAATCGTGAGTCATTAACATAAGACTTCTTTTCATTCTGATTTAATGGCGTACGTGTGTAAAGATAACAGTTGAAGAATCCACTTACATCATCGGCAACAACTGAATATCTAAATGTTACAGACAACTTTGGTGCTTGGTGGGCATTATCTTGCATTGCACCACCACTAGGAGCTTGAGTTGCATAACGTCCACCAATTGGTGCATCATCTGGTGTCCAATATTGTGCACACTTACCAACAGTGTTTGTATTAAAGTACCACCATGTTTGTCCTTCTTTGAAGTGGCAGGTTTTGAAGGATCTGGAGTTGTTGCAACATCATATATACCTGTATAAGGAACAATACGTTCTACATCATTTGGATATGTACCAGTAATTGGTGCTGCCCAGAAGTCTTCATTTGCTATATCGTCCATATCAAGTACAAAGCGTGGACCAAGATAACGCTGTTTAAGAATAGCATTACCATTCTTGTCTTCCCAGCGCATGACATAACGATAGTCATTCTTGTCAATCCATGGTGCTGATTCGAAAGCACCAGAACTTGCTCTTGTTAAAGGATTCTTGGCATAACCTTGGTAAGCTTGTCCTTCACCTGTATTACTTATATAGTCTGGTTGCTTTGATAAACCAATCATATAAGCTATTAGATTTCCTTGACTATCTCTTACACCCTTAGAGTAAGAATGGAATACAAGTTTCGTTTCATTCCAACCTGGTAATCTTGCTGGTGATACTATACCCATAGAGCAGTTATATGTAGTTCCGTTATTACGGAATCCAGAGAATCCATAGAACTGTGGAAGAATACTACGCCAATATTCATGGTGTGCAAACATAAAGCCTGAAGGAACCTTTGCTTGGTTATTAACGCTACTCTCTATCTCGCTGTATGAATATGTCTCTGTATGTGCAGCATCTTGGGTAGCGGCATTTGACAGTTCTGCTTCTGTACCAAAGTTGCTATGCTTAGCAATATAGCTCAATGGAGGGAAGTTGTATACAACACTGCCCTTAGCTGGATAGTTTCTACCTGACACATAGTTAGCACGTGTACCATAAGCTGGTATCATATTGATAGATGTTGGTACAACCTTGTTTCCTGCACTTGTCTCTGTAGGCATTGCCATCAACATAAACTGTGTCTTAGAGATTTGTTTTGTCTCAACAGGACTACCAACTCCTTCTTGTTTATTGTATATATTCACAGTCTGCTGCTTAGGAGCCATCCATACATATACATAACCTGTAGCAGAAATACCATTTGCAAGTGTTACGAAGTCATTAAACTTATAATCGTAATAGCTAAGGTCATTGTGCATGCTGAACTTATTTGTTGAAGCCAAGCTTGTTATCTTAGCATCAGTGGTAGCACGCTGAGTGAAATTAAATGCCTTGAATACCTTCTTATAATCATTTGATGTAGCATCACGGAGAGCGTTATCGTCTGTATCAGCAAGGTCTGAAGTTGCTACATTATCAAATGAGCTTAGGTCGAACTGACCAACGAGAATGTTACTTGTGATGATACGAACACCATCATATTTGATGCCGAAACCAGTATTGTTAGTAACCTTCAAACGTACGATAGAACCAAACTGCTTGAACTTAACAGCGTGGTTAGTCTTGATGGTTTTCTTTGCTTGGTTTGTCTCCAACTTACGCCAACCGAAGACATAAGGGATTTCTGCACCAAATGTTGTCTTGTTGCCAGAGTTATCTTTTGGTGTGTAACCCTCAACGAAGCCATCGAACTTAACGTTGCTGTTAGTGTTGTCCAAGTCACCACCTAAGATACCACATACATACCATGTACCTTGGCTAAGGTTAGTACCGCTTTTCATCTCGAAAGTCTCACTTGGTTCCAATGTCAACTTACCACCCTGTGTGTAAGTCCACATTGTCTTCACCTTTGTTACAGGCTGGCTTGCGTTGTCACTTTTGAATATAAGTACAACAGGAACCTTCGTGCCTGTAGCAAGCTCTTGTGCACTTGCTCCAACACCATTGTAAAGACCTTTAGCGGTTGGGAAACCATCGTTGTCCTTTACTTCATAGCCAATAGCACGACTGTTAGTGTTGCTGCAGCAGCATCGCTCTGCATTTCACCCTCCATAGTCATAGAAACCTTTACACCAGGTCCATCGTTATTAGTCGCATTTGTCTCTGCAACATCTTGGTCAGCACAACTTGCGAGTACCAATGTACAGAAAGCAATACATGAATAAAGTAATTTCTTCATTTGTTTTCTTAATACTTAATTATGTGCTGGGATATCTTTTGATCCCATAACGTTTAAAAATAGTCTTTTAATCTTAGAAAGCTGTTGGGTTTTCTTCTTCTGGGTCTTTCGCATCTTCACCAGAGTCAATAGTTCCATGCAGGTTACTTGCAGCATGGAAACCTCCCTCCATGAGCTCCTCTGTATAGAGACTTAATACCTCTGATACAGGCTTTACATAATCTTTTTTCATCATTACTTGTGGATTTTAATATTTGTTTTTTTAATTTTGGGAATCGTTCTTTTAGGTTAATGGTGCAATGTTTACAGTGGCTTATGTAAAGAATGCACATTAAAAATAGACGGTCCACCTCTCGGATGAAACCGTATTATAATCCCGAATGCGGGTGCAAAGGTAATAAAAATTATACAAACAAACAAATTTTTTTGTTAAATAGTAAAAAAATACCTATGCAATGGTCTGATATTTGTAGGTTTCTGTGCTCACGAAGAAGGAATTTGTGCAGATTTGATAATAATCTTACAAAATGTGAAAGACTCATGTCTGCAAAACGAACCGAAATCGTTGAAAATCGCCTTTGTAACCTATTCAGATACAAAGGGTTACAAAGAGGCTCGTAAAAGGGCGTCTTTTGCACTTCAAAAGGGCATCTTTTACCGTGTAAAAGGGCATGTTTTACAATGCAAAAGGGCGTCTTTTACAATGCAAAAGAGCACCTATTGAAAACCCTGTTACCAATTCTTTACATTTACTGTTCTCTTGCGTCTGGCGAACGGTGGTCAATGCAGTTTTTATAACAGGCAGAAGGGAGAAAGCAGGAGCAGTAAGCGGAACGGCGAACGTAATGGATTGTTCCGTAGACCAGCGACAGCAAATAACTCATAAATACGGTTTATTCCCAATATTTTCCTATCTTTGCATCTGGATTATAGAACACATTAAACGTAAGAGAAAGGCAAGTGAAGTTCGCAATCATAGCAGCAGGCGACGGTTCACGCCTGCGTGCAGAGGGTGTGGAAGCCCCGAAACCATTGGTGAAGGTGGGCGGTGAGTGTCTCATCGACCGTCTGTTGCGCATCTTCCTGGCAAACCATGCCACGGAGATTGTTGTCATCTGCAATGAGCACATGACCGATGTGGCACGCCATCTGGTGGACATTCAGAATGAAGGGCTGGCAGGTCAGCCCGTACCCCTGCGTTTCGTCATTCAGTCGACACCCAGTTCCATGCACAGTTTCCACGTGTTGAGCCAGTATCTTCGGGACGAACCCTTTGTGCTGACCACCGTTGACACCATCTTTGATGAGCATGAATTTGCCCGTTATGTCCGCACGTTCAGTGGCAAGACAGCTGATGGCGTGGATGCACTGATGGGTGTAACGGATTATATTGACGACGAGAAACCCCTCTATGTGGGCGTTGACGAACAGATGACTGTCACGGGATATTACGACACACCACAGCCTGACAGTCGGTACATCTCAGCCGGCATCTACGGGTTAACACCTCGTACGCTCACCGTTCTGGATGCTTGCATAGCACGGGGAGAGCACCGCATGCGCAATTTCCAGCGTGCTTTGGTGGCAGAAGGGTTACAGATTGAAGCCTATCCGCTCACCCATGTGTTCGACATTGACCATGCCTCCGACATCCGAAAGGCTGAATCACGGTGCTGTCGGTGCCTGTTGATACAACGGGCACGGCGCTTTTCGCCCCATTCCGTGGACAAAGACTTCGCCGTTCTGCAGGCGTTGAGCCGACAGTTAGGCGGTGCACCGATTGTCAGTGAGGAAGAGATAACGGCAGGTTATCAGCTTCCTGCGTCGACAAAGACGGTCTATTCCATGGCACGCAGTGAGGCAGCGTTAAGCTGGTTGTCAACCCTTGAGGCTGCTGGCGTGACGGTTGTCAACCCCACAGCAGGTGTCAGAGCCTGCCAAAGGAGCAATATAAATAAGGTGATGCAGATGCATCATCTTCCACTTCCACCCGATGCGGGAGCCGATGGCTACTGGGTGAAACGTGGCGACGGTGCTGCACAGAGTAAGGAGGATGTTCGTTTCTGCAAGGATGAAGAAGCCTTAGCACAGGCAAAGACCGACCTTCGGCAGCGAGGTGTTACCGATATCATCGTCCAGGCACATGTGAAAGGCGACCTTGTGAAGTTCTATGGTGTGGAAGGAGCCGACTTTTTCCGTTGTTATTATCCTACGGACGATGGTGAAACGAAGTTCGGTGATGAAGCCCTCAACGGCATAGCACAGCATTATCCCTTCTCCATGGAACGGTTAAAGCAGGACGCTGAACACCTCTCCCGTCTGCTTCACACGCCCGTTTATGGGGGTGATGCCATCGTCAAGAGCAATGGTACGTATGTCATCATCGACTTTAACGACTGGCCCAGCTTCTCAAGATGTAGGGAAGAGATGGTGATGTGCTTGGGAGAGGATGGTATAAGAAAAAGCCGTCCCAAGTCCTTTTAAGAAGAAAGGATGTACGGATAGGAGGACGGAAGGCGACAGTAGACTACTTGTAACCCCGTCTGTTAAAGTACAACATAATAGCCCTCAATCCCCAAAACAAAACCCAATGGAGGATAAAAGACGATTCTTCAACCCTTACAACATAAGGGTATATGCTGAATAAGACAATGACAAAAGATACAAATAAACCATCATCAACAGAGCATCTCACTCCCCTCTCCACGCAGAGAGAGGAGAAGAGCGAGACAGGAAGTGGCTATAAGGTAGACTCTCTCTCCTCTTTCCGCACCCTTCTCCATGCCTCTTTCAAGTCGGAAGATACGGAAGAGTGGTTGGATGTGTACTTCACACGCCCCATCGGACTGGCTTTGCCCTGTTATGGCGCCGCCTTGGTGTCACTCCGAACGCCGTAACGATACTCTCCATCTTCCTTGGTGTGGGTGCAGGAGTGATGTTTTACTTCACTGATACCCTACATAATATAATAGGTATCATCCTCCTGATGCTGGCAAACTTCTGTGATTCCACCGACGGACAGCTTGCCCGACTCACCAATCAACGCTCCATGAAGGGACGTTGTCTGGATGGTTTCGCCGGTGATGTGTGGTTCGTTGCCATCTATCTTGCCATCGTCCTGCGTATATGGCACCAACCCATACCCGGTACATCGATGTCCTGGGGACTGTGGGGACTGGCATTAGCAGCCCTGGCAGGCTTCCTTTCCCATTCTCCACAATGCTCCTTGAGCGACTATTACAGGCAGATTCACCTCTATTTTCTCAAAGGAAGAGCAGGCTCGGAGTTGGACTCTTACGAGAAAGAACACGCCATCGTGGAGAGCTTGAAAGGGAAGAAAGACGTCTTTTGGGACCGTGCTTTCCACTCCAATTACCAGCATTACTGCAAGAGTCAGGAGCATCGCACGCCCGACTTCCAGCGTTTTCACAAAGCATTGTTAGCCCGATATGGGAGCATTGAACAGGTGCCGCAGGACCTCAAAGACCGCTTCCTTGCTGGGAGCAGACCCTTGATGCCCTTCACCAACCTGCTGACTTTCAATTGCAGAGGTATCCTTGTCTATGTCACTTGTCTGCTGAATTGTCCGTGGGTGTACCTCCTTGTGGAAGTAACCTTGCTCAATCTGGCTTACGTTTACATGCATAAGAAGCACGAAGCACTCTGTCGGGAGGAACTCAACAGGCTCCTTTCCAGTTCTGAAAGAAGAGCAACGTACAGGGAGAAGAGCGTGGTTTACCTCTTCGACTTTGGTGGAACACTCGACACAGGAGGCTGCCATTGGGGGAAAATGCTGTGGCATGGCTATGAAAGACAAGCCATCCCCGTTAGTGAAGCACAGTTCCGTGAAGCCTATGTGCATGCCGAAAGGACATTAGGAAAGCAACCCATCATAAAGAAAGAATATACCTTCCGACAGATGTTAGAGGCAAAACTGCAGATAGAATTTGATTATCTGTCGGCACAGGGATGGTTGAATGTTGATGCAGAAACGGCAAGACAGATGCAAACACGCCTGTTGGCAGACCTATATAATAAGGTGAAAATAACCATAGAAGCAAACAAATGTGTGCTTCTACAGCTCCAACCGCAGCACAGATTAGGCTTAGTCACCAACTTTTATGGCAACATGTCAGTCGTATTAAAGGAGTTCGGATTGTCCAATCTTTTCCAAACTGTGACCGAAAGTGCCGTCGTTGGTGTTCGTAAACCTGACCCTCAGATCTTCCAACAGGCTGCAGAGACGTTGGGCGTGAGCCCCAGTGACGCGGTAGTTGTGGGAGACAGCTATACAAAGGACATCCTTCCGGCACACAGCATAGGCTGTCAGACCGTATGGATAAAAGGAGAAGGATGGACAGATGACGAACCATCCGACTGCATAGCAGACATGATCATCCATGATTTGTCCGAATTATTGGTTGTAAAAGATAAATTGGAAGAAAGAATAAACGGCTGAAAAGCAATATAATAGCCTTTGAACCGTTATAAGATACTACATAAATCCGAAAAATGGAGAATACGAACGTAAAGCCTGCAAAAGGCAAATTAGGTATCATGGTCGTTGGTTGTGGCGCCGTAGCAACAACCTTTATGACTGGAGTTTTGATGACAAGGAAGGGTCTGACGAAGCCTATTGGCTCCATGACCCAATACGATAAGATCCGTGTTGGGCGCGGATCAGACAAGAAATACCTGCACTACAAAGACATTGTGCCCTTGGCTGACCTCAAGGACATTGTCTTTGGTACATGGGATGTGTATCCACAGAACGCCTATCAGGCTACTGTTTATGCCGAAGTGTTGAAGGCTAAGGACATAGAACCCGTACGTGAGGAGCTTGAAAGCATCAAACCTTTGAAGGCAGCGTTCGATAAAAACTACGCAAACGCCTCGATGGCGACAATGTCAAACAGTGTAAGACACGCTGGGACATGGTGGAGCAGCTACGGGAAGACATCCGTCAGTTCAAAGAAACACACGGATGTGAGAGGGTAGTGGTCATCTGGGCAGCATCAACAGAGATCTATGTGCCTTATGATGAACGCCATCACAAGACCCTCGCAATGCTCGAAGCTGCCATGCAGGTGGATGATCGGGAACATATAGCACCGTCTATGTGCTACGCTTATGCCGCATTGAAGGAGGGATGTCCTTTCATTATGGGTGCTCCAAACACTACTGTTGACATCCCTGCGATGTGGGAACTGGCAGAGAAGACACGTATGCCGATAGCTGGAAAGGACTTCAAGACAGGGCAGACACTCGTGAAATCGGGCTTTGCACCTATCATCAAGACCCGTAATCTGGGCTTGGCAGGATGGTTCTCAACCAACATCCTCGGCAATAGGGACGGCTTAGTGCTCGACGAACCAGCTAACTTCCACACCAAAGAGGTGAGCAAACTCTCAACACTGGAGACCATCTGTAAGGCAGATGACCAACCAGATCTCTACGGAGACATCTATCATAAGGTACGAATCAATTACTATCCGCCACGTAATGACAACAAAGAAGGATGGGATAACATTGATATCTTCGGATGGATGGGCTATCCGATGCAGATAAAAATCAACTTCCTGTGTCGTGATTCCATCCTTGCAGCACCGCTATTGCTCGACTTATCGTTGCTGTCCGACCTTGCTGCACGTGCTGGAAGATACGGTATACAACGCTTCCTGAGCTTCTTCCTGAAGAGTCCGATGCACGATTACACACGTGAAGAGGAGCCTGTGAACAATCTCTTTGAGCAGTATACGATGTTGAAGAATGCCATCAGGGAGATGGGAGGCTATGAGGCTGATGAAGAAATAGACTAAAGGATGACAGAATATCAGCTCTCCACATATTCTAAAACTAAACTACAAGATGAATATACATTCGAAACTAAAGATACAAAACATATCATTTCTCTCAATTTTTCTGAGAGGCGAGGGGGAAGAGCATTAGGATTAGTGAGTCTGGTATTGCTCTTTTCCTCCGTCTTTCTTCATGCGCAGCCACTCGACTCGGTCATTGTGAAGGCTGATACGCTGCCCGTGAGGATTGACTCCATGACTATTGAGGGAGATACTGCAGCCATTGAGAAGGATTCTCTACTGCAGTTGATGGATTCTTTAGCGAAAGAAATGTCGAAACCAGCCGTAGTTGACAGTACAATGCTGCAGTGTTACGTCATTGATTCACAGACAGGAGACAGCATTCCGTACGCTAATGCACTCTATCAGAGGCTGAAAATCGGTGCATCAGGTGATGCTGAAGGTCACTTTAGCATAGTCCGTCAGGCTGGAGAGCAGCTCACTGTGACATCAGTGGGATACAAACCACGCCGCATAAAGATTACAGACAGTACGCCAATGACGCTGAATGTCTCACTTGTTCCCGACTCAAAGCAGCTGCAAGGAGTAGTGGTCAAGGCGAAAAGAAGACATAAGTATTCCCGAAAAGACAATCCCGCGGTGGAGCTGATGCGGCGTGTCATAGCGGCAAAGAAGCAGACCCACCTTGAGAACCACGACTTCTACCAGTATGATAAGTACCAGAAGGTGACGATGGCTATCAACAATCTGACCCCAGATGAGCTCGAAGGATCCATGTTTAAGAAAGCTCCTTGGCTCTTGGATCAGGTAGAAACATGTCCGTATAACAACAAACTCATCCTCCCGATATCTGTTGATGAGACGCTGACACAGCACATTTACCGCAAAGATCCACGTGATGAGAAGGACATTGTGCTTGGACAATCAACGAAAGGTATCTCAAAACTCATTCAAACGGGCGAAGCGATGAACACGGTTGTGAAGGATCTCTTCAAAGATATCAACCTTTATGATGACCAGATTAACCTACTTCAGAAACGATTCCCCTCTCCGATAGGCTCTACAGCCATCTCTTTCTATCATTTTTATATCGATGATACGGTTTACGTGAACCAAGATCAGTGCATCCGACTGCAGTTTATGCCAGCCAATCAGCAGGACTTTGGTTTCCGTGGTGAGCTGTATGTGCTCAACGATAGTTCGTTACACGTGAAGCGATGTGACATGCAGTTGCCTGCCAATACGGGTGTAAACTTCGTTGATGCCATGAAGTTCCAGCAGGAATATACCAAGCTCCCGAATGGGGAATGGGCATTGACAACGGACAATATGGTTGCCGAACTCAAGGTGACCGACTTCCTTCAGCATGCCATTGTCATACGAACAACGGGGCTGACCAACTATGCTTTCGCTCCGATAGCAGACAAACTCTTCAAGGGAAAGGCTAAAATCACGTATGATGCAGCTGCCAAGATGCGCGATAATGACTTCTGGGCAGACCACAGAACAACCAAACTGACAAAGAGTGAGGCTGGTATGGACTCCTTCATCAAGAACATGTCGAAGACAAAACACTTCAAATGGATCATGTTTGCATCGAAGGCTTTGATTGAAAACTTCGTCGAAACAGGATCGGAGAAGACGCCAAGTAAGGTGGATATAGGACCGGTTAACACGTTTATCTCCAAGAACTTCGTCGACGGGATACGTCTGCGTGCATCGGCAAGGACCACTGCGAAGTTCAATCCACACTGGTTCTTTGAAGGTTATTATGCCTATGGAACGAAGTCACACCGAAGCTATTATGATGCGAAGGTGACTTATTCGTTCAATAAACCAGAGTATCAGCCGATTGAATTCCCTATCCGTACGCTCTCATTTGAGTCGAATAAGGATGTGGAATCGCCTTCAGACAAGTATCTTGTACACAATAAAGACAACATCTTCATGACCTTCCGACCCGTGAAAGTGGAGAAGATGTCGTTCATCAACCGACAGAAGCTGAACTTCATGTGGGAGACTGACTACGGATTGGCTACCAGTGTGGAGCTGAGAACGGAGAGTAATGTGCCGACAGGGAAGCTCATCTATGAGAAGATGGATGGTTCTCTGGTGGATAAAGTGCGCATGACGGAGTTGATCGTCGGGCTTGATTACCGTCCGGGACAGTCTTATGTCAACTCGAAACAGCAACGAATGGCAGTGAATCTCGATGCTCCAGAGTTCAAGATAACCCACACTATGGGCATACAGAACTTCCTAGGAAGTGATTTCAACACCAATCTCACGGAGGTTTCAGTGTATAAACGTTTCTGGTTGGGCAGCTGGGGACATGTTGACACACGTCTGCAGGCGGGTGCACAATGGAACAAAGTGCCGTTCCCGTTCCTCATTACGCCACCGGTGAACACCTCTTACTTTGAGCATCTTGAGACTTTCAACCTCATGGAGAGCCTGGAATTCCTCAACGACCGTTATGCACAGTTTAATCTTGCATGGGACTTGGAGGGAAAACTCTTCAACCGTTTGCCACTGATAAAGAAGCTGAAGTGGCGTGAATACTTTGCTTTCAAGGGTATGTGGGGGCACTTGACCGACAAGAACAATCCTTACTTGCCGAAGAATATCAATGACCCTGAACTGTATAAGTTCCCTGAAGGGACGAACATCATGACCCGTGACCCTTACCTGGAGCTTGTGGTGGGGGTGCATAACATCTTCAAATGTCTGGAGGTTGATTATGTTCGACGCCTCACATACACACATATGCCGGGCATATCGAAGAACGGAATAAGGTTCGGATTCAACCTTGTGTTCTAAGATCGGGTGCCTTGAATGTAAGGAAAAATCATGGATGGGATGGCAATACATATCCTTTTGACGTGTAAAAGACGCCCTTTTGAAGGGTAAAAGGGCGTCTTTTACGAGCCTGTCTGTAACTGATTGATGAAGAGAAGGTTACAAAGGCGTTTTTGAAAGGAATCAGATGATTGGAGAAGATATTTGTGTTTGAAAACTGTAAGGTTATTTCATAGTAAGCTATTGAGCCCGTTTCTTGAGCAGACATGCGTCTTCGTGCTGCATGACAGATGGAGCGATTGGAGAAAGAAGTAGGGTGGGAGAGGACGCAACAGTGCGTATAGTCGGACGACGACGGGAGCTGTCCCGCTTGTCCAGAACAACAGGAAAAATCATAGAACAATGTTTAAAGATATTCTTTTAGTAGGTGTTGGGAGTTTCGTAGGTGGCAGTCTTCGTATGGTAATATCCAAGTATGTGCAGCTTGCCATTGTTGGTTCGTTCCCTTTAGGGACGATGGTTGTGAACGTGTTGGGCTGTTTCCTGATTGGGATCTTCGCCTCATTGCCAAGCGATAACGGGGGAATCAGTCCTGCAGTGCGCCTCCTTCTGACAACAGGATTCTGTGGTGGATTCACCACTTTCTCTACGTTCATGAACGAAAATGTAGGTATAATAAAAGGCGGAGATGGTTTTACCACCTCCGCCTTGTATGTTTTCGCCTCATTGGCGTTAGGCTTTCTTGCCGTATTGGCAGGCAGACAGCTCGTTATCAGTTTACGATAAACGGGCTTATCCCTCCCTTCTCATCTGCTCCAGGAGTTCCTTCTGATGGTCAGAAAGATGATCGGGGAGTTTCACGTTATACGTGATGATGAGGTCGCCAAAGGTGCCATCGCCACGGTCGTAACCCTTTCCACGCAAGCGAACCTTCGTTCCGCCCTGTGTCAGAGGTTTTACTTTCAGTTTCAGTTTCTGACCTGTTGAGAGCTGAATGACCACTTCACCGCCCAGAAGAGCCGTGTACATGTCGATGCCAACAGTAGCTTCCATCTGCCCAGGGTTCGGTCTGCCGTATGCCTGACCAGTGCTAAAGCCCTGTGAACGACGCCTTCCGCCACCGAATAAGTCCTGGAAGAAGCTGCTGAAACCACCGCCTCCGCCGCCGAAACTGTTGAAGTCGAAGCCCTCAAACGGACTGCCTCCGCCTCCGCCGGCTGCTCCTCCGCCGAATCCTCCAGCCTGTTCGTAAGCATCAGCATTGCGCCATTGCTCACCATATTTATCGTATTTTGCTCGTTTCTCTGGGTCGTTAAGCACCTCGAAAGCCTCACTTAACGCCTGAAACTTTGCCTTTGCCTTAGGGTCATTGGGGTGAAGGTCGGGGTGAAACTGCTTTGCGCGCTTCCTGTAAGCCGACCGAATGTCTTTCTGAGGGATGTTTTTGTCAACGCCTAATATCTTATAATAGTCTATAAATGCCATATATTTTCTTCTTCTTTGTTATTGTTTTTCTCGATGAAAATATAGCAAAGAGCGTGCCATTAGTCCATTCTGTCGCGGTAATCCTCGTAGGTGTATTCCCTAAGTATCTCCAGTTCGTTATCCGTATGGAGCAAGGCTATGGAAGGATGGGTGATGCCGTTGAACATAGTTGTCTTCACTGTGGTGTAATGAAGCATGTCTTCGAAGATGATATTCTCTCCAATCTCAAGGTCATGATCAAAGGTCCAAGACCCCATCCAGTCGCCACTCAGACAACTGTTGGCACCGAGCCGATAGGTGTGAAGCCCCTGAGCGGCACCGTCTTCATCAGCCAGTCGGGCGTTACGGATGGTGGGGTGGTAGGGCATCTCAAGACAATCGGGCATGTGACAACTGAAGCTTACGTTGAGAATGGCTGTATGTATGCCGTGATCTTCTACTATATCGAGTACCTGAGCGACAAGTGGTCCGGTCTGCCAAGCGAATGCGCTGCCTGGTTCCAGTATCACTTTCAACCATGGATAACGCTTGTGGAAGCCCTTAAGGGTGCGGATGAGGCGTGGAACATCATAGTCTTTACGCGTCATAAGATGTCCTCCACCGAAGTTTATCCACTTCAATTGGCGGAACCATGGGCTGAATTTCTCCTCAATATGCTCCAATGTGCGCTCGAAAGCATCACTTCCGTTCTCGCAGTGACAGTGAATGTGGAAGCCATCAACGTCATCTGGCAGCGTAGCGGGTAGCTTATCACTCGAAATACCAAACCTTGTACCCGGTGCACAAGGGTTATAAATGAGTGTTTCAACCTCCGAATACTCAGGATTGACACGCAGTCCGATGCTCAGATGCTCATTCTCCAATCGTGCACGGACGTGATAACGCCCATATTGTGTGAGCGAATTGAAGACAAGATGCGACGAACAACGGGCGATGTCATCAATCTCATAGTCGGTATAACCAGGTGAAAAAGTATGTGTGGGTGCGCCGAACTCCTCGTATCCAAGTCGGGCTTCATAAAGTGATGAAGCCGTTGTGGCACTGATAAACTCACGGAAAACAGGGAAAGTACGCCATAGAGCGTACGCCTTGAACGCCAGAATAATTTCTACATCAGCCTCTTTCGCTACGTTACTGATAAGCTTCAGGTTTTCTCGGAGTCGTTGCTCTTCCAGTATATACATTGGTCGGGAGAGCTCGGCATAAGTTAATGGATTTATTTTCATGGTGCAAATATAAGGAAAAATTTGCTGAATTGGGAAATAATCTCTACCTTTGCAATACAAATAAAGTAAAGCATGAAACTGGTCATTATGACTAAGTCCGCGGTTTTTGTGGAAGAAGACAAGGATAAAAGAATGTTCTTCGGGGAGAAATGGGCACGTTGCCATGTCTCGAAGGGTTGTTATCCCCCGCTTTATTTGTACCCTATTCCGTTTTATTCATCATCAGGTAGTACTTGGAAAGTCGGCTTATTGCAGGATTTTCGAGTTGCTTCGTGATGCCATTTATTTGCAATAAAGATCATACCTTATCAATAAAAAAGAACTAAAAGAAATGAGTGAAAACAACTCTTTTTTGGTATTCTCCGGAACAAAGACGAGATACCTTGCTGAGAAAATCTGTGCCAGCCTTGGCTGTCCACTTGGTAATCTTGTGATGACGCGCTTCTCTGATGGTGAGTTCGTTGTCTCTTATGAGCAGAGTATCCGTGGTAAAGACGTGTTCCTGGTGCAGAGTACCTTCCCAAACTCTGACAACCTAATGGAGCTTCTCCTGATGATTGATGCTGCAAAGCGTGCTTCTGCACGGCACATCATCGCCGTAATGCCTTACTTTGGGTGGGCTCGTCAGGATCGTAAAGACAAACCACGTGTGAGCATCGGCGCTAAACTGGTGGCTGATTTGCTGAGTGTAGCAGGTATCGACCGCCTCATGACGATGGATCTTCATGCTGATCAGATCCAAGGTTTCTTCAATGTTCCTGTTGATCACCTCTATGCTAGTGGTGTTCTTCTGCCGTATGTGCAGAGCTTACACTTGAAGGATCTCGTTATCGCCAGTCCTGATGTGGGTGGTTCAAAGCGTGCCAATACATACGCAAAGTATCTGGGTTGTCCGCTGGTTCTGTGTAACAAGACCCGTGCACGTGCCAATGTTGTTGACACGATGCAGATCATCGGTGACGTGAAAGATAAGAATGTCATCATCGTTGATGATATGGTTGATACGGCAGGTACCATCACCAAGGCAGCAGACATCATGAAGGAGGCTGGCGCAAAGAGTGTTCGTGCCATCGCTTCACACTGTGTGATGAGTGGTCCTGCTACTGAACGTGTTGAGGCTTCAGCATTGGAGGAGATGGTTTTCACGGACTCTATTCCTTACACAGCTCGCTGTTCAAAAGTAAAACAAATATCAGTTGCTGATATGTTTGCCCACACCATTGAGCGTGTTGTTAATAACGAAAGTATTTCAAGTCAATACCTTATATAGTAAAGACATAGCAATCATTTTTTGTTTAACAAAAGAGCTGGCCATTATTGGTCAGCTCTTTTCCTTTTGAAGCCTCTTCCTCACTGTGGCATCTGCTGTGTGTTGTTCCTGTGTTTGTACTCATAGCCCACGTTATAGATTGTTCATCATCATACGGTATGTTGTGTTTGTGAGCATCGTTTGTCGTTAGAGAAAGAAGGCTCTATCATAAAATGATTCAGAATAGTTCACGTAGAGGATGGTTTTTGTCTAAGGTGTAATTGTGTTTATGAAGTTCGCTTTATGAAAGTCTTTGTGTTATCACTTTGCTTTATGCACGTAAGAATGCCATGAAAATTCCTATATAGAGCACATGAAATACACCCCCTCCTTTGCTTTATGCACGTAAGAATGGCATTAAAAATCCTATATAACGCACATGAAATACACCCCTTGTTTTGCTTGAGACATGTAAGAAAGACGTGAAAATTAATACCTAACGCGCATGGTATACCCCCTTGTTTTACTTGAGACATGTAAGAATGGCATGGGAATAACTAGCCTTCCTTTGTCTTAGGTACATACGAATGGCATGGAAATTACTACCTACTGCACATGGAATCCCCCCCTTTTTTTACTCGAGGCACGTAAGAATAGTATGGAAATTACTACCCTTCCTTTGTCTTAGGTACATACGAATGGCACGGAAATTACTCCCTAACGCACATGGCATACACCCCTTGTTTTGCTTGAGACATGTAAGAATAGTATGAAAATTCCTATATAAAGTACATGAAATACACCCCAATCATGAAGAAAATCATTTCTTATGAAATTTCTCTTTTAAATATTTTGCAGTCTCAATAATTATTCATAACTTTGCACTCGCTTTCAACAAGGAAGCAGGTTGACTACAAATCACACCTTCTGGAGAGATGGTAGAGTGGTCGATTACAACGGTCTTGAAAACCGTCGTACCGAGAGGTACCGGGGTTCGAATCCTCTCTCTCCGCTTTAGGTACTCTGAACAGACCAACAGAGAAATCCTAACAAAAAACGTAAGTATCATAGCTACAAGTAGTTATGATACTTTTCTTTTATATCCATTCTTCTTCTCAGAGTACGTACAGAGGGGGTAAATACTCCCTAAATACTCTACAATGGCTACAATCTGGCTACACTTTTTGAAGCAAAATAAAAAAATTGTAGCCAAGAGTTCGTACAGAGTACGCATAGAGTACACGCAAATTGCTGTTATTCAAATAAATATGTCGAACTTTGCAGCGTGGTTACAGAAGTTTATCTCGCTAATAATTCAATCTTTTGGCTACAGTTCTATTAGAAGCTGGCTACAATTATTGAATTTTTGGCTACAACTTTCCTTTCCATGGCTACAATTAAACAACAGACAGCGCAAATGAAAACCATTTTCAGAGCAGTCTTCTATTTAAGAAGCAACTATGTGAACAAGGAGGGTAAAACACCCGTAATGTTGAGAATCTATCTCAATAACGAACGACTTTCCATTGGCTCAACAAGCATTGCCGTTCAGCAGTCGCAATGGGATAGTGAAAAAGAACGGCTGAAAGGAAGGACTACAGAGGCTCTTTCTACTAATCTCGAGTTGGATAACATCCAAAGCGGATTGCAGACTATCTTTAAGAAGTTGGAAATGACAGATGCCATTTCTTTGGAACGTATTAAGTCGGAGTATCTCGGCAAGAAAGAAGAGGTAGAAACGATGATGACACTCTTCGATAAGCACAACAAAGATATTGCTAAGCAAGTGGGCATATCTGTAAGTGCTGCCACTTTTCAGAAATATAATGTCTGCAAACGACACTTCACGACTTTCTTGCAGGATAAGTACAAACGTTCGGACATACGCTTGTCAGAACTCACCTATATTATCATACACGACTTTGATATTTACCTTCGCACAGTAGTTGGTCAGAACCCAAATACAGCCACCAAGACAATGAAGACTTTCAAGACAATTACGATTTTAGGAAGAAAAATGGGGGTAATCCATCATGATCCTTTTCTTAATCATCGCTTTCACCTTGAGCCGGTCAATCGTGGTTTCTTGACGGATGAAGAAATTTTGAAGATAGCCAATAAAGATCTGGGCATACAGCGTTTGGAATTGGTTCGTGATTTATTCGTATTCTCGTGCTTCACAGGTTTGGCGTACATTGATGTGGCCAACCTTACTCCCGAGAACATTGTTACCCTTGATGACAAACAATGGATAATGACAAAACGACAAAAGACGAGTGTTGCAACAAATGTCCTTTTATTAGATATTCCGAAGAATATAATTGAAAGTATAGTGTCAAGACCTATCGTGATGGTAAACTCTTCCCAATGCTAACCAATCAGCGAACCAATTCATATCTGAAGGAAATTGCAGATATTTGTGGAATCAAAAAGGACCTAACCTTTCACATGGCTCGCCACACATTTGCAACAATGTCATTGAGTAAAGGTGTTTCTATGGAATCAGTTTCTAAGATGTTGGGACATACCAACATTAAAACTACACAAATTTATGCCCGTATAACCAATAAGAAGATAGAACACGATATGGAACAGTTGGCTGGCAAGTTAGACAAGTTCAATGTTGCCATGGGCATCAACTCAAAATAATGTACAATCCTAAACCAAGAAGATTATGACAACAACAAAGAAAGAACTTTCTTACTTCCGTTTGAAGTTGGAAGCGTATCTCGGAGAGCATTTTCCAGAGAGAGTGAATGAAAATACGTTTATAACAGCTCGCGCAGACGAGGCATTGACAACTTACTGTGATGCTATAGCACAAGGTTTTTCTCATCCCGAGGCGGAGACGATGGCAAGCGAAGTATTATATCAAGGTTTGCACTTTTCCAAGTATGACACGCTTGTGTCTGTCTTAGAGAATGAGTTCGAGAAAGAACTCCCTTCTCCTCTTCCTGAAAGACTAACACCAATGCTTCTAAAGAATAAGGCTGTGCAAAGCGTTTTCGATAAGTATGAACTGACGGACGACTTTGGTGCAAGTCCAGAGTATGAGAAACTCTACACCGAACTGACAGGGACAATAGTTTTTCTCATTGAGGTCAATAGCCTACCAACAGTCAATAGCGAGAATATGACTTGATATAACACCATCGGAAGCTTTTGTAGTGTCAAGAGCCAAGATAAACGCTCCGCTCCACACGTCAAGAGTTTGTGCAAACACTTGTCTTTGTGTAGCCTGCGCATCTTGTTATTGCTCTTGAACTATTAAAAGCTCCGATATGAATACAATCATCATGAATCAAGACGTTCTTAAAAGTGCGATTTCTCGCCGAGACAATAGAAGCGAGCTTCCATTGTCCTCACGGCTTAACGAAATCGTTCACACACCTGCCTTCATCAAGGCAGACGCATCGAACAAAACCGATAAGGATAAGCAGCAGCCGACTTTCCCAAGCAAGTCCGCCGCTTCGCTTGGACACGCTTCATCGAACTCGCCGTTCTGCTTTCCATCGTTATCGGTGCGGTTTACCTCATCTCGAAGATAGTTACGCCGCAAGTCGTAACCGCCGTTTCGGTTATTCTTAGCTTCCTGATACTACGCTTCATTGTCAGAGTTATTCTGCAAGTAACCTTTACAATCCTGCGTTGGCTGTTCTGGCTTGCCGTCATCTTGGCAATCCTGCTCTGTGTGCTCTAACAAGAAGTTTTTTCGATAAGTTCTTAATAATCTGATTCTATACGTGGTGCTCGTTTCCTAACTTTTTTCCATAAAAATGTATTTACCAAGTACGAAATTGCTAAAAAATGAGTACTTTTGCAGTGTCAAACGCAGAAAGGTGGCAGCGTTAAAGTCCGCCTAAATTACATATCCAATTATTATGGCTTATTTATTTCTTATGTTGTCCATAGTTTTGGAAACTATAGGGACTGTATGCATTAAGGTCTCTGATGGTTTTACAAAGCCATGGCTTGTTCTTGGGACATGCGTATCTTATATGGCATGTTTCTATTTCTTATCTCTTTCGTTAAAAACAATTCCTCTCGGTATAGTCTATTCTACATGGGCAGGTCTTGGATTGGTACTTGTTAATGCTATCAGTATCATCTGCTTCAAACAGCATTTTGATTTAATGACTATCTTCGGTGTCACATTAATCTTGGTAGGAGTAGTCGTACTCAATTTTTTTTCGTCAGCTCATTAACGATAGTTATGCATCTTATATGGGTGGTTATCTCGCTTGAGGTAGCCACCTTTTTTGTTTTCCATACTGGCTCTCACGTCCATCTATTCCACTTTGATGTGCCATAAGTCGGTGCTGATTTCTTTTTATTCGCAAAGGTAGTATGGGGCTTGTGGCTTTCAAAAGGTCTGTGCCGTTTGGTTTGTCTGGAAAATCTCCACACCTACGGGTAGTATTTTCCGACAAAACCTTGTGCAAGCCCGCCCCGCTACCTCTATTTTGCTACAAAAAGGAATCAGCATACTCCGATCTTTGGACGCATAAAAAAAAATGTCGCTATGGATAAGCAAAAGGTAAATACAACATCTTCGATGAACAGCAAAGGATATAGCTCCTCCTCTCATTACCGCATAAGTTCGGTGGTTGATGAAAGTGAGCGTTTGGTGGCAACTAAGTTTGTGCTGTGGGACGTTGAGCCGTTGGAGAGCCTTTGTAATAGCAAGGTGTATCTTCTCCGTGTGAAACTCAATCGTGGTGAGCGAATGAGCCGTGAGGACGAGTTGTTGAGAGCTTGGCTCGAAAAAAAGAATTGGCTTGTCGAAGCGGTGAACACAAACACCTACTTCCGTACAGCCGTACCCCTTATGGGTTATCGGTTTGACTTTATGGACGTATTGAAGAAGTATTTGGTCAATCAATACGGACATTGGGCAGAGTATTACGCACCCGACCGCACCAGCCTAAGAGCCTATTTGTATGGTAGTGTCAATCAAATAGTAGAAATCCCCAAACATTAAACGACTATGAAAGGAACAGAACATTTTACGAGAGCAATAGCCGAGTATCTCAATCAGCGTGCAGCGACAGACCATTTGTTTGCACCCAACTTGATGAAGCCTAACAAGAGCATCGAGGAGTGTGTAACCTACATCTTGAACCAAGTGCAGGCGAATGGCTGCAATGGCTTTGAGGACGATGAAATCTACTCAATGGCGGTACACTACTATGACGAGGATGAAATTGAAGTAGGAAAGGAAATCACTTGCAGAGTGGCAGTAAATCATATTGTGGAACTCACAGAGGAGGAGAAAGCCGAAGCAAGGCAAGAAGCCATCAAGCAGTACCAACGTGAGGAACTCGCCAAGATACAGAGCCGTAACGCACGAATGAAAAAGACTGAGAACGCAGCAACCCAAGTACAACCATCACTATTTGATTTTTAAGCCTATGAAACCGAGAAACAAATTTGAGAAGGCGGTTTTGGAACAAAGCAAGCATCTTTGCTCGATAACCAAGCAACAAAGCAAGTGGGCATTCCGTGAGTGTATAGAACACTTCTCCTACCGCTTGCCAAAAGGTCGCACCACTTGTATGGATTGTGGGCATAGTTGGATAATGAACAAACATAGAGAAACTTGCACTTGCCCTCATTGCAGGGCAAAGTTGCAGGTCAAGGAAACATACGAGCGCAAGTTGCATCAGAAGCAGTATTTCACCCTACTTACCACTTGTGGAGAGTTTCAAGTATTACGTATGTTCCTACTTATTGTGGGTATGGAGAAAGGTTACGAAGCACAGACTTCCATAATTGAGATTGGGCAATATTGGTGGAATATGCAGGGGCGAAAAGCTGTTGTTGCCATACAGAGGATATTGGGACACTATGTTGATACCTTTTCCTATTATAGCCCTATGGCGATACGCAACGATAATGAAGCCTATCAGCATATTGCCTACTCACCGATATATCCGAAGTTCAAGGTTACAGACATACTTCGCAGAAATGGTTTTAAGGAAAATTTTTATGGCATCGTGCCTACCCAGCTTATTCCTGCATTGCTTACAGACAGCCGAGTAGAAACATTGTTGAAAGCCCAGCGATACGACCATCTTCGCTACTTCCTATCCAAACCGAGAGCCTTTGATGATTGTTGGCAGTCGTATAAGGTAGCCACTCGCAAGGGCTATCTTAGTGGAGTTGAATATTAAATAGAGTTTGGAACAGTTTAAGGCAGAATTAGTTGAAAGAGGAGGCAAAGAGATAAAAAGTGAGGATGTATTCATTATGATACACCCTCACTCTTCAATAACCATATGAATAATTCTGCCTCGTAGTATGTAAGATAAAAGGCTTGGCGTGTGTGAATAATCATTTTAATACTTATCCTTATATGGGGTGTTATCATAACCTTGGCGATTGAGCCTAGCAACCCATTTATTAAGCAATTTCTTTCCTTGTGATTTGAAGATTTTAATACTACCAAAATGCTTAACGAATGTAGGACTTATTGAATAATAAGTTTTTTTATGAACAAACGTCCATGCCACGTTTTGTCAAGAGTGAAGTCTCTAAAACGACGAAGCGTCCAAACCTCTGGGCAGTCATATGAGCCATAAATGGCGGTAGCAACATAGCAGGCAGATGTATCAACATTAGGATTTGTGTATGAGGAATCATACTTCCTTATTTTGTCACCGTATGAGTTGATGATATTGATGTTCCCAGTTTTGTCCTGAAGATATTTTACATATTCTTTATGAATATCAATGCCGTTCTTCCAGCCTTCAATCGAAATATCTGAATATTTTCCCTCAAACTTTGTCTCAACATCATCGCCAAAGTTATACATTATCTGTGCTGATGCAGCGGCATTATTACAATACTCTTGGATATAATTGTGTTGAATACTAGCATCAATGCCTTGATAGTGATTCTTTGCAGCATTAAACAACATAGAGGAAATCATGGTGTTTCTTAATGAAATCTCTGTCAATGCCGCCTTTTGTAGACTCTCATCATTTTCATTATCTTTTATGAGTTGTATTACTGATGATTGACAGTTTGCCATATCAGAAGCAGCAGACCAAATCTCAGCAATCTTACACCCCATTGATTTGAAATAAACGACATAATAATTTGCCTCCCAACTGCTAGGGTCTTTAGTAATGATAAAAAAATAACTTGGTATTTTTTTCTCTCTCTCCATGAAACCATATAGTTCCATTTCTGGAGTTTTTCATCAATTGAATACACTGCTCAAGACCGATGCCTCGGCTCCGAAAATGTACCAAGTTATTTTTTAATCATTACTTAATGAGTATCATATCGTAGTACTTAGCTGCATTTTCACTGTTATCAGCATCCTTGGCTCTACGAGCGATTTCATAAAGATTTTTTAGTTCGTCTGAAGTGTCAACTTTTACAGTACCTTTTACATCGACAGTTCCTTCAACCATCATTTTCTTGGCTTCCTCTACGGTATATTTTGTACCGCACGACTGGCAAACAAAAACACCATCATCTTTTACCAAATCTTGGCTGCCACACATTTCACATTGTAATGCTTTCATACATTTATTCTTTATGTTAAATACTATCTTATTGTTTACACAGGAATTGGAGGAGTGCAATCATTGTTGTCTAATGCTGTAAACTCCGAGAATGTTTTCAGAGGTTGCCAGTCTGTCATACCTTTCTTCCATGCTAATAGATTTAAGATGTTAGTATCTTGTGCTATTGCTTCTTTTATCTGCAGTTCATTATAGGGACCTTTTTGCTTACCATCAACAGCAAGGAAATATGAAACAGTTATTGGTATAGGGGGAGGGACATTACCGTTGTTGGGCATCAAAGAGTCCCCTATTTGCTTACTCATATTAAGCGATGCGCCTAGTCCTAATCCAGCATTGATGAATGCCGCACCAGTGCCACTTTCATTTTCCGCAGCCTTGTCCATCACATCGAAAGAACGTTCCATTCTATAGTTTTCGTGCCCAGTAATTTTCAACCTTGCCGAGAGATTTTTGGCTCTTTTTATTTCATTCAAGCTAGGGTCATCCTCGGGTATATTAATTGAGATGATATTGAACAGCATTATTTCGACACCATATTCAGCAAAGAACGGCAATAGTTCGTTTGACAATATGCTGAAATTTCTTGTAGGCGTGTTGGTATTTCTAAAACAGAGATTCGATCAATAATTATTTTCTGAGAAATAATACTGGTTAGTCTTGTCAAGAGTAAACCACGAAAATACCCTTGCAACTGTTCCTCGTTGAAATTGGGCATATTTCCAACAAGGGTAAAGAGAAATTTTTCTGCATCTCTTATTTTGAAACCATACTGTCCATGGGCACGAACAGGAACTATAATATCATACTTAGGGTCTTCAAGTTGTATTGGCGTTTCTGTACCCCATTTAAGGCTCAGACGCTGAAGCAGGTTAACAAACCAAACGTCTGCCTGAAAAGGAGAGTCGCTACCAAATGGTAAGTTTATAATCTTGTTTAGTAAGGGAATGTTGTTGGTTTTTAGCGTATAAGTGCCGTCTGTGAACTTATCGCATACAGAACCACCTTTAACAAAGAATGCTACTTGCCCAGGATAAACAACGAGTTGTGTTCCCCACCGCAAATCACATGAAGAGAACTTGTGGACTATAACGCCTTCCTGTTGTTCATATTTTTACAATGTCAATTATAGCCATATTATACTTTATTTCAATAGTTACCTAATATATTTCAAATATGAATTTATCCCAAGAATAAGAGTATTACCTATATTCTTCTCAAAAATTGTCTTATAAGACTTTTTCAAATTCTCTTATAGGACAATTTTAATTCTTTTATAAGACATTTTTTTGCACTTTTTATAACACTTGACTATCAGTGAGTTATGAGTAGGTGTTTTGCCCCGTAAAAAACAGTGGAAATGGTGCGTGAAACCGTAGAACGCTTTTTCCACACGCTTTAATATCTGCGCAAGTGACATCGGAGTAGTCGGTGCCATCTGTGGATAATACTTCACTTCGTTTTTTTCTTCAGCGGATTCTTCTTTGCTTGAATAACATACTTTATCATATCTTTTAAATTTAAGAGTTAATAACAACCACAAAGTTAATACTTTTTTTGACAATATAATAACAGAATGTTTTAAAAATTATGCTAAATAATCATACTTCAAGTTCACTGTTTAGTCGCCTTTGGGTTTCTTCTTTTATAAAGTCCTCCTTACTAATATTTCTTTTCTGAAAAATAGTCTTCGGCTTAAAGAGATAACTTAACAGAGCAGTTATACAAAATAATAATAATTCTTCACATAAATTATTAAACCCTAAAAAAACCATGTCTGTAAGTATAACGAGAGTCGTAAGGGTTATAATGCACACCAAAAACTTTGCCCAATACCAAACTGTCTTCCATTTCACTTCTCTACGGACGTCATTCTCTATTCTTCGAATTAAAGCTAGTTTATTGCGATTAGCCTCTCTCTTACTTCTAATATTATCTCTTTTCTCAGAGGACAACTCTTCTCGTGCTTTCGTTAAGTCCTCAACAGCTTCTATTTTTGCGCCTTGAATATTTCGAGTCATATTCATCGTAATTTGATTTTCGGAAACACCTAGTAATCTTTCTTGATGAATTTGATTGGCTATCTCAATAATTTTATTAGAAGGTAATTTGGAAATTTGTTCGTTCTTCTCTAACATTATAGACAAATCTGCAGCAGTAAAGGTATCACTATTGGGCTGTAAGCCTTCTCGTATCATATTAGCAAAAAGGGATTTATAGTCTTCGTTAACAATATGTGTATTTCCGTTTAAAGCCAAGACATTAAGTAGAGTCTGAATCCTCATAGCTATTGGGAGTTTATTCACAAAAGGTTTTTGTTTAGCATATGTATTCACAGAAACTTCTTGGGAGAGAATAAAATACTTTCCCTTATCTCTTAAATAATGTGCTCCATTTATCAAGCCTACATCATGCAATAAAGCATTTTCCCTTTTATCCTTTCCTGTTATATTCTTATATATAGAGTTTAGCTCTAAAAGTTTTGTTTCATCTAACTGTGCCTTAATTATTTTTTCCTCTAACACTTGGTCATCATCATAAAGATTTATAGGAGTGTTTTCGTAGATATGTTTAGGCACTTGTTCGAGACTAGAAAAAAAACGTTTATAATCTTCTTCAGTTTTACAATGTCTTTTTATAGCTGTTTTCAAATATTGATCACTAGAGGCTTCTAAAACTTCTCTATCATATTTTGCGACAAGATTTATCACCTGTTCTTTTTTATTCTGAACTGCAGTTATATATTCTCTTTGCGTAATGTATAGTATACCTGCATTAATGCCTAATTCTTTGAAAACATTTTCAAGAACCTTGAATGAGGTGTAATATTCGCTCGATTCTAAACCAATATGCATTAAGATATTGGTATCTAAAATACAATGACAATCTTTGAAAGTCTCAAGAGTTAAATCATCTGTCGTATATGAATTCTTAATTAGTTTCGCAGAGAACGCAGCTGTACCATATTCCCATAGAAAATGAGTAATATCTAGTTCTTTTTTTAGAATCAATTGAAGGAATTTTCTTGGTAACTCTTCCTTATCCTGTTTATGTAAGTCTTTATTATTAGCTGTTCGTTTTTGAATAACATCTAATATACTATCTTCTCTTCGCGCAATAGCATTAGCTTTATAGCATAAATCTGATATCCAATCGTCAGAAAAAGTTCCAAAAAAATGCATCATGGCATCAATCAACCATTCGCTAACCACCTTTGAGTCCGAGAAAAACGGTTTGAAATTATCAATAATTCTCTGAAATCTATTTTGAGATTCTTCTAAAGCCACTTTTATCTTCTCAGCCTTACTTTTTGGGTATAGAATATTTCCCATTTTTTTCTTAACAATTTCTCCATTTTTTTATTAGTTCTGACAATACGGCGTCTAACCTTTCTTCATTCTCACACTTAACAAAAATCTTTATAAAAATCTACAAATCTCTTTAAAAAGTAGAATTATGATGTTGGAAGATTATCTTCACCAATAATTGAGATTCTGCATTTCTTGTAAGATACTTAGTTGTTGTATCTAATTGCAAGTACATTGAGCGTAAAAACACCATCTAATTTTTTTCCATAAGTAATAAATTAAAGTTTTTTTATGACTGTTGAATTTTTATAATATTTTTTTGCAAAGATACGAAAAAGAAAGAAAGAAGAAAGAGTTTGTGTATTTAAAATTTACACAAGAAGTCCCAATTATTATTGAAAAGTGTAAATCTAAACAGTCTGTATTTGACTAATCCACTCAACACCTTCCCCTTGTACCTGCAAAACGAAACATACTCCCTGTAGATATTTCTATCTCCTGCTTCTATCTTTCGTAGCAGCCTACTCTTGGGGGTGCTTTCCATAACCGAGCAACCTCCCTACACCCACGTTATAGGCAAGCAAAGTCAGTAGCAGTGCATCTTTCCCATACCCTTTAAAGTGTTCAAAGCATTTCCAAAGGTCGGCACGCAGGAGCGAGTCTGCTTGCCGTTCCGTCATATCCGCTGTGAAACGCTCTCCTGGTTGCAGCTGATGCCCATATCCAACATACGGATAAATCTTCCAGCTGGGTATACTCTAAAAATATTTTTTCGCTGTCGCTCAACAACTCGTCACAATGACTACCGTATGCTCAAAAGGTGGGAGGTCTGCTAATCGTATTCTACGTTGTGCAAGGCTTGGCTGAAAGCGAGGGCTGGTATAAACGAAACATATCCTTCGTTAGCGGATAGTGGTTGTTCGACTTGAAGACAGTACCATTGTCATTTCTTAGCAAGCTTTTGTAAATGGATATTTTGATCATGGGAAAACGGGGAAGGATAGGGGACGTTGTACGTGTAAATGTAACCAAACGAAAAGCATCAAAACCCCTAATCTAGTTTTGTTTTTAGTTGCTGTCACTTTTAACACTTCTTGTAATGGGTTTATATTCAGATGATTAAAGGCGGTAACGGAGTGACAGAAATGATAGCAAAAACGGAAATGGTATACGGTAGGCTTTTGTCGTTGAGTGGGAATGGGCGACTGATAGTTATGGGATATGGCTGTTTGTGGTAAAACTCTTTAGCGCAGTTTCTTATAAACTTATCCGACTCATCGTATACCACCGCACCATTACGGACTAATCAGAAATATGTTTACAAGAGATGAAAGTTGCATGTCTACAAAATCAAAAGAAATGAAAAGCATTCAGGATTGTATCCCATTGTTTACCAGGGACTTACAAAAGCCTTTCTAAAAGGTGCCCTTTTATGCTGCAAAAGGGCGTCTTTTACACTTCAAAAGAGCATCTTTTACCATGCAAAAGGGCATCTTTTACTTTGCAAAAGAGTACCTATTGCGATTGGGTTGTGAATCTTTCTTACAAAAGAGGAGAGGGTGAAATAAAGCAGTCTACTTCCGATTTATTCTACATTTCAAGCAATAAACAAAGAGGTACATTGCTGCACCTCCATATTTCCTTTATATCGTTGGGATTACCTGAATATCAGAAACAAATATAGGTATCTTATTCTGTAAACCCAAGCTGCTTCGCACTTTTCAGAAAAATCGAGTAAAAGTGTACTTAAAGTCAGAAATTCTTGTTTGGAGTGACATTTTTACATTTGGGTATATAATATTTTTCAGAGTAAAAATTTCATCTTAAAATAAACATATAATGATTTATCACTTGGTCTTATCGTTTCGTCTTGCCAAATAAATCAGCGTGCGTTCCTGTATTCATCATAAGTAAGGTCAACTCTGTATAGTTCTGCTCCCATATAAGCAACCAGTCGGGTTGTATATGGCATTCCCATTGTCCATTCCTATTACCATGTAACAAGTGAGGTCTGAATTGGGCAGGAACTCTACCGTTAGTAACCAATTCGTTGATAACCTCTTTGAGTTTATTCATCGGCAGCCCACGCTTCTTGCATCGTTTGAGGTCTTTCTCAAACTGGTGTGTTGTCAAGAGCTTATATGCCATCAGATGCCTAATTTGGAAAACAATTCTTCTGCACTGGCATACTCATTGACACGACCTTGCTCTTTGTCATTAAGTGCCTGTTCGTAAGCGGTGTGCTTAGTTGTAGTTTTATGTACCGTCCACCCCATACGCTTTACGAGCGACTTCAATAACGATGTATCAGCCTTGGGAATTTCCAAGGAAAAGGTGTCTGTCATTGTACTATCTGTATTCATTACTTGTCCTCCTGTATTTTTGTTTATATTGCAAATATAGTCTTTTCTTTTGAAAGTTGCAAGAGAATAAAGAAAAAGCACCAAATGATTGCTCAAATGGTACTTTATAAATGTATTAAATTAACTTTATTCCCAGGTAAATACACCTTCTTTCCCTTTGGAGTCTTTGGCTTTTGTAACATTCCCTTTTGAGTCAAATGTATATGTACAGTTAATCTCTAATGGTGTTGTGTAATAATGACTTCCATCACTATGGTGTGCTACAGTGTGAGCTGTCTTAACCAGATTGTGAGGGTATTTACCAAAGTAGCCTTGTTGGAAGAGAACAGGGTCGACACCATCTGGCGTAGGTAAACAGTATTCTAAATCTTCTAATACAACAAACTTCTTAGCTGGCTTGTCTGTATAGGTATAGGTTGATTCTCCATCACTGATAATATTACCATTCTCCCAAACATAATTAGTCATATCACTACCTTCTGAAACTCTTATAAGTTGACCTGCGTGATCATAGGTGAATTCGTATGTATTTGTTCTGTTATCTTCTGAACTTACAGCTTTAATAACTCGTCCATTGACTAAAGTATAGAAATCCTTTCTATTGTCACGATTTCCTTTTAATTGTTTAAGTATGGTGTTTTCTGAATAACTATAGGTTATAAGAAAGTTATCTGTACTATTAGTTCCATGTTCGGTGTGTGCTCCTGTGACGCTAATTAATCTTCCTTGGTCATCATATTTGAAGTCGCTATAAACATTACCAAGGTTGTCAGAGTAGCCAACCAACCTCTCTCCTGCAAGGTTTATTCCTCCTCCATTGTTATTTTCTTTGTCATCATTATCTGATGAGCATGCTGTGAACAAACAAATGGTGAGACTTAATAATCCCAATAATACGGTTTTCTTCATTGTTGCTAATTTTTGATCATTATCTTTTTATCGTTTGCAATATATATCTGCAAAGATAGATAAATTTTTCTTATTAGATGTTTCTTTCTTGTAAAAAAAGCTTGTGTAGCAGACTGATTTTCTATTTTAAGAGGTTTTGTTTGTTATTCAGTATGTGATGATATTTTTAGTATGGGGTGTATAAAAGAATTATTCTCTGAAAAAAATGTCATTGCTTAGAATGTAAGACAGTCGTAGGTTCCCAAGATTTCTTCCTTACGTAATCCAAGATAGCGTTTGGTAATAGCTACAGATGAATGGTTGAAAAGTTCCATTAGCTTGATTAGTGCCAGTTCTGCACAGAAGCAAGAGAGGAATTGATTATGAATCATTCTTACGATTGTTGTTATTATTGCTGTTAGGTGAGGTTCGGAATATTCCTTATGGTATGCTCTGTCTACAGGTAAGGTTAAGGAGGATGTTTTCTTACATAGTGGGTGAGGGGAGAGCTACCTTTTCACCCTTCGAGCGATCGGAAAAGCACGAAAAAAAGAGGTTCCCCTTTCGAGGAACCTCTTTCTTTTATATTCTTTTGTGAGGATGCGCTTAAGCCTCTTCCTCACTCCAGTCTTCCTTAGTCTTGCGGACATAGCTCTGATAACGGAGCTTTGCCATCTCCTCACAGGCATTGAAGAGTTCCTGACCCTCATCTGGATAAGCCTTGAGAACAGAGAGGAAACGAACCTCACTGTGGAGGAAATCCTGGAACTTCGACCAGTCTGGCGCCTTAGAGTCGAGAGAGAATGGGTTCTTTCCTTCCTCTGCCAACTGTGGGTTATAACGCCATAAGTGCCAGTAACCACAAGCAACAGCGTTAGCCTCCTGAGCCTGACTGCGACCCATACCGCCCTTGATCTTCAGACCATGGTTGATACATGGAGAGTAAGCGATGATGAGTGATGGACCTGGATAAGCCTCAGCTTCGCGGATAGCCTTCAATGTCTGTGCATTGTCAGCACCCATAGCGATCTGTGCTACATATACATAGCCATAGGTTGTTGCCATCAAACCAAGGTCCTTCTTGCGGATACGTTTACCCTTAGCAGCGAACTGTGCGATAGCACCGAGTGGTGTAGACTTAGAGCTCTGACCACCCGTGTTAGAGTAAACCTCAGTATCGAGGACAAGGATATTAACGTCTTCACCAGATGCGATGACGTGGTCGAGACCACCGTAACCGATATCGTAAGAAGCACCGTCACCACCGATGATCCACTGGCTGCGCTTAACGAGATAGTGATCAAGTGTCTTCAGCTCTGCACATACAGGGCAACCCTTTGCTGCACCAGCCTCGATCAATGGCTTCAGCTTAGCAGCTGCAACCTTTGAAGCATCAGCATCGTTCATGTTGTTGAGCCACTCCTGAGCAGCTTCCTTGAACTCTGCAGATACGTGATCATCAGCCATAGCACCGTTAAGGAGTACGACGATACGCTCGCGCATCTTCTTGTTACCCATTGCCATACCCATACCGAACTCGCAGAAGTCCTCGAACAATGAGTTGTTGAATGCAGGACCGTGACCTTCCTCATTTGTTGTATAAGGCGTTGAAGGTACTGAAGCAGAGTAGATTGAAGAACAACCTGTTGCGTTAGCAATCATCTCACGGTCACCGAAGAGCTGTGAAACGAGCTTAACGTAAGGAGTCTCACCACAACCAGCACATGCACCAGAGAACTCGAACAATGGCTGAGCGAACTGTGAGTTCTTAGCATTTGACTTGATATCTACCAAGTTCTGCTTGCTCTTAACGTTCTTAATGAGGTAATTCCAGTCAGCTGCACGGCGTGTAGCCTCTTCCTCTCCAGCAACGAACTGTGTCATAGCGAGAGCCTTGTTACCCTTCTTACCTGGGCAGACATCAGCACAGTTACCACAACCTGTACAGTCGAGAACAGATACTTCGATGCGGAATTGCATACCCTTAAGATCCTTTGGTGCAAGGATATCAAGTGTTGGCTCATTGAAGCCAGCCTTCTCAGCTTCATCCAATACGAATGGACGGATACAAGCGTGAGGACAAACGAATGCACATTTGTTACACTGGATACAGTTATCTGGTGTCCATGCTGGAACGAAGCTAGCCACACCACGCTTGTCATAAGCAGCAGTACCCACTGACCATGTACCATCCACAGTGCCATGATTTACGAAGTCAGAAACCTTCAAGAGGTCACCTGCCTGTGCATTCATTGGACGAACGAGTTCCTTAACGAATGCTGGAGCATCGTCAGCCTTAGCTGCATCGTCTGGAAGGTTAGCCCATTCAGGGTCAACAGTCAACTGTTTGTATTCGTTACCACGGTCAACAGCAGCATAGTTCTTATCAACAATATCCTGTCCCTTCATGCTATAGCTCTTAACGATGAACTTCTTCATCTGCTCAACAGCCAAGGTCGATAGGAATAACATTTGTAATACGGAAGAATGCAGACTGCAGAATAGTGTTGGTACGGTTACCAAGACCAATCTCCTGTGCAATCTTGTTGCGTTGATATAGTAAACAGTGATATTGTTCTTAGCGAAGTAACGCTTTACCTTATTAGGTATGAAGTGTACAAGTTCCTCGCCATCAAAGATCGTATTCAGCAAGAATGTACCGTTCTTACGCAATCCACGTGTTACATCATACATGTTCAAGTAAGCCTGAACGTGGCATGCAACGAAGTTAGGAGTGTTTACCTGATAGGTAGAACGGATTGGACTATCACCGAAACGGAGGTGAGAACAGGTGAAACCACCTGACTTCTTAGAGTCGTAAGAGAAGTAAGCCTGACAGTACTTGTTGGTATTGTCACCGATAATCTTCACTGAGTTCTTGTTAGCACCAACGGTACCATCAGCACCAAGACCATAGAACTTAGCCTCGAAAGTACTCTTATCGCCCAATGGAATCTCCTCTACTTCTGGCAGAGAAGTGAAGGTAACGTCATCAACGATACCAACGGTGAAGTGATCCTTTGGCTCTGGCAACTCGAGGTTGTCGTATACAGCGATGATCTTAGCAGGTGTAGTATCGGCAGAACCGAGACCATAACGACCACCAACGATCAATGGTTTGTTCTCTACATCATAGAAAGCACTCTTCACATCGAGGTACAATGGCTCACCCTCTGCACCTGGTTCCTTAGTACGATCGAGTACAGCAATACGCTTAACAGTCTTTGGAACAGCTGCAAGCAAGTGCTTAACAGAGAATGGACGATAGAGGTGTACAGCTACCATACCAACCTTCTTGCCCTGAGACATGAGTAATCGATAGCCTCACGAGCAGCTTCAGTTGCAGAACCCATCAAGATAATGATGTTCTCAGCATCCTCAGCACCATAGTAATCGAAGAGGTGATGCTCACGACCAGTGATCTTTGTGAGCTCATTGAGATAGTGTTCAACAACCTCTGGTACGTTCTCATATGCAGAGTTACTTGCCTCACGGTGTGTGAAGAAGGTCTCTGGGTTCTCAGCAGTACCACGTACTACTGGGCGTTCTGGTGTCATTGCACGATCACGGAAGCGCTTAATATCCTCTTCATCAACCAATGGACGGATGTCTTCCTGGTCAAGACACTCAATCTTATGATACTCGTGTGATGTACGGAAACCATCGAAGAAGTTGATGAAAGGAACAGAAGTCTTCAATGAAGCAAGGTGAGGAACTGCAGAGAGGTCCATAACCTCCTGAACAGAACCAGAGCAGAACAGTGCGAAACCAGTCTGACGACAAGCCATTACGTCCTGATGATCACCGAAGATACAAAGTGCGTGACTTGCAAGTGTACGTGCTGAAACATTGAATACACATGGCAAAAGCTCACCGGCAATCTTATACATGTTAGGAATCATCAATAGAAGACCCTGTGAAGCGGTGAAGGTTGTCGTGAGAGCACCTGACTGCAATGAGCCGTGAACGGCACCTGCTGCGCCACCCTCTGACTGCATCTCCTGTACGCTTACAGTCTGACCCCAAAGGTTCTTACGTCCACGTGCTGACCACTCATCAACGTGTTCAGCCATAGGAGATGATGGAGTGATAGGATAGATAGCTGCTACCTCAGAGAACATATAGCTCACATGAGCGGCTGCTTCGTTACCATCACAAGTGATAAACTTCTTTTCTTTAGCCATTTTGAAATTTATTAAATGAATATTATTATAATGTTTTTGATCTGATTTTCAACAGATTTCTTAATGTTTTTGATCTTATTCCTAATAGAGGAATCCCATTAACCATAGTGGGATACAGTTTCCTTTACCCACTTCTGTGTTATATCTTACATAGGTTGTGTCTGAGCTGATGCGTATCTTGGCATTCTCTGCATCACAAACCTTGAATTTCTTGTTGTTATTTACGATGTAATTGCCATCCTTGTTACCCTGACTGACCTTGCAGTCTTCCCATAAAGCATTGACAAAGAACGTCTCCATCAACTGCTGTTGATTCAACTGAATGGGATAAATAGCATAAATCAGATTGGAGTTTTGCAGCATTACCTTAGCTGGTTTCTTTGGATATTGCTGTCCAACAGGGTAGACTATGTTTATCAATCGGGCGTCGGCAAGGTTCTTTATGTAGTTCATTACCGTTGCACGACTTGTGTTTATGTCTTTTGCAAGATTGCTGATGTTCGGAGCTTGGGGACCATCCAATGCAAGAAGATAGAAGAGTTTCTTGATCTTTGTGAGATATTTCAGTTCAATCTGCTTGATGAGTAGGATGTCCACCTCGGTCATCATGTTCATGGTCTTGAGCAGATTCTCCGAGAAATTACGATGTTCCAGGAAGAAAGGATAGAAGCCGTGGTGTATGTAATCCTTGAAAAACTTCATCGGACTGACCTGTGGTAGAATCTTCTTGATGATCTTCTCGTGGTTAAGCAGTATCTCATCCAGTGTGTAAGGTTCAAGATTCAGTCCTGCCTGGAGGTTCAAATATTCCCGAAAAGAGAAGCCACGGAGGTTATAACTCTTACAATTCCATTCAATTCAGGGTTCTCTTCCTTCAATCTCATGACACTTGAACCCGTGAATACAATCTGTAACTTAGGGTAATAATCGTAACATCGACGGAGTTCCTTGCTCCATTCCGGCTGTTTGAAGACCTGATCAATCAACAGTACCTTACCCCCGTTACGATAAAACTCCCCTGCGAAGTCGGCAATACCTCTACCTTGAAAGTAGAAATTGTTCATATTCACATAGAGACACTGACGGTCTGTCGCTCCATATCGTTCCTTTGCATACTGCAGAAGGAAGGTAGTTTTGCCAACGCCTCTCGTCCCTTTGATACCAATCATCCTGTCGGTCCAGTCTATTTCATCCATGAGCCGACGGCGCACGGGAGCATATACATGCTCCACCAGATATGTATGAGTGCGAAAGAATGCGTCCATCTTGTTCTCGTTATGAATACTTAATCAGATGCAAAGTTACTACTTATTTATTTAATTTGCAAACTCTAGATGGCAAAAAATGATTTTTTTTGTTTTTATTTTGCGGTACATTTGCTTTGAAGTACCTTTGCATGGCAAACAAGTAGCTAACAAATGGTTTTACATATATTCAATCCCGAGCACGATATTGCGTTATCCTATGATAATAAGTACTTTACACCGCCACACGCTGGTAGGCAGTTGCGCTATGATCTTGACTACTTACCGGCACTGTGGGCAAAGGATGGAGACTGTATTATGGTGGGGAATACTACCTCTGCAATGGTTCATGCACGCCGATTCATGGCACATGTGCAGCGTGTAAGGTTCATAAGTCAGGATGAGGTTGCCAACGTGGCGGATGAAATAGAGTCTGTTTCGCCATGGGGATGGGACTCCGCTATAAAATTCCAGCTTATGAAACTGGGGATTCATGAAGATGTTTTACCATCTGATGCGGAGCTTTCCGAGATAAGAACACTTAGCAACAGAAGGTTCTCAGCACATGTTCTTCAGCAGCTACAGCAGGACATGCAGTTTCCTTTCTTGTGTGGTGAGGCTTTCTATGTGGAGAGTATTCCAGCACTAAAGGATGTTATTCAGTCTTTTGGGAAGGCTATTATCAAAGCTCCTTGGAGCAGTAGTGGGCGTGGTGTAAGGTACATTGAACAGGCGATGGATGCAGCTATTACGAGCTGGGCAGCCAGAGTTATCTCTCAACAAGGGGGTATAATGGTTGAACCTTATTACAACAAAATGAAGGATTTCGGGATGGAATTCTTTGTTGATGCAGCCGGTGTACATTATGCAGGACTATCGGTTTTCCACACCATCAACGGGGCTTACGTTGGGAACAGTCTGTCTACGGAGGATGAAAAACGACAGATGCTTGCACCGTATGTTGACAATAGGGTCTTAGACCGTCTTGCTGAACATCTTACACAGCTCTTGAATGATCATTTAAAAGGGAAATATCAGGGACCATTAGGGGTTGATATGATGGTCGTTGCCAATCAGAACACTGCTGCAGACACCATTTCGGGCTTCTTTGTTCATCCCGTTGTTGAGATTAATCTGCGCCGAACCATGGGACATGTGGCACTCTCTCTTTCAAAGGAAGAGCGGTTTCAGCAACGAATGATGCGGGTTGATTATGATGGTGCGCACTATCATTTGCACACAATACACAAGGAACAGCGGTTTTAAAAGCTTCCTTTCAGACAACCTTATATCATACCTTGATTGATAAAAGATATTTTTTTATTTTGGTGCGGATGCTTAGCTCCATATGTGCTAAGCATCCGCACACGTTGTGCTAAGCATCCGCACATGATGTGCTAAGCGTCCGCACAACAGAGAAAGAACAGTGTGCACACGCCAATATGATACCTATGGAAAAGCAAGAGAGGGTGGTTTATAAAAGGATTCGCCTATAACTAAAAGAAGAAAGCATATCTTTCAGACGATAAAAGATAGCTTTTAAAGAAGCGAAAGAAAGTATGTATTACATAAAAAAGTCCCAGACCTTTATGTAATTATCGAGATACTTGATTTCTTTGTTTATATGTTTTATCCTGGAATAGCGTATAAAACAGCGAATTAACTCACAGATAAAAAAATAGTACAAAGAATGATAAGTGATGAGAGGGTTAATCAGTGACTGTAAACCCAATAAACCAAGAAGAGAACGCCAATAGCCACGATGCTTCCCACGATTTGCAGAATTCTGTTCAGCTTCTTGCGCCGCCGTGCTGCTTGTGAGGTGGCATTGTTATGAAATCCTCTCCCATGATTAGTATAGTCGTATCGTTGTTTTGCCATCGTTACCGATTATGTTCTAAATACAAAGGAACCTAAGTGTAAAACTAAATTCCCCCTGGTTTCAAATCTTCGTGATGGACAAAGATACGTAAATATACGGATATATCGTGTATATATCCGTATATTTTATGTTTTTTTAAAAGCGGAAACTCAACTCAACATCAACCATAGAGTAGTTTGGTTCGGCTAAACTACGATCGTGAACATAAGAGTAGAACCCACTTAATTGTAAGCTTTTGGTGAACTGATAGTCAAGTCCCATGTCATACTGTGTACGCTGTTTTGCAGCACCTTCCGATGGTTGGTACATGTCATAACGTGCTTTAGCATGCAGTTTCTCGCGAATGATAGGTGCAATGACAAGTGCATAAACGCCTTGTGCCTTATCTCCGTTGCTGCTTAAGCTACAGTCTTTGGCTGCAGCATCATCCGTATGAGAAAGACTTTTAGCAAAGGCGTAGCCCGTAGAGTGCACATATTCTGAACGTAATGTCCAATCATTGGCTTTGTATTCAGCGGAGAAAGCATAACGACGCTGCTGTAATTTGCGCACACCAGCCTGTGGATTGCCAGCATCATCAGTCCATGTACCCTTGCGAGCATAGGAACCTGTCCAGCCAAAGCAACCCAATCGGAGTCCTTCAACAGGCATAACCCATATACCACCGATGATATTCTTCTGCTGATCAACGTCTTTTACGTTTATTCCCTGACCATCAAAGATGCCTACTTGATAGTGGAATAGGTTTCTTCCGGCTGCATTTTTAATGAGATCACCTTGTACCTGCAAACCAATGTCACGTCCATTGGAAGGGTGAGCACCTGCTCTGTCGGCGAAACCAGCCAACTTTGAGATGCTTTGTCCTACTCCCATGAAGCCTTGATCGATAGATGAATAGGGTTGTCGAAAGTAAATGGATTCTTGAACTGTCCCACTTTCACACGGAAGAAGTCATACTTCTGCCACTCAACGAAGAGGTCGACCAAGCGAGGAGAGGCTCCTAAGGTAGAAGTATTACCATTAAACTGCAGCTGTGCCTTCCAATACCAATCATCAAGGATGCGTCCATCAAGCGATACACGACCTAAACGAAGATTGAAAGTGTTAGACTTGTCTGCCTTCATTCCATTGTACTGATACTGTACAATAGCAAATCCAGACAGCTTAACGTTGCTCACCCATTTGGGAGCTTGCGCATTGCCCACGATAGAACATAGCAATAGGGCTGCTGAAAGAACTGTTTTTTTCATAATTATATGAATGTTGATTTAGGATAATAATATCAGATTCATTCTCAAGTATCAATGTTGCAAAGATAATATTTTAGGGTATAAGTACAAAAATAATATACTTATTTTATTGTTTTATGGCATTATTCTTTCTGAAGAAGATGAAAGACTACTATATTAATAAGGTGTAAATTCACCGTTAAAGATAAAAACAAAAACTTCTCCTCATGATAATAACAGTTATTATCACAGGGAGAAGTCTGTGTATCTTATCGCTTCTTCAGTAAGACAACGTTCTCTACATGGGGTGTATGAGGGAACATATCGACAGGTTGAACAGCAGCTACTTTGTACTCACTATCCAACAAAGCCAGGTCGCGTGCTTGGGTAGATGGATTGCAACTGACGTATACAATACGCTCCGGATGTGCCCCAAGGATGACATTAACAACGTCAGGATGCATGCCGGCACGTGGTGGGTCAGTGATGATAACATCAGGACGACCGTGCTTTTGGATGAAGCTTTCGGTCAGAATGTCCTTCATATCACCTGCGTAAAAGAGTGTGTTACTGATATTGTTTACCTCAGAATTAACCTTAGCATCCTCAATGGCTTCCGGTACATACTCAATACCAATGACCTTACGGGCGTTTTTAGCAACGAAGTTGGCTATTGTTCCTGTGCCAGTATATAAGTCATAGACAAGTTCATTGCCTGTAAGGTCGGCAAATTCTCTTGCTACGGCGTATAGATGATACGCCTGTTCCGTATTCGTTTGATAGAAACTCTTAGGTCCAACCTTGAACTTCAGGTCCTCCATAGTCTCATAGATATGATCCTTACCTTTGAAGACTGTGAGGTCAAGGTCGTTGAATGTGTCATTACCTTTCTGATTATCAACGTAGAAAAGAGAAGTGATCTGAGGGAAACGGTCGGCAATGTGTTGCATCAAAGCCTTTGCCCGTTCGTCGTCACCATCCTCATCATAGTGGAATTGTACAAGTACCATCCATTCACCTGTATTGGAATTGCGCACCATAATATCACGTAACAACCCGTGTTGAGCACGGATATCATAGAAAGTCATCCCACTTTGCAATGCATAATCCCTGATATCGTTACGGATTTCGTTGCACAGATCATCCATCAACCAGCACTTCTCAATAGGGTAAATCTTATCAAAAGCCCCCGTAATATGGAACCCAATAGCACCTTCGGATAAGCCAACTCCCTCTGGTAAAGCCTGCAGTTCTTCTGCTGTATACCAACGTTTGTTGGCACATCCGAACTCCAGTTTGTTACGATATGCCTTCGTATGCACTGAACCCATGATGGGTTGGAACTCCGGAAGTTCCACTTTCCCAATCCTACTCAGCTGGTCATACACCTGCTGTTGCTTTGCTTTTAATTGCTCACTGTAGGGAAGATTCTGCCATTTGCAGCCACCGCAGATGCCAAAATGCTCACACATCGGTTCCACACGGATAGCACTCTTGCTGATAAAGCGTACGACGGTAGCCTCACAATAGCTCTTTTTCTTCTTCCGTATCTGCAGATCTACAACGTCGCCAGGTACAACAAAGGGGACAAACACCACTTTATCATCTACGTGTGTGATACATTTACCTTCGGCTGCCACAGCCTCTATCGTGACATTCTCAAGTATAGGGAATGGCTTTCTCTTTCTACTCATAATCTGTTTTGTATTTCATTGCAAAGTTAATGATTTTTTCCTGTTTGCCATATGCTATGCTTGTTTAATGCAATCTGTGCTCGCTAACAATGCAAAAATGTAAGGTGAAGTTTGCAATTTTACTTAAAAAGTTTGTTGAATTACCCTTTTATTGGTATATTTGCACTTAGGATATAATAACTAAAATACATTATCATTTATAACTATGAGCGAAAAAAGAGTTTATACCTTCGGTAATGGGAAGGCAGAAGGTAAGGCCGATATGAGAAATCTTCTTGGTGGTAAGGGCGCTAACCTAGCGGAGATGAACCTCATCGGAGTTCCTGTTCCTCCAGGTTTCACCATTACCACAGACGTTTGTAACGAGTATTTTGAGAAGGGTAAGAAGACTGTAATAGGTTTACTAAAGGCAGAAGTAGAGAACAGTGTCCATCATATAGAGACACTTATGAACTCAAAATTTGGTGATCCAACGAACCCTCTCCTTGTCAGTGTTCGTTCTGGAGCACGTGCATCAATGCCTGGTATGATGGATACCATTCTAAACCTCGGTCTTAATGACACCGTTGTAGTTGGTTTAGCACAGAAAACTGGTAACGAAAGATTTGCCTTTGACAGCTATCGTCGCTTCGTACAGATGTATGGAGACGTAGTGTTAGGCATGAAACCAGTCAATAAAGAAGATATTGATCCATTTGAGGCAATCATTCAGAAGGTAAAGGCTCAGCGTGGTATTAAGCTCGACAACGAAATGACTGTTGAGGAGTTGAAGCAGCTCGTTGTACTCTTCAAGCAAGCAATCAAGGACCAGACAGGTAAGGATTTCCCTAATGATCCAATGGAACAGCTATGGGGTGCCATCTGTGCAGTGTTTGATTCATGGATGAATGAGCGTGCTATTCTCTATCGTAAGATGGAAGGAATCCCACAAGAATGGGGTACAGCTGTAACCGTTCAGGCGATGGTCTTCGGTAATATGGGTGACACTTCAGCTACTGGTGTATGCTTCTCTCGTGATGCAGGTACTGGTGAGAACCTCTTCAATGGTGAGTATCTTATCAATGCACAGGGCGAGGATGTTGTAGCAGGAATCCGTACTCCACAGCAGATTACAAAGCAAGGTTCTTTGCAATGGGCTGAACAACAGAACATCGATGAGGAGACAAGACGGAACAAATATCCTTCTATGGAGGAAGCAATGCCTGACTTGTACAAGCAATTATATACTCTACAGGACAAGTTAGAGAAGCATTATCACGACATGCAGGACATGGAGTTCACCGTACAGGAGGGTAAACTCTGGTTCTTACAGACACGTAACGGTAAGCGTACAGGTACTGCTATGGTTAAGATTGCCATGGATCTGTTGCATGAAGGTGAGATTGATGAGAAGACAGCTCTTCTCCGTTGCGAACCAAATAAGCTCGATGAACTCCTTCACCCAGTCTTTGATAAGGAGGCTTTAGCGCAGGCACATGTGTTGACACGTGGCCTTCCAGCATCACCAGGAGCCGCTTGTGGTCAGGTAGTGTTCTTTGCTGAAGATGCTACAAAGTGGCATGAGGATGGTCATCAGGTCATCATGGTACGTATAGAAACCTCTCCTGAGGACCTCGCTGGTATGTCTGCTGCAGAGGGAATCCTTACTGCTCGCGGTGGTATGACATCTCATGCAGCTGTTGTTGCACGTGGTATGGGTAAGTGTTGTGTCAGTGGTGCTGGTGCTATTATGGTTGATTATAAGGCACGAACAGTAGAGATTGACGGAACAATCATCCGTGAAGGTGATTATATTTCATTGAATGGTTCAACAGGTGAAGTTTATGCTGGAGAAGTAAAGACACGCCCTGCAGAAGTGACAGGTGACTTTGCTGAGCTGATGGATCTCTGTAAGAAATACACTAAACTGGTTGTACGTACCAACGCAGATACGCCTCATGACGCAGAAGTGGCAAGTAACTTCGGTGCCGTAGGTATTGGTCTTTGTCGTACAGAGCACATGTTCTTCGAGAATGAGAAGATCAAAGCGATGCGCGAGATGATTCTTGCTGATACCACAGAGGAGCGTGAGAAGGCTCTTGATAAGCTCCTTCCTTACCAGAAGCAGGACTTCTACGGTATTCTCAAGTGCATGGATGGCATGCCAGTAAACATCCGTTTGCTTGATCCACCATTGCATGAGTTCGTTCCACATGACCTGAAAGGTCAGGAGATCATGGCTCAAGAGATGGGTGTGAGCGTACAGTTCATTCAGAGTCGTGTGAATTCTCTCTCCGAGCACAACCCAATGTTGGGTCTTCGTGGTTGTCGTTTGGGCAACACATTCCCAGAGATTACAGCCATGCAGACCAAGGCTATCCTTGGTGCAGCTATCCAATTGAAGAGAGAAGGATATAACCCTAAGCCAGAGATTATGGTACCATTGGTTGGTATTGTCAATGAGCTTGATATCCAAGAGAGCATCATTCGTAAGGCAGCAACAAAGCTCTTCAAGAAGGAAGGTGTTGAAGTTCCATTCAAGGTTGGTACAATGATTGAGATTCCTCGTGCTGCTTTGACAGCTGATGTCATTGCAGAGAAGGCAGAATACTTCAGCTTTGGTACTAACGACCTTACCCAGATGACCTTCGGTTACAGCCGTGATGACATCGCAAGCTTCCTCCCAAGTTATCTTGAAAAGAAGATTTTGGATGTCGATCCATTCCAGGTTCTCGATCAGAAGGGTGTTGGTCAGCTCATCCAGATGGGTGTTGAGAAGGGTCGTAAGACACGTAAGAACCTCAAATGTGGTATCTGTGGCGAGCATGGTGGTGAACCAAGTTCAGTTAAGTTCTGCCACAGAGTGGGCTTGAATTACGTCAGCTGTTCACCTTTCCGTGTACCAATCGCACGATTGGCAGCGGCACAGGCAGCAGTGGAAGAGATGTAAACAGACTATATTCACATAGAGAATAGAATATAAAAAAAGAGGAGAAGTTATTTGGCTTCTCCTCTTTTTTATATGCCTGAAGGCTACTGATCTTTTGACTTCTTTCCTTCTTTTATGTGCTCAAAGATTACTGTCCCTTTGATTTCTCTTTCTCTTTTATATGTCCAACGGTCACTGATCTTTTGACTTCTTTCCTTCTTTTATATGCTCAAAGGTCACTGTCCCTTGTTTATTCATGCGTTCTTCCATTTACCAACGGTTGTTTATTAGCTACTAAGAAACATCTTTACAATAATCTTAAGGCGTATGTTTGCAAATCCAACCGCTACGAAGAAAAAACGCCTTTGTATCCTTTTGTTTATCAATCAGTTACAAAACCCGTTCTAAAAGACGCCCTTTTGCATTGTAAAAGGGCGTCTTTTACACTTCAAAAGGGCATGTTTTGCAATGCAAAAGGGCATCTTTTACATGGCAAAAGGGCATCTATTACTTTTCAGTCATGAATCTTTCTTACAAAAGACAGATGCTAAGTGGCGTTCATTTCAATCCCATTTCTTATCCAACTTATATTATTATGGTGTACAGAGCCTTGTTTGTTCACCTATGAACGACAAGCGAATGTGTTTTATTTATCCAATTCGTATGTCCCTTCCAACATTTGTGCGATGCGCTTTCCCTTTGCATCATCGAAGGACAGGAACGCCTCAACTGTCTTCTTTTCCACGTCGATTACCTGACTTACTGTGGTCCCGTCTTTCTCAATCCAGTTCACAAAAAACTTCGCCCCATCAATCTTTTTCATTACCATTCGGTTGGTTTCTTCTGCCACACAGTCCTTTTCATCGGTGGTTTTCCAATAGATAGTACTGTCATTCAGATACTTAACATTGGCTGTAAGACCAGGGTAGGAGAGCGTTGCCTTATGTCCTATAAGCGTGATATCATGGTCTTGCGTATTGCATTTTTCCTGTTTGCAGCAGCAAGCTGATGCCAAAAAGAGCTAAAGAAGTCAATGTGATAATATTCTTTTTCATTTCATTTTAGTTTTAATATTATGTGTCTGAATTATTTAAATCTGTTATGTCTACAAAGTTAATATTTTCTTTTCTAAATTGGCAAATACCGTAAATAGAAAACCACGCTTATACCTTTTGTAACAACACTTATAAGCTAGTATCACGCCTTCCCTTCCCATTGGTCCCACCTGTTGCCATCAACCATCTTTTTCATTGTTCGTTTCTTGAGTTGCATTTAGTGTGTTATTGTTTCATATTGTAATGTATTATGACATTCGTTTTAATATATATAACGCCCCCAAGAATGTATTTTTTTGAAGTAAAAAAACTCCTGAACGATTAAACATAAAAGATATTTATTTTTATTTGCAAAAATCAAAAAAATATATACTTTTGCAAAAATAGAATACAGAACAACCATATGGAAAAAGGCGAACAATCTGCAAGGCTATTGCTGGTCCAATCCATGTGAGCGAGAACTAAGCGGACCTGAATCCCTTTATGAAATGATTTCCTTTAGCTGCTTACAATGGTTTATAATTGAAAAAGAAAGACTATTCTTAGGAGGCGCGAGGAGAACCATTTTCAAGTCATAAGTTGTGTAAAAATCTTTACCATTACCCATCGGTACTATTTCTATTTAAATGGAAGACAGTTATAATGAATACATCGAACAGTTGCAGAAAGGTTCTTATGAGGCTTTCTCAGAGTTGTATTCCCTTTATTCCAACAAGCTTTACAGTTTTGTATTAGCGCAGACAAAGAATAGTACTCTGTCGGAGGATATTGTTCAAGAGACGTTCTTAAAGCTCTGGAAGTCGCGCAAACAGCTTGATTGTTACGGTAATGTGCATGCTTTAATCTTTACTATTGCCAGGAATCTGATCATCGATGGTTTCAGAAAGCAGGTCTCAAAGATCAGTTTTGACGATTATCAGCAGGCGTGCAATAAGCTTTCTTCCTTCCCAACTCCCGATGAGCAGGTTGCTTACAATGAGTTTGTTGACCGTGTGCAGCAAACCAAGAAGCTGTTATCGAAGCGTGCTTGTCTTATTTATGAGATGAGTCGCGAGAAGAATATGCCTATAAACGAGATAGCAGAGTCCCTGAATTTATCTTCACAAACCGTGAAAAACTCCTTGACATCCACATTGAAATTATTCAAGAAGAATCTGTCAAGCATCGTAATCCTTTTACTTTATTATTTCTCTTAAGGTACGTCGTGCCCTTTTTCTTACGCCTGTCAGTGTTCTGAGGGGGGATAAATAGCACCAGAAGGTTAACAAATGTTATTTTAAAGTACCATTTTTATGCTTTCACGTATATGTTATTAGAAGTAAAATAATGCATGGATAAACGAATAGAAGAATTATATCAGCGCTATCTGTCGGGAGAGTTAACCCCCTCAGAGTTAGAAGACTTAAAGCGTCAAGTTCCCTTTGTCTCAGATGAAGAGCTATGGAACCTGATGTGTGAGGACTTCTCTTCTTCGTCAGAGTCGGCACGGATGACTTACGAATCGCAACAAAAGGTATTACGGAACATCCATGAAGAGATACGAAAAGACAAGTGGCACTCACGTGCTCGCAGACTGTTGCGCATTGCATCCATGCTGATTCTGATTATTTCTTTAGCCGCCGGCAGTTACTTATGGTATGAATCTTTTACACCGACAGCCCCTGTTTACACTTACGTCAGTGTGAAAGCAGGAAATAAAAGTACAATAACTTTACCAGATGGAACACGTGTCAGCCTTAACGGTAACAGTCAGTTGCGTTACAACGTAGTGCCCAGCAAACACCGTGAGGTTGTTTTGATGAAAGGAGAAGCCTATTTCGACGTTACCAAAGACCCTTCCTGTCCGTTCCGTGTCAAGGTAAATGACATGCAGATAGAGGTGTTGGGCACACAGTTTAATGTCCGTTATCACAAAGGAGTCATTGAGACCGCCCTGTTCACGGGTGCTGTCCGCCTCTCTTCCAGTGCCTTTGCCAAAGACTATCGGCTCTATCCCGGTAAGAAATCCATTTACCAGCTGGCGTCACACCATGTCACTATCTGCGACAATGACGGGTCGACCGATGCCAGATGGAAGGACGGTTACCTAGCCTTCAACAGTCAATCGCTTGGCGAAGTGCTGAAAGAAGTAGAGAACTGGTACGGTGTCACCATCCAAATACGTAATCATCATCTACCTAAAGACAAGCTGACAGGAGCCTTTTACCATGAGACTTTAGAGAGTGTTCTCCACTCCTTGAGTATGCAATACGGCTTCAAATACCATATAAACCATGATCACGTTACCATAGAATAATAACAAAGAAGACTTAAAACCTAAATAAAATGACAAACAATTTAAACAGTAAGCGGTATCATTTCCTCCGCTTCGCAGTGTTTGTATGGCTACTTTTAGTCCCTGTAACACTGTGGGCGCAGCATGGGAATGTAAGCCTTAATCTTCAAAATGAAGAAGTTAGTCGATTTATTCGACAGGTTGAGAAGCAGACAAGTTACACTTTCGTGTATCGTAACACCGTTCTTAATCCCAAGACTCGGGTGTCAATCGTCTGTAAGGACTGGTCAGTTGAGAAAGCATTGTCCTATGTTTTCTCCCCTTTAGGCATCCAGTTCTCATTCAATAACAACACGATTGTTCTGAACCCAGCCCCCGCATCGAAGGAGAAAGCAGAGCCCTCAGTGACAAAGAAGGCTAAATCCTCAGGTGAGAAAGCCCAGACCACACCAGAGAAACATAAGGTTGTGGGGCTTGTTAAGGAGGCAAATGGTGAGCCCATCATCGGTGCAAGTGTCTTTGTAAAGGGTACAAAGATTGGTACAGTCACCAATACCGACGGTGAATTCTCCTTGGATGTTCCAGCCAATGGTACCCTCTTGGTTTCCTATATCGGATTTACAACCCAAGAGATAGCACTGAAAGGCAGTACAAACCTGAACATAGTCCTCAAAGAAGATGAGGCACAAGCACTCAATGAGGTCGTTGTTGTTGGTTATGGAACACAGAAAAAGGCAACCGTAACAGGTGCCATTGCATCCGTATCAACAAAAGACTTAGTGCAAACTCCACAGGCAAACATCAGTAATATGCTGGTGGGTAAGATGCCAGGTCTTATTGCTATGCAGCGCAGTGGTGCTCCTGGAGAGGACAATTCCACGTTGTTGATTCGTGGTGTGAGCACCTTTTCTGACAATACAGCCCCTTTGGTGATGATTGATGGAGTGGAACGTCCGAACTACAACGGGCTTGATCCAAACGAAATAGAATCAGTAAGTATTCTTAAAGATGCCTCTGCAACCGCCATTTATGGTGTGCGTGGTGCCAATGGAGTCATCCTTATTACAACGAGAAAAGGTCAGAAAGGCAAGCCACACTTGAGCTATTCAGGGAACATGGCAGTCCAATCGCCAACAGCATTGCCCCATTATCTGAACAGTGCACAGTACTGTGAGATGTATAACGAAGCCCTGAAGAATGACGCCTACACCAAAGGAACATCCTATGTGCCACGTTTTACAGAACAGGACATACAGCTGTATCGTGATGGAAGTGACCCTATCATGCATCCAAGTACGGACTGGGTGGGTACATTCCTGCGTAAGACATCCTTGCGTACACAGCATAACTTCAACATTTCGGGAGGTACTGACCGTGTGAAATACTTCATTTCAGCAGGTTTCTTCAATCAAGGTGGTATGTATAAGTACACCAAGATTGACCGTGACCATGACGTAAATGCTTCTGACACACGTTATAATTTCCGTTCAAACCTCGACTTTGATGTCACACAAGACTTCAAAGCCACTGTACAGTTGTCTGCACAGATCAACAATATCCATACCCCGGGCATTGGCAACAGTGAGCTTTGGAAAGAGATATCATGGGCTACTCCATTGGGAACTCCCGGTATGGTAGATGGCAAACTGGTACGTCTTGAAAACACAATTGACGATGAAAACCCATGGCAAGCACTGTTGAATAATGGTTATAACGACATCTTTGCCAATACAATCAATACTACCTTGCGGTTCGATTATGACCTTTCGCGCCTGCTGTTGAAAGGCTTGTCCGTTCATGCCAGCACTTCTTACGACAGCTATTATAACAGTAAACGCTTCTCAGTGAAGACGATGCAGACCTTTGTTCCTAAGCGAGATCCGAGTGATCCGACACAGGTTATCCTCGTTCCACAGAACGAATCCAGCACATGGGGTGGTGGTTTCAGTTATAATAAGAACAGAAAAGTATACTTTGAGGTAGGTTTACATTACAATCAAACCTTTGGTAAGCACAACACAACAGCCTGTTGCTTTATAACCAGAGCAAGTATTATGCACCCAGTCTGGCTTACCTCGTCCCCAATGCCTACCAAGGAATCGTTGGCCGTGTGACCTATAGCTATGCCAACCGTTATCTGGCAGAATTCAATATGGGATATAACGGTACAGAGAACTTCGCTCCAGGTCGTCGTTTTGGCTTCTTCCCAGCAGTCTCTGTAGGATGGATTGTCAGTGAAGAACCTTTCTTCCCAAAGAATGATTGGCTTGTTTATATGAAGCTGAGAGGGACCTATGGTGAGGTTGGTAACGATAAAATCGGTGGTGATCGCTTCCTATATCTCCCTTCCGTATATGGAGAAACGAGTGGCAACCTTTCTGGTTATAACTTCGGTTCATCATCCAATCCGTACTATTCCCAGATGATTGAGGAACGACGTTTGGGCAATCCGTTGCTTACATGGGAGAAAGCCCGTAAGCTAAACTTAGGTGTTGACGTCAATCTTTTGAAGAATCACCTCACCGTTTCATTTGATTATTTCAAGGAACGACGCAATAATATCCTTTCAGACAGAAACACTGCACCGATGTTAATAGGTGCTACGTTGCCAGCTTACAATATGGGTGAGATGGAGAACTCAGGCTTTGAGCTCGATGTTAACTATCGTAATAACATCCGTGACTTTAATTATTGGGGTCGGTTCAATTACTCTTTTGCACGCAACAAGATTCTCTTCCAGGATGAAGTACCAGAGAAATATGCTTATCAGATGCGTACAGGAAGACGCGTAGGACAGTTCTATGGTCTTCTCTTCGACGGCTTCTATAACACATGGGAAGAGATAAATGCCCTTGATCGGCCCGTTAGTAGCTGGAATGGTAACCGTCTTCAGCCTGGAGATATGCGCTATGTCGACGTGAATAAAGACGGAAAGATTGATATGTATGACATGGTACCTATCGGCTATTCACCTACTCCAGAGATCATTTATGGATTCTCTTTCGGCTGTAACTGGCGTGGTTTCGACTTCTCAGCACTTTTCCAAGGAGCTGATCATGTGTCTATTAAGTATTTCGGTAGGGCATTATGGCCATTTGTTGTAGGACATAACAGTGCCAAAACATTGATATTGGACCGCTGGACACAGGAACGTTATGACAATGGAGAGCCTATCAACTTCCCACGTCTGTCCATGAGTCCATCTCGTGATACCGACAATAACTATCAGGATTCAAACTTCTGGATCCGCAATGCCAACTATCTTCGTCTGAAGAACATAGAGCTTGGATATACCTTTAACAGGAAACAGTTAAAGGCTTTAGGCTTAGAGAGCTTGCGTCTTTATATCAGTGGGACTAATTTATTTACCTGGACGGATGTCATTGACCTTGATCCTGAAGCCCCATCTAAGGGAGGTGCGACAGAGATTAACACCTATCCATTGCAGAAGATATATAACATTGGCCTAAACATTCAATTCTAAAACCCTACATATGAAAATGAAAAGTAAATATATAGCATGGGCAATTGCTCCCATTTTCCTAATAGGTTGTTCCGATTATTTGGAGACTCCACCCTCTGTTGACTACGGAGAGAATGAAGTTTTCGCTACCCGTGCTGATGCAGAGAAGCTCTTGACGACGCTTTATGCAGAGGGAATGCCTTACGGATTCTGTATGAGTAGTAGCAATACTGACCGTCGTTTGTTGTCGTCTTCTACGTTGGCTTCAGCCTGTGATGAGGGAGAAGACGTAGCAACATGGGCTATGGGCAATGCCGCATGGAATGCAGGAAACCATACAAACACCAATTTCCCATGGGATGAAGACTGTCGGTTCTATTTGAGAAACCATACTATGCGTGTTGCAAACCTTATCTTAAGCGTATTCATGAGGTACCTTTTGATGAGGGAGACCCTGATTTCAACAAGCGTACGACGGGTGAAGCTTACTTCATGAGAGCCATGTTGTTGTGGGAAGGAGTCTATCGTTATGGTGGTATGCCTATCGTTAGAGATGTCATTGACCCTACTGACTTCTCACAACGTCCAAGGAACAGCTTCTCAGATTGCATTGATTCAATCCTTATTGATTGTGATCGTGCAACACAATATCTGCCAGATTACTATACCGATAATGCGAAGTTAGGACGTGCAACACGTATAGCAGCCTTGGCTTTAAAGGCAAGAGTATTGCTCTATGCAGCCAGTCCGTTGTTCAATACCAGTACTCCGTATATGTCATTCCCAGGTCATGAGGATCTTATTGGGTATGGGAATTATGACAGAGAACGGTGGAAGAAGGCAGCTGATGCAGCCAAAGCAGCCATTGATGCAGCGTTAGCTTCAGGGCATTATAAGATTCATAACACAGGAAACCCTGATAAAGATTATGAAGAAGTATGGACAATACCTGATAATGAGGAAATCATTTTGGGGAATATGAAGTACCGAAACTTCAAGACAACCAGTCGTCCGTTGGTTGCTAACCTCCCTACTTGGGCTATGAATAAGGCATGGGGTGATGCTGGATTATACGTCACTTTCAACTTTGTTCAGCACTATGAGAAACGCGCCGATGGGCAGCCTGCAGACTGGAATATGAATGGTGGGGATAATCTCATTGATATTTACAACAGTCTTGATCCACGTTTTAAGCAGACAGTAGCTTACCATAGCAGCAGTTGGAACGATGAGATTCCGTTTATAAACTTCCTTGATGGTGGGTCAGAGAAGTCTGCTATGGACCGTACTTGTCACTTACTTCATAAGTGGGTTCCACGTGCTTTGCATGTCAATGGTAGCAATACCGCTAATGTTCAATGGCCCGTTTTCCGTTTAGCAGAGCTCTATCTTAATTATGCAGAGGCGTTGAATGAGTATGAGAGTGCTCCTCCTCAGGCAGCTTATGATGCTGTAAATACCATTCGTTCACGTGCTGGTATGCCAGATTTCCCTACAAATATGACACAAGAAGCATTCCGTAAGAAGCTGCGTAATGAGCGTTCTGTGGAGTTAGCATTTGAAGATCATCGTTTCTGGGACATCAGAAGATGGCGTATTGCAGGTGATGAAGGAGTGATGAAAGGTAAGTTCTATGGCTTAAGAATCCGTTCAACAGATGGTAATAAGACACATATCCATTACGAACCGTATGTCTTTGAGCATCGTTTCTGGAATGATAACTGTTACTTATATGCTATTGATCAGAAGGAAGTCAACAAGGGTTATCTTATCCAAAACCCTGGATGGTAGTATCAAGTAAACCTTAATGTAAAACAACAGAACAATGAAATATAGATATTCTATTTTTATTTGTGCACTCATGCAGCTATGTGCGCCTGTGAAAGCACAAACTGTCTCAGACACAACAGAGACCCATATAGCCTATGGAAAGCAACCTACTTGGGCACAATCCGCAGCAATATCTACGGTAAAGGGTGAACGTCTCATGGATATTACGTCACCAACCGTGGGTAATTCCTTAAAGGGAATGCTTCCAGGACTGTCTATTTTGCAGAAGTCAGGAGAGCCCGGTTATGACTTCTATATGGAGAATATGTTTACGAGAGGTGTCAGTTCTTTCAATGGAAACCAGCAGATGTTGGTCTTTATTGATGGCTTTGAAGCACCATTAGATAACCTTTCCTCAGAAGAAATAGAGTCAGTGTCCCTCTTAAAGGATGCTGCAGCCTTGGCACTTTACGGCTCAAGGGGAGCTAATGGGGTATTGCTGATCACAACAAAGAAGGGATTTCATTCCTCTCCTAAGATAGGTTTCCGCATACAAACGGGCTTCAGATGCCAACAATCATGGACACCCCAATGGATGCTTATCAGTATGCGAGCTTGTATAATCAGGCACTTATCAATGATGGAAAGACTCCTATATATTCTTCAGATGCACTTGCTGCTTATCAGTCGGGTACGAATGGATACCTCTATCCAAATGTAAATTGGAAGAAACAACTGTATAAGAACACCGCTCCATTGACGATGGGAGAGCTATCCTTCCGTGGTGGAGGTGGTGGTCTGAACTATTATGTGATGGCAGGATTGATGCAGAACGGAGGAATCTACCGTGGTACAGACTCTAAAGCACGTGAGAATGCCAATGTTGATTACGCACGTTACAACTTCAGAGCTAACTTAGATGTAGACATTACACGCTACTTCCGTGCGTCATTGTACTCTGCTGTCAGCTTTGCAGAGCGTACAACACCCGGCGGTGGTGGTGCTGGTGACTATCTAAACTCCATCTGGACCACTCCACCTAATGCTTTCCTATTTACAATCCGAATGGAAGTATAGGCGGAACATCCCTCTACACCAATCCTGTTGCAAACCTCTTGAACCGTGGATTGTATAAAGAGAACTCTCGTTTTGTACAAGTTATCTTTGGACTTCAGTATGATTTCAGTGCCCTTGTACGTGGCTTGAGTGCCAAGGTTATGTTCGGTTATCACAATTTTATGGCTGAATCATCTCCAAAGACAAGGAATTATGCACGGTATTCTCTCACACAAACGGGTGTAGATGCAGACAATAATCCTGTTTATAGCTACACACAATATGGGTCAGATGCTGCTTTGACTTCAACAGAAGGGTTTAGAACCAGTGACTCAAGAATTGATTTACAGGCACAGATTGACTATCAACGCCGCTTTGGGAAGCATGGTTTACATGCCATGTTCATGATGGCGAACGACCGTTATCAGGTATATAACGTGCGCAATGATGAATGTTATGTGAACTTTGCAGGCCGTTTAACCTATGACTTTGATAAGAGATATATAGCTGAATTGGTAGCTTCCTATATGGGAACAGATAACTATGCACGTGGAAATCGTTTTGGTTTCTTCCCTGCATTGTCGGCTGCTTGGGTTGTAAGCAATGAGTCTTTTATGAAGTCATTGGCTTGGGTTGATGCTTTGAAGGTTCGTGCTTCTTATGGTTTAACAGGTAATAATCAAACCTCAGCGCGGTATATTTATAATGAGACATATGGTAATAGCGGGAGTTATCTCTTCGGAACTGGCAGCTCACAGTCCGCTGGTTTCACAGAAAAGACCTTGGCTAACCCTTCCGTTTCATGGGAGAAGAAGCGCATTTTCAATGTAGGATTTGATGCAACCTTATATAAAAACCTATCTATAAACTTTGATATCTTCAATGAAGAGCAATCTGGAATCCTTGCACTTCCTTATTCTCGCATACTCGGTATAGTAGGTGCTTCCTATGGAAACATTCTGCCTTTGATGAATATTGGTAAGGTTTCGAATCATGGTTTTGAGTTCAAAGCACGCTACGAAGGAAAGATTCACGATAAGATCTCTTACTTTGCTGAGGCTGGAACATGGTATGCTATGAGCAAAGTAAAGGAACAAGGGGAGGACGTTCAGGCTGAAAGTTATCTCTATAAGAAAGGTAATCCAGTGTGGAAACCTATCGTTTTAGAGGCAGAAGGCTTCTATAGCGTTGATGATTTTGACAGTAATGGTAAGTTAAAAGCTGATCTTCCACAGCCTCAGTTTGGGCATGTTGCACCTGGAGACATTAAGTACAAGGACTATAATGGTGACAAGATTGTCAATGAGAATGATGCACATCCCGTTGGCAATGCTACTGTTCCTGCATGGAATTATATGTTCAGCGGTGGTTTAAAGTACAAAGGATTCGATTTAAGTGTACTGTTCCAAGGTGTTGCACAACGTGATATCTATTTGCGTGGAGCAAGTGTCTACTCTTTCCAGAACAATGGTACGGCATCCAATCTGGCGCTTGACAGTTGGACAACTACCAATCCTAATGCCTCTTACCCAAGACTTTCTACAGTCGATTTCAGTAATAACTATCGTTCTTCTACCTTCTGGAGAAGGAACGGAAGCTTCCTTAGACTGCGTAATATACAAGTGGGATATGAGCTTTCAGATGCCGTTTCACATGCATTACGCCTCAGTAAGGTTTATTTCTATGTGAATGCAACCAACTTATTCACGCTTGATCACCTTGGAAAGTTAGGTGATGCCGAGCAAGATAACATCTTAAGCTACCCGCTAATGCGTACTGTTAGCGTGGGATTAAGGCTTGCATTCTAATTATTTTAACTAAGACTTTTATCTTATGAACACAAAGTTTTTCAGATACGTTTTCGTCTCCATGGCAGTTGGTAGTGCCTTTACTCTCTGCTCATGTAATGACTTTTTGGATCGTGAAGAGGATTCCTTTATCGACAAGACAGCAACGTTCGATTCATACAATCGTACTAAGCAATACCTTACGTATGCTTATTCACTACTCCCAGAAGGGCTGAACCGCTTCTCGGGTGGTGCTTTGTTGGGTGCTGCCACTGATGATGCTTGTTTTGCAATAGAGTCTTCCAACATCCAACAGTTCAATAATGGCTCATGGAATGCCTTAAGTAATCCTGATAATGTATGGGATCGTTACTTCGCAGGTATAGCAAAGTGTTGCACATTATTGGAGAATTCCAATCATATTAATCTTGATATCTCACGGTTAGACCCAGCAAAACGGGTGGAATATGAGAATAATTTGAAGGATATACGTATGTGGCGTGCCGAGGCACACTTCCTCCGTGCCTACTTCAATTTCGAATTATTGAAACGTTACGGACCTATTCCTATCATTAAATCGACATTGGATATCAATAAAGATTACAGTGATACACCACGTCCAACGATGAAAGAAGTAGTGGAGTTCATTGCCAATGACTGTGACATGGCTGCTGATTCATTAGAGTTGACACCATGGCGTAACATGAATGATGCCTTTGGACGTGCTACGAAAGGAGCTGCTTTGGCTTTGAAGAGTCGTCTGTTGCTTTATGCAGCCAGTCCTCTTTATGTTGATTTTGGTGATATAGACGAGGCTAACAAGCCTTCGGATGCTACTTTGTGGAAGGCTGCTGCCGATGCTGCTAAGGCTGTAATCGACCTCAATCAATACGAGTTAGCATCAGCTTATGATGACCTTTTTAAGAATGATTTCCAGAATAAAGAGTATATATTCGTACGGCGTTACCCTTCCAACTCAGACTTTGAGAAGAGCAATTTCCCCTGTAAGCTATGGCGGAAAGGGCGGTACTAATCCTTCTCAAAACCTAATAGACGATTATGAAATGCTTGATGGAACAGCCTTTGATTGGAGTGATCCTGTTAAAGCTGCACACCCTTTTGAGAACAGAGATGAGCGTTTGTTAGCAACGGTATTGATGAATGGTGTCTTGTTTAAGGGCAAGAGGATTGCTACTTATCCAGGGGGTGCCGATGCAATGCCCAACCCTAATGCGACAAAAACGGGTTATTACTTGCGTAAATTCCTCAATGAGAACGTCAATATCCAGACGGGTGGAGGAAGCGATGGGCATGTTGTACCATTGTTCCGTTTGGCTGAAATCTACTTAAACTATGCAGAAGCGCTCAATGAATATGACCCAACGAACCCTGACATTGCCGTCTATCTGAACAAGATTCGCGAACGTGTGTCATTGCCTGATGTCCCTTCTGGACTCACCCAGGAGCAGATGCGCACGTTGATTCACCATGAGCGTCGTGTGGAACTGGCTTTGAAGAGCATCGTTTCTGGGATGTTCGTCGGTGGAAGGTTGCCTCTTCAACCCTTGGAGCACCTGTTAAGGGCGTAAAGATAACGCAAGATGATGCTGGTAACTTTACTTATTCACCTGTCCAGGTAGAGCAAAGAGTATTTCAACCCAAGATGTATTGGTATCCTATACCACAGTCAGAGGTACTTAAGTTGCATCATTGGGAACAAAATAAAGGTTGGTAATAAAATCGGAAAGTCATGATAAGATTAAAGAATATAGTGGTGATGCTATCCGTGTTATGCGTGGTAGCCTGTACCGAAAACAACATAGCATATGATGAAGTGGTGAATGTTCCTGAAGGAATTTACCTCTCTGGGAGCTCTTCTGAATTCTCTGTACCCATTGAAACGGGTAGGTTGAAGTCTGGTTCTCATGCAAATATGTTTAGTATTCGTGCATGGTTGAAGAAGGAAGGACGCTTTCAGATATCATTTGTAGGGACTGACGGACAACCCGTTACCTATGGCAAGGGAACTGATATCTCACTCTCCAATGCTCATGCAACGGCTTTTAACCTGACAGAAGGGGGTGAAGGCTTCACTGTTCCTGCTGAAGGACTTTATCAGATCGTTGTTAATAAGGAGCGAAAGGAGCTTACGATCATTCCTGTTCAGTTTACTATGCAGGGTGAGAATGCACTTACAACGGAGGGAAGTACCACTGTTGGCTTGAGTAAGGTTACTTATGACCGCCTCACGCATGTGGTAACTTGGAGCAATGAGGACTCTACACAGCAGTTGTTACCAGGCAGATATGTGTTCAATATGAATGATGGAGCGCCGCTTTATCTGCGTGATAGTGAGAGCGAACAGGACACAGTGTCTGCTGTTTACACGGGAACTGCCTTGGCAGAACGTACCAATCAGCTGACAGCAGACTATCAGCCACTCACTAACCAGTCGGATGTGAAGCTTAAATTCCCACTGAAAGGACAATACAGTGTTCAGATAAAATATAGTGTTTTGACGGATAAGTTCGAGGCGCGTATGGGTGGTAAGGGTGTTGAAGTGACGGGATTCCCTGACGATCTCTACATGGGAGGAAGTAACTTTGGCGCATGGAACACTGCCAATATTGTGCAGATGGCTCCTGTAGGTGCTGTTGGGAATGGTGAATTCTGGCGACTATGTTATCTGCAGGCTGGACAAACTGTTGAGTGGGCAATGGCAAAAGACGGTTCACAAGCGTTCTCTTCATTGCAGACAATGCAGGGTGTTACCGTGAATAGTGACGGAAAAGCCACTGTTAATACTTCTGGACTCTATCTTGTTTATGTGAACTTGGACCGTAAACTCATTGCTTTTGAGACTCCGAAGGTATATGCTTCAGGAACGGCATTGGGAGATAATGAGCAGCCTGTGACCGTCAATGGGGAGAACTTATCAGTGGAAACAACTGAGACAGGTAAGCTGAATCTCTTTGCAACTTCCAATAACAATGCCCGTAATTGGACAACGATGCAGTTCTCAATACGCAATGGAAAGATTGTCTATCCTGGTACATCGGTTGATAATATGCCGGCATTACCTGTCACTAAAGGTACTACTGTGCGGATGAATATGGCAAATAACACGGCTGATTTCGGTGGTACTACGCCAGAGAACCTTATCCCTGAGGGCGTTCCTCAGCTTTACATGACAGGTAATAGCTTTGGAAACTGGGATTGGAATGCTGCTTCTGTTGTCTCAATGGAGAACGGATATGCTGGTAATTCCCGTTGGTTCTACATCTCTTATATACCTGGTGGAGAGGCTTTAGAGTTCTCTACTGACAAGGCATATGGTAAGGGTAACTTCGCTAAATTGAAGAAAGCGGAGGGTTATCAGGTGGTAAACGATAGGGCTGTCGTGGCTGATAATGGTATATACCTTATATATGTAGGCTTAGATTCTCGTGAAATTGACATCCAGCCGTTGAGCCTTTCGGGCGATTGTGGTGGTGCTTCAGTAGAGTTTACGACGAATCCTGACGGTCGGACGATGTCTGCAACGCTTGCAAAGGGCGGTAGAATGAGAATCTATCCAAACATCCCTGCTTTCCAGAACGTCAAGAAGTTCGGTTCTTGGAAGCGTGAGGTATATATTGATCCAGAGACAGGTGCCTTCCTATATCGTAAGAATGGTGAGGGTGAACCTAATAAAGACTATGTCTGGAAGGCTGGAACCAAGATAACAATCGACTTCGTTACGAAGAAGGCTACAATCGAAGCACCCTAAAGAAGTTTGTATTTCATAGATAATATATAATTGATTTGTGTAACTCTTAGGTTTTGTCTCTAATATCATGTTGAAGCAATCTCTATCCGATAACCCCATTATAACATCTCGTTTTAGGGTGCTTGGGGTATTGGATAGAGTTGTAGAACCTCTGAGTGGGGCAGTGTCCCTACGGTCAGGGGCATGCTTTCTCACAGGAGATAGAGACAAATGGTTACTTGAGGTGTTACGTTGTACAGCTTTACAATAATCGTTTTGTGTACGAAATTGATTATAAGTATCTTACAAATCAGCATATAATGGAGAAGAAGAGCCCATCTTTCACAATGGTGATAAGGCTTAGCACGTGTGGTGCTGGGGCTTCGCGCATGTGGTGTTGATGCCTCGCACATGTGGAGCTAAGGCTTAGCACCATCGTACAAGTAGCCTTTATGCTTCTCCGAAGAGCAATGTTTACTCATTAATCATCCAATAAAAACAATTCTATTAACGAATAATTCATAAGAACCTCTATTGAAAATGAAGACTTTTAGCAATCATTTCCAGCGTTATATCTATCCTTTTCTGATGACCTTACTGTGTCTTCTGCCATTGTCAGGACAGTCAGCTGAACGTCATTTGTGGGATAATGGCTGGAGATTCTCTCTTTATCAGGATGACTCTCCACAGCAGATAACATTCGATGACAGCCATTGGCGATTATTAGATTTGCCACATGACTGGGCAATAGAAGGTGATTTCTATTGTCAGAACCCCTCTGGTGCTACTGGAGGTGCGCTACCTGGGGGTATAGGGTGGTATCGGAAGCATTTGGTTTTACAGGATAACGATGCCAAATCCCGTTACAGTATTCATCTGGATGGGGCTTATATGTGTACATCAGTCTATGTGAATGGCAAGCTTGTGGGGACACGTCCTTATGGTTTCATCAGCTTTAGCTATGACCTTACGCCCTTTCTTAACAAGCAAGGTGATAATGTTATTGCCGTAAAAGTTGACAATTCACAACAGCCTAACAGCCGTTGGTACACGGGATGTGGCATTTACAGACATGTATACTTGTCTAAATCATCCGATTTTCGCATAGCAGAATGGGGTGTACAGGCTATATCTGAGTTGAAAAAGGGTGTTGGGAACATCACTGTCAACACACAAATAGAGAATCCCGGTGGCTTAAATCGTCGCTTCTTAGTGCGTCAGAAGATATGGGATGCTAACCATCAGCTTGTTGCACAGACATCGAAAGCTGGTCAGACGGCAGCTTCGGGCACTCTTGTCAGTCAGCAAATACGCATCAGTAAACCCCATCTATGGTCGCTTTCTTCCCCTTATCTCTATAAGATGACAACCGAATTGATAGAGAATGGTAAGGTATTGGATTGTGATACTACGACTATCGGTATACGAACGGCACACTTTGATGTGGCAAAAGGCTTCTTCTTGAATGGTGAAAACATCAAGATCAATGGCGTTTGTCTGCATGGTGACTTAGGATGTCTGGGCTCTGCAATCAATGAAGACGCCCTTCATCGGCAGGTTATCATGATGAAAGAGATGGGTGTCAACGCCATCCGATGCTCTCATAATCCCCCTTCTCCTGAGCTTTTAAACCTCTGTGACAGTCTGGGAGTGCTCGTTATGGATGAGGCTTTTGACAGTTGGCTGCAGGGAAAGACGCCTTATGACTACTCATTATATTTCAAAACATGGTTTGAACGTGACTTACGTGATATGGTTTTACGTGACCGTAACCATCCTTCCATTGTCATTTGGAGTATTGGTAATGAGGTTTTGGAGCAGTGGAACAAGGTGGATAACAAGGGAATGGCACTGGAAGACGTGAATATCCTGCTCAATGACAATCGTAGCAAGGCTGCATTGACACAGGGGGACAAGCTCAATCTGAATGCAAAACTCACACAGGTGCTGGCTGCTATCGTACGTAGTTATGACCCAACGCGACCCATTACGGCAGGATGTAATGAGGTGTCGCCAGAGAATAACCTGTTTAAGAGTGGTGCTTTGGATGTGATTGGATTCAATTATCATCAACAAAAGGTGAAGGATGTACCACAGAATTTCCCTGGAAAGCCCTTCATCATGACGGAAACAGTGTCTGCTTTGCAAACACGTGGATACTATAAGATGCCAAGTGATTCGCTCTTCCGACTGCCAACAAAGAAGCGTCCGTTCACTGATCCCACCTTCCTTTGCTCATCATATGATAACTCTTGCGCTTATTGGGGGTCTACACATGAACAGACTTTGGATGTAGTTAAGCATACACCTTACTGTGCTGGACAGTTTATTTGGACTGGATTTGACTATATAGGAGAGCCAACTCCTTTCAATTTCCCTGCTCGAAGCAGTTATTTTGGCTTGGTTGACTTGGCTGGTTTCCCCAAAGATTCTTACTATTTGTACCAGAGTGAATGGACCAACAAGCCTGTGTTGCATGTCTTCCCACACTGGAACTGGATTGAAGGTCAGCCTATCGACATGTGGTGTTACTATAATAAGGCGGATGAAGTGGAGCTCTTTTTGAATGGAAAATCACAGGGAGTACGCCGCAAACAGAATGATCATGAGTATCATGTAGCATGGCGTTTGAACTTCGAACCAGGTGAAGTACGTGTCGTTGCACGGAAGAATGGTAATGTAACGGCTGAGAAAATCATCAGAACAGCAGGTGCTCCTCACCACATTCGGTTGACTCCTGACCGTCAATTGATCAAGGCAAATGGACGCAGTCTGTCGTTTGTTACGGTGGAAGTGGTTGACAAAGATGGTAATTTATGCCCTTGGGCAGATAACAATATCATCTTCTCTTTGACGGGAGATGCCAAGATTGCAGGTGTTGACAATGGTAGTCCTTTCTCTATGGAACGCTTTAAAGCCAGTGAACGGCATGCTTTCTATGGTAAATGTATGGTGGTAATACAGTCTGGTAAGACGCCTTCAGACATTCAACTCACAGCAAAGGGTGTTGACTTACAGCCCCAAACTCTTCGTATAACATCTAAGTAAACATTCAATCTCAAGGTATATGAAACGTTGTATTATAGCTCTTTCCTTTGTCATGGGTAGTCTTTTGGTGGGTAATGCCCATGACATAACACCTGATTTCCCGCAGAAACCCGTGAAGAAGTCAGTGCGTTCATCAGATAAAGAGACGTTGTTTGTGAGGAATCTCATGAAGAAAATGACGTTAACAGAGAAGATAGGACAACTCTCACAGTATGTAGGAGGAGAGCTTCTGACGGGTCCTAAGAGTGGATCTCTTACTGATTCGCTCTTCGAAAGGGGTATGGTTGGATCCATTTGAATGTCGGTGGGGTTGATAATCTTCGGAAACTGCAGCAACGAAACATGCAGTTGTCACGGTTGAAGATTCCCGTTTTGTTTGCTTTCGACGTCATTCACGGTTACAAAACCATCTTCCCTACACCTCTGGCAGAGTCCTGTTCGTGGGATTTAGGGCTTATGTTTGAGACGGCAAAGGCTGCTGCTATAGAGGCATCTGCCTCTGGTATCCATTGGACTTTTGCCCCTATGGTGGACGTTGCACGCGATCCTCGATGGGGAAGGATCGTTGAAGGGGCAGGAGAAGACACCTATCTGGCAAGTAAAATAGCTGCTGCACGGGTGAAAGGGTTCCAATGGAACATAGGAGAACCTAACTCTGTGTATGCCTGTGCCAAGCATTTCGTAGCCTATGGAGCACCACAGGCAGGACGTGACTACGCCCCTGTAGACCTTTCTTTATCTACCTTATCCGAGGTTTATCTCCCACCTTTCAAGGCTTGTGTGGATGCTGGAGTGAAGACTTTCATGTCTGCTTTCAACAGTGTTAATGGTGTTCCAGCTACTGGCAATCGATGGCTTATGACCGATTTGTTGCGTCATCAGTGGGGATTCCAAGGCTTTGTAGTGAGTGATTGGAATGCTGTTCGGGAGTTAAAGGCACATGGTGTGGCTGAAACTGATGATGATGCAGCCCTCATGGCATTCAAGGCTGGGGTGGATATGAACATGACTGACGGTTTATATAACCGTTGTTTAGAGGCAGATGTGCGGAGTGGTAAGGTTGATTTACAAGCCATTGATGCTTCTGTTGAGCGCATCTTACGTGCTAAATATGCCTTAGGACTGTTTGAAGATCCCTATCGTTTCCTTGATAACAAGCGGGAACGACAGGTAGTTCGCTCTCAGTCAATGATTGATTTAGCCCGAAAAGCTGCCGTTTCTTCAATGGTTCTGTTGAAAAATGATAATGCAACGCTTCCTCTTTCCAAGCAAACAAAGCGTATTGCACTCATCGGTCCGCTGGCAAATAACCGTTCTGAGGTAATGGGTTCTTGGAAGGCAAGAGGGGAAGATGCCGATGTTGTGACTGTATTGGACGGTATAAAAAACAAGCTCGGTAGTAATGTCTCACTGCAATATGTGCAGGGTTGTGACTTCTTAGCCCCTTCTAAAGATGAGTTTTCATCAGCTTTTGAGGCAGCAAAGCAGAGTGATGTCATCATAGCAGTGGTGGGTGAGAAGGCTTTAATGAGTGGAGAATCACGCAGTAGGGCGATCCTTCGTCTGCCGGGACAGCAGGAAGCGTTGCTCGATACACTCCGAAAAGCAGGCAAACCACTTGTCGTTGTCCTTATGAGTGGGCGTCCTTTGTGTTTGGAAAAGGTAGATAAGCAGGCTGATGCATTGGTAGAAGCATGGTTCCCAGGTACTCAATGTGGCAACGCAGTGGCTGATATTCTCTTTGGTGATGCCGTCCCTTCCGCTAAGTTGACAGCCTCTTTCCCTCTTACGGAAGGACAGATTCCTAACTATTATAATTATAAACGCTCTGGCAGACCGGGTGATATGCCATACAGTTCTACTGTTCGTCACATTGATGTTCCTAACAAAAACCTTTATCCTTTTGGTTATGGACTGAGTTATACGTCGTTCTCTACGGTGAGATGCAATGTCCTCAGCAGTTTAATCCTGATGGTTCACTGCAGGTTTCAGTGGATGTCACCAATACGGGAAGCTATGATGGTGAGGAGATAGTCCAACTTTATGTTGCTGATAAGGTTGCTTCCATGGTTCGACCAGTAAAGGAATTGAAAAGGATTTGAGAAGGTTTTTATCCCCAAAGGACAAACCAAGCATGTTGTCTTCACCATCAATGTGCGTGATTTAGGGTTCTGGGATAACAACATGCAGTACATTGTTGAACCTGGAATGTTTGACGTTATGGTGGGAAGAAACAGTGAAGAGCTGCAGAAAAAGGAGGTTCTGTGGAAGAAATAGCAGTACTCTTGCTTCCTTAAAGTATTACTTCTACTATCTTTTAAAGACTAAAAATACAATTTAAAAAAATAAAGATCAAAGTACATGAAACATTTATTGTTAGCATTAATGTTGCTGCTGTCTGTCAGCGTCAAGGGTATAGGTATCACCCACGGACCATGGATTTGCGATATGGATAGCACAAGTGTTACCATTGTTTGGGTAACAGATAAACCCGGATTATCATGGGTTGAACTGGCTCCTGAAGGGTCAGATCATTTCTATGGAAAGGCTCGGACACGTTATTATGATATCTTTGAAGGACGCAAAGTGCTCACAGATAGTGTGCATAAGGTGCATATTGAGGGGTTGAAACCTAACACAAAATATCGTTATCGGGTGTTTACTCAGGAGGTAGCAGAGTGGCGTTACGATGATTGGGTGACGTTTGGTAAAGTGGCTTGTACTGATGTGTGGAGAGGTAAACCCTACGACTTCACGACTTTTCCTGCCCACCCTCGGGAGATAACTTTCTTGGTATTGAATGATATTCATGAGCGTGCTCAGTTCATGAAGGAGCTATGTAAGAACATAGACTTCAATAAACTCGATTTCGTTTTGCTCAATGGTGACATGTCAAACCGCCTTAGAAGTCAGCAACACATGATGGAAGCGTACTTGGATACGTGTGTTCAGATGTTCGCTACACACACTCCTTTGTTCTTCAACCGTGGAAATCATGAGTTGAGAGGGCAGTTTGCGGATTATCTTTATCGGTATTTCCCAATACGAAACGGGAAGTATTACCGACTGCAACACGTGGCTGGCATCGACTTTTTGTTTATTGATTCGGGTGAAGACAAGCCTGATGAGGACATTGAATACAGTGGTATAGTGGCTTATGATCAGTATCGTGAAGAGCAGACAAGGTGGTTGCGCAGCCTTCGTGAGGAACATAAGATTGGTAAATATCCTTTAGTGGTGTTCTCTCACATGCCTCCTACACTTGAGAACTGGCATGGTCCTTATCATATGCAGAAGACTTTCGTGCCAGAATTGAACAAGATGAACGTCTCAGTGATGCTCTCTGCACACCTTCATGCCTTTGGTTTCCAGAAGCCAAATGAGATCATTAACTTTCCGAACTTAGTCAATAGTAACAATACTTATCTGCTTTGTCACATTGCAAACGGTAAGATGGACGTTGATTATGTGGGACTGAATGGGAAAGATAAGAAGCATTTCACATTCCCATTAAAGTAAGAATAGCTTTCAAAGACTCTCTTCTTATAAAATGTAAAGGGCTAAAACCTTCTTTTGGTTTTAGCCCTTTTTGTTGTATGATGCATTGTCTATGCCTGGGAAACGAAGTCTTTTCCCTTCTTCGTTTGCTGTTACTGTAAATGGTTTCAGTAGGTTTCTTAGGGTAAGGAACTTCTGAATCAGCAGCCAAAGACGGTCGTTACGGGAACAAAAGGAATGTTTTTACCTCGTATTATTCGCGCTTCATCTTTGGCAAATAGAGTGCAATGATGCCTAAGAGGGGAAGTAAAGTGCTGACCTTAAATACAAAAAGAATACTTGTTTGGTCTGCTAACCAGCCGAAGAAAGAGCTACCAACACCACCAAGTCCGAACGAAAGACCATAGAAGATACCTGCTATCGTACCGATATGATTGGGCATTAAGTCGGTCGCATACACAAGAATGGCTGAGAAAGCGGATGCTATGATGAGTCCGATGAGGGCTGAGAGGAGGATGGTACCCGCCAGACTGTTGATGTAAGGGAGCATGATGGTGAAGGGGGCAGCACCGAAAATGGAAAACCATATCACGTTCTTACGTCCGTAACGGTCACCAATCCATCCGCCAAGGAGTGTCCCGACAACCTCAGCAGCCAAGAAAACAAACAGACAAACCTGTGAATATTGAATGGAAATACCGAACTTCTCTATCAGGAAGAACGTGAAATAGCTGGTCATACTCTCTGTATAGAAGTTCTTAGAGAACATCAACACGAAGAGGATAAACACAAAACCATAGATCTGATAACGGCTGTAAGTCTTTGCCGTGGTCCATTGAGTCCGACTCTTCTTATGAACTTTCTGGGTCTGTTTGACGTGCCATTTCCCAATATATACCAATATAATGGCTAAGAGGATGGCTATGAACGCAAACCAACGGACACCACTCAGCCCGACAGGTATCACGATAAGGGCTGCAAACAGAGGACCTAACGCGAAGCCACCGTTGCCTCCTACCTGGAAAATACTCTGTGCTAATCCCTTCCTTCCGCCTGATGCTTGTTGTGCAACTTGCGAACCTTGAGGATGGAAAATGGATGAACCTAATCCGAAGAGGGATACCGATAGCAGGATGACATAGAAGCTGTTGGCATAGGAAAGCATGAAGATACCGATAAGCGTGAATATCATACTTATAGGTAACTGCCACCAAATGTGATGCTTATCAGCGTATAATCCAACGAAAGGTTGAATGATTGATGAGGTGATTTGTAGTACAAATGTGATGATACCAATCTGTAGAAAGCTTAGCCCGAATTCGTCTTTCAGCATGGGATAGATCGCAGGAAGCATTGAGTGCATGGTGTCATCTAAGAGGTGACAGAAGCTTACTGTGAGTAGAATCCCAAAGGCTGTCTGTTCTATGTTCTTGTTGTCTGTTTTACTATTTATCTCCATCAGTCCTTTTTATTTTCGTCATGCAAAGTTATAGCATTTGATGATAATCAGCGAATTTCAGCCTGAATAATTCCGCATCGCTCACCGTCTCTTATCTCAATCGTAGAGGATGAGCATTGATTAGGGGCATGACTGAAAACCTTAGGGGGAGGAATTATGTGGTTAAGAAATATCAATACAAAAATGAATGCTGCTTTTTCGTGATTTCAAGGATGATGCTTAAAAATCGCCTTTGTAACTTATTGTGTTGCAAGAGGTTATGAAGAGGGTTGTAAAAGGGCATCTTTTGCGTTGTAAAAGGGCACCTTTTACACATCAAAAGGGCATGTTTTGTTTTGCGGTTATGAATCTTTCTTACAAAAGGGGGTGGCGAGGGAGGTGCAAGAGCTTTCCTATGGGTTTGTTTTTTTGGTTGGTTATGGATAATTCCTCTTGCTACTGTTGAGGCTTTTAAATGAAGTCCGTTTGTCAAGTGATGGGGGTATATGACTGTTTCAGGGGGCATGCCGTGACTGTCATTGCCTTGCCGTTTTGTTTTCGATTCCGCAAAGAAAGTGGGGGAGAAAGTGGGGCGATACAGAATAAAAAAAGTATATCTTTGTGGCGTAAAGATGATTTCAGGAACGAAGAGTTAACCCGTCAGACGGAGGAAGAGAGGCTTCTTCCGTCTTGCAGAACGGGTTATTTTGCTTTGTGATGAATGGTTATTAACAGCAAAAGAAATACTAAAACAATGAACAAAAGCAAGAGTTGGATTCTATTGATGTTCTGTTTTCTGCTGACAGTATCAGCTTCAGGACAGACGAGAAAACCTGTTAGAAAGTCTGCAACAAGGACTGCAAGAGTTGCGAAACCCGTGAAGAAAGTGACGCCAACATCCACGAAGACGACAGCGACAACGGTTGTGCCAGTCATGGAAAAGGCAGTATGGACGGGAAAAACAGAAGTGACGATTCCAGGAAGTGTGGGGAAACTGGCTGCTACATTGCAGGTTCCAGAGATGAAACAAGGGACAAAGGTGCCTTTGGTCATTATCATGCACGGACTGGGAAGCGACAAGGATAACATGCTTTTCACTGCTTTGGCTGACAGTTTACAGGAGAGTGGCATCGCATCGTTGCGCTTCGACTTCAATTCGCACGGTAAAAGTGAGGGAAATATCGTTGATATGGACTTCAATAACCTGCAGGCTGATGCTGAAAAGGTGCTGAATTATGCTCGTAAACTCGACTTTGTAAGTAATATTTCGCTTGCCGGACACTCCATGGGAGGTGTCATTGCCTCAATGCTTGCAGGTAGAGAAGGGACAAACAAGATAAAGAGTGTTGTGCTCTTTGCCCCTGCTGTAGCCATTCAGGACGATGCTCAACGGGGTGAATTCTCTGGTTTCAAGTTCGATCCGAACAATATCCCAGCAACATTTGAGGTGATGGGACACACAATGGGTGGTAAATGGCTCAAGACTGCACAGACATTGAACATCCTGGAGACGACCAAAGGCTATCAAGGAAAACTGTATGTCATTCATGGAACGGAGGATCAGTTTGAACCATATGTCACCAGTAGTCTTTATCTTCGTGATAATCCCAATGGTAAGATCATACTGTTGAAGGGCTTCGACCACTACTTCTCACAGGACGTTCTGCTCCCTGTCTCTGTTGCAACGAAGTATTTCAGGGAGGTGTTGTTGGGACATTCCAGTAAATAAGACAGAAGATTCAGGAGGAATATACAGGCGGAATGACATAAGGAGATCTTCCTTTTAATGACATTTCTCCTTATAAAATACGGTTGGATGCATCTGCATTGACATGTAAGAAGATGTGATATACATAATGATATATTAAGAAAAAAGGTACAGGAGCGACTCCTGTACCTTTTGTTTTTGTATATCATTAAAGAAAATATGTCATTAAAAGAAATATGTCCTTATGTCATTCTGTCTTCTGTCTGTTATCCATTCAGGTTTACGCAAGGCGGATATGTCTCCAGATCCAGTCCGGTATATGTCTCCAAAGGAACGTAAGGATACGCCAACGGGTATCGATGACACATACGTGACGGCGTCGTCTGATGGCTTTTATGATGCATTTCGCCACATGGTTCGTAGTCATCAGCATTGGGAAGTGCGCTGTTCCAGAGAGTAGAGGAGTGTCAACAAAGCCCGGACGGATGTCCGTAAACCTAATGTTATGGTGCTTAGTGAGCGATAATTGTTCCAAAGCCTGGAGGTAAGTGTTCTGCAAAGCCTTCGTGGCACTGTATGCTGGAGCAGGTCCAAGACCCTTTGTTCCGGCTATAGAAGAGATACAAGCGATGTGCCCACCACCGTGTTCTGCAAAGTAACGATAGGCTGCGCCCACCATTCTTGTGAAGCCTGTGGCATTGGTTTCCATTGTTTTTATCTCCTTTTCTGGCTCAAGTGATGGGTTCTGCCATCCTATTCCCGCTACGTGAAGATAGAGATCTATTCCGTCCATCTGTGTTATTAACGCTGAGAGAGAGGCATCTGCATGCTCCTCAGTCACATCAATCTGTGCCGTAAAGACCCGTTCTGGCGCACTGTTCTGCAGGTCGGTCAACTTCTCAATGCGGCGTGCTGCCACTCCAACAGTCCATCCTTCGTTGATAAGTAGTCGTGCCACCTCGTGTCCGATGCCACTGCTGGCACCCATGATGATTGCCTTTTTCATCTCAGTAGTTCCTTTGGTAACAGCTCGCTGAGGCTGTCTTCACGAATAATCTTTGGTGCAGCTTTGCCTGCAAGGACCATTATCTTCTTCCCGTTTCTGTAGATATGCAACTGCCGGGAGCGCACTACGGCTGTTAACTCTCCGTCCTTCTGCATGGCTTTCCATACGGGATTATACACTCCATCCTCCTCAAACAGCTTCTTTTGGAGGTGTGAACACATGTTGGTTGTATCTATTTTCATCATAATTCTCTGCAAAGATAGGGATTTGTCTTCAGTAAAACACGGGTAGAAATCAAATATTTCATTTGACGATCTTAGGTTGATGATGGTCCATGGAAGTCCTGACCATCATTGTGATGTGGATGTAAATGCCTTCTCTTCTTCGTTTGTTATCTTTCGATTCTTAGATGTCTGATGGTTGAAAGAGCGTATTATCTTGTGTTATATATAAGGTGGGATGCGTATATATAATGTAGGGGCAAATGCTTTCGACTGCCCACGTGATAGTTGATGGTGTGGATAGACGACGGCATTTGCCCCTGTTCTATAGCTGTTATGCACATTTTCTGAAAGTCATAATAGCCTTTTCCCTTCTTTCCCGTGCCTTTTAATGCTTCTATAGACTGCATGAGACGGGATGATTAGCCCACTTATTGACTCCTGAACTTCCTCCTTTTTGATGCTTTAAACCAGAAATAGAGGAGTAAAAAGATGAAAGCGATGAGGATACAGACCATGAGGAACGTGTATTTCTCTGGTTCAACCCAGAACTCATGGAAGAAGTTTATACGCCCAAGGATCTCCACTGGAGTCCAAAAGATAATCACTGTAGCAATCGCCATACGGATGTTTGCACCCCAAGAAGCCAGGAAAAGCTGGCGTTTGAACATGAATAATGATCCGACAAGGCAGCTGACACCAACGAGATAAGTCACGGGATGGTGGTCGCCAAGGAAGTTCTTATCATAGCAAAACATCAACAATAAGTATAAAGCCCATAGCATCATGTTCAGTTCCATGAACGTTACTATGGAGGTATGACGGGTCATTGGCTGGAAGGCAATCTGTTGTTTGCGCTTCCCAAACACTTTTTCTGTATCCAAGTGATGAAGTCACAACCGTTCTTTGTACTGAAGATATACATTGTCATGACCATCATCCACATTCCAAAGGAGGCTGGCATGATGAGATATTCAGGCTTGGTTACTACCTGACCGTTCTCTATCTCTGGTGGAACACCATATCTCCGGGCATAGTAAAGGAAGAGAAACTCTACCCAACCCGTCCAGAAAAGCAGTCCACCAATGAGTCCCCAGAGGGTCTGTCGGGTGTCTCCCTTAACGAATACACCAATGATTACCATTACTAACCCCACGAATCCCATTGTGAAACCTGCATAATGAACGGCTGTAGGGTCCATAAACTTCTCCATTAGTATCATGATTGCGTGCCCTAATGGCATCGTAAACAATACAAGAAGGAACGAAGCGATGGCTCGCCAAGGGTATATTTTCTTTGATTTCTGACCTGTTGACTTAGTGTTTTGGTCTTCAATGTTTGATATTTGAGCTTCCATTATATTATTATTTCATTGTTACAATCTTTCTTTTTATGTATGTTTATAGGGCTCTCTACGGTAGATACGTGAGTAAATGACGTTCTAAACATACCCATCTCATAGGTGATTTCTCTGTAATAGCAGTCTTTCCCATTCGTGGAAGGGGAGAGGTTAGTGTCTCTTTCCTATATATCTACACTCATTCCTACCATCAATTTCGTACCATCTGTCAGTGGACAGTTGAGATAATAGTACTCTGGTTTATAATTAAAGAGGTTATCGAGAGCGAGAGAAACCTTTATTTTCTTACCGAAACGTTGGACTAATGCCAGCTTGAAGAGCGCATATGCAGGGTAATGAATGGTGTTGATACCTTTTGATATGTCGTAATAATCAACGAATTCATAGTTATCAACAGCTGAAAGGAAGCGCCCGTCTAAGCTAATATCTAACCCATAATGCTGTGAAAACTGGTGATCCCAGTCAATATGTCCCGTCATTGAATGTTTACGAGCAGGGATATATTGATTGTTAACAGACTCTCCTGCCTTGTTCTTGGGTAGGTGTTCGTCTGTGTAAGCATATGCCAGACGTGCTGTAATACCGTTGCTCCATCGTCCTTGTACCGTTGCTTCTGCTCCAATAACATTATAATTCTGGAGGTTTAGATAGGGAAGATGAGGCATAATGTCGGTTGCTGACTTATAGAAAGGTGCTCCCGTGGCTATCTTATTATCAATTTTATTGTAGTAACCACTCACCGTAAAGTTGTAATGTCCTTTGGTATAATCAGCTGAAAGGTTGATGTTATGACTCACTTCTGGCTTCAAATTGGGGTTACCTTCTACTATCCAGATACCTGCCATGTCGAAGTTATAGTACTTCTCCTTTAGTGTTGGAGCACGGAATCCCATGCCATATCCGAGTCGGATGTTGAGGTTCCGGATGGGCTGATAGCGTAGATTGAGCTTCGGAGTAAGGCGCGATACGTGTCCATCCGAGAAGTAATCGTAACGCAAAGCCCCTACAATCTCCCATTGTTTATTAATGTTCCAATCGTATTGGGCGAATGCATCAAAGGCATCCTGCGTACGTGTATGACCTTCAATGTTAGTGTTGAAGAGATAATCGTGCATGAAATCGGTACCAGCTGACAGTACATTACCCCCTGAGAAAGTGTGATTGTAAAGCAATCTGACACTGTTTTGCACGTTGGAATAGTCTCTTATGTCAAGACGTGTGATGCGTTGATAGTCTGATTTGTCGTATTGATCAAAGGAATAAGCCAACGAAAGCTCATCATTCTCCGTTGGTTTCCACTCTCCACGCAGTCCTCCTGTGAAGTCACGGTAGCGTTCTGGCACCTCTTCTGTACGTGTCATCTGTCGGAAGAAGTAACCTGCTCGTCCTGTTATCTTTATCTTTTCGTTCGGAGAATACGACAGTTGATCCTTGAAATCCCATACTTTATCACCGTATATCGTGGAAATGACGCGTGTGATAGGGTGCAGTCCGTTGGTGACATTGTAGTTATCTACACTGTTTCTGTTGACAGTTAGCAAGTTATTCCATTGCTTTTTCCCCAGCTGAAGGGCTAATCCGTATCGTTGTTCGTTGTGTTTCGACCAGCGAGCGTTGACGTTTAGTGCGAAATTTCGTACTCCTTTCTTCGTGATAATATTGATAACTCCACCCGCAGCGTTCGATCCGTAGAGGGCTGAGGCAGCTCCTTTGACAATCTCTATATGGTCAATATTCTGCATACCGATGCGTGTGAAGTCCACATCGTCCATCGTTTCACCTGCCAATCGTTCGCCATCAACGAGGATAAGGACGCTCTGTCCGGCAAAGCCAGATAGGTTCATGTGCACCTGTTGGTTCATGGCATACGAGAATTCTACGCCTGGAATGACTTGTTGTAAAAGGTCATGTAGGTTTGTGGCATCGGCCTTTCGGATGTCATCAGCCGATATAACCTTCGTCAGAACGGGGGTGTTGGCAAGCAATTTCGGCGTACGTGTACCCGTCACTACAACCTGTTCCATCTCTATGGGGGCGGCAAGAGAGTCAGGAAAAACCTCTGCCCAGCCCGTCAAAGGAAGTAAGGAAGCAATGACAGTGATAAGTATTGAAGACCTCATAACGTGGGTTTAGTATGGATATTTATAATTAATTGTCAACCAACACTTTGTTCCTGAAGTGTCCATGTAGTTCTTTAACTGTACAGCAGCGTACTTTCCGTTCTTCAATCGGATGATAAACACATGACTGTTCAGGGTAAACTGAGGAGGCATAGGAGGAATATTGATGCGTAACCAGGATGATAACACCTTATTAATAGTGATACCCTGGCAGCCAATAATCCCTGATAACATCTGTGATTGGTCAGCCCAAACCTCCGATTCACTCCACTCATCACCCGTGAAAACAGCTCCTGTAAACTCCGAACTGTTCTTTGGTAGTTCGTCAAGGGAGGTGTAACGGGTTTCCAACACCGCTCCTCCGTTCGTCCGAACATTGTTCCGATGGAATGCAAGACTCCATGATGCAGGCTCTGGTTGTGATCCTGTTGGTGTGTAACCACGCCGCTCATACTTTGAGATACCCTCTCCAAAGACATCGAACCAATAGGAATATAAACCCGTTTTTCCGTCAGATGGTGCTCCAGTTGTTGGTATTGGATAAGCTGTGAAGACGGTCTGAGCCCTCTGCAAACCAGCCGTATCCTTTCGTTCAACATACTGTTGCAGTGAGTCGAAGTCAACATAATACCAGTCCTTCCAGCTTGTTGCGTTCACAAAGAGTTGTCCTTGCATGACGTTTGTGGCGTTGGAAGGCGTGTCATATATATCATCAAAGACCCCATTGCATGCTGATGCCATCAATAGGATGGCACCTGCAGCAAGGAGTCTTATCGACTTTAATGCTTTATGCATAGGTCATTCAGATTTATTTCTTCTGACCATTGAACTCTGCTTTGATATCCATTGGCATACCAGTGAACTCATATACTGAGTTAACAGAGATGGAATCAGTCCCTACAAACTTAATTGTTATCTTGCTTGATTTGATGAAGTCAAGGTCTTTGTCCATGGTATTACCTTTCACATGTACCTTGATGCCATCCTTAGCAAGCTCACGTGAGTAGGTTTTTGTTGCCTCATCATAAGCTATATTCTTCACAGTATATGTGCCAATGACCGTGTTACCCATTACAGGTAATTCTTTATATTTCTCTTCAGCAACCGTAACATTGATGGTACCGTCGGCATTTTTAACGATGGTATAGGATGAACTTTCAGCGGTGTAAGGACCAAACATACCTCCAATCTTGATGGTTCCTTTTCCTGTATATACCTCTTCTTTGCTTGAAGCAGCAGGTACGAACTTGATATCTTTTATATCTTTTGTTTCAAAAGTTACGCTTGAACCATCCTTTTTATTGATAGTTACGGTCTGTGCCTGCAGATTTGCTACCCCCATGAGGGCAATTGCTATTAGTGTAAAAAGCTTTTTCATTACTTCTTGATAAATTTGAATGATTTAGTTGATGATTTAACGATGAAGATTCCACGTAGTCCATTGAGCGGAATCTCCACAGAACCGTTGCTGTTAACGGTCGCTGTACCTACTGTCTGACCGTCAATGCGATAGACAGCGACAGTGCTTCCAGGTTGTAATCCTTCACCCTTAACGCTGTTGTCAAGTGTGAAGCGCACGTCACGTGATGCGTTAGGTGCGGTTTGAATAGCTGTTGATTCTGTGATAATCTCGAAGGTAAGACCTTCTGTAAGAGGGAAGCTCACAGTCTTTGTGCCTGCTGTTATGACAAGATCAGTAGCCGTAAAAGTTACTGTAGGGTCGTCAGACAGGGCAAAGATAGTGGTCTTTCCGTCTTTCTCGCTTACTTTCACATGATCGGCAGCACGAACTGTCGTACTGGCGAAGAGTGCCAATAAGGCGAGTGTAAGTGTACGTAAAACTTTTTTCATGTAACTTATTATATTGTTAAGTATTATTATCGGGTGCAAAGATAATTATTATATAGATAGGCTGCAATACCCAATTATTATGATTTCTCATTACTTTACGACCCCAATAGACAATGGTAAACGTTTAAATAGCGTCTCTCTTGTGGCTTAATCACTCAGGAATATGCTCTTAATTGAAGTCATCTTTCACTATAGATTCTCTCTGAACGCCCTGTTCAAGTAGGATAGTCTCTATCTCTTTTACAAATGAATGCGTACCAACGATATAGCATTGACTATCTAAAAGATGGGGAATATGCTTGCTAATATAAGTCTTATCTATGCGTTTCTGGGTCTGTGTAAAGACAGGTAGATAGGTATAGTTGGGTAAAGAACATTGTTTTAAATCCTTGTGGAAGGCAGCTGCCGATTCATTCTTACATGAATAGCACAACGTTACATGCCCAATGAAATGTTGTCGTTCCAATTCCTTGAGCATAGAGACAACAGGTGTAATGCCTATTCCTGCTACAAAGAACACCACATTGCCCTTGTTTCTTAGGGTAAAATTACCCATTGGCGCAAAGATTGTCGCCTGATCACCCACGGACATATCCATTATACTTCTCTTGAAAGCACTGTTACTGATGCGCATGGCAAACTTCAGCGTGTCCTGTGAGGGGTGAGAGACCATTGATAGGGGACGCAAAGGCATGTCAAGATGCGTGTGTTGGGGTGTATGTAGTTGTAATACGGCATATTGTCCAGCCTTATATGTCAGTCCTTTGGGCTTCTCGAAGGTCAGTAACAAGGTGTTATCTGAGATGATTTCCTTGCTTAAGAGGCTTACTTTACGGGTGTCTTCAATCTTAGAAGGTGTGTAGCTACACCATTTAACGGCTTTGTTCATCGCTTTAGCAGTAAAGAATCCACTGTAAATAGCCCCAGAATAACCACCTCCTGATGGTGCCCAGGCAGAGGAGAAGTATAGGTTTCTTACAGGGGATGCGGTCATTTTTTCTCTCGATGGTCCTGTCTGACCTGTGGATTGTACGTATCCATAGGCGGTACCTGCAGGGTTGAGCGTATAACGATGAATGGTTTTCGGGGTTGCTACTTCGTAATATTCCAAGTAGTTCAGTATGGTTGGATATTCTTTTTCCAACCGATTCAACAGTGTTCTTGCAACTACTTCTTTCTGTTTCTGATAGTCTTTATCATCAAGTTTCTCCCAATCGGCTAAGTAATCAGTAGTGCAGATGACTCCGAAACTCTTCCCTTTGGGACATAACTGAGCGTCTATCACCCCGTAATTGACGAATGTAAACGACCGTTCAGCCCATGGACTGTGTGCATCGTCTTTCATGTCTTTGAGTGATTTTAGTGCTTTGTTGAGAATCACATTAGAATAATGTGTAACCCCCAACTCCCTCAAATCAATATTAAATCCTAAATAAACAGAGAGCAAGGAGCATGCTGGTCTTAGTTTGCCGATCCTCTTTTGTAATGCACTGCGCTGTGGTTCGGGTAGCATTTGGGCAACATTGGGCTGGGCTGCATTGGCAATCACGGTGTCTGCATAGACCTTTTCCATAGGAATTGTTCTGTTGAAAGTGTCCTGATAGGCAACTCCAACAGCACGGTTGTTCTCTATCAGTATCTCCTTAGCGTACTTCCCCGTGAGCACCTGACCACCATGTTGCTCAATAAGGTGGACTAAGTAATGGGACAAGGCTTGTGAACCCCCTTTTACAAAGTGTCCTCCACCGTTGAGATAGCTGCCTTGAGCCACCAGAAAGTACATCAGAGACAGGTTGAATGGGTCATCAGTATAATAGCACATATTTGCTGTAAGGATAGTTTTTAGGCGTTCATCCTTAAAGTGTTTGTCGAGCCATTCACCAGCAGTGAGTCGGGAAGTGCGAGCTATAGTAGGGTAGAGTAAGGGCATCAGAGGGTGAATCAGTCGTCTGAACCACTTACTACGAGGCATCTGATGCATTTCTTTGTACAACTTTTCTATGGTGATGAAGAAGTCATTGATGGACTTTCCCTCATTAGGAAAGTCCCGTATTAGTTGTTCTTTTGCTTGCTTTCCCTCTGGCAGGACATACGAAAAGCCACCTTTCCTTATATGGTATAGCTCGGGAATCTTTATGAATTCTACCCCATCGAAGAGCCCTAACAACTCCATTATGGGGCGTTTGAAATCCTGTTCATGCAGACCGTCTATCTCATGTAGCCCCACTTCCATGAGGAAATCCTTGCGTTTGAAGGCTGTAGCACATCCTCCCGCTATGTAATGTTGCTCAAGTACCAGGACTTTTTTACCCCAAAGAGCAAGTAATGCACCAGCTGTCAGACCTCCCAAGCCGCTCCCTATAATAATACTATTGTATGTTTTCATTTCTTGAAATATTTTCTTAACTTTGGTGCAAAATTACTATTGCGCCTCAAAAGGTGCAATACGCAGAAATAACCATTTACGAAAATGAACGCTACCCATCCTCTTGAGGCACTTGTCAAGAAGTATATTCCCTATGCTGAGATGCTCTCCGAGATAGGTAATAACGCTGTTTATATAGTGGATAAGTACGGGCATTATTACTTTATCTCCGACAAGTTCTCTCTCTTTGGTTATGATGATATCCCTGAACAAGGTAGTGATAGGGTTCAGGATTACCCCCCTTACGGATCGTATTCACCCAGACGACTTGGCACTTAAGAATCAGATTGACGCTGAAATCTCCACCTTTCTTTCCACACTTCCCAAAGACGAGCAAACCCAATATAAATGTATCTATGAGTATAGGGGCTTGGCTCCTGATGGTGTTTATAGGAGAGTGATTCACCAGCGGCAGTTTCTGGAGGTGACAGAGGACAACTGTTTGATACTGGGTATCATAGAAATCGCTCCCGAACAGGGAGATAATCTGCCCGTACGTGTGCACATGAAGCACTGTGTTACGGGTGAAATTGTCCCTATCTCCATAGAGAATGAAACCGTTCCGCAGCTCACTCCACGGGAAAAAGAGATCCTTCTGCTTGCCAGTGAAGGCCTTTCCAGCAAGGAAATAGCCCAAAAGCTTTTCATAAGTATCTATACTGCCAACAGACATCGGCAGAATATACGGGAGAAATTACGGGCAGGGAGTATGATTGAGGCTGTGAATATTGCCAGAAGAAAGGGGCTTATCTGATAATAACAAGCTGGAATTGAAGACGTAGAACGGGCTTCATGTGGGTTCATATGTTGTGCTGAGAAGTCTGAATACCTGATGAAAAATGTCTCAAAGTACGTTTCATCTGTTGCTGGTAATACTCACCTTTGTCAAATTAATTCCTCTTATGCTTTTCAATACATGCTCTTTTGCATTGTAAAAGACGCCCTTTTGCATTGCAAAACATGCCCTTTTACAGTGTAAAAGGTGCCCTTTTGCAACGTAAAAGGGCACCTTTTGGAAAGCACGTTGTAACCCTTTGATACTCTATAGGTTACAAAGTTGGTTTTTCTTAGTTTTCGTTCGTTTTACTAACAACACTCTTGTTATTTTTGTAAGAGTATTTCTTAACTTGCGATAATGGACTCATCGGCATTCAGTATTTGTCCCCATTATCTGCAGTCTCTTCTATTTTCCCCACACCTCTGCGGCAATCTTCTGCACAAGGTCAATCTTTGCCCACTGTTCAGCTTCGGTCAGTTTGTTGCCAATCTCACAGGAAGCAAAGCCACATTGGGGACTGAGACAGAGGTTCTCAAGCGGTATGTATCGTGCAGCATCAGCTATTCTGGCTTTTATTTCGTCAGGATTTCAAGCTCAGGACGCTTGGTTGTGATGAGTCCGAGCACTACTATCTTACCTTCAGGGATATATTTCAGTGGTTCGAAGCTGCCAGAACGGGCATCGTCATACTCCAGATAGAAAGCATCAACATTCTCTTTTGCGAAGACAAACGGTGCTACGGGATCATAAGCTCCTTCTGCTGCGTAGGTGGAATGATAGTTTCCTCGACAAGTATGAGTGGTGAGTGCAATATCTGACGGTCTTCCTTCGAGTGCCAGATTATTTACCTTCAGATAGTTATTAGCCAAAGTCTCGAGTGAATCTTTGTCTCCTCCGAGAGCTTTCCAGAAGTTTTTGTCAACCACCATGCTCCATGTACAGTCGTCAAACTGTATGTTACGGCATCCAGCAGCATGCAGATCAGCAATCACTTGGCGGTAAGCTTTGGCAATATCCTCTATCAGTAGATCCGTATCGGGATAGTATTTCAATGTATTCTTCGTGTTTTCACCTCGGAAAAGTTCGGCAAACAACTGTGCAGGAGCAGGAATAGTCTGTCGTGCAGTAACCCCTTCTTCCTCGAATTGCTTCACAAACTTGAAGTGTTCAACGAACGGATGGTTCTCACCAGAGATGCGTCCCGTCAGCTGAATAGAGCCTGGTGTGGTCTCTTCTCCGTGGAATTGGTATCCATGTTCAAGTTCAATCTCCTCTATACCATTGAGTCCCCACATGAAATCCAAGTGCCAATAGCTTCTGCGGAACTCTCCGTCAGTAATCACTTTCAGCCCGTGTGCCTTCTGTTTGGCAATGAGGTCGGTGATGAGACGGTCCTCAACAGCCTTCAGTTCGGCATGGTTAATCTGTCCTTCTTTGAATTTCTTTCTTGCTTCTTTCAGTTCTTCTGGACGTAAAAAGCTTCCTACGATGTCAGCCCTGTATGGTGCTTGGGTTCTAATATTACTCATATTCTTTTTCTTTTTATTTTGATTGTCATTGTTGATTGTGGTTGCAAAGTTATGGAAAAGGTATTTATCCTCAAAATATTCGGTGTTATTCAGGAAAATATACTAACTTTGCTGAGATTTAATAGATATGACAGAATATTATTCTGCATAATGAATAGTTTGAAATGGAGTACAATACAGAGTTAGATGATATAGACAAGAAGATACTTCGTATCCTTCAGCGTGATTCACACTTGACGGTTAAGGAGCTTGCAGCCCGTGTTCACCTCTCTCCCTCGCCCGTTTTCGAGCGTCAGAAGCGGTTAGAACGGGAGGGTTACATCGAGCGTTACATGGCTGTTGTCAACTCACATAGGGTGGGGAATGGCATCATGGTGCTTTGTAACATCCGTCTGAAGCAGCATACACAAGAGCTGATTCAGGAGTTCATGGATGTTGTTCAGAGTATAGATGAGATAACGGAGTGTTACAATACCAGTGGTGATTACGACTTTCTCATTAAGGTTTATGCACGTGATATGAAGCGTTATCAGCAGTTTATGCTCAACACTTTGGGTACGATAGACTGTATCGGAAGTCTGCATAGTATCTTTGTTATTGATGAAACAAAGAACACACGTGGTGTACCTGTAGTGTAAGGACTCCTCCATTTACTTCGTTTATGGGACGGAATTGTACTTAAAGAAGAAAGCTTTTGTGCAAAAGCGATTGGACATTAGTCCTTAATCTGTTCTCTGTGGGTAGTCAACAGGGTGGCAGAATGGGGTTGTTCTTTCTCCGTTTCTGTGTTTGCTGTCACTGCTGTCACCCTTTTTTAGCTCTCAAAACGTTAGGAATGAGATGCTTATGGGATATGTTAAAAGTGACAGTAAAGTAATTCTAAACTTAGATAGGAGTATTAACGGTTCTCCTGTTTACCCTGTGGCAGTGGCATAAAGTATGTTTTTTATAGAGTTGTTCATGGGTTATTCTTTTATTACAAAGCCCTGATGGCATATCCTTCATTCCCCTTTCAGCACCGTAAAGGGAAGAGAACGAAACGCTTCAAAAACCCATTGATAAATCATTATTTCAAGGTTACATTTGGCGGTTATTACATTTTTATATACCTTTGCGCAGATAATAAAGAGGCAATGACGCCTTGGTAAATGGGAATAACGTCTTAATAAATAAGGAGACCACTATTGGTTTATGGTTATGAAGAAACTAATTGCAGTATTCGCAATAATAACAACACTGTCTTTCTCTTGCTCAATGATGGCATCAGCACAGGCTGCTGGGGCTAAAACGACTGTTGCAAGTGCTGATACTTTGTCTGATGCAGCACTTGATGAAACGGGAGTTGCTGACCAGACAACGGCAAAACCGAACAAAGAGAACGCAGGTTTTCATCAGGAACTCAAGCAGAAATTCATCGAAGGTAATGCCGGTTTCATGTCACTTGTGGCTTGGCACTTGTTCTTGGACTGGCTTTCTGCATAGAACGTATCATCTATCTGAGTCTTTCAGAGATTGATGCGAAACGTTTTATGGGTAAGTTGGAGGATAAGATTGTTGCTGGTGACATTGAAGGAGCAAAGGATCTGAGTCGTGATACACGTGGTCCGGTGGCGTCAATATGCTATCAGGGCTTGCTTCGTATTGATGATTCCATAGAGAATATAGAGCGTAGCGTCACCTCATATGGTAGTGTTCAGAGTGCCAACCTTGAGAAAGGCTGCTCTTGGATCACGCTTTTCATCGCCATGGCACCGTCATTGGGATTCCTTGGAACGGTGATTGGTATGGTAATGGCATTCGATCAGATACAGGAAGCAGGGGATATCAGTCCGACAATCGTTGCTGCTGGTATGAAAGTAGCATTGATAACAACCATCTTCGGTATCATTGTTGCCTTGGTATTGCAGGTGTTTTACAACTATATTCTCTCTAAAATAGAGCATATCACAGCCCAGATGGAAGAGTCAGCTATCTCCCTTTTGGATGCGATAATGAAGTATAAAGTGAATAAATAAGTAGCTCCTCTCGCTTATTCTTATCCATAAAATGAGGGAAAAGAGTAGCTTCTCTCCCTTGTTTTCATCCAAAAGGAGAAAGAAAAGAGTAGCTTCTCTCGTTTATTCTCATTCAAAAAGTGGGGGAGATGAGGCGCTTCTCTCGTTTATTCTCATTCAAAAGGAGAAGGAAAAGAGTATTGAGAGCATACCGTGCATGTGAGGTTGAGAATGGAGTTTGGGGCTGATGTCTTACTCTCTTGGCTCCTTTTAACTCACAACAGAGCCTTTAGCGTAGCTTCTCTTGGCTTCTTTTAACTCACAACAGAGCCTTTAGCGTAGCTTCTCTTGGCTTCTTTTAACTCACAACAGAGCCTTTAGCATAGCTTCTCTTGGCTTCTTTGGTTTCTCTAACTCCCCATAAAAATAACCGATTTTAGCAATGAAGAAAATAAAAGGATTGGTAAAAATGGACGAAGAACGCATATCACAGCGCATACTTTATGTGATGGTAGGGCTTGTGGTTGCAGTCTTTCTGTGCTTTTATCTCATAGGTTTTGATGAACCTTTTGCTGCCGATTCATCTTTCAATGCACCCATGTTGACTGATTTATTGATTGGTTTCATGTGGTTCTTATTCGGTATTGCTGTTGTTGCAGCAGGCATTGCAGCAGTGCGAAGTGTACGTCTTGCACGTAATAATGAGCGTCTTTCAAATGGTGTTCCAGCACGAAAGATTACTACAATCGTATATGGTACAACCTTCCTTTGCCTTGTTCTGACGTTTGTTTTTGGCTCGGCAAAGACGATGATCATCAACGGTCAGAACTTCTCGGACACCTTCTTGCTACGCATTTCGGACATGTTTGTCAACAGTTCGTTGTTCCTTCTGCTCTGTGCAGCAGGTGTTGTGATCTTCGGAGCTACACGTTATTATAGAAAGGAGCGCATGAAATGATGTTCCGACAACGGGAAAGGCGTAAGGTGCCAGGCTTAAATACGACGTCAACAGCGGACATCTCGTTTATGTTGTTGATTCTTTTCCTTGTCGCTTCATCAATGGATCTCGACAAAGGGATAGCCCGTCAGCTTCCACCTATGGAGAAAGAACAGAAGCAACAGACTGCTGTTGACGGACGAAAGGTCATCCGCTTGGCGATAGATGCTAATAATAAGGTTACTATGGATGGTAAGAATGTCAGTATGAAGGACATACGTCAGCGTACTGAACAGTTCCTTAATGCTAACGGAAAGAGCCATCTCATACAGTTACAGACCGACCGTAAAGCATCTTATGATACCTATCTGCATGTTCAGAATGCACTTGTTGCAGCTTATAATGCCGTTAGAAACAGTAAAGCATCCGACCTTTTTGGTAAATCTTTTGACCTTTGCAGTACTGAACAGCAACAACAGATTGCTGATGAGGTACCTATTCGGGTATCAGAAGTCTATGCCGTATCAGCAAATAAACCAACAACAACGGAGAAAGGAGGGGCAGAATGAGTTTCTATCGTGGACGTAATCATGAGATTCCTGCACTGAACACAGCTTCATTGCCCGACCTAATCTTCTCAATTCTCTTCTTTTTCATGCTCGTTGTGCACATGCGTAAGACCACGGTACACGTCAAATATCAAGTGCCAACAGCCACAGAACTCTCCCGATTGGTCAATAAATCGAGTGTACAGTATATATATGTTGGCTATCCAATGAACGAAAAAGGAGAGGCAATAAGTAAGAATATTGTCATACAACTGAATGATAAAATCACAACAATACCTGCAATAAAGAATTATCTTCTGCACCTTTCTGCTTCACTGTCTCCTGAAGATCGTAAGGCATTGAGTGTGAGTATTAAAGCTGATCGTAGGGCAGATATGGGGACTATACTTGACATTAAACAGATGCTTCGGGAAGCTAATGTCCTCAATGTGAACTTCTCTGCTACTATGAGTCACAGTATCAAGCACTAAGGAAGATGATGTTCTAATCCGTAGTAATTTTATCTTTTTCCTTTTGGTATTTGAATTATTTTTTGTAATTTTGTCCCAAATAACAAAGAAAATAAGAAATGGCACACAGAAGTTTAGATCGTCTTGACAAGAAGATTTTGAGTCTTATTGCTGAAGATGCACGAATTCCTTTCCTTGAGGTAGCAAGAGCTTGCAACGTTAGTGGCGCTGCAATTCATCAGAGAATACAGAAATTAACGAACCTTGGAGTACTGAAAGGCTCCGAATTTATCATTGATCCAGAGCGTATTGGATATGAAACTTGTGCGTTCATAGGTCTGAATTTGAAGAATCCAGAGAAGTTTGATGATGTCGTTGAGGCACTCCGTCAGATTCCAGAGGTGGTTGAATGCCACTATACAACAGGTGAGTATGACCTCTTCCTGAAGATGTATGCTTATAACAATCACCATCTTATGGAGATTATTCATGATAAACTGCAGCCATTAGGCTTGTCACGTAGTGAGAGTTCTATCTCTTACAATGCTGTTATCGACCGTACTCTGCCTATCAGTGGTATGCGTGTTGCGGATACGATTCTCTCTGATGACGAGGAAGAATAGGATTGTTTGTAGTAAAAACATAGAAGACAAAGACTATATTTGAATTATTATTGAGAATGTAGTTGGCATTGATTGCAGTCTTCAAAGGTGAAAAGATGAATGGGTACGTCGGTGTGACGTACCTTTTTTTGTACCTTTTCTGTAAGGAAGACGACTGTTTTTTAGGTTTAGTTAGGGGCTATTGTTTTGCGATTCTTGGTTGATAATGCTTATATATGCTACTGTCTGAATAGTTTTCTTTATTGAATTGTATTGCATCATCTTGTTTGATACCTTGAAAAGAATGGCAGATTACATTGTAGGAAAATATCTTACAACGAAAAGAATGCCTAATAATTGAGTATGAAGGGTAATCGTTCTTTTTATGAGTCTGTAACCATCAGATAATCAATAGCTTATAAGTGGCAAAGTAAAAGGTGCCCTTTTGCGGTTCAAAGGGCATGTTTTACAGTGTAAAAGGGCATCTTTTGCAATGTAAAAGGGCGTCTTTTACAATCCAATTTGTCTACCTTTGAAAATCCAAAGGTTATCGATCAGATTTTATTATGAATTTATTTTACGTATTCTTCACTGGTCTTCTGCTTCCTCTAAGGTGGTTGTTCTGGCATCGAACTTTTATGTTTGGGAATCTTTCTTAGACTCCCGAATAGATTAATGGAGTATTTCTTCTGATAAAGAAGACTTATGGAGAGATGGTACTGAAGCCCTACAAAGCCTTTTTATGGAGAATCATTTCTTGTCTTTTCACAATGTTTTCTCATCTGGAACTCCTCATATAGGTCTGTAGAAGAGGATATATCAAAAGATAAATTACTCTTTTTTATTGAAAGAAATAAGGACACATTCCCTCGTTTTTCCGCTCTCTATGCTCTCCAATGCGGACCAACGAGGACATGTGTCCTTATCCTTTTGTCTTTATTTCTTAAGTTTTTTACCTTTTTACTCTTTTGCTTTTTAACGGTCTTAATATACCTTTTACCCTTCTAAAACTTTTCTTTTTTACAGTGCTAAGGCGTATTTCCGCTTCCTATCTTTTTACTTTTCTATTTCTCTTCAGTCTCTTCTTCTTGCGTATTGAGGATGATACTCGTTGCACCAATGGTGAAAAGCGTACCCCCACTGATGACTCTTCGCTCCCGATCACCAAGGATTTCATTGTCGACAAACGTACCTGTATACGACGGACCATCACGTAATACGTACTGAAGCTTACCCTTCTTGTTGCGACTAACGGTGATAATGCAATGCGTCATGTCCACACTGGGGTCTACAGTCTCGATAGGGCAGTTGATAGGATTGCCCTTTTGATAGCGCCCGATGACGTTTTCACCCATTTTCAAAGGGATAATCTGCCGATAATGGAACACATTTTCAATCACATTCAGTGTTCCATACTTACCTTCATCAGCGTCAGTATCAGGCTGTTCGTTCTCCTCTTTTTGTGTCTTTCTTAGTTTTGAGACCCCTATACGGATACCAAATTCCTTCCCACACTGGGGACATTGAAAGACAAGGCGCTGCCCTGCACTGTATTTGTTTCGTCGAATGTGATGAAGTTATCACACTTCGGACATCTGACACGTTTCATAAATAAAGGGAATAGATAATCGTTGTTACTGTCCAATCTCAAGAACCCATGCTTTCTTGAAGCCCGGTGTTGTGTTCATAGACTTCAATTTAGCGTAAGCTTCATGCTGACTTGCGTAAAAACCATAAAGAACTTTGATGCTGCCGACGCCCTCATAGACACGTGTCTCACTGAATCCACGTTTCTGGAAGTACTCAACGTAAGCTCGCGCATTGGGCTCTGTGACATGACTTGCCAGTACTATCGTCCAGTAATGAGGGTTTTCTTCCGGTTTCTTCAGACTCCTTTGTGCTTCAACAGTGGCTGTTCTGACTGGTCGTACCTGTGCAGAAGCATTGGAAGTGTCGCTGGAATCGAAGATGTTATACAGTACTCCGCTCTTCACTTGCTGCTCCGGCAGACCTTTACGGTTGGATATTGGGAACGCAATAAGGAGTGTTGCAGCCAGCAAAGCAGCTGCAGCAGCACTGTTACGGAAGGCTTTCACGCTGATACTGATGCGCTTATCCTTCTTGTTCGTAGCATCAATGTATATTACTTTATGCTTGTTTGCACTGGCATCGGCAATGGCTGATGCATCAGTAGCACGCTTGAGACGTAGTAATGGGAGTTCGAAACTACTTAAACCATAGTAGTTCGGAGTAAGAATACCGCTTTCGAAAGGCTCGAACTGTAGCTTCCTTTCGGCGTTAGTATAAAGTTTTCCAAGACCATTGAGCTCTACACATCCTTCATTCTCTAATGTATGATAGAGTTCAGCAACCTCTTCTTCTATCTGTGACAGTGCCTCTGGATAGCTAAGGTCATAGGCATCGACATACGATTGCACGAGCAATGAGTCGTTCATCGTCAGCTGTGCATTGAATCCTAAGGTGCGATAAGGAGGCAGAAACATGCCGTCCTGCTCATCATATCGTGCCTTGATATGATGCGCAACGAAGCCACCTAACCCCGGAACAATGACACAGTCATTCTTCAAAAGGAGGATTTCTATATGTCGTTCGAGTTTTGTCACGTTTGCAAAATTAGTTATTTTATTTGAAAGAGGCAAGTGTCGTATCTTAAAATATCCTCGATAGAATGAAAAAGTTTATATTCCTTTTACATGTCAATAATTCTTTTTTTATCTTTGCGAAAGGTAAAATTAGAATAACCTATGGAATATATAAAGACCGAGATTGAAGGGGTTTGGATCATCGAACCCAGAGTGTTTAATGACCAGCGTGGTTACTTTTTTGAGTCATATAAACAGGCAGAATTCGACGAACATGTGGGCCATCACGTAGAGTTTATACAGGACAATGAGTCGAAATCAAGCTATGGTGTTCTTCGTGGACTGCATTATCAGGCTGGTGATTTCTCACAGGCTAAGCTCGTAAGAGTGATTAAAGGGCGCGTTGTTGACGTGGCTGTAGATATCCGCAAGAGCTCTCCAACCTTTGGAAAGTATGTTATGGTGGAGCTTTCTGAGGACAATAAGCGTCAGTTCTTCATCCCTCGTGGCTTTGCACATGGCTTCCTTGTTCTCTCGGATGAAGCTATTTTTACATATAAAGTAGACAATGTTTATGCTCCACAGGCTGAAGCCAGCATTCGTTGGGATGATGAAACGATTGGTATCAAGTGGCCTATTGACGCTAAGGACGTGCTGTTGTCAGACAAAGATCTCAATAAAGGCTTTGCATTGAAGGATGCTAAGCTGTTTGAATAGTATATGAAAAGTCACATTATTATATATATATTAGTGGCGCTTTCGGCTTTGTCGGCTTGCAGAAACAGAGATGCTGGCTATCAGATGTCGCATGAAGACAAGCAGGCAAAGGAGATGATGCAGGGCATATGGACGAATGGAGAGAGCAGTGACCCAGCTATGTTGGCAAAGGGTGACAGTATTTTCTATCCTGATTCAGCCAGTATGCCGGTGCGTTTCTGGATCTATCAGGACACGCTCTACCTACAAGGACAGCACATTAATGGATATAAGATAACGAAACAGGCACCGCATCTGCTGAAATTTCTGAACCAAAATGGTGACGAAGTACGGTTGGTAAAGAGTGGAGACAAGACCCTTCTGACGTTCTTCAACTATCATGTCTATGCGATGAACACGTTTGATGAACAGTCACAGGACACCATTGTACGCACAGATCTGGGCTATTTCCAGAGTAAAGTACATGTAGAAACAACGTCGGACCAGGTTATTAAGTCGACATATAACGATGATGGAGTTGAAGTTGATAACATGTATCTCGACAATGTAGCGTTAGTGAACCTGCTGAACCATGACAAACTCGTCTTCTCACACAACTTCCGGAAGCAGGAATTCCAGTCACTTATCAGCAAGGACTTCCTTGGAAAGAGTATTCTTAGGAAGCTTTACTTTACGCATGCAGATGATAAAGCACTCTATTATGACGTTATCATCGGTATTCCTGATGCTTCCACAAGCTACGTTATTGAGCTTCGTATAACACCAGATGGCAAGATCACAAAGAAATTAAGGTAGCATCTGGCTCCTTATTCATACATAAGAAGGCTGTAGAAGGCATACGCATGCTTCTCTACAGCTTTTTGTTTGCCATCTCTTTCATGCTTAAATTAACTCTACAAAAAAGCAGTTTAGTTTCAAATAGGCTTGCTATTACTTTTAATATGTCATGCTATTGCCTTGTTTTCAGGTATTTATTGCCTTCTTTTCAGGTGTTTGCTGCGATGAAGAAGGGGATAGAATAGACCACAAATGTAGAATTGATGCTATCTAGGAGTTGGACAAATATGGGGTAAAGAGAGTAGGATTGATGGAAGACAACTGTATTTTTGAAGGATAACAGGGAATGTTTTGATTGCCAATAGATACGGACAGAGGGAGCACTCGGTATGAGTACTCCCCCTGTTTGGTGTTGTTACCAACGTTTTTAGTTGGTTGTATGTGGATGAATCAGGTGCTGTTCACATGTGAATGATATGTGTTTATTACACCTGATGTGTCCCCTTTACTGTTCAATCATCCGTACCTAAGCCCCGCAGAAGAACAGAACTATCAGCTGGGCAGTGAAGATTCGGAGGAACATACTTAGCGGATAAACCGTTGAATAGCCAATGGCTGGTGCCTCACCCGTACAGATTGAGTTGGCATAAGCCAGTGCTGGAGGGTCAGTATAGGTTCCGGCAATCATACCCATGATGGTAAAGTAATTGAATTTATACTTCATTCGGGCTATTGTTCCGACGATTAATATTGGGATAATCGTGATGAGGAAGCCTGTATATACATACTTCAGACCATCGCCTTGTACCACTGTCTCCCAGAATCCTGCGCCTGCCTTGATACCAACAGAGGCGAGGAAGAGCGCTAACCCCATCTCACGTAGCATCATGTTTGCCGATGTTGTGGTGTAAGTTACTAAGTGCATACGGTATCCGAAACGCCCAATGAGGATGGCAATGATAAGCGGACCACCTGCCAAACCAAGCTTCAGAGGTACAGGCATCTGTGGAATGGCGATTGGAAGACTACCGAAGAGGATACCAACGATAATACCTATGAAGATGGTTGCGATGTTTGGAGCGTTCAAACGCTTCTCAGAGTTACCCATCAGTTCGGCAACACGGTTCACATTCTCTTCTGGTCCGACAACCATGATACGGTCACCAACGTTGAAGTGGTGGTTACGACTGGCAAAAAGTTCCATACCCTGGCGTGTGATACGTGTCACATTGACGCCATAGATAGAACCAAGATGCATCTTAGCCAGTGTCTTTCCGTTCATAGAACTGTTTGTTATGACGATGCGTCGACTGATCATTGGCTGTGGCTGGTCCTCTTCATGCCAGTCAACAACTATCTCCGGACCAATGAAAGCCTTGATGGCTGCAGCGTCACCTTCGGCAGAAACGATGAGAATCTCATCATTCATCTCGAAGACAGTGTCACGGTTTGGCACCTTCAACTCGCCTTCATGCATGATACGTGTGCAGACAATGTCACGGTTAAGGAACTCTGATATCTCCTTAAGTGTCCTACCTGTGATGTAGGCATTGGCTACTTTAAGATACATAGAGTGAGGTTTTGAATGTGGATTCTCAGCCTCTTCCTCGTTCAGTTTATCGTTTTCTACTTTCAGATTTACCTTACAAATATACTTAATGGCGAGTGTTGCACCGATGATACCAATCACTCCGAGAGGATAAGCACATGCATAACCCGAAGCAATGTCGAAGTCCATCCCTTGTTTGAACACACTGTGCAAGGCTTCACTGGCTGCACCAAGACCTGGAGTGTTGGTGACAGCACCGTAAAGAGTACCAACCATCATGGGCAGATTACGGAAGTTGCTGGTGTCAAAGAAGATGTAATAGCAGGCAAACATCACACTGATGTTGAGCATTACAGCCACACATGACAGTAAATTAAGCTTAATACCGCCTCTTCCGAAACTCTCGAAGAAGCCTGGTCCTACCTGTAAACCAATCATAAAGACGAACAGGATAAGGCCGAAATCCTGAAGAAAGTTCAGTACAGGCAGTGGACCTGTGAAGCCAATGTGGCCAGCTAAGATGCCGACAAAGAGCACAAAGGTGACACCAAGTGAGATTCCTCCGATCTTCAACTTGCCTAAGTAGACACCAAAGGCAATGACAATGGAGTAAAGTAACACGATATGGGCTACCGTGTCCTGGACTTTAAATAAATTTGTTAACCAATCCATAAGTATTATTATTATTGCTTGCAAAGGTAATTATTTACTTGCATATAATCTAAGGAAAGGTGTGTAATTTTCATTTACGTTGTCCAGAATGCTAAGTATCGGTTTTATCTGATGTCATAGTGCTTGTTATTAGTGGGAAAAAACCGTCTTATTGACGGGTTGGATAGTGGATAATTAAGTGAGAACTGTAGCTCTTCCGAGAACTCCTTTCTCACCTTTTTTATATACTGACATATGGTTTTCTTAGGATTCATGCAGTGAATTCAAGTATTTTTTATAATTTTGTGACGTCATGAGGTATACTGTCAAATGCAATGAATGTGGCCGCGATTTTGTGGCTGAAGCGGAGAATTACGGGACAATGAAGTATCGTTGCCCTTACTGCGGTAATGTTTTGACTTGCAGATTCGACCCTCCTAAACCGTCACGTACGCGTGCAAGAGCGGTAGTCCCATTGGTTGACGTCACCCCAGTACAGGCAAAAAAAAATGAAAGACATGCCTGTGGCAAAGACACATGTCATCAGTATGCCTACTAAGGAGAAGTTAGCTGAGATGCGTACTAAGCTCAATGGTGCATCCCAACATGTTCTTCAGGCTTCCCTTCATGCCGGTGTGACGCTGAAGAATGCCACTGTCACAACGTCATCATGGCTTCGCAGGTTTCAGGAGAAGTATGCTGATGGCGATCTGTGGATATTCTTTGGGTTCAGTCTTCTGTTTATTTTGTCTGTGTTTATCGGACTGTTTATCTGTGCAGAAGTCGTGAAACTCGTTGCAGAAGGTCATTCATGGCTCTTCAAAAACTATATTGAAATTAAGAATTCATTGTAGACGGGGTTGTCCCAATCAGCCTTTCAGATCTTGACATCTTCTCTTCTTTTGTAAGAATTCTTCCCATAGACATTTTTAATCTATGCTCTTTTATAAAGTAAAAGATGCCCTTTTGCAACGCAAAAGGGCATCTTTTTGATGTGTAAAAGGGCGTCTTTTACCATGCAAAAGAGCACCTTTTACAAGCCTCTTTGTAACCTCTTGATATTCTATGGGTTACAAATGCAAAAATGAAGGACTTTGGAATGAAAGATAGAAGATGGACTACAACTTTCTGTAAAGATATTTGTAAGCATTGCAGAACTTATAAGTAATATTTTGAAACATGATGAAAAGAAAATCCCCATGCACATCTTTAGGATGCGCATGGGGATGATTTTTATTGTTTAATGCGTGTGTTATGCCGTCTTACTCTTTGATGTTTGGCTCCTCAAGACCGAGGTGACGTTTCTTGTCAACGACCTTCAAGGCAAGACCAATGAAGAGTGCGATGACACCGAGACCTGCTAACATGATAAGAGGAGCGGTGTAATTGAGCTTGGTTGGGTCGGTAACACCAACGTTAGTCTTATCCAATACCTTACCAATGAGCAATGGGAACAACCATAGTCCGATGTTCTGAATCCAGAAAATCAGTGCGTAAGCAGAACCAATGATCTTTGCATCAACCAGCTTTGGTACGCTTGGCCATAATGATGCAGGCACAAGTGAGAACGAAGCACCCAATACAAGGATGGTTACATAGGCTACGATGACACCGCCAACCTGGCTTGACTTGAACTGAGGAAGAACGAAAGCAAAGGTGAGGTGACAGATAATCAACAGTAATGAACCCAAAACGAGCATGGAAGCAGCCTTACCCTTGTGGTCTACATAGCTACCGAGGATCGGTGTGATACCTACTGCAAGGAGTGGGAACACAGCGAAGATGGATTCTGCAGACTGTCTCATGTAACCCATGTAACAGTAAACAATAAGACTAAGGATAGACAGACAAAGCATTGAATTCTTCATTGCTTTGTTCTTCATGAAGTTAAACATGAAGGCTGTTGCAGCTACAACGAGCATGATAACATACTGAACGATGGTCACACTGGATGATGCCCAGAAGGAATCAGCAGGTAACTCATGGAAAGTAAGGTTACACTGGAGCATGTTTACAGCATACTTCTGGAATGGGAAGATGGCTGAATAATAGAGAACACAGAGTAGAGCAACAAGCCAGAAACCCATACTGGTGAGGATTTTGCCCAAGTCGCTGATCTTGAATGGATCGTCTTTTTCCTCAGCTTCACCTGTCTGCTTGTCGAGTTTCTTATCCATGAAGAAGTAAACAACAAACATCATCAATGCGATACAGATGAGAACCACACCGAAAGCAACGGAACGAGAGACGTCAATATGTCCGCCAAGCTTAGCAAAGAACGGTGAGAAAATCATACATGTAGCAACACCGAGACGTGCCAGAGCCATCTCTGAACCCATTGCCAGAGCCATTTCGCGTCCTTTGAACCACTTTACGATACCACGAGAGACGGTGATACCTGCCATTTCCGTTCCACAACCGAAGATCATGAAGCCACATGCTGCAACCTTTGCAGAGGCTGGCATGCCCTCATAGAATGGCGAAACACCTAACTGTTCGAATACTGGGATGTGGTTAAGATGGTCTGTGAACCAGATATCAAGTGCACTTCCTGCGAAGCTATCACTGATGGCATAGTACTTAATGAGTGCACCTGTCAACATCACAGCACCTGAAAGAATCGCCGTGAAGCGTACACCCATCTTGTCGAGGATGATACCTGCGAATATAAGGAAGAATACAAAGACATTCAAGAAGGTCTCTGATCCCTGCATAGTACCGAAGGCTGTTGAGTCCCAACCTCTCTGTTCTTGCATCAATTCCTTAATAGGTGAAAGGATATCCACGAAGATATAGGCACAGAACATGGCCAGGGACAATAATAGGAGAGCCGTCCAACGCATCGCTGCGGAGTCTCTCAACGTAGTTTGAATCTTATCAGTCATAATATAATGATTAGTTTATTCGGGTATGAGTACACAAGCCTTAGCTCCCGATGAGTCATTCTTCTTGTTTGCATGTCTGCTTGTTTACTCGTTAACTGTCGGTTATGATTACTTCTTTAGCCAGCGGTCAAGCCAGTTGAAGAAGGTGCGTTGCCATAGAATACCATTCTGTGGTTTCAGTACCCAGTGGTTCTCATCAGGATAGAGAAGCAACTCTGCTGGTATGCCCCGTAGGCGTGCAGCATTGAAAGCACCCATACCTTGGTTGGCATTGATGCGATAGTCTTTCTCACCATGTATACATAGGATTGGTGTATCCCACTTGTCTACATCAAGATGTGGACTGTTTGCGTATGTTCTTTTGGCTGCTTCGCTCTGGTCTTTGTTCCAGTAAGCATCATCATACTCCCAGTTGCTGAACCAAGCTTCTTCTGTATCAGTGTACATACTCTGAAGGTTGAAAGCACCATCATGGGCAATAAAGCACTTGAAACGTTTGTTGTGATGACCTGCAAGGAAGTAAACTGAGAATCCACCAAAGGATGCGCCAACGGCACCGAGTCTGTCTTTGTCTACATAAGGTAGGTTGTTGGCAGCGTCATCAATGGCTGATAGATAGTCGCGCATGCACTGTCCGGTCCAGTCAGTACTTACTTCTTCATTCCAAGCACTGCCATATCCAGGCAGACCGCGGCGGTTTGGTGCGATAATAACATACCCATTGGCAGCCATTATCTGGAAGTTCCAACGGTAACTCCAGAACTGTGACACCGGACTTTGTGGTCCTCCTTCGCAGAAGAGTAGGGTAGGATACTTCTTATTTGGGTCGAAATGGGGTGGAGTGATTACCCAAACCTGCATCTCTTTACCATCAGTTGTCTTCACCCAACGGTCATGTACATCGCCAAGTGCCAACTGATCGTAGATATGTTTGTTCTCAAAGGTGAGCTGAACCTGCTCACTTGCCTTCTCTTTCTTGGCTGGTATGACAGCAAACACTTCATTTGCCTGTCGGATACTCTGACGAATAGCAAGCAGTTTCTTACCATCGTTGCCCAAAAGTGAGATGCTTACGTAGTTATGGTCGCCTGTTGTGAGTTGCTTGACATCACCTTTCAGGTTCGTTTGATAGATGTTCACAGTTGCATGCCATACTCCAATGAAATATAAATCCTTAGAGTTTGGTGCCCATGTGTAGTCATCTACATTTGAGTCAAAGCTCTCTGTGACGTATGTTTTCTTGCCTGTTGCCAGATCATATACGCACAAACGGTTGCGATCACTCTCATATCCGTCGTTCTTCATGCTCTGCCATGCAATGTATTTACCGTCAGGTGAGAACTTAGGATTCACATCATAACCTACGTTCATATCACCTTTTTGATGGTTAACAGCCTGGTTGCGCATGCTCTTTGTTGCATCAATCTTTGGCTCAACATAGCCAGCTGGCTTGCAAAGGTTCACCGTTTGACGTGTCTCTACATTATATAAATAGATGTCAGCATCGGTAGAAATGGCGTATTGGGTGCCTTCTTTCTTCCTACAAGTGTATGCAATCTGCTTTGAATCCTTGCTCCAGTCGATCTGTTCGATGCCTCCGAATGGTGCCAAAGGACTCTCGTAAGGTTCACCTTCCAGTACATCAACTCCTGCATCTATCCCGTTTACAGTGACATTTGCTACGAAAGGATGTGCATTTGTGGTCACATAATGATCCCAATGGCGGTAGTTCATATCGGTGATGACCATACCTGAAGCCTTAGGAAGGTCGGATGGATTCTGCTTGATAGTACCATAATAAGGTATACTCTTGATGAGAACGACACGTTTTCGGTCGGGTGAGAAGCGGAATCCTTCGATGTCTATATCAGAATGTGTGAGTCGTTTACGGTTTGAACCGTCTGCGTTCATCGTCCAAAGTTGGCCCCCTGTGAGGAAAGCCAATGTGTTATTGTCGAGCCAGGCAGCGTCAGTCTCGCTTTTGGCAGTGGTCGTCAGCAGGCGATCATCCTTGCCATTGGCATCCATAACATGGAGAACTTGGTGTCCTTTGTTCTCCTTTACACTGTAATAGCCTACCTGATAGACGATTTTCTTGCCGTCAGGTGATGCCTGTGCAGCCCCAATTCGCCCCATAGCCCATAAGGCTTCAGGTGTCATGAGGTCACTTTTCAGCGTGATGTTGTTCTTTCCGATGTTCACGTCTTGTGCTTGTGCAACGCCGCCACCCATAAGCATTGCGGCGGTCATTGCGATAGTTAGATTTTTGTTCATGGCTATAAACCCTTCTTTTTATTGTTTAGTTGTTCTTGCTTACGGCGTAGATCTTCTTGCTGTTTCTTCTGCATTTCCTGTAAAGCCTGCATGCGTGCAGCAAGACCGCTCGTCTTTTTAGGGTTCTTTTTGTTCTCTTCTCGTTTTGCTTCGAGTATCTCTAATAGCTTAGAATCATCCGTTGTCTTACGCAATGCCCACATGATGGCAGCTGAGAAGAATAGAGAAACGAAGTAATAGAAGTTCAGACCGGATGAGTAATCATTGAACATGAAGAAGAAGAAGAGTGGCATGAGCATCATCATGTACTGCATCATCTTCATCTGATCAGCCTGTTGTCCCACCATCTGGTCCTTCTGTTGCTGCATAGTAAACCATGAATAAAGCAGGTTAGCACCGCAGAAGAGGATACAAGTCAGTGAGATATGGTCGCCAATGAGCCACAAACTGTGGTCCCAAGAGAAGATAGGATCGTATGTACTGAGGTCTTTCATCCACAAGAAGCTTTGCCCTCGCAACTGAATAGCATTAGGAACGAAGTTGAACATGGCGATCCAGATAGGTGCTTGGATGAGCATTGGCAGACAGCCTGACAGCGGACTGACTCCGTATTCAGAGTATTTCTGCATCATTGCCTGCTGCTTTTGCATCTGATCTTCAGGCTTATTGAACTGCTTTGTAGCCTCATCGAGCTTTGGTTTGAGCACTCTCATCTTTGCAGAACTCATGTAACTCTTCTTCACCATAGGGTAGGTGATGGCCTTTAATAATAAGGTGATGAGGATCAATACGACACCCATTGGGAAGATTTTACTCAACCAATCGAAGACGTAAAGCGTAAACCAGCGGTTGATAATACGGAACAGTGGCCAACCAAGGTAAACCAATCGTTGCATATCAAGGTCCTTATGGAATCTGCTTTCTTTCTCAACTGCCTGCAAAAGGCGGAAGTCATTAGGCCCAAAATAGAACTCAAACTCTGATGGACGCTTACCTGTTGGGTCGAAACCAGCCTTCATGTTTGCCTCATAATCCTTCAGATAGTGTGTCTCTTTGTCCAAAGGTGTACTCTTCAAGTTGGCTCCTTGCGCGAAATTATCCTTTGAAATCATCACAGCAGAGAAGAATTGATTCTTGAAAGCCACCCAGTCTAAAGGCTCTTCCGTGGTCTCTTCCTTTTCAGAAGTCTCACTTAAATGTGTTGTTCCACCGTCATGTTTCTTATAAGTAAGCGTAGCATAACGGTTCTCAAACGTGAAACCAAGCTCTTGCTGACGGCATTTATCTTGCCAGTTGATATCCATTTGGTTGTAGTTCGGGGCGAACATACCACTCATTCCATCTGCCTGTAGAGACATATGGAGCAGATAATCCTTGCCTAACGTATAGTTTAAGGTAAGCGTTTTGCCTGTTCCTGCTGTTGCAGTGAGCGTTACTGTGGTATCAGTAACGTTCGTTGGAGTGAAGAAAAGGTCCTTTGTCTCGATGTTAGCATCCTTTGTTGCCAACATAAAGTTCAGACTTTGGTCGTCACCACTGAACAGTGTAACGTTCTTCTGGTTCTTAGATCCATCCTTAACGGTGACATCATGGCCTACATAATTCTTGATAACAGCCTTCTTAACGATACCACCTTTAGTGCTTAAGGTCAGTTCCACCTTATTGTTCTTCAGTGTAATGTCCTGTGCCTGACCGTTCAATGCAGTGTGGAACAGGGCAGTCGTATCAGCTGCAGCAACTGTTTTCTGTTGTACTTGCTTTGCTGCTGCAACCTTTGCAGCCTGTGTTTTCTTCGCAGCGGCGATAGAATCCTTCACGAATTCCTTTCTTTGCTGCTCTAATTGTTCAGCTGATGGCTGCTGCCACCATGCAAATCCAAAGAGAACGAGGGCTATCAAGACAAAGCCCGCGATAGTATTCTTATCCATTATTTCTTTTTCTGATTTTCAATTGATGCTTTTACAAAGTCTAAGAAGAGTGGGTGCGGATGGAGAACCGTTGACTGATACTCTGGATGGAACTGTGTACCGATGTACCATTTCAGCCCTGGTATCTCAACGATCTCAATGAGTTCACTCTCCGGATTACGTCCGACGCACATCATACCGTTCTTTTCAAACTCTTTCTCGTAGCTGTTATTGAACTCATAACGGTGGCGGTGTCGCTCCTGAATGTGCTCTTGTTTATAGATGTTGAACGTATGTGAACCCTGACGAAGCACACATTCATAGGCTCCAAGGCGCATCGTTCCACCCATATTCGTGATGTTTCTGTTCCTCCATGATGTCAATAACATTGTGTGGAGTCTTCTCGTCGATCTCACGTGAGTTGGCATCTTTATATCCAAGGACGTTGCGTGCGAACTCGATAACCATCATTTGCATACCAAGACAGATACCGAAGGTTGGGATATCATGTGTACGAGTATAGTGAGCGGCGATAATCTTTCCCTCAATACCACGTTGTCCGAAGCCCGGACATATGACAACACCATCCTGACCTTTGAGTTTTTCTTCTACATTCTGCTCTGTCAGTTCCTCTGAATTGATGAAAGTAATGATTGTTTTGTGGTCGTTATAAACGCCAGCCTGCAACAATCCTTCACGAATACTCTTGTAAGCATCCTGCAAATCATACTTCCCGACGAGTCCGATGTGTACCTCTTTCGTTGCTTTACGCTGTCTATCGAGGAATTCTCTCCATGGTCCGAGAGCTGGTTTATCACCGATCTGCTCACCACACTTACGTAAAATGGCTTCGTCCAAGCCCTGATTGAGCATGTTAATAGGCACATCGTAGATGCTAGGGAGGTCCTCACTCTGTACGACACAGTCGAAATCAACGTTACAGAAGGCTGCAACCTTCTTGCGGATGTCGTCATCAAGATGCTTTTCTGTGCGCAAAACAAGTACATCTGGCTGTATTCCCACACTCTGCAGTTCCTTAACACTGTGCTGTGTAGGCTTTGTCTTCAGCTCACCGGCAGCCTTCAGATAAGGAACATACGTCAGGTGAAGGTTGATAGCACGCTTCCCTAGTTCCCATTTCATCTGTCGGATAGCCTCCAGGAACGGTGCTGACTCGATGTCACCAATCGTTCCTCCGATTTCTGTTATCACGAAATCATAGTGATATTTCTGTCCAAGTAGTTTGATGTTTCGTTTTATTTCGTCCGTAATATGCGGTACAACTTGAATCGTTTTGCCAAGATAATCACCCCGACGCTCCTTGTCTATGACGCTTTTGTAGATACGTCCCGTTGTCATAGAGTTGGCTTTAGTGGTCTTGATACCTGTAAAGCGTTCGTAATGACCGAGGTCGAGGTCGGTTTCCATCCCATCAACAGTCACGTAACACTCACCGTGTTCATACGGATTCAGCGTTCCTGGGTCGATGTTAATGTATGGATCAAACTTTTGGATGGTGATGTTGTAGCCTCTCGCTTGAAGAAGCTTGCCAATAGATGACGAGATAATTCCTTTACCAAGTGAGGAAACTACGCCACCAGTAACGAAGATATACTTTGTTTCAGCCACGATTGTATGTATGTTTAATTATTGTCTTTGTAAAACGTTTATCGTTGGTTTCAAACTAATGTGCAAAGATACGAATTTTCCATAGAATACTCTTGTTATCCAACAATTATTTTTTTATCTGTCTTTTGCTTCTGTTTTATCGTGTAATTGTGGGATGTATTTGGGTACAATGATTTCATTATGACGGCATTAAATGGGTTGTTTGTTTTTCATGTCTTTGTAAATTTCTGTTCCAAAGTGGGGATAATCGTACTGAATATTCGTAATTGTGTGTTCCTTTCTGCCGATGTTAATTCTGTAAAACAATGGTATTCTTGCGTGGTAAAAACAAACTTACAATATTTGAAATGCTATTGGGTGGGAAATGAAGGATAATCGTCTTTTTCCGACTTTGTAACCTTATAGTTTTCAGTTAGTTACAAACAGGCTTGTAAAAGGGCGTCTTTTACGTTGCAAAAGGGCGTCTTTTACACGTCAAAAGGGCACCTTTTACATTCTAAAAGGGCATCTTTTAGAATGCAAAAGAGCCTCTTTTAAAAATCAACTGGTAATTTGTTTTACAAAAGTAGTATTTGTTCTCTTCTGTAATCGCTCATATTTCTTCTTTTTAAGTCTGCTTGTGTTACCTTGTTATTGGGTGTGGTTCTCAACTTAATTTGTTGTGATTGGGGGCTGGGAAAACATGTTTTTACGTTGCTTCTCTTGCTGCAGTTTCAGTTGAAAAGAGATAGAAAAATAAGCGCATCTGTTCTGTGTTTTTTTGTAGGTTTAATGAGTGGTAAGATGGTTTTAAAAACACTTATTTTTTTCTGTCAAAGAAGCTCTTTATTCGAAAAAAATTGATGTAAGTTTGCAGAAAATTAAGCATGCTATAATGAGATTAAGGATCTTACTTTCAGTGTTTTTTTAGTTAGTTTGGGTGCTGCAGCACAGCAACGTCGTGTGTCAGTAGTCAAGGATGACGTGCCGTCGACAGGTGTTGCCAAACAGTATGCCGACTCTCTGGCATGGCTGAAGGACAGTATCTTTAGCGTAAAAAACACGAAAAAGCAATCGAAAATCCGTGGGAGAGGGAGTTCAAGACTGTTTCTTCCGTTGACATTCTATAGGGATGTTGCTGGGAATATGTTCTCCCTTGGCAAGCCCGAGAGCTCTTATGACACGGAACTGATGCGACTTTATCTGACGCGTCCCGACCTTGTTTGGACAACAAATGATGCTGTTCAGGCACAGCAGACAAAGCTGAATGAGATAGAACAACCGATTGTTCATGACGTACACTTGGTTGAAAAGGTGAACGATAAGCCCGTAGAACCCGCCACAGTACCTGTGGAAGTGATGGTTGTACGTCCTAATTTCTGGACTTACAGTGGCAGCTATTCCCTGCAGTTCTTGCAGAATTACGTCTCGGATAACTGGTATAAAGGTGGTGAAAGTAACTATGCTGCCCTTGCTGCAGTCGTCATGGACGCCAATTATAACAATAAACAAAAGGTGAAATGGAGTAACCGATTGGAGCTGAAATATGGTATGCAGAGTAGCCGCTCCGACTCTTTGCACAGCGTGAAGAGTACGGATGACCTCATTCGTCTTACTTCTAAGTTCGGTCTACAAGCCACAAAGAAATGGTATTACACCGTTCAGTTCATCGGATATACGCAGTTTGGGAAGTCTTATCGTTCGAATGATCCAACGGTTTATTCGGCTTTTCTCTCCCCAGCAAACATCAATATCTCTCTTGGTATGGACTATTCTGCCGACTGGTTGGGCCATCGTTTGAAGGGAACATTCCATATTGCGCCTCTTGCTTATAACCTGAAATATACTCGAATGCTTGAACTTTCAGACCGATTGGGTATCGGAACGGGTCATCATTTCCTACATGACTTCGGTTCGGAGTGCACAATTGATTTGGAATGGAAGCTCTTGGAGATGCTCACATGGCGTACCCGACTCTATGGTTACACCACTTATAGGCGTTCGGAGGTGGAGTGGGAGAATACATTCTCCTTCCAATTCAACCGTTACATATCAACTCAGCTGTTTATTTATCCGCGCTTTGACGATGGTGTAGCACGTGATTCACGTCATGCTTACTTCCAGTTGAAGGAGTTCGCATCCGTTGGTTTCCAGTTCAGTTTCTGATGTTTTCAGAGCTTGAAGTTTGAAGATTGTGGCTTGATTTCTGCTGATTTCGTTTGTTCTTCAGGGTACATCGTTAGTAGAGGATTGGTATATGGCTTATGAATCTACCCGAAACTCTTTATAAATCTTCTATGAATTGGTAGGAAAAGGGGTTATTATTCAATAAGAAAACATTAGCAGCAATTTCCGTAATATGAGGGAAATTGCTGCTAATGTTTTATCTGATGCGTTGCAAACGGGATAGTATTATTTCCTCTTTTTGGTTGAATTGGCACTAATAACCTTCATTGGAACCAAGGGTAATACCACACTTTCTATAGGCGTTCCTTTAAGATTCTTTGCCAGCATACCACGGATAGCACCAATACATACACTTATAAAAGTATCGATAAGGGAAGGATTGGTAACCTCAAAACCATCTTCTTGAATCTCATTTACGAAATTATGGAATGGTTTGACAGCAAATACAGCCCTAACACCTTGTAGAATCACTTCCTCTGCATTGTACATTAGATGCACACGCATTGTAATAATGACACCTTCCGGTTGGGTAGATACGCTTATATTGTGCTCAAATTGAAATTCTAACTTCGCTTTGTCTAGTTGTGAAAGGTCGATGTCATAATTGAATTTATACGATTCTTCTTGTAATTCAATGATGCCATATTCAATGTTTATATCACTCTTCATTAGCCTACTTTTTGAACTTTTGACTTACAATCAATGTACCCTAAATGGCAAGTCCATTGGGATTTCATAGAAATCTCAGCATTAGTACCCTTGTCTTTTATAGGTAAAAACACAGTAGAAGGCAGTGTACACACGTTGTTCATAGATGTGTCTAACAATGAAATGTTCAACATCAATGATATTTCAGTGAGTGTATCAATTGTGAAGTTCCTATCACCAGAGAGCCAGGAAGATACTTCCGATTCTGATTTATGTAATCTCTTGGCGAATTCTTTCTGTGATAAGCCACTGTTCTTCAGCGCATTTCCTATCTTTAAAGCAATCATCATACGATTGCTGGTCTTCTTAAGTGCAACCTTATCTATCTTTGATAGAAGGTCATTTAAGACGTTCTTGGTTTTCTTTTCATTACTCATACACCTCAAAATTATCAAAGTTTAATCCTCCATCTTCAGAGAGTGTAATGTCTTTCTCCCTTATTCCTTTGTTAATCTTTGCTGCTACATACTTTATCTGTTCTACTTTTGCATTGAGAAATGGGTCATCTTGATAAGCTCTAACGTTCTTTATTCCTCCCGATCCCAATAGGATTATCGTGTTATTAAAATAAATACCGTATAGTCTAAGGTTTCCAACTGCTAAAGCTACTACGCCATCACCAAGTCTTCCTTCCCCTTCTCTGAAGAACTGTCGGCAACAACCTGTATCATTTGCCATGGTAATTATCCTCCTTAACATTTCTGTTAAGTGTTCATTTCCTTCATTTTCATTGAAGAATTGTTCTATCAAAGTATCGTCATCTCCGTCGAATAAAACAGAATATATATGTGCTTTTAGTCCCTGAAAGAGAGTCCATCTCTTTTTATCTGAAAGCTCATAGATCTTGTTTTTATGCCACAAATTTACGCGATAATTCGGATATATGCAAATATTTTTGGTACTTATTTTCTATTTAATGACTATTCTTTACTCTTTCTAATCGTGTTGAATAAGAGTCGGTTTTGTATCTATGTTAATGTGTTCTGTGCTCTTACAGTCTATTTGCATCTGTTTTTGATGGCATTGAAGATGAACTTATCTATACCTTTTTATTCTCAGTTTGGTTTTGTTTGTGCACATATAGAGATATGGGAAGATTATCTTACAAAATGTAAGAGGGTTTTTGTATGCAAAAATAGGTGATAATCTTGAAAAAAATGAGGTTTGTAACCTTTAGAATATCAAGTAGTTACAAACAGGGTTGTAAAAGACGCCCTTTTACGTTGTAAAACATGCCCTTTTACATGGTAAAAGATGCCCTTTTGCAATGTAAAAGGGCATCTTTTGAAGTGCAAAAGGGTATGTATTGATTTATATACTATGATTTCTTTTTACAATTTACTGTTCTTATGATGGATAAAAAGGGGGAGTTAAGGCTTTTATCTCTTTGCTTTTTTATCCTTTTTACCCTTTTCTTTCCCTGGTGTTGTAGCGATTTTAGCCAGTTCTCTGTTCACATGTGTGACGAAGATCTGCGTACCGCCCTTGCTGAAAAACTATCTTATACATGCCTCCTTGTTTGTCACGGTGGAGATAAGTGTAGGCAAATTTGTTGATGGACCAGCATGTGTCATGTTGTGCAGCTGCATCTACTCGGTCGTAGAAATCCTTGTTTGGGATGGTATCAAGAATCAATGTTGCCGCATAATTACCACTGCTGACCGTCTCTTCATCGGCTGCCATGCTGATAGAGTCGGGGATAATGGGGGTTGCTTTGGACAGTTTATATTTCGGGAACCTCACCGATGTGATGCTGTTGAGGTTGATTGACAGCTTCTTCTCTGCCCCTTGTGGTTCGAATTCACTTGCTGCAACGGTGTCACCTTCGCCTTGTCCCTCTATGGTATGGCTGTGCTTACAGGATATAACACCTCCAATGACAAGGATGACTCCGAGGATTATTGTACTGATAATCCGTGATAACTTCGTTTGTTTACTCATTGTTTACTCCTTTCTGTCTCTGTTTGAATCGAGTTTCTTCAGTCGCTTCTGTGCCGTTGGGTTGTCAGGATATAGCTCAATGGCTTTTTGATAGTTGGCAGTAGCTGCATCAACCATGCCTTCACGTTCACATTCCTTTCCCATCATGACGTATTCAACGGACAGTTTCTTTAGGAATTCCTGTTGCTGACGTTGTTCTTCTTTTATCTTTTTGTTCTCTTCTTTCAGTTTGTTGATGATGTTTAGCTTGCGTCTTATAAGCCGTTTAGCTGCTGGTCGTTCAATATCATAACGGCTATGGATGGCAAGGAAGAAGCTATGAAGGAATCTATCGAAGTCGCCTTCATCAAAAGCACGCGCTGCATCATAGTATTCTTTGTCGGCTTTACTCTGCTTTAGTGCCTTAGAGATGAGGTTATTGTCATTATAATGGCGTGCAAACTGTGCCACTTCAGCCTTTACGAACACTTCATTGCGACGCAATGGCTCCTTAAGGGTAATCCCTTCGAGGCTCGTACAGCGTGATAGTGCCACGTAAGCCTGCCCTCCTGCGAAGACTCCACCCGTGAAATCAATGTTCACATTGCGGAAAGTCAGTCCTTGACTCTTGTGTACGGTGATAGCCCATGCCAGCTTTATGGGGAATTGGACGTATGTTCCGATCTGTTCTTCCTCAATCTTCTGCTCGGTTTCATTGAAGTGGTAGCGTACGTTTTCCCACATCTCACGTTGTACCTGTAGGTCGTTTCCATCTTCAGTGTGCACGTAAAGCATACCTTCTTCTTCATCTATTCCGATGATAACACCCAATGTTCCGTTGACCCATTGCCTCTCTATATCGTTCTTTATGAACATGATATGTGCACCAACCTTGAGGTTTAGCTCGATAGGAGTGGGCAGACTGCTCTCTGGGAATTCCCCCTTTTATCTCTCCTTGGAACATGACGGGGCTGCCGGGTAGGCTGTCTAATCCCTCGTTATTTATCCAATCTACTGTGTCACGCTTGGTAGATAGCGTAATGGTGAAGTCTTCTTTTCCTTCATTTTCAGTAGGTGAAAGACTGGCATTGACCCGCTGGTTGATAAGATTGAAGTCAGTATCAGTGACTTGATTGGTACGGATATGATCAAGAATGGAGATGAACGTAGGGTCAGTCTGTCGGTAAACCTTATTCAGTTCGATGCTGACGAGTGGATAATCCTGGAACACCTTTGCATCAAAGAAGTAGCTGCTGGGGTAGTAAGGCTGCAGGATTCGACGGTCTTCTTCCTTTAATACGGGTTCCAACTGGTAGATGTCTCCCACCAAAAGGAGCTGTTTCCCACCAAAAGGTTCGCGCATATTACGGTTATAGATACGTAGAACCTTATCAATGAAGTCGATGATATCAGCACGAACCATACTTATCTCGTCAATGATAATCAGTTCTACCTCACGCAGGAGTTTGCATTTATCACCGTTATACTTCATCGTTCCACGCAGATTGCGTGCCGAATAACGGGTGTCATTGGGCACTAAGGGATGAAAAGGAAGCTTGAAAAAACTGTGAAGGGTGCTTCCGCCGGCATTAATAGCAGCAATACCAGTGGGTGCAAGGATGATATGTTTCTTTTTAGTGGTTGCAGAAATATATCTTAAAAACGTAGATTTCCCCGTTCCAGCCTTACCAGTCAGGAACAGGGAATTGTGTGTGAACTGGATAATCTGGAGTGCTTTCTGCAACTCCGGATTATCTAAGTCTATAGAATTGATGTCTATTGTTGTTTTCTTTTCCGACATTCTGTTTGCTCATGAAGGAGCTTTTTATATCTCAACGTCCTCACTCTTTGGACGTTTCATGGGCTTGATGGCTCTTGGAGTCTCGTTACTTGAGTTGTTGCCACGGTGTTCTGGTGGCGTTGGTTGTATAGGTTCAAGTTCGAAACCTCCCTCTTCACCGCCTGCTTCACCACCTTCTTCAAGCTCTTCTTCACTCTCTCGTTGTCTCAAGTTACGATTATGTGAACGCAGAGAGTCAGGTATCTGACGGTGAGTAACGGGCTGCTGGCAGCCATACATAGATATGTCGATGTCTTCATCAGGGTCTAATTGCCATTTAGCATGGTACTTCTGGAACGCTTTATCACGCATTATGCTGTTGATAAAGTTACCACAGATAGGCAAAGCGGTCTTTGATCCTTGTCCGAGGGCGCCTGTTCGGAAGTGGATAGAGCGGTATTCACCACCTACCCAAGCACCAACAACAAGGTTAGGGCTTACTGCCATGAACCAAGCATCAGAATGATTGTTAGACGTTCCGGTCTTTCCTCCCCAGTCAGTGTCGGTAGTTGGGAGGTACTGACGTAGTGCCTGACTGGTTCCGCCACCCTCATTAACACCAGCTTTCAGCATCTGTTGCATGAGGAAAGCCGTCTTGTAAGGGAGTGCTTTGTTATGCTCTCGTGGTGCAACATACACCTCATTGCCATCTTTATCGAGGATACGTGTTATGACAACAGGCTCGTGATGCTCACCATCATTAGCCACTGTACAGTATGCATTGACCAGTTCAAGAAGGTTCACGTCGCTTGATCCCAATGCCAATGACGGCTCATCATCAAGCGGACTCTTGATACCCATGTCTTGAGCGGTACGGATAATGTTCTTAATACCCATCTCTTGACCGAGTCGAACAGCAACAGAATTGATGCTTCGGGCAAAGGCTGCCTTCAGAGTTATGCTGTCATTGGAGAATCTTCCATTGGCATTGTGAGGCGTCCAGGTCTTCATCTGTCCTGTCTTCTTATCCAAAACCTGCATACTAATGTACTCATCACGACGCTTATCACAAGGAGTCAGCCCCTGATTGATGGCTTCTGAATAGACAAAGAGCTTGAAAGTGGAGCCAGGTTGGCGTTCCGCAACAACCTTATCATACTTCCATGTCTTGAAATCGATGTCTCCTACCCATGCACGTACAGCCCCTGACTGTGGTTCCATAGCAACCATTGCACAGTGCATGAACTTCACCATGTATCGAATAGAGTCCATTGAGGACATCTCTTTCTCTATAGTTCCCTTCTCATAGTCGAAGAGTTTAACCTTATGAGGTTTGTTCAGATAGTATAAACACTGTCCGGATGGTTCGGATACTTCTGTACTAACTTCTTATAGAAGGGCTGACGTTCCGCAATACCCTCAATGAATCCTGGGATTTCATCGCCCTTAGCATCGCGCCAAGGCTGCATACCACGCCAGTGATTGTTGAAAGTTTGCTGCACTTTCTCCATCTGTTTTTTTGCAGCTTGCTCTGCATATTTCTGTAAACGGGTGTCAATGGTGGTGTAAATCCTCAATCCACTGCTGTATAAATCATACCCATTTTCCTTCATCCAGTCCTTTAAGTAATCTGAAATATACTCCCTAAAGTACTGTGCCTGACCGTCATAATTCTCCTCAACATGTATGTCTAACTTCAGAGGACGGTGTGAAAGCTGGGTGTATTGGGCACGTGGCAAGACGTTATGTGTCACCATATTATATAATACGGTGTTACGTCTTGCGATAGAATGCTTAGGATGTGTGATAGGATTATAGTAGGTTGTAGCCTTCAGCATACCTACTAATGTGGCTGCTTGGTCGATGGTCATCCTCGCAGGGGTGGTATTGAAGTAGGTTCTTGCAGCCGTTTTGACACCGAAGGAGTTGTTTCCGAAGTCGACAGTGTTGGCATACATCGTCAGAATCTCCTTCTTTGAATAGATGAGTTCGAGCTTAACTGCAATGATCCACTCCTTACTTTTCATGATTAACATGCGCAATCCAGGCACATGACCAAGTAAACCGGTGGAGTATTGAGTACGAACACGGAACATGTTCTTAGCCAATTGCTGCGTGATAGTTGATGCTCCACGTCCGTCACCACGGGTTAATGCGTCTTTGATGGCACCACCTATTCCCATGAAGTCTATTCCATGATGGCTGTAGAAACGCTCATCTTCAGTGCTGATGAGGGCATTCCAGAATGCAGGATTAACCTCTTCATACTTCACAGGAGTACGATTCTCTTTGTAAAACCTACCGATAAGGACTGAATCAGCACTATAAATCTCAGATGCAGCATAGGTTGGTGGGGTCTTAATCTCGACAAATCCAGGTGATTTTCCAAACAACCAGAGGAAGTTTGTATCTACCATACCTAAGTAAAGGAAGATTGATACGATGAAAGATACGATTCCTACGGCAGCTTTTGTGTACCATGCACGGCCCTTATAGAGGTTTATGTACCACGGAAAGATGCCTAATAGCCCCCGTACAATGCGTTTTATGATGTGAAAGAGTTTCTTAATCATTGATTGATAGTCTACGTGTCCAGGACAAATTCCTTATCTTTTGTTCTTTACAAAATTACTTATTTACTCGGGTTTTGTAGGAGAGTGCGAGTATATTTTAAGATTTCTTCAATGTTATCAGGGTGAAACCATTTGATATCAACATCTTTTTATACCAAGTTAGTTGTTTTCTGGCATATCTTCTGGTGTTACTCTGTATCTTGAAGATGGCTTCATCGATTGTAGTTAGTCCATCCAAATATTCAAAAAGTTCCTTATATCCAACGGTGTTGAGGGCATTGAGCTCTCGTTTAGGGTATACTTTCAAAGCCTCATCAACCATTCCTGCATCCAACATAGCCACTACTCGCTGATTGATTCGCTCATAAAGTTCATCGCGATCACGGTTTAATCCAATCTTAATGATGTTGAATGGGCGGTCTTTGATGGTGTCAGAGCGAAAGGATGTGTATGTTTTGCCAGTCTGTAGACACACTTCAAGTGCATGGATGACACGCCTATGATTGTTACGGTCTACTATTTCCCAGTGTTCAGGGTCCAGTTTCTTGAGCAAATTGCACATCTCCTGCAGTCCTTCTGCTTCCAATCGTCGCTTCATCTCTTCCCGAATGGAGGGTAAAATGGTGGGAATATCATCAATACCCTTGCATACTGCATCGATATACATCATCGAACCACCCGACAAAAGAGCTACCTTCGATTCAGAATCATCAATGATTTTCAATGCATCCTGCTCATAAAGGCTTGCCGAATAATAATCTTCTATGTGATGATTCCCCACAAAGTAATGCTTCACCCTTCGTTGTTGCTCTGCCGTTGGGGCTGCTGTCCCTATTGGAATCTCTGCAAATATCTGTCGGGAGTCGGCATTTATGATTGGAATACCATAGTGTTCGGCAATCTGAAGTGTTGCTTCAGTCTTGCCAACACCCGTTGGTCCTGTGATGACAATTAATGTCTTGTCCTTCAAATCAGGTCTTTTATCTGATTAGACCACGCTGTGAAGCCTCAGCAAAGTCAATGATATGCTGAATCTCTGGTGTAACTTCCAGCTCTTCTTTTATCCTCTGAATGTTCTCAGCCCGTGTCCCTGTACCATAGAGAAGACGGTAAGCATTGTGGATAAGATCTATCAATTCGTTAGAGAAACCACGTCTGCGAAGTCCTACAAGGTTTACTCCCATGTAGCGAGCAGGTTCTTTACCTACTATAATATAAGGTGGAATATCCATTGAGAAACGACTTCCTCCTTGTACCATGACGTACCCTCCGATGTGGCAGAACTGATGACAAAGGATGTTTGCAGAGATGATTGCGCAGTCATCTACAGTCACTTCCCCTGCAAACTTCGTAGAATTACCGATGATGATACCAGATCCTATGACGCAATCATGTGCGATATGCACCGACTCCATCAGCAGATTGTTACTGCCAACCTTTGTTGTTCCCTTTGAAGCGGTACCTCTTGAGATGGTGACATTCTCACGAATAGAGTTGTTGTCACCCACTTCGCAAAGTGTCTCTTCGCCCTTGAACTTCAAGTCCTGTGGCTTAGTAGAGATACTTGCACCAGGGAATATCTCATTGTTGTTGCCGATTCTTGCACCAAAGTGTATGGTTACACTGTTCTGGAAGACGTTGTTATCGCCGATAACAGTATTCCTGTCAATGTAACAGAACGGACCAATGATGTTGTTATCACCCAGTTTTGCCTCTGGATGAACAAAGGCTAAAGGACTAATCTGGTTCATTTCTCGTATCTTGTTATTATTTATTCTTTACTATCTGTGCAGTGAATGTTGCTTCAGCTACGACACGTTCACCAACGAACATGTATCCCTTCATAGAGCTGATGCCGTGACGAACAGGACCTAAGAGCTCTACACGGAAGAGAAGAGTGTCTCCTGGGACAACCTTCTGACGGAACTTCACGTCGTCAATCTTAAGGAAATACGTCGACCAACGCTCTGGTTCTTCCACCTGAGAGAGCACTAACAGACCTCCACACTGTGCCATTGCCTCCACTTGGAGTACTCCTGGCATCACGGGTTCCTGTGGAAAATGTCCCTGGAAGAATGGTTCATTGCTCGTAACGTTCTTGATTCCGACAACACTTGTAGACCCCATAGCTATCACTTTGTCCACTAATTGCATTGGATAGCGGTGTGGTAAGAGCTCACGGATGCGTATATTGTCCATCAATGGCTCCTCATTTGGGTCATAACTTGGTGCCTGTATCTCGTGTTTGCGTATCTCTTTGCGCATGAGACGGGCGAATTTATTGTTGACAGTGTGTCCCGGACGTGTTGCAATGATGCGTCCTTTGATAGGTTTTCCTATCAATGCCATGTCACCAATGATGTCGAGCAGCTTATGACGTGTACATTCATTATCCCACTGTAGTGGTTTATGCTGTATATATCCTATGTTGTTAGCATCCATACGTGGCACTTTCAGGAGGTCAGCCAGCTGATCCAGCTTCTCTTGTGGTACCTGTTGCTCATAGATTACTATGGCATTGTCCAAGTCACCACCCTTGATGAGGTTTGCTTGTAGCAGTGGCATGATGTCACGAACGAACACAAACGTACGTGCAGGGGCTATTTCTGTTGCGTAAGTACTGAAGTCATCCAGTGTAGCAAACTGACTACTGATGAACTTTGACTCGAAGTTACACATCGCAGTGATGGAGAATTCCTCATCAGGAAGTATCGTTATGACAGATCCATTATCGTCTTTTATCTCTATCTTCTTCCGAATTATGTAGTAATCCTTCGGTGCATTCTGGTCAACAATCCCCACTTCGTTGATCTTATCGACATACATTGCAGCTGAACCATCGAGGATTGGGAACTCAGGACCGTTCACTTGGATGAGGCAGTTGTCTATTCCCATAGCGTAAAGGGCTGACATTCCGTGCTCAATAGTGCTCACACGTGCATCACCTTTCGCCAGAACCGTACCACGTTGTGTGTCAACAACGTTCTCTGCAACGGCATCTATGATAGGCTGACCGTCCAAATCAATACGCTTGTATCTTGTATCCTGTGTTCTCTGGGGCAGGGTTGAACGTTACAGTCAGGCTCAATCCTGTATGCAATCCTTTTCCAAAGAGAGAGAAACTCCCTTTTAGTGTCTTCTGTTTTATTGTATCCATGTATGTTATTTGTTCTTTTTTAGTTCTTCTACTTCCTTCTGTAAGGCGTTCAACTGTTTATAAAGGTCTGGCAGATGTTTGAAGACTGCCTGTGCTTTGAAGTACGGACGCTGTTCCATTGGGGGTGTTCCGATGAGTTGTTGGTTGCTCTTCAGGCTACCAGGTACACCCGATTGTGCTCCGAGGAACACCTTGTCACCAATGTTGATATGCCCAGCGATACCCACTTGTCCGCCAAACATGCACCATTGTCCTACCTTTGTAGAACCAGCAATACCTACCTGTGCTGACATAACGGTGTTCTCTCCGATGTCAGTATTGTGTGCTATCTGTACGAGATTGTCGAGTTTCACACCCTTCCGCACGTATGTGCTGCCCATTGTTGAGCGGTCAACACATGTGTTGGCACCAATCTCTACGTTGTCTTCTATGGTTACGATGCCTATCTGTGGAATCTTGTCGTAGCTGTTTGTTGCTGGGTTTGGCGCAAAACCGAAGCCATCAGCACCGATGACTGACCCTGAATGAAGAATCACATTATTGCCAATCTTGCAACCTTGATAGATACTTACGTTCGGATAAATGATGCATTCCTTTCCCAGTTCCACACCTTCCATGATCGTAGCGTGTGGATAAACCTGGCAGCCATCGCCCAAAGTGACGCCGTCACCAATATAAGCAAAGGCTCCGATATAGACATCTTTGCCTATCGTAGCCTTGGGTGAGACGAAGGCAAGAGAGTCAATCCCTTGCTTCTTGGGCTTCATACTTTCATAAAGTTGCAGCAGTTTTGCCACACAGTCACGTGCGTTCTTCACGCGAATGAGTGTTGGCTTGGCTTTTTTCTCCAGCTGGATATCTTCATCAACGAGTACTATTGATGATTCAGTCTCGTACAAATAATGTGTATATTTAGGGTTTGCGAGGAATGATATAGCTCCTTTCTTTCCTTCTTCTATCTTGGTAAAGGTGTTAATGGTAACGTTTTCATCACCTTCCACACGCCCTTGGATGAATTGTGATATCTGCTTTGCGGAGAATTCCATTGTTTTATAATACCATTTAAAGTGTTATTAATTGTGCAAAGATATAGTTTTTTTATTAGAATCTCTGATAACAGAGATAATATTTACATATTTTTTTGGAGAGTAGTTCGATGTTTAGAATCTCTGAAGCTACTGTAATATCCTTCAGTGTGCCGTCTTTGTAGAGGATACTGATGTGGTCATCGAAAGGATTGTACATGTCTTTCTGCACTTTATTTACTCCCATGAGGTACTGACAGTCGGCTTCTTCAATGCCATAGGTCGCTGATAGGGATGCTTTTAATGCCTGAATCTCTTCTTCTGTGGGTTCTTCTTCCCGTACTTCCACCTTGAACAGTCTTCGGTTGACAATGTTTGAAGCCAGCAGAGACAGTATCTTGTCATCATGATGCTGCCATACTTTCAGCGCACTCCATATGTCGTTATCGTCCAGTTCGATGTAGTTGTCCAATGCTTTTTGCGTCTGATTGGAAGCTGTTAGCATCCACATCGTTGTATAAGAAGTACCGTAGGGCAGGGGAAGCAAATAGCTCTGTGCCCTTTGCTGCCAATGCTTTGGCACGGTGCAGGGCGTTGATGAGAACGTTTTTCACAGCCTACGGTGGTCTTGTGAAGGTACACTTGCCAGTACATCAGACGACGGGACGTGAGGTAATTCTCTATGGAATAGATGCCATTCGACTCTACAACGAGGGCGTCATCCACCACATTGAGCATCTTTATGATACGTGCTGAGCCTATATTTCCTTCCGTTACACCCGTAAAGAAGCTGTCTCTGCGCAGATAATCAAGTCTGTCCATGTCCAACTGACTGGAGATGAGCTGATGAAGGAAGCGTTTGGGATATTCATTTTTGAAGATATTGATAGCCAGAGTCAGTGCTCCGTGCATCTCATTGTTGATGCGATCCATCATCATCAGTGATATCTCTTCGTGTGTGATACCACTGATCAGTGTGTTTTCCAGTACATGTGAGAAAGGACCGTGCCCGATGTCGTGCATGAGGATGGCTGCTTGTACAGCCTCAACCTCACTGTCGAAGACGAATATTCCTTTCTGTTGCAGTGAGATCAGCGCCTCACTCATGAGGTGAAGAGCCCCCAGTGAGTGCTGAAAGCGTGTGTGTTGCGCCCCAGGGTATACCTCCTGTGTCAGTCCGAGCTGCCGAATGCGTGTCAGTCGCTGCATGAGCGGATGGCGAACAATGTCGAGCAGTATCCCACGTGGTATCTTTATAAACCCGAAGACGGGGTCGTTGATAATCTTATAGTCGGTCATCTTTTCTTGAAATTCTGGTTCTTAATGACGGAAACCAAGCGCATCAGTCCTGCAAAGGTAATATATTATAATGTAAGAGAAGAAAGATACAGAGAAAAAAGACCCTCCCGGTGTTTCCTCATAGGGAGAGTGTGTCTGATGAGATGTGCCTGAATCATGTGTTTTCAAGGTTAAGTAAATCATTAAAAGTGGAACTTTAATAAAAATATATAGCATGATTCTTTATCAACTGATTATAATGAAGAATAGGAATCATATCCTTTAACACCTTAATAAGTCGAAAAAACAAACGGTGATGTGCTCTCTTTGCGCTCATCATAAGCGGTATTTCTGTGTTCAAGAGCACGGAGAATATAGTGTGTCTTCATGCAGACAAACGCGTGTTTTTGGCACTCTCGGTTTGTGTATCGTAGGCTGCTTCATGTTTGAAATACTCTCTTTGCAGAATGGGTTAAGGCGAGACTTTTGTAATATAATTTACCTATCGCTTTTTAATCTACGCCCTTTTGCATAGTGAAAGATGCCCTTTTGCAATGTAAAAGGGCATCTTTTGAAGTGTAAAAGGGCGTCTTTTACAACGCAAAAGGGCACCTTTTACAAGCCTGTTTGTAACCTCTTGATAATCCATTAGTTACAAAGCTGAAAATAAGAGGTTTTCCATTGAAAACCGAACAAACACCGTTTGATTTGTGTAAGGATATTTCGTAATAGATAGAAAGTCCACTTTTCAGTGGCTTTACTGCTTGTTCAACCGCTCCAATCTCTCTTCTATTAACACTTTGAATTGCTCTTTTTGATTGTCACTGACAAACGAAGCCTCAATACATTCCATCCACTTGTCTTTAAATTGGGCGAAATTCGATAGGATTCTGTTGGCTACAATCTCATCAATACCTGTCAATAGCATTGCTTCTCGGAAGTCATATACGAGGAGTTTCTTTTGGAATCCATTGAGTGTTAGTGCCATTTCCTCCCTGTCTTCAGGCATTACCACTTTGGTGGAAACCTGATCGTAGGTAGGGGTAAGTATGTATTTGCCTCCTTTAGGACTGTAGAGAGAGAGAAGTTCTTAAGGTGCATATCAGCATTACCAATAATCCATGAGAACACCACTTGTTGCCAGTAGTTGACTTTATCTAACTGTGCTATGCTGGAATATTGGTCTATTAAGCGTGCTATCATCTCATAGCTTCCCTGGTATTTCTGTTCCGTTAGTTTCCCACTCAGTTGACACATATCCTCCATTGGGAGCTTCTTGCCATCCTTGGTCCGGTCTATTCTTCGTGTGATATAGTTCAGTTCACCGTCTGCAAAGCGGATGAGTGCGTGTGGAACAACCGGTATTCGTGCTATCTCTGCAAGGTGCATTGAGAGGTCTTCTATCTCTGGTAGATTCTCAAACCTTTCTGTCTGTGGCTTCAGAATGTACTTTCCCATGACGCCCACAATGGTCAAACGCTTGTGTATTACCAGTTTCGTCATGTTCAATATCTGCTGATAGCTTAGCCTGAACACCTGTCATTGTTGTTCGTTGTCCCACTACTATCTGTGCAAGGTCATTGATATCTTTGCGTGTATAGGGCAATATGGGGACTTCTACAGAGCCGAATAGCTCTTTAGCACAGTGTGGATGATAATCTATTTCACCAGCATTCAGTGGCTTATAGCAGCACAAACATCTCTTCATCTCTCTTCCTTTCCTTGTTCTATGGGTACAATACTCACGTTACCTATACAGTCTTGGCAGCAGGAAAGGAGCAATCCCATACGGTCTTTCCTGCTTATTTTCCAGTTCCTTTCTGCTATATTGAGCATCCATCCTTCTGGGATTAATCCGTCGAAGAAGGAAAACAGTACATTACTGTGGTATGTCTCTTCACTCAGAGGGAGTGTAAGGCTGACGGGGATGGGGCTTTTACTCTTTAAATATGCTTGGTTATAAGTAAAGTTATAGCCGTTTTCATCTTCCATGATAGTACCCGCCAGCTCGTTATTGACGTAAACTGAACCTTGTCTCATTGCTTATAGGGGCTTTTAGGGGTTTCTTTTACGATGGGAACGGGACCTAAATGCAGACTGAACAGCAGGAGAACCTGGTTCACTTTGTCCATTCTCAAGGTTGTTTTTCCTTGCTCCATCTCACGCACGAAGCGTAAACCGACTCCCGATTTGAAGGCTAAATCCTCCTGTGTCAGTCCGTATTCCTTGCGCAACTGCTTGATGGTAAGTGATAATTCGTTTTGTTCCATGCTTTTATACCTTATCGGGTACAAATGTAATGATAATCTTTTGTTTTGCAAAAGAATACTCCCGAACGGGTATAAATTTATGGTTTGTTAACCGATTTATACCCGTTCGGGAGTGTTGAGTGGATCTTTTTTGCGTCCGCTACGGTCTTTCCGTGTAGGATTAACAATCCTATACCTACTTATGGGTATTGTAACTTTGATTAAATCTTTATAATTTTGCACGCGATGAACCCTATTTACAAGATTATAACGTCTATCCTTTTCTGTGTTTTGAGCATCAATACTATGGCGCAAGACCTCACTGGACATGTCACAAGCAAGGCTGATGACAAGCCAATAGCCTATGCTACAGTCACATTAAAGGAGAATCGGCTCTATGCTTTTACGGACGAAAAGGGTAATTACACGATAAAAAACGTACCCAAAGGAAAGTATACGGTAGTATTTTCCTGCATGGGTTACGCGAGTCAGACCGTGGTTGTCATGGTCAATGCTGGTGGTGCAACGCAGAATGTGCGCCTTGCTGAAGACAATTTGCAGCTGGATGAGGTACAGGTTGTTGCCCATCGGAAGAAGGATGAGATAACCACTTCCTACACCATTGACCGTAAAACGCTGGACAATCAGCAGATTATGACCCTCAGTGATATAGCCCAATTGTTGCCAGGAGGTAAGAGTGTGAACCCTTCATTGATGAACGATAGCAAGCTGACCTTACGTAGTGGGACATTGGAAAGGGGCAATGCTTCGTTTGGAACAGCCGTGGAAGTAGATGGCATCCGGCTGAGTAACAACGCTGCAATGGGCGAGACGGCAGGTGTAAGTACACGTAGTGTGAGTGCCTCAAACATAGAAAGTGTGGAGGTAGTGCCTGGTATTGCATCCGTAGAATACGGTGATCTGACCAACGGAGTGGTAAAGGTGAAGACGCGTAGGGGCAGTTCTCCCTTCATTGTTGAGGGTAGCATCAACCAGCATACACGCCAGATAGCATTGCACAAGGGCATAGATCTGGGTGGCAATGCAGGCTTATTGAACTTCTCTATAGAGCATGCACGCTCCTTCTTGGATGCTGCTTCGCCTTATACAGCCTATCAACGCAATGTTCTCTCATTGCGTTACATGAATGTTTTCATGAAGAAGTCGTTGCCATTGACGCTGGAAGTGGGATTGAATGGTAGTATCGGAGGATATAATTCGAAAGCTGATCCCGACCGAAGTCTCGATGATTATAATAAGGTAAAGGACAATAACGTTGGTGGAAACATACACCTTGGATGGCTGTTGAATAAGCGTTGGATTACGAACGTTGACCTTACGGCAGCTTTTACCTATGCTGATCGACTCTCAGAGAGCTATACCAATGAGAGCAGTAACGCCACACAACCTTATATTCATACGCTGACAGAGGGGTATAACATTGCTGAAGACTACGACAGAAACCCATCGGCAAACATCATTCTTGGACCTACTGGCTATTGGTATCTGCGTGGATTCAATGATTCTAAACCGTTGAATTACAGTCTGAAGTTGAAAGCTAACTGGAGTAAAGCATTCGGTAAGTTCCGCAACAGACTGCTTGTTGGTGGCGAATGGACCAGTAGTATGAACCGTGGACGTGGCACTTATTATGCCGATATGCGCTATGCTCCTTCGTGGAGGGAGTATCGTTATGATGCCTTACCATCGCTGAATAACATCGCAATCTATGCTGAAGACAAGCTCTCTATGGATGTGAACGAACGGCAGAATGCCGAGCTGACAGCCGGAATACGTGAGGATATAACGTCTATTCTAGGCTCGGAATACGGCTCTGTAGGTAGTTTCTCCCCTCGAATGAACGCTCGTTATGTCTTCCGTTTTGGGCAGAACAGCTGGCTTAACAGTATGACTTTGCACGCAGGATGGGGTAGAAGCGTGAAACTTCCAAGCTTCCAGGTGCTCTATCCATCCCCTTCTTATCGTGATATGTTGGCTTTTGCATCCACCAGTGATGCTGATAACCGTTCCTATTATGCCTATTACACTTATCCATCCATGGCTCGTTACAATGCTAATCTTAAATGGCAGCGGGCTGATCAGTGGGATTTGGGTGTGGAATGGCACACGAAGATAGCTGATGTCAGTCTGTCTTTCTTCCGTAGTAAGGTGTCCAATCCTTATATGGCAACGGATGTTTACACACCATTCACCTATAAATACACTTCTCCGGCAATGCTTCAAAGGAGTGGGATAGCCGTTGCTGACCGCCGTTTCAGTATTGATCCGCAGACGGGAATAGTAACGGTGAGTGATGCAAGTGGGGTGAAGTCGCCTGTAACATTGGGTTATGAGGAGCGTAACACCTATGTTACCAATACCCGTTATGTCAATGCTGATGCCCTGCAGCGGTATGGTTTAGAGTGGATAGTAGACTTCAAACAGATCAAAACACTGCGCACGCAGGTGCGGCTGGATGGTAAATACTATCACTATAAGGCACAGGATGAGACCCTCTTTGCCGATGTTCCTGTAGGACTTAACACCCGTCAGAGTGACGGAAGACTGTATCAATACGTCGGATACTACCGAGGTGGGGCAGCAACAACAACCAATTACACTGCAAATGCTTCTGCTTCGAATGGTTCAGTGAGTGGTCAGGTGGACCTTAATGCCACTATTACGACGCATATTCCTAAGATTCGTCTCATTGTAGCACTGCGTTTAGAAAGCTCTCTCTATGCTTTCAGTAGGGCAACAAGCAGTCGTGGGTATGTTGTAAGTAGTGGAAATGAATATTTCGGGAGTACCTTATGATGGTAAAACGGAGAACCAGACGGTGATCGTTTACCCTGAATATTACAGTACATGGGATGCTCCTGATGTGCTGATACCCTTTGCGGAGAAGCTACGTTGGGCTGAAACGAATGACAGAGGACTGTTTAATGACTTGGCACAGTTGGTGGTTCGCACGAATTATCCATATACATTGAATCCCAACAGACTAAGTGCTTACTGGTCGGCAAACCTCAGTGTGACGAAGGAAATAGGGCGTCATGTGTCGGTATCGTTCTATGCGAACAACTTCTTCAACACCCTTTCACAGGTTCATTCCACGCAGACTGGACTCGAGACGAGCCTCTTTGGCAGTGGCTATGTACCAAGTTTCTATTATGGACTATCGTTAAGACTGAAGATATAATGAGGAAAATAAGTTATTGGTTTGTAGCTTTCATGGTGTTGATGGTGGCTGTTTCGTGTGCCGACTACGATGAAGGGCTCGATATTCTCAGCTTGGATGTGCAGTTAGAGTTCCCCTCTTCCTATGATGGAGTACATAACGGACTGCGTGTGGAACTGCAGAATGGGGTGGCAAGTACGTTCGTCGACAGTACGGATGCTGCTGGTGTAGCCCACTTTCGTGTACCATCTGGACTGTACAAGATCAGTTGTTCAGCCCGTAAAGAGACGTATGACTATCGTTATTTCTTCAATGGAAGCAAGGCACAAGTTGTTGTTTCGTCTGACTCATCACGTGTGGTTACACTGCCATTGGTGATGTCGAAGAAGCGAATCGTCCATTGATAGGAGTATAAAACATTAGGAGAATTAATTTCAAAGTTTATGAATAAAGTAAGTTTTATGGGGCTTATAGCCCTGTTTTTGTCGCTCATGCCATTGCAAAGTCATGCACAAGAGTGGTTAGCAACCTTTCTTGTATTGACCGAAACGAATGGTGCGAAGACGGAATTTCCGCTGGATTCACAGCCTGTAGTTACCTTTGAACAGAACAATCTGGTTGTTACCTGTAACGGAAAGACACTTTCCACGGCACTGACAGACGTGTTAGAGTATAGCTTTATACAAAGGAATGTGACGGCAGGTATCAATAATCTGCCTGGTAAAGGCACTGATAAAGAGGCTGCAACACCGTCGTTCTCTTTCCATAATGCTGAAGTCAGCGGTTTGAAAGAGGGTGCTAACGTGGGTATATATGGCCTTAATGGAAGGCTTATCAGTGCCGTTCGTGCTGATGCAGCAGGTCATGTGACACTCAATCTGTCGTCTCTGCCTAAAGGAATCTACATCCTTCGCACCCCAACCAGGAGCTTTAAGTTCGTTAATCAGTAATCTTTAAAGGAATAAAAACAAACAGAATATGAAAAGAATATTACTTCTCTTTGTTGCAATAATGGCTTTTGTCTGCAACATTAACGCACAGTCATGGAACATGGTTGTGACACATAAGGACGGTACAGTACAGGTTTTCCCTGCTTCAGAGGTAAAGAATGTGACGTTCCAGACCACAGATAAGAATGCTGATCAGGTCATAATAAAGGAACTTTATACCACAGGTGTACCGTATGATACGGATGCTAAGAAGTTTTTTCAGAGTGACAAAGGATTCATTTTGTATAACAATAGTGGTGAAAAGGCGGTCATCAGCAACCTTGCAGTGGGCATTTTAGACCCTTATAACGCTCATTCTGCAGCCAATAGTTGGTATGTTGCAAATGCAACACAGCCTTCTTACGTCGCAGAAGGGTGGGTTCCAGCAACAAATGGTATCTGGTATTTCCCTGAATCACTTGTTATTGAACCTTATTCACAGGTCGTTGTGAGCTGTATGGGCGCAGTTGACAATACAAAGACTTACTCTAAGAGTGTCAATTATGCAAATAAAGACTACTACACCATGTACGATCCGGCATCAGGATATGACAATAAGATGTATTATCCTACACCTTCTGAAGTCATTCCAGCGTCTCATTACCTGAAAGCAGTGCGCTTTGGACTGGGAAATGCATGGCCTTTGAGTCAGACTTCACCTGCTTTCTTCATCTTCCAGACGAAGAATACAACGCCAGAAGCCTTTGCTAAGAATGTAGATAACATCGTTTATGCACCTGGAAAGGCTAAGACTCCAGTGAATGCAGTGCTGAAAGTGCCGACAGAATGGATCCTTGACGGTGTTGAAGTGTACCAAGATACTAATGAAAGTACAAGCAAAAAGCGCTTTGGAGACGATGTTGACGCTGGTTATGTAGTACAGACTTACCGCACAGGGCATACCGTTTACCGTAATGTTGATGCTGATGCAACGAAGAAGATAGCTGGTAATGAGGGTAAATTAGTCTACAACTACACCCTTGGTAACGACCCCAGCCATATTGATGCGGAAGCTTCTATGAAGCAAGGTGCCAAGATTGTGTACATGGATACAAACAATTCATCAAACGATTTCCACGAACGTACACAGTCTTCTCTTAAGTAATGCAGCGTAGACTCCTATCAATCGTACTGGCAGGGACACTCTTCTCAATCGGTATCAACGCACAGGAACCGTCAAGAGACAGTCTGCTTCACCGTGATTTCAGCTTCATCAGCAATGCTGACCCATGGCTTTTGAGCCGTAATGCAGCTGCTTTGTCACGTTTCAAGACGCAGAATGTCTCCATGGCTGAGCTGTATGTACAGTACGGGAAGGGTGGTTTCGTCAATTATGATGCCTCTCCTCGTGTCCTACAAGCTGGTGCTGAGGTGGCTTCTTTCTATCGTTTGACGGATAAGATCGTCATGTCAGGGAGTATGAAATACGACAATTTCTCTGGTCATGACATGTCAGGTTCAGCCTTTGCGCAGACCTCTCGCTTGCCATTTGACATCGTTGAGGACTCTCTGACACATGCAGGTACGAAGCATCGGGATACTATCAGCTCGTTGGAGCACTGTCATGGGACTTCTATAAAGGCCTATCTCTGGGTGCAAAGTTCGACTTTACGGCTGCAAACATAGCTAAATACAAGGATCTAAGACACAAGACAAAGCTGATGGATATGACCGTTTCAGCAGGTGTCTATGTCCCTTTGCATGCTGTAAGCATTGGTTTGAACTACGCATATAGGCGCAATACGCAGAGTTTAGCATTCAGTACGTATGCCACAAATGCGCAAGATTATGTGTCATACATCAACTATGGTCCTTGGATTGGGACCCTTGAACAGTTCGGAAATACTGGTTTCACTGATAATAGTAGGGAACAACCACTGTTAAGTGAGTACCATGGCATAGGAATACAGGCTGGTTGGGATATCCTACCCAGCCTTTCTTGGTTCAATGATATGGACTATTCCTATCGGAAAGGCTATTACGGACGCAAGTCACCCTACACGATTGTCTATGCTAACCACCACAGTCACCTCTTCAATTACCATTCCCGACTCTCTCTGAAGCTGTCCCGTCAGGTGCATAACCTTGACTTTAGCTTCTCAAGTGAGAATCTTGTCAATGACATGACAGCCTATCGTATGAATCGGAATACCCAGGGTGCAAGTTATTATGAGTATCTTAACCCTGTTAAAAGTGCGAATAAAGCATGGAATGAGGTGCACATTGGCTATACAGGATATTACGGAATCGTAGAGAACTACCACTATGGACGGTGCAGACAGGACTTAACTTCTCACAAAGAAAGCAGACTGGCTACCTCTATCCATACCTCCGACGGCAGGATTTACGTACAACTGAACCCTATGTGAGTCTCTCTCGTAATGTTATCATGCGTAAAGGAGTATTCACTTTACAGGCTGGTTATGCTTATAAAACGGGCTCTGGAGATGCTTTCGAGGACGAAACGATGGCTAAACCATCCGATAAACAGAAGGGATTTCCCGTCATGGATGCCTTCATGTATCGTGAATACAAGTATCTTACGGCACCACAATATGCACTCAACATGGGTGTTAAGTATGCCTTCGTCCCTCCTTCAACGCGTATGAAGACTTATATTGCCCTCGACTTCAGCCATCATCACGCCTGCGATGACAATGTTTTCCTTGTCGGGAAGAACCATACCGTGGGGCGGCTGACCGTTGGGTGTACCTTCTGATGAGGCTATTCTAAACGCAAAAAGACATAATTAACAATGATAAAAAGAAGATTTTTCAATGCTTTCGTACTCCTTCTGCTGGTCACAGGAGCACTGGCACAGAACGTCACCACCGACAACAGCTTCCGAATAGGACGTCTGAAGAACGGTATGACCTACTATATTCGACATAATAACAAGGAGAAAGGAATTGCCGATTTCTACATTGCACAACGTGTGGGGAGTATCCTTGAGAACCCTGACCAGCGTGGTCTGGCTCACTTTCTTGAGCATATGGCTTTCAACGGGAGTAAGAATTTCAAGAATACAGACGCCTCTCCGAGCATCGTACATTGGTGTGAAGCCCACGGAATCAAGTTCGGTACGAATCTGAATGCCTATACTTCCATTGACGAAACGGTGTATAACGTCAGCGCAGTACCCGTAAAGAACGCTGCTGTTGTTGACTCAACGCTGCTCATTCTGCATGATTGGAGCCATTACTTGGACCTTGATGACAAGGAAATAGACAAGGAACGCGGTGTGATTCATGAGGAATGGCGAACGAGAAGGGCTGGTATGGCATCACAAAGACTGAAGGAGCAGGCTCTACCTATTATATATAAGGGGACAAAATACGAAGACTGCATGCCAATTGGTACGATGGAGATTGTTGATCACTTCCCTTATAAGGTGCTGCGTGACTACTATCACAAGTGGTATCGCCCCGATCTGCAGGCTATTATCGTTGTAGGTGATGTGGATGTAGACCAGATGGAGAAGAAGATTCAGGCTGTCTTCTCTTCTATTCCGATGCCTGCTAATGCCGCAAAGCGCAACTATTACCCTGTAAATGACAACGACAAGATGATTGTTGCATCGCTGAAAGACTCCGAACAACCCATCATGCTGGTCACACTCTACATGAAACGGGATGCAACACCTGATGCTGAGAAGTCTACAATACGCTATCAGCGTGACGGATATGTGGACGATTTGATAGCATACATGGTTGGTGAACGCCTTGATGAAATGCAGGACCGTAACCCAAAAGCCTTGTTTGAGTGCTTCAGCACGCATCGGGCAGTTCCTTGTCAGTAGAACAAAGGATGCCTTTACGCTCTCTTTCGGTGCACGACAGGAGAACATCAAGGGTTCATTTGATGCTGCAATCGGTACGATTGAGCAGATTCGCCAACACGGATTCACCCCTTCTGAACTTGAAAGAGCCAAGGCTTTCCGTCGGAAAGTTATTGACAGACAGTTCAATGAACGCAATGATCGTCGTAATTCCTATTACGTTCGACGTGCACAACACAACTTCCTCGATGCTGAACCCATCACTTCCGAGGCTTATAACAAGCAACTTGACGAGCAGTTCTCACGTGAAGTGACACTGAAAGAGGTCAATGCCGCCATGCGTGAAGCCATCACTGACAGCAATCAGGTGCTGGTTGTCTATGCTCCTGACAAGCCTGAAGTGAAGATTCCATCTGATGCTGAACTGGAGAAGATGGTTCTTGATGCACAGAAAAAGACTTATCCTGCTTACGTTGAGAAGCGTTTGGACGAGAAGCTCATCCCTGTCTTGCCAAAGAAAGGACGTATCGTGAGTGAGAAACCAGCCCTGCACGGAATGACAGAGCTCACCTTGAGCAACGGTGTGAAGGTTTATTTCAAGAAGACCGACTACCAGAAAGATGCGGTAGTGATGAACTTCTTCGGGGAAGGAGGCAGCTCTCTCTATCCTGATAAGGATGTTCTCAATACGAAGTTCATCTCCACTGCCGTGAAGGAAGGGGGTGTAGGGCGTTTCAGTTCTACGGAGTTGAACAAGGTACTGTCCGACAAAACAGTACGTATCAACGCTGGTGTAGGCATAGAGACACAGTCCATCAGTGGGTCATCATCCCTCAAAGACGTGCGTACACTCTTCGAACTCACTTACCTCTACTTCACCCATCTGCGCCGTGATGACCAGGCTTTCAATGCCGAACTCAACCGAATGCGCTCGTTCCTGACCAACCGTGAGGCAAGTCCTAACGTCAGTTACAATGACTCTATAGCCTCTATCGTCTATGGAAACTCACCTCGTGTGCAGCCCGTCAAGGCTTCTTCTATAGATAAGGTGAGCTATGACCGTGTACTGCAGATCTATAAGGAGCGCTTCAGTAATGCGTCAAACTTCAAGATGATCATCATGGGTAACATAGAATTGAGTCAGCTTCAGCCTCTCTTGGAGCAGTATATTGCATCGCTACCAGCAACAGGTAAGAAGGAATCGTTCGTGAAAAGCTATCCTGACGTGCGTAACTGCAACGAGACGCATCGCTTTGAGAAGCAGATGAAGACACCTTTGGCACGCGTAAGCATCTTCTATACGTGGGATGAACCATACACTGCAAAGGCTGATCTGGCGTTGGATGTGTTCAAACGGGTACTGTCCATTGCCTATACTGATTCCGTTCGTGAGGAAAAGGGTGGAGTATATGGTGTCAAACTGCAGGAGAGTCTTGAGCAATCAAGCAATCCTCACGCCCTGTTGAAGATTGCTTTCGACACCGATCCTGATAAGTATGACGTTGTCATGCCTATTATCACGGGGCAGATTGAGCATATTGCACGCAAAGGACCAGAAGCTGTCAGCTTGCAGAAGGTGAAGGAATACCTTCTGAAGCAGTATGATCAGGCTGCCATAACGAATGATTACTGGCTCTTTGTGGCTTATAATCAGTTGCGCCACGGCATAGACTTCGATAAGGATTATAAGTCTTTGGTGCGTAACATCACGTCAGCTGATGTGCAACAAGTGGCTCGTAACCTCCTCAACAGCAAACGTCGCATTGAGGTTACAATGGTTTCTTGTAAAGATAAATAGTAGTAGGGAAAACAATACATGCCCTTTTGGCTTCTAAAAGATGCCCTTTTGCATTGCAAAAGGGCATCTTTTGATGTGTAAAAGGGCGTCTTTTACAATGCAAAAGGGCACCTTTTACAAGCCTGTTTGTAACCTCTTGATAATCTATAGGTTACAAAGCCGTTTTTTCTTGATTCTGGTTTGTTTTGTCGTTCATGGTAGCTTGTTTTTGTAATGTTATTTCTTAAATCCTAATCTTCGTCATCTTGTGGGGCAGAAGCACCTGGTATTGATTGCTGCAGCATTACCTTTTATACGATAGGATAGGGGGTAAGGACCTGTAAGAATAAGTATTTCGCACCGTGTTATTTAGACAGACACTTCTCCAGTGAAGTGGCTTTGAGGGCTCTGCCGTTGGCGGTTTATGCCCGTTATTCCTCTATTTCAGACAGACTTCTGACGAAGTTATTGGCGAAATTGCTGACCGTTTCAAGTGGTGCATAGCCCACATAACGCAGACTTCGGCGAAGATTACGGCGCAAAACAGCCCCGTTGTTACGGACAAAACCAGCAGAGTTCTGCTTAAAATGCCACTCCTGTGCCGTGTCTTTAGCAAGGTCGGAGACACTACGAAGGGTCAGTTTATAAGCCTTCTGGTCGTATTTCGTGACGAAAGGAAGCTCGTCTTCATCGAATCCGAACACCGAAATAAGAATGTTTCCTTGTAGTTCTGCCATGGGATGAAGCATCAGACTGCTCAGCCAAGCATCCAGTTTCACAAAGTCAACCTTATCCCCTCGTGTCCTCAAATACTGTCCAAGGGTGATGATTCCGTCGAGGTCCATTCCCCGTGTGAGCATAGACTGTGAGTTAGAGACAATGAGTTTCAGAATGTCGAGAGCCTCTATTGACGTGTCAATGCTGTGCAATTCGTTGTGAATGATGCCCTTCAGACGGTGATTCAGCAGTCTGCTGCTAGCTTAACCTTCTCAGGAACCTTCCCAGAGAGCGTTTTGTTATCATTCATCCTTGCTTTTATATCAGCTATGATACTGTCAGGCAGGCGCAATCCCTCGTCAAGAGAATGCTTATTGATACCCTTTACGAAGACAGGGATAACCTGTTGGGCATCCACCATCTGCATCAATCGACGCCATTTGAAGGGTGACATCGGTTCAATATTCGACTGACTGTTGAATGCTCCCGAGCTAAGTATGCGGAAGAAGTTACGTTGTATGACATCCATTCCTGGTGTTTCTGTAGACTGCATATCTCGTTTTCCTTTCTATGAGTGTTACTTCTTGTGTGATTATTGTGCCCTTGAGTATCGGCGTGGATACTGGAAAAGGATGGAGAGTAGGGCAAAAACGCCTAAGACATACGGATAATAAAGGTAAGGAACAATGCTTACCGGATTGATTTTCGCCAATCCTGCTGCCATAAGAATCTGTGCTCCGTAAGGGATAATACCCTGCAGACAGCAGGAGAAAGTATCCAAAATACTGGCTGCCTTACGGTTGTCGACACCGTATTTGTCGCCTATCTGCTTCGCTATTCCGCCCACTGTGAGGATGGCAACAGTGTTGTTGGCAGTACAGATGTCCACCAGACTGACGAGAAAAGCTATTGTCAGCTCAGCTCCCCGCTTGCTATTGACATGGCGTGTGATGATTTTTATGAGGTAATCAATGCCCCCGTTCTCCCTGATTATCTCTAACATACCACCTGCCATCATAGTGATGATGATCAGTTCGCCCATCCCTGTGATACCTGTTCCCATGCTTCCGAACCATCCGTAAACGTCATAAGTGCCGTCAGCTATGCCGATGACACCCGTCAGGAGTATGCCTATGGTGAGTACAGCCATGACATTCATCCCCAGAACGGCACAGATAAGAACCGCCATATAGGGGATAATCTTCTGTATGTCAATGCTACCTGCCTGGTGAAGGAGGTGGATATCGGTTCCTAAGAAGATGTAAGCAATGAGTATAACGACTGCTGCAGGGGCTGCAATGAAGAAGTTTACCTTGAATTTATCCGCCATTCGGCACTCTTGTGTACGTGTTGCGACCACCGTTGTGTCGCTGATGAACGACAAGTTATCGCCAAAGAACGAGCCACCAACGACTACTGCGACGACAAAAGGTAGTGGTGTACCCGTCGAAGTAGCCACTCCTGCAGCGATAGGGGTGAGAGCTACGATCGTACCTACACTCGTTCCGATGCTTATAGAGATGAAACAAGCAGCAAGAAAGAACCCCGCCAACAGCATGTTGTCAGGGAGAATGGACAGCGTAAGATTGACAGTTGCGTCAATACTACCCATCTCTTTAGCCGAATTAGCAAATGCACCAGCCAGTACAAATATCCATAGCATCATCATCATGTTGTCCGTACTGGCACCTTTACTATAGATATCAATGCGTTTATTTAGTGGATAACGACCCGAAATGGCTATTGCAAAGATGCTCGCAATCATGAAAGCCACGGTTATCGGTACCTTATAGAAGTCTCCGGAGACGATAGATGTCACCAGATAGAGTATGATAAATACTACAAGTGGACTGAGCGCTAAGAGTCCTTTTCTGTTTTCTGTCACTTTCTTTATCTTTATTTATTGTACCCAAGAGCGATGATAGAAATCTATATTCTCCGGTGTTAATAAGTCTATTGGCATGTAATTGACGGGCTCTACCTTCTTTTTAAGTACGATTGCACGGAAGAGTGAATCAACACTGAAGTACCCTTGCTGATAAGCATGCTGTGCTATGAGGAATGAAATACTACCAGCACGAAGACAATCGGCATTCTTATGTACCATGTCATAGCCCATAATCTGAACATTATTACGCTTTGTTTTCAGGAGAAACTCGCCTACTATGTGTGCTTTAGAGTTCAGTGCAACGCAGTGATGGACCTCCGGATGCTTGCTGAAGAACTTCTCTAGGATTCCATCATACTGCTTTTTCTCCTCGTCAAGAGGGAGGTTTACCTCTACAATCTTCACCTCTGGGAAGTTATTCTTCATATAATCACGGAATCCAACCTCACGGTTTTCCTGCTGACGGCTCGCCATCTTTCCGTCTTTTGTCTGCTTCATGAGCATGATGGTCGTCTCTTGACGTGCAATGAGCATGAGCATGTGGGCAGCGAAATGTCCACTTTGGATAGAGTCCTGACCATAGAATGACAGTGGCTGAAGGGCTGGCATATAGGAGTCAAGTAGTATAAACGGGATGTTACGGTCGTGTAATTCGTCTGTGAACTGGCGTGTTACTTCTAACGTTGTAGGCACTAATATCACACCATCAGGGTTATAAGAGAGACATTTCTTATAGGTTTCGATGAACGAATCTGGGCTGAGTCGACTGTAATACATTATCTCCAGGTCGAGATAAAAGTCTCTTCTCTGCTCTATAGCCTTCATGGCTCCCATCTCAATCTCGTCCCAATACGCCTCACTGGCATGCTTCGGAATCAAACAATAGAACTTGTAGCTGCGGTTATATGCCAATGCGCTGGCATACATGTTGGGTTGATAGTTCATCTCTTCGAGTGCTTTTTCAACTCTTTTTAGTGCTGAAGCCGATACATTAGGGCGTTTGTGGAGTACTCGATCCACTGTTCCTACACTCACACCTGCCCGCTCTGCAATGTCCTTTATCCTTATTTTCTCAGCCATAATACCATATAGTGATTACATTTATGTTGCAAAATTAATAATAATTGTTGGAATGTGTGAAAGCACAGTCATAGTTTTTTTGATGAAAAAGAAGGACTTTTTGATGGCAGTTTGGAGAAAGTTTTTGTACATTTGCGTTCTATTTCTATTTCAATGTATAAAGACAGGTTACATAAGTTTATTGGTGGGACATTGATGCTCATTCTCTTCTTTTTTGTTGCGGCATGTACGCCACAACACAGTCAGGAAGTGGATGAACTCAATGACAAAGCTTATGTTTCCCATTATCGAAACCTTGATTCCGTTAGGTATTATGCCAAGAAAGCGCTCGCACTTTCCGATGGTTACAGTGCTGGAAAGGCTGAAGCACTGAACAATCTGGTCTTTTGTGACCTGATGCGGATGGACTTTTCAAAGGCTTATGAACGCTTGGAAGAGGTGTTAAACAGTACTGATAACCAAGTGGAACTGCTGATTGCGGACGTACAATTCATGCGTTTGTGTCAGCGAGAGTCGCGAAATAAGGAGTTCTATGACTACTATGAGAAGGCAGTCTGGCGTCTTCGGCGTATCCAAGAAGACGAACGTTTGCTGTCAGAGCGCATGAAAAGGCGTATGGTATATGCCCGTTCTGAGTTTTATATAGTCACTTCTATCTATTATTTCTACGTTGGTTTGGAGCAACCTTCCGTCAATGCACTGAAGAATATCAACCCAGATGGAGAGATTCAGACGGATATTGGACAGTTCCTGTCGTACCTTTACAACGTCGGAGCAGGTGGAATCATTACCAATGGGACGCAGGAAGAAATCAATCAGAAGGAGTTTGACTATCTGATACGTTGTTATATGCTCTCCAGACAGCACAATTATCCCTACTGGGAGGCGAACTCTTTGCAGGGACTTAGTGAACATCTGCAGAACAAAGCAAGCCGGGATATACTCATAGAGCATAACCTTCCTTCCATACAATACATCAATATAGACCACATGCCAGACAGTTTACTTGCAGGAAACCTGGCACAACGGTCGTTGGATCTGTTCCAAAGTATGGTGATGTATATCAGATTGCGGGTTCATACCGTACGTTAGCGTCTTGCTATTGGCATATACATGACTATCCTTCAGCGTTAATCTGTCTGCAGAATGCCCTCCGTAAGAACCGAGCTATTGAACAAGCACCCGACCTTGTGGCGTCTATTCGTGAGCAGTTGAGTGTTGTTTATTCTTCGATGAACGACAAACAGGCAAGTGATTTCAACCGAAATGCCTATCTGGACCTACAGGAACAGACACGTCAGGACCGTTACTTTGAGTCACGAGCAGGTCAATTGGAGCAGACTTCCAAGCAGTTGAACCTGATGATTATGGCCATTGGACTTGCAATTGTCTTCATTATCTTCCTCTTATTGGTTCTTCATTACCTCAGAAGACGCAATGATAGCCGTAAATCATTGGATGATTTGCTTGTTCCTTTGGAGCAATGGAAGCGCGATAATGAGCAATATATGGCGCAATTGGAGGATGAGTACGACGAAGTTTCCGAACAATTAACCATCAGTAAGCTCCATCTTGTTGACAATAAACGTAAGAATCTGGAGCAACGGGCTAAGGTTACGCTCGTCAATAACGTCACTCCGTTTATCGATCGGATGCTTCATGAGATCAATAAGCTTAAGAAAGGCGGTGAGGATGCAGCCATTCAGCAGGAGCGTTACACCTATATCCAGGAGCTAACGGATAAGATTGATGAGTTGAACACGGTTCTTACCGAGTGGATTCAGCTCCGTCAGGGACGTCTTTCACTGCATATTGAGAGCTTCCCATTGCAGAATATCTTTGATATTGTGAAGAAAGGACGCATGGGTTTTGCAATGAAAGGAGTGAAATTGAGGGTTGATAACACCCGTGCTGTGGTGAAAGCAGACCAGGTACTGACGCTTTTCATGGTCAATACGTTGGCTGATAATGCCCGAAAGTTCACTGAAGCAGGTGGCGAAGTGACGATAAGTTCAACCGAAGAACCCGACTATGTCGAGATATCTGTCAGTGATACAGGCTGCGGATTGTCGCAGGATCAGCAGGAAAACATCTTTGATCACAAGATAATCCTCGACCTTCCAGAGAACACTTCACATGGTTTCGGACTGATGAACTGCAACGGAATCATTAATAAATACAAGAAAATCAGCCAGATTTTCTCTGTTTGTACAATTGGCGTTGATAGTAAATTGGGTGTTGGAAGCCGTTTCTTCTTCCGTTTACCCAAAGGAATCAGCAGACTTTATTGGTTGTTTTACTCTCAGTAAGTTCCTTATTGAGCTATGGAGAGCGCCCAGCACATACAACAGACAAGGTGAAAGCCCTTGCCGAACACGATTATATAGGGTTAGCAGGTATCTATGCTGACTCCACTTATTTCTGTAATATCAATGGCGATTATGCCCTTGCCCTTGCCTATGCAGATACTTGTAGGAACTATTTGAACAAGCAATACCTTCGTTTACATCCTCATGGGAAGTTGCTTTTAGAGAAGATTGGCAGTTTGTCTAACGTCCCTGCCGAGATAAAATGGTATCATGACAGTATTCCAATGAACTATGATATCATCCTCGACCTGCGCAATGAGAGTGCCATAGCGGCTCTTGCACTGCACAAATGGGATTTATATAAGTACAACAACTCCGTCTTTACGCATCTTTTCAAGGAGAAATCGGCTGATAACACCTTAGCTGCTTACTGTCGGATGATGATGAAATCAGAGACGAACAAGAATGTAGCGATTGTCTTGCTCGTACTGTTGCTGCTCCTTATCCTCCCTGTTTACTATCTGATGTATTACCGTCGGCGTCTCTCTTATCAGTTCAGTGTAGAGCAAGTGAAGCATATCAACACCGTACTGCTTAGCAATGTGAGTGTTGAAGAGAAGCTCCGAAGCGTGGAATCGGTTGACAGTGACCGTTTCCCAGAGCGTCTTAAGAACATTATTTCACAGATTCAAGAGACTCTTTTCGAGGCAAATGAGAAGAATCAAAAGAGCCAATCGAATATCGAACTGCTTGAAGATGAGGCTCGATGTGTGGAATATGAGAACGAACGTCTGCACATTAGCAATAGTATTCTGGACAATTGTCTCTCTACTTTGAAGCATGAGACGATGTATTATCCCTCCCGTATCCGTCAACTTGTGGACCAAAGGGAGAAGCAATTGGAGTCGATTGACGAGCTGGCAGTCTACTATAAGGAGCTTTACTCTATCCTTAGCCAGCAGGCTATGCACCAGGTTGAGAACACAAAGCTGGTTGCTCACCCTGTCATCCTTGCTGATTTGGTTTCTGCTAATAAGTTCATTACACCTGAAACACCTGTCCCAGCCATCTTGGGCGATCCTGATCTGTTGGTTTATATGTTTGACATTCTTTCCAGAAGAATGACAATCAGCCTTTGGTTGTTACGTCTGAAGAGAAGAAGGGAGGATATATCATCCTGCATGTGCTCATGTCTGCCTTACGACTGACGGATGAAGCGTGTCGGAATCTCTTCTCTCCATCGGCAGAAAACCTGATGTTTTACATCTGCAGACAGATTGCAAGAGACAACGGAGAGGCTACTAATAAGCGAGGATGTGGCATTTCTGCGTCACGAACAGAGGATGGAACAGTGATTGACATCGTATTGTCGAAAGCAAAATAAACATAAAAAGATATACAGAAATGGAGAAGTTTAAAGTAATTATTGTCGAGGATGTACCCTTGGAACTCAAAGGAACGGAAGGTATTTTCCGTAATGAAATCCCTGAGGCGGAGGTCATTGGAACAGCAGAGAACGAGGTTGCATACTGGGAAACTGATTAAGCAGCAACTGCCAGACTTGGTTCTTCTTGACTTAGGATTGGGTGGTTCAACAACGGTTGGAGTGGAGATCTGCCGACAGACAAAGGAACTTCACCCTAATGTTAAGGTGCTTATCTTCACGGGAGAGATTCTAAATGAGAAGCTATGGGTCGATGTTCTTGATGCAGGTGCCGATGGAATCTGTCTGAAAAGTGGTGAGTTGCTCACACGTAGCGATGTTGCAAGTGTCATTTCGGGGAAAAGAATGGTCTTTAACCAACCCATTCTGGAGAAAATCGTCGGTCGTTTCAAACAGAGTGTGAACAGTTTGCTGATGCATCAGGAAGCAATGGTGAGCTATGAGATTGATGAATACGACGAAAGGTTCCTCCGTCACCTTGCTCTTGGCTATACAAAGGAGCAGATAACGAACCTTCGTGGTATGCCTTTCGGCGTGAAGAGTCTGGAGAAAAGGCAGAATGAGTTGGTTCAGAAGCTCTTCCCTGGAGGAAACAACGGCATGAGTGTCAACGCAACAAGACTTGTTGTGCGTGCCTTGGAGTTAAGAATCATAGATATTGATAACCTACATTCTGATGAAGAGTAAGCTTGGATACATTGTCCTTACACTTGCAATAGCTCAGATATTACTAATATTTCTGTCGTGGCTGATCACTGCAGCAGCCATTGATTTGCCGTTGCGTTCCCTGCTTAGTACGGAGGGAGTGCGTTGGTTGTTTGGTTCTTCGTGGCTAATCAGCTGACACCATTGCTCGTTTACTTTATCACTGCAAGCATCGCGGGTGGTGTTTTTGTGCATAGTAAGTTCTATGATGCACTGCGAAATGCTTTCTCTAAGGGGCGGGTTAACACCGAATTGGCTTATCGGGAGCGTATCGGACTGCGCCTGGCATTGGTTGAATTCTTATTGGCAATCGTCATTATGCTTCTACTTACAGTCGTTCCGCATGCCATTTTGCTGAGTGTTACGGGGCAGTTGTTCCCAAGTAACTTCTCGGTGAGCCTCATTCCTACGTTGTCTTTCATACTATTGGTTATGTCATTGTCCTATGGTGTGACAAGCGGAACGATAAACAGCGTACAGAAACTGCAGGAAATGCTGGCTGCAGGACTTGAGACTACGGCAAAATATCTTCCCATTTATGTGTTTGGCGTGGAGCTTTACATGTCGGTTCTTTATGTTTTCCAAGTGGGAGTACCTACTTAATATGTAATAAAAAAATCCCTTTCTGTTTTTTTAATATGTGCCCTTTTGAGGTAGTAAAAGATGCCCTTTTGCATTGCAAAAGGGCATCTTTTGATGTGTAAAAAGGGCGTCTTTTACAATGCAAAAGGGCGTCTTTTACAAGCCTGTTTGTAACCCGTTGATTATCCATAGGTTACAAAGTCGGTTTTTATTGGTTTTCGTTCATTCAACCGTTGAGTATCCTTTCTTTTTTGTAAGATTGTTTCATAAAACACAATCATTGGCTAAATGAAGTAGGAAGGACTGTCAGTAGCTATCGGGAAGTACGGAAACCTTCCAGTTGTTCGTATTTCCTTTTCTCCATTTTTCTGCATATTCGGGCTATCCATAGATGGTGTGTCGCAATGAAAAACAGCCCGATGAGTGCCATAACAAGGTTTGTTGCGGTTGGCATTTTGAGCAGTTTGTTCCCTATAACGATGAGGAGTAGGGGCACGAGAAGTACGCCTATGGTGACAAAAATATGGATGTATGGTGTTTCCGAACGTGTCTTTCCCGTCAGACTTTGGTTCAATGGTATTGCCACCTTATTATATATAGCCATCTGGAAGAGTATGAAATAACAGGCTCCCGTTGCGAAAAGGGCATAAGAAAGGAGTGTCCCAAAGTTCAGTCTACCCATGAAAACAGCAGGAAGGAACACCAGAAACGGGATGATTTGCAGTACCGAATAGAAGTAATATTTGGCTAATAGCAGTTGATAGATACTCTTTCGCTGCATGATAAGGCATTCCATGTAGTTGCCTTCGTAGCACATTATTTTGCTAAGAATTGTCACTCCATAGATACTAAAGCTGTAAGTGAGATAGAAAGAGTTGGTATTGAGGTCTACATCATTGTTGAAAATAATCAAACAACTGTAGATGATCACTGCTAAGGTACCCATAAAGAACGCTTTACGGATGTTTTTGTTACGCATAATGCTTCGTACTTCCAGCTTAAGGAACTCTCCTGTCTCATGGAAATGCTCTAAGAAGGTGAGGTGAAGGTTTGTATTTGCCTTGCTTTTCCCCCCATTGAACTGTTCTTCATATACGTAACGGAAGATGATTTTACGGTTGATAAAAGCAAGAAGTACCAATATCAGGAGGAGAATGGCGCAGGTTGGTAGACTGTGAGTTGCCATATTATAGCCTAATTGGCTATAGAAATCAGCTTTGTCGCCTAAGAAATCAGTCAGGAAGGGTGGGACAGTAAGGAGTGTATAGACGCCTGCTGGTAGTAACCAACACATGGAGTGACGTGTTGTAAGTGTCTGTGTAAGCAGGAAAAAGAGTCCGTTGATGAGGAAAAAGAGGTAACAAGCCACCGTATAACCTATCATAAAGCCAAAGCCTTGATGGCTTATTCCTGAGAAAAGACCAAAGGGAATAATGAAAAAGAGCCATGAGAGGTTATAAAGACGTGTTACTTCACGGATGATAAGATAGTCTACACTTGCATATTTCGGTATGGGGAGCAAGAGATAGGGGCGTACGAGGAGAATCGTTTTCTGGTTGAATCCTGTCCTTATGACGTAGTCGAGGATAAGAAGAGGTGGCAGAATGAAGAATACAAACTGGTATCCTGCTGTGTTTTCCTCCCTTGCCATGGTTGCAAACACCATAGCCATAAGACCCAGATAACCACAAAAAATGATAGCCAACACGTAGTAAAAGAACTTAGCTAGCGTGTTGGCTTTCCATTTTAACGACCTTCTGTCTGATAGAAGGAGGTGTTTATGTAGGACTTTTATAGCATCCCAGTATGTCATAGTGTGTTTCTTAGGCTCTGAAAAGGTAGCGAGATTATCTTAAATCGACAATCTCTGCTGAAGGATATCTCTTCTTATTAAAGGTGAAGATACCATCTGAGAGGTTCTTCTTCTGTATGTTTGACACTGTGATAGTGGTCCATTTCTTGCCTTGTTTCATTCTGATCTTCTGCAGTTGATAGGCTTGCTGACAGTCACATACGCCTCAGAGACACTTCTGTTAGGGTTCGTTGCCTTCATGTAAACAACATATGCACCACCTTCAGAGGTCATATTAAGAGTGTAACCCTGCCTGTACATGGTCATCAAGCTATATGGATTCATAGACAAACGTTGTGCCTCTGTGGGATTAGAGACGTTTACTTCGTTGGTAGACTTCATATATGACCATTGTGTTTTACCATCAAACCAAATGGTTGTCTGCGGTGTTGCAGCAACAAACTTTGCTCCTTTCACGGAGATTGTGCCTGATATCCTACCTACATGTCCTGTCTGTGAGAGGGCGAAACGGGCTGTTAAACCACCCTGATTGGACACGATTGCTGTTGCTTTGTCTAAGCATTCTTTAGCCTTAATGGCATTCTGTGCGAAGATGTTGTTGCTTATTACGATGGCAACAATCATCAATAAATACTTAATCTGTTTCATTTTCTGAACCTTTTTAAGTTTATCTTGTGTTTCTAAAATATCCTTTTTCTGTTCTTGCATTGGTCGTTTGGATTATCCTCTCAGCGTTGTCAGGAGGGCTTCGAGGCTCATCTCGTCACCAATAAGTACCTCACGAGGCTTTGAACCCTGTGCAACTCCAACGATTCCAGCCTTCTCCATCTGGTCCATAAGGCGTCCTGCACGGTTGTAACCGATAGAGAAACGACGCTGAATCATACTTGTTGACCCTTGTTGATTGAGCACAATGGCACGTGCAGCATCCTCAAATAGAGGGTCAAGGCTATGGGTATCGAGCGCACCGCCGCCTCCTGCTGCATCATCTGATGCTGGTTCAGGAATCTCCATAGGGCTTACTGGACTGATTGGTTGGCTATGAACTTCGTAATATTCTCTACTTCAGGTGTGTCAACGAATGCACATTGCACGCGGGCAGGCTCTCCTCCGTTGAGATAGAGCATGTCTCCACGTCCAACAAGCTGTTGAGCACCTGGTCTATCAAGGATGATTCGAGAGTCCATCATGGCACCTACGCGGAAAGCAATACGTCCTGGGAAGTTCGCTTTGATGTTACCAGTGATGATAGTTGTGGTAGGTCGCTGTGTAGCTATAATCATATGAATACCTACAGCACGTGCTAATTGAGCGATACGGGTGATAGGCATCTCTATTTCTTTACCTGCTGTGAGGATCAAATCACCAAACTCATCAATGATAACGACGATGTATGGCATGAAGTCGTGGCCCTCTTCGGGGTTGAGTTGGTGGTTCAGGAACTTCTTATTGTATTCCTTTATGTTACGTGCACCAGCTGCTTTGAGTAGGTCATAACGCTCATCCATCAACACACAGAGCCCTTTGAGTGTCTTAACAACCTTCTGTACGTCGGTGATGATGGGTTCTTCTTCGTTCTCTTCCACTGCTGCCATGAAGTGATCAGCGATAGGTGCGTACACACTGAACTCCACTTTCTTAGGGTCAACGAGGACAATCTTAAGCTCATTGGGGTGCTTTATAGAGCAAAGAGGTGATAATGGCATTCAATCCCACTGATTTACCCTGTCCAGTAGCACCTGCTACGAGCAAATGGGGTATCTTTGCAAGGTCAACCATGTACACATCGTTGGTGATTGTCTTACCCAATGCGATGGGTAACTCCATGTTTGACTCCTGAAACTTCTTGGAATTGAGGATTGAAAACATAGAGACAATGTTTGGTTTAGCGTTTGGTACCTCAATACCAATGGTACCTTTACCCGGCATAGGAGCAATGATTCGGATACCAATGGCTGCTAAGCTCAACGCAATATCATCCTCAAGGTTCTTTATTTTGGATATTCTTACACCCTGTGCAGGCGTTATTTCGTAGAGAGTGATGGTCGGTCCAACCGTAGCACGTATGCTTCTGATCTGTACACCAAAGTCATTCAACACCTTGATGATACGGTCTTTGTTGGCTTCCAACTCCTCTTTATCCACGTAACTGGTCTTAGAATCAGAGTCATACTCCTTCAATAAGTCGAGTGTTGGGAACTTCCAACGTGTGAAAGGCTCACGAGGATTGATAGGAGTCATAGGCATATTGTTATCAGCAACAGTACGTCCGCTTGCCTTTTCTTCGTTGTTTGGTGTGTCAACAGTCATCGTAAGACCATCCCCTTCAGCCTCTTTCTCACGCTTGTTTATGGCTTTTTTGCTGACAATAGGTTCCATTTCAACTGGTTCAGAGACCGTTTCATTCATCAGCTCTATGGCTTCCGTATGGTTGTTTTCCTCTGTTTCATCCTGCACATCATCCTGTTCTGCTGCAGGAATGATAGTATCATAAGCATCATTAGCTTCCTTATTATCATGGCTTACCACAGTAAACTTCACCTTATCACGGATATATCCAATAGGGTTCAGCACCTTCCTGACCACTGTAATGGTCTCAGATGTGATGTAAGTAAGGAAGGCTATCATGATAATAATAAGTATAGCGACCAGTCCGGGAGGCCCAATAAGGTTTTCCATGTACTGCACACAGAAGGCACCATGGTCTCCTCCAGGGTTGAAACCTGGTCTCCCATGAGTGGAGTGAGGAACTTTGCAAAGGTAAGGGATAGCCATATCATCACCAAAGCCATGCCCAAGAACCATTTCCAAAGGTTCAGTTTCTTGTATGCACCCATCATTCTTACACTACAAAGAATGATGAACATAGGGATGATAAACGCTGGAATACCGAAGCAACGTGAGATAAGTGCATAGGAAAGGAGTGCTCCTATGGATCCACAATAGTTCTGAAACTCTCTTCCGGTGTTCTCAACCTCACCTGGACGGAGGTCAGTTACTAAGCTTTGGTCAGCCTGTCCAGTGGAGAAATAACTAAAGAAAGCAATGCAAATAAACAACGCTACGCACAGGAGAATCAGTCCCATGACGAATCCAGTCTTGTCGTTAATAATGTTATTTATTCCTATTGCTTCGCTGAAAGTTTTGCTTTTGCGTTCAGTTTTTTTCCTTGCCATTTACCAATACTTAGTTTTATATCCCTGCAAAAGTAATAATTTCGTGCCATATAAGCATACGATTTCAGACTTTTTTTATAATTTTGCAAATCAGTATGCAATCTGAAATGAATACAGTACTTTACAATAAGTTTGATAAAAGCAAGATTTCTCAATTGCCAAGGGTTACCTTCCCCGGTAAAATTGTTGTTGTTCTGACTGAAACAGAGGCTGAGAAGGCTGTCGATTACCTGCTGTCGAGAGACATCGTAGGCATTGATACAGAGACCAGACCCGTGTTTAAGAAGGGGCAACATCGCAAGGTTGCACTCCTTCAGGCATGTGACAGAGAGGTCTGTTTCCTCTTCCGTCTCAACCTGATAGGTATTCCTGACTGCATCAAACGCTTCCTTGAAGATACAACAGTGCCCAAAGTCGGACTCTCTCTGACGGATGATATGCTGATGTTACACCAACGTTGTGACTTCAAACCGGGCTACTTTATCGACCTACAAGACTATGTGAAGTCTTTGGGAATAGAAGATATGAGCCTGCAAAAGCTCTATGCGAACGTCTTCCATGAGCGTATTACAAAGCGTGAACAGCTCTCAAACTGGGAGAATGAGATACTCAATGATAAGCAGAAAATCTATGCTTCAACGGATGCATGGACGTGTATCAAACTCTATGAACGACTCCATGAGCTGAAATGTACGGGTGATTACGAACTCATTGTCGTTCCTCCAAAGGAGCAGAATACACCTGTTGAGACTGAAGAAAATAAGAAAACAGCGGCTGTTTAATCCTTAACAAAAGGGTTAAGCGGCCTTTTTTCGTTGATAATATAAGACCATTCATTTATGTATAAGCAAGTATATCTGAAGCGGGGAAAGGAAGATAGCCTTCTTCGTTTCCACCCTTGGATCTTCTCTGGAGCTATTAATAAGATTGAAGAAGGGCTTGAGGAGGGGGATATTGTCCGTGTAATGACACACGATAACAAGTTCATTGCCATCGGACACTTCCAGATTGGCTCCATCGCCGTGCGTGTTTTGTCCTTCCATGACGTAGCTATTGACGATGAGTTTTGGGAAAACCGACTGCGTGCAGCGCTTCTTGTGCGTCGTTCTATAGGTGTTGTACGTGAACAGGGTGATGAGATCCGACCTTATCCGAACACCACTTACCGTCTTGTACATGGTGAAGGTGACAACCTTCCGGGGCTTGTCATCGACGTATATGGCAAGACTGCAGTCATGCAAGCTCATTCTGTGGGTATGCATGTGTGCCGAGAAGTGATTGCAAAGGCACTCGTGAAGGTGATGGATGATCAGTTGGATAGCATTTATTATAAGAGTGAAACAACGCTTCCTTATAAGGCTGAACTGGGTCAAGAGAATGGTTTTATCTATGGGGATACGGATAACAACATCGCAATAGAGAATGGTTTGAAGTTCCATATAGACTGGTTGAAGGGTCAGAAGACTGGTTTCTTCATTGATCAGCGTGAGAATCGCAGTCTGTTGGAGCGTTATGCAAAGGGCAGAAGTGTCCTGAATATGTTCTGCTACACGGGTGGCTTCTCCGTTTATGCTATGCGTGGTGGGGCTGAAGTGGTACATTCCGTGGACAGTTCAGCGAAGGCTATCGAGCTGACCAATAGGAATGTAGATCTCAATTTCCCTGGTGATTCACGCCATGAGGCCATCTGTGAGGATGCTTTTAAGTATCTTGACGACCATGATGGTAAGTATGATCTCATTGTTTTGGACCCTCCTGCCTTTGCTAAACACCGCAAAGCGCTGAAGAACGGACTGCGCGGTTACACCCGATTGAACGTCAAAGGCTTCGAGAAAATCAAACCTGGAGGTATCCTTTTCACGTTCAGTTGCTCGCAAGTGGTGACGAAAGACAATTTCAGACAGGCTGTTTTCACGGCTGCAGCACAGGCTGGACGTAAGGTGCGGATACTTCATCAGCTTCATCAACCTGCTGATCACCCTATTAATATATATCATCCTGAAGGCGAATATCTGAAGGGATTGGTGCTCTATGTTGAATAAAGTAAAGCAATTTATTGCTGAAAAGCACCTGCTGAAGGCTGATTGTCTCTATCTTGTTGCGCTCTCTGGTGGTGCAGACAGTGTGGCATTGCTTCTCGTTCTCAAGGAGTTGGGCTATTCCATAGAGGCTGTTCACTGCAATTTTCATCTACGGGGTGAGGAGAGTTTGAGGGACGAACAGTATTGCAAAGGGCTTTGCGAACGGGAGGATATACCGCTTCATATTGCCCATTTCGATACAAAGGAGTATGCTGACTTGCATAAGGTAAGTATCGAAATGGCTGCACGTGACTTACGCTATAAATACTTTTTCCAGTTGAAGGATGACCTTCAGGCTGCCGCTATCTGTGTGGGTCATCATAAAGAGGATTCTGTTGAGACTATTCTTATCAATCTTCTGCGGGGTACAGGACTGTCTGGGATGATGGGTATCAGTCCTGATGCAAACAGTATCATTCGTCCTTTGCTCTCCGTATCACGTCAGGAGATTGAGCAATATCTTGAAGAACGAAACGTAAACTATGTCACTGATAGTACAAATATGATTGATGATGTAGTGCGTAACAAGATACGTTTGAACATTATACCTTTACTTCAAGAGATCAATCCATCGGTAAATGATGCTATCTTAACCACTGCTCAGCACCTCACTGATGCTAATATCATTCTTCAGGACTCACTTGAAAAGACTGTGAAGAAGGGTGTCCTGCAGTCTGGAGAATCCATAAAAATTGATTTGTCAGTTGTCAAATCATTTCCTGTTCCTACTTATTTCCTTTTCCATGTACTGAAGCCTATGGGCTTCACAACGGCACAGATTGAAGAGATTGGTCGACATACGGATGGGCAGACGGGACAGATATGGACCTCAACGACGCATGAACTGACGCACGACCGTGGGTTTATTTATGTGCATGAGCGCCAGACGGAGGGGCGTTCAAAGCTTGTTCTGCCTGAAAAAGGACGTTACGTCTTTGATGATAAATGCTCGGTTCGCCTGTCAGAGACTGCTATTCGGGGGAAGAGGGGACTGTTTTTTTCCAGAAATCCTTTGGTTGCCGACCTTGATGCATCGCTTGTTCGTTTCCCATTGACGCTGCGCCGCACTCAGGAGGGCGACCGTTTCGTACCGTTGGGTATGCAGGGTAGTCAGTTGGTGAGCAACTTTCTCACCAATCTTAAGCGCAATCGTTTTGAGAAACGTGACCAGATGGTACTGGTTAATGCTGCAGATGAGATTGTGTGGGTTGTTGGTTTGCGCATCAATGACCGTTTTAAAATCACACCAAAGACTACGGACAGACTTCGAATAGAACTACTCCAAAGCGCATCTTCTCTTTGATTTTAATACCGTAAGGTAAGGCTTTTGCTATATAAGAAATAACCTTACAAAAATAAAGAGGTTATCATTGGCAGAATGAATGATAATCAAGAAAAATCAGCTTTGTAACCTTTAGATAATCAAGGGGTTATGAAGAGGCTTGTAAAAGACGCCCTTTTGCGTTGTAAAAGGGCGTCTTTTACACATCAAAAGGGCATCTTTTGCAATGCAAAAGGTGCCCTTTTACAATGCAAAAGAGCATGTATTACTTTCCTATATGGTATTTTTCATTACATAATCCTATTCTGATGCTATCTCTGTCAGCGTTTCTTTGGTTTGCTGAACAGCGATTCATAGAAGGTAATGTACTGTTTTGCCACATTGATATGATCATGGTGTTTGCGCACAAACGCATAGCTTTCACGCCGCAGTTGAGGGATGCGCGACAGATCAGTGACGAGTTTTGTCAGTTCTTCCACACAGCTTTCATAGGTTGGAAGGACGTTGATGATGGGCTTTAAGGTTGTCTCTCCGAGTATTTCATAGCTCTCTGGTTCACCTCCACCAATACATATAACCCCATGATTCATAGCCTCTAAGGGGTTCATAGATGGAGTATAGCTATAGAGTTGGTCCATGATGGCATCCGAACCCATCATGGTTCGTACGTATTCATCAAATGGTAAGCCCGTCACAACCTTAAGATTGAGCTTATCGGGGAAGTCTTTCTTCACCTTTTCAGCAGCCCGCAGCATGATGTCTGTACCTTTATAGGCTGACCGGTTCTTGCTTATTCCAATAAAAAGGTTCAGCTTCTCGGGTGTTTCTTGTGGTATGTCGGGTTCCTTTCCAATGACAATGGGGAAAGGAATAAAGGTTGTTTTCTCTGGGAAAAACGGCTCATAGCACCGCCAGTACTCGTAGAGTCCCGTCACAATACCGTCACATTGGTCAGCCATCAGTAGGTTCAGACGTCCTTTATCCGTACCAATCCAGTCTTTTCTCTCGGCTATTGCCTCCTCATTCTGTCGCAGTTCCTTCCCTATATTGAAGTCACTGTAACGCAAAGGCATGTCCTTTGAGCAGACATAAGTCCAATAAGCATCCATTCCGTAACCGCCTAATACGGTCTTCTGGTTGTGCCTTTTGAGGTATTTAAATATCCGATAGAGGCGTTTCGCCTTAAGTTCGAAAAACAAAGGATTGATGAATTGCACGATATCATAGCCTCGCATGCGGGGCAGAAGCGCATAGATCTTTGCCAGCAGGAGCATTCCTCCTAACTTCCCAGGGCGTCTGCTGACGTCAATGTCACGTGGATAATTCTTCCAGAAGTCACCATTTGAGATGACAGTCACGGTGTGTCCGAGCTCCCGAAGTCCATGTGCCAGCGTGTTATGTACGTTACTGTATTCACCAATGAGTAGTATTTTCATGGCTGCTCCTTGCTTAATTTTTCCACTTTCTATCCCTTTACGCGTAGTGCCAGCATGAGTATTCTTCTTCCCATAGCCGTATTGACGAGCATACGGAAGCACTGGTACTTCTTCGTATAATGCTTGTCGGGCAGCGGAAAGAGGTCATGTTTTGTCAGACGTTGCAGCACTCTGTCGAGGTGAGTGGCGTCATGTGTCATTCGGATGACATTATATATATAGTCCATTGTCAGTTGTGCGATGCGTCGTTCCATTGCTATCCGTTCGCTGACAGGCAGATGATCAGCCTTGTTCTTCAGTCTGTAGATGACCTGTTCAGCATCCATCAGCCGTCGCATGCGCCACCGTTTGTCCGTCTTATGTGTGATTGAGTCCTTGCGTACACGGTAGTGATAAGCCTTTCCTTCGGTTGAATAGACGTTCTCTGCACGTAACATAAGCTGCGGAGTGAACTCTTCATCCTCATGCAACGTACCTTCTCGGAAGCGCAAGTCATGCAGAATGGCTTTCCTGAAGACGTATCCACAGGCGCTGCCACGCAGGTTATGATGTGCCATGTAGTCTGTTCCACTCATCGGACCGTCCGCTTCAGAGTGTGGAGTGGATGTTGTTGAACTTGTAGACTGGAAGAGAACCATGTCCGTTTCTTTGTATCTGATGATGTCAAGGCATTGCTCATAGGTGTTTGTCAACAGGTAATCATCAGCGTCAACGAACTGTATGAAGCTACCTTCCGCTATGCCTATTCCCCTGTTACGTGCCCGACTGAGTCCCAGATTGGGCTGCCTGACATAGATAATGTCCGAAGAAAGCTCAATGAGAAGGTCTATTGGAGACACGTCAGAGCCATCATCAACGACGATGATCTGCCTTTCTGCCGCATTAAGACTTAGTGATAGGATGCTGTTGACACACTCTTTCAGCATGTCAACAGACTCGTTATAATACGTGATGATGAAACTTACGAGCGGTTTCTTCTCATCATCCTGTGTATAAATTGGTTGAGTTGACATAAGCGTTTTAATCCTATTAAGTGGAGAATAGAGAGTTTTAATGTTCCTTTATAGGGTAGAAGAGGGAGGATGGGGTCGGCATGTGTGGCTTCATAGACATCCATCTGTATGTTGACCAATGCCTGATAGTAGGCTGGAGTCAGCTCTCCCCACAGATGAAGGTGCGTGAGATGCGCCTCAAGAAGGTTGTTTAGTTCCTTTCCTTTGGCTCTTGCCGTGATGCCTTTGTCGTTCTGACAGTAGTAATAGAGTCCCTTTGAGGTGGTTGCTACGGTCTTTGCACGCTGCAGAAGGTAGGGATAAGTGAACGTATCTTCGAACACTTTACCCACAGGAAAACGTATTTCGTTGAACAGCTCACGCCGAAACCTTGTTGCAAGCGTATGTATGGCGATGACCTCCAGCCAACCAGTAGTCCCGAATATCATTGATTACGGCATCAGGGAAGGTCAACAGGTGCTCCTTCGACTTGCTTCCGTAATGCACCAGCGCAGGATATTCAAGGATATCATAGGTGGGGTGGGCAGTAAGCACAGCCACCAAGTCCTTGTAAGTACCGTCAGCAACGAAGTCATCAGAGTCAATAAAGGTTATAAACTCACCCTTTGCAAGCTCTATACCGGCATTCCTTGCTGCTGAAAGTCCACCGTTTGTCTGGTGAATGAGCGTGCAGTCTGTCCTGTTTTGTATCATTTCTTCAGCAATAAGTGCAGAAGAATCCGTCGAACCATCGTCAATGAGCACCACTTCCATCGTGTCATCAACCTGTGGAAGGACGCTCATCAGACATCGTCTGAGCGTGTCCTCAACGTTATAAATGGGTATGATGATGGATAAAAGCATACATATATATTTCTTGCAAATATAATAAAAAACTTTTATATGCGTTAGATGAAGTAATGAAAAATAGTCCTAAGACAGGCGGATATCTACATATTTTGAAGTACACGGGCCTCTTTGGTGGTGTACAAGGGCTTAACGTGTTGATTGGTATCGTACGGAACAAACTGGTGGCAGTGCTGTTAGGACCACAGGGTGTTGGTCTTATCTCTTTGTTTAACACCACTGTTCGATTCATAAGTGACTCCACTAACTTCGGTCTTTCTATGAGTGCAGTGCGCAATATATCAGAAGATTATGACCGAAAGGATGAAGAAAAACTGAAAGAAGGTATCACCCTCGTTCGTTCATGGAGTCTGTTGACTGCCTTATTGGGCTTTTTTGTTTGTATAATACTAAGTCCTTTGCTTAGTAAATACACCTTTTCGTGGAACGGACACACGTTACATTTTATTCTTTTGGCGCCCGTTGTTGCGCTAACGGCGCTCTCTGGCGGTGAACTTGCCATCCTTAAAGCTGTCAGAAAGCTACGTTCCTTGGCTGTAATATCTGTGTTGAACGTTCTCTTTGCACTTGTTCTGACGGTTCCTCTTTACTATTTCTTCCGCAATGCAGCCATTATTCCATCGCTGATATTGGTTGCTTTGGTACAGATGATACTGACAATCCTTGTCTCTTATCGTCTTTATCCACTTCGTGTATCGCTCCGTTGGACTGTCTTAAGCAAGGGTTGGGGAATGATTCGGTTGGGAACGGCATTTGTGATAGCAGGTATCTTGGGGTCGGGAGCTGACCTTCTGATTCGTAGTTATCTCAATAATGTTGCCGACATAGAGGCTGTTGGCTTCTATAACTCCGCTTATATGATGACGATGGTCTATGCAGGAATGGTCTTTCGGCTATGGAAACCGATTATTTCCCACGTCTTTCAGGAGTTAATAACTTAAAGTTTACCTTTAACCAAACTGTTAATAGGCAAGTAGAAGTAACGCTTCTTCTTATCTCACCATTGCTTTCTTTCTTCCTGTTGTTTCTTCCTCAGCTGATACTTTCCCTTTATTCAAATAAGTTTCTGCCTGCCCTTGGCATGGCACAGGTGCTCACCCTCGCCATGTATATGCGTGCGGTGCGCCTTCCTGTAGAGTATATCCCATTGGCAAAGGGCGACTCCCGTTCTTATTTGTTGTTGGAATCAGCTTATGATGTAGTCCTCGTTGTCTTGGTCATCATCGGCTTTCGGCAGTGGGGAATACTCGGTGCAGGTGTTGGAATAGCACTGACGGGATTCTTACACTTCGTCCTTGTTTATGTCTATGCCCATCATCATTATGCTTATCGCATGTCGACGGTGGTTCTGTTCTATGCTTTCCTGCAGCTAACATTGGGTATCCTTGTCTTCTTTTGTGTGCGTTCTGATGTGCAATGGGTAAGGTGGGGTGTTGCAAGTGTACTGTGTTGCGCCAGTTCTGTGGTCTCTTTGCGTGTCATAAAGTCGAAGACTGGTTTGTGGAATACCCTGGTTAGTAAAATAAGCAACAAGTTTCTCGGTCATGACAAAGGTTAGTGTACTCGTTGCAGTCTACAATACGGCTGATTATCTGCCACCGTGTTTGGATTCTTTGTTGGCACAGACGATGACAGATATTGAAGTTTTGTGCGTTGATGATGGGTCGACTGATGCCTCCCCAGCTATCCTTCAGCAGTATGCAGAGCGGGATCAGCGTATTAAACCTACTTTCTTGAAGGAGAATACAGGACTTGCGCATGCACGAAACGTGGCACTTCGCCAGGCAACAGGTGAGTATGTCTGTTTCGTTGACAGTGATGATTGGCTTGCAACGGATGCCTTGGAGAAGGTTTATGATACCTTTGAGGACGGTGTTGACACGGTTCTGTTTCGTGTTGTCTTGCATTTTACGGACGGAAGAGAGCAGGAATACGAGATGAAACCCTTTGAAACGCTGACGGGAGAAGAGGCTTTCAAGGAGAGTCTGACATGGAAAATACATGGTGTTTATGCCGTTCGGCGCGAGCTTCATCAGTTGTATCCTTATGATGAGACGCTAAAAGCATACAGCGATGAGAATGTAACACACATTCATTATTTGCGTTCCAGAATAGTGAAGCAGTGTGATGGTACGTATTTTTATCGTCAGCATGGGGATTCGGTGACGCATCATGCGAGTGTAAGACGCTTTGATTCCCTTCTTGCTAAGGAGCTTTTGCGTAATCAACTCATAAATATTGGTGCATCATCTGATGTGATTCGTCGTTATGAGAACGTGCGTTGGCTGAATCTTGTGGGGCTTTACTTCTTCTATTACCTGCATCGTGAGGAACTATCTATGGCTGACAGACTGTATGGAAAGGAGATAATGAAGCATGTTTGGCAGTCGATAGACATATGTTTATTGGACAATAACATTCGTCGGAAGTTCGGTTATATACCCTTTAGATGCTCATGGAAGTTGTTTTGTATGCAAGAAGAGTTATATTTCTGGCTGAGAGGATGTTTCAATAAGAACATAGAACAAAAGGTTTAAGACTTATTTCGGGTCTTTGATTATCCTTGATCTCAATGCTTATACCCCATATTTGTATGGTACAAAATAGCTCTGTGTTGTTGAGTTTGTTCTCTTTGACACAACAATGCATGCTCTTTTATATTCTGAAGATTGCTTTTTCTTATTCTGAAAAATGTTCTTCTTTGTTCTGAAGGATTACTCTTTTGTATTCTGAAGGGTGCTTTTTTTATTTTGAAAAATGCTCTTCTTATTCTGAAGGATTACTCTTTTGTATTCTGAAGGGTGCTTTCTTTGTTTTGAAAAATGCTCTTTTTATTCTGAAAGGTTACTTTTTTATTATGTCATATCGATAAAGTACGGTATGTTTTACGGTCTTTCACTTATGTGCTGCAGCCCCGCACCAATGGTGTTGATGCTCCGCACCTGTGGAGCTGATGGTAAACACCAATTGTGCGGGAGGGCTAACACATTGTAAAATCTTGCTGTTTTGAAGTAACTTTATTGTTAGAAGAAGGGTGACTCAGCCATAGTTTTCACCAGCTCTTGGGCATAGAGTGTTGGTTTCTGATGAGAAGAAGACATCATTAGCTTTTTAAAGACAATACCCAAAGTGGTTTTATAGCACATGCTTTTCTTCTGTCTGCTAATTGGTCAATGGGTATAAGCAGTGATAAGTATGCTCGTCTTTGATAGTAGTGAGGGCAGATGAAAACTCAATTTTCAGTTTTACTGTCACTTCTGTCATGCCTTATTTGCTTTTAAACACCTGATAATAAACTGAATACGCAAAGTGTTAAAAGTGACAGCAACTATAATTAAAACTAAATTAGGGGTTTATCGTAATAATATGGGCAGTGTTTGCAAGTATAATGCACATCACACTTCTCTGTTTTCCCTTCTATCCAGAAGTGTATTTACGAAATAATGTTGTGTGTTTACCTTTGAAGTGGTTGAACATGTGCGGACGAAAAATGACACATCAAACACCATTAAGCACCCTAATAGTGAATAAGAAATCGTATTAGAAGTAAAAAAATAGGCCTTGATAATATTGAAAAAGTAGTTTTTTTATCTGTTACTTTTTGCAGAAGTATAACTGAAAAACAAATAAGATGGAAGCATTTTTTTATACTTGGTATTAGGAATTGTTGGAGTTCTGCAAATTGCACTTTTCTGTAAGATATGGAAAATGACAAATAATTGGCAAAGTTAAATACAAATATTTATTGTTCACGGTAATAAAATAACAATGGATTATATATTTTTTTTAGGATATATAGAGCATACAAAGTAAAAACATGATCCCGCAATGTTGAATAGCATTTTGTACTTATCATGTGTATTGATGTTTGTACTGCTTCCTATAACTGGTATCATTTTTCGAGATGGTTCGGAAAGATGGTAAAATTAATCTGTTGTTTTTCATCTTATATTTTATCTCTATCTTAGCCTTCATTTCAGTAAGATATGGAAATAAAAAGAAGGTCAATAGTTTGTATAATAGATATTCCCAGCATAATCTCAATAGGAAAATTCCAACATATTGCTTTTTTTCTTAATACTACCGATTTGCATTATACTTGGAGTTTCTATTTATATTTTAATATTGAAGTATGTTATTAATCTTAGTTAGATTAGAGATAATATACAAGGTATTTAAAGAATGATAATAAATCTACATGTCGAGAAAGCTGCTTAATAAGCAGTTGTTACTGAATTTTACTGATAGTGGTGAAATTGGTATAATCAACTATGTGGCGGGTAATCTCCTTATAAAACTCACTATTGAACTTAATACATTGATATCCGTTGAGAGTTATATTTACAAAGATTTTTCTATGAGAAGAAGCCCTATTTTACCATAGATACAACGTTTATTTTGGGACTTATTCTTAAGTTTTTTTGTAATCAGTGTTGTTTATATGTCATTTATTTCTTATCTTTGTGCAAGATTTATTTAAAAAGGATAAAGAGTACGGAAATGGCAAAGATAAAGACAATAGGTATTCTGACATCAGGCGGTGATGCACCAGGAATGAATGCTGCTATACGTGCAGTGACCAGAGCTGGTATTTATAATGGCTTTGAAATAAAGGCTGTTTATCGTGGATATGATGGTTTGATAACAGATGATATTAAGCCTTTCACGACAGAAAATGTCAGTGGCATCATTGGTCAGGGAGGTACAATCCTCAAGACTGCACGCTCAAAAGCCTTTGCAACTGTTGAAGGACGTAAGACAGCATACGATAATCTTGTAAAAGAAGGTATTGATGCCTTGGTGGTTATTGGTGGTAATGGTTCGTTGACAGGTGCAATGAAGTTCGCACAGGAACATGATTTCTGTTGTATCGGTTTGCCGGGTACGATAGACAATGACCTCTACGGTACGGACAGTACCATTGGTTATGATACAACGATGAATACTATTGTGGAGTGTGTTGACCGTATTCGTGATACTGCTCAGAGCCATGAAAGAATCTTCTTTGTTGAGGTGATGGGTCGTGATGCGGGCTTCCTTGCACAGAATTCAGCTATCGCAAGTGGTGCAGAAGCTGCTATTATCCCGGAGGATTCAACGGATGTAGACCAGTTAGCACGATTCATGGAACGTGGTATCAGAAAGTCTAAGAGAAGCTGTATTGTCATTGTCTCTGAGAGTCCAAAGTGTGGAGCCATGTATTATGCGGATCGTGTACGTAAGGAATTCCCTGATTATGATGTGCGCGTATCCATACTTGGGCACCTTCAGCGTGGTGGACGTCCGTCAGCACGTGACCGTATCCTAGCAAGTAGTACGGGTGTTGGAGCTGTAGAAGCCATCATGCAGGGACAGCGTAATATTATGGTTGGTGTAAGAAACAACGAAGTAGTCTATGTCCCACTGTCTGAAGCTATTCGTTCGGACAAGCCATTCGACAGAAAACTCATTAAGGTTCTTGATGAACTGAGTATCTGATGACGAATTAAATAAGCGTGGCTGTCACCTTATTATATATAGGAAATAATAATAAAAACAATAAAGATATTTATGTCACAGATTAATGGGCGTATCTCCCAGATTATCGGTCCTGTTATCGATGTCTATTTCGATACAAAGGGAGAGAATCCAGAGAAGGTTTTGCCTAATATTTATGATGCCCTGCGCGTAAAGAAGGCTGATGGGCAAGATTTGATTATCGAAGTTCAGCAGCAGATTGGTGAAGATACTGTACGCTGTGTAGCTATGGACAACACTGATGGTTTGCAACGTGGATTAGAGGTTGTACCAACAGGTAGTCCTATCGTCATGCCCGCCGGCGAGCAGATCAAGGGTCGAATGATGAATGTTATTGGTCAGCCAATTGACGGTATGTCTGCATTGCAGATGGAGGGAGCTTATCCTATTCACCGTGAGGCACCGAAGTTTGAGGATCTTTCTACACATAAGGAGATGCTACAGACGGGTATTAAGGTGATTGACTTGCTCGAACCTTATATGAAAGGTGGTAAGATTGGTCTCTTTGGTGGTGCTGGTGTAGGTAAGACCGTGCTTATCATGGAGTTGATTAACAACATTGCAAAGGGACACAATGGTTACTCTGTATTTGCTGGAGTTGGTGAACGAACACGTGAAGGTAATGACTTGATTCGTGATATGTTGGAATCTGGTGTTATCCGTTATGGTGAAAAGTTCCGTAAGGCAATGGATGAAGGAAAGTGGGATTTGTCACTTGTTGATTCCGAAGAACTGCAAAAATCACAGGCAACACTTGTTTATGGACAGATGAATGAGCCACCTGGGGCACGTGCATCAGTGGCTTTGTCTGGTCTGACTGTCGCAGAGGAGTTCCGCGATCATGGTGGTAAGAATGGTGAAGCAGCTGACATCATGTTCTTCATTGATAATATCTTCCGTTTCACACAGGCTGGTTCTGAGGTGTCTGCCTTGTTGGGTCGTATGCCTTCAGCCGTAGGTTATCAACCAACTTTAGCAAGTGAAATGGGTGCAATGCAGGAACGAATCACTTCTACAAAGCATGGTTCAATTACATCAGTACAGGCTGTTTATGTGCCAGCTGACGACTTGACTGACCCTGCTCCAGCTACAACCTTTACGCACTTGGATGCTACAACCGAGTTGAGTCGTAAGATTACGGAGCTTGGTATCTATCCAGCTGTGGACCCATTAGGTAGTACTTCACGTATCCTTGACCCACTGATTGTTGGTAAAGAACATTATGACTGTGCACAAAGAGTAAAGCAGTTGTTGCAGAAATATAATGAGTTGCAGGATATTATTGCTATTTTGGGTATGGATGAGTTGTCAGATGATGATAAACTCGTTGTAAACCGTGCCCGTCGTGTACAGCGTTTCCTCTCTCAACCATTTACTGTTGCTGAGCAGTTCACGGGTGTTAAGGGTGTTATGGTTCCTATCGAAGAAACCATCAAAGGCTTTAATGCTATCCTTAACGGTGAGGTTGACGACCTTCCTGAGCAGGCTTTCCTTAATGTTGGTACGATAGAAGACGTTAAGGAGAAGGCTAAGCAACTTTTGGAAGCAACGAAGGCATAATCACTTCTCTGACGAAATAAAAGTTGAATTGTCTATGTTGACACTTAAAATAGTTTCTCCCGAGAAGATAATCTTCAGTGGTGAGGTGGATAGTGTATTGGTTCCTGGAACATTAGGGGAGTTTGAAATCCTCACAGACCATGCACCAATCATCTCTACACTGGATGCTGGTAGGGTAGTATATAGCGTAAAAGGCACGAAGAAGGAGCTTCATATCGTTGGCGGTTTCGTCGAGGTAAAGAAGAATGAAGTGAGCCTTTGCGTTGAAGTATAAAGGTTGCTGACTGATAAGAAGGCGTAGCTTAAATGGATTATAATAAGGTATATAAGAAGTATTATAAGATAAGTCTGTGGCTGATAGCTGCACTTTATCTCATTGGCATGCTCGTTGTGCAGTGCGTTATGCGCTCTTCTTATATTCATATGCTGACCATTAGTGCTGTATTCTCACTCCTTACGGCTTCCATCTATGGTGGAGCTTGGAAAGCAATCGCCATACAGTCTCCTGCTGTTCTGGGTAAATTTTATCTTGCAGCATCTGCTTTACGCATGTTGTTAGCATTCTTAGTCATCTTGGTTTATGCCTTGGTAGTAAAGAATCGACAGGAGATTATCAGCTTTGCAGTTATCTTTATGATATTCTATCTTGTGCTTCTGGCATTTGATACGATCTATTTCGCGAGATTGGAAAAGAACAATAAAATTAAAAACTAACGCATGAAATATCTCAAGCATTTACTTTGTATGGTACTGATGCTTTTCCTTTTGGTTCCTGGTGCAGCTGCGTCAGAGAGCAAAGGAGGCGGAGTTGACCTACAAGGTATATTGTGGGGACACATCAAAGACTCTTATGAGTGGCATGTAACCAATATTGGTGACAAGCCTGTGATTATCAATTTGCCTGTAATTGTGAAAACATCAGACGGTTGGTACACTGGTTGGGCTGAAGATTTTGCCGAAGAACCAATAGAGAAAGGTCCACATGCAGGGTATCGTCCTTGTAAGAACAATCCGAATTTGTTCATTGCTACAAAAGGTAACTACGAACGTAGGATTGTTGAATTACAACCGGATGGGACGGAAATACGACCTTTAGATCTCTCAATCACCAAGTCGGTGTGTGTACTTTTCATTGATGCAATCCTTCTTGTGCTGTGTATTTTGATTCCAGCAAGCTGGTGTCGCAAACATAAGGTTACGGATAAGGCTCCTAAAGGCTTTACAGGATTGATGCACATGTTTGTAATGTACGTCTATGATGAGGTGATCAAGCCTACATTGGGTAAGGAATCAGATAAGTATGCACCGTATTTGCTTACTTGTTTCTTCTTTATTTTCGTTGCAAACATCATGGGTATAGTACCTTTCCCACCGGGTGGTGGTAACCTAACGGGTAACATTACCATTACATTCTTCCTTGCTATATGTACGTTCTTAGTAACGAATTTCTCGGGAACAAAGCATTATTGGAAAGATATCTTTTGGCCTGATGTACCTGCATGGTTGAAGGTTCCTGTGCCATTGATGCCGGTAATTGAAATATTTGGTATCTTTACTAAACCGTTCGCATTGATGGTCCGTCTCTTTGCCAACATGATGGCAGGTCACGCAATAGCACTTGCTCTGACGTGTATCATCTTTATCATGGCAACAATGGGTGTGATACTCAGTTCGTCAATGACGGTTGTCAGTGTGGGAATGAGTATCTTCATGATGTTACTAGAGATACTTGTAAGCTTCATTCAGGCATTGGTATTCACCATGTTGAGTGCTGTTTTCATTTCATTAGCACGTGTACACGAGGCTGAAGCTGAGTAATAAACGAAAGCGTAGTTGATGAAGAAGAGAATGAATAGATCATAAGTCCAAAGTATTTGGTCAGTGATTCTACAATAAATATGTTGTAATTGGGCATAAAAGGACAATTCTTTCAGTGTTAATGAGTAGTATGTCCATTTCGTTGTTACAGCAGATACAGATTAAAAAGAAATTAAAAACAAAGTAATTAATAAATTAAAAGAAAGAAAACTATGTTGACTTCATTGTTATTAGCAGCAGAAACTGCAAAGTTAGGCGCCGCTATTGGTGCAGGTATCGCAGCCGTTGGCGCAGGTCTTGGTATTGGTCGTATTGGTGGTCAGGCCATGGATGCAATGGCACGCCAGCCAGAAAAAGATCGGTGACCTTCGTTCTTCAATGATTATTGCAGCTGCATTGGTTGAGGGTGTTGCCTTCTTCGCAGCAATTATTGCTCTTCTTTGTGTATTCTAAACCACGCAAAGAGAGATTTAACAACTTAGTAAGTAAAGTAATTTAGCAGCTTATGTCATTATTATTGCCAGATGCTGGCTTGCTCTTTTGGATGACTCTTGTCTTCCTTGTGGTCTTCTTCATCTTATGGAAATGGGGCTTCCCATCTATCATCAAGATGGTGAATGAGCGTAAGGAGTATATAGATGAGAGCTTAGCCAAGGCTGAGGAAGCCAACTTGAGGCTTGCTAATATTCAGAAACAAGGTGAGGAGCTGCTTATGGAGGCACGTGAAAAGCAGGCGCAGATACTACGTGAAGCGTCTGAGACACGTGATGCCATAGTTGGTCAGGCACAGGAGAAAGCACACGAAGAGAGTGCTCGTATCCTTTCTGAAGCAAAGGCTGAGATAGAGAATCAGAAGCAAGCTGCCATTCGTGACATACGGTCACAGGTAGCAGAACTCTCTGTTCAGATAGCTGAAAAGATATTGCGTAAGCAACTGTCTACCTCAGCTGAGCAGTCACAGCTTATCGATAGCTTATTGGATGAAGTTGCTTCTTCTAAAGGAACGGAAAGTAAATAATCGCTTATGAATACAGGTGTAATATCTGTTCGATATGCTCGTGCACTCTTGAAGGCGGCATGTGAGCAGGGAATAGAGGATAAGGTGTTTGCTGTTATGCAGACTTTAGCCCAGAATTTCCTGCAGATTCCTGAACTCCACATGACGATAGAGAACCCGATGCTTTCTAAAGAGAAGAAGCGTAAACTACTGGAAACGGCCTGTGGTGACAACTGTCCTGAACTAATTCGGAGTTTTCTCTCTCTTGTAATGAAGGAAGATAGAGAGGAATTGTTGCAGTTTATGGCAAATGACTATGTTACTCTGTACCGTAAAATGAAAAATATCATTAGCGGAAAGGTAATCACTGCCACCCCTGTCTCCGCCCAAATGGAAGACAAGATGAAGGCTTTGGTGCAAGATAGAGCACATGGTACAGTTGAATTCATCACAGAAACCGATCCATCACTCATTGGTGGCTTCATACTTGAGTATGATACATACAGGATGGATGCCAGTGTTAAGAGTGAATTGAATGCTATCCTCACACAATTAAAAAAGTAAATAAGTAATAACATGTCAGATAAAATTAAACCAAGTGAGGTGTCTGAGATTCTCGTAAAGGAGCTTCAAGGCATCAACTCAGAGGAAAGTTTGATGAAGTCGGCACAGTTCTCACCGTCGGTGATGGTGTTGCACGTGTCTATGGACTTCGTAATGCTGAAGCCAATGAGTTGCTTGAATTTGAAAATGGCACCATGGCGATTGCCATGAACTTGGAAGAAGACAATGTTGGTTGTATTCTCCTTGGTCCAACAGTGGGCATTAAGGAGGGAGAGAGCGTGAAGCGCACTCACCGTATTGCTTCTATCCGTGTCAATGATAACTTCTTGGGACGTGTAGTGAATCCACTTGGCGAGGCTATAGATGGTAAAGGCGATATTGATTTGACTGATTCTTTCGAGATGCCATTGGACCGTAAGGCTCCAGGTGTTATCTATCGTCAGCCCGTAAAGGAGCCTCTTCAGACTGGTTTGAAGGCTGTTGACTCAATGATTCCTATTGGTAGAGGTCAGCGTGAGCTTATCATTGGTGACCGCCAGACGGGTAAAACAGCCATTGCCGTTGACACTATTCTCAACCAGAAGCGTTTCTATGAAGAGGGGAATCCTGTTTATTGCATCTATGTTGCCATTGGTCAAAAGGCTTCAACAGTAGCAACTCTGGTTCAAAACCTAAAGGAACGCGGTGCATTACCTTATACTATTATTGTCAGTGCAACGGCTGCTGATCCAGCTGCTATGCAGTATTATGCTCCGTTTGCAGGTGCTGCTATCGGTGAATACTTCCGCGATAGAGGTCTATCAGCCCTCGTTGTATATGATGATTTGTCAAAACAAGCGGTTGCATACCGTGAAGTTTCATTGATTCTTCGTCGTCCATCAGGTCGTGAAGCATACCCTGGTGACGTCTTCTATCTCCACTCTCGTCTGTTGGAACGTGCTGCACGTATCAATAATCAGCAGGAGATTGCAGAGAAAGATGAACGACCTTCCAGAGTGTATGAAGGGTCATGTAAAGGGTGGTGGATCGTTAACAGCTCTGCCAATCATTGAGACACAGGCTGGTGACGTATCAGCTTATATCCCAACGAATGTTATCTCTATTACCGACGGACAGATCTATTTGGAGACCAATCTCTTCAATCAAGGCTTCCGTCCAGCCATCAATGTAGGTATATCTGTATCCCGTGTAGGTGGTTCGGCACAGGTAAAGAGTATGAAGAAGGTTGCCGGAACGTTGAAGATAGATATGGCACAGTACCGTGAGTTGGAAGCTTTCTCTAAGTTCTCTTCCGACATGGACAAGGTCACAGAGATGACTCTTGACCGTGGACGTAAGAATACTCAGTTGCTTATCCAGCCACAATACAGTCCAATGCCAGTAGGTGAGCAGATTGCAATCCTCTATTGTGGTGTGCATGGCTTGCTGCGTGACGTTCCAGTTGATAAGGTTCGCCAGTGTCAGGATCAGTTCCTTGAGAGCATGCGTTCAACCCATGCCGATGTACTTAACGACCTTGCAGCAGGTAATCTGTCAGACAATTCAATCAAAGTCATTGAAGAAGTCATTGCAAATATTGACGGACAATATAAATAAAAGGTATAGAGAATGGCATCTTTAAAGGAAATCAAGACTCGTATGGCAAGTGTTCAGAGCACTCGTAAGATAACAAGTGCGATGAAGATGGTGGCATCGAGTAAGTTGCACCATGCCCAGAATGCCATAGAGAACATGCTTCCGTACGAAGCAATGCTCGAGCATATACTGAAAACGTTCCTCGTTTCTACGCCAAACACTGATACTCAGTTCGACGTACAACGACCTGTTAAGCGTGTTGCATTGCTCGTTTTCTCCTCCAGCAGTTCTCTTTGCGGTGGATTTAATGCCAATGTCATCAAGCTTTTGATGCAGGTTGTGGATGAATATCATTCTAAAGGACTGACCAATGAGGATATAGTTATCTATCCTATAGGGCGTAAAGTAGCAGAAGCAGCCAAGAAACGTGGTCTTACCTGTGTCTGTCCTTATCCTGAATTGGCTGAGAAACCTAATGCAGAAGATTGCCGGGAGATTGCCAAAGAGGTGGGGCAGAAGTGGCTTAAGGGTGAGTTTGACAAGGTAGAGATGATTTATCATCACTTCAAGAGTGCTGGTAGTCAGATTCTTACACGTAAGGTCTTCCTTCCAATTGACCTCACTGAAGAGCTGAATGCAGACAAAGAACGCGATCTTACTTCAACTCTTACGAGTAAGGAGGCACAGGAATATATGAAGAAGAAGGGCATGACGGCGCAGAAGAAGAATGATTCTAGCACTGTTACACCGCTGAATGATGACTTCATTGTTGAGCCAGACTTGCATACTGTCTTACAAACGCTTGTCCCGAAGTTGCTCCATCTGATGGTTTATACGGCACTTCTTGATAGCAATGCCTCTGAGCATGCAGCTCGAATGGTGGCAATGCAGACTGCAACGGACAATGCTGATGAGTTGCTTAAAGAGCTAAGTCTTCAGTACAACAAGTCTCGTCAGGCAGCCATCACATCGGAATTGCTCGATATTGTTGGTGGTACAGTAAACAATTAATCCTCTTTTCGGGAGGTTTATAACCTATATTATAAGGACCGTATCAATGGTTTTAACTGTTGATACGGTCCTTTTTTCGTGTTCATAAAGCGTGTTTCGTTCTTTCTTTGTCAGTCAATTGCTGTTAAAGAAATAACCTTACAAAAACTTATAGAGCATAAAGTAGATTTCAGACGAAATGACTCAAAAAACGTCTTTGTAACCATCAAAGCATCAATAAGTTGCGAATCACGTTCTAAAAGGGCGTCTTTTACGTTGCAAAAGGGCACCTTTTACACGTCAAAAGGGCATCTTTTACCATGCAAAAGACGCCCTTTTAGAATGTAAAAGAGCCTTGTTTAAAAAACGAATGTAATTTGTTCTTACAAAAAAGGGCTGTCCAATCATGATTAAGTAGATGTAAATGGCACTTTAACCGCAGATATTTTATCTTATGTTTCCTGCCAGATGTTAATCCGTTAAATACTGCTTTTCGTTATGTAAAATGCTTTGTTGATAGCCATGTATGTTGCTTTCATATAGAGCTATATATGCAATCTGTATGTGACAAAGCGTCAAGTAAATTCTATTATTTTGTATTTTTTTCAATTGTTTATATCCATCTGTCATTACTTTTTTGTATCTTTGCACCCAATAATAACGTGCCACTGTCCTTAGAAATCGTATATTAACAAGGTAAAATCACATGTATCGTTTTTTAGAAACTTAAAAGAATAAAGTGTGGATTCTGCATATAACAGACTTATAGAGTTAGGTATTCGCCCTTCAATACAGCGAGTAGCCATTATGAAGTATCTCTTGACGCATCATACCCACCCAACTGTGGAGGATGTGTTCCTTGCATTGAAGAAACAGTTGCCGACAGTAAGCCGTACAACTGTTTATAACACGTTGCGCATGTTGTCCGAATATCATGCCGTATCAATGATAACCATTGATGATCATCGCGTATGTTACGATGGTGTGACAGAGCCTCATGCTCACTTCTTTTGCAAGAGATGTGAGAAGGTTTATGACTTTGAGGCAATGGAAATGCCGAAGTACACAGGCAAAATTGGCGAAGGTTTCCGAATTGATGACACCCAGCTTTATTATAAAGGACTCTGTCCTAAGTGCTTAGCAGCTATGGAAGCTGTAGAGAAAGTCAGCTAATAGCAGAGAAATCCTTAAGTTTATTCAATTTATTTTTCAGTCCTTGTTGTGGTCTGAAGAATAAGTTTAATATATCAAATTCTATATCCGTACGTCTGATGAAATGGTTATATTCAGTCGTACGGATAGCGTTTTATTTCATAGTTGTGTTCGTTTATTTCTTCACCCTACTATGTTACATTATCTTAAACGGGCGCCTTTATCTTTCATACAACCAAAAAGTTTGGTAGTTTCAGTAGTTATTTGTATCTTTGCATACATTTAGAAAATCAGCAAAATAAGATAGAAAAATGGCTAAGAAATTCGCCGAACACAAGGGACTTGACCTTGTAAGCACAAATCAAGAAGTGTTGAAAGAGTGGGAGAAGAATGACATCTTCCACAAGAGTATTGACGAGCGAGAGGGTGAACCACAGTTCATCTTCTTTGAAGGACCTCCTTCTGCCAACGGACACCCTGGTATTCACCACGTTCTAGCACGCTCTATTAAAGATACTTTCAACCGCTACAAGACCATGCAAGGGTTCCAGGTTCACCGTAAGGCGGGTTGGGATACGCACGGATTGCCTGTCGAACTGGGCGTAGAGAAGGAGTTGGGTATCACAAAGAAGGATATCGACAACCATAATTCAGATAAGTATATCTCCACAGAGGACTACAATCACAAGTGTAGAGAGAACGTAATGAAGTTCACTGCAGAGTGGAAACAGTTGACAGAGGAGATGGGTTACTTCGTAGACATGGAGCACCCATACATTACTTACGATAATAAGTACATCGAAACACTATGGTGGCTCTTGAAACAGCTCTATAATAAGGGGATGCTTACAAAGGGTACACCATTCAACCTTACTCTCCAGGTGCTGGAACAGGACTGTCAAGCCATGAATTGAACCAGCCTGGCTGCTATCGTGATGTGAAGGATACAACCGTAACAGCACAGTTTGCTATCCCATCTGCCGACTGGAAGACGCTGGCTGAGAAGGCAAAGTTGCCTAAGGAGACATGGGGTAAACCTTGTTTCGTGGCATGGACCACAACACCTTGGACTCTTCCTTCAAACGTAGCATTGTGTGTCGGTCCGAAGATTGAGTATGATGTTGTTGAGACATATAACCCTTATGATGCTGAGAAACTGACTATCGTTATCGCTTCAAGCCGCGTTTCAGCCTATCTGAAGCCAGAAGGAGAGATAACAGACGGTGGTGAGCTGCCTGCTTATGAGCGTGGTGACAAGTATGTTCCTTATCGTGTCATAGGTAAAGTGATGGGTACAGAGCTTGAAGGACTGCATTATCAGCAGCTCATGCCTTGGATTAAGCCTGTTGAAAAGGCTGGAGAGTTTGCTCCAAAGTTTGTAAATGACTATGCACAGGCTCATCCAGAGAAAGTATTCACAGGTGAAGACGGACGTGATAAGTTCGTTGAGATGGAGAGTGAAGCCTTCCGTATCATCCTTGGTGACTATGTAACGACTGAAGATGGTACGGGTATTGTGCACATTGCACCAACGTTTGGTGCCGATGATGCCAAGGTTGCCAAGGATGCTAACATCCCTGCACTCTATCTTATATCAAAGAAAGGCGAAACACGTCCGATGGTTGACCTGCAAGGTAAGTACTATCCAATAGACGAACTCGACAAGAATTTCGTCAAGGCGTGTGTTGATGAGAAGGCTTATGGTCATCATGCAGGTGACTATGTGAAGAATTCTTATGATCCAAAGTTCAACCCTGATGGTGTATGGGATAAGAAAGCTTCAGAGAAAGCAGAGGACCTGAACATCATCATCTGTATGGAAATGAAGCAGGAAGGTTCTGCTTTCAACATTCAGAAGCACGTACATAACTATCCACACTGCTGGCGTACGGACAAGCCTATACTCTATTATCCACTCGATAGTTGGTTTATCAAGGATACAGAGAAGAAGGAACGGATGGTTGAACTCAATAAAACGATTCGTTGGCAGCCTGAATCAACAGGTACAGGACGCTTTGGAAACTGGCTTGAGAACCTTAATGACTGGAATCTTAGCCGTTCACGCTTCTGGGGAACACCATTGCCTATATGGCGAGATGAGAACCGTGGCGAGAAATGTATTGGTTCTGTAGAGGAGCTCTATGCAGAGATTGAGAAGGCTGTTGCCGCTGGTGTGATGGATAAGAACCCACTGAAGGAAGCTGGTTTCGTGGTTGGCGACTTCAGTCAGGAGAACTATGACAAGATTGATTTGCACCGTCCTTACGTTGATGATATCGTCCTTGTAAACGAAGAAGGTAAGCCAATGCATCGTGAAGCCGACCTTATCGACGTGTGGTTTGATAGTGGTTCTATGCCATATGCACAGCTTCACTATCCATTTGAGGGTGAAATCAATGCAGAAGGACTGAAGAAGACGGGGCTGACAGAAGCTGAATACCGTGATCAGCTCGTACATTCTTCCTATAAAGGGGTAGCTGTTCCACCAGCATTCTTCCCTGCTGACTTCATCAATGAGGGTGTTGACCAGACACGTGGTTGGTTCTTTACACTCCATGCCATTGCTACAATGGTGTTCGACTCCGTTGCTTTCAAGAACGTTATATCATCTGGTCTTGTGCTGGATGCCAAGGGTAACAAGATGAGTAAGCACGTCGGCAATGTTACAGACCCATTTGAGATGCTGCATAAGTACGGTGCTGATCCTGTACGTTTCTATATGATGACGAACAGTGAGCCATGGGATAACTTGAAGTTCGACCCAGAAGGGGTTGATGAATGTCGTCGTAAGTTCTTCGGTACATTATATAATACGTATAGCTTCTTCGCACTTTATGCCAATGTTGATGGCTACGATGCAGCTAAATGTGAACCTATTAAGGCTGATGCACCCGAGATTGACCGCTGGATCATTTCTAAACTCAACTCTCTTATCAAGGGTGTTACAGCTGAATTAGAGGACTTTGACCCAACACGTGCAGGACGTCTTATTGATGCTTTCGTTAACAATGACCTCAGTAACTGGTATGTTCGTCTGAACCGTAAACGCTTCTGGGGTAAGGAGATGAGCGCTGATAAGAAGAGTGCTTACGACACATTGTATACCTGCCTGATGACTGTTGCACGCCTCTTGGCACCGTTTGCACCTTTCTATGCTGACCAGTTGTATCAGGATCTGGGTGGTTCGAAGGAGAGTATTCACCTTGATCGTTGGCCAATAGCTGATGAATCAGTTATCGATAGCGACCTTGAAGCACGCATGGATATGGCACAACGCATCACGTCTATGGTACTTGCACTCCGTCGTAAGGTGAATATCAAGGTTCGCCAGCCATTAGCTCAGATCATGATTCCTGCAGTTGATGCTACACAAAAGAAGCATATAGAAGCTGTATCCGACCTTATCAAACACGAAGTGAACGTTAAAGACCTTACATTTGTTGAAGGTCAAGGTCTCTTAGTGAAGAAGGTGAAGTGTAATTTCCGCGTCATGGGTAAGAAGTTTGGTAAACTCATGAAGCAGGTTGCAGCACGTATGGATGCTCTGACACAGGATGAAATTGCAGCATTAGAGACTTCTGGAGTATTCAACTTCGAGCTTGATGGTCAGCCAATCACTGTTGAAGCAGCTGATGTAGACATCATTTCAGAAGATATTCCAGGCTGGTTGGTAAGCAACGAAGGCAACTTAACGGTTGCACTTGAGGTGGAACTGACGGATGAGCTACGCCGTGAAGGTATGGCACGTGAGCTTATTAACCGTATACAGAACCTCCGTAAGGAGACAGGTTTGGAGATAACGGACCGTATTTCGGTAACTATCGAACCACGCAAGGAGGCTCAAGATGCAGTAGAATCATTCGGTGAACTGATTAAGACACAAGTTCTTGCGGATGAAATCATGCTTGCTGAGAATGCAGGAGCTGAGGTTGAGTTCGATGAATTCAAGCTTCATATCGAGATAAAGAAGATATAAATATAAATAAGAATAGGGAGATTGACTCTTAACAAGAGTCGATCCACTCTTTACATAAGAGCTATAAAAAAACTTTAAATAACCTAATTCAATTTAACTTATGGAAGCAAAAAAGCGTTATACCGATGAGGAACTCGAGGAGTTCCGCTCGATAGTAAATGATAAATTAGCCGTAGCTAAGTCGGATTATGAGGAGACAATGAAGGTTCTGATGAACAAGAATACGAATGATGTAGACGATACATCACCTACGTATAAGGCGTTGGAAGAGGGCAGTTCTAACCAAACAAAGGAGGAATTAGTCCAAATGGCACAACGTCAACAGAAGTTTATTCAGGCATTGCAGGCAGCTCTTGTGCGCATCAATAACAAGACATATGGCATCGATCGCATCACAGGTGAGCTCATTCCAAAGGAGCGTCTGCGCATCGTTCCACATGCAACACTAAGTGTTGCATCCAAAGAAGCAAACAAAAACCATTAATGTATAGCAATAAAAAGAAGAGCTTGACAGCCGCATCATTGATTGTTCTGCTGTTGATAATAGACCAGATCATCAAGGTGACTGTCAAGCTTCACATGAATTTAGGGGAGGCAATCCATGTCTTTGATTGGTTTCAGATAGAGTTTGTAGAGAACAATGGAATGGCATGGGGAATGGAACTCGGGAGTAAACTCTTCTTGAGTATCTTCCGAATTGTTGCCGTTGGCTTCCTTATATGGTATATATCCGACCGTATCAAACGTGGAGCGCGTATGGGATATATCATTGTTTTGTCAATGATATGTGCTGGTGCTGCTGGTAATATCTTTGATTCCTTGATTTACGGTCAGATCTTTACGGCATCGACACCTTATTATTTACCGGGTGCAACACCCTCTACATTGGTCTCATGGGGCGAAGGTTATGCTCCTATGATGATGGGAAAGGTTGTTGATATGTTCTATTTTCCACTGTTTCATGGTACCTTTCCCGATTGGTTTCCATTATGGGGTGGAGAGTCGTTTATATTCTTTTCACCCGTATTTAACTTCGCTGACTCTTGTATTTCAGTAGGTGTATTTGCCATATTACTTGCTTTCCGCAAGGATTTTAATGGTTGGACACCCGTTAAAGAGGCAAAGGTTGATTGAGAAAACAAATGAAAAGTAACTGCATAAAGTTCATTACTCTTAGCTGTCTGTTTACAGTTTTAATGTTATTTGTTGGCTGTAAACCATCTATCCCATCTGATATTATTCAGCCATCTGAGATGGAAGACATGCTTTATGACTACCATTTGTCGATGGCAATGGTCAATCAAACAGGCTTTTCTGACGTCAGACAGAAGGCTTTTAAGTTAGCAGTAATGAAGAAGTATGACGTGTCTGAAGAGAAGTTTGACGCCTCTCTCCTTTATTATATGCGGCATACTGATAAGTTACATGACATCTATGAGGACCTTGCAAAGCGTCTTGAGAATGAGGCTAGGGCACAAGGAGCGTCTGAAAGTGAGCTTTCTCAATACGGAGATATAACCTCTAAAGGTGATACAACGGATGTTTGGCGTGGTAATCGTACTCTGATCTTATCGCCTTATGCCCCTGTTGACCGTGAAGTCTTCGACATAAAGGCGGATACAGCTTATCATAAAGGCGACCGTCTTGTGCTCAGTTTCGATTCACAGTTTATTGTTCAGGAGGGGATGCGCAATGCTATTGTTGTGCTATCTGTTACCTATGCCAATGATAGTATCAATACTCAATATCAACAAATATCGTCGGATTCACATCAAACACTGACCATTGACAGTGGCGACTCTCTCCGAATAAAACACATTCGGGGCTATTTCCTGATGCTGAAGGGCCAACAACCGACTACAACCTTCAAACTTTTGATATTGAGGAACATCCATCTTGTGCGTATGCATGTGCGTAAAGGGGAGTCAACAACGCCCAATGACTCTTTGAATAACCAAGATCCAATCCGTACGATAGGTGGAGCACCAGTCACTCCGACGCCTGCACCACCTACTCCAGACGCTGCTCCACCAACGAGAACACCATCGGATGCCATGCGTGAGAGGGTTATTCCAAACCATCCATGACGATGAGGAGGATTGCTGCTAACGTTGTTCTTGCTCCTGAAGGGCGGACAGAACAAGGAGTTGTGACGATAGAGAATGGTGTTGTGAGTTCTATAATGCCCCTGAAAGAAGAGCTTCCTATGACGGAATGGTACGTCGGCACGATTGTCGTAAAGCCTGATTCTGAAGGTAAACGACGTGCTTATATGGATGGAAATCCTTTGGTATAGAACTTTGAAGACTACCTGACAGAGTATTATCTATGCCATGCACATCTCTAATATAAATGATATAATAGTGAGTTTGATAATAAGTTAATGAATTTTTTCTTAGGTTTTCTTTTATCAGCATTGTCCTTTGGCTCTCCAGTCCATGTCCCTGTACAGCTTGCAGGTAACTTTGGTGAACCTCGTCCGAACCATTTTCACGGTGGAATAGACGTGAAACAGAGCGTGAAGTGAACCTCGGTGTCTATTCAATTGCCGATGGTTATGTTTCAGGAGCTATCGTTGAGAAGTTCGGTTATGGGCATGCTTTGATGGTAACACACCCCAATGGCTATACCAGTTATTACTTTCACTTGAATCGTTTCGCACCACAGATAGAAGCAGCTGTGAAGAAATGGCAGTATGCACATCATCAGTTTGCAGCCGAAATACACTTCCGACCGGGTGAATTCCCTGTTGCGAAGGGTCAGTTTATAGCCTTAAGTGGTAATACCGGAGCATCCAAAGGACCACATATCCACTTAGAAATGCACAAAACAAAGAGCAATAATCTTTGTGATCCACTCAATTTTCTCAAGTCTTTTATCAAGGATAAGACAGCACCAGCAGTCTATTCTTTTAAGTCTTACCCACAACCTGGGGAGGGAGTGTTCCAACATTCCCCTGATTCTCGTATCTTTACGTTTGATAAGGGACGGTTCCAAGCATGGGGAAAGGTGGGCTTTGGCATAAGAGCCAATGACCATATGGATTCTGTTTATAATAATTATGGTGTGCGTTACACCCGCCTTTACTGCGACGGAAAGCTCGTTTTTGCTTCAGATGTGAACAATATCCCTGTCAGTTGTAACCGTATGGTGAACTCATGGGGCGACTATGACCATTTTCTTCATACGAAAATATGGTTTATGAAGTCATTTATTGAACCCGGAAACACGCTTCCCATTCTTCGGGCTGGTGCTGACAGAGGTATCATTAACTTCAATCAGCAACGTGATTATCACCTTCGTTATGTGGTTAGTGATGCCTTTGGCAATCAGACAGTGAAGGAATTCACGGTCCATGGTGAGCCACAAGCAATACCATCTGTGGCAAAACCAGAGGGAGGAGTTCCTCTTTATTGTAAGAAAGATAATCGTATCAATGCTGATGGTGTGCGATTGAACATTCAGAAAGGGCTTCTTGCTAAGGACGGATGGTTGCTGATGCGTACTGTTCCAATGGGCAATGCACTCTCTATGGGCTATAGTTTCTCGAAAGCTCCCTATCCTTTGTTCAATTATGCAGAGATAAACATCAAGGCAAAGATGGTATCCGTAATCCCGAAAAGCTTTACATTGCAGCCCGAAATAGTGCTGCAGGAGGTGGCCCGTCAGCCTATTGTGGTGGCATTTATACCAATGGTTGGGTCAAAGGACGCTTCCGTGAACTGTCAGATATCTACTTCCTTACATCTGATGAGACGGCACCTTTGATTACAAAGATGAACCTTGACCCACGCCATCTGTTCTTTAAAATAACTGATTCGGGCAGTGGATTGAAAGCTTATCAGGCTTCTGTAGATGGAGAATTTATTCTTCTTGAGTTCGGAAAGAACAAGGAAGTATTCTTCTGCGACCTCACTGAGACACCTGTTCAGCGCACTGGTAAGGAGCGAACACTGAAGGTTTCAGCCGTAGACAACCGTGACAATCGTCGAGAATTTGTAACAAAGATAAAGTATTAACGTTAAAATCAAGATTATGAAGAAAACATTTATCACACTGTTTTTCCTGTCATTGATGTCGTATGCCAGTGCATGTACGAACTTCATTGCGACAAAAGGAGCAACAAAGGACGGTTCAGTCCTCGTTACTTACAATGCTGATGACTACGGTTTGTTTACAAATCTGTGTCATTATCCTGCCGGAACGCATGCAAAAGGTGACCGTCGGGAGATTATTGATTATGATACGCATGAGAGTCATGGCTTTATCCCTGAAGCACCAGTGACCTATAACGTCATTGGAAACATCAATGAGTATCAGGTAAGCATTGGTGAAACAACATACGGGGGTAGGGAAGAGATGGTTGATAAGACCGGAACGATTGACTATGGTTCACTGATGTACCTTGGATTGCAGCGCAGTAAGACTGCACGTGAGGCCATTAAGGTAATGACTTCATTGGTCGAGACCTATGGATATAACTCAGAAGGCGAGACATTTACTATTGCTGACCCTAATGAAGTATGGTTGCTTGAGATGCAAGGATGCGGTGGCGACAAGAAACAAAAGGTGGTTTGGGTTGCCGTTCGTATACCTGATGGTATGATTTCTGGCCATGCTAACCAGAGCCGTATCGGTCAGTTCTCAACCTATAATACTGAAGTCATAACGTCAAAGAACTGCATCAGCTTTGCACGTTCAAAGGGTTGGTTCACCGGAAAGGATAAGGATTTCAACTGGAAGATGGCATATGCTGAGCCAACCTTTGGTGGTCGGCGTTGGTGTGATGCTCGTGTATGGAGCTTCTTCAATCATTTCAAGGACATGTCACATTGGTTGCCATGGGCACTTGGCAAGGATCCGAAGGCTGAAGACATGCCTTTGTGGATTCAACCAGACAAGAAACTGGATGTAGCCATCATGGAAAACTGCATGCGCGACCACTATGAGGGAACAGCTTTAGCACTCGATAATGACATTGCACAGGGTATCTGGGATTGTCCTTATCGTCCAACACCACTGCAATATGAGGTGGACGGAAAGAAATACTTCAACGAACGACCAACTTCAACACAGCAGACTGGCTTCTCTTATGTCGCCCAATTGCGTTCATGGTTGCCTCGTGAGATCGGTGGTATACTGTGGTTTGGCAATGATGATGGGAATATGGTTGCTTACGTTCCTATCTATTGTAGCAATACTGTTCGTGCTGAGTGCTTCAATACACCTGGTGCTGACGCCGTTACCTTCTCTGATAAGAATGCTTTCTGGGTTTGCAACTGGGTAAGTAACATGGTTTATCCACGTTATTCACAGCTTTTCCCAGCCTTAAAGGAGGTTCGTGACTCTTTAGAGAACTCTTATTTCGCAGCACAAAAGGGTGTTGAAGAGAAGGCTTTGTCGCTTTATAACTCTGACAAGGCGGCTGCCGTGAAGTATCTTAATGACTATTCTGTTGAGAAGAGTGATGAGATGATAGCTCGTTGGCGGCAGTTGGCAACCTATCTCATTGTGAAATTCAATGATATGACTGTCAAACCAGAGAAAGACGGTCAGTTCCTTCGCACGAAGACGGGGCTCGGCGAACGTGTTAAACGTCCTGGTTACAGCAATTATTTCAAGCAACAGCTTGTTAAGCAGACGGGAGATAGATTCCTCATGCCTACTAAGTAAGCTGACGGTTGAGATTGTTCTGCACGATCAGTCACGATAGGGGAGAAAGGACTTAATAAGTTCTTATTGTAAAATCAAATCTCCTTTCAAATTTAATAGATGCCCTTTTGCATTGTTGAAGACGTACTTTTGCAACGTAAAAGGGCATCTTCTGATTGTGTATAAAGACTATCAAAAAGGCTGAATTCCATATGCGGAGTTCAGCCTTAAATTATATCTGATAACCAGCTTAAAGGTCAACAATGTTTTAATTTACTTTCCTGTCACTTTTAACATATCATGTAATATGCTGATAATAAGTATGTTTTAATAGGTATATCACATGAAAGTAGTGACAGAAAAATCTAATATTGCTCCTCATAAGCTCTACTGAAGTTGTTCATTTCAGCAAAGAAACGAAGAAGATATATGCTGCAAAATACAGCAAACTAAACAGACTTACATCCTATTATTAAGAGAAATAACTTCTGATTAATGTTAGGAAGTTATCTATATTACCATAAGTTGTGATATTCCAATAGGCAAAGCCGCTATATATAGCTGTCATTATACAGAATCTTAGCCAAGCTACCATATGCAACAACCGTTCTTCTTCAGTGCATAAATCCCTTATTAAAACATAGAGTTCTCTCAGGAACATGATAATAAGTGCCACCCATAGCCCTATTTCCCATATACCTTTCATGAAGATTTCAGTATCTTTCAAGCCTGGGAATATCTTCTCTGCACAGAAACTTGTTAGCAGAAGTATTGCTGCGAAACTGTTTATGAAAACAAACAGTTTACTCTTATTTGTCTTATTAAACAATGTCCACTTATCCATTGTTCTTATGTTTTTTCCTTTTTCCATAATAGAATAGAACTTGGTATTAAGCTGTTGGAATCTTATTATCTTTCCTTTGTTATACTTTAAAGATTTAAACTTGTAGTTACTTTATGAATATCTAATGTAAAATGAGGAATGTTTTTCTTTTCAGAGCGTATTATAAATCGGTTCTAATATATAATCCATTCTTGCCTGTTGAATAAATATTTCTTTTGTAGACAAGCATAACTTACCTTCACAGTAAGGATAGAAGGAGGGATTCAAGTAAGGTAAATTAATCCGGCAAAACGAAAAGTAAGTGCATTGTAAAACGAAAAGTGATATTTTGATGCAAAACGAAAAGTAACAATTCTCAACACGCACACAATAGTAAAAAGGTGGCAAATTCTTGCAAGACTTGGATAATTCTGCAAAATTTTGCCACCTTTTAGATTATACGTTAAGTTCAAACTTTATATCTTCATTACCATTAAGAAGTTCTTTTGTACGCTCTATATTACTTTTATAAATGTGTACATTAGCAAGATTGAGCGTTATAGACTTTAAAGGGAGTTCTATTTGCCTTGACATTAAGTAAAGGTGATAAATGTCTGCAGGAAGTCCTAAATTAGCGTCAGAGCTTCTCTGAAAGGCTGATATTACAAGTTCACCTTCATCTATTTGGAACTGTACAAGGCTAAGACATGGGGCTTGATTAGTTTCTGCACCAGTCTCGCCTAAGAACAATACATAATTTTTGCTACTACGCTTTTCACGATTTATCTTCTCTATTAGTGGAGGCAATTTCTCCAGATATGTAGGATAACTATTGACAAGGATTGAACCACAATAATCCCACCAAGCAATACCTGCCTTACGATACTTTTCAATCTGCCTTTCACCTTTCATGAACAGTTGTAGCTCATTCTTTAGCTTCCTACGTGCTATACTGTGAGTTTCGAAGATGTCGAGTAAGTCTGAAGGAGTAAGTGTTAGCTGTTCGTTCAACAGATACCTAATTTCCCCTTTCTTGTTACACTGTTGCTTTCCTGTATGAATGATTCTGTCTAAATCTTGTAGTATTTATTCATCGTTTTATCATCATTTGAATAGCATTTAACCAGCATTCTTATACAGCATCATATCTGTATAGGTTGAGTTATAATTCATACGAGCATTGAATTCCACCTTAGTACACTTCTCAAATGGATTACCGATATGCTTATTTCGACCTATCCAGTCACAGAGTTCAAGTATGGACGACTTATTGCTTGTGAAGTAAACAAATGAATGTCCAGCAAGAACCGACAGTACATCGAGGTAATCTGCAAGCTTCCAATACATCTTATAAGTACCAACTTCGGTACTGAGGTAAGGAGGGTCAACCAAAAATACAACATTTGGAGTATCCTTATACTGATTAAAGACTTGTTTATAATCTGCTGAAACAATTGTTAAACCATCCAAATAGCCACCACAAAGCGGATAATCAGTAGAGCGAATATTGTTATACAACGTTTCCTTGTTCATGTCGTCAATATTCAGACAATACTTCATCGAAAATAAGAGAGAAGACGATATCGTGATGAAGTCCAAATAACCATAACGATCTTGATGTTTAATTAAGCACTCAAAAATCTGTTTGCGTGCTTCTCCAACGATAGGCTTATGCTTAGGCAGCTCACGAACTATCTTTCTAAGTTCTGAGAGTAATTCATTAGTCTGTGACACGTGCTCCAGACGTAGCCTATATCCATCAAAGTCATTATACACGACTTTAGAATGTGGTTTCTCGGACTTTGTAATATGCGACAACAAGCCACTGCCTCCAAATAAATCAACAAATGTTGTTCCGTCTGGGAACTGTTCTAATACCTTCTTAAACTCTTTTTGCGAACATCCGCTTCTGACCTACGAAGGGAAGCGGAGCAGAATAATATTTTTTCTTCATAATGATGCAAAGGTCGTAAGTTTTCTTTTCACAAACATAAGCGTATATACTGATTACACTGCAAACAAATTGCAGTCTGTTTGAAATCGCTTAATAAGAGCATAAACTTTACGCTCGCTAATAGCATATTTCACAGCAAGAGCCGCTACTATGTAAGACACTTTCTCACGCTTTGACAACATTCGTCTATATTCTGTATATAAACCTATATAGTTTGTGTCATCCAATCTAACTCCAGCAATATGGAGGTTTCTTAATAGTTCCCTGTTAATTTTTACAATCTCAATTATCTTCATATCTAATAAATTTCGTAAATTTGCAAAGCCAATCACTTTTATTTACAATAAAACGCCACAAGAGCGAGCGAGGATATTTGCCCCCGGTCGCGCTCTTGTGGCGTACATTGTTTAAAAGTGATTGGCGTTGCTTATTAACAAGGCTGGGGGCTTTTAAGCCCTCCTTGAAAAGTTATATTAAAAGATAGAATTAATCTGTCGTGCAACTATCTTTCCAAGTATCACACGTGCTTCATCGTTGAATGGATGACAGATATCTCCAGTAGTAGCTGATGTTGCATCACCCTTCATAGTCATGATGCTATATGTCGATTGAGGAGTGTCAAATGTGATTTGCTTTCCGTTGATAGTTGCAGTCTTAACGCAAGCTACATTGGAGAAACCGCACAATTCTGCCCACTTAACACACGGAATATTCCATTTTTTCGCCACAGCTTCTTGTGCTGAAATTATCTGCTTATCAATATCTCGAATATTCACCCAATGCGATACGAAGACGCATCTTGCATTTGGCTTTGCCTCGAACAACTTCGACAACACATAATTCATACCAGTGGTATAGCTATTACGATTGTCTTCAGAAATAGGAGAATTCATCTGGTCCGCTCCAAGATTAAGACCATCATTAACTCCATACTCGAAGATAAAGAGGTCAGCATCAAGATTCCCAAGTAGTGCTGTATCGTAATGTGGACGCTTTGGCAACTTCCCACTTGCGGTGTGCTCCGCTTCTGTTGCAGAGAACCCTGTACCCTCTTTGTATTGCATATAATGACCAGAAGAGCCGTAATTAACAACTTTACATCCTAACTCATCCTTCATCACGTCAACCCACGAGCGTGGGTCTAAGGCTTTTCCTGACATAAATAGACCAACTTCGTAAACAGATTTATCAGAAATAGAATCTCCAACGACCACAATCTTCTTTCCTTCCCATGGAGACTTCTTTAATCGATTTATATCTACGTGCGATTTAACTATAGTAGAAACTTGTATCTTTGCCTTGTTCAAGGATACAAGTTTGCTATCTGTACTTAAGATAGACCCGACGGTCCCGAATATATTATATGTAGATCCTACTAAGTCATACGGATAACTAATCACAGGGTCATAAAACATGAGACCCTGCTTTGAAGATAGGGATAAAAAAACATCTATCTTCTCTTGATTAGCAGGTACGTTGTGCTCGCTGACATCTAAGACCTTTTGCTTCTCGTAATCGAAAATAGCTAATTTAACTTTTCTGTCAGAAGTATGTGACTTGTGAAAATTCACACCAACAACGAAAACCACTCCATCCGATAGATTTCGGTATATTTCAAACGCAAAACCATTGTTGTAAGCGGCATCTTGTGAAGATGCCACAAATTTATCTTCTGTCAATACAGAGAAGCTGCTGTCCAGTTCCTTTAATACAGAAATTTCTTTTGAGACTTCTTGACGAAATGATGTTATCGTTTTGGTAACATTACCAACTTCGTCATTTATTTTTTTTAGCTCTAATCCCCCCTGTGGTGGTGCACTGACCTTTCCCATCAGCAACCATCCAGGCTTCTGATAAGCATAAATATTTCCATTCTCGGAACTATCTGTGTGTGCATCGTCATAGATGCTTACTAACTGACCATAGCGGAGAGCCTTGCCGTTAGTCCCGACTGGGTCTGTATCAGCTTCCATAGCTGACTTAGACTGATAAACCTTTTTAATACCAAGTCCATCTGCCGACTGTTCCAATGAAGCTATGTATGCTAATGTATCCTCGTGCAGTTTACCCACCTCTTCAGGTGTGATGCTATCTACTTGACTTTTCTCTTTGAGTTCCTTTGCTCGCTTGAGCAGATTATATATTGTATCCATAGTTATTTTTTATGTCGGTATGAAGAAATATGTTTCAATTGTACAATTCATTGGAGCAGGAAGGCTGGAATCTCCCAGAGTGCCTACAATTTTTCCTTCTCCATCTGCTTGCATGATACAAACTATCTGACGCTGACCATCTTTGTTTTTTACTCCAACTAAAAAAGATTCTGAGAATATAGGGGGAACGGGAACACGTGTTGTTGGATACTTAAACACAACCCCTGGTCCATCGGTCCATTCTGTATTATCACTTTCAAGCGAAATCTTCTTAATTAAAAAACCTGGTCCTCTTTTTTTTCGAATTGTACCATGATAACCATTCACAGGATGTGAGAAGGCATCGTCCTCTTCTTTCCATTCTTGCGACTCAACTTTCATCTTCGGACCTATAAGGTCAAAAAGAGTTTTCAACTCGAAGACATTAAAGGCTCCTTCTGTTTTCTCAAATGACAGAAAAGCCTCTGCTGTCTCCCTACATGCATGTTCTTGTCCATCCTCAAATGTACGTACATCAGAATTAGATTTTCTAACACCTACATACAAAGGGTCATTCCAACTGTGTGCAACAAGAGTTGTTTCCTTTATTTCATGGATAACTCCGTCAAGCACCAACCAATTTTTCTTAGTTTGGAAGGTAGTCGTCGCAGCACTTTGATCAATCTTCTTTAATTCTCCTTGAAACCGGTCAAGTAAAAAGACAGAGGTGTTTGCACCAAGAGCCTGAAGGAGTGCAGACATCTGATTAGCTGGGTTCTCCTGTAATGTCTTGATATCATCGATGTAGAGGGGCTGTCCGCCCTCGCTAAAGAGTATCTTATTCATATTCGTATATTTCTATGCGGAAAGAGCGTCCCGCAGGTTTATAATGATTCAATAGGTTTAATATAGTTGTCAAATGCTGTCCGCCATACTTATCTTCTGCAGCAGATGTAGAGGTGCATAGAAAAGACGGCACATAGACAATAAAAGAGGCCTCTTTAGGTACATCGTCATAGGCTCTGATGTACAAGGGAGAACTACCACTCACATAGACAGGAGCAAGACCTTCACTCTTGAAATGTAAAACTGTCTGAACTTTCTGCCCTGCAGATACTATGTATATTTGACGTTTTGTAAGGAAGAAGTCATCATTCAGAACCTTTTCTATGTATTGTACACCTGCAGTAATGGTGAGTCGATTCAAGACATCGGTGCGATAACTATAGAATCGATTATACAAGTCTCTTATTCCTCTCAGCATTGCTTTGAGCAAAGCCACAATCACCTTGCTTCTCAATATAGGAGGTAGCAATTGAAAACCAAGTTTTATAACATCCAATTTATACCACATAGACTAATGCATTTCTTAAGTTAACAGGGGAAAAACTTCCGCTAACAGCGGTATAATTATTACCGTTGATATCATTATATGTCATTCCATCTGTACTATACTTACATGCGTGGAGCTCCACATCCAACACACCTTCCACATTCTGTATAGCATCAACTAATTTTGTCTTATTGAATGTGCCACCATAGATTATATTTCTGAGATAAGCGTTTACTGCATTCTCAACAACAAAACTACCGTCTTCGATTCTTGTTCCTGTCCTGTCAATTACCAATGGGTCGATACGTATCGTTGCAGTGATACTGATACTATCTGCAGGTAAAGAACGAACCGAAAGAATGACACCTGCTATTTTAACACGATTCAAATACTGTTTGAACGCTGTTAGAACATCATCTGAAAGAATAGCCGGCTGTCCTCCTGCTTCAGCAGAAGCAAGAATCTCTACGGACGTTCCTCTATCGCGTACAGCAACATATTTAACAAGTCGCTTCTTCTCGTTTTCCTTTGGATAGGAATATTGCTGTGTAGCCTCATTGAATACAAGAGCGTCACCATACTGGAACTCTTTTGCAATCTTATAATACCAAGGTACGCTTGCGACTACAGCACGACTGATTTTCTCATCTACATCTGCCTTGAACTGGTCGAACAGAACCTCCAGTACATGGCTACAGGCAGCCACGATGTAAAACAGAATATTCTCGATACTAACCACAGAGAAACTATCATCAAAGGTATCGTTCTCCGATAGTCCGTATCGTTCTCTTACTGTACTATCCGCCATAAAGGCATTTGTCATTGTTTGTTTTATCTCTGCTATACTACGAGCCATATTTTGTTTACTTTAATTGAACTGTGGAGAGAACTCACCACTGAATACCCTTAACTTGACATCCGTCATACCTCTCTCTGTTGCTGGAGATACATCATTAGCCTTGCAATACTGTTGTATTAATCGGTTTGTAACTTACGTCAGGAAGTTGCAATCTGCTTCAGCCTCTAACGTATCAGTCATACCAATAGCATTAGCAGCAGCCAAAGCAGGCAATGCTTCCAGCGAGCCATACTCCTGTATAGCTATGTCAGCCAAGGTCTGACCATCTTTCACTTCAACTTCCATCTTATTACGAAATAAAGAGCTAACATCATAAGAATACCGAATGCAAGAAAACCTGTTTCCATTGCTCGCTTTTGAATCCAGCTCAAATTCTTTTCCTTGTAAACTATCTTTGGTTTCTCTTTATATTGTTTATGATTCTTATCGTGTATCGTTATGCGGATGGTGTCATGCACTGTTGTAAGACCTTCTACCTTCGCACCTGGCAGACTTTCTAACATGTGTGTGAGGATACCGTTATGTATTCTTGCCGTTGAGCGATATAAGGCATTCTGCAAGACAGAAACAGAATCTTTTGTTGCTCGCTCTTGATGATACTCAGGTAACAGCAGTGATACTGGCGCAAGACGTTCCGTAACCCTTATAGTATCGTGACTGACAACGTGCAGGGTATCGGTACTTACACTCTCTACTGGTACATAGACCTTATGAGAGCAAGCTGAGAAAAGGAAAGCAGTAAAGATAACTGCTAATAATACATTTAATGTTTTCATATCGTTGTTGTTAGATGTTTGCGTATTCAGCCTTTGCGTCGAAACAAGGACAAGCCTTAATATATTCGTTAGAGGTAATTCTACCATCGTGGTTCAAGTCAGGAGAAAAATCACGATGTCCCTGAATAACTGCCTTAGGGTACTTATTATGCAATAGTTTCAACAGCGAGCGCAGACTTTGCTTCTGTTCCTCTGTGCGATTGTCGATAGGTTTACCATTAATATCAATACCGCCAATATAAGCGACATTGATAGAAACTGAATTAAAACCCTTTACGCCATTACTTACTTTGTCTTCATCAAGTAGCTGGGTAATTTTGCCGTCTGAACTAACCACATAGTGATAGCCTGGATTAGTCCATCCTTTCCGAAGGAACTCTTGTCGTAGGCTTTCAATAGTTTGTGACTGATGACTTGCAGTGCAGTGTACCGCAATATATTTAATCGTTCTCATTCTTCCTCCTTTCCGTTCTTGGAGTTGACAACTCGGTCGATGTAATTTCTCACATCTCCCCATTTACTCTGAATGTAGATACCTACACCGAAGATTGAGCCGGCATAGACCAAAGTCTGCGACACATACCACAGCACACTGTCTTTAACATCGCCCCCATTAAAGAAGAAACTCAGAAAAGCCATTGCCACACCACTTGCAAGCAGAAATATGGCTGAGCCGTATTGTATCCATTCCTTCGTGTTTCTTTGCATATTGCTTAAGTTTAATATTGTGCATCTATTTCGATGCTTTTGGTTGTTATTTTTATATTAGTCACAGTTTGTCTGTCCATCTCCAGCTGCTCTCTGATGAGCGTTCTCCAATAGATAGGATCATTGTCAAGCAGCATATCACTGATACCACAGACCTGTCATCGGTCGTTCTTTCAACTCTCCCTTATGTAAGTGAAGAATCAAAGCCTGATTCTGATGCAGTGTGTCACCAATAACCAGACCAGAAATAATCTTTCCGTCTGGTCCTCGATGCGGTTGTATAACTACTTCATAGTCTATCAATGTAATACCTTTCATATCAATGTTTGATAGTTACGTCTTCATAATCAGTTTTCTTAAACTCTTGCGCCTTAGTCAGAGGTGGACCTGTTGGACCATGAGTACCCTGGTGTGTATGGCTATTGACAGCTTTAACCAGTTCATTAAGTTTCTTGGTTAAATCCTCAATATTTACCAATCCCCCAAGCTTACCTCCATTTATCGTTATAGATTCAATATGATCCACAGCTAAGACGACAAGGCTTGAGTAGTCTCCTGACAGACTCCCAATGATGACTGCAGTACCAACTTTTGGAACTATCAGCATCTCTCCATTATCATCTGTTTCAGATGCACGAAGGCGAACGTCTGGTACGAGAAGGCTTCCAATTTCCACATCACAAGTACGACCGCTTACGCTCTTAACGATACCTTGTAGTACAGTCATCTCTTGCTGTGGTGCTACACCTCGCAACCTTTCTCTTAATTCCTTATATTGATCCATATCCTTAGCTTAATCTGAATCCAAGTTCTATTTTTCGTTTACCACCGTCTCTACTGAAAGTTGTTGTTACTGCTCTTACAAAGTAGCAGCCATCCTTACGTGGATAATCTGCATCATAAAGCCACGCCATATCGCCAGGAACACATTCAGGTATGAGCCACGTCGTGATACTTCCATCATAGCCATCGAAACTACGACGTTTAACTTCAAGTTCGCCACGAAGTTTCATACTTGCAGCATCAGAAGTAGGACATTTTATTTCTACCTTCTCACCACCAGTAGCTCCGACCTCTACCTCTTTTACTGTTCCGTCAGGAAGAAGAGCTTTAACCACTACACGAACCTTGCGATCAGCTGCTTGTCGATAGGTCAGATTAACTGCCTCCACATTCAGCGCAAAGTTATAAAGCGGTTCACCCCGACAACCTCACCTGGGGGATGCACGTGTAAAACACCATTAGAAAGGTATATATCTGCACCACATTCCTCCTGCACCTTCTTAAGCACATCATATCCAGTAGCACTGTGAATGACAAACTTAGCATAGGTCCAGCTGTAAGAGCATTGAATAGAGTAGTTCTTCCCAATTCCCTGCACCACCTTCTTAAGAAGATCAGCAAGTGAAACTTTCTTCAGTACTTCGTTTTTGAGTTCCTTACGAAAGGTGTACAGATCATCCTCACAAGTCAGCTTAATATTGCCACCATCTGTACTGATTTGTTGCAGCCAGCCAGTGAACTCCTCCTTTAAGCCTTCTTCCTTATATCCAAAGCGAATAATAACCTTATCACCTCTGTGAAGTTTATCTTCAACATCCAAGGCTACATTATACTGCGCACCTGGTAGTGTTATAGTTGCCGTATCAGCAAGTAGTTCGACACTTCGATGCACCTCAACACTGTCAAGCATTCCAACGTGCCAGCCTCCTATCTCTATGTCGTAAGCCATTGTGTACATAAGCCTATCGTTTTAAGTCCTGCTGATTTAAGAGAAGTTTATATATGTCATCACTATATGCCTTTAGCGAATAGTTCTGATTAGAAGAGCCACTTGTGAAAGGAATCTCCCAGCTTTCAATTACGAGATGCGATATACCAAATATCTCAAGCAAAGGGTTTAACGCAGTCACTTGTCCAGCTTCACAGAATGAGCGTAAACGGCTTACGTCTTCCTCAGGATATTTACCATTTTCACCGATAAGGATACCCTCAATACTGATAGTATAATCATCCTGTGACCACCGCTCCTTAATGCTTCCTTTTACAGCACCTTTGTTAACGTGTCGCCGCACAATGATATTCTGACCTTGCAGACTAATCATTGGCTCAATCGGCAACAACCACTCCTTCGCACCACTTTCTTCAAGACGTAGACGAAGGGGAAGTTGCATAGGTATACCAAGTGCATTAGTGCGAACAGTATCTTCCAACTCCTCATCACTCATTGACTTGATTTCATTATATTCCTCTTCGTCCACCTCTCTAAGCTTATTCACATTGAACAGCCAATAAGGTGGAATCTTGTTGCCTGTGACTCTCAGAGCAACGTTTTCGAGTGCAAATCTTGCTACCTTGTTCATCTGTCTGTACTTGCTGCTATAGCTAACGCTCGGTTCATACTTTGCAGAATAGTCCGCTCAAGTTCCGCAGTGTCAGTCTTATCGTTCATATAAACATTGATATTATCGAAGAATTTTCCGATGTGCATAGTGATGGAAGTGTTGCGAGTGCCACCAGTAGCAAGTTCCTCGGCTGACTTGCGACCACCTTTCTTACCACCCTTTTTACCTTTCTTTCCCTTCTTGCCTTTGCTTTCACCTTCTCCAAAAACGACAGCACCTGTGCTACCACTTAATCCAGGGGTACTTATCTTATTCTCTTTCTTAGCAGAAGATGTCTTTTTGTCCTTCTGCTGTTCTTGTCGAAGGTGTGTCTGAAAATTCCCTCCAACACCACTCACAAGCTGTTTGGTTCCATTGATAGCCTTGGCAGTACTCTCAACTCCAGACAACTTCTTAAATCCTTCCATCGCAGAGGCTGCTGCTCCTTGAAAGTCTCCAGAGAATAGTTTCTTTAAGGCTTCACCAAGCTTGCCAAGTCCTGCAAGCATCTCGTTGAAGCGATTGATGATATAGTCCTTGATTATATTACCGAAGCCCTTTAATGTGTCCCACATTGTCAGGATAAAAGCACGAAATCCAGCAAACTTATTCCAACAATAGACAACTGCTGCGACTAAAGCAGCGATACCTATGATAATAAGTCCGATAGGGTTTGCGTCCATCGCAGCATTGAGCAACCATTGAACGCCAGTCCATATCCTCGTTACAGTTGTCACAACACCGATAGCAGCTGCATAAGCTGACATCGCTATTGCCTGTGCATTAAAGACTATTGCAGCAACACCAATGACAGACGACAGAGCCAATATCTCCATCTTAAACCGTGATACAAATCCTATAACACTCTCTATCACATTGATAACTTTGCTATTGCTTCAGCAATAACAGGAACTATACCTATAAAGAGATCAAGAGCTTGAGATACGTAAGGTTGAATCTTGTTATAAATATCAACGGCTAATTGAATAAACGTGTCTTGTAGCGTAGCAAATTTACCTGCGACTGTCTGAGACTGCTTATCCATCATACTGAAAAACTTTCCACCTTCTCCAGAAGCGTGTTGAATTGCCTGCACAACATTTTCAAAGGTGATTTGCCCCCTTCGACATCCTATCCTGTAACTTTGCATAAGATTCACCTGTCATCTTTGCAAGTTCCTGAAGCGGATTAAATCCAGCATTGATAAACTGCAGGTTATCCTGTCCAGCTAACTTACCAGCTGCTGACACCTGACCAAGCACTAATGACAAACTTTGCAGAGCTTGCTTATTTCCTCCAGAGATATCTCCTAACTGTTTAAGAAGTGGTAGAACTTTTCCTGTCTCCACTCCGAAGTTAAGCATAGTCTTCGCATTCTCAGTCAAGTCTAACTTACCAAAAGGTGATTCAGCTGCAAACTTGGCAATTTCAGAAAGCATTCCCTTAGCTTTTGTCTCACTTCCTACTAAGGTTGTAAAGGCAACGGCTGTTTGTTCTGCTTCTGCACCTATCTTAGTAATAGCACCAACAGCACCAGCAACAAGGGCATAAGGGTTGGTAAGGAGTTCCATTCCAGGAATGGACATCAGCGAACTCTTGAGTGTCGAAAAAGAAAAAGCCTCACGCAGGCGTGCACCTGTAGTACGTGCCTTACGTGATATATCGTCCAGCTGAGTGGATGTCTGACGAGCAACCGTCAGAACATTACCACTATCTGCTTGTAGTTTGATTAAAAACTTAAGTACGCTGTCCATTAGAGTCTTTTTCTATTTTTCTAATCTCTTTGAGTGCGCTGAGTGTTGATGCCCATTTCTCGTCTGGCAGGAGTTCAGGGTCAATGCTTAGATAGTAGCGCAGCATTGTATCTATGAAGATAATATCCTGGGCGTTGTCAAAGTCATCAACCCCGGCCTCCTCTAAAGTTTTTTTATCTCAGCCTCCTTTACCTTCAAGACCTCATCCATCTTGGCAACTACTGCCATGAAGAGTTCATCATCGGTTTTGATTTCCTCATCACCAGCAACCCAGAGTTGCTTCAACATGACCTCGCTCATCTTGATAGGGTCTTTGATTACGCTGGCATAGCTCAGGTCTTGACGTGTAGGTTTGTGCAACACACAAGACTTGCCCTCTACGCTGATTTCAAACAAATCACCGTGTGTGGCTTTCCACTTATTGATATCTTCTTTTGAATAATTCATATCTTCGATATTTGATTGTTAATAACTCTTCTGGTCAATGTAGATGAATGGTAGAGACTTTTCTTGGAACTTGTCACCTTGCTTCCATTCTGTCTGATCTTCTGTCAACTCCACACCTTTGAGAATGTCTGTTGTGATAGGATCACCGTTTTCAGGATTTCCGTAAGCCACAACAATATCAAAACTCATATTGAGGATATTGCCATTAGCAGCACTCTTCAAAGCTTGGTACTCGCTCTGCAGTAATGTCAGTTCACCACTGTAATCTATATTGCCATGCTGAATACCGTGAGGCTTGTTGCCTTTGGCATACAGCAGTTCTTCTCTTGCTTCGAGCCATATTTCACGCCTCGAAGTCCAGTTACAGGCCTACCTGCAACAACTACGGTCACATCTGACCACTCGTATTCCTTAGTATTTATCATGTCTATACTGTTGTTACTTGGAAACCAAGGTTGACATCAACATAGCGTGCATATCCGAATGGACGAACCTTCAATGTCATTTCAACCTTTGAAGTCGCTACTACATTCTGTTTTGGGTCTATGAAGCACGAACAACCTTCGCCGTTATCACTGGCACTCAATTCTCCTGCAGCTGTCATAGAGCGGTTAACAGCGTTCTCTACAGTCTGCTGCCAGCTTGTAATAACCCCTGTCTGCATTGTGCCGTCAGAATTGATTTCCAACTCATCCAGCATCATATCCAATAGTGTGTTATAGGCAATACGATAAGCCTTATCAATGACACGACGGTTTGACAAATGCGCATAGTCATCAGTCTCAATACACGCCAGTCGATCGTCAGCAAAGAAGTACCCACTGCGTCCGACATACTTTCGTGCCGTGATATAACCCTTATCATGGATAGATGAGATAACTTCACTATCCTCTTCTACCTTCTTTTTGCCTACATAGAGCAGAGTTGTTTTCAATGCTCCATTCTTGACACGACCAATATTACGCTGTACAGGAAGGCTTGCTAAGCGACCTGCTAAAGTTCCAACACATGCACCCTGTGAGTCAACTTCCGTGTCACCCAACAGAACACCGACACGATTGTACGTTTCGTTGCTAAGGTCTTTCAGCGTTGTACCTGTATAACCACGTCCTTCCAAGATAAAGAACAATGGAGCATACAGGTCAGTTGTTGACCATTCAGCCATCTGTTGTGCCTTTGCTAATGCGGTGAACACGTCAGCATCCAAGCCATCTGTAGCAGAAACTTTTGTAGCATTGTCACGTGCCAAGAAGACACCACGCAATACACCATTCTGACTAACAATAAGCTTTTTTACTGCTCCAGTCTGGCGGTCGCAGAGTTCCGTCATACTCTTAGCCTTGTCAACTCCGAAGATTACCAACTTTGTACCATTCTCAGCCTCTGTGTAGAAGTCTGAGATATGCTTGTAAAGTCTGGCGTTATTAGCTGCAGTGATACCGAGTGCCGTCAGACTGTCCATACTCTGAATAGTGTAAGCACGTTCCAAAGCAAACGAGTCATTGACAGCAGTCGCACTACATACCAAGGCGAACAGGCCGTCGGGACTTTCCCCGACGGTGCCCAGTAGGCCATTCATGTATCTGATTCTAATTCTCGGTAACATGACTCAAAAGTTAAGCGGTTAAAGATTCTGCAAGAAGGTAGACACCCTTCTTGTCGTAGCGACGAACGCAACCACCGGTACGGAGCAAGAAAGAGTAGATATCACCATAGTACAGTGGATTATCAGTTGAGTCAAACATCTTGACTTCACCCATAGCACGACTGACAGAATTCTCTTGCCAAGCAAGAGCAGCTGCAAGTTCATCTGCGGTATCTTGCTTATCCCAGCTAAGAACCTTCTTTGTGCCGTTATTAAGGCGAAGAACTCGACTTCTTTCATGATGTTGAAGCCATAGAGATTTCCAAGAATACCCTTCTGCTGGTCAGCAGAGTTAAGGAACATAAACTGATCCTTTTCAGCAAGGTCTGCTAACAAGTCAGCATACATAAACGCGTCAAGCAAGAGGTAACGTCCCTGCTCTGGAACATTGTCTGCATCCATAGCAGTCATAAGCTTACGAACATCTGCCTTACAGATAGACTTACGCATACCTGTAGCAGCAGACGATGTATGAGCTGTGGTTTTGCTTGTACCTGACGTACTGATGATGTTTTTAGTATCAACACCCTGACCCCAACGATCAAGCAAATTGAGATGAGCAGCCTCTTGCAACTGAGCGCGGTCATTACTCAAGATAGAGTTACGCTTGTTATAGCTAAGCTCCACCATGTCGATATTTGGAATGTACACAGGGTCAGTTGTCAGCTCGTCCATATCGTACTCAAGATCGTGGTCAGTACGTTGCTTGCTTGTAGCAGGCTTCTGAGTGCGGTTCCTCTCTACGTTTGAAGGAGCACCAGCGTTAGGAATGTGTACCTTGTGGTTCTCAACAAACACAGAGTCGTCAACACTCTTAGAAGCAAAGGAATTGTCAGGGTAGAAGTTCTCTACGATGTCGGATTGCCAGATTTCTTTGTTTAATGCCATAGTTTCTTATCTTTTAAATTTGTATTGTATTTCTTACTCTCGGTAGTCTACACCGAACTTCTCCTTGAACTTGGCTGCAAAAAGGTCCTTGTTCTGACTCTTCAAGTCACCAAGACGTCCTGCTTTGTCAAGTTCGTCCCAAGTTTTATTGGTGAAACTGTCGCTACCAGTACCATCTGGATTGATGTACGAAGCAGCACGAGGCTTAGGCATCTGCTTGATGCTGTTCAAGAGTTCTTCTGTAGTAGTACGGTCTGCAGCCATAAGCTTAACATAGTGTGCCTTCTGTTCTGCGGTAATACGACCTTCGCTAATCGCCTGATCAATGATAGCCTCCTGTTCCTTTGCTTCAGATAACTGAAGCTGCTGTTTGTACTCAGCATTGGCTGTTTCAAGAGCATCTACCTTGGTTGCCTTGTTTGCCAACTCTCTGACTTTGTTCACAATTGCAGCCTCATCATTGATATTGCTAAATGATGGGATGCTCTTTAATTGGTCTATTAATGCCATGTTTTGATAGTTTTTTGGTTGATTAGTCAACCTGTTATTGAAATATTGATATATCTCTTCATGAGTTTTAGGTGCTGGTTCTCCATCATCCTGCATATCGTACACCCCATCTGCAAGTTTCATTTCAACTGCTTCTTGTGCACTTATCCAGTGGTCAACCTCGTCAAAAAACTTTGCTGACACATCTTCTGTGCTCATTCCACAGCGTGCAGCAATCATACCAGCAAGATTACTCTCCAGTTCCTCCATCACAGTAGCCATTCTACGCAGGTCTGAAGCATTGCCACACGTACCTCCGCTTACACTATGAAGCATGAGCTTAGCGTACGGACTCATGTAGAGTGGCTTACCACAGAGAGCAATAATAGCAGCAATACTGGCAGCAACACCATCAACATATATATTAATGTCTGCCGTGGATGTGCGAAGAGCATTGTAAATGGCTATTCCGCTAAAAACGTCACCTCCATTGCTATTGATGCGTACATCAATCTTGTCATACTGACTTTGCAAGGCAAGTAGCTCACTGACTACTCGTCCACTGTCCACAGGCTGACCATTACCGACCTCTCCATATAAGAGGATAGCTACAGTTCCATTACCAGGTATAATGTTGAAAAAGTTTGAACTCATTATTTCAATTTTTGATGCAAATATCATGTTTTTTCTGGGAGTAACAAAATCGTAAATTCATAGCGCAAACCGCTGATTTTATGGTGCAAACAGACAACGTTATTATAAATAATGGATTTCAAAAAGTCCATAAAATATAAGATATTTGCAAAAGATTTAGGCAATATGACAAAGACGAATATAGACAAAAAAGGCATTGCAAAGTCTCTCTACATGGAGGGAAGTTGCACACAAGAGGAGATAGCTGCAAAAGTAGGAACTACAAGGCAAACAGTCTCTCGCTGGGTACGTGAAGGAGGTTGGGAGGAGCTGAAAGCTTCATTTACAATTACACCTGATCAGATTATAGCACAGTTTCAGAGACAGATTATTGAAATCAACAACAATATTCAAAATCGTGAAGAAGGTAAGAGGTTTGCTACAGCTCAGGAGGCAGATGCGCTTGCTAAGCTCGCTGGTGCGTCAAGAAGTTAGAAAGTGATGTTGGTGTTGCAGACTGCATCAGTGTTGCTATGCGCTTTCTGTCTTGGCTACGTCCTCTTGATATTGATGCAGCTAAGCAGTTTAACAACCTCTTTGATGCGTTTATCAAGGATCAAATGGCAAAGGCAAAATGACACAGGAAGAAAGAATTGCATTAAGGAACTGGGAAGAGTTTCATAAATCATTCACCTCTGATATGCCTGTAGAGAATGGGCTGTCAAGACGTGATATTGAACGTAGACGAAAGGAACTGGAACAAGACCCCGTTAAGTGGATTCAGTATTTCTTTCCTAAGTATGCTAAATATGAATTCGCACCTTTTCACGTGCGTGCTATCCGTCGTATTATTGAACACGATGAATGGTACGAAGTTCTTTCGTGGAGTCGTGAGCTGGCAAAGTCTACTGTATCTATGTTTGTCTTGATGTATCTTGCACTCACTGGGCGTAAGAAGTTCATCGTATTAGCTTCAGCAACTATAACTTCAGCAACACGTTTACTTACACCTTTCAGGCTTAATTTTGAGAACAACCCACGTATTAAGCAATTTTATGGCATTCAACAGCTTGTAGGGCAATGGACAGAAACAGACTTCACATGTCGCTGTGGTGCTAAGTTTGTTGCACTTGGTGCTGGTAGTGCTCCTCGTGGTGCAAGAAATGAAGCTGTTCGCCCTGATGTCATCTATCTTGATGACTATGACACAGATGAGGACTGCCGCAACCCTGAAACTCTTAAAAAGAAGTGGGATTGGTTTGAAGGCGCACTCTATCCAACACGTTCCATCTCTGAGCCGACTCTTGTTCTATGGTGCGGTAACATCATTGCTAAAGACTGTTGTATTGCACGTGCTGGAGCAATAGCAAAGAGCTGGGATATTGTTAACATCCGCGATAAGAGTGGAAAATCTACTTGGCCTGCAAAAAACACTGAGGAACAGATTAATACAGTCCTTGCTGGTATATCTGCAAGAGCCGTACAAGCAGAGTACTTCAATAATCCTGTTTCAGAAGGTAAGATCTTCCGTAATCTTCCTTTTGGGAAAGTCCCTGCTTTGTCTAAATTTAAGTTCCTTATTGGGTATGGAGACCCTGCTTATTCTGACAGCAAAAAGAAAGCGTCGTCAACAAAGTCTCTTTGGCTTATTGGCAAGTACAAAGGTGTCTACTACATTATCAAAGGCTTTTTAGGTCACGAGACAAACGCAAATTTCATTGGTTGGTACTTTGAGCTTGCCAAGTATGTAGGGGGCAAGGCTACGGTTTATTGGTATATAGAGAACAATAAACTACAAGACCCATTCTACGAACAGGTCTTCAAACCACTTCTACGTGAGGAACAGCAGCGTCGTAATACAAGTCTCTTTATTCGTGGCGACAGCCGAAAGAAAGCAGACAAAGCGACACGTATCGAAGCCAACCTGGAACCAATCGATCGTAATTGTCAATGGGTATTCAACGAAGAAGAAAAAGACAATCCTATGATGCAGGAGCTTATCAACCAATGCAAACTCTTTGAACTTAACTTGCCATACCCTGCTGATGGACCTGACTCTCTTGAAGGTGGAATCACAATGTTAGATGAGAAGATGACAGAGGTTGAGCCAACTATAACTATCAGTTTTCATACAATGGATGAGCAAAATCCTTATAAGATGTGATTATGAATAACTTTATCAATATAGAAGACTACGATGCAAGTATTCACCGCGAGATACTTGATGCGCTGCTGCGTAAAGAAAGTCCAACTTATGATCCTCAGATAGTTGAGATATGTGAGGATAGAGCGGTAAGTGAAATGCGAGGATATCTGAACAAGATTTATGATTGTAACGCTATCTTTTCCGCAAGAGGGGAAGACAGGCACCCTCTCATTCTTATGTTTGCACTTGATATAGCTATCTATCATATCTTCACACAGCACAACCCTTATAAGATTGCGAAGATACGCCAGGATAGATATGAACGTGCTATAGAATGGCTGAAAGGCGTAATGGGGGGAGACGTAACGATTGACGGTGCTCCATTGATGCCTGAAGATGAACTTAAAAATAATAGTCGTTGGCAGATACAAGCTGACGGCTTAAGACCAACATTGCTATGAACAGAAAGAAGAAAAATAGTCCTAATCAAGGCAAAATAATACAAGGTGGAATGCTCGTTCCACAAGGGATGAGACAGCCAGACATCGTGCTACAGATGCCTGAGATATTCATGTTTGACATGAATGCGTATATGCAATCTGTTAAGGCTGCAAAGGGAATAGACTTCTCCAATAGAGCACGTCTGTACGATATGTATGACAGTGCTTCTCTTGACCTTCATCTGTCTGGAGTCATTGCAAAACGTATGCGAGGTGTTACGAAGATTCCTATTGAGTTTAGAAGAAATGGTGTACCTGATGATGCAATCAACAATCAGATAAAATCACCCTGGTTCAAACAACTGAGGAAAGACCTTGTAATGTCAGAGTTCTGGGGCTTCACACTTGTACAGTTCTATCTCAATGATGAAGGTAATATCCGTTATGACCTTATCAATCGCAAGCACTATGACCCTATACATCGTAAGCTGCTCAAGTATCAAGGTTCAATGGATGGAGTGCCTATTGATGACTTCCCTGATATGCTTTTCGTTGGGAGCGAACGTGACCTTGGTATTTATGCAGAACTTCTGCCTGCTGTACTCTATAAGCGTGGTGATATGTCAGACTGGGCACAGTTCTGTAACATCTTTGGTATGCCAATTCGTGAGTACACTTACGATGCTGGAGACGAGGACGCACGCCGTCGTGTCATCGCTGATGCACGCCGACAGGGTGCGAACGCGGCATACATCCATCCAAAAGAAAGCGAGCTGAAACTTGTAGAGGCTGGTAATAAGACTGGTTCCAGCGACCTTTATAGAACTTTTGCTGAGTACTGGGACTCAAAGATGTCTATACGTGTGCTGGGAAACACGCTCACCACAGACGCTAAGTCAACTGGTACGCAGGCTCTCGGTTCTGTGCACAAGGAGGAAGAGGACGAGATGAACTCTGATGATCGTGATTTCATTCTTGATATTCTCAATTATGATATGCGACCTATTTTCGCCTCACTTGGCTTCAATGTGGAAGGTGGTGAATTTGTCTATGCGAAGAAAGACAAGATTAACCCAGCTCAGCAGATAGACATCGTTCAGAAGCTTTCCTCAATGGGTCTTCCGATTGATGACGACTACCTCTATGAAACTTTCTGCGTTGCTAAGCCTGATAACTACAAGCAGCTGAAGGAGGAGAAAGAGGCTACAAAAACTGCATTCAGAGAGCAACTTGATTTGCAGGGTAATGAGGATGACAAAAAGAAGCAAGACAAAAACACTGATAAAACAGCGTTCAAACAGCATTTGAAAAGTTTTTTCGGACTCGCCCCAGACAAAGGGGCAAACTGATGATTGATACGCTCTATTATGGTGAGCACTGCTCTTGCTCTGGTCATAGTCATTTCCACAACGAAAGCCCAGCTATCTCATTTAATATTGTGCAGGCTTTTCTACAGAGAATCCATAGCAAGCCTGAATTAGCTGAAGGCATTGATCCTGGATTATGGTCGGCTGTTGTTAAAGTTGTCAACGAGGCGACTGTGGAGGGACTTTCACAGAGTAATGCTACAAGTACACATGATGAGGAGTTTTATCGCGCCCTGCGCCATTCTAATGAGGTCTTTGCTGCGTTCAAAGTACATTCATTGGCTGGAGAGGTTGCAAAGAACCTGCTGGACAGTGACGGTAAGCTGAAGCCTTTCCGTCAATGGGTAGATGATGTAAAGGGAATCACCTCGCATCACGTCGGTGCGTGGCTTCGTACAGAGTATGACACTGCTGTTATCCGTGCGCACAACGCTGCAGACTGGCGTGACTTTGAACGTAACAAGGATATCTTGCCTAACTTGCGATGGATGCCAACAACATCACCAAGCCCTGAAGGGAGTCATCGTAACTATTGGACAGCAAAACTTACCCTGCCTATTGATGATCCTTTCTGGAACAATCATCACCCTGGCGACCGATGGAACTGCAAGTGCTCACTTGAAGCTACTGATGATCCTGTAAATCGTCCTGCAGATATGGATGCTCCTCTGCCACAAAAAGGACTTGAAAACAACCCTGGTAAAGATGGGCATATATTCAACGATACTCATCCGTATTTTCCTGATAAGTGTAGTCAATGTTCTTTATAAGCCTGGTGTTAGAGGGCGGATTACGACCCTCTTCATGAATAGGAAGAAGGATTGTTATAATTGTCCTTATGTAGATGCTGCCATTCCTAATGGATTCTATCAGGACAAAGAAATGAGAGAAAGGCTGCTGATAAGTAACACTGCTGACAAGCAAGACTTAAATGCGAACATTAAGGTTTCACGTTCTCTTCTCTCTTCATTCCCAAATATGAAGATTAGAATACGACCACATATATTGGAAGAAGATGTAAGTAATCCTGAACTTGAAATAAATGGATTGATTGCAGATAATAAGATGATACGAGGAGAACAAGGAATAACTTCTGCTTTCCAAAAGGCTATTAAGCAAGGGTGTTCCATTGTTGTTATCGATTTAGATGCGAGACTAAAACGACTTAACACATTTGAACTTTCTAAGTATCTGAACAGAAGAAAAGCAGACTTTGAACTGGGTATAATAAAGGAAACCTATGTTGTTTATAAAGGTAAGGCTGTAAAGGTTATACCTTACACACAGAATAGGGTGGAAATAGAAAACGTTCTAAAACAATTAGAGCCGTAAAATACGGCTCTATATGGTTGGACGGCTGCGGAGCTTGAAATTATCGCACTTATATGCAGACTCTCATCCTGATGCAAAAATAATGATTTATTCTGATACAACAAATATTTTCGACAAAAAAGTGAAGAAATGGATGCAAAAGAAATAGAAAGGCGTATCTCACGTGTCAAAGACGAGATACAAAAGGAGGTGACGGATAGACTTCCTCGAAAGGTTGGTGTCGTGGCTGCAAACCACTTCAAGCAGAACTTCCGAGATGGTGGCTTCACGGATGGAGGAGTTCACCAATGGAAACGTACGAAGCGACAGGACGGTAATACGACGGATGCAAAATACTCTCCTCTTACCTCTCGACGCAATCATCTTATGCGTTCAATACAGAGTGAGACATCACCAGGGCAAGTTACAATATCCAATCCTGTGCCTTACGCAGCTGTTCACAATGAAGGTGGTACCATCAATACGCATCCAACTATTACAAAGCGTATGCGGCGTATGGCATGGGCTAAGGTGTATGCACTATCAGGTGTGAAAGGTAAAGGGAAACTTCCAAAAGACTTACCTTCTGGAGCAAAGATGTGGAAGGCTCTCGCACTCACGAAAAAGACAAAGCTTAATATCACTGCACGCATTCCATGCCGTCAGTTCATTGGTGATAGCCGTGAGCTGACAGCAAAGATTAACAAGATGCTTGATGAGAGCTTAGAGAAAATTAAAGAACTTGTAAGTAGAACATAAATATGGAACAGACACTCTGCCAACTGATAGACTTTCTTAAAGAGAAAATGCCGTCGCTTTCAGTAATTGATGAAGACTACGGACAACTTGAAAATATAGAGGACGAGGATACTGATATGTATCCGCTAACGTTCCCTGCAGTACTCATAGAAGAGGCGCAGACAGAATGGAGCGATATTGGAATGCTTGCACAGAAAGGAACTTGTAGGCTTCGCATCCGTCTCATCATAGACTGCTATGATGATACTCACGCAACGAGTGGAACCACACAGGCTGTCAGAGAGCGTAATGAAATGCGACACCAGTTGCACCAGCTACTACAGGGAACCTGTCTTGGCACTGATGCTCCTTTGATACGCAAGTCTTCCAAGTTCTTTACTTGGAAGCACGGAATAAAAGTGTATGAGATGATGTACGAATGTACAGTGTCAGAAATGGTTAAGGAAACAAGGACGGTTCAGAAACCTTCTTTACGCATGAAGATGGGCGTGAAGGTGTAACACGAAAGCCTGTAAAGAGCGGTGCTTTCATCTGCTTGCCATCTACTGTTTCGCCACGTTTAATCATATCACGAATGATATGCAGCACACGGCTTTCAGACAGATAAAACTCTTCATTGGAAAGTATGCGGATAGTATCATCGAAACGGAGGCGTCGTTCCTCTGTCCAGTAGAAGTAACGCTCAAACAACCTTCTGTTGCGTGCTTCTATCAATTTACTATCTCTTCCTTTACTCATATCTGCAAAATTAACAAATAATCATCTTATTTGCAAGTCTTTACACCTTTTTATCTGCTTATTACAAATAAAAACCGCCCAAATGTGTGTTCGTACACACTAATGGGCGGTTTTATTCTTAAACAGGAGTTAGTTAATGATTTTTATCTTATAACCTACAGAAGCTTGGTTCTACACGTTCCCAAACATTGGTCTTTGGATTCTTCTGATGGAAGTAGTAGTTGATAGCGTTCTTCTGAACCACATTCGCCTCCTTGAAAAGTGTCATAATCTCTGAATACTCACTATCGAACTTATCCTCCAACTCATACAGCTTAGAGATGCTCTTGTAGTCGAGGTCGCCAGCCTTATTGCGTTCAAGCAGCGTCATTGCCATCTGATACATTGGATCGTCCGAACCTTTCTCGCTTTGCTTCATATAACGCTTGAGATAGTCGATTAGACGCTCTGCAGCAAGGTCTGCACGCTCGTCGAAGCCTTTCACCTTATTGCTTGAGATTTCAAGGCGAAAATCGCCGTCAGTAATCGTGTAGCTTCGCTGGTCGTTCTTGCGAACCTGACCATAATCACGCATCACACTTACAAAGCTCTCTACTTCACCCTGTAACCAGTCGTGGAAGCCACGCACGTCAGTCACGATACGTGTTAAGCGTTGCCACACATCGTGCATCATTTCAGCACGCAGCCCCTCATAGGTCTCACGGCGTTCAATGCGACTCTGCTTTTCTTCGTTCTGCAACTCAGCAAGTAGCTTTGCACGCTCTTCCTTGCTCAAATTCTTAATGTTTACCATATTATTCTGTTTTTTGTTTTCGGATGATCATTCTTATTTTTGTGTTCAAAGCATTGAGATCATCCGCTGTCAACGCTCTAAATGTTTTTCCTGCTATACGTGGGTCTTTACAAAAGGCATCCACACGGTTCCAGTCTGTTGTGTCTATTCCGTATATCTGCAGCTGATGTAGAACTCCGCTACGTGCCTTGCGTAGGATGTCATACTGCTTACGTCTTCGCTCGTCATAGCCCGTAATATCCTCCATCTGTCTACACATAGCATTATACTCTTTTGCTGACATCTGATGAAGGTGTACTGTTCTGTTTTGTGTAAACTGATAGACCAGCGTTTCCTTGTCAGCACCAGGCATCTTTTTTAGCAGGGTATAAAACCTTGCGTAGTTCCCGACTGCTCCCATAGCTTTTCCTCCTTCCAATCTTTATACGCTTTACGGCCAGAAGCTACAGCCTCTGTAAGATCATCGCTAAGGTCACTTTGACCGAACAATGGTATGCCGTGTACACATACATAGAGTTCGCCGTTGAACTCCATCACCTGCACGGCTTCACGTGCCTCTGCATCGAGCCGTGCCTGTCGTTTATTTTCTATACGATCAGCACGCTGTTCGTGCCATACTTGCAATCTGCGTTTGATTTTGTCTAAAAATGTAGTCATATCTTCTATTGCTTTTGAATATAATATATTTGAATAGTCTTTTTATTTCGTTTAATGTGTAACTCTGTCTGACCACCCTCTATCATAAGGTAGGACGTGATTCTACTTCTTACCGTTATGTCTCTACGATCATAGAGTTTATAGATAAACCAATCAACAAAGTCTTTCAACTCCCTCCATCCTTTCTCGCTGTTTTCTATTCCTCGCAAAGAGTAGCCTTGATTGATAGCTCTTTGCAGTTTTAACAGCCATTCAGGCTTATCGGTTGGTGTTATCGAATGTGATAGTAACCTTTCCATAGTTGTTTATTCTGAAGCCTTCCACTCAACTCTAATCACAGCATCAAGCTTACCACTGCCTCTACAGATTGGGCACTCTTTCTTATACCGCTCTTGCCAATCATCCTCCAGCCAGCGATATCCGTTCCCTTGACAGTAGGGACAAATGTGCCCTTGGCTCTCGACTTGGTCTGTCATCTTACCACCTAGACTCATCAATCCGGGACTAATCTCAATAAATCGTTTTTCCTTACTCATAGTTTTATTGTAACTCTAATTGAACATTAAAATGATACTCTCTGCACAGCCGTTTCACCTGTACTACATCGAATGGCTCTCTGTCAAAAGCGAAGAAGATTGTGCGTCCTCGTGTAAGTACTCTCACTCCTTTCTTCCGTAGCTTGTACAATAGGTTGTCTCGCTTGTTTGCCATAACCTTTACTCTTTTGTTTCACCCCAATATATATCTGCTCGCTCTTTCCATATCGTGTAATAGCCAAGGTTGCCAAAATAGCGTCCCTTACTGATTGCTCTGTAACCTTCCACCCATATCTTCAATGCTGCATCAAACATAACGCTCATTGCCGTGCGACCGGAAGGCTTATTGCCGTCTGCCTGACTGATAAAAATGAGCAGCTTATCACGATGGCGAGTCTTAAACTCCTGATACTCCTTAAAGCTCATCTGTGTGTACTGAAAACTATCAATGACCACTATGTCTGGGCTTTTGCGTTTCTTAAGACGTGCATCAAGATCTTCCAGACTTTCGCTAATAAGGATAAACCTCCGTGCAACGTCTTGCATACCTGCTTTCATAATTGCATTCTTCATTGTCAGAGAGAAACCTTCCTCTAAGGAGTTATAAGCAACCCTTCCATACTTGGCTAATTCTTTGCAGAGTTTCATTGTAAAACTGGTCTTACCGCTTCCACTTCGTCCCCAAATGAACCATACACCTCCTCTCTCTGGTGCTCCGAAGGCATCTGCCCATTCTCCTTCAAATGGATAGGTTTCTTTCTTCATACGTAGCATATCGGTTACTGACATTGCTCTATTCATTATTTTGAGGTTTGAACGTTATTTGAATGGTGTTTTACCGCTGTTTGAGCAGCCATAAGCTTCACTCTATGAATACTCTTCTTTACACGTCGTAGGTCGAACTCATATTCTTCAGAGTCTTTCACTACTTCCGATATGCGTGCTTTATCTGTTACGCCATTTGCCATACAAACCGCATAGACATCGTGAGCACCGGTCCTCTCCAGCTCGAAGAACTTGCGACCGATACGTGAATGAATCTCGTTGTATCCACACTTGTTGTAACGCAGTCCCATTGTCATACGTCGCTTGATATAGCTTGTAGAGAAGAAGACGATACCACACTTATCCTCCAGACGATTATACAAGTCGATGAAGTAATGAAATACACGCTCTGGCAACTTGTCTGCCTCGTCAAAAAGAAGCAGCGGTGCCTTCATTTGAATAAGATCATCAATGATGCGGTCGAGCAGCTCTCTGATGCTGTAACCTTCTGTCTTCTGACCGATACGGCGTGCAATCTCACGAATGAAGTCGCTTTTCTTCATATCTTCTGAACAGAGAATATAAAACACCTCGCCATGCTCACTTGCATATAGCTTAGCTGTGGTTGTCTTTCCACATCCTGCTTCACCAACTACCCACGTAACATTCTTGACTGTCTGAGCATCGTTCATAGCGAACACCATTTCCTGATAGGCTTTTGTTTCCACCACCTGCCAGTCTGTTCCTGCCGTGGTTCCTAACTGCGATGCAAGGTTGCGCCACATATCGTCGCTAATGTTTTCCCACTTGCCCTGCAGAATGCTGCTCACAGTTGCGCTACTTGTTCCTGTGAGGCTCTGTGCTGCCTTGTTCTGACTTGGATACTTGCTGACGTATTGTCTCAAGCTCTCCTGTATCTGTCCTTTTTCGTTCTTTGTTAGTTTCATATCGTTGTTCTTTTTATTAATTGTTCTTGGTTCAGTGAGGCATTGCCTCGCTGCTTATAATTACCTTATCACTTTCAGTGCATAAGTGACCCACTTTTGATGCATAAATGACCCACTTTTGATGTGTAAGTGAATGACTTATCATCGGTTTTATTTTGTCCCTGTCAGTGAGGCATTGCCTCGCTGCTTATAATTTCCCAGCTACCGAAGCCATATCAACTACTGCAGTCTCAACCTCCGCCCAGTCTTCAAGACTTACTTGCTTCGTCTTTCGTCCTATCTTATACTCTTCTGGAGACTTGCTATAGATGCCAGTACGACGTTCAATCTGTCTGCGTTCAGCTGCTGTCATGCCTTTTGGCTTCGGACTGCGTAAGCCGTGTTGTTCTGGCATTACGCCGTGAGCCTTTTCAATCTCACGTCCAGCAACTGTTCGCTCAATGCGGTCAGTGGTATTGGCTGCCTGTTCCTGTCTGATGAATACTGCTTCGCCTTCTGTCTGCTCTTGTATCGCACGATGTATCACAACGTAAGGTTCTGCTACTCGTTCAAATCGCAGACTGCCGTCAGCTTCCTTCTTATAGAGGCGGATACTTCCGAAGTCGTAAGGATCATACTTGACAACGAACCGCTCGTAAGTGTGCTGCCTGCGCCACTCGTGATCTGGTACGCCCGGCTGGCTCATCACCTCGTATTGTCGCTTCTCCTTCTTAATGGTTACACTGATACCCTGGTCGGTGAAGGTACTCATACGCTTAGCCGTTACCCAGAACATATCCACCATATCGTGTGCAGTAACCTGCTGTGTTTCCTCATTCACGCTGCTGTAGTAGGCTTCCTGACGACTCTTTCCGTATGCAGGGTGCGCCATTTCGTTCCACTCCTTTGTAGCCTTTGCGTAAGCATCCTTCAACTCTTCAAGCGTATAGAGTGAGTCTTTATTCTCCTCAATAAATTCAAGGTTCGGACGGCTCGACATCTTCTTTGCCGTAATGTTCTGACCTGTGAAACGCCAATCCTTATGCAGCACTTGTTGTTGGAACCGACCGAACACCGCCTCGATAGTCTTCGACTCACCATTATATGGCTGTGTCGTTCTATGCACGTGGCAAAGCTTCTTAAATAGACCGTCGGCATCCAGTTTCTTATGTCCGCCTTGGTTGTCGTGCACAATCTCGTAAGGCTTGTGCTTGCTTGTCTGAATAGCCATACGGTAAGCGAGATATTGCGCTTCGTAGTCCTCGCTGTCGCTGATGTGCCAACCAAGCATCACCTCACTCATCGCATCAATGACGACATAGACCTGTGTGGTGCGCACCTTGCCGTTCTCGTCTTGATAGTAGAGGTTCAGCTTCGTTCCGTCACCATACCACAGCGCATCACGCTTCGTTGGCAGTGCCGTGCGATGCTTGCGTCCGAACTTCTGTCGTGCTGCCTGCTCACCATGCACAGCATCGTACCATAGTGGCATTATCGCAGCACTGTTCAGCCATCGTTTCATACCGCTAAGGCTTTTCAGTGGCTTCCAGCCGTTTGCTTCCGCCTGTCTGTTTGCCTCGTCAAAGAGCTGCGCATCGGTGTAGACTGGAACCCTGCAACGTTTCAGTGCGATGAGTAGCTGTCCGAACTCGTCTGTTATCTTCTGTGTGTTCTTATTTCCAACCTTACCGCTGATAAGGCTCTTGTAGCCATCTGCCTTGAAAGCCTTAATCTTTGCTTTCAGTCGTGCTTCATTTTGTGGAAGGGTATGCTGGTACTCTTTGCGCATAGTTTCAGAACTCTGATAGATTACCTCCCAAGCTCCTGCAGTGCTGCCGTTCAAACTCTGACGAATTGCTCTACGCTGTGCCATCATCTTCAACAGCTCTTTCAGAACACTCGCATTAATGGTGTACTCTTCAATGAGCTTCTCTGTAAGATGTTCCTGCTTGCCGTTCTTCTCGTAGGTGAAGTTTTCAAAGAACTCACGTGCCTCGCTGTCAAGCCGTATGCGGTCACGCATCATTGCTTCCTTCATTCGTTGCTCTGGGTCACCGTATCGTTCCATATACCGAGCCTTGTATTTCTGAGGAATGGAACTCCATGCGTAGAGTGCCTGACCGCCCTCGCCACCTCCACGGTGTACGCTGACGATATTCCCACGGCTCATGTTCTGACGTAATGTTGCAGCTTAATCACTGCATCACTACCTCCAGTCAGTTCCGCGTAGGTTACGCACAATATCTTGTTGAAGTATTCCATCCCAAATATAGTTATAAGCTCATAGCCATCAATTCAACCTCACTCTGCAACTTCATGAAGGCAGGTATGTTCAGATCTTGCTCTCGACGTGTCACAACTCCATCAACAAAGACACTCACACTGCCATCCTTGCGGTCGACAACCAACTTCACACGCTCACCGAAGGTCTGTGTCATTGTCTGTTCTGCTTCCTCGTGAGTCGTTTCAACATCAGCCTGCTTCCAATTAGGAGTTCCATCCAGCTGTGTTAGTGCTGTGAAGCGAATCTTCCTTGCAAGCTCGCTGTCACTTTTGAAGTTCAGAGCCTTCCATACCATCATGGTCGAACAATCAAATACCTTACGAAGGTGCGCCTTGTTCTTTTCACTTACATAAATCTTCTTCTCCATATCATTTATATATCTAATATTTGCAAATCACGTCCCTTTTTTTGTATCTTTTGGACGTTGTTTATATCTTAAACACGTTGCAAAGATAGTGATAATTTTCAACCATCCAAACTTTTTGGGTGATAATTTTCATTTTATGTGTAAAATTTTATCAAGAATAGAGGAATTATCCAAGCATGAGGGGATAACTATCGGTGCTTTGGAGAAGAAAATAGGTGCCAGTAAAGGGGTCTTATCACGTGCTATAGCTAAGGGTACAGACATACAAGCTAAATGGATAGAATCTCTTGTTGAAAATTATCCCCAATACTCTACAGAATGGCTCTTAACAGGCAAGGGAGGCATGCTCAAAACAGCATTGCAAGAAGCTATAGCGGTAGAACCAGTCCGCTCAGAATCCCCTAATAAAGGCGCACCTTACTATGATGTGGATTTCCTCGGAGGCTTCGACCTCACATTTAACGATCAGACTATCAACCCTGAATACAACATTGACTTCAAACCGTTCAATAAGCAGGGAGTTAGCTGGGTGAATATCACAGGGCATTCTATGGAGCCCAGGATTAATCACGGAGATATCATTGCAATTAAGGAATGTAGACTTGAGGATGTGCAATATGGTGAGATTTATGCTGTCGTACTTGACACCATACGTACCGTTAAGATACTTCGTAAATCCAATAATCCAGATAGGATGCGCTATGTACCTATCAACGAGGAAAATTACGACGAGCAAGAGTACGACAATTCACGTATCCTCCGTATCTTCGAGGTGCTTGGTAACGTAAGTAGATTCATTTAAAAAATAATATATGTTTGACCCAGAGAAGACCGAACTTGATGAGTTCTTGAAGAATATACCAGAGCACGACGTAATGCTGTGTTCTTTATTGAGAACTATTGGAACAAGCTACATCCTGATAATCCCATCATACTTACAGATGATGAGAAACAACAGCTTTATAAAAGATTTAGAATGGCTCCGTTAGTTCATGATATCGTAGCCTATACAAAACGCTTGGAAGAACTGCGAGCAAAAGGCTACAAAGATTGGGAGATTGACGCATAACTATATTCAATTATAATACGTCTAATAACTTAAGTTTATATTATATGAAAGAGAAAAAGAAATGGAGTGAGAGGACTCCACAAGAAAAGAAAAAGGCAAAGCTTAATCTTACTATATTAGCGGTAATTGGCTTAATCGTAGTATCAGTATTAATTGCAGGTGCATTTAGCGACTCGCCAGAACCACAAGAGAAGAAAGAACCTGTGGCTGTTGTTCACAATGATGTATTAGATGCTTCAGTACGCCAGGTAAAACAGTTCTTAAAAAAGAATCTGAATGATCCTGAAAGCTATGATGGTGTTGAATGGAGTCCAGTATCACAGAACCCACACACCAAATGGTTCATAGTACGTCATAAGTACCGTGCAAAGAATCAATATGGTGCAACACAGATCTACAACCAAATCTTTACACTTGACAGCCTGGGCACAGTTATAAGCATTTCTGATGTTGAATAATACACAAAAGAAACAAAAGCATTGTTGTATTTTCTCTTACTGAGCTTATCAAAGTAGCTTATTCTTATCTATAGTAACCGATATTAAGAACAATATAAACAACAATAAAACACCTTAAAAATGACAAAGACCGTTAAACTCAGAGCCTTTAAATTTGATAATCCTGACATTAAACGTAGCCATAGTGATGCGCAGCAAAAGCTTGCTGAAAAACTGCAAAACACTCTTATAAAAGACCGTGGCATGTTAATCAACGAGGGAGACCCCCTGGAAGAGACCGACTACATTGCACATTTTCATACTACTCCTAATGGTGTGCTTATAGGAGCGGTAGTGCGTACAACCATTGCAGAAAACACTCCAAACATGACGGATGATATGCTCAACAAGCCAAATATTGTTATTGCAGATTTACAGATGGCAAATGGTAAGAACTTACTCGTAAAATACCTATACTACTTTGCTATCTCTGAAGATTATCTTGTAACGAACCTTAGAGGCTCTCAAAAGATTACATCATTTCAAACATACCTTAATTGGCTACTGCAGAATGAAATAGCAGATGAACCATATTGTATATTACCTATTATCAAGAAACAGGAGATTCTAAATTATAATAAGGTAAAGGGGATTCAGTTTCAAGCTCCACGACCACAAAAGAAGGTAAATGATCAGGAAAGCACTATTATCAAAAAAATTCCGAAACATAAAAAAACAACTTCTAAGTTCTGAACTGTTTAATGATGTGAAAGATATAGATGATATTATCAACAATGATGCTATTACTATAGATATTTTGCTTAAATTTGCAAAGAGTCCGGAAACGAAGGAAGACTACGAGACCCAGATTGGTAATATCATCAACAACATTGTGGACACCAGCACCGTTTCTCTAAACACTAAGGAAGGACAAGTAAAACTCGGAGACGTAGAATACGTTGAGACATTTGAGATAGAAACCACAGGAACAGGTCTTTTAAGTGAGCCGCAGTTATACGGACAGATGGAAAAAGTAATCAATAAACTCAAAAAACAAAAATGAAAATATTTTGGAGTAGTATATTGGCAATCATTTTAGCTGGTGCGATTTCTTATTTCGTACCAGTTTTTACCGTGAACAATACTACTCTTAACACATTGTACACTGTAGCTGGTATCATGTTCTCCATTGGTATGAGTCTATCTGTCACTTCTAACACTTCTGGTGTAAGAAATAAGACCATACGTAACCGTATTAGAAAGAATATGAAGCAGGTAAGAAACTTTTTTTATCTATCATTTCTTGTTAACCTCATTATTTTATATAATCTACTTATATAAAGAAACTATCAACATAAAAGCTTTTACATATAAAAATCGATGTTCTTGCTCTTGTGATAATCATAATGTCTATCATCTACTATATTGTAAACTTCATTGCCATCCAGAGACTCAACGAACAGATAGAAGAAGCTATCAACGAGCAATAGTTCGTTGTGTGAAAGCGCTGCACGCACACTTTTTAATGATTTTACACCACAAATATAAGCGAAATCCGCAATAAATCAGGCATTTCAGGAAGTTTTTTAATTTTATCTCATTGTACTATACCCCTCCTTATACGGAATAAGTGGGGGGGGTAAATGATTAAAAATAGGGTCTATCCGCTTTTTTTCGTCTTTATTAGGGGGGTGAATGTAGTCAAAAACATATAAAAAGTGTCACCCCTAATGTCACCCCTCTTTACACATTTCGTTTTACACTGTCACTCCAATCGTCACCCCTAATGTCACTCCAAAGCCGTTTTTTACCTTAAAAACACGCCTTTACAACCCCATAAAATAAAGAAAACGGCTTTCAACCGTTCAAAGACGTATTGAAAGCCGTTCAACTATCGTTCAATCAGTGTTTTAGCTGTTCAGATATACCCTTTTTTGTCACTTTAGAGCGTATAAGCTCGCCAGCCCTGATACAAGCCTTTTTGTTGAGAACAACCCCTCCCTTACTCAATCCTACACGCTCCAGCGAACTTTGCTTAATCCCTATCTCCTCAGCCGTCAAAACGCTGTAAATCGCAGGAATTGAGCCAAAGTAATAATTCTTCCTCCCTTTCATCAATTGTACGTGTATTACCTTTGTCATAGTTATATCCTTTTGTTTGCAAATATACAAAATAGTTGTTATATACGATATTTTAAGTATGTAATATTTTATTAAATGCGTAAAATAAAAGGTAAGCCGTAAATAGCCTACCTCATCAATTTATACATAAAACACCCTGTCAAAGCTATTTGCTTCGCCTTTGCCACCGTAAATACTCCTTACACTATTAAGTACACATATTCAGACTTAGAACGTCCCAAATCGCCCCATTTAGTCTCCTATGTAACATTATTCTCTCAAACACCGTTCAAACGCTCATCGAATGTAACGCAAATGTAACACGCTTGTAACATTTCGTTTTACGCTCCGTTTATCCTCTAATATTCGGTAACTATCTGATATACAAACAATATAATCACGTCAACCCAACTATTGTATTTACACATTTCGTTTTACCCCCCTTATAAAGACAAATTGATTTATGCTTTTATAAGAATAAAAAGAGCCGCTGCCTCGTGATGAAGTAGCGGCTTTTCCGTTATGATGAGAGGATTAATTCTCCTTCTTTAATGTTACTTCTCAATAGCAGCTACGCCTGGAAGAACCTTACCTTCAATGGCTTCGAGCATTGCACCACCACCAGTTGAAACGTAAGAAACCTTGTCAGCAAGACCGAACTTATTGACAGCAGCAACAGAGTCACCACCACCAACGAGTGAGTAAGCACCATTCTCCTGTGTAGCCTGTGCTACAGCCTTAGCGATTTCGCCAGTACCCTTTGCGAAGTTCTCGAACTCGAAGACACCAACAGGACCATTCCAAAGGATTGTTTAGAGTCCATGATAATCTTCTTCCATGCTTCGATGCTCTCTTCAGATGCGTCCATACCTTCCCATTCATCAGGAATCTGATCGATTGGGAATACTTTACGCTCTGTATCGTTTGAGAAATCCTTACCACAAACAGTAGCAACAGACAGTGAAAGGTTTACACCCTTCTCCTTAGCAGCAGCAATTACGTTCAATGCCTCAGGCATCAAGTCATCCTCATGGAGTGACTTACCGATCTTACCACCCTGTGCTTTGATGAAAGTATAGCCCATACCACCACCGATGATGAGGTTATCAACCTTGTCAAGGAGGTTCTTAATAACACCAAGCTTTGAACTAACCTTTGATCCACCGATGATAGCTGTGAATGGATGTTTAGCATTCTTCAGCACATTCTCAATGGCTGTAACTTCCTTTTCCATAAGATAACCGAGCATCTTGTGGTCTGCATCGAAGTAATCAGCTATCACTGCAGTAGAAGCATGCTTACGGTGTGCAGTACCGAAAGCGTCATTTACATATACATCAGCGTATGAAGCGAGCTTCTTAGCGAACTCTTTCTGACGCTCTTTCATCTCCTTCTTTGCAGCATCATACTCTGGTGTGCCCTTCTCAACACCAACTGGCTTACCCTCTTCCTCAGGATAATAGCGAAGATTCTCAAGCAAAAGAGCCTCTCCACCCTTCAAGGCTGCAGCCTCAGCTTCAGCATTTCCTGCGTCTTTAGCAAACTTTACGTCAACGCCAAGAGCCTTGCTTACGTTCTTAACAATCTGGCTGAGTGAAAGCTCTGGCTTCACTTTACCCTTTGGTTTGCCCATGTGACTCATCATAATGAGCGCACCACCGTCAGCAAGAATCTTCTTAAGAGTTGGCAATGCACCACGGATACGGGTATCATCGGTTACGTTACCATTCTCATCCAATGGCACATTGAAGTCTACGCGGACGATAGCCTTGTGTCCAGCGAAGTTGAAATCGTTAATTTTTCATGTCTTGTTTATTATTTATTATGTAATAATTATCTTACCGCAAAAAAATACTAATTTTTAGCGGATTAGGGAAGTGTTATACTGTCTTTTTTGTAATTTTGTACTAAAATAGGCTACACTTGACAAGGTGACGCCTGGTCTTCTTTGTTATCGGGTGTAGTGTTAGGAATTTTAATAGGATTGAAATGAAGGATTCAGTTATTATCGTTAGTGGTGGACTCGACTCCATAACGTTGCTTTATGATAAGGCTTCAACGATAGCCTTAGCTATCTCTTTTGATTACGGACAGAACCATGGAGCAAAGGAATTGCCCTTTGCTGAGTATCATTGTCATAAGTTGGGCATCCCACATATCACCATTCCGCTCTCTTTTATGCATCAATATTTCAAGAGTTCGTTGCTGGATGGTGCTGCAGCAATACCTGAAGGACATTACGAAGAGGAGAATATGAAGTCGACGGTGGTACCTTTCCGAAACGGAATCATGCTGGCAATAGCAACGGGAATAGCGGAGAGTCATGAGCTGAAGAGGGTGTATATTGCTAATCATGGTGGTGATCACGTTATTTATCCAGACTGTCGACCGGAGTTTATCAGTGCTATGAATGGTGCAACAGAGGCTGGTACGTTTGTCAATGTACGGGTTGAAGCTCCTTATACGAATATCACAAAGGCTGATATTGTGCGTCGTGGCGCTGCTTTAGGGATTGATTATAGCAAGACATGGAGCTGCTATAAGGGCTCTGATGTCCATTGTGGCAAGTGCGGAACATGTGTGGAACGTAAGGAGGCATTTGCTGACGCGGGTGTCAATGACCCTACTGTCTATGAGGAGTAACACGGTGTTGGATGGTGGAAGCATGTGCTTTCTCTTCTGAAATGTAAAACTTGAATGAGTGAAAATACGATCAAGCTGCAGTGAATCTACTGCAGCTTGATTTGTTTTGGATCGTATAAGAGTAGGTATAACAGTCTGATCAGCTTTCTGTTCTGATGCTATAAAAGCCAGCGTATATACCTGATTTAATTTGTTTTTGTCCATATTCTTGCCTCTTATGAATAGATTTCGAATGGTATTTAAGCATGTGTTGAAGCAAGGTAGTGGGTATTAACGCCTGTTTAAAGTGTATTCCTTTCTGCGTTTATATGTGGTCTTTTGTTCTGGTTCATACCGTTTTGTGTCTTCTTTATGCCCTTGTTTTGTCTTTATAAGGCGTGTGTGTATGCAGATTATCTAAGTGTGATAAAGTATTATCAGACTTAGATAATTAATTATCACGCTTAGATAATACTTTATCACACTTAGATAATATGGTTATACACGCACAAAAGCAACATGAAGTACTGAAGAAAGCAAAAGAAAAGCAGAGAAAACGATATGTAATACACATACATCTCGTTTTCTCTGCTTATGTTTTTAGATAGTTGACGATGGAGTCGCTACCTTTTTAATAGGGTATGTTTTTAGAAATCGATAGTAACCCTACCGTTGATCTGTCTGCCTGTAAGATAGTTAGGAACGGCGTATTGTTGCCCTGCAATGTCGGTCACCCAGTAATATGAATTGACGTTATTGATTCCGAAAAGGTTCAGACAATCAATGCCCAACCATATGTTTTTGAAGATTATGCTACGGCTTCCGTCACTGTTATCCAGCAGTCTGTAGCTCATACCTATGTCTGCTCTCTTGTATGCTGGAGCACGGAATGGGTTTGCTTCCAGTTCCTTGTGCGGTGCAGAGAATGGTAATCCGTCGGCATATGCAAGCTTCAGTGACATCCGCCAACGTGTTGTTCCTGGGAAATAGTCGGTGAAGTAGAGGTTCAACGCATATCGTTGGTCGGTTGGAAGAGGGATAGTCTTGCCGTTCAACTTCATCCTTGTGTTCATGAAACTTAATGTTAGCCATGAGTCAGCACCAGGAACAAACTCTCCGAAGAGCTTCAAATCGAGTCCGGCAGCATGGCCTGTAGCATTCTGATCGCCGTAATAAGTGACCTTCACATTGTCCACTGAATAAGGGATAAGGCGTGACATGGCTTTGTAATAAGCCTCGGCTGTGAACTTAAATGGTCGTCCGAGCATCTGGAAACGGTATGACATAGAAGCTATGGCATGGATAGAACGCTGTGCCTTTATCTTCTGATTGAGTGTAGCATAGGTGATTCCGTTTATCAAAGAGGTGTCTCTTAACTCCTTATAGAACGGAGCTTGATAGTAAAGACCACCCGCAATGCGGAAGCTAAGGTTACGGTTCCATCCTGGAGTGATGGTCAGTGCTGCACGTGGAGACACCAGACTCTCGCCGTTAAAGCTCCAATGTGAGAAGCGAACACCGTAGTTCAGTGTGAAGAGAGTGGGTATAGAATCACGTGTCTGGAAGTTCCATGTATCCTGAAGATACGTCTCGAAGCGTTTTGCATTCAGTTCGTTACGTGCACGAAGGGCGTAGATCATTTTCAGATCCTTCCCCGTATGTGGTATGTTATAGCCTGCTGAATCACGGTATTCGTACTCTGCCGAGTTCTCTGTAATCTTCTCCAACTTATACGTCAGCGCACCTTCAATCTTGTGTTTGCCTGCTCTGTGCTGCATCATGAGCTTCAAGCTCTTCACGTTTGCATTGAGATAGTCTCGTGAATGTTGCATATATGTTCCCACACCAAGGTTCTCTGATGTCTCAGTCTGTGTGAGCCAATATTGTCCTTGTATGTCATATCGCTCCTGTTCACGGGTTGTGAACGCTGAAGCAAGCAGTGAAATGTCAGTTCGGGGAGTAAGATGTCGGGTGATAGCAAGCGATCCGAAGAAGGTTCGGAAGAGGTCTTTCTCCTGTCCATCGAAGTAAACCTTGAACTTCTTTACGTTCTGTAACGTACCGAAGTTGGTCTCTCTGTCCTCTGGTTTGAAGTTATAATGATTGTCAGAGATATTTCCAATGAAGTCAATCTGCCATCGTTTGTTCGGCTGCCATGATAAATAGGTCTGGTAATCAAGGAACGATGGGCGGTATTCTCCTTCTGTTTGGAGTGATCCAAGGAGGTAACGATTGGTCTTATAGCGTACACCATTGGTCCAAGTAAACTTCTTTGTAGCCAGTCCAAGGTAAGCACTGGCACCTAAAAGGGAGGCAGAAACGGATGCTTCTGTCTTCTTCGGACGTTTGTAAGTGATGTCCAAAGCAGAGCTCATCTTGTCCCCATACTTTGCTTCGAAGCCTCCTGTGGAGAATCCGATGCCGTCAACCATGTCAGGATTGATGACTGATAAGCCTTCTTGTTGTCCACTTCTGACGAGGAAAGGACGGAAAACTTCAACGTTATTGATGTATACGGAGTTCTCATCGAAGGTTCCTCCGCGAACATTATACTGTGATGAAAGCTCCGAATGGGTGGAAACGCCGGCTTGAGTCTGTACTAATTCTTCAACAGCATTACCTGTTGCCGATGGACCTTGCTTCGTTTTCTTCACGTCAAGTTCCTCTGTCGTACCGTGTTGCTTGGCTTTTCCCTCAACAACTACCTCTTGTAACTGACTGTCATCAGAGAGTTGTATGAGCAAAGTCTGCTTCCCTTTTGGCCAATGAAGTACCCTGTCTTGGTCTTATATCCAACCATTGAGAAGCGAATCTTAACAGAGTCTTCACTCTGTAGCTGCATACTGAATTCTCCTTTGAGGTTGGTCATGGAGAGTTTTCCTTGTGAAACGACCATTACAGACGCCAGTTCAATGGGGTTACCGTCCTTGTCTGCTACCTTTCCTTGTAGTGTGAATGATTGTCCAAAGGCTATCTGACTGCTCACAAAGCACAGCAGCAGGAGTATATATCTGGGGAAATTCTTGCTTATCATGTACTTATAACGTTGCACTTATAGATATTATTGTGATATGAACACAGAAAGTAACACATTCGTTTTCTTGCTGGAAAATGATGGTTAGGGGCTCTTTGAATGGCTTGATAAAATACTTACAGAATGCAATCTGTCTACATGTCTGTTTCTCGGGGAAATATTCTATTTTTCGATTTGTAATGTTCAGATAATCAATAGGTTATAGAGGGCAAAGTAAAAGGGCGTCTTTTGCATAGTAAAAGACGCCCTTTTGCATGGTAAAAGATGCCCTTTTGAAGTGCAAAAGGGCACCTTTTAGAATGTGAAAGACGCCCTTCTGCTTTTGATACCATGAATAAGTTTTACATAATCTGTGTTCTACTTCAATTTAAGCATTACTTATTGACTGTTGGTTCTGTCTATAATTATCATCTTACGCTTGGTTTTTCATGTCATTGTTTCCCATCTGTGGGTGTCGCTCTTCCCATCTGTTGCACTACAGTTTCTCTTCTATTGGATATCAATCTCCTCATCTACGGTGTTACAGTTTCCCATCTATAACATAGCTGTTTTCCATCAATTGGATATCTATCTCTTCATTTGTCGCGTTATAGTTTTCTATCTATTGAATCACAGTTTTCTATCTGTAGCATAGCAGTTTCTCATCTGTAACATCGAGGTTTTCTATCTATTGAATCACAGTTTCTTTATCAGTAGAGTTGTTATTGGATAGCAGGAGGGTAGTAGTTTCCGCTTATGTGTATGCTTGTAGTAGTCAAGTTAGGTTTTAAACGTCGCCCTTATAAACGCATAAATCCCGGTCTCTGTGCAGAGAACCGGGACTATGTTGTTTGTTTGGAATAGTTTTTTTTGTTGTTCGCTTAAGCTTCAGGCTTTACAGTCTTCGCAGCGTAAACCTCCTCAGAAAGTACAGAGACAGTGCTCTTGTTGAACTTTCCTTTGTGGAAGTAGACAACTCCGTCTGCAAGAGCATACAAAGTGTCATCTTTACCCTGTGCAACATTCTCGCCTGGGAAGTGCTTATTGCCGCGCTGACGTACTATAATGTTGCCCGCAGCAATCTTCTGGCCACCCCAGATCTTAACACCTAAACGCTTTGAAGCTGATTCACGGCCGTTCTTAGAACTACCTACACCTTTTTTATGTGCCATTCTTGAGTCCTCCTTTTTAAGCGTTAATTGATTTAATTTCTACCTGAGTGAAGTGTGTACGATGACCATTCTTCTTTCTGTAGTCCTTGCGACGCTTCATCTTAAACACGATAACTTTGTCGCCTTTTACCAAAGGAGCTACTACCTCAGCTACTACTTTCGCACCATTAACAGTTGGTGCACCTACTGTGACAGCACCGTTGTTATCTACCAACAGCACCTTGTCAAACTCAACAGTCTTGCCTTCTTCCGCATCTTTGATGTGGTTTACGAAAGAGCTTCTTGCCCTCCTCAGCCTTGAACTGCTGACCGTTAATTTCTACAATTGCGTACATTTTATTATTGTAAACGGGTTTTTACCGTCAGGCGGCTGAGCATCTTTCCAGCACTTGTTCTGAGCCTAAGACGGCATAATCGGCTGCAAAGTTAATAAAAAATAATGTTATGGTACTTAATAGATATATTGTTTTTGTGTGTTATTAACAATAATTAGTGTATTATTGTCTGCTTTTTGGTCGTTAAAGGGTGTGATTTTATCATATAAATAAGTATTTATATAAATGTATTTTTCATATTTATTCATGTGTTTTTTTCCTTGTATTTTCATCAAATGTTGTCTGTTTATCAGGGGACAAAACACCATAAGAATGAGATAAAAATAAGCAGATGATGGTTGTGTTTTGCAGGCTTATTGGTATTCAAAAACATCTAAAAAAAGGAAGTTAGATAAGCAGATGATGGTTGTGTTTTTGTTGGTCTATTGGTATTCAAAACATATTTAAAACGAAGTTGGATAGGCTGTTAATGGTTGTGTGTTGTTGACTTGTTGACATTCGAAACATATAAAAAACGAAGTTGGATAAGCAGATGATGGTTGTGTTTTGCTGGTCTATTGGTCTTTAAAACATATAAAATTGGTCTTTAAAACATATAAAAGAGGAATAGGATAAACAACATTAGAATGGTGTGTTGTCTGTTCATTGGCATTAAAAACACCATTTGGGTCAATACAGAAATGGTGCTAAAGCTGCGTATTATACAAACAAATGCCCTGTACATTCCACAATAATGACATCAGAAACGAATGCCGGGAAGGGCTTCCTCATAATCCTTTCCTGTTGAAAGAGGAGCCAATACTTCTTCAGAAGGCCTTACATCATTATGCTGTTACTGCCGTATATTATGGTAAAAGTGCAGGGCACAGACAGTTATCTCATCCGAAGACGAAGGTCTGATTTACTGAAATGCGACATGACATAGTATCAGATGTCTATCTATGTAGCACTTCAAACGGATGATCGGTCGCAATATCAATCTGGCGTTCATCGTCTTGATAGATGTTATCCAGGTCGAATTCATGTTCATTGTGCATCTTTGCTTTGCGTTTCGTCATAGAGTTCTCCTTTCTTTTCCCTATGTTTCAAGGGCTAAATGATTAGGTTTGAGTATATGGAATAGCAGATTTCCCCCTGTTATCTCCTGTACAAAGATAATGAAAATGTTGTGAGTTGGTTGTCAATTAATGCGAAATCTTTTTGACAACTTACCTCTTTCTTTCTATAAAATACCCCCTTTACTCCTCTACAAAGCATTGAATTATTTGTTTCTTAAGGTAGGAAATGATATCTTTGTACCAACAAAAGAACAATGTTAATAGGCATGACAAAGGATAAAAAGCAAAGAAATAACGAGGAAATGAAGTGGAAAACGCTTTCTTCCAAGCAACTTATTGACCGTCCATGGATGCGAGTCAGATGTGATAAGGTACAGTTGCCAGACGGCAGAGTACATGAAGAATATTACGTTCTGTCATATCCTTCATGGGTAAATGTCATTGCAGAGACCGAAGAAGGGGATATCATCTTAGAGAGACAGTACCGACATGGACTGGACATAGTGTCTACAGAGATCTGTGCTGGTGTGATGGAAGAAGGTGAAACACCCTTAGAGGCAGCGCAACGTGAGCTTGAAGAGGAGACAGGTTACACTGGTGGAGAGTGGAAAGAGATAATGACTGTAGCTCCAAACCCTGGTGTTATGGACAATCTTTGCCATTGTTTCTATGCCAAAGGGGTGAAGAAAAACAGTGAACAGCATCTGGATGATACGGAAGACATTGATGTTTTCTTATGTCCAAAGCAGGAAGTTAAGCAGATGTTGATACGTGGTGAGTTCCTCCAAGCACTGATGGTTGCACCGCTTTGGAAGTTCTTTTCAACCGAGGTTTGATTCGTTTTATAAATCAGATAAGGAGTTATTCCTTTAAAAATGAGCTTATGATAACAAAAGATAGTATAGAGTCGGCTTACTGTTTCTTCCATCAGAAGTATCAGGTTTATGCCTATTCAAACAGTGAACGACAAAAGGATGACATTGAATATGCTATCAGTTCGTATGTTGATGAGATGAGTCCTGAGCTTTATAAGCGGTTAGCCAATGGGCGAGAGGAGTTCCTTCTCACGCATAACAGGTTTGCTGAAGACATGAAAGAGGCGATAAAAACACTATCCGAGTTGTCTCTTTAGTCTTCTCATGAGCCATAAATAAGCTGGAATAAGGAACAGATCAGCCATTACCCAGGCTACAGGATCGGCATAACAAACGCCCGTCCATGCCAGTGCAGGTACCAACCAGATACTCACACCACAACGTGCTATCATCTCCATGACGCCACTCATCATGCTTAAGTTACTGTATCCAAGGCCTTGAATACTGTATCTGAGGATAACAAGAACGCCCAAAGAAGGATAGAACCAGTTGCAAATACGCATCAATCGTGCTGCATTGTTGATTACTTCCAGCTCATTTCCATTGACGAAAAGCATCATCATCTCGTCTGCAAAGGGGTAGATGATGATGACGGTAAGGGCAAAATATGCCAGCATAATCCACATAGAATCATTCACACCAGTCTTTACTCGTTGGAGTTTACGCGCTCCGAGGTTCTGTCCACAGTATGTTGCCATGGCTACACCGATGTTTTCAAGAACACAAGTGAACAGATATTTGATGCGGACAGCAGCCGTAAAGGATGCCACATACACTGTTCCCAGGGCGTTATTTGCGCTCTGCAGCATGATGATACCTATGGAAGTAATGGAGAATTGCAGCCCCATTGGGATGCCATTGTTCAACAATATACTGATTCTTTTGTTATCAAAATTACGCTCATCTCCTGTTGGAACAAGGATTGGCATGTGGCGTTTTATGAACCACCAGCATAACAATGAGGCGAAAATCTGGCTGAGAAAGGTTGCTATACCAGCACCTTCAACACCCATTCCAAGCAACAAAATGAACACAATGTCGAGCAGAATGTTCAGTAAAGAGGATGCTATGAGAAAGTAAAACGGCTGCTTTGAGTTGCCCAATGCACGTATCTGACCAGACAATAGGTTGTAGGCAATGGTGAAAGGGATGGTGCAGAACTGAAGGAAAAGGAACACATAAGCATCATGGAAGACGTCAGCTGGCGTATTAACCATCTGCAGAATCTTGTCACAAAGGAAGCATGTAAGCAGTGTAATAACGATGGCAAGCACCAAAGCGATGCGCATAGCATTACTCACATAACACCTCATCTTGCGGTAATCACCTGCTCCGAACGCCTGTGCCACAGGTATAGCGAAGCCTGCACAGGACCCGTTGCAGAAGCCCATGACAAGGAACATGATACTACTGGATGCTCCCACGGCAGCCAATGCACCCACACCTATCCATCGACCCACTATTGCAGCATCAATAATCAGGTACATCTGTTGTAATAAATAACCGAGAATGAGCGGTATAGCAAACCTAATAATGGCGCGTGAAGGGGCGCCTTCTGTCATGCTTTCTACGTGTTGTTGTGATTCTGATTGAGACATTATCCTTTGCTATTCTCCTTGTCTTATGATGCTAATGATGTGGGATTGCAATGACTTACATCATTTTCCGTCGGTTGCAAAACCAACTCTTATCTTTTTATATCCCATAGAACGGAGGAACTGCATGAACTGTTGACGTGCATTTTCTTCTGCTATCTTGATGTTCTCAGGTGTAAAACAACGTTTTAACATCTTCCTGTAAGCACGTTTATAGAGCTGTTCTCTGTCGCCATCGGTCCATGTTCCTTTCTCAAAGAACGACCGTGTGCGTGCTTCATCAATGAAGTTTCGCTCGAGAAGTGTGATCGGTGGGAGCGTAGCGATGATGCTGTCACCTTCAACATGTAGCCATTGAGGACCTGCCTGACGAAGGTCTATACCCAGACGAACGGTTCCGTAATAGATACGAACCAGCTCACTGTCAGAGAAAAAGCCACGACTGACGGTGTCAATGAGCTCTTCATCGTTGATAGAAAGGAACTCCCACTGTCCTATATTCTGTATTTCCTGTATCTGTGTAGGCGTGATATCGATGTGATCATCAGTACTTAAGCCCACTGAATTGCTGGAGTTGAGATACCAGATGACACCTCCCACAATGGCAATGATAACCAATGGGGCAAGCAAAATAGCCAACAGTCGAGGTGTAAAACCCTTCGACGAGCGTTCTTTATAGCTTTGCAGACTGTTCTGGTTCTGCTTTCTGGTTTCTTTTTCAGTTTTCTTTTCCATCGTTTTAGCCCTCCTTTCTTGTGTCAAGTAATGATGGAAGATCATGCAGACTAAACTTCTTTCGGAACGAAATAGTGATGTCTGCATCCTTATATCCCATCGTTGTGAAGATCGGAACGAGCTGTCGTGCAGCACTTTCCTGTGCCTGTTGGATGATACCCATTTGTGGAATAGCATTTAATATCTGCTTCCTTCCCTGCGCTTCATAGCTTGTCAGCTCGGCATCGGTGAAGTTTCGGCGCGTCAGAGCAACGTATTCCTTCACCCCCTTGTGGTCAATCTTCGTTGAAGTGAGCACAATCTTCGGATCGGGTAGGGTGACAATGAGTTTCTTTCCATCCTTTTGTATGTTCTTTCACTGAAGGTTGACATGTCAATATATGCCTTCAGCGTGGCATCCATAGGGATAGCTATGCGGCGTTCGCCCAACGGAAGGTTGACACTGAAGTCCTTTTTCATGATCGAACCAGACAGTTTCATCTCGTCGTCATGTGTGATAATCTTGTGAATACGATATTCCGTAGTGTAGAGACGTGAGCTTTGTTGCACCTGCGTCACCAGCATTGGAATGGTGTCGAGAACCTCTTTCTTGGGTTCTTCGGCAGCTTTCTTGTTTGTACATGCGCTTGTCAGCAACAACGTACATAGCATTATGACTGTTATCCGTTTCATTTTTATAGTGTATGGAACGGCGCAAAGGTACTAAAAAGATATGATGTTACTTATCTTTTTCCCTATATATCGGTCGTATTGATGTATTTTTTTGTATTTTTGTAACCCAATAAAAAGAATTGTATTGAGGATAAAGAAGAATGGAATCATTAAGAGAAATATTCAGAATAGGTAAGGGACCGTCAAGCAGTCATACGATGGGACCACAGCGAGCAGCCGTCATTTTCGCTGGCAGACACCCCGAAGCAGCGCGCTTTGAGGTGACTTTGTATGGCAGCCTGGCTGCTACGGGAAAGGGACACATGACGGATAAGGCTATCATTGACGTACTGAAGAAGGTGGCACCAGTGGAGATTGTGTGGGAACCCGAGGTCTTTCTGCCTTATCATCCTAATGGTATGCTTTTCCGTTCGTTTGGTTCTGATGCTAAACCAACGGATGAATGGACGGTATATAGCGTTGGTGGAGGTGCTCTTTCAGAAGGAAAAGCAGAGGGAGATTACTTTACTACCACCTCAGTATACGACCTTCACACGCTGAAAGACATACAAGCATGGTGCGAACATCACGGACGTGGCTACTGGGAGTATGTGAAACAGTGTGAAGATGACGACTTCTGGGATTATCTTCGTGAGGTTTGGCACACCATGCAAGCTGCTGTTGAACGGGGATTGGACAGTGAAGGGGCTTTGCCCGGTCCATTGAATCTTGCACGTAAGGCAGCAACTTATTATGTTAAGGCACGTGGTTACAAACCGTCTTTGCAAAGTCGTGGAATGGTTTATTCCTATGCTTTGGCAGTGAGTGAGGAGAATGCATCAGGCGGAACGATTGTTACTGCACCGACATGTGGGGCATGTGGCGTTGTCCCTGCAGTACTTTATCATCTTGCAAAGGGACATGATTTCTCTGAAACAAAGGTTCTTCACGCACTTGCAACAGCTGGATTGTTCGGTAACATAGTGAAGTATAATGCTTCCATATCAGGTGCTGAAGTGGGCTGTCAAGGCGAGGTTGGTGTGGCATGTGCCATGGCTTCAGCTGCTTCTTGCCAACTGTTTGGCGGTAGTCCTTCACAGATTGAGTATGCAGCAGAGATGGGTTTGGAGCATCACCTTGGTATGACGTGCGACCCAGTGTGTGGTCTTGTGCAGATTCCTTGTATCGAACGCAATGCCTTTGCTGCTTGTCGCGCACTTGATGCACAGCTTATGCATCGTTCAGTGACGGTCAACACCGTGTTTCCTTCGACCGTGTGGTTGAGGTTATGAAGCAGACGGGACATGACATTCCGTCCCTTTATAAGGAGACAAGTGCTGGTGGACTGGCTAAGGATTATGAGATGTAACGGCTTGTCAGGTTCTCTTCCGAAGGATTACTGACCCATTCTGATGTTGTTCTCTATACGTTTGAAAACGGTTTAAGAAGTAATTAATGTAAGATTAATTCACAATCATATTTTGAAAGGTGCTCTTTTGCGTTGCAAAAGGGCACCTTTTACGTTGTAAAAGATGCCCTTTTGACATAAAAGACGCCCTTTTACAATGCAAAAGGGCGTCTTTTTGAAAGCCTCTTTATAACCCTTTGATATTCTATGAGTTACGAAGTCGGTTTTTATTGGTTTTCTTTCGTTTTACTGCTAATCGTCGATTGATTTTTGTAAAGTTGTTTTCCCTGTTGGAGTTTCTTTGTCTTTGGGTTCTGGAAGGGGCTTGCGTGCGGGATTCGCTGTACGCCTTCTCTTCCTTATCGGCTGTCATGTGTGGTGAGATGATGCGGAGGTTGAGAAGTGACAGTAGGGAGATTATCAAGTATTTGATGATTGATAGGCGACATTATCCAACTTAACTCTTAACAGTTTCCCGATGCTTCCTTTTCTACTTTTGGGATTTCCAACCCACTGATGGGTCTTTCCTTTATAGGTAATGTTGATGCCTAACTTGCCAAACTTATCATAAATGGTGTAAGCGGTATCCTTATTCTTGAAAGAAACGCTGCCCGTTTCCTTGTTATAGGTGAACTCTTCTGATTGGTCGGAATCCTCCGAAGGGTAGTAGAACTCTACATTCTTCTTGTCATCCATGATGGCATAATTGAGCATATGACCATTCTTATTATAAAGAATGATACTCTTGTTCATCGCATCTACATGGAACTTGAAATATTTTTCAACGCTCTCACTCTTAAGGTTTATGGTAGTTGATATGCTCTCAACCATCTTTTTCCCATTCCATTCTTCAGTTGTTTGAATGCGAAGAGGGTCGTTTTTTAGGTTATCAGTAAATGTTCTGATAAGTTTAGGCTTGTTATCCTCTACAATATATTTTGAGAACTGGTGCCAGCAACAACCATCTTTCGTCATCGTAGATAACGTCTTTTCTTTATAATCTACGCTGAACATGCCACAGAAATCCTGGGCTAACTCCGTGAAATCACCACTAAATTGAAAGCCATTCTCCGTTGCTAGATAGATCAGAAAGGATGGTCCTTGATAGCAACTGTTGAACCCGTCCATGATGGCAAAGTCCTCTTTACCATCAAAATTATAATCCTGATAGAGTAAGACACTGTATTCTCCATAAGGAATCTCAGCTATGTTGGGCTTAATCTGCCCATCATGAAGGTCGAATGAGAGTTCATCTGCATCCACATGGATGAGTTTCTTGTTCGTAATACGGTCATAAACTTCTACCCAACCAGCAGAAGTAAGTGCGGATGTATCTGCAAAATATACCTTTCCATAGTATTGTTTTGAAAAGCCATCGATGTTAAATGATGCCTGACCGAGGGCTGAAAGTATCCAACCCGATAATAGAAGGCAAAGTAAAAGGGCTTTCTTCATTGGTAGAGGTTAATGTAGTTTGTTGCCGTTTGTATCTTGTTAATCAACTATATGGATACAAATTATTCAAAAAAAAAGCCCCCTCTCCCTTAAATAAGGGAGGGGGAGGACCTTTAAAATCTATTGATTAGTTCCTCAGGTGTGACCAGTTCCTGTTCACCTGTGGACATATTCTTCAGTGTTATCTTGCCTTCCTGCATTTCAGTTTCGCCTGCAAGGGCAACGAAACCAATGTTTTTGGCATTGGCATAACTCATCTGTTTCTTCATTTTTGCACTGTCTGGGAACATCTCCGTACGTATTCCGGCACGTCGAGCAGCTGCAATGATAGGCAGACAGTAGGCTGTTTCCTTCTCACCAAAGTTGATAAAGAGGAGTTGAGTGCCCTGAACACTCTCTTTAGGGTAGAGGTCTAAGGTGTTAAGAACATCATAAATACGGTCTGCACCGAAGCTGATTCCAACACCAGAGAGCCCTGGCATACCGAAGATTCCCGTGAGATTGTCATAGCGACCACCACCAGTTATGGAGCCAATCTGCACATCCAGTGCCTTAACTTCGAATATTGCACCTGTGTAATAGTTCAGTCCACGAGCCAAAGTAAGGTCAAGTTGGATCTCATTGTTCAACCCTGATGTCTTCAAAGTATCAAGAATGAAGCGTGTTTCCTCAACGCCTTTGAGTCCAATCTCGCTCTCTTTCAGTACTTCTGCAATGACATCGAGTTTCTCATCGTTGCTTCCTTCAAGCTTAATGATGGGCTGTAGCTTGGCAATGGCTTCCTCTGAGATACCATTCTCACGTAGTTCGGCATTGACATTGTCGAGTCCTATCTTGTCAAGTTTGTCTATTGCAACGGTGATATCTACTATCTTATCTTTCTCACCCATTACTTCTGCAATGCCGGTGAGTATCTTTCGGTTGTTGATCTTTATCTGAACGCGTACTCCAAACTTAGTAAATACGGTGTCAACAATCTGCATTAGCTCCACTTCATTGAGCAAAGAGTCGGACCCAACGACGTCTGCATCACACTGATAAAACTCACGGTAACGTCCCTTTTGTGGGCGGTCTGCACGCCAAACGGGCTGAATCTGATAGCGTTTGAACGGCAGTTGGAGCTCTTCACGATGCATAACAACATAGCGAGCAAAGGGAACTGTGAGGTCATAACGTAGTCCTTTCTCGCAGAGTTTGGTCTGCATCTTGAGCGTATTACGCTCTTTCAGCTCGTCATCACTGACCGATTTGAGGTAATCTCCTGAGTTTAGAATCTTAAAAAGCAGCTTATCACCTTCCTCACCGTACTTTCCCATCAGCGTATGGAGGGTCTCCATTGCCGGAGTCTCAATCTGTTGGAAGCCGTAAAGGGCATAAACTTGCTTTATAGTGTCGAAGATATAATTTCTTTTAGCCATTTCCTCGGGACCGAAATCACGTGTTCCCTTGGGTATGGAGGGTTTGTTTGCCATTCTTTTTATTATTTTTTTGAAGTTAAAGAAAGCCTCTTGGAGGTTTTTTCTTTGGTTGTTGAGGAGTTGAAAGGGCTATGGATGTTCCGTCAAGAGCCTTGTTTTATATCCCTTTTCCTTGTTGTTGAGGAGTTAAAGGGGCTATGGATGTTCCGTCAAATGCCTTGTTCTATATCCTTTTCCCTTGTTGTTGAGGACTCGAAAGGGCTATAGATGTTTCATCAAAAGCCTTGTTCTATATCCTTTTTCCTTGTAGTTGAGGAGTTAAAAGGGCTATGGATGTTCCGTCAAATGCCTTGTTCTATATCCCTTTCCCTTGTTGTTGAGGACTCGAAAAGGCTATGGATGTTCCGTCAAATGCCTTGTTCTATATCCTCTTTCCTTGTTGTTGAGGAGTTGAAAGGGCTACAGATGTTCCATCAAATGCCTTGTTCTGTGTTTCTGATTACTGTATTTCGCAGATTCAATTGTATATTTTGTCTGTCTACTTATCAGCTTTTCGCACTTCAATTAACCAACTAAACACTCGACTTATCCACTTTCAGCATCAACTTGTCGACTATTTACCTGCCAATTGAGCTACTAAACACTTGACTTACCAACTTATTAACCTGTCAACTTGTCAACTATTCACAGTTATTTTACTTCCTTACAATCGTCTGCTCACGGTCAGGACCGATTGAGATGATGCCGATTCGCGTCTCAAGATACTGTTCTAAGAAGCTCACATAGTCACGGAATGCCTGTGGGAATTCGTCTTCCGACTTGCATTTGGTCATATCTTGCTTCCAACCTGGCAGCTCTTTATAGATTGGTTTGACGTCATCTATCTCGTAAGGGAACTCCTCTGTGCGTGTACCATCAGGCAGTTCGTAAGCTACACAAGCCTTGATTGTCTCGAAACTGTCTAACACATCACTCTTCATCATGATGAGTTCTGTGACGCCATCAACCATCACTGAGTAGCGAAGTTGTACAAGATCAATCCATCCACAACGGCGTTCACGTCCCGTAACGGCACCATATTCATGGCCAAGGTCACGTATCTTCTTACCTGTTTCATCAAACAATTCCGTTGGGAAAGGACCTGCTCCGACACGTGTACAATAAGCTTTCATAATGCCATATACGTTCCCTACCTTGTTAGGACCAATGCCTAAGCCTGTGCAAGCACCAGCACAAATGGTGTTAGAGGAGGTTACGAAGGGGTAAGAACCAAAGTCAACGTCAAGCATTGTGCCCTGTGCTCCTTCGCAAAGGATGTTCTTTCCGCTGCGTAAGAGGTTGTTAATCTCATGCTCAGAGTCGACGAATTGGAAGCCTTTCATGTACTCTATGCCTTCCATCCACAGCTTTTCAGTCTCTTCAAAGCCCTCAAAGTCAGTCCAACCAAGTGCTGCAAGCATCTTCATATGGCGTTCTTTGTGCTCAGAATACTTGCGATCGAAGTCGGAAAGGATATCTCCTACGCGCAAACCATTGCGACTTACCTTGTCAGTGTACGTTGGTCCGATGCCTTTTCCAGTCGTTCCAACCTTGTTTTTGCCCTTTGCAGCCTCGTAAGCACGGTCAAGAATGCGGTGAGTAGGCATGATAAGGTGGGCTTTCTTTGATATTTTAAGACGCTCTTTGAGTGGATGTCCACTCTTTTCAAGGTCCTTTGCCTCACCCATAAACAAGTCTGGAGCCAGCACAACACCATTACCAATGATGTTAACCTTACCACCTTGGAAGATACCAGACGGTATTGAGCGGAGCACATACTTCTGATCTTCGAACTCCAACGTATGCCCTGCGTTAGGACCTCCTTGGAATCTGGCTACTACATCGTAACGGGGTGTCAGCACATCGACAACCTTTCCTTTACCTTCATCACCCCATTGGAGACCCAACAGGACGTCAACTTTACCTGTGTTCATTTGCTTTTCTGTGAGTTTTTATCTTGTTTCTGTGTCAGAAGCTTATTGCGTTGGCGCGAAATAGCAGCCTGACAACGGGAACATATACCATAGATATAAAGTGAGAAGCCATCCTTTCTGAAGCGATAAAGCTTTGTTTCTTTGATGGCATCGGCAATCTCTGGAGACTCAATCTCCGTTACTTTGCCACATACAGTACATATTTGATGGATGTGATCTTCGTTGGCATAACATGCTTCATACTTGGTTTGACCTATGAAACGATGTCTGACAACGAGGCGCAACTCTATGAAGAGTCGCATAGTATTATATAATGTAGCACGTGAGACACGGAAGTTCCGAGCCTCTAACTCTGCTCCTAACTCATCCAGAGAGAAGTGTCCTCCGATGTCATAGACGGCATCCAAGATGGCATATCGCTCTGATGTCTTACGATGATTATTAACTTCGAGATATCCATCTAAGATATCCCGAACCTTTTTTTTGACTATATCTTTAGTCACGACTTACTGATTAAATTCGCACAAAGTTACCATTTTTTAGCGATATAACCTTTATATAGCAATAAAAAAAAGTTAAAAACCGCAGTGTTCGTTCGTGAATACTGCGGTCTTTTCTTATGGCTTATTTCCCAAAATCAATGGGTTATTTTCTTAATATCGAACGATTCAAATCTCAATATCGAACGATTCTAATCTCAACATCGAACGAATCAAATCTCAACATTGAACGATTCAAATTTGAATATAGAACAGACTCAAATCTCAATATTAAACTATTCAATCTTCAATATCAAACGGTCTAATTCTGAATATCGAACTATTCAATCTTCAATATTAAATGGTTCTGTTCTCAATATCAAACCACTTTGTTCCCAATACGGGCTCATCTGCATCAGAAACGTATTCTGTTTATTCCCCTGTATAGAACTGAATGAGGCGTGTAATAGCCTGCGTACATATCGGACAGAACTCTGGATGAACGTTGGTTCGCATCCTACAATCGGGGAATCCACGATAAACTCCATGCTGAGCATAGCCTGCTGGCTCATAAGCACCTATCTTCCACTTGTCCCGACGGGCGTTAGGTTTGTCAAGATCAGCGGGTTGTGGTGTTGGAATAGGGGTTTTCTTATTGATGAGATTCTCCCATTTTCCGTGGAAATCAACGAGTGTTGTCAGATTAGGTTCCCATGGTTCAACATCTGTTGGATACATGTTTATGGTCTCTTTCTCGTATGCATACTCATCGCCTAAGCCTGCAAAGGAGTGTCCGAACTCATGAACTACGACTGGTTTGAAGTAATCATTGTGTGCCATAGATAGGTTATATGAGTTCAATATACCACCACCTCCGTATTTTTCAGTGTTAACCAGTACGATAATGTGTTCATATGGCGTACCAGCCAACCAGTTATGAAGGTCTTTTAGATGCAGTGTTGTCAGGTAGCGGTCACTGTAGAACGTGTCGAAATGTGAATGTAGAGCAGTGTTTTTCCATATTCCTTTCGATGGTTCAGACGTTCCACTCTCTGCTGATGGGGCTTTTACGGCAATGATATTGAAGCGTTGACGCATTGATTTAAAGGGCTCATGAGCAAAAAGAGCTTCCATTGCGATGCGGCAATCCTTAATGAATACGGGCATTTCAGCCTCCGTATATCCTTCAGCAATGTATGCAATGTGTATGCAACGGGAAGGGTCTGCTGCCTGCTGGAGCGTCTCGTAAGGTGTGACATTGCGTTCTCCCATGTGTCGAATGAGGATATCTCGTGGTGCAACAAGGTGTGTCATGGAGACAGTCACCTCTCTTCTGTTGTTCCGAAGTTCAACAGTCACGTCGGCAGAGTCCTTTGGATAAGGTACAAGAAAGACGTTTTCAAATGATTTACTGCTTGGTTTCTTGGCTTCATCGTACGTAAGCCACTCCTGAAAGAGGGTAGAGAAGGAGTTACGATAGATGACTTTCTGTGTGCGATGGTCGCGAACGGTGATCTGACCATTGCCCTCTATGGGCAGTTCCGACAGTCTTTCGTGCTTCCCGAACCAATGTGGAAGACGGTAAAGTTCGTCTACTGCAATTGCCTGATGCTTGGCATTACCAGAGAAAATGTAGTCGATTCGTAGTGTTGCATCATCAAAGTATTGTTTGAAATCCTGTGCAACAGCATTCAGACTGATTGTTAATAGTAATAGGATAAAGATTCTTTTCATTGTGTTTATTAGTTATGGTTAAAGTTATTTGTTCTCTAAAGCGTTGTGATCAATAGTGTTGTAGAGGGCGTGTGCAGTCCTACAGCTGCCTTGAAACCTGCCAAGAGCACGTTGGCAATGATACCTACGATACTGGTTCGAATGATTTGCTGGTCTCTTTCCATGTGTTTGGATTTCTCTTTTCAACTCTATCTTCTTTGCAAAGATATTAATAAATATTGGTAAATGGGTGAAATAGATGTTGATAAAAACAGAAATATTTTTATCCTTTGTTAGGTAAAATAACATTTATATCCAAAGTTCCTGTTGCTGAAAAGGGAATGATGGGGGATGACAATGTTGATGAAAGCGCCTTCTGAGGTCCATGGTTTAGATTTTATATTGTGAATAAACGGCTTCTGTATGCTTGCTTTTAAAGAGATACGTATGGGGGTTCTGTATACTCAAGGATAAGATATTATGTGTTTAGAAATAATCTTACAATATTTAATAGGGTTTTCCCTGCAATATAGGAGAAAACAGTTTATTTCCTACTTTGTAACCTTCAGATTGTCAATAGGTTATAAAAGGCAAAGTAAAAGGTGCCCTTTTGCGATTCAAAAGGGCACCTTTTACACATCAAAAGACGCCCTTTTACCATGCAAAAGGGCGTCTTTTAGAATGCAATATGCCGTCTTTTAAAATGCAGATGTGAATTAGTTTTACAACAATGGTTGTTCTTTACCGATTCATTCCTCTACTGTTATCATTCTGTAGGACGGCTGAAAACTTTGTGTTTATCTCACAACGACTTTCTTTCTACCTATTATATATATGCCTTTCGGCAGACTCTTCGTGTCTTTACCTACGTATCTTCCCTGCAGATCATAGACTTTCTGTGGCTCGGTTGGGGTGACATTGACAACGCCATCAATCTTTGTTGGCTTCCCAGTTAATACGATTTTCACATCATCCAATACTATCTGACCATGTAGTCTGAAGGTTATCGTCGTTGTTCCGTTGGAGTCGAACGTCCCGTTATAGCCTTTCAGCGTATTCTTTTTCAAATGTATTGGGTTGCCTGCAGCACCGTTTATGACCATGGACAGGGTAGCATTGTCCGATTCAACACCTGCTGCCTTGAAGGAAATCTTGCATTGTCCGTTGGCATTGAACTGTGGAAGATAGAGCGTATAGTCCTTGTCAGGATAGCCAAAGCTGCCACATTGATAGCCCGAACCTTGATAGTCGCAATACCATCCACTGTTATCTGGGTTGAATGTGGCTGAGAAAGTGTCGCCGTCCCATTGTCCATCATTGCCGCCCGTGCCGTTACAATTATCGAAAGACTCGCTGAATACGGTCGTTTCTCCCGATGGAGTAGGAGTGTCTGTACCCGTGATTGAGAAGTTCAACGTACCGTTGGCATTGATACTTGTGTTGCTAAGAGTATAGTTATAGAGCTTTTCTCCCTTCTGTCCTTGGTGCATTGCAACACCATATCGTTGTGGATCATTGTTCACAGTGTTGTTAGCCCACGTGTTACTGTTGTAGTCTATGCTTGTCATCACCAGTCCTTGAACAGGATAATAGATGTCCCATGACTCTCTTTCTCGGTTCTCCAGGATGTAATATTGGTTACGATTGGTCTGGTTATAGACAACGAATGCCTTGCCGTTTTTGTTCGTTGTGGCAACGTTTGTATTCTCCCGACTTCAATTCTTCGAGTTTCACCCATCCAACGAAGTTCTTTTCGTATGCAGAATAGTTACATGGCTTGTATCCATTGCCCAAGTAACTGCCAATAGACATTATACTATAGTAGGCTGGACCATAGTCACCTGAGCTTGCAGTATTGTATAAATCAGGGAGACCAAGGCCATGTGAATACTCATGACAGAAGATTCCGACACCTGCAACATCGCCGTTTGAGTTGAGTTCTGGCGCACATGCGTAGGTATTTGCCTCACCAGTGGGGAAGCGTTGGGTGTATCCTTGGTAGTAAACCAGTGACCATTGGTGTGGCCAGATGCGGTCAGCTTCTCCCGTATCAGCCTCTCCATGGCCTGCATATACAAACATAATGTTCTCCGCAACACCGTCTCCGTCCCAGTCATAGTCCCTGAAATTAACCTGAGAGGCTACCTTTTTGAGTGCTTCTGTTACCATTTCCTCTGGTGCAGCATCGCGTCCGTTGTTGTTATATCCGTACTTTGCGTATCCTTTTGATAGCTTTACAGGACCTACAACATCGAAAGTTACATCGAATTTACCTTGACTTTGTGCCAGGAAATAGTCTCGTGCAGAACCGTTAAAGTTACCATTCTTATAGTCTTTACCGTTAAGTACGTGCTGATAGAGGGTCTTTGGATCGCTGACAGAGAAGTCTTGATCGGCAAAAGAGACCAATACGACCAATGACTTGCGCTTTCCTGAAACCTTTTGGACGGTTCCTCCGATGCGGGAAGCAGGTCTTGTCATAATGAAATCCTTGGGTTTGGGTGCTTCAGAGAGCTCTGTATATACTCCGTTTACGGGCTCATAAGCAAAGATTCGCTTGTCATCTGTCAGCCAATATTTGGCATGTTCGTCTCCATTAAGGTGTGCTTTGACAGTCGTTCCGTCTTTTAGTAGTAGGTTTTTGGTCACCCCTGGCCATGCTGGAGACGCGTTCATGGCTATTGAACACAGCAATAATACAATTACGATGATCGTGTTTTTTACGTTTTTAGTTCCTATCATGTTGTTCAATCTTTGGTTTTGTCGGTATCACATTTCCAACATTATAATACTTAAAAGATGCTACAAAGATACTAAATTAATTTCATTTTATTCTTGTTTTAGCATTCGTTTACGATTTATATGTGGGCTTTCCACATCTTTAAAAGTAGAGTTCTCACATATTATATGTTGGCTATTCACATATTGTAAATTGACTATCTGCATACTATAAGTTGGCTATCTGCATACTATAAGTTGGCTATCCACACATTACACGTAGAGTTCTCACATTTTATATGTTGGCTATCCACACCGTGAAAACATTGAAAAAAGCATTCAATCATTTGGCTGTTTGTTTTTTTTGATGTATCTTTGCAGCCGTAAATCGCCGATATGGCTCAGTTGGTAGAGCAACGCATTCGTAATGCGTAGGTCCCCGGTTCGAGTCCGGGTATCGGCTCTTTATGCGGAATTAGCACATCGGTAGTGCACGAGCTTCCCAAGCTTGAGAGGCGGGTTCGATTCCCGTATTCCGCTCTAAGGTGCTTATAAACAAAAAAGACAACTCTCTTGAGTTGTCTTTTTTTGTTATGTTTGAATTTTAATCTATTTCCTTTTATTTTCTGTTTTTATGCGCTTTCAGCATTTATTCCTGCAACACTTAGATGCTATTTTACTATTCTTCAGTGACCTTATAGTCCCAGAAAGCCTTGTCAACGATCATGATAAAGAAGGGTTGTGTGGTGAAACTCTGTGTCACACCCTCCTTCATGAAGTACTTCATGACGAGGTGTTTCTTTCTTTTCTTCGTCAAAGAGAGAGGCCTAAGTTCTGTTCTGCGATTGCTTTCTGGTAGGATATAGGCAATAACAAAGCTCTTATTGAAGTCTATAGGAGTTGCTTCTCCACCCTTACCCATGAAGGTTGCCATACCAAACTGCTTCTCAAACTCAGGTTGTGAAGCAATTTTCATGATGGTAGGTTTCGTCTCCTTACCAATATGGAAGTAGTTTTTACCCTCTGTGAAACTAACTTCTTTGTTACTTTCCACAAGGGTTCTGTGCGTACTACACGATGTGCAAAATAGTATTATGGCGCCAAAGAGAAATAATAACTGTTTCATATTGTTGAAAACCTTTATGTTTTTATTAGGGAAAAGTGAGTTGTTCGTCAAAGCAAGACTTCCCATTTATGGATACAAAAAGTAATTAAAAATAAGTTTATGTTGTGACATTTAATATCATAAAATTGGTTAATTTAACATTTAGCATACCCTTTATAGGCAAATATAAGGTACAGAATATGTACCTTTGTTACGAAGAGTGACTATCTTTGTAACGTAATATTAATAAATAAAGGTGTATTTTTTATGGCACATGGACATGATGTTCTCCACATGATGGAGGGCAATAGTTATGACACAAAAGAGGATTTGGTGAAGGCAATCATCGCACATTTCGGTGCTGATGAGCTTTTTCCACACCTGTTCAGCAGAGGGAATGACGGCTTCAGAGTTGGTTGATTTCCTGGCTGAAAGGGGAAAATTCATGCCTGCATCAGCTGGTTTCACTGTTGACAGTAGCAAGATTTGTAACCATTAAGACGGTGAAGAGTCCTTTTTATTAATTAATTATTAAGGAGTAAATTATGATTAAGATTTATGGAATGAAGACTTGTCCAGATTGTATTTCTGTTGACAAACAAGTAGAGGGTGACGCTCGTTACGAGGTGATAGATATTGGTGAGCACATTAAAAACCTGAAGGAATTCCTTCGATTGCGTGATAATAATGCCGTCTTCGATGATGCAAAGAAGTACGGTTATGCTGGTATTCCATGCTTTGTGTTGGAAGATGGCACCGTAACACTGTCTCCTGAAGAGGCTGGATTACACTCGGGCGATGTCCCATCAGGTGCTGCATGCAATCTTGATGGCACTGGTTGCTAGGGCAAACGACAATAAAAGAAGAGGCACAACTTGCAGTCACCTGCTTGTTGTGCCTATTCTTTTGACTGACAACAGTCAGTCTACGTGTTTTCTTGTAAGAAGATCAATCGAACTTCACAGCCGTTGATCTTTTCGTTTCCTCTGAAACAATAATCTTTCTACCTAAAATAACTAAAACCTAAATCTATTTACTACTAACCTAAACAATCTATTTTTTTATGTATGCAAAGTTATAACATATTTCTGAATTGTACAAATTTCAAGATTAAAACATTCGTGTTATATTGCGTTTTTTGATGTATATCAAGCTATAAATCATAAGTTTTCTTCTTTCAATACTTATTATTTAATGATGAGCAACACTTCTTTCTATGAGATTAATAGTGCTTCCTTCCCGTTGGAATAGGGCGTTTTCCTACCAGAAGAGACTATTTATTCAATGCTGAACATCTGCCTTTTCAGATGCAAGAAGCTATGTCCTGTTATGCTCATCCCACTTCATCTTGAAGTGAACGTAATCAGTTTCTGAGTCGATACTTTATGGATCAAACAGCACATAAGAGTCTCTTTTTGTAAAACAAATTACATATCGACTTTTAAAAGGGCGTCTTTTGCATTGTAAAAGACGCCCTTTTGCGTTGTAAAAGATGCCCTTTTGCATGGTAAAAGGTGCCCTTTTGCAATGCAAAACATGCCCTTTTACAAGCCCATCTGTAACTATTTGATAGTGACTGTATTACAAAGTCGTAAAAAGATCATTTCCATTCGTTTTGGTCTTCTTCATGTTCTTAAATCTGTAAGTTTACTTTACTGTTTACAATAACCTAACTTCTGTTCTTTCTTTTCTTCCTTTACACCTTATTATATATAGGGACGTTTCATGGTGTTCATCATCTTCTGTTTCGTTTATGATCGAGATTATATGTTGTAGACATAACGTTGTATGGTTTGTTTTAGTATGAATACAACAACAAAAAAAGAGGACAGACCGTGTGATCTGTCCCCTTTCTGTATCTTGTCTCTTCCGTTTCCCTCCACAAAACAGATGGGGAAGGAGAGAAGAACATGCTCAATTTGGTTATTGCAGCAATGTTGATTTAATAGCTTCTTCGAACTCTTCTCTGTTCATTGCACCCTTTTTCATCTTCGGTTCACCCACCTTCGGGATGAAAAGGATGGAAGGGATGGAACGAATACCAAAGAGTTCAGCCAGTTCGCGTTGCTTGTCAACATCCACTTTATAGACATCTATCTGCCCGTTATAGTCGCGTGCAACCTCTTCAAGGATAGGTGCTGTCATCTGACAAGGACCACACCATGTTGCATAAAAGTCTATAATCGCAGGCTTATCACCTTTGAATTGCCATTTATTTGGATTCTTTTTATAATCCATTATGTTGTGTTTGAACATCTCAGCGTTCATCTCTTTAACGCTCATGCTCTGCTCATTGCCTTCTTCCTGACCGTTTGTCTCGTCACCCTTGATACTGATTTCAGCGTTCGCCTGCGCCTTATTGTTATTTGAAGGCTTGTTATTCTGTGTGCAAGCTGTCAATCCGAAAGCCATTACTGTGACCACAAGTACTACTGTACGTTTCATCTTCTAAACTGTGCTTTAGGTTTTTATACATGCTAAATGGGTTACTTCCCATTGATAGCAGGTTTGTTAATAAAATATGATTTATTGTAAACGATGCAAAGGTAGGTATTCCTTTTGGGTGTACCAAATATTCTATAAATAAATTATCTATTGTTAACTAAATCTTCAAAGATAATTCTTTAAGTTAAAAAGGTTATATATCAATATCCTTATAAAGTATTTTCTTATCTTTGCAACATCTTAAAATACATAGCATGATGAAACGTTATTTACTTTTTTTAGTAGTCGCTCTGCTTGCAATAGGGTGCTTTACAGCCTGTTCAAGTGATGATAATGAGGGCGAAGAGAGTGTCACCCATCTCTTGCCGAAGGGTAAGATTGACCTTAACAAACTGCCGACAGTTACTTCAGATGAGTTCTTTTCAAAGGTAACCGACCATGGTTGGAGGCACTTAGGAACCTATGAAATCCTGTCGGATGGTAGTCTTTCTTCAACTGATTACTATAAAGGTGCAATAGGTTATGGGCCTTCTGACTTCTATTTCAGTAAGAATAAGATAACGAAATTCTTCTATAATGATGCGTTGGGGAAGCTTAACAAGTCAACAACTAATTATCATTATGACAGTTCAAACAATGCTATTGACATTGGGGAGAACCCCAATCCTTTCGATAGGGTGTACTCTTGCACAGATACAAAGCTGCTTTTGGTGCTGTACTTGGGGAAGGTTAACGTCAATAACGGACAGCTTCGTGATCACTATGGCATAGCATGTTACACGAAGATGAGTGATAAGGAACTCGCTGAAAAGCAGAAGAATTATGAAGATATTCCGTAAGAATACCATCCCAAAGACGATATTACAAACCATTACAAAGCGCCGGTAATAAGACTACAAGGCGTCGGTAAAACTATTACAAGGCGTCGGTAATAAGATTACAAAGCATCTGTAAAACTATTACAAGACGTCTGTAATAAGATTACAAAGCATCTGTAATCTTGTGATGTGGTGTTTTCTATACTGTAAAACATAATCTTTCACGGTGCATCACGGCTGATTTTACAAAAAAAATAAGTATTTGCACTTGTAAACGTTATTCTTTAATGTAATCAACAAGTTGTGAAATTATCATCAAACATAAAAGGTTATGGCTATGCAAGCGTCTCTGCCATAACCTTTGGTACGATTCCGCTCTTCTCTATACCTGTTATGGAGGCAGGGATGCAGCTTCCTTCGGTCTTGATTTACCGCTTTGCTTTCGGCTGTCTGTTCATGATTGCCGTCTTATTATGGCGCAAACAGAGTCTGCATATAAGCTGGGGAGACGGACTAAGGATCATGTTTCTTGCACTGATGTACGCCATTTCAGCCGTCTGTTTGTTCGGAAGTTATGAGTATATGCCTGGTGGTGTGGCAACAACGTTGCTCTTTTCGTATCCAGTTTGGACCGAAATACTCCTGATTCTCTTCTTTCATGAGCGTCTGACACTACGTATTAGCCTTGCAATAGTGCTTGCCACAGCTGGAGTTTTCTTCCTTGGAGGCATCGGACAGACGGAAGGTATAAAGTCAAGCATGGGTGTTATCCTGGCAATGTCGTCTGGATTGCTCTATGCTATATACATGGTTATCTTCCCACACATGCGTGTCAGCAAGCTACCAGCACTGAAAGTGAACTTCTATATCTTCTTTATGGCAATGCTATTGTTGATCCTTTACTCCAATTTCACCACTGGTGGGATAGACAGAATCAGTGATGGACGTTCTCTTTTATCGTTGATTCTGTTGGGATTGGTACCTACCACGGTGAGCAATGTTACCCTTGTACGGTCTCTAACACTGATAGATTCAGCCAGTGTAGCCATCCTTGGCGCCTTCGAACCGCTTACTGCCATGGCAATTGGTATCACATTGATGGGTGAACCATTGACAATCACGGTCGTAATAGGCCTCATTTTAATCATATCTTCCGTCTTAATTCTGATAACTAAGGGCAGAAGACTGCCCAATCCATTACATTTCTTATGTCAATAACGAAGAACAACACTTTACATTGGCACCTTCTCGCTGCTGCAATAGTAGGTATATGGGGTGCAACGTTCGTCAACACGAAAGTACTTTTCAACAGTGGACTCACTCCTTTAGAGATCTTTGTCCTCCGTTTCATCATTGCTTACGTCTGTATTTGGTTCATATCACCTCGTAAACTCTTCTCAAAAACATGGCGGGATGAGCTTATTATGGTGTTATTGGGCATCACTGGCGGCTCAGTTTTCTTCCTTGCGGAGAATTATGCAGTAGGTTTGACCTATGTAAACAACGTTAGTTTCATTGTATGTACAGCCCCTTTGATGACGGTTATTCTTGGTATTATGTTCGTAAAGAGCATCAAAGCAACGTGGAGTCTTATCCTTGGCTCTGTAATAGCATTGCTTGGAGTAGCCATAGTCATCTTTAACGGAAGTCTGGTGTTGCACCTTAACCCCTGGGGAGACCTCCTTGCACTGCTTGCATCAGTATGTTGGGCAGTCTATTCCTTGCTGATGAAGCGGATATCACACCAATATTCAGCTGTCTTTATCACCCGAAAAATCTTCTTTTATGGGCTTCTTACGGTGTTACCAGCTTTCTTTTTGATCCTTGGACAGCCACTTCTGCGATGCTCTTTACGCCGAAAGTGGTATTGAATCTGCTCTTTTTAGGGCTGATAGCATCCTTTTTATGTTTCGTTTTATGGACATTGGTGATCGCAAAGATAGGTGCGATGACCTCATCCAACTACCTTTACCTGAATCCGATCAGTACTGTTGTGATCAGTGCGTTCGTCCTTGACGAGCCAATGACAGCCATTGCGTATGTGGGAAGTGCACTGATTCTTGCAGGAGTGATTATATCTAATAAATAAAAACAATGAGAAAAACAGCATTAATTACTGGTGCTACCAGTGGAATTGGCGAGGCTTGTGCACGTAAATTCGCACAAGGTGGCTACGATGTTATTATTACTGGGCGTAACAAACAGCGTCTTGCAGCACTCAAAATGGAGCTCGAGACAGGCGAGACAAAGGTCCTTGCACTTGCATTTGACGTCCGAAACCGTGCCGCAGCCACAAAGGCTATTAAGAGTTTACCGACAGAATGGGCAAAGATAGATGTCCTTATCAACAACGCAGGGCTTGCTCTTGGATTGGAACCAGAGTACGAAGGCGACTTTGAAGACTGGGATACGATGATCGATACCAACATAAAAGGACTCCTGACGATGACCCGTCTCATTGTTCCTAAGATGATTGAGCATAACAGTGGACACATTATTAATATAGGATCAGTGGCTGGTGACGCTGCATATGCTGGTGGAAACGTCTATTGTGCTACGAAGGCTGCAGTGAAAACCATCACAGATGGACTCCGGATTGATGTTGCCCACACTGCCGTAAGGGTCACGAATGTGAAGCCAGGGCTTGTAGAAACACACTTCTCTAACGTCCGTTTCCACGGAGATAGCAAGCGTGCGAACAGCGTTTATCATGGTATCAAGCCGTTAACAGGTGCCGATATTGCCGATGTTGCCTACTATGCGGCATCCGCTCCAGCCCATGTGCAGATTGCAGAAGTGCTTGTTCTGGCTACACATCAGGGCAGTGGCAGCGTCATTCACCGTGACTAACGGTTGAAAAGCATGATGATGTTATGCCAGATCCAGCCCGTCAGACTAACCAGGAGTACCATCATTGCAATGATAATAACCACCATCAGGACAATGAGTAATGCACTTTGAATAGCCTTTCGGTTAACATCTCGGATGACATCCTTGTCTCCTTCCACAAAGCCTCGCACCAATTCCATGTTCTGTCGGTTGGCTTTGTGGAAGAAATCAATGACATCTCCCACGTAAAACGGAATCAATCCCAATGCCACATCACGCAGACTGTTATTGATAATGGCGAGTGAAAGCGGGATACTACGTACCTTTGCGATGGCAAACCACACGTAGAGCACAGCGAAAAGTGCTGCCAGAATATCGCCAATACCAAAGGGAAGAAGACCTATGACACCATCTAAATAATAAGTATCCATTAGCTTCTGCACCTGTTCCATAGCCTTATAAGCATTGCTATCATTAAGCCTTTCCTGCGCTTTCAGTCTGTTTCCTTCTTTCATTTGTTGCCGTTTAAATTTATCAATGTGGAGCATTGATCCACAACTAATACCGTTGCAAAGATACAATATATCCCATTGAACTTATCAACTGTTTTTAATTAATAATCATTAAATAACCTCTTGTACGACAGAAAACGCCATTCTCGCTATTGCCCATGTCGATTTACTGTCGTATCTTTGTACGTGTCAGAGCAAGAAGTATGCTCTGGTGAATGTTTAATAATTAACAAATAAACGATATGAAACGTATAACATTTTCACTTCTTGCAGCTGCTTTGATGGCTGCTTCAAGCGTATCAGCAAGTAATAACACCACATTCGAGGCACGCACATCTGCTCGTTCTGCAGAAAGAAAAGAGTCATTGCAAAGGTAAGATGACCCCTCAGCAGGTAACGAGCAAAGATGGTTGCGAAGCTCGGACTCAACCAAGAGCAGGGCTTGAAGCTCCTTTCTCTGAATCAGAAGTACGCCGATCTGTTCGCTGGTCAGCGTGAAGAGTCAGCTGAATGTCATAAGAACGAGAAGGCAAACGGAGCTACTCCAAGTTGCTGCAAGAAGGAAGCACAGGCTAAGAAACCTGCTTGTTGCAAGGAGAAGACCGACTGCAAGAAGGCAGAAGCAGAGAAATGCAACAAGGATAAAGCTAATTGCAGCAAGAAAGACGGTAAGGCTGAGTGCAAGAAAGGTGAGCAGTGTGCTAAACGCAAGGCTTATGATGCAGAGCTAAAGCAGATTCTTACTGAAGCACAATACCAAAAATATCTGGACAGATAAGAACCTTTCACCGTCAGAACAACCCACAACTGATTGCTTCTGGCAGGGTTTGAAGAAAAGAGAAAAGGTGTGCCGAGTTCCCGTTTCAAGGGACTATCGGCACACCTTCTTTCGTTTCTTATACACTCAACAGACGTCCTGAACGGTACATGAAAGTATCAATAAAAGAGTAGGAGAGCATGATGAATGTAAGATAATTTCACCCTATGCATTCTACATGATGCTCTTTTGCATTGTAAAAGACGCCCTTTTGCAGTGTAAAAGATGCCCTTTTGCAGTGTAAAAGGTGCCCTTTTGAATGGTAAAAGGGCACCTTTTGAAATGCGTTTCGTAACCTATTGGAAACGTGTTAGTTACAAAGCCGAAAATAATCGGTTATGGATGAAATTGCAGTTGTTGGTAGCTTCTTTTTTGTAAGACTATTTCATACACCATGATTCTTCTGTATATAAAAAGATAAAAGACGGTGCCTTCTACAACAGAATACCAACAGCAGAGAACAGTTTAAGCATCCTTCCTCACGTAATCCACAAAAGCATAGGCAGGATTATCATCCGTTGCAGGACGTTCCTCACGTGATTCCACCTTCCATGTACCGTCATCATAAGCAGGAAAAAAGACGTCAGCATGTGGCGGAACAGCTGCTATCTCAGTCAGATAGAGGCGGTCAGCAACAGTAAGAGCTTCCTTATAAAGACTTGCGCCACCAATGATAAAAGCCTGTTCGTCGGCACCTATGTGTTGAAGAGCTTCATCAAGCGACTTATAAACATCACATCCAGGGAAGTCAGTCTCGGTCCTACTGAGCACAATGTTTCGTCTGTTAGGTAGCGCACCCTTAGGTAATGAATAGAAAGTGCGGCGCCCCATGATGACCGTATGCCCCGTTGTGAGTTGTTTGAAACGCTTAAGATCCTCCCGAATGAAGTAAACCATGTCGTTCTGATAGCCTATAGCACGGTTCTTAGCTACGGCTGCAATGATGTTAAGTTGCATAGTCTGTTGGTCTTTATACTGCTACATCGGCTGCTATATGCGGCCATGGGTTATAATCAGTCAGCTCAAAATCTTCGTATTTAAGCTGAACAAGTCCTTCACATCAGGGTTAATCTTCATCTTAGGCAGCGGTCTTGGCTCACGTGTGAGCTGTAGTTTAGCTTGCTCAAGATGGTTCAGATAGAGATGCGTGTCGCCTGTTGTGTGGATGAACTCTCCTGCTTCAAGTCCTGTAACCTGTGCCATCATCTGCAGCAAGAGGGCGTATGAAGCAATATTAAACGGTACACCGAGGAACGTATCAGCCGAACGCTGATAGAGTTGGAGGGATAATTTGCCGTCAGCAACATAGAATTGGAAGAGACAATGGCAGGGTGGGAGAGCCATCTGGTCTACTTCAGCTGGGTTCCATGCCGTTACGAGCATGCGACGAGAGTCTGGATGATGCTTTATTTGGTCGATAACGTTTGCTATCTGGTCAATCGTTCCACCCTTATAATCAGGCCATGAGCGCCACTGATGACCATAAACAGGTCCGAGATCTCCGTTCTCGTCAGCCCATTCATTCCATATTCTCACACCGTGTTCCTGCAGATAAAGCACGTTAGTATCCCCACGTAGGAACCACAGAAGTTCGTAGATGATACTCTTCAAGTGTAATTTCTTCGTTGTGAGAAGAGGGAAACCGTCCTGCATATTGAAGCGCATTTGGTTTCCAAATACCGACAGTGTGCCCGTTCCTGTACGGTCACCTTTCTGTACACCCTCATCAAGTATGCGGTTGAGGAGGTCAAGATATTGTTTCATAATTCGTTTGTTTTAATGTTCGAGATAAGTATTTTAGGGTTATCGGGTATGTGACTGCTCTTTATTCTCCACTCTTGTGGATAGAGATTATTGGCTCTGTTGCCAAGATTCTTCGCAAAACCAAGGTCGTGACCATGATAAGTGAGGAGCACAATGCCCTTTGGTGTATTCTCAGGAAGCGTTATTGCCTCGTGTCTCAGGTAGCTTATTGCCTGTTCATAACTGATTTCCACCGCTGGATAGGCACTCTTGTCAGCCTCAATAGCAAGTGCAAGGGTGTGGTCGGGGATGATGTTCTTTCCCTTCACGATGCCCTCTTTCACCCCGTATGACAGTACACGGAGTCTCTTACGTGCCTCTGCTACAGCTTTATCCACAGGAATATCCGTCGGACGACACAGTGTATCATTCTCTCCATGCTTACGGATCACCGCCATGAAGAGTCCCTCTCCATGGCTTATGCCGGGTATAAAACGATAAACAGGGAATGCTTTTCCGTTTTTAGTGGGTTGTTTACAAGTGAACCAGTTATGTTCCACGACGCTTCTGTTGGGACATTGAGCAGTTCAGCATCATATTCTTTAAGTATCCATGCCACGTTTTCTTCGTCTTCATACGCATTAAACGTGCACGTAGAGTACACAAGTATACCGCCGGGTTTGAGGTTTTGCCATATATCTGCAATGATATCACGTTGCAATTTCCAGCAGTTCTCAACGTTCTGTGTGCTCCATTCCGTAATCGTCTGTGGGTCTTTGCGGAACATTCCTTCCCCAGAACAGGGCACATCAGCAATGATCAGATCGAAAGAAAGGGTAGTTTTCTTATAATCACGTGGGTAATTATTGGTTACAAGGACATCTTTATGCCCGAATTTCTGTACGTTTTCAGCCAGGATCTGTGCCCTTTTGCCTATCGGTTCATTTGAAAAAAGAAACGAACCAGTAGGAAGTGCCGTGCGAGCACAGGTGGTTTTGCCTCCAGGAGCAGCACAAAGATCGAGTGCAAGGACTGGGTTCTTCACCCAATGGCGCAACACATGCGATAGAAACATGGATGAAGCCTCCTGCACATAGTAGGCTCCTGCGTGGAGAAGAGGGTCGAATGTGAAGTCGGGACGCCTGCTTAACCAGTATCCTTCATCACACCATGGCACCCTTTCAGGGCTTAAAATGCTATTGATAGACTCATCAGCTGATAGCTTAAAAGGGTTCAATCTGATGCTGACAGGTGCACTTTCGGTGAGTCCTTTTAGGTATTTCCGATAACGTTCTTCCCCAAAAAGCTCCCGTGTATATGCCTCAAACTCCTTCGGAAGTTCAGCTTCGTATTCCTTATTCAATGATAATTTCGTCGTCATCTATTGGCTTTTTGGGCTTAGGCTTTGGTTGTTGCTTGAGATTTCCCTTGTCATCAAACATACCATATGTTGTTCTCAACACCGTAAACTCCGTACGTCTGTTGAGCTGATTGGCTATTTCCTGCTTCTCTTTATCAAGTTTCTTGATGAAATCTTCGGTCAAAACGTCGTTCTCCTTTAGCCATGGATACTTCTCTGTGAGCTTCTTTCTGATCTTCTTAGGCTTCTCTTTGCCATAACCTACTGGTGTCAGACGGTCTTGAGCGATACCATGTGCAGTGAGATAAGCCACTACTGCATCTGCACGACGTTGTGAAAGACGCTTGTTATAGTCAGCTGATCCAATGTAATCAGTATGTGCTGACAGTTCAATAGTTACGTTTGGATTCTCGTTTAGTAGCTTGACCAATCCGTCTAATGCCTTCTCTGACTCTGGACGAAGCGTAGCTTTGTCGAAGTCATAGAAGATGTTATCAATCAAACAGGGACATGTATGCCAGCCAAAGGGAACTGTAAGGTGTATTCTTTGGAGTCTTCAACCGGTGTGACGTGTATCTCTTCCTTATGATTCAAGTACCCATCACAGGTTGCAAGGAGGATATATGTAACGCCAGGTTTGACCTCTTGCTCAAAAGAACCGTCTCCTTTGACCGATAGTTTCTTGTTTGTTCCGTCGTCACCAACCATGAAAACCTGTGCAGCAGGTAGCTCATAGCCATCCATTTCATAGACCCATCCCTTGACAGTCTGTATCACTTCAGGCAGCTCAAAGCTATAGATATGGTCCCATCCACGGGCATCTCCACGGTTAGAAGAGAAGAAACCACGGTTGTGAAGACCCTCGAATGTCATACCAAAGTCGTCACCTTGAGAATTCAATGGGTAGCCCGGATGTTCCAAATGATAGTGATGATCATCCCCAACCTTGGCTATGAAGATATCTAAACCACCCAAACCGCCATGTCCATTGCTTGAGAAATAAAGGTCACCATTCGGTCGGAAAGTAGGGAATTCCTCATCTCCCGGTGTATTAATAGGCTCTCCTAAGTTCTCAACACCACCTGTTGTACCACCGCTAAGACGCACTCTCCAGATGTCAAGTCCTCCCTTTCCACCCGGCATGTCACTGGTAAAATAAAGCCAATTGCCGTCTGGTGACAGGGCAGGGTGGGCAAAATTGGAAAGAGAGTCACGACTAATCTCAAGTTTTTTGGCTGCTCCCCATGATGCATCAGCACGGTTACTGACTGCAATCTGCGCATATCGAGGGTAGTTTGGGTCTGTTTTACACTGCGTAATGTACATCTCTCGCCCATCAACAGAGAATGCTGGAGTACCTTCATCATCCTTGGTATTCAGTCCAGAGACGATGTCCTGCGGTGTACCCCATTTCCCTTTGTCATCCTTTCACTCACAAATATGTCGCCAGCCTTGACCCCTGTGATGCCACTTATCGCATCTCCTTGTGCTTCATTACGTGTAGATGTGAAGTACAACTGGTTGAATTGATCGCCATAAAGCATTGGTGAATAGTCCTGACGACGAGAGTTGAAGACGTCCATGCGGCTTACTATGTACTTAGAACCACGTTCTTTGGCGGCTGAAGCAGTCTTTGCAGCCTCCAATTCAGCAACAATCGTCTGGTTATCGGGCATAGAATCAAGTGCAATCTGATACTCCTTAACAGCTTCAGCATAGTCACCTTCCTTCATAAGGCATGCTGCTAACTGTCTGTGAGTATCCCCATTGTCTTGCTTATAACGGATAACATTCCTGTAAGCTGCCGCTGCTCGTTGCGAAGAAGAGATGCGTTCATAGGCTTGAGCCATCTTGTTTGCCATCTCACCCCGCTGCTTTCGGTCTTTGGGAGGGGTACGTTGATAAGCTGTTTTGAACTGATTTGCGGCGTCATAGTACTCCCCTAAGGAAAGAAACTTCTCTCCTTTCTTTATGTTTCTGTCCACTCCACAACCTGTCAGAAGCACGATTAGACACACAGTCATCATGATTCTGAGCCATTTTGATGGACTTATATAGACGAAATGCTGATGATTCATACTATCTTATGTAACGTATTGCACGCCATTATATTGCCTTTGGGATATTTATAGCTCTACAACCGTGATGCCAGCGCCGCCAAATTGCACGTGTTCATCACAGTAATTGGTGACGTTAGGGACGCTTCCAAGGTACTGACGGATGAGCTGTCGCAGTATGCCATTGCCCTTTCCGTGGAGTATTCTGACCTGACTTGCACCGACAAGGATGGCATCATCAATGAAATACTGTACCTGTGTAAGGGCTTCATCGGCACGCATTCCTCTTACATCCAGCTCCTGTCGGAACTGATTACGGTGCTTATCAATCGTCTCACGGGTCTCTCTGCTATAGTTATAAGCCTGGAATTGCTTTTGTTCTTGCTGTAAAGTAGGAGCGTCAATATGCTCTAATCGACTCAAAGCCATCTTCGTTCGCATGTCACCAAAGATGACTGTAGCCTGCTTACCATCAATGGATTCAACCTTACCAACGCTTGTTAAGCCCTTGATACGTACTGCATCGCCAGCCAAAATAGCTCCTCCTGCCTGCTTTTCACGTACTGCTTTCTTCAAAGCAGCGGCTGCTTCTTCCTGCTTTCCAGCCTTTTCCTTTAGGTGTTGGGCATGTTTCTCCTTCCGATTCTTTATCTTTTCAACCTTCTTTTGGAACTCTTCATCCGATAAAAGACCATTGTTTTTAATCTTCTTCTTACCAGATTTATCCGTTGATGATGCTTTTCCAGCTGCTTTATCACCATCTATCAACCCCGCTTCATAGGCAGCCAGCTCCTGACGAATACGTTTTGTCTCCTCCTTTTCAGCCTGTTTCTCTCTTATTTCACGTATCGCATTCTCTATTCTTCGGTTGCTTTCACGTATGATTTCCTCAGCTTGAGCCTTGGCACGGTTGATGATTTCTTTCCTACTTTGCTCCAAAGCAGCTATCTCTTTCTCGTATTGTGCAATGCGTTTCTCAAGCTCTTTCTCATGACTATGTACCGTCTGGCGTTTATTTTCCCAGTAACGTTTGTCCCGAACAATGTCCTGTAGGTACTTATCACTTTGTATATAATCAGATCCAACAATCTCTGATGCATCCCGAATGACCTCCTCTGGTATGCCCGTCTTGCGTGCTATCTCTATTGCAAAGGAGCTTCCTGGACGTCCAATAGCCAACTGGAAGAGCGGACACATCATGTGTCTATCATATAACATAGCACCATTTACGGTCCCGGGATGGTCTTCTGCGAAGTGTTTGAGGTTCTGATAGTGTGTAGTTATCACTGCCCAGGCATGTTTTTGCCAGAACTGACGAAGCACAGACTCTGCTATTGCGCCGCCAATCTGCGGCTCTGTGCCTGTACCAAACTCATCAATGAGGATCAATGTACGGTCATTTGCACGGCGCATCATGATCTTCATGTTCATCAAATGGGATGAATACGTACTGAGATCATTCTCAATACTCTGCTCATCACCGATGTCTATCATGATATCATTGAATATTCCCGTTGTAGAACGGTCACCAATAGGGATGGAAAGACCACATTGCAGCATGTATTGCATCAATCCAACAGTCTTCAGACAGACTGATTTTCCACCTGCATTAGGACCTGAAATAATCAGCAGATGCTTCTCTTTGGTGAGTTGAATATCAAGAGGAACAACACTCGATGGTACGTTTCGCGTTACATTCTCCTCTTCCAAGATCGTCTCTTCATCCTCTTTTACGCTACCATCTACCGTTACTTTATCTGTAGAAGCATTATCTCCGGACTCATAATGATTTACCATTTGATGGCTCTTCCGTTCCAAAGACAATTGCAACAGTGGGTGAATAGCACGAATCCAGTCGATGTGTGGCTCTTCAGCCACTTGTGGTTCGAAAGCTTTAAAGAGCCTTGCCAACTCCGATTTAGCCCTGATGAAGTCGATAACGAGCCAACAGATTGTATGAGTCAAGAATCTCTTTCACATTCGGGCGGACCTTCTTTGCGAACTCAGTAAGTATCCTTATCATCTCCCGACGTTCGTCATTCTCCAGCTCACGTATCTTGTTATTTGCCTCAACAACCTCCGTTGGCTCAATATAAACCGTACGTCCCGTAGCACTTTCATCATGTATGATACCCGAAATCCTACGCTTTAACCCCGGAGCAACAGGTATAACGAGGCGTCCATCACGCAGAGTTGGCGTCACATCTTTCTCTACTAAGCCCTCACCTTGGGCAGAACGCAGGATACTATAGAGTGTTCTCGATATGCTTCCTTCGGTACGTGCGAGCTCCTGGCGTATCTTTAGCAAGTCAGGAGACGCATTATCACGCATCTTTCCGAACTTATCAATGATCTGAGAGATGCGCTGAACAAGGAGAGGAAAGGTGGCAACGCCGTCGGCAAGGGCATAGAGTGCAGGATAATAGTGGCGTATCTCGCCCTGTTCTGTCTCTTCTCCACGACTCAGAAAGCCAACGATGGCGATGATCGTCTCCAACGAACGCTTGAGATCAAACAGTTCATCCACCTCCATGTGGGTTCCTTCCAGACGAATTCGAGCCACACTCTGGCGCACATCAAAGAAGTTATCAAGAGGGAAATCATCAACTCCCTCCTGTATTTTCCTGAACTCTCGAATCTCTTCCATCCATGTATTCACCTGCACAGCATCAGTGGTAAAAGCCATTTCGTCCACCTTTTCCTTACCTAAAGTGGACAGACAGCGTTCGCGAAGAAGTGCCCTTATCTCGGTGAAGCCAATCTTTTGTTCGAAGTTCTTTGGATATATCATGTTTGTTATTTCCTTTCTTACCTATTGATTATTCTTTGCAAAGTTACTCATTTCTTTGCTTAAAATGTTCTTTTTTTGCTATTTTACACGTGATATTAGGTACTGTTACAAATAAAAATACTATATTTGCGAAAAGAAATCATAACCTTTTACCTGTTCGAAGAACAATGGTAATATGACTAAATTAAACAATAATGATGAGAAAGACACTACTCTTAATCCTGCTATCATCTGTCTTTGCCACAATGAAGGCACAGACGGGGAATGTTCTTTATGACAGAATCATACGGCAAACCATGCTTTTCCCGCAGGAGAAAGCCTATATCAGCACGGATGCCGACAGTTATCAACCGGGCGGACGCATCTCTTTCCATGTTTTTTTTGGTCAACGCTATGACGCATCAAGAGGACAGTTTGAGCAATTATGTCTATACGGAACTGATTGATTCAAACCGTGTTGTCATCTCCCGTGTGCGTATATTGCGCAATGAATCAGGCTTTACAGGGTATATAGACATCCCTGTGGATGCTGCAAGAGGGCATTATTTGCTCCGTTGTTATACCCGTAACATGCAGAATGTGGAAGGATATGACTGTCTGAAGAGTATCTTTGTCGGAGGAAGGGCACGTATATTGCCTTCTGCTGAGAATCCTTCTGTGAAAGCTAAGGGCGTAAACAGTAATAACAAACTGGATATTAAGCGGGATAAAGACTTTATTAAAGTGTCTGTTTTAGACATAAAAGACCCCGTAAAAACACCTCTTCATCTCCTTGGTCATTGTCGTTCTATGCCATTTTACTTCGGAGAAATCAGTTCTCAAAAGCCTCTTCTTCTTCGGAATGACAGTCTGCCTGATGGCGTTTTGTCATTCATTCTCCTTGATGCAGGCTTTAACTCACTTGACGAAAAGCTCATCTTCTCACAGCAGGGAAAGGACGTTTGCCCTGTAAAGATCATGCTTAAACCCGCTGGAGGACAGTCTGCTGACCCGATAGAGGGCATCATTACGGCTCCTAATCTGCACAAAGACGAACTAATGAATGTCGTTGTAAGAGTGTCAAAAGCCACAGTTGACAGTCCAGCTACCCACTCAAACATCCTCTCTGAGTTCCTTTTGGCAAGTGATATGGCTGGAAACAAAGAAGAACCAGCTTCCGTTCTGTCACCAGAAGTAGCCGACAGTCTGCTGCAAGGGGCACATTGGCTGCGTTACGACATGCCTGTCGTGATACGAGGTACATGCAAAAGAGCATCCAAGGAGAAGGAATCATCAGCCTGCATACGTGGAAGGGTGCTGCAACTCATAAGAAACAAAGGTATTGAAGGGGCTTCAGTAAACCTCATTTCACCTAATAAAGGCTTCTTTGCAGTCACCACGACTGATGCTACAGGGCGTTTTTGCTTCGAAGGAATGGACTATCCTGAAGGGACACAATACGTGTTGAACGCCTTTAACAAAGCAGGAAAGCCAGCGGTAAGACTACAGTTGGATGAGGAAACCTTCCCTCCTTTCACTGCACGCTCCCTCCTTACAGATGGATAAAGAGCAACAATACGTCTGACGATGACTCCTTATTATATAAGAAGAATGGTTCAATACTTCTCAAAGGGGTAGACATCGTCTCACATCGCCCTACGTATGCTTCACGTTCAGATGCCTATGCACGTACTGCCGACTTCTCTTTCGGACTGCGAGACATCGAATCTATCGGTGCCACATGCCTGCATGAACTGCTCAGAAGAGTACCAGGATTGACCGTAGACATGGATAAATGCTATGTTCGGAGTGGTGCTACGATACACGGAAGGAAGCCTGCTGCAATTGCCATTGACGGTACTTTCATGAACGAAGACTTTGATTTGGACAATATACAGTTGTCGGATGTTGAGCGTGTCGACGTCTTTAAGACGGGATCAACAGCCATCTGGGGCGCCATAGGAGGCATGGGAGTTATCTCCATAACCACGAAAAAAGGCGGTTTTGAGCCAAAAGCCATGCGGAAAAGCAATACCAAGACGTTCACAACGCTGGGTTATCAGCCTTCTCAACCGTATACTCCTACGTGGCAGACACCTTTCTGGAACCCGTCTCTTCGCGGTCAGTCAGTGCGTTTCTCACTTCCTTCAACCTGTCGTTCAGGCTATAGAGTCATTGTAGAAGGAATGACAACGGATGGCAGAATCATCTTTGGCGAGATGACATTCTGAAGCATTTCAACTGCTGATCATGGTGAGGAATGAAACGATCATCATCCCTTCACTGTAAAGTTTATTCACAACGGCTTTTCAATGGATGCCCTTTTGCGTTGTAAAACATGCCCTTTTGCACTTCAAAAGATGCCCTTTTACAATGCAAAAGGGCATCTTTTATATGGTAAAAGGGCGTCTTTTAGAAACGGTTTTGTAATGTATTGATTGTCTGATGGTTACAAACCGCTCTGAAAACGATATTTCATTGTTTTCTTAAAGATTAGCTTTCCTTTTTTGTAATGGCTTTTCATATTGGTTATAGCATACAGGTTTGTGGCTTAGATAGTTCTTACGCAGATCATACTTCATCTGGAACTGCAAACTAAACCGTCTTTATGAAGTAGGAAATAACAATCGAATCATGTGGTTTATAACCCTTGAAAAACATCTTCGTTCATCCCAATTCAGCTAATAATTACTATTAGGTATTTTCCTTTTGGCACCTTTGTTTTTTGTAGAGACAGACTGATAAGTGGGAAAAAATAGCTAAATTTGTAGTCCAAAAGAAAACTTATGGCAATAAAAGCAGCATTTTTGATATCGACGGGACACTTGTTTCGTTCCGAACCCATCAGGTTCCAAGCTCCACGATTGAGGCTATTAAGCAAGTGAAAGAGCGTGGTGTGAAGATCTTTATATCTACTGGTCGGCCCGTAGCCATCATTAACAACATTGATGCAGTACGCCCATTGGTCGACGGATACATCGCCTTTAACGGTGCATGTAGCTTTATTGGAGATGAAGATATCACGATGATGCCTTTACCGAAAGAGGCTGTTCAAGCCATGATTGAAGACTCTGACAAGCGAGGTTATGCCGTTGTTGTCTGTGGAAAGAAAGACATTGGGATTCGCAATCATACGCATATCTTTGACGAAATCTTCGTCAGAGACCTTGGAGTTGACAACATAGACATTCATAAATCAGTTGACCCACTCCTGCAAAAGCCCGTCTTACAGCTCACACCTTTCTTCTCTGTAGAGGACGAAAAGGAGATACTTCCGCACATGCCACACTGTATTTCAGCACGCTGGAATCCTTCTTTTACCGACATAACCGTGGAGGGAGCCGACAAAGGCAACGCCCTTTTGAAGGTTGCAGCACACATTGGTATCAGTCCTTCGGAGTGCATTGCCTTCGGAGATGGGGGCAATGACATCAGTATTCTGCAAGCTGCCGGCATCGGTGTTGCCATGGGGAACGCCAATGATGATGTGAAATCAGTGGCTGATTACGTAACGACAAGCGTGGATGAAGACGGCATACAGAATGCTTTCAGACACTTTGGTCTGTTGGAATAAGTAATAGAAAGAAGAACAGAAGAATGACAAACAAGATAGAACGGTCGGCACAAGAGAAGCGAACAGCCTTTGTTGTGATCTTCACTTTCTGCATGATGCTGGCTGAAATCATCGTCGGCTTGACGTCGTACTCTATGGCTCTCTTTGCCGATGGAGTACACATGGGGTCGCATGTGCTTGTGATAGGACTCAACTGGGGTGCTTATGTCTTGGTTAGAAGACTGAATAGCAAGGACGCAACACAGTACGATGGGGATAAGATTCTGAACCTTTCAGCCTTTACAAGTGGTATTTTTTTGGTGCTGATGGCTGTCTTCATCATCACAGAAGCAATAGAACGGCTCACCTCAGGCTGTACGATTATCAATTACGAGTTCGCTCTTGCTACGGCTTTCGTGGGTCTTATTGCTAATACTATCAGTGCTTCCGTACTGCATGGGCACCACGGTACGACTGATTATAACAGCCATGCAGCCTATCTTCATGTGCTTTCTGATGCGCTAACGGAGATAGGTGCTATCATAGGACTGGTCTGTGCGATGTTCTGGAGCATCACTTGGATTGACTCAGCAGTGGCTGTTATCAGTGCAATCGTTGTTCTTCGATGGGCAAAACGTCTGCTTTGGGATACGGGAAGAGCACTGACTAAGAAATAGTCTGTGCTCCTTTCACATGTCCGGTACGCTTCAGTACACCCCATGTCTGCAACTCTCCCTTGATAGCCTTTAGATAACTCTTGAACAATACATAATACATTATCCAACGATAGAAGAACCGTTGTGGAATGATCCACAGCAGAACCCACAGACTTTCATGCTCGAAGATGTAAGCCATGATTGATACACTGGCATCTACAAGGAGGAAGATGAGGTAATAAATGAATATCTGACTGGCGTTACCTGAGAACAGTCCGAAGAGCATAAGGACATCTGCTATAGGTGAGAAGGTAGGGATAATGTATTGGAAAATAAGCATATTAGGCATTGCCCACATACCAAATCCACCCTTAGATGGCGCAAATAATGATGCACGATGCTTCCAAAAGGTCTGCATAACACCGAAACACCAACGTATACGTTGCTTGATAAACTGACGTAAACTCTCTGGTGCTTCAGTCATGGCAACGGCATAATTCTCGTTCTCTATTAGGTATCCGTGCTCGTTAATGCTCATGGTTAAGTCGCAATCTTCAGCCAACGTGTCGGTGGTAAAGCCTCCTACAGCTTCCAGAACATCCTTGCGGAAGGCACCAATAGCCCCCGGAATCACCGTAATAGCATTGATATTAGAGTATGCCATACGGTCAAAATTCTGGCTTGTAGTGTACTCAATAGCCTGCCAATAGGTGAGCATATTGCGTTGATTTCCTACCTTTACATTGCCTGCAACAGCACCTAATTTACCTGTTTTGTCGGCTATGAAATGCTTCATTAACTTACTGACTGCATCCTTATAGAGCTGTGTATCAGCATCAACACATACTATATAATCTGTTGAACAGGCTGCTATTCCGTAGTTCAAGGCAGATGCTTTACCACCATTCTTCTTACTTATGATGACGACTTTATCATCATTCTCAAACACTTCTCTTACCCTTTGAAGTGTATTATCCTTACTTCCATCATCCACAAGATATATTTTCAGTGACGGATAGTCCTGCTCTTTGAGGTTACTTATCGTACGAACGATGTTCACTTCTTCGTTATATGCAGGGACAATGATTGATACTGCAGGGGCTGTCAGTGGGTCAATCGGGGCATAATTACGGCGGTTTTCAGCTCTTTTCTCCCGTATCATAAGCACGTACATGAAGACAAGTCGCATGAAACCAAGCACCAAAAAGACAAGGAACAACGCCGTTAAGAAGTCGCTGATATGGTAAATCAGCTCTGCTAAGCTAAGGTTTGCCTGCATAGCATAGTACTCTTTACCCTTCTTAATAGGTGGCATTAGGGTCTGACGACTCATCCCTAAGTACTTCTCCAAGGATATAAACTGATAACCTTCACGCTGTAATGTCTCGATAATACGGGGCAATGCCGTAACAGTTGGCTCACGTGTATCGCCTCCAGCATCATGTAACAGGATGATATGTCCGTACTCTTGATGCACACCATCAGTACTCTCTTGTATATTTGGTCAGCTGTTACACCCTGTTGCCAGTCATTTGGGTCAATAGATTCCCCAACAAAGAGATAGTTTCTACGGCTTGCTATGATCATAGGCCATATCTCTTCGTGGTCAGTTGGGTCTGCATCAGCATTGTAAGGAGCACGGAAGAGAATCGTACTTTGACCTGTTATGCTCTCAATAAGCATTCTTGTGAGCTTCAATTCGGCGAAAGAGCGACGGTCAGAGTTCTCAATCATGTTGTGATGGGTGAAGGTGTGATTGCCAATGGTGTATCCTTGGTCGAACACATCTTTAACTATCGGGATGTTTTTCTCCATCTGTAAGCCCACCATAAAGAACGCTGCAGGTACTTTATAGTGCTTTAATATGCTCAGAACCTTCGGAGTCCATCGGCTATCTGGCCCATCATCGAAGGTCAGAACCAACTGTTTCTCCTTGCATTTTCCGAGCCTTTGCACCGTATAAGTAGCCGGAAGGGAATAATAACGTTCCTCAATGATGAGCTGATTGTCCTTGTCCAAAACGATACCAATGCGTCCTGCGTGGGGTTCGGAAGTAACATTGAGCACCTCACCAGAGCCAACAAAGTTCACATCGTCCGTCCCACTGAGTTGCATTATCTTTGCTATTGGCATCCGAGCAGCGCTCTCCCACGACAAATCCTTGCCATAATACTTCCAGATTCGGCGATCTTCAGTGCCTAAACGCCACAGACCGAAGCCTGCAAGATGGTATGTAGCACCGAAACGCATGATGTTGAACGTTGTGACAGCATCTGGAAAGAACACCTGATGCAGTGTTCCGTCATCTTCATCTTGGTAAGAAAAGTTCAGATTATACGTATCATCGTTGAAGTTTACCTTTGCTCCTGCGTTCAAAGCCGTAGCCATTGTCTGGTCAAAAGACATGGTTGTACCTCCCTGACCCTGTGCCCAATTATAGCCATAGGTAGCCATACCGAGTACAATCTTATCATTCGGGACATTCTTTGCAGCCCAGTCTGTGGCTTTCTCAACCCATCTTTGCGAGCTGACAGGGCCTGCCTGGCTTCCTGCATTGTGCTCATCATAAGCCATAAGGAAGAGATAATCATCGTATTTTGCAAGCTCTTGCATGTCATAATCCTCATTGAATGGTGCAACAGCCTGCGTTACATAGAGTCCATTTGCATGGAAAACACGTGCAAAATCCTTCACAAGTGTGACGAGAAGGGCGTTATCATTGATGTTCAGTTCCTCCAAGTCGAGGTTGATACCAGCAAAACCGTTACGCTTACAAGCTGTAACCAACTCGTTGATCATCCCCATTCGCTTCGTACTATCGCGCATAATGCGTCCGATAGCCTCTGGACGGAAGGCTGAATTGTAGTTGTTTGTCAGCATAGGGAGGACAGGTATGTGTGCACGGCGCATGAGTTTAAGTGCCCGTTGGTCGATACGTGCTTCAATACGGTCGGTCTTTGGATTGATGAAATACCACTCTGGCAGCACCATATTGAGGTGTTTAAGATTGTTTTTCAGCGAGATGTAAGCATGTTTATCCCAGTTTACGTACCATGCAGAGCGTATTCCCATGCGTGGATCAGTCCATTCTTTGATGTATTTCTGCGTCACTTTGTCCGTATGACCTACGAAACGATGCTGTCTTGCAGCCACCTTTGCATAGTTACTGTGCATCTTCTGTTCCTTGAAGAAGTCACGGAACGACTTGTAAACTTCAGCTCTCTTGTTGTCTTTAATAGTGGTTCGCTTGCCGAAACAACGCTTCGGTAATCGTGACGGAAGGGCATCTGCGGACTACCTTCCAATGCAAACATTGCCAAGAATACTACTCCCAGCAGTATGGCTATCGTTATTAAAACACGTAATGTCCACTTGAACCGATTCCAACGTTGGCGGGAATCAGTTTGAAAAACTTGCCTATCCATGCTTAAACCTTTTTCGTTTACGTTCTCTCTATTTGTCGTTAAATACACTGCAAAAGTATAATTAATCTCTTTAACATAGCCTATGAATGGATAAAAAAATCAAAACCAACGATTAAATTTGTATAATCGGGGAAGGAGAGGGGCTATGGCTGCAGAGACAAAGGGAGATAGTTGACTTACTGAGAACTGTAGATTGAATATTATGAAATAACCTTACAATAATCAGACTACGATAACTCGTATTTTCATCGAAAATGTTTCAAAATCAACTTTGTAACCAACAGAAAATCAATAGGTTGCAAATAGGCTCGTAAAAGGTGCCCTTTTGCAATGTAAAAGACGCCCTTTTGCAGTGTAAAAGATGCCCTTTTGCAATGCAAAACATGCCCTTTTACAATGCAAAAGGGCGTAGTTCACTTTCCATATGTGAATAAATCATTACATAAGGGGTCATGATAAGCACTTTTCACAATACTGTTTTAAAATTTACTTAATATTAGGTATTGTTGCATTTGTGGGAAGAAAGTACCTTTGCACAATAATTTTACTTACCCTATAAATACTGAATATAGACCGAAAGAAAGTGATCACAAAACCGAAACGAAAAGGCATTTTAAGGGAATTGACTTGCTTTTCTCCTTATTATATAATATATTTGCAATGTTAATCTGAATAAAAGCCTAAACAGAAGCATAATAATCAGTATCCGTTCCGCTTACGATAAGTAAGTCTGACAACCATGTTTACGAAACAAAATCTAAATATTTTTTATCTTGATTAAATCCTTGAAGAGTATGAATCTTAAAAAAAACATTCTTTTCCTATTGTTAGGAAGCATTCTTCTTTGTATGTTCTCGTGTGCAAAGGAAGATGAATTCGAGTCGCCAACATTAGTTCTTTCGGAGAACAACATTGCCTTTGACAAAGGTGTAAACGAAAGAACCATCAGTGTAACGACCAATCAAGGCAGCTGGATAGCGTCGTCTCCACAGGAAGGTGATTGGCTTTCACTGGTTCAGGATGCCAACGTTCTGAAGGTGAAAGTTACCGAAAACACGATGGGAACAGAGCGTATGGGCTATGTCATCGTCAACGCTAACGGTGCAACGGCTAAGATTGAGGTGCGCCAGAGTGCTGCTGACGTGACGCTCGATGTCGTTCCTACGGCTATCTACCTTCCTCAAACGGGTGGTGAAAAGACTGTTGATGTCACCACAAACGCCGCCGTTTACGATGTGACACCCAGTGAAGAGGTCAGTTGGTTGAAGATTATCAAGTCGGAAGAGGAGATAAAACTGGTTGCAGAACGCAACGACAGCTATCAGCAACGTGAGGTGAAACTCTATGCAAAGAGCGGTAGTGTCATCCGTGAGATCGTTGTTTCACAGGCTGGAATACAACGTTATATCGTCCCAATAAACCCTGGTGCTCCGCAGGATGTGCACAAAATAATGGAGTATGAGCTTGGACGTGGTAGTTATCTCCGCGAGTATCAGGCTGCAATGCCAGCCTATGGACTGGAAGAGATGTACACTTTCATCACACCTTCTCCTATCTTTACCCTCATTCAGTACTGCAGTTCAGACGGTATAACACCGTCACAGATCATCACTGTTGGTGATGGCTCAAAAGCCATTGCAGCGGTAAAAGACAAGGCTTTGATAAGTTCCTCACGGACAATGGCTATGTTAGAAGTAACTCTGAGTCGGACAGAGAGTACACCAATGAGCAGGAATTGCTGACACTGAAGGTGTATATCTCTGAGAAAGAGAGCAATGAAGGCGTTAATCTTACATTCACTCCAATCATTAAACAGGTGGGGGATTACAAGACATTCAATGCTCTTCCTTACTATCCGCTTGAGCTTTTACAGAAGTCGAACGTAAAGGTTGCCGATGTTGAAGCATATGAAAAGAATGCTGGAAGCAAGGAAGAAGAACGCACAATGAACGAATATAAAAACACGGAAGTATCACAATTGCAATATACTCTGAAGGATAATACGGACCCAATGGCAGCCTATGGGCGTATTCATGTGTTCTATACGACGGATAAAGACGGTAAAACCCCAGATAATTTAGGTAGTGTACAGATTGGAGCACTTATCTTTAAGAACACAAGTCTTGGTGTATGGAAGTACGGAACGAAGTGGATTGTGACGAAAGAGTTACGCAAGAAACTCGGTGAAGAGGGCTTCTCTTTCCTCCGTTCATCAGGTAATAACCACTTCTTTGCACGTGAACGCGACCATCTTGTTATTGATGTGACCTGCGTTTTGGACAATAATCAACCTGTTTTGGCACTTCTTTACAACTTTGATGCTACCGTATCAGGTGCTGGAAGCAAGGCTGTTAAGGCACAGGAGAGGATGGAACAGAAGTTTGTTGCAGCCAAAAAGGCACTGAAATTCTAATGAAGTGTGTTACACCTTATATATAATAGGATATGCGTATAACAAATATATACCAACTGTTTCGGCTCTCTCTGCTCAGTATGCTGGTAGCATTGATGGCGGGATGTGCCGAGAAAGACAGTTTTGAACAACCCTATCTGAATGTCTCAGAGAAGGAGATTAACTTCTCCGGACAGGTTGATGAACAGACAATCACTGTGAATACGAACTGTAAAGAGTGGATTGCCACAACACCAAAGGCGTGGATTCACCTCACAGTGAACGGAAATCAGATTGCAGTAAAGGCTGATCCGAACACCACGGGGGCTGAACGTAGTAGTTACATCCTTGTTGATGGCGGTCTGGCAGTTGAGAAAATAGCAGTGACACAAAGCTCTTCCGACTTCACATTGAGCATTGCTAACGGCGAGATAATGCTGCCTCAGGCTGGTGGAACAACGTCTGTTGATGTAGGAAACGGTGACAATACGTATGAATTACGTCAGCATGAAACCACTGATTGGCTGCAGATTGTAAAAAAGAAGCATGCTTTGAAGTTCTATTCAAAGCCTAATTACACAACAACAGAGCGGAAAACAACCCTCACACTGACTGTTGGTGAAAAGCCCTTTAGCGTTGTTGTTCGTCAACCGGGTGTGGCTTTATTCATCTTAGCATGCAATCCTGGAAACCCATTCAGCATCCATAAGATGATGGATTACGAGATTCGGCGAGGTAGTATACTGTCGGAGTATGGCTCACCTGACCCTGATAACGGTATCTATGAGGAGAGTTACTTCTTCAAAACACCGTCACCTTTGTTTAAAGATGTTGTTTATGTGCATGATACAGAGCACTCTACGGCTACTCGTATATATACCCGTTCGCTGGTGAAAGAGGGTGTTGACGCTTGTGAAATCACAGGCTTTCCAGGACTTCCTCACGGCAAATGGCTATACAAGAGACGCCAAAGACACAAATCATTACGTCAATATCAAGGACCAGATGACCATGGATGTGGACATCATGGAGAGCAATAACAGTGTTGTTTTGTTCTTTGATCAGATCCATACACAGGACCGTCCGTATGATACTTTCACGCATCTTGACCTCGGACCGTTGGCTCTTTTGAATCAGAAAGACAAGAAAATCAGTGATGTTGAGTCGTTTGAAGCAGGACAAAAGAGTGAGGAAGTGAAACGACAAGTATCCCGAAACAGAGAGATTGAAGCTATTGTTTACAAGACAACCGACCCTGTTCAGGTGGCACGAACCTACTTCTTCTATATGCGAGGTGGGGATAATCCAGCTGCAGCGGATATGGTTGGGAGTGTTGAACAGTACATCTTGAGCTTCAGTCAGCCTAACTTAGGCATCTGGCAGTACGGCAATGAGTGGTTCATCACACGTGAATTTGACAAGTTACTCACGTCAAATGGTTTCGAGTTTGTGAGTTATAACGGTAGACATCACGTCTATGCACGTCGTTCAGACTATCTAACTCTGGCTATATCTGGCGGAAATACTCCGATGTCAATGATGGAAAACCAGTCATGCAGATAAGTGTTCTCTACAAGCCATCGCTCTTTGCAGGTAGCAGACAGCAGAGAATGGCGAAGATAGAACGCATGATTAAGGAATACAAAACAAGGAAATAACTTTCAATCTTAATGCAATGAATAAGAAAATTATATACTTATGTGCATGTGCCGTTGCTGGTCTGGTGCTCACAACATCGTGTCAGGATAGCCTGGAGACGGACTCTTCCAATTCCAACACACGTTCTGTGATCATTGATAAGAATGTCTTTGCCGTTAAAGGACGTATCAATGTGAAGCTGACCGAAGCTGCTACACGTGCCATTCCAGCTACTCGCAGTGGGAAAATAGATATGCAGAGCGTTCCTTCTCCTATGCTTTCGGCAATGAATTATGCTGGTGCTTACAGGATGGAGAGGGTCTTTAAGCCCGCAGGAGTCTATGAAGCACGCACCAAGGCAGCAGGTCTTGACAGGTGGTACACCATATATTTCGATGAGAGTAAGGATGTTTCAGCTGTAATTGAGCACTTTAATAAGGTGAAAGGGGTGGAGTTTGCAGAGCGAATCTTGCCTATCTCACAGCCAAAAGAGACCTCGGTGCCTTATGAAGGATCAGCTTCTGGCATGCAAACACGGTCGGGGAACAGTGCTTTCAATGACCCTCTACTGTCGAAACAATGGCATTATTATAATGATGGGACCATCAGTCCACGTGCTAAAAAGGGTGCTGACTGTAACGTTTTACCTGTTTGGGAGAAGTATACAACGGGTAAAAGCAATGTCATAGTAGCCGTTGTAGATGGTGGAATAGACGTTACGCATGAGGATTTGGTCGATAATCTCTATGTCAATGAGAAGGAGAAAAACGGGCAACCGGGCGTTGATGATGATGGAAATGGGTTCGTTGACGATGTCAATGGATATAACTTTGTAGAGGCAAAGACGTCGTTGGAGGTACCATTGAACCTGATGATGAAGGGCATGGAACCCATGTTGCAGGTACTGTTGCTGCACGAAATAACAACGGAAAGGGCGTATCTGGTATCGCTGGTGGTGATGGTTCGACTGGCAGTGGAGTACGTCTTATGAGTTGCCAGATATTCCGTAACAAGAACGAACAGGGTGATGCAGCTGCTGCAATCAAGTATGCTGCGGACAATGGGGCTGTTATTTGCCAGAATTCTTGGGGCTATTCGTCTACAGCTGGCGTCACTGAGATACCTGAAATGCTGAAGGAAGCAATCGATTACTTCATCAAGAACGCTGGATGTGACGCTTCCGGACAACAGAAAGCAGACTCTCCTATGAAGGGAGGAGTGGTGATTTTTGCTGCAGGTAACGAGAATAAGGACTTCTCAGCATACCCCGCTTGCTACTCAAAGGTGGTCTCTGTGGCTGCAATGGCATGGGATTTCAGTAAAGCAAGTTATAGTAATTATGCCAAATGGGTGACCATTACAGCTCCAGGAGGTGACCAAGACACCTTCGGAACACAAGCAGGTGTGCTTAGTACGGTGCCTAAAAGCAAGGCAGCATCAGGCTATGCATACTTCCAAGGGACGTCTATGGCATGTCCACATGTGTCTGGTATAGCTGCACTTATTGCTTCTTACTTTGGTAAACAGGGCTTTACCAATGAGGAATTGAAGACTCGTCTGACCACAGCTTACCGTCCTTATAACATTAATGAACTGAATCCTACCTATAAAAACAAGCTGGGTAATGGTTTCATTGATGCTGAAGCAGCCTTTGAATCAGATACAAAGATTGCCCCAGAGGAGGTTAATTCTCTCAAACTAACACCTGATTTCACGGATATAACAGCAACATGGAGTGTTGTAAAGGACGAAGATAAGACTGCTACTTTCTATCGTTTGTACATCAGTCAGGATGAGTTGACAACAGAAAACATCAAGAACATGACTTACAAAGAGGTCAATGCAGTTGGTCATAAGTTAGGTGAAACACTGCATTTCACCTTTGATAACCTCCGAGATAATCAGTCTTATAACATTGCAATAGTGGCTGTTGACCGTTGGGGAAACAGTTCTCAACCAGTCATTCAGCACTGTAAAACGAAGCTGAACCATGCTCCTGAGGTCACAGACTTCCCCGAAAAGATTCTTGATGTGCCCACTGATGGCAAGGAAACATTCAACTTTAAGGTTGCTGACCCTGATGGTCAGGAATGGAGTATGAAGACTAATGGTGAGACAAAGGGTGTATCTTACAGTCTGAACCACGGCATTGTGACGGTCAATATAGTCCCAGTCCTTGCTCCAGGAATCTATACTTGCTCGTTTTTGTTCACTGATGACTTAGGTGCAGTTACTGTTAAGACACTCACTTTCCGTATTCTTAAGTACGTTCCACCGACATTAGAGACACCATTTGATAACTATATCATTGGTCTGGATGAGGGTTCTGTAAGTCTTTCTCTGAACAATCACTACACACACAGTGGTAACAAGCAGCTTACATACAAGGCAAATGTTATGAATAACGGTATCGCTGACGCTTCAATAAACAATGAAAACCTACAGTTGAGACCATTGAAGACGGGCGTAACACGTGTTAATATCCTTGCATCAGACGGTCAGCAGACCTCTTCAGAAGGCTCTTTCCAGGTAAGAGTAGTCGAGAAAAAGTCGGCTCCTGTGTATGTTGTATATCCTATTCCAGTACGAAAAGACATTCACATACTGCTCAATCCAGAGGTGAAGCAGGCTGAAATGATCATCAGTTCCACTGTAGGAGAACGCTTGAAGCAGACAGAAGTGACACCTGACAAGGACCATGTAGCCACAATGGACCTGTCAACTCTGCATCCAGGGACCTACAAACTCACCGTTCATACAAGCAAAGGAAAGCACACACAGATGTTTATTAAACGATAATCACAATGAAAATGAAGATTAAACACATGATGATAACAGCTTTCGCAGTACTCTTCTGTACTGTGAAAGCTGATGCTCAGGGGCAGAGTTTGCCCATCCTAACGATGAATACTGATGCCCGAACAGCAGCAATGGGCAATGCTTCGGTAGCTGCTGAAGGGATGTTCCTATACACAAACCCTGCTGCTTTCTTCACGATTGATAAGCAATGGACGGCTGATGTGTCTGCTTCTCTCTTCGAAAAGGATGAAGATATAGAGGGAAGATACGGTCTGTACGCTGCAACCGTGGGTTATAAACTTGCCAAAAGACATGCTGTCTTTGCAGGATTCAGGTATGCTGGCGGATTGAAACTCAAAGGATTCGACATGCTTGGGAACCCAACTAAGGACTATAAGCCCTATGATTGGACCATTGATCTTGGTTATTCTTACCAGATTGGCAATGGTTTCTCAGCTTATGCAACGGGGAGTTTCCTCTTCAGTCACCTCTCAAAGAATGCCAATGGAGCAGCATTTACCATCGGAGGAGCCTATCAGAACAATGAAATCAACGTCTTAAATTATCCTGCAAAGCTTATGATTGATGCTAAAGTTGCCGACATCGGTCCTAAACTCGACTATGGAAACGGCTATAAGACATCAATGCCAACACACATAACAGGCGGTGGAGCACTGACAGTGGATGTGTCTGACAAGCATCAAATAGGCGTAGCTGCATCAGCAAGTTACTATTGTGAGGTTGACAATCACAGCATGACTATGGCTGGTGCTGGCGCAGAATACACCTATAACAAGATGCTTTCAGTGCGTGCAGGCTATGAATATGGCAATCATGACCTTAGCCATTTCACCGTGGGAGCAGGCATTAAATACCAGGGATTGCGCCTGAATGGTAGCTACATGCTGGGTACAACGGAGGCTAAAAACAGCTATCTTACCGTTGGGTTAGGCTATGATTTCTAAGAGAAGGAACGTTTTTAATAATATCTAAAATAACATATTTATGAAGAAAACTTTATTCTTTATCTGTGCTTTGGCACTGAATCTCACTGCTTCAGCACAGATCTTTACTACTCCGAAAGGGAAACTTATCGACAACATGTACCGCAATAGCGACTCATGGGTTAAGAAAGGCTGGACGAGTATGGAGCCTGGTAAGTACGAAGGCTTGGCATCTAAGATTGTGGAAGGCGATGACGGATATCTCTATGTGTACAATCCGATCTCTGGATTCAATAGCAATTCATGGCTGAAACTGGAGAAAGTGGGCGAAGGAAGATACAAGGCTGTCCTGCCACAGATAATCTTTAAGGACAACGACGGTGGTGATGACGATGACGAAGAGGGTGGAAACACGGAACGAATCTTCAAACTTAACCGTATGATAGCTACTGGAAAAGACCAATATAAGGTTGTTGAAGCCAGCAAAAACTACATGGAATACACCTGGGATGGGAAGACTTTGAAGATGTTAGGTGCTGGTTCGAAGAATGAAATATTAGGAGTTGTCTACGGAGAGGACGAGTGGGAGAGTCGTTATGGTGACTGGAATGTGACGATTCAGACCTCTACTGACAAGCTTATTACACCTCCTAACACTGCACAGAACGTACAGTACACGGTTACTTCACGGGAAAACACGTCGCCACGACTGATAGATGCTGCCATAGAAGGGAATGATATCTATCTGAAAGGACTCTTTAAGAGTGAGAAACTTGCCAATGTATGGGTGAAAATAACACGTCAAGGCGACAAGGCTGTGATGCTTTCCAACCAGTATTTGGGTGTGACGAAAGCGACAGATTACATGAGATTCTCAAATGATACATCAGCTTATCACACTTATGCTGCCGTCTTCAATGATGCAGCAGCTGCCACTAACGAACTGGAATTCAGTGTGAATGTAGCCACGGGAGTGCTTACCGCCAACAATATCCTTAAGATAATGTTCGGTAAAAGCAGTGCTACGAACATGCCAAAGGTTGACCTTGAGAGCTATGAAGAGCTTGTTCTGACTCCTTATCAGGCTGTTGCTGGCAAGCCAGAGACACCAAAACTGCATTATTGTTCAGCTGCTGACAGCTATGATTACACACAAAAGATAACTACTTTGGCGTTTTACGTAAAGAATGTAAGCGTGGATGGCAAATATCTCAACCCTGAAAAGATGTATTATAACATATATCTCAACGACAGTAAGACGCCATTTACCTTTGAAAGTCAAGGTATTACTATCTTGAAAAGGACATCACCGACATCCCATTCAACTACTCTGACAAGAAGAATGACGACATAAAGAAGAGTGATGATCAGCGTATTCTGCACTTCTATGACCCGAACATTGAGAATATTACCGTCATAATGGTTTATGAAGAGGGTGGAAAGAAGTATCTTAGTGCACCGATGAGCACCGTAGTTGTAACTGCCGGAATAGAGAATATCACGACGAATGATGCTTCAAAAGAAAGCTATTTCACCGTTGATGGACGCAGACTGCAACACTTACAGAAAGGTTTGAACATCGTAAAACGGGCTGACGGAACAACGAAGAAGGTCCTTGTAAAGTAAGGTATATCTGATTAAAAATGCCAATAAGCCACGTGTCATTCCTTATTTTTGTTGTATCTTTGCACGTATGAGTAAAGGTAAGTTACAGAAATTTGCGGAAATGGAGACGTTTAAGAACGTCTTTCAGTACCCATTCAGCGTGATCAGCGACACACCTTTCGACATGAAAGGTCACTGGAGAGAGCAATATTTCCACAATGATAACCCCATTGTGCTTGAATTGGGCTGTGGAAAGGGTGAGTATACCGTAGGATTGGCACGTGTTTATCCTGACATCAACTTCATCGGAGTTGACATCAAAGGGGCGAGAATATACACTGGTGCCAAGCAGGCATTGGAAGAAGGACTGGAGAACGTTGCTTTTCTGCGCACGAGTATTGAGATTATTGACCGCTTTTTCGGCGAAAACGAGGTACAGGAGATATGGCTTACCTTCTCTGACCCACAGATGAAGAATGTGCATAAGCGTCTTACTTCAACCTTCTTCATGGAGCGTTACAGAAGATTCCTGGTTGATGGAGGTATCGTTCATCTGAAAACTGATTCCAATTTCCTTTTCACTTACACCACATATATGGTTGATGTGAACCATCTGCCAGTACTTTTCCGCACGGAAGACCTCTATGGTAACGAGCTGACAGAGCAGGGTAGGGCTGACAATCAGATGGATGATAAGACGCACGAGATACTTGGTATTCATACTTACTATGAGAACCAATGGATTGAACGCGGACTGAACATCAAGTACATGAAGTTCCGTTTGCCTGCTGAAGGGGCACTTGTGGAACCTGATGTAGAGATAGAACTGGATGATTATAGGTCCTATAAACGACCAAAACGTAGTGGTTTGGCAACCAGCAAATAAACTACCGGTGTCAAAGTATTTCACTATTGGATTTTAAAAGGGCGTCTTTTGCAATGTAAAAGACGCCCTTTTGCATGGTAAAAGATGCCCTTTTACAACGCAAAAGGTGCCCTTTTAGATCGTAAAAGGGCACCTTTTATTTTGCGTTTTGTAATCGTTTGATTACGTGATAGTTACAAAGTAGGAAACAAGACGTTTTCTCTTGTTTTTGAAGTAACATGCTTTGAATATTTGTAAGGTCTTTTCAAAGCCTCCAATCATTTACTTTTTCGTCTGCAGATTACTTCTTCTCTCTTGCCTTACGAGCATACTCAAAGAGTGCTTGGGGCAGATGGCAGTAGCCTGTTGGGTGTTTGTCGAGATAGTCTTGATGGTAGTCTTCTGCCTTATAGAAGTTCTTCAGCGGCTCCATCTCTACTGCAAGTCTGCCCTTAGTGGCTTTCTCTTCCTCGGCAAACACCTGCTTGATGACGGGAAGATCAGCTGGATCAGTGTAATAAACACCCGTACGATACTGCGTACCACGGTCGTTTCCTTGCTGATTCACACTTGTTGGGTCGATTGATTTGAAGTAAAGTTCAAGCAAAAACTTCAGACTTATCACCTTCGGATCATATGTTATGCGCACGGCTTCAGCAAACTCTGTCCTGTCAGTGCACACCTCTTCATACGTTGGATTCTTGATAATACCGTTGGCGTAACCCACTTCTGTTGCCGTAACGCCATGTATTTGTTTCAGATAATGCTCTGTTCCCCAAAAACATCCACCTGCTACATAGATTTCTTTCATAGGTCTTAATAGTTTGATATACTCCCCGTAGCCCTCCTTTTTCATGTCTTCAATAGGGATAAAGCGCAGGGAAGCACTGTTGATACAATATCGTTTACCACCCGTTTCGGCTGGTCCGTCGTCAAAGACATGGCCAAGATGAGCGTTACCCGTACTGCTTCTGACCTCGGTTCGCACCATTCCATGAGAACGATCGGTGTGATTGGTAACTAAACTCGGGGCGATAGGCTTTGAGAAAGCTGGCCATCCACAGCCTGAATCATACTTATCTGTTGATGAGAAGAGCGGCTCTCCCGTTGTGATATCAACATATATACCCTCCCGGAACTCATGGTCGTAAGCGTTGTTGAACGGTCGTTCCGTGGCAGCATGCTGTGTTACGGCATACTGTTCGGGTGTAAGTAACTTGCGGAGGGTGGCATCACTGGGTTTGGAATAATGCTTCTTGGGCAATGTTATGGAATCATTTTGTTGCATAATGGTTCTTGTTTTATTGGTACATGCCGTCATTCCCGACATCAGAATGCTGCAGCCCGCAGCCTGAACGATGAAGGAAAAAGCAAGCGTACATAGGATTGAGAACAAGTTTCGCATTGGTTTCATCTGATTATATTTAGTCTTGAATGGTCTGACGGGTGGTGTCCCTTCAGAGAAATGGTCTCTATTTGATACATAAAGTCCCGTTTCTCTTCTGTAAAAAGAGGAAACGGGACTGTTATTTTATTGTTTCTGGAGGAATCGATCCACCTCAATGGCAGCCATAGCACCCGTTGCTGCAGCCACAACACCTTGTCTATAGGTTGGGTCGGCAACGTCTCCTGCTGCGTAAACACCCTCAATATTGGTGGCAGTTGACTTTGGTTTCGTCACGATAAACCCATGATCGTCCATCTCAAGTTGCCCTTTGAAGAGGTCAGTGTTAGGAGTATGACCGATAGCAAGGAAGAAACCGTCGATTGAAATGTCGAACTTCTCTTCGTTAGGTTCGCCCTTGAAACGTACGAGATGTGCTCCTTGAACACCGTCATCACCGAAGAGTCCAACGGTATTGGTGTTATATAGAATCTCAATATTCTCCTTTTCAGTAACACGTTTACGCATGATCTCAGCTGCACGGAGCTGTGGTTTGCGCACAATCATGTACACTTTCTTAGCCAAACCAGACAGATACATTGCCTCTTCACAGGCAGTATCGCCTCCACCAACTACTGCTACGGTGCGCTTACGATAGAAGAATCCGTCGCAGGTTGCACATGCACTGACACCTTGACCACGGTATTTCTCCTCGTCAGGAAGGCCCAGATACTTGGCACTGGCACCTGTTGCGATGATCAAAGTGTCAGCTTCTATCTGGTTACCACGCTCATCTTCAACGTGGAAAGGACGACTACTGAGGTCTGCTTTTACGATAGAACCATCTCGAACGTCGGCTCCATACGTCTCAGCTTGCTGCTTCATCTCCATCATTAGTTGGTTAGCATCAATGCCATCATGGAACCCTGGGAAGTTTTCAACGATGGTTGTGGTAGTCAACTGGCCTCCCGGCTGTAGTCCAGAGTAAAGAACTGGTTGCAGATTTGCTCTTCCTGCATAGATAGCAGCAGTATAACCGGCTGGTCCACTACCAATTATAAGGGTCTTAACTTTTTCCATTGTAATATCTAAATGTTGTCTGTCGCCCAACGAAAGTAAGTATGTCAGGCGCAATTAATACTTTCTTTACTATTTAATCTATCAATTATCATGCCAAAATAAACGCACACGATGAATCTATTTTTCTCCCTTTTCTTATTCCATTGGGAACAAACCGAAGAGTCGATCATCAATCATATCGGTGACTTTCTTGAAGTCTTGAGGGTTGCATTGGAAGTCTGTTGTGTCACCATCTACTATCATCAAGTGCCCTTTATAGGTCTTTATCCAGTCCTCATAACGCTGGTTCAGACCGCGAAGGTAGTCTATCCGCATTGTTTGTTCGTACTCTCTGCCTCGTTGTTGTATGTGATCAATGAGGTGAGGGATGGAACATCTGATGTAAATGAGCAAGTCTGGGAGCTTCACCAACGACATCATGAGTTCGAAAGGTCGGAGTAATTATTGAAATCACGCTCAGACATGAGCCCCATGTCATGCAGATTAGGGGCAAAGATACGTGCATCTTCAAAGATAGTACGGTCCTGTATGATTGTATCTTGTGACCTTGAGATGTCTACAACATCACGAAATCGCTTGTTAAGGAAGTATATCTGGAGATTGAACGACCATCGTTTCATGTCGTTATAGTAATCTTCCAGGTATGGATTGTCGTCAACCGGCTCGAAATGAGCCTTCCATCCGTAACGTTTAGCGAGCATTTTTGGTGAGTGTTGTCTTACCTGCTCCGATGTTACCTGCTATTGCAATATGCATATTCTCTTATGATAGAAGTGTTTATTGAATGTTTATTTGAATGTAATCGCTTTTGTTTCTTTCCGTAATATGCCCTTTATTTGCAAGCATTATTGAACAGTCCGAAGAGTTCACGGTCAATCTTATCAGTAATAAAACCAAAGTCTTTTGGACGATTTTGATAGTCAAGTTCATCCACATCAATGGTCAATACGCGTCCTTTATACTTCTCATTAATGAAGTTTTCGTAGCGTTTATTGAGGTTTTCGAGGTAGTCTAAGGGTATTGTCTGCTCATATTTACGTCCTCTTTTCTCAATGTTTGTGACAAGATGGCTCACCGTTGACCGAAGATAAATCATCAGATCAGGGTATTGAACAACGTCTGTCATGTCCTCAAAGAGCTCCATATACGTTTCATAATCACGCTTTTCAAGGTTCCCCATGGCGTAATTGTTCTCCGTAAAGACGTATACTCCTTCGTAAATGGAGCGGTCTTGCACAACAGACTCCTTACTTCTGCTTATCTCAAGGAGGTCTTTGAAGCGCTCTTTCAGGAAGAAAACCTCCATAGGAAACGACCATCTCTTGATGTCTTTATAGTAATCTTCCATGTAAGGGTTATAGTCTACCGACTCAAACCGTGGTGTCCAACCATATCTTTTGGCAAGCATTGTTGTTAAAGTTGTCTTCCCGCTGCCAATATTTCCTGCAATTGCAATGTGCATTTACTTACTCTTAAGTTCTTGTTTCTTGGTCTATTAAACGTTGATTCTTACTGTTTAATTGCCTAAAGCCATATTTCTTGCGGTGCCAATGCATCCATTTGGCATCTGAATATGCAGCATAGCACACACTGTTGGAGCGATATCTACGATGTAAGTCTGCTGTGTTGTAGCTCCGTGTTTCACGTTCCAACCATACAAAAGGAACGGAATATGTGTGTCATAAGGGAACGGTTGACCGTGCTGAGTACCCTTATAAGTTGGTGAATCCTTGGCTCCAAAGACCTGAGGACGGGTCACTACACCTATCTCACCAGACCTTCCGCGGAAGTAACCATTGATCATTCGCTCCTTAATCCACTGTGGCATCGTTACTTCTGATATCCTTTCTTCATCGAAACATACAGATATCGTGGGTCTTTCTTTAAGTATTCAACTGATTCGTCAATGATTTGCTGCTTCTTTAAGCCTGATGCAGCTATCAAAGAGTCGTTAAGGAAGAACTGATAGTCGTCCTCTGCCATGACAGGAGCAATGCCAAACTTACCTTGAAGATAGCCATTGAGGTCCTTAACAGACTGCCTATAGTCCCAACCACCAGCTGGAATGCGATGCTCTTTCATGTAATTGTAGTTGTGAGCAGCACCGTGGTCAGCCGTAAGGAACAACAGATAGTTGCCTTTACCCACCTGTTCGTCAAGTGTTTTAAGGAAGTGTGCGAGGTCTTTATCTAGCTGCATATACACGTCATGGTTCTCTTTTCCACGTGTAGAGTAGACATGTCCGATGGCATCTGTTGATGAAATGCTCACTGCAAGCATGTCAGTTTCTTTCCCTTTACCAAGGTTTTCATTCTTCAATGCTGCCTCTGCCATCTTGAAAGTCATGGTAACACCCTGTGTAGAGGTCTTGATATTGAAGTTAGGGGCGGTATGATTCTTCTCATTAAAGTCTATAACCCACTGTGGAAGATGGTCTGTATAGAATGTAGAGGTAACGAAATGCCCTGCAGAAGTGTCCCACCAATAAGCGGCATCAGCTGCATGACCAGCCGGAAGGATAGATGCACGGTCCTTCAAAGCCACTCCAATGACCTTCGAACGGAAGTCATTAGATATCTGAAGTTCGTCTCCTATGGTAGAAGCAAGCAGTCTGTGCGGACTCATCTGTCCTTCTTTGCTATCTGAACCCACGCTCTTCACGTTTGGATCTTCGCAACAATAAACATTCTTATCATCCTGGAAGAAGTAGTTTCCAGCGATACCTGTGATAGCTGGAACCGACCCTGTATATACTGAACTGTGTCCTATGGCGGTGACAGTAGGGGCATAATTGATGTGAGTATTCTCAAAAGAGAACCCGTTATCAACAAGTCTTCGCAAGCCATCTGTGCCATATTCATTATAGTAATAGTACAGATAATCCCATCTCATTTGGTCAACAACTAAACCAACCACCAGCTTCGGGCGTTGGATCTGTGCACTGGCAGCAAGTGACATGCATAGTCCAGCAACAAAAATAAGTATCTTTTTCATCTTAGATAAAGTGTTTATTATTGTTGCAAACTTACAAATTATTTTTCAATATCTCGACTTTTTTCCCTACTTTTGTGCTCTATAGGAGAGTAATAAACACTATCGTCGGAATGAGAAATATTATTATTGCAGACAATCAAGACATCACACGGGCAGGAATAACTTATCTTCTGTCTCAGATTGAGGGATGTTCCTGTCAAATGGTAACCGATAAAAGCGGACTGATTGCACAATTAAAGGAAAACAGCCGGAGTCTGTAATTATTGTTGATTACACGCTCTTCGACTTTGTGGGAGAGAACGATTTGCAGATCATCACACTGCGTTTCCCACGTGCACACATCATTCTTTGGAGTGAAGATCTTAGCCTTGAGTTCATTCAAAGCGTTGTTAACATGGACAATAAGATAAGTATTCTACTGAAAGATGCCCGCATGTCGGAGATACAACAGTGCATTGAATATGCCTTAAGGGGCGAACGTTACCTCTGTCAGCACGTTACCGAGATGTTACTTACGCCTATTTCTGCTGCCGATAAGGAGTCGACTAAACTGACAAAGACCGAAACTGAGATTCTGAAAGACATTGCTTTGGGCATGACAACACGTGAGATTGCGGAGAAACGCTTTCTTCTTTCCACACAGTAAACACACATCGCAAGAATATCTTCCGTAAATTAGGCGTCAATAACGTCTATGAAGCCATCCGTTATGCCATGAGAATGGGGTTGGTTGATGCTGCAGAATATTACATTTAGCACTCAACTCATCCACTTACTTACTCCTATTAATAATGTATATACCCGTAGCTGCTAACGCACCAGCAATCACATACTTTATTTGGAACTGCTCATCAAGGCATAAACAAGAAGTAACAGCCCCCACAACAGGTATCAGAGAATTGTAAATGGCAACCTTTCCAACGGGATTACACGTAAGAAGCTTGTTGTAAAGAGTGAAGCCCATCGTGCTAATGGCGATGAGTAATACCAAATAAAGGCTTCCCGTGGCTGTTACCATGGGGAATTCTCCACCTAAAAAGATACCAGGAAGAACCAGTAAAGTCCCACCAATAGCAAGACTGTAACCCGTTCCTACGAACACATCAACACGCTTTCCCAATCCACGAATCAGCAAAGAGGCTGATGCACCACAAAGAGCATTGAGGATAATCATGCCATCGCCCAACAAAGAAAAGCGTCCACTGTCAGCTCCACCAAGGTTTAATGACACGATACCAGCAAAGCCTATGATACAACCAATAACCTTATTGGCTGTCATACGGTCACTCTTGAAGAACAAACAAGCGAAGATAACAACCGAAAAGACACTCAATGAGTTGAGAATAGCTGCTCGTGAACCTTCACTATGCGACAGTCCAAAATAGAAGAAAGCATAATGAAGGGTGGTGTTCAGCATGCAGAAAAGAAGAATATACCACCAGTCACTGCGTTCACGAACCTTAAATTCACGCTTTGTCACCCCAGCAATAGAGAGGATTATAAGCCCTGATATACAGAAACGAATGCCTGCAAAGAGCATCTTTGAGCCTGTCATGTCAGGTGTAATACCAAATTCTCCGAATCCTAACTTTATCAATGGATATGCCCAACCCCATGCTATGGCTGCCGTAAGAGCAAAGACTGTAACCCATACTGGGCGCTGAAAAATACTTTTTTGTGGTGTCATAACGCTTCTGTCGTGAACAAATAATTCTCTCATCATTTTCTTTTCGGCATGCAAAGGTACGATGTTTCAAACGAAAAACGGCACGCTTCAATCATAAAAGCCTTTCTTACAGAATTACTGTATATATATTCTGTTTTGCAGGAAAAATATCATTAAAAAAACACAGAAAAATCATCTTCTTTTTATTCGATATTAGAATATTTTTTTGTTACTTTTTGTATCCATATTAAAAGAATAAAAAGCAATAAAACGTGCATGAAACTGTCACAGATGCGTATGTCATCAGTGGGAGAGGGATGATGAAAACAGACTGTAATGCTTTGCTGACTGATTGGAAACGAAAGGTCTGTCACATGCAATACAAGGATGAAAAAGCAAAGATTGCCATGTGTTTCATGGAGGATGAAGAGCCGAAAGGACACCATTCAACAGTCGTTTTAGCCCATATTCGTACACGTTTGATGGAGATAATGTAAATGAAAAAGTCATGATAGGATAGCAATACATGCTCTTTTGCCTTCTAAAAGATGCCCTTTTACACTTCAAAAGGTGCCCTTTTACCATGCAAAAGGGCGTCTTTTACATCGCAAAAGGGCACCTTTTACTTTGCCTTTTGTAAGCTATTGATTGTCTGATGGTTACAAAAGTGAAAAATGAACCATTTTCCTTTGATTTCCATTCATTCGGAGTCCAAAATATGTAAGGACTTTTCTTAATATAATGTTTCAGCCCTTTTGAGGTACAGAACCTCACCAGTCGGGTCTTTGTAAAAAAGACGTTAAAAAAATGGGTAGTTGCCGTGATTCAAACCATAGAAGGAAATAAAGTGTTAACCAATAGAAATAAAAAAAGTCCCAGACTGTTGGTCTGGGACTGAAAGATTACTTGTTTCACAACAACTAATCTTCTAACCTTAATAATCTAATACCATGAAAAACACGTTGCAAAGATATGGGAATTAAACTATACATGCAAATATTTAATGTTAAAGAACGTAAAAATATTCGATTTATTCTTTGTTTTTCTTTTAAATATCGCATAACGTACAACTTCTCCTTTTTATTATATACTATAATATCCCACATCTGCCTATTCTCTGTGGCATAAGGTTATATAGAAGATTACTTGTTACTTAATACTATTCAAAAGATTTACCTTTCCTTCATTTACAAGTTTTATGATGAGTTCACCAAAGAGTGTGTTTTGCCATGCAAACCAGTCTCTTGTGAACTTTGAAGCATCATCCTTGTTGAAACTCTCGTGCATGAATCCTGTGCCAGCATCCGTATTCATTAACATCTCAACACACTCTTTTATCTCCTTATCATCATGGGATGTGAAGGCACGCATCATGATTGACATTGGCCAAACCATGTCATATCCTACGTGCGGACCGCCTATTCCTTCTCCAACCTTACCACGGAAGAAGTAGGGATTGTCCTCACTCCACACGTATCGGCGTGTGTTCTGATAGATAGGATCGTCCTGACTGACGTCGCCAAGATAAGGCATTGCGAGGAGACTGGGCACGTTGGCATCGTCCATAAGGAAGTAATTGCCGAAGCCATCCACCTCATAAGCGTATATTTTACCGTACTTCGGATGATTATAGACGGCATATTTCTTCAGTGCTGCACTCACTTCGTTTGCCAAATCGCTGCATTGCTGCGCAAGATTGTCGTTGTGGTTCACCTTATTGAGTATCTCTGCCGCCTTACGCAATGATGAAACCGCCATGAAATTGGAGGGAACAAGGAACTGAAGGGTCGTTGCATCATCTGAAGGACGGAATGCTGAAGCTATCAATCCCACAGGTTTTACGGGTGCACCCCAGCCTGCATTGTTCATAGTATCAAGTGCTCTGTCCGTCACACGTAGGAATTTATAACTTCCTTTGCCGTCTTTCTTCTGTTGTTCACGGAAGGTTTTGAGGATATTCTCAATGGCTTTGATCCATTCTTCACCAAAGACACTCGTGTCACCCGTCACCTTCCAGTATTCATAAGCCAGTCGGATAGGATAGCAAAGGGAGTCAATCTCATATTTTCTTTCGTGCAATTCGGGCTTCATAGCCGTCTCGTCACTCATCCAAGGGCCTTTCGGGTCGGGCTTTTGGTTGAAGGCATTGGCATAAGGGTCAATGTTTATGCACTTCATCTGTCTGTTTATGACTCCTGCAAGCATCTTCTTCAGCTTCTTATCCTTGCCTGCCAGTTGTACGTAAGGCCACACCTGTGCACCTGAATCACGCAACCACATGGCTGCAATGTCGCCTGTATAGACGAAAGTATCGGGTGTTCCTTTCTCGTCTTCACTGTAATGCACAGTGGTATCGAGTGTGTTTGGGAAGCAATTCTCAAACATCCATGCCAATCGTTTATTGGTTATCTGCCGCAGAATGCGTTGTATTTCTTTCTCAACAGCTTCTGATCGGAACAATCTGTCAGCCTCTTTCGGACGTTTTTGATAGTAGTTTTACGGCATCAGCAGGACAACTGAGCACTGTTGAAGGGGGCATTGGGAGGCACGAAGCATCAGCATTTTGTGTGCTTAATGCCATCAATGCCAACATCGTCGATGAGAGATAATGTCTTGTTCTCATTTGGGTTAAAAGTTTGAAGGGTAATGATTGATTTGTTCTATAATGTATTTGCAGTCGTCATCCGTCATCGTTGGATTGCAAGGGAGTGACAGTTCTTCTCTGTGGATACGCTCCGTAAGGGGATAATGTCTGTTGTTCCATTCGTGATAAGCCTGTTGTTGATGGGGCGGAATGGGGTAGTGGATCATCGTTCCGACACCCTTTTCCCTCAGATAAAGCTGTATTTCATCCCGCTCAGGACATAGTATTGGAAAAATATGATAGACGTTATCACGGTCGTTATCAGCCGTTATCGTTATCTTAGGATGATGGATAGCCGATTGATAGAGCCTTGCTATCTCTTTTCTTCGGTGGTTTTCTTCATCTAAATAGGGTAGTTTAACACGCAGGACAGCCGCTTGTATCTCATCCATCCTACTGTTTCTGCCTTTGAAAGTGAACTCATATTTTCGGGAAGAACCATAGTTTGCAAGATTTCTTATGGTCTTTGCCAGTGCTTCATCATCTGTTGTGACAGCTCCAGCATCACCCAATGCACCGAGATTCTTACCCGGATAGAAGCTTGTGGGCAGCTGCATTGCCAAGGCTTCCAGTGCGTTTCTCCTTATAATAACAGCCATGTGCCTGTGCATTATCTTCAAGAAGTAGGAGCTTATGATGCTGACAAAGTTCGGTAATCAGGGGTGTATAGGCACATCTTCCATAGAGATGTACGAGCATAATAGCACGTGTTTTCGATGTAATAGCTTGTTCTATGAGTCGTTCGTCAAGCTCTAATGTGTTGATATCTGGCTCTACAAGGACTGGTACCAACCGATTTTCGGTGATGGAAAGGATGGTTGCTATATACGTATTGGCAGGTACAATGACCTCATCTCCTTCCTTTAAGCATCCCAATTCCATGTAAGCACGAAGGATAAGGGACAATGCATCGAGTCCGTTTCCACATGTTATGCAGTGCTTAGTACCAATGTATTGGGCGTATTCTGCCTCAAACTGCTGCGTCTCCTGTCCTTGCAGATACCATCCTGAACCCACAACTCGGTTGACAGCTGCCGTTATCTCAGCAGCATGTAAGTCTGTTATGCGCTTTAAAGAGAGGTAATCAATCATCTTGTTTTCGTATTGTCGGTAGGGAATAAGGGGTTAGAATATCTTCTGTTATGTCCCATTCATATTGGTCATAACATACAGCTCGTGCGCCAAGCCCTCCTTTTGCTGGATAAGACCTGCATTGAGATAGTCTCCAGAATCCTCATTTGAAGTGCCAAAGTCGAAGAAGTGCACATCTTTATAGTCTTCTTTGATGATCTGATGACAGATAGCATCAACGGCATGGAGTTCCTTTCCTTCTGTTGTTGCTGATATATACTGCGTGTGAACGACGTTAGATGTGACGTAGAGGAGTACTCCTGCAAGGTATTTATCACCTTGTCGAGCCATGTATAGGGGTATATTACCAGGGAAATGATGGGTTAATAATGTCATTTCCTCAAGTGTATGGACAGGTTTGGCATGGTAAGTTGCCTGTAAGTTGTTCGTGAGAATATCCCAAAACAAGTTCAGATCCTTGCTCTTATGCTCAATGATCAGCCCTTCTTTTATTGCACTCTTAACACCGTGTTGACGGTCTTTTCGCCATTTAATAGGGTTTGTCTGGTCGATAGTAGATGCGATATAACGGTGTATAAGACGTGCTTTGCATACATGAAAGAGTGCATATAAATCCTCTTCTGCTGGTATCCTATGATAAATCCAGGGCATACACTTATACAAAACATGCTGTATTCCTATGCCATAGAGGTATTTATTGATTTCAAGAAAGGCTTCACATACCCCCACAGCAGTAGCTTCAGCATTCGTAATTAGCCCTCCGTAGGTCAGTCCTTGGTGTGAATAAAGCGTAGTATCAACCCTATTGGCAGGCAGAAGGGCATATAGTCGGTCCTTCCTATAGACCATCAACGAGCAATCATGGAACCTATCAGCATGATAATCCATGTAAGAACGATTGAAAAGGAACGTTCCTTGCTTCGAATTCTCTACGAAGTTATTCCATTCTAGTTCGTCCTCTCCCGTGTATTGTCTTACTTTGAACATTTAATATTAGGGTTGATGTGAAGTAAAGAAGCAATAAACTCTTCTTTATTCTTTGGTGATATGAGTGCTTCAGAACCGCCTTTCGTTGTTATTTTGATACGCTTTAAAGACATAGCAGGGGCAGTAATCGGGTCATGAGAGTCCTTAACTTCACTAATTTCAGGGATAAGTAAATCTCGTTTTACGATGATTCCACTTCGTATTCTTAAGTATTTGCCATCAATTTCATAGTAACATGGAAGGCAAAGGAAGATTATCAAGTAGCAGAATGCAACAATAATAATGGGTATAATGAGCTCCCATACGTCATTAAAAGGGGCTTCTGGAATGATAAAAAACAATACCAAGGCGATTAAAGGAGCTGCTAAAGCGATGAAAAGCCAAGCATCTACTTTAGAATAATAGCGCTGTTTCATAACTATTTCTGCTTTAAATAGTCAATAAAATCTTTGTAATTACGGATGTAATCATCCTCATCAAAGAGGTCTTCTGCCAACACAAGGCACACTGAACCTGATGAAAAATCATCAAGTGTGCGCCATATATCAGTGTCAACAAGCAATCCTTGGTAGGGTCGGTTGAGTGTATAAGACTTCTTTTCACGTCCATTGTCGAGCGTAATGGTGAACGATCCACTGACAGCAACAATGACTTCACGGCAGTGTTTATGGGCATGTCCACCGCGGAAGGAGCCAGATGGGACATCATAAGTCCAATAAACACGAGAGATATGGAAGGGTATTTCTTTCATATTCTCCGCTACTGTGAGGTTGCCACGTGGATCAACAACCTTCGGAAGTGATATTATCTGTCCTAAAGAAGTATTGCTTTTCTCCATCATTTTATCAACTAAAGACCTATGGAAGTACTGCTTTTTCCTATTAGTTTATCATCTGATGACCTATGGAAGTACTGCTATTCTCCATTATTTTATCAACTGATGAACTATGGAAGTACTGCTTTTCCCTATTAGTTTATCATCTGATGACCTATGGAAGTACTGCTTTTCTTTGTTATATAACGACGAAATGCCTTCAAATATTACTTCTTCATGTAGGGATCAGTACCCAAAACGGTGGCTGCAACACGCTTTGTCTTGTTACGTAAAGCATCCATATCGGTTCCAACTTCCCCATAACAGAGGGCTACACCCATACGTCTGCCAACATGAGCAACGGGCTTTCCGAAGATGCGAAGGCGTGTACGGTCCTCCTTGCAGGCATCTTCTAAGTTGTAAGACAGTGGCTTTCCCGACTCAAATGGTGACAAGATAACAGCTGAACAACCAGCATGTTCAAGGTGAATGGCAGGGATTGGCAGTCCCATAACAGCCCGAAAATGCAGTTCGAACTCATTGAAATTCGTTGTATGTGCCAATGTTACCATACCCGTATCATGTGGTCTTGGAGATAATTCAGAGAAGATTACCTCACCTTTCTTGGTCAGGAAGAACTCAACTCCCCATATACCATACCCCGTAAGAGCCCGTGTTACCTCATCAGCAATGTGCTCTGCCTGTCGTAAAGCATCTTCCGAGATAGCGTAAGGCTGCCAACTCTCACGGTAATCACCGCCCTTCTGAATATGACCAATAGGTGGACAGAAGAGTGTTGGACCGTCTTTCTGAGTGACAGTTAGCAACGTAAACTCACTATTAAAGTCTATAAACTCCTCTATTATGACCTCTCTCACATCTCCGCGAGCGCCCTCCATGGCATTACGATACGCCTCTTCAAGCTCTTCATCATTGTGAACGTAGCTCTGACCGTGCCCACTTGAGCTCATCAAAGGCTTCACAACGCATGGGAAACCAATCTCATCAGCGGCTGAACGGAACTCTTCGTAAGTCTTAGCATAGAAGTATTTGGCTGTACGTAGTCCCAGTTCGCGTGCTGCAAGGTCACGTATTGCACGCCGATTCATTGTGAAATTGACGGCACGAGCCGATGGTGCGACCTGAATACCTTGTCTTTCATACTCCAAAAGACGCTCTGTCCGTATCGCTTCTATCTCTGGAATGATGAGATCTGGGCTGTGAAAACTCACCACAGCATCAAGTGCTGTACCGTCAAGCATGTCTATTACTTCCGATTCATCAGCCACTTGCATAGCCGGAGCATTGTCATAGCTATCGCAAGCAATGACATATTGCCCTGCACGTTTGGCTGCAATAGCAAACTCTTTACCCAGTTCTCCTGAGCCTAATAGTAGGATTTTCTTCATGTGAGAGAAGGTTTTATCATAAAAAGGTGGACAAGCTGCATGAGCTTGTCCCTATGTTTACATGTTTTATCTTCCTTTTTTGGTGTACATCATGTCGTAATACTTCTGGTAATCGCCCGATGTTACCTCCTGAATCCAGTCCTGATTGTCGAGGTTCCAACGGATAGTTTTAACGATACCATCAGCAAATTTGGTCTCAGGATACCATCCCAACTCATCCTTTATCTTTGTAGGATCGATGGCATAGCGGGCATCGTGACCCAGACGATCAGGCACATGAGTGATGAGATCATTGTTGATCCAGCTGATATCGATGTCTCCATTGGCGTCTTTCACCTGCTTTTTGAGGATAGAACGCAGACTCTTGTCAGCTTCCATCATGTCATGAATGGTCTTGATGGTGAGCTTTACGATGTCGATGTTCTTCATTTCGTTGTGTCCACCGACGTTATATACTTCGCCTTCACGCCCCTCTCGTACCACCATATCAATGGCTTTACAGTGATCTTCGACGTAAAGCCAGTCACGAACATTCAGTCCTTCGCCATAGACTGGGAGCTTCTTACCTTCAAGAATATTGTTGATAATCAACGGAATGAGCTTCTCTGGGAAGTGATAAGGTCCATAGTTGTTAGAACAACGGGTGATACTTACAGGCATATGATAGGTGTCCCGATAAGCCATTACGAAGTGATCAGCACTTGTTTTGCTGGCAGAGTAGGGGCTATGTGGGCACAGTGGAGTCTTCTCCGTGAAGTATCCTTCAGCGCCAAGTGAGCCATATACCTCATCTGTTGATACCTGATGATAACGTTTACCAGCCTTCCATGTAGGGTAACCCTGGGCATCTTTGCCTGTCACCCATGCCCGACGTGCTGCGTCCATGAGGTTCTGTGTACCCAAGATGTTCACTGAAAGGAAGAGCTGTGGGTCCTCAATAGAACGGTCAACATGGCTTTCTGCTGCGAAATTAACAAGATAATCAATGTCATTCTCTGCAAAGAGACGGTCAACAAGCTCACGATCACGGATGTCACCCTTCACAAATAAGCAGCGTTTGTCGTCAATGTCGTCCTTAATTGTCCCGAGATTACCTGCATAAGTCAATGCATCGAGGATGATAACCTTGATGTCCTCGTTCTCATACTTCCTGTGAAGCAGATACTTGATGTAGTTAGCGCCAATGAAACCGGCGGCACCTGTTACTAAGTAAGTTTTCATATCGATATCTATTAATTTGTTTTCTGTTAATAATAATCAGGCTTTATACATTATTATATTATATACGTGACGTCTTATCTCCTAATGTTATAACTTCACAATCAGTGAATTTATTGCCATCAATGGTCAACCTTACCAATGTACGTTCCTTGTGCCAGCCTTTCATCCCGGCTGCTCCTGGGTTGATATGGAGAAGGTTCAGCGTCTTGTCAAACTGTATTTTAAGGATGTGTGAATGCCCGTCTACGAAGAGATTAGGCGGAGATGCGTAGAGCATGCTCTGTACTGAGCGGTCATAACGCCCAGGATAACCTCCGATATGCTTAAGAAGTACATCGACATCCTCGCACTTGAAGCGAAGAATCTCACGATAACGGGCACGCATATCATAGTCGTCAATGTTACCATACACAGCCCTGAAGATGGGTTTCATGGCTTCAAAGCGGTCTGCAACCTCCATGGAACCAATGTCACCAGCGTGCCATATCTCGTCACATTCGCCAAGATAATACTCGTATTTATCGTCCCAATAGCCGTGAGTATCTGATATTATACCGATGTGTTTCACCTTTTTCTTATGAAATCTGCTATCAAGTCCTTGGTTTTTTCCAGTCCTAAGATACTTGCATCGATACAAAGATCATAGCTTTCAGCGTATCCCCACGTCTTGGCTGTGTAGTAATTGTAATATTTGGCACGCTCACTCTCACCGTTTTCAATGATCTTTCGTGCTTCTTCCTCCGTACATCCACGGCGTTCACATACGTTAGCAATGCGTGTCTTAAGCGATGCCGTGATGAAGACATTGACCGTATCAGGGTTGTCACGAAGGATGTAATCAGCCGTCCGACCCACGAAACGCAGCGTGGATACTTCTCTGCTACCTCGCGGATAGCGTCACTCTGGAACTGATAAAGGCTCTCCTGAGAGAAGTTACTCTTGTAGAAATTGTTGTCAGCCAGCATCGGAAGATGAATATGGAAGTGGCTTTTCAGGAATCCTTTCTGCTCATCGTTCTGCTCAAAGAACTTCTCCGAGAATCCACTTTCCTTGGCTGCAAGGTTCAAAATCTCACGATCGAAGAACTGACAGTCGAACTCTTCGGCAAGCATCTTTGCTATAATACGACCGCCACTACCTATCTGTCGGCCAATATTTATTATCAGTTTCTTATCCATATCTTTAGATTGTCATTTATTGTTTCACTTCTTTTACGTTCTGACACCGTATGCGTCGCATGTAAATCGTCATGATGATGGCTGCCGTAATGGCTGCTGTTATATCGCTCACAGGCAGAGATGCCCATACTCCATTCAGTCCGAAGAACTGCGGAAGGATGAGAAGCAGAGGAATAAGGAACAACAACTGGCGGGAGAGGGAGAGGAAAATGCTGATTTTCACTTTACCAATACACTGAAAGAAGTTCGTTACTACCATCTGATAACCAATGATTGGATACATCATCATGTTTATCTTTAAGGCTTTAATAGCCTGCTCTATCAGTTCAGGACTTGTCGTAAACATGCGTGCACAATAGTAAGGTGCGAGGTGAGCTATCAACCATGCCGTAACCATAATACATGTTGCGGCAATGATAGCGTACTTCAATACACGCATAAGACGGTCGGTCTGCTGGGCACCATAGTTATAACCGGCTATCGGTTGCATACCTTGATTCAATCCAATGATGAACATTATGAAGATCATCGCTATACTATTGGCTATGCCGTAGGCTCCTACTGCAAGGTCACCACCGTATCGGACGAGCTGATTGTTGATGAAGATGACCACGATACATGCGCAGGTATTCATCAGGAAGGGGGATATACCGATTGAAATGATGTTTTCTACCAGATGCTTCTTCAGTCGATAGATACCCCGTTTCAGGTGAAGTAAGGCTTTCTGATCGGCAAACTGCTTCATCTGCCAGCACAAAGCCAGTGCCTGAGAGATAACTGTTGCAAAGGCTGCACCGCGTATTCCCCAATGCCACCACCATATAAAGATGACGTCCAGGACAATGTTCATGAAGACAGTGAAGATGGTTGCCATCATTGCCTGCCGTGGTTTGGATGCTGCACGCAGCAGAGCATTCATACCAAAGTACATGTGGGAGATGACGTTTCCAGCCAATATCACTTCCATGAAGCTACGTGCATAGGGGATAGTGGCGTCACTTGCACCGAAGAAACGTAGGATGGAATCAAGGAAAAGGAGGCATACTATGGAGAAAGAGATACCGACAATGAGGTTCAATGTCACCGTATTGCCAAGGATATTCTGTGCTGTCTCATAGTCACGTTGCCCGAGTTTCACACTGATTGCCGTTGATGCACCAATGCCAACGGCTGCTCCGAAGGCTGCACCAAGGTTGATGAAGGGAAAAGTTATCGCCAGTCCGGATATTGCCAAAGGACCAACCACCTGCCCAATGAAGACACGGTCAATGATGTTATAGAGCGAAGTGGCTGTCATAGCTATCATAGCTGGCATTGCATATTGTGCCAATAGCTTGCCTACAGGCTTCGTTCCTAACTCTAATGTCGCTTCTTTATTATCCATTATGAATCCTAACTGGTTGGTAAGAGTACAAGTTTAATACTCTCCACTATGACTGCAAATGTACGAAAAAAAAATGATATCCACCTCTTATTATAGGGAAATATCATTCTGATAACCTCTCTGTTCATGGAGAAACGGATGCTATCATTTTTCAAAACAGAACCTGATGCGTATGAATGGATAAGGGATGGGAATACATGAAAGGACTTTACATATTTTCATCGGATATTCATTGCAAATCAAGGAAAACCTTTCATTTTCAGCTTTGTAACCATCACGTATTCAGAAGGTTACAAAGAGGCTCGCAAAAGGTGCCCTTTTACGATGTAAAAGATGCCCTTTTGCATGGTAAAAGGGCATCTTTTGAAGTGCAAAAGGGCGTCTTTTAGAATGCAAAAGGGCATGTATTGCGTTGTGCTACGTGAATTTACTTTACATAAGTGATTCTCCTCCCCATCTCTTACCATCGTTTCCTACATGACAGAGTGGGCGAGTGTAGGCAACCAACAGTCCTTTAAACCAGTTCAACCTTGTCTATATCCTGTTCTTTATCACAGTAGTGGCACTTGATGATACCGTGCTCTTTGTCAACGACATTGAAGATAGTACTCATCGGTTCGTTGTTGGTAATGCACTTAGGGTTGTTACATTTGACAATGCTCCGAAGCTCATCCGGTGTCACTACCTTCTTCTTCTCTACCACTTCATAGTCTTTAATGATGTTGAGTACCACGTTCGGTGCCACGACCGACAGACGGGAGATCTCCGCATCAGTGAAGAATTTATCGCTGACCTTTATGATTCCCTTTGTACCTACCATCTTCGATGAGAAGTTATAGCCGATAGTAACGGGTGTGGAGAGCTTCTGGAGCTGTAAAAGGTTGACCACCTGAAAGGTCTTCTCAGATGGTATATGGTCTATTACGGTGCCGTTCTCAATGGCGGCAACCAATCGTTCTTTCTTAGACATAGTATATTTATTTTGATTGAGTGACAACTATCTGGTCAAAAGCATCACCTGCAGACACTCTAACAACAAGTCTGCGGGCTCTACCTGTAGTATTAGGAGATACTTCTATGGTGAGTATATTATCCTCAAGTGCCACATCACTCCACTTTGTCGTAATGTGATAACTAATGATTTCAGCATCTTTCCCAATACCAACAGTGCTATTATCGTGTGTTATACTGGCAAATCTAAGTTTTGTATAGTTAGTACATCTCAACTTATAAGTACCTCCCGAAGTAGGGACAGAAAGCTTATGTAGATCACCAGAAAGGTCAGATTGCCATCTCATAGGTTCCCAATCTCCGACTAAATCAGACTTATGGCAACCAGAAATAAGTGCTGTTAAGCATAACATAAAGACTGTAAAGACAAGATTTTTCCACTTAGTCATAATATAATCTAATTTACTATATGATGGTTTTATCAGCTTTAATTTCTTCCAAAGATATACCCAGACAGTGGCAGAAGATGGCTTCACGGGCGAAAAGTCCATTGCGTGCCTGCTGGATATAGTAGGCATGTGAACTGTCATCCACATCGTATGCAATCTCATTCACACGTGGCAATGGGTGCAGAATCTTCATGTTTGGACGCGCCAAAGAGAGCATATCACGACGGAGAATATAAACGTTCTTCACACGTTCGTACTCCATAAGATCGGAGAAACGCTCTTTTTGCACACGTGTCATATACAGAATATCGGCGTGAGCAATCACCTCTGGCGTGAAATCCTCATGCTCTTCGAAGCGTATACCATGCTGATGACAATAGAGTTTATACTCCTCTGGCATAGCAAGTTCCTTAGGAGCAATAAAGTGAAACGTTGGGTTGAAGTGGCGCATTGCCATGATCAACGAGTGAACAGTCCTACCATACTTAAGGTCACCCACAAGGTATATGTTCAGATTCTCCAATGTTCCCTGTGTCTGATAGATGGTATAGAGATCGAGCAGACACTGTGATGGGTGCTGATGTGCCCCGTCTCCAGCATTGATGATAGGCACTGGAGCCACCTCAGATGCGTATTGTGCAGCCCCTTCTATATAATGTCGCATGACAATAGCATCCGCATAATTGGACACCATGAGGATCGTATCCTTCAGTGTTTCACCTTTACTGACGCTCGAAACCTTTGCATCTGTAAAGCCAATGACACGTGCACCAAGTCTGTTGGCAGCCGTCTCAAAACTCAGACGTGTACGTGTTGATGGCTCATAGAAGAGCGTTGCCACTACTTTTCCTTTGAGTAGTTCACGATTAGGATGTGCTTCGAACTCCTTAGCCATCTCTATTAAGTAAAGTAACTGCTCACGGTCAAGTCCCTGAATGTTCACAAAGTTATGTTTTCCCATCTCTTTTTTGTGATGATTTGTTCCTTTTCTGCGTGTAAAGGTAGGTATTTATTTCCTTAAACATCAATCGACAAATGTGAAAAAAATACGTATACAACAAAAAAAGTTTTATTTATTTTGCTTATCCATTCATTTACGTTATCTTTGCATAATATTTTTTTCATAAGTTTATGAGAAGACACTTTGTACATTTCCTTTGGGGATCTCTGATAGCCGTTCTCGGCTTTATCTTTGTATTCTTCATATCCGTTTGGAATGGATGGGTTGGTTATATGCCTGACATGGATGAGCTTTCTAACCCTATAGATAAGTTCGCTTCGCAGGTATACTCTTCTGATCAGCAACTCATCGGTACGTGGAATCAGGATAATAACAACCGCGTTGCCATTGACTATAACGGCTTGTCACCACATCTTGTACACGCACTTGTTGCCACAGAGGATGAGAGATTCTATGAACATTCAGGCATTGACTTCATCGCTTTAGGACGTGCTATCATCAAGAGGGGCGTCATGAGACAGGCAAGTGCTGGTGGTGGATCAACCATTACACAGCAGTTGGCGAAGCAATTGTTCTCTGAAAAGGCACACAGTACACTGGAACGTTTACTGCAAAAGCCTATAGAATGGATCATAGCAGTCAAACTTGAACGCCACTTTACCAAGGAAGAGATCCTCGCAATGTACTTCAATTACTTCGATTTCCTTCACAATGCGGTGGGTATTAAGCGTGCTGCGAATGTCTATTTCAATAAGGAACCACGCAAATTGACCGTTACTGAAGCGGCATTATTGGTGGGTTTATGCAAGAATCCATCAATGTTCAACCCGCTCAGGCATCCAGAACGCTGCCTGCAACGCCGTAATGTGGTGCTCATGCAGATGGTAAAATCAGGCTATGTAACCAAGGCTGAGTATGCAGAACTGTCCCAAAGACCACTCGGAGTACACTTTACTAAAGCCAAACCCATCAATGGTTCGGCTGATTATTTCCAAGCTTTCTTGCGTCAATACATGATGGAAAGAAGCCAGAGCGCGACAATTACCAAGCATGGCAGGCCCGTCAGTTCGTATTAGACTCCATTGCGTGGGAGCAAGATCCGCTTTATGGATGGTGTAATAAGAACATGAAGCGTAATGGAGAGCCTTATAATGTGAATACAGATGGGCTTCGTATCTATACAACTATCGACACTCGCATGCAACAATACGCTGAGGAAGCAGTCAGAAAGCATGTAGGTGGCTATCTACAGGCGCAGTTCAACCAGGCAATGCGCTATAAAAAGGATGCTCCTTTCTCATCAAATATCTCTCACAGGACTATCAAACAGATTCTCAACCGTGCCTGTCGACAGAGCCTAAGGTACCGTCGGATGAAGGAACAGGGTGCTACTCCAGAGGAAATCAAGCGTAGTTTCCGCACTCCACATGAGATGACGATCTTCACTTATCATGGAGATATCGACACAGTGATGACCCCTATCGATTCAATTCGGTACTATAAGTCATTCTTAAGGGCTGCTTTCATGAGCATGGATCCACATACTGGAGCCGTAAAGGCGTACGTTGGCGATATAGACTACCAACATTTCAAGTATGATGTGGTCATGGGAGGACGCCGACAGGTGGGTTCTACGATCAAACCGTTCCTCTATGCGCTGGCAATGCAGAATGGTATGACTCCTTGTACACTTGCTCCTAATGTTCAAAGGACGTACGGTGGATGGACACCACGTAATGGTTCACATGCCAGATATGGGCAGGAAGTACCATTGAGATGGGGTCTTCAGCAATCAAACAACTGGATATCGGCTTATCTTATCAACCTATTAGGTCCTACACAGTTTGTGAATATCCTGCATGACTTCGGCTTGAACAACCCAGACATTGATAAAAACACAAGTCCAGTGCTTAGTCTTGGACCGTGTGAGGTATCAGTTGGCGAGATGACAAGTGCCTATACGACATTTGCAAACGGTGGTATTCGATGCTCACCGCTCTTTGTTACGAAGATAGAAGACAGTCATGGGAATGTCATTGCTAAGTTCCAACCACTTATGACGGAGGTTATTTCCGAGATAAGCTCTTATCAAATGATTGATATGTTACGTGCTGTTATTGAGGGAGGAACAGCCAGCAGACTGCGTTATGCATACCATCTTACGGGTGATATCGGTGGAAAGACGGGTACAACTAACAACAATTCCGATGGTTGGTTCTTGGGTATTACGCCTGAATTGGTCAGTGGTTGCTGGGTCGGAGGTGAGGATCGTGACATCCATTTCGACAACACCAGCATGGGACAAGGTGCTACTACAGCCCTGCCAGTATGGGCTTACTACATGCAAAAGGTCTTTGCTGACCCTCGATTAGGCTATAATCCGAACAAGAAATTCGCTATTCCAGCCAAGTTCAATCCGTGTCAAACGGCTGATACTATCAACGTAAACGGCATACAGGAGGAATACTTCTAAAGAACAGATGGGTGCTTCTGAGGCACCGATAGTTACCAATTAAAAAGGGCAAATGCCTTCGTTTATCCGATGAACAGATTCTGTTACGGATGCACGAGGGCATTTGTCCTTTCTTTATGTATGGCTTTAGACTGCCGTTTTATTAGTGTTTTATAAGTCGTCCGACCTATACATCAACTGCCAAAAGACATTCTTTCTCAATACGATGCCAGCCCTTTCGTTGGGCAAAAGCACAGAAAGAAAGAACACTTATAGCTTCGTCATGTGATAACCCATGCGCTTCAGTTGCATGGCAGCACCCATCAGATAGAGCTGATGAAGTGCAGCAACATAAGCCATGAACGCCTCTTTGCTTCCAGCTTCTATGGGAAGATGGCGCAGAAGACTGTTCGTGCGGGCGGCACATTCCCCAACTATGGCAGTCAATGACTTGCGTTCGTCGGCTGAAAGCAGGAGAACCTTCTCACAGATGTAGTCATCCATGTGGTCATAATCAATCCGATCACGCAGGTAAGTATATAGATTTTCCACCTTATTATATATAGACCAGTCTTCATCCCAGTATTTTGCCACAGCCATACCCACATACATCATCCAGCCAAGGGAGACAGTAGGGTAGGCAGCAAACTCCTTTGTGCCATCTGGCAGATAGGCTTCAGCAATGCCCGTCCACTTCTCTTCAATGTCCGGAGCATCGGGTAACATACTGTCAACAAGGTCTTTTCCTTGCAGATAGGTGACTAAATCATCTCTGAATTTCTCTTCATTCGAAACTTGTAAATCTGCTGTTTCCATTCTCTTTCCAATTATTTTTCTGTCTGCAAAGTTACATATTAAAGCTAAAAGGAGCCCTATAGCAAGGCTCCTTTTTTCTTTTTCTATCAGTAAAACATGCATCATTGCTTACTCGGAGACATAGCAACGTCTGTACAACAAGCCCTGGAATGCGGTGTATGAAATAACCTTACAGAATTCAACCCATCACACTTTAGTTATTACACGAAAACTGATTATTTCCAACTTTGTAACCATCAGATAACCAATAGCTTACAAAAAGCAAAGTAAAAGGGCATCTTTTGCGTTACAAAAGGGCGTCTTTTACACATCAAAAGGGCACCTTTTACCATGCAAAAGGGCATCTTTTACAACGCAAAAGATGCCCTTCTGAAATTCAATGAGTAGTTTATTTTACAAAAACAGTTATTCCTTCGCTTTTCACGAAGGCAGATATCACCCTTTGTTCTCCTTTTGTTCTTTCTCCTCACGTGCTTTTTTTATCTTGTTCTGAATCATCTCATAGTGCGCAATAGCGTGCTTCCGCGCATTGATTATCTGGAAACGATAAACGAAACAAGTCGTAGTGAAGTAGATGACAGCTTGTATCCAAAGTGCCCGAACCTCAGGTAATATGTCGTCCAATGTGCCCCCCATTGATGCAATGCGCAGGTAACCACGCACGCCAAAGGTTGAAGGAATCAGCCAACTGAAGCCTTGCCAATAGCCCGGAATGTTGCTTTGTGCCATGAAGCACCCGTGAGAAAGAGCAGTGGGACGGATGTAAAGACCACCAATAGCATCACGTTCTCACGGTAACGGACAAGACAAGAGACCGTCATACCAAAGAAAATCACCGCAAGAAGATAAGGCAGTAGCAGCCAGAAGAGGTCGGAAGCATGTGCAAGCATCGTAAATCCGAAGAAATAAGGCACAGCCATCGTCACGTAAGCCGCCATCACACAGTAGATCATAAAGTAGCAAAACGACTTTCCGAGGACTATCCTCAGTATGCCGTTATAGTGCTTCCCGATAGGAACAAGGTCCTGAAAGCGGTTGTTTTCACGTGCCGTACCCGCCGAAAGACCAATTCCCAAAAGCAGTGTCTGCTGCAAAATGAGGATTAAAACCCCAGGAAGAATAGCGTTACCATAGCCTCCCGTCGTATTAAAGATAGCTTCCGCGTCCACAGCCAACGGCTCAGTGTTTATCTCTTCATCCCGTTCTGTGAACGAAAAGCTTTGTGTTTCAGTCTTTCAGAGTTCAATTCGAGTGCTACAGTCTGTGCAGTTTGATAGATAGCCTTGTATGTTAGCATCAGACTCATGTCACAATAAACACCCACATGCGCCTGTTCTCCACGTCCCAGTGCCCTGTCGAAGTTCTCAGGAAAGTACAAAACGCCCTTCACAGCCTGGTGTCCTACAAGGTCCTTTGCCTCCTGAAGGTTGTTACAATAGTAGGCTGCACGCACATCCGGAGACGCATCAAAGCTACGAATGAACTCACGTGATGCAGCAGAGTGGGAGAGATCGACGATGGCAACAGGCACATCGCGTACCACTTCATTGTTATATATCCACGAATAAAGCAACGGATAAGCCAACGGAACCAGTAGGAAGAAGATCAATACGCCCTCATCCTTCACCGTACTCTTCATCTCCAGCCACCAGATATAGCAGAAAGAAGAGAGGAAAATCATACAATCCCGAAACAGATTTCTTCACAGATGCCGCTGCTTTATCCATTATTGAGATTGTTTTATTCTTGTTGTTTGTCATAATTATTGCCCCTATGGAATATACACATATTCAAGCATTGCCCGCTTAAGGTTCCTCATTGTGAGGATAGGCAGACATGCAAAGCCAACGAGAATGATGACATTCTGCCATGCGTCGATCAGTGGATAACCATTGAAAACACATATCTGATAGATCATATAGTAATGACGTAGAGGGATAATCTCAGCCAAAGCCTGAATCATTCCGTCCATTGCAAAGAGTGGGAAGGTGGCACCACAGGCAGAGAAACCCACCACTGCCCACAGTGAACACACACTCATTGACATTCTCAATGACGGCATCAGACCGAACGCAAAGGCGCCAAAGCCTTGTGAGGACAGCACCGTCAGCACGGCTATCAGCAGTATCATCGGCAGTCCACCAGGGTGTGGGAAGTTCAGATAACCGTATATGTACCATTCAAAGCCTAAGAAAATACTCAGGAAGATAAGCGTCTGTGGGAGTAATTTGCCCGTCAGAGCAACAAGATGTTATAGTCTGCCATCTGTATCCACTCCCTTGCACGTCCGAATTTCAGCTCTGTTCCGATGGAATAGACCGTAATAAGCAACATGAAAAGCACGAGAACGCCCGGAATCATGATACTACTGAGATAAACATTATAGCTCATCCATGGGTTACCTATCATGTGTAGGTCTATCGCTATTGGCTGAATGAAGTTCCTTATCTCCCTGTTTGTCTTTCCTAACATCTGCAATTTCGCCGAACCAACGCTCGCTGACACCAGTGTTGTTATGGTTTTGAGGTCCTTGAAGACCATTCCGCCAGCAACAAGGGTCACATTACTATAATAAAACGATACCTTCGGCTGTCGCTGAGCAATCAGATCAGCCGTCATATGGTCAGGGATATACAGGAATCCATAGATCTCTCCACGCTGAATAGCTTGTCTTGTCTCACTCACATTATTATAATGTGCTACAACACGAGTGCTCTGGAAGGCATCCAACCGTTGGATAAGCGCACGTGTAGTAGACGTGTTGTCATTGTCAACCACGCCACAAGGCAGCTTCTCCGGCTGTCCTTCGCTCATCAAAGAAGTGAAAAAGAAGATGGTAATGATAGGGAATACTACCATACAACAGATGTAGATAGGGTTATGAACTATTAACCCCACCTCACGGGAAGCGATAGATACTATCCTTTTCAGGCTCTCCCCAAAGGACGTAAAAGCAGACTTCAGACTGAAAGCTCTCCTCTTTCCCATTTATTTTATTATCAAAGACATACCCGGTTTCAGCCCATCCACCTTCTTCACAGGGCGTGCTTTCACCTGGAAAGTCTTGAGATCATATTGTCCGTTGGTCTTTGTAGCCTTCCATACGGCATACGACCCCTGATTCTTCAACGAAGAAACGCGCAGTTCAATCTCCTTGTCAAGGGCAGGAACATACGCCTTCAGCACCGTTCCCACCTTCATATTCTTAAGCTGATCCTCACGAACATTGAAGGTTCCCCACATGTCATCCACCATGGAAATACTCATTATAGGACTGCCTAAGCCCACTAATTCGCCCACTTTGGGGTAGATTGTCTCTACTTCTCCATCTGCGTGGCACGCTGAACAGTCTCTTTCAGTACCGAACGCACCACGTCAACAGTTGAATGAGCAGCCTGTGCCTGCTTCTTTGCAGCAACCTTTGCCTCCTCACGTGCGCCACTCTTTGCCAGTTCCCATTGTGATTTCGCCACCTGAACACCCGCCTTTGTAGCCTCGAAAGCAGCCTTTGCCTCATCACGTTTCTGTGCACTCATGACGCCTTCATCGAAGAGTCGTTGCATACGACCGTACGTTTTCTCCGCAATATCATTGGCAGCAACCGCCTGTTGGTACACTTGATAAGCACTCTCTACGACCTCTCGGCGTGTAGGAGCAGCCGTTAAAGCACTCAAAGCATCGGTAGCTCCTGCTGCAGCCTGCGCCACTTTCTCCTGCGCGGAAGCCTCTGGGATGGCTAAAGTAGCAACGATATCACCCTTATGAACATAGTCTCCCTCCTTCACACGGATGTCGGTTACACGTCCGGGGAGCTTACATGCCACCCTATATTCGCTTACTTCAACCTCTCCTTCAATAACTTCTTTCGTACGATCTAACGTGAAATAACCAATAACAGCTACTGCAATGACTACAGAAACAAAGCCTAATACGGCGAGTAGAATGTTATTATGTTGTGATTTTGCTGACATATTGTAGTTTATCTATTTGTCTTTTACCATTATTATTATAGTTCTCCCATAGCCTTTCTAACACCAGTCTGTGCAAGTTTTACGGCAATTTCAGCATCAATAATCGCTGTTCGAGCCGTCTGCCAGGCTGTTTGTGCTGCCATAACTTCCGTTACTGTCATCACACCTTCCTTGAATCCGACGTTTGCACAACGTAGGTTTTCTTCTGCTGCAGCCATATTCTGATGTGCAGTGGCAAGTTGTTTGTTGGCATCTTTGAGCCGAAGTCGATTCTGTTCCAGTTCTAAATCAATTTTCTTTCGGGCATCTTCCAACTCTAATTGAGCTATACTTGTAGCCGTTTTTGCAGCCCTTACCTTGTATTTATTCTCTCCCCAGTTCCATATAGGCACCTGAAGTGTGATGCCAATGTTCCACAAATCGCTGAATTTATTTTGGAAACCATTGAAGGTATTGGGGTTCATTACAGAGTAACCAGCTGTCAAGAGGACATGAGGTAAGTACAAAGCACGCACCAATTTAGTATTCTGTTCGCTTAAATCCACCGCATTCTGCAGTAGACGTAGCTCTGGTCTGGCTTCTTTCTGGGCTGTACTGTCTGACGAATAAGCCGTAGAATGAGCCTCATAATTAGGTGATGGAGTAGGAGAAAGGTCTGCTGTACCCTCGTCAGCAAGCTGAATATCACCGTCAAGGGCTATGCCACAGAGTTCACAAAGCGTCATCTTAGCCAATGAAACACCACTTTGTATGCGCGAAATCTGCAGATCTGCAGTGTTAACAACGACATCCACCTTCAAACCATCAGCCCTTGTAGCCACTCCTTCACGTATCATCTTCTTCACATCGTCGTCCAATTTCTTCGCTAAATCTCGATATTGAATGGCAAGAGACTCCTTTCTCTTCAACGAAACAGCCAGCCAATAAGCGTTATCAACACCAAAAAGGATCAGTTGTTGCTTCAAAGCGAGATTGTTTTGTGCCATTTCTTCACCAATAGTAGCCATGTCATTGGCTGCTTGTATGGCTCCACCCATATATATAGGTTGGCTGATGACGATCCCTGCAGCGTACACATTCTTCGTATTAGTGCGGAAAGCGTCGTTTATGGATTGCCCTATGCTGTTGCCGGCTTGCGTCAATGGCGCTGCAATATTACTCAAAAGCTGACCCAATTGTTGGGCTGTCTGCGTACTGATGATGCCCTGTTGTGCCAGAGAGGTGAGGTTCTGACCAATCTGATTGCCCAGTTTTCCTGCTGTGTTAGAGCCCAAATTGGCAAGAGCACCCTTCTGTTTGTCGTTCAAAAATGGATACTTCTCGTGAGAAATGTTGGTATCCTGCCAAACCATCTACACGTGGAAGGTACTTAGTTTTAGCTGATTTATGTATGTTTTCAGCTACTTCAGCCGTCATACGGGACACTTTCAGCTGGCGATTGTTCTCCAATGCCAACTCTCTACAGTGCTGTAAAGACAAAACTCCTTGGGCTTGTAAGCTGAAGGAGATGCTACTGAAAACCACAAAAAAGAAAAGTTTTCTCATTATTTTATAACCTCTAAGAATATAAATGCAAATATAAATCTTTTTAAATGATACCACAATAGAAAAAAACATTTCTTAATCCTTAAAATACAAGAAACTATCTATTTTTAAGGAAATATAGAACAACTTTCGAAAAATAATGTTTATCTTTGCAAACGCAATCTGTATTTAATACAAGAACAAGATATATTACAAATAGTGAAGAAAACAAGCTTCTTTTTATCGTGTGTTCGACCTCTATTACGACGGTTTTTAAGCATATGACCTTAGGCAAAACACTGTGGACTGTGATTATTATCAAGCTGATAATCATGTTTCTTGTACTTAAAGTATTCTTCTTTCCTAACTTCTTAAAGGAGAATTCAAAGCCTGGTAAGGAAGGAGATTTCGTTGAACAGCAGATCATGAAACGATAAAACGAACAACCTACAAGCGGAAAAATCAATTCTAAACATTATCAAATAACAAAAAAACAATGGAAAACCTACTCTTAACCATTGACCCAGGAACAGTTGACTGGTCACGTGCGCAGTTTGCATTGACCGCCATCTATCACTGGCTTTTTGTCCCTTTGACACTTGGTTTAGCTGTCATTATGGGAATTGTAGAGACCTGTTATTACAGAACTCGTACTGAGTTCTGGCGTTCAGCAGCCCGTTTCTGGCAGCGTCTCTTCGGTATTAACTTCGCAATGGGCGTTGCAACGGGTATCATTCTGGAGTTCGAATTCGGAACAAACTGGAGCAATTACTCTTGGTTTGTGGGTGATATCTTCGGTGCACCACTTGCTATTGAAGGCATCTTGGCGTTCTTTATGGAGTCAACCTTCGTTGCTGTGATGTTCTTTGGATGGAAAAAGGTATCTCCAGGGTTCCATTTGGCATCTACATGGCTCACCGGTTTGGGTGCAACACTGTCTGCTTGGTGGATTCTTGTGGCTAATGCTTGGATGCAATATCCTATTGGTTGCACCTTCAATCCTGACACTATGCGCAACGAGATGACGTCTTTCCTTGATGTAGCATTAAGTCCTTTCGCCATTGATAAGTTCACTCACACGGTTACTTCAGCATGGGTGCTGGGTGCAGCATTCACAGTTGGCGTTAGCTGTTGGTTCCTTTTGCGCAAGCGTCATACGGAGTTGGCAAAGCAAAGTATTAAGATTGGTTCTATTGTTGGTCTTGTTGCATCCTTACTTGCAGCCTTTACAGGTGATAATTCAGCATATATGGTAGCACAAACCCAGCCTATGAAGCTGGCAGCTATGGAGGCTTTATATGAAGGAGGGACTGATCAGAGCCTGACAGGTATTGCCTTTGTCAATCCATTTAAGCAACCCGACTATATGACTGAGGCTGAACCACCTATGCGAATAGCTGTTCCTAACATGCTTTCTGTCCTTGCTACGCATGATCCTCATGGTTTTGTACCAGGCGTAAGGGATATTATTAAGGGTTATACGAAGACTGATGGTACCCGCGAACCATCTCTAAAGGAGAAGCAGGAACGTGGACGTAATGCTATTCAGGCGCTCAAAGACTTCCGTGCAGGAAAGGATAAGGAAGCCAATCGTAAGATTCTTGACCGTGACATGAAGTACTTTGGTTATGGATATATCAAGAATGCCGACCAGATAGTACCATTTATCCCAATCAACTTCTGGGCTTTCCGTACGATGGTTGGACTGGGTTGCCTCTTCATTCTGGTGTTTGCTGTGATGTTGTTCATCCTATATAAGAAGGATATCACACGCCCACGTTGGTTGCAATACGTTGGTCTGGCACTCATCCCATTGGCGTTTATTGCCAGCGAAAGTGGCTGGTTGGTAGCTGAATTCGGTCGTCAACCATGGACCATTCAGGACATGCTTCCTACATGGGCTGCCGTCAGCGACCTGTCAAGTGGTGGTATTGCCTTAACCTTCTTCCTCTTCCTTGTTCTCTTCACTGGCATGTTGACAAGCGGAGATAAGTATCATGTGCAAACAAATTAAGAAAGGACCAGAACTATGACATACGATTTCTTACAACACTACTGGTGGTTTATCATCGCCCTTTTAGGCTCAATTCTGGTGTTCTTGCTCTTCGTTCAGGGAGCAAACTCCATGATTTTCCAACTCGGAAAGACCGAAGAGGACCGCAAAATACTAATAAATTCAACGGGACGTAAGTGGGGAATTCACCTTTACCACGCTTGTTACCTTCGGTGGAGCATTCTTTGCATCCTTCCCACTGTTCTATAGTACCAGCTTCGGAGGTGCTTATTGGGTTTGGTTGCTGATCCTTTTCACCTTTATTATACAGGCTATCAGCTATGAATTCCAGAACAAAGCTGGTAATATCTTTGGTGTACGCACATTCCAGACATGCCTTATCATCAATGGAATCCTTGGTCCGCTGCTCTTGGGTGGAGCTGTTGCAACATTCTTCACAGGCTCGAATTTCATCGTAGAGAAGGGTAACATCACCGACTCTTTGCAGCCTGTTATCTCTCATTGGGCGAATGCTTCACGTGGACTTGACGTCCTTCTGAATCCATGGGTAGTCGTTTTCGGTATTGCAGTGGTATTCCTTGCTCGTATTCTGGGTACACTTTATATCAACAATAACGTGGATGATGCCATTATTCGTGGGCGAGTTCGCAAGCAGTTACTTATCAATACGGTGTTGTTCCTTGTCTTTTTCCTGCCTTTCCTCATCGTAACACTGATCGGTGAAGGCTATGCTGTCAATGCATCGGGCGTTGTTTTCATGGAACCAATGAAGTATCTGAACAACCTGATTGCCATGTGGCCACTGGCTGTTGTCCTCCTAGTGGGTGTTCTTCTGTTGCTTTTCGGCATCATCAAGACCATTGCTTCACCAGCTTACACACGTGGTATATGGCCAGCAGGAATCGGTGTTGTACTGGTTGTGCTTGTCCTTTTCCTCATCGCAGGATGGAACAATACGGCTTATTATCCGTCAACTGCCGACCTACAGAGTTCACTAACGATTCAGAACAGTTGCTCAAGTGAGTTCACACTCAAGGCTATGTTCTATGTAAGCTTCCTTGTTCCGTTCGTCCTTGGATACATCATTTATGCTTGGCGTGCTATCGATAAGAAGGCTATTACACGTGAAGAAATCATAGACGACGACCACGCTTATTAAGCTTTCGTCGGTTAATCAAACAGTAAAGGTGGGAGAAGTGCCTCGTGCACTGCCTCTCACCTTTTTTCGTTTTCTGCTTTTCGGAAGCCTGATTCATAGTGATGTGAAACCGATGATATGAGCATGTACAGAAACCCCATGGGCTTACTAATGTAAAAATAATTCACATCTGCTTTTCAATACATGCTCTTTTGCATTGTAAAAGACGCCCTTTTGCATTGTAAAAGGTGCCCTTTTGAGGTGTAAAACATGCCCTTTTGCAACGCAAAAGATGCCCTTTTACAAGCCTGTTTGTAACCACCTGATAATCTAATGGTTACAAAGTCGGAAAAAGACTCTTTGCGTTCGTTTTCAGCTTTGTAGTGTTCTGAAGTTTGTAAGATTATTTTATTCCATAATGATGAGTACCATGTAAGTCCTGCTTTTAGTCTTTTACACCTTATTATATATATAACGTGCTTGCCATAAGTGCGTCTTATGGTTTACCTTCGATGGTTGGGTTCGAACAAAAAGGATGGAAATCGAATGCTTTTCAGTATAAGAAATGTTTTCCATGGTTTATACCTTACGGGCGCAGATAGCCCTTGTTCTCCTTTCAGAGTGCCCATTGGGCTTAATTATTCGTAGCATCAATGTTGCGTTTCAGACCGTCAAACTTCACACGTTTGACAGCTGATCCCTTGAAAAGACGGCGATAGTCCTCAACAGAGAGATTGTGCCATGCCTCCTTACTCATGCTGAGAAGCTCCGGTTTCGGTTGTAAGGTTGGCTCCGTATTGGGCGTTGCAAAACGGTTCCAAGGGCATGCCGTCTGGCATCTGTCACAGCCATATATGGTGTCGCCCATGGCTGCTTTCGCCTCATCCGACAGTTCGCCACGGTTCTCAATGAGTTGATAAGACAGGCAACGGTCGGCATGGAAGTCCTCATCAGGGATGATAGCATGTGTAGACACGAATCAATGCATCGGTGACAACTGCCACAACGACTCTGCATGGGCGTATCATAGACGTCAACAGCAAAGGGAAGGAAGACTTCTCCGAGGAAAAACATGGATCCAGCATGCGGTATTATGAGCTGATGGTTGCGTCCTACCCATCCCAAACCAGCCTTTTGAGCCCAGTAACGTTCGAGAACTGGTGCTGTATCACAGAAGACTCCCCATCCTGTTTCTTCTTTTTCGTCGGCTGATTGTGGTTTCTTCCCTTTCTGAAAAAGCTCCATTGGTGCGCCGATATTTACGGCAAGTTCGCGCAATCGCTGCTTCATCAGGTCGTGATAGTCCTGCCCGAGGGCGTAAGCAGCCAACTGATATTCACCTTCAGGCAGCTGTTGTGCAGGCGCATAGTTCATTGCCAGTGAGACGATGGAGCGCACGCCGGGGACGAGAAGAGCTGGATTCAGTCGTTTTTTTCAAGATAGTTTGTCATGTAAGCCATGGATGCTTCCTCACCGTTTTCCAACCATTTCCTATAGGCTTCAGCAACATTTTCTTCCACAGGTGCCGCCTTTGCTATGCCACAAGCAAAGAAGCCAAGACGTTGTGCCTCGGCTTTTATCTTGCTCGCTATCATCTTTTTCATCTTGTTTCATCAGGGTTATCAGGGAAAACTTTGAACTCATAGCCCTGATCTTTCAGCCATTGAAGTGATTCGGGGAGGGCTGTCCGCAGTTTATCGATGCTCTTCAGAGAGTCGTGGAAGGTGATAATAGACCCGTTTCGGGCGTATTTCTTCACGTTGTTCACAACATCCTTTGCCGTCAAAAGGTTCGAATAGTCGCGCGTAACGAGGTCCCACATGACGACACGGTAGTACTGTTTGGTCCACCAATACACCGTATGGCGCAGCCAACCATGTGGCGGACGGAAGTAAGGGGTATGGAGTAGGGCGTCAGCCTTCGTCACATCAACGGCATAAGTCAGTGCCCAGTGACGGAAAGAGCCAAGGTGGTGATAGGTATGGTTGCCCACTTTATGGCCACGTCTTATGACTTCTTCATATAGTTCGGGATGTTTCCTCACATTGTCAGCCACCATAAAGAACATAGCCTTTGCTCCAAACTGGTCCAATGTGTCGAGGATAAAGGGCGTAGCTTCGGGTATTGGACCGTCATCAAAGGTGAGATAGACGGAGTGATCATTCTTGTCCATACGCCACAAGGCATGTGGATAGAAGATACGAAGCCAACGTGCAGGTTGTTCGATAAGCATATTTTATCTGTGAAATAGAAAAAAAAGAGCCGAGTATGGTAACCTTTTTACAGGCAACCAGCACCCGGCTCGCTTTTTAATAGTCCTTTATAATGTAATGATGTCTTGTTATACCTGTTCCAAAGAACCCCCAAGATTCTTGAAACGGATCATCATATTGTTCAGCTGCATGGCATGTTTGTTAGCCCATACACGGTCAGTACGATCGTTAGCATTGACAAGATTCATCATAATCTGGGAAGTGCATCTTACATGAACTCTGGCTCATGTCGAAGTAACGAGGCGGAAGACTCATGTAATAGTTAGCATATTGCATAGAGATCTTCCACAGAGCATCATAGAGCTGGCGTGCTTTAGCCTTCTGACCAAGCATAGCATATGCCTGAGCCATGTCTCCTGAACCACTCATATAGCTTACAGGAACATTGTAAGTAGGTAGCACTTTCTCCAGTTTCTGCAGTACTTTGAGTGCCTTTTCCTTCTCTCCCTTGGCGATAAGGTGCAATGCGAGGTTAGCCATCTCACGTCTGTGCGTATAGCACATACGCATTACTGTCTCGTCAATGTAAAGCCCTGGCACGTTAAGACCGCCCCACTTGAAGCGATTCATCATAACATCATACGTCTTTTCGGTGTCGAAGTCGCGCATATTGATGCCAGTTTGGTCGCTATTACCTTGTGTATTGAACGGTGTAATACGGTTAGCCAGACCTTCTTGTACGAAGTTATCGCCCAAATTCATGAAGTTTTCAGAGCCAACAGTGATGGCTACGTACAGTGGACGGGTCCAATTACAGTTGGCAATCATCTCTAACATCATCAAATCTCCTTTGTATAGTGCCTGCTTTCCTTGTAAAGAGATGACCATACGGTCGGGGATTGAGTCGCCAGGAAGCATCATTCCACTCTTTCGAACAACCTCCTTGTCTATCTTCATATAGATAGTATCAGTTGGGATGACGTGTGTCTGTGGGTCTTTAGAGCGTACCCAGTACTTCAGAATGTTCTTTAGTTCGAACGGATCATCGCCAAACTGTGCCTTAGCAGCTGCTGGATTCTGCTTGTAGAAGTCTTTATCTGCTGCTTAAACTCTGGTTGTACTGGCACATACTCGTTCGTTCCGCTCACATAATCAAGCCTTGGCCAAGAGATTGGGACGCCTGGTGAGGTGTAAGCAGGACGCTTCATCTGGTCAATATACCAATCAGTCTGCAGATAAGAGAGGTTGCAGACACGTGAATCGGTGCGTATTCCTTCCACTTCTTGGTCATACCAGAGAGGGAATGTGTCGTTATCTCCATTCGTAAAGATGATTGGATAGCCCTTTTGTTGTAGTGACATAAGGTAGTTTTGACCAAAGTCACGACAGGTATAACGTCCAGAACGATCGTGATCATCCCATGTCTGTGATGCCATTTGTATTGGAACAAACAGACAAGCCAGTGATACTACTGATGCAGAGAGCACCGGTGCAAGCTTCAACTTGCGTGCCCAGTCATACAAAGCAAGTACTCCAAGACCGCACCAGATGGCATATGCATAGAAAGAACCAGCATAAGAATAGTCGCGTTCACGTGGTTGACTTGGAGTTTGGTTTATATAAACGACGATAGCAAGGCCTGTCATGAAGAACAAGAAGAAGACAACCCAGAACTGTTGGATGCCTCTTTTGCCACGCCATGCCTGCCAGAAGAGTCCGATAAGGCCCAAAAGCAATGGTAAACAGTAGAAGACGTTATGTCCCTTGTTGGCTTTCAACTCGTCAGGCATCATGTCTTGATTACCGTAGAGTGCGTTGTCTATGAAGGAAATACCCGTAATCCAGTTTCCATGTTCTGGCTCACCGTTACCCTGGAGGTCGTTCTGTCTACCGGCAAAGTTCCACATAAAGTAACGCCAATACATGAAATTACACTGGTAAGAGAGGAAGAAACGAAGGTTCTCAAGCTGTGTTGGCATCTTAACACCATCCACATCGTGACCTGTAACGCCTCCCATCCACTGCTCATACTGGGCTGCATGACCTTGATCATACATACGTGGGAAGAACATATTCTGCTCAAATACCTGCGTAGACTTATGCCTTACGAGGAAATAAGAGTCCTTTTCATCCTTTGAAGCCTTCTCCTTGCGCTCGTAAACAGGTGCACCTTCGTCAAACTTATAGTGCATACCGTCAGCTGCAACAGCTGGTTGGCTGGTGTAAGCAGGACCATAAAACAAAGGATGATCGCCGTATTGGTCACGACTCAGATAGCTTCCGAGGGTGAAGATGTCCTCTGGTGAGTTCTGATCCATAGGAGGATTGGCTGTAGAACGTATGACTATCACTGCGTAAGATGAGTAACCGATGATCAACATCAGCATACATAGCAGCGCAGTGTTCTTTACTCGTGATGAGATTAAGGCTGTACGCAGCTTCTTTCCTTGACTGTTTACAGGGCGTTGCCACTGCAAAAGCACGTAAACAACGGCTAAATGACAATACCTGTGAAGAAAGCTGTCCATCCATAACCATAGAATGGAATACCAATGAGGGCAAGAGCTGCAAGGAAAGCGATGTTCTCACGCTTGCGATGACTGTCTTGATAAGTCTCATAGATAGCCCATACGAAGGAAGCGATGAGCAGAATGATATAAATAATAGTACCCGTATTGAACGGCATACCCAATGTATTCGTGAAGAAGAGCTCAAACCATCCGCCAACAGTTATGATTCCAGGTACTACACCATAGAGAACTGCTGCCACAATGAGCACTGAAACGACGAATGCCAAGAGTGACCCTTTGAGGTTTGCATCGGGAACTTTCTTGTAATAGTATACCAATACCATGGCTGGAATACAAAGAAGGTTCAGCAGATGGACACCTATTGACAAGCCTGTCATATAGGTAATCAACACCAACCAACGGTCAGAATGAGGCTTGTCGGCATTGTCTTCCCACTTCAATATAAGCCAAAAGACAACCGCAGTGAATGCTGATGAATAGGCATATACCTCACCTTCGACTGCAGAGAACCAGAAAGTGTCACTGAAAGTATAGATCAATGCACCCACAAGACCGGCTCCTTCGATGGCAATCATCTTAGAAAGCGTCGGCGCTTGACCGTCACGTACCACCAATCGGCGGGCAAGATGCGTAATGGTCCAGAACAAAAACATGATACACGTTGCGGAAAGCAATGCGCTCATGGTGTTGATCATACGTGCAACTTGTGACGGATCACTGGCAAAATGTGAGAAAAGATTGGCTGTAAGCATGAAGAATGGCGCCCCAGGAGGGTGTCCTATCTCCAGTTTATAGCCTGTAGTGATGAATTCAGGACAGTCCCAAAAGCTGGCTGTCGGCTCAATCGTGGAACAATAAACGAATGCTGCAACCAAGAAAGCTACCCACCCGAAGATGTTATCCACCAGTCTAAATTGTTTCATTTATGCGATTAGAATTTTACAGTATGCCCACTCCTGTCATGGAATAGCACATCAGTTATTTCGAAATAATCGCTGCAAAGATAGCAATATTAATCAAGAATCGGTCAAGAGAACGGAAGAAAAATAGCAAATAGTAGGCTTATTGGAAGTGAAGAATTGGTGTTCCGGTATGTCAATGACCGTCTCCAAGAAAATTACAAAGGCTTTGTAGAAGAATTACAAGGCGTCTGTAGAAGAATTACAAAGGGCTTGTAGAACTTCTACAAGGCGTCTGTAATTTTCTGGAATGCCGTCTTCTGCTTTCTGAAAGGGCATCGCGAAGGATGTAAAAGGATATGAAAAAGAAAACGGAAGATTATCCCTTGTAAGGCTATTATATTCCAATAATTTTGTGTAAGTTTGCACTTATGAATCAAAACCACCTCAAATTATATCTCGCTCTCCTTCTGGCAGCTGTCACAATGACTGCTATGAGCAACAGAATGGGCGGTCCTGGGCGTATTCCTTACCCCGGTGGGAAGTGCTATATGTTCCGTGTTACACTGCGAGATAAGGCCAATACGCCGTATTCTGTGGGCAAACCCGAACAGTTTTTGTCGAAGAAGGCGATTGAAAGACGGCAGAGACAAGGGTTAAAGGTCGACTCTACCGACCTTCCTGTCACTCCTTCGTATCTCCAACGTATGCAAAAAGAGGGCGCACAGGTGGTGGCTGTGAGCAAATGGAACAACACTGTACTCGTAAAAAGCGACAATCGGCAGACTCTGGAAGACCTTACTGTGCTGCCATTTGTGAAGAGTAGCGAGTTAGTCTTTGTCTCTCCCGATTCAATACGTCCTCTTTCACGCCGTGTTCGTAACCATTCTGAACTCATCATGCTTGACTCTACGATCCATGATGCCTATGGAATGGGTAAGGCACAGATAGAAAGTATCAACGGAAGGAGGCTCCATGACTTCGGATTCATGGGTGAAGGAATGACCATTGCAGTGTTGGATGCAGGCTTCATGAACGTCGACAGGATTCCAGCTTTTAAGAAAGTGAAGATCCTTGGGACGCGAAATTTCGTGGCAGGATATGACAATGACGTCTATAAAGAGATGGATCATGGTACGAAAACACTCTCTGTCATTGCCATGGACCAGCCGAAGTTGTTCGTAGGTACAGCCCCGAAGGCTGCTTTCTGGTTGCTTCGTTGTGAGGATTATCTTACGGAAAGCCCTGCGGAAGAGGACTATTGGATAGCTGCAGCAGAGTTTGCTGACTCCGTGGGAGTGGATGTTATCAGTTCATCTCTGGGCTATCACTCCTTTGATGATGCGTCGTTGAGTTATCATTATGCCGATCTTAATGGTCGTACAGCTCCCATTTCGCGCACTGCAGCCATGCTGGCTCACAAGGGAATGATACTTGTCAATAGTGCCGGCAACGATGGTATGGGAACCTGGAAGAAGATAAACGTACCGGCAGATGCACCTGATATCCTCACCGTAGGAGCCGTTTCACCCGATGGTGTCAATGCTCCGTTCTCCTCAATCGGCCCAACTGCCGACGGAAGGATCAAGCCTGACGTGATGGCATACGGCTGTCCGACAAATGTTGTGACGGGAAGAGGATATATAACTCCCGATACTGGGACTTCATTTGCATGTCCATTGGTTGCCGGAATGGTTGCTTGTCTGTGGCAAAGTATGCCCAACAAGACGGCATTGGAGATGATTGACATCGTCAGAAGGAGCAGTAGCAATGTCAAAACACCTGATAATATCATGGGATATGGCATCCCAGACTTCTGGAAAGCCTATCAACCGCAGAAGCAATGATACCAAGGAAAAAGACAGTTCATCGTAATTAGCATTATACCTTATTATATATAGGGGGAAAAAGAAGCATGACAAAGCACTTTCACTTTATCAACTGAACACGCTTGTGGCTGATGTTATCAGCAACACGATGGCACATGCCTACTGGGTAGAGGCTGAATTGTCCGAAGCAAGGGAAAGTAATGGCCATTGTTACATGGAGTTGATAGAGAAGGAAGAGGGTGGAAATGTCCCCATAGCACGTGCATCAGCAAAGTGTTGGCGCAATGTATGGTCGATGATAAAGCCTTATTTCATGCGCATAACAGGGCAAACGATACATGCAGGGATGAAGGTTATGCTACAGGTTCATGCCCAATTCCACCCACAATATGGGTTTTCGTGGATTGTAGACGATATCAATCCTGAGTTCACGATGGGTGACATGATGCGCAAACGACAGGAGATCATCCGCCAGTTGAAGGCAGAAGGGGTGTTCGACCTGCAACATGAGCTGCGTTTACCGATGTTTACTCAGCACATAGCGGTCATCTCTTCAGAGACAGCTGCAGGCTATGGAGACTTCTGCAACCAACTGATGAACAATGAATACGGACTCTTCTTTCATGCAAAACTATTCCCTGCGGTGATGCAAGGAGAGCAAGTTGAACAGAGTATCATCAGTGCTTTGGATGCCATTAACCAACAAGTGGAGGATTATGACTGTGTTGTTATCATCCGAGGAGGCGGTGCAGCGGCTGATTTAAGCGGTTTTGACACGCTCCTTCTGGCTGAGAATGTTGCCAACTTTCCGCTCCCTGTCATCACAGGTATTGGTCATGAACGAGATGAAAGTGTGCTGGATATGGTGTCATTCCAACGCGTTAAGACGCCAACTGCCGCCGCTGCCTTCCTCATTGACAGTCTTGCAGCCACACTTTCACTTGTGGAGAGTGCACAGACAGCCATCATTGACGGTGTGAAAAGGAAGATTGAACGTGAGAATATGCGTCTTCAGCACCTTAGTTCACACATACCTGTGCTCTTTTCAGTGGTCCGTACGAAGCAGGAAGGACGTTTGGAACGCATGATTCAGCAACTTATCAGTGGCATAAAAGAGAACATCAACAGGTCGAACCACCACTTAGAGCTACTCAGTCAGCGCATGGAACTACTCGACCCAACGCTCCTTCTGAAGCGAGGATACAGCATTACGCTTCACAATGGTAAGGCTATCAAGAGTCAGAAGGAACTGAAAGGGTGATATCATTATCACTCGGCTGGCAAACGGTGAGGTTGAGAGTGTCATTAAGTAGTATTAAACCTATTAAAAAAGCAAGGAAAAAGTAAATGGAAACAATGAAATACGAAGAAGCAGTACACCAACTTGAAGCCATTGTAGCAAAGATGGAGCAAGGAGAGTTGGACGTTGACACCATGGCAGAGCAACTAAAGAAGGCGCAAGAGCTTATCAAACTCTGCAAAAAGAAGCTGAAACATACGGATGATGAGATACAAAAGCTACTGACTGAACAGTAAACAGTCTGGCGTTCTGTATCCTCTTAAGCCGGAAAAGCATACAACAAATTACTTAATTATCGGTTGCAAGTAAGAAGAATTTTGCTTACTTTTGCATCTGAGTCGTATAGATTATCTTTTAAACTGATATATAATATGAAAAATTTAGATTGGGCGAGTTTATCATTTGGTTATATACCAACTGATTACAACGTACGTTGTTATTACCGTGATGGCAAGTGGGGCGAGGTAGAAGTGTGCTCCGACGAATACTTAAAGCTACATATGGCAGCCACATGTCTGCACTATGGACAGGAAGCTTTCGAAGGTTTGAAGGCTTTTAGATGCCCTGATGGCAAGGTAAGGGTGTTCCGTCCAGAGGAAAACGCAGCCCGTTTGCAGAACACATGTCGTGGTATTGTGATGCCAGAGGTGCCTACTGAGCTCTTCTTAGAGATGGTTAAGAAGGTTGTTCGCCTCAATCAAGAGTATATTCCTACCTATGAAAGCGGTGCATCATTGTACCTTCGTCCGCTACTTATTGGTACATCAGCACAAGTAGGGGTACATCCTGCAGCGGAATATTGCTTCCTTATCTTCGTTACTCCTGTTGGTCCTTACTTCAAAGGAGGCTTCTCAAGCAATCCATATGTCATTGTGCGCGACTTCGACCGTGCTGCTCCGTTGGGTACAGGTATGTATAAGGTGGGTGGAAACTACGCTGCTTCCATGCGTGCCAACAAGCTTGCACATGAGAAAGGCTATGCTTCTGAGTTCTATCTTGATGCAAAAGAGAAGAAATATGTTGATGAATGCGGTGCTGCAAACTTCTTTGGTATCAAGAACAACACCTACGTTACGCCGAAATCAACCTCTATATTGCCTTCTATAACCAACAAGAGTCTGATGCAGATAGCTGAAGATTTGGGCATGAAAGTGGAACGTCGACCTATCTCTGAGGATGAGTTAGACAGCTTCGAGGAGGCTGGTGCATGCGGAACGAAGCAGCCGTTATCTCGCCAATTTCACATCTTGATGACATGGAAACAGGTAAGGTTTATAACTTCGGAGACAAGCCCGGACCATGGTCAACCAAGCTTTATGAGACGCTTCGTGGTATCCAGTACGGAACAGTTGAGGATAAACACGGATGGACAATGGTTGTGATTGAATAGTCAACCAGCTGTTCCAGGCATATAACTGATCATTGCATAAAGCCTCATTTTCCTATTTTTCACAACGAAAAAGGGTAGGTAAATGAGGCTTTCTGCAATTTTTTTTATTTCTAAATAGCGATGTTATCTTTTCAGATATTTGGCAGAATAAGGGAAAAAAGCTAACTTTGCAGTCCGTAAACTTGTAATGTTTACATATAAAACATAAATTACCGAATAAGAAAAAAGCAATTATGAACATTTCACAGAGAATGCAAGACGCATTCAACAAGCAGATTGTAGCAGAGTTATGGTCATCAAACATTTATCTACAGATGGCATTCTGGTTCCGTAAAGAGGGCTGGAAGGGTTTCGCAAACTGGATGTATAAGCAGGCAGAAGAGGAAAAACAGCACGCAATGGACATGTCAAACTTCGTACTTATGCGTGGTGGTGAGGTTAAACTGACTGCTATTGATGCCGTTAAGACCAACTGGAAGGATGCAAAAGAGATCTTTATAGACACTTTGGCACATGAACAGAATGTTACAGAGATGATCAATGTACTTGCTGACGTAGCTGATGAGGAGAAGGATCGTGCTTCTCAGAACTTCATTGATAAGTATATCGACGAGCAAGTAGAGGAAGAAAGAAACGTCCAGGATATCCTCGACTCATTCGAACATCAGTCAAACCACGCTGTCGCACACATCGATAAGGAGTTGTCTAAGCGTCAGTAATTACGGAAACACATACAGTACGTGTAATATAATTTCGTAGTACTGATTCCAATAGATGCTCTTTTGCATTCTAAAAGACGCCCTTTTGCAATTCAAAAGGGCGTCTTTTACTGTTCAAAAGGTGCCCTTTTACAATGCAAAAGGGCACCTTTTACTTTGCTGTTTGTAACCAATTGAATTTCTGATGATTACAAACTCTGTTTTTATCTGTTTTCTTTTGCTTTTCGGTCTTTTGTCTTTCGAAAAATGTAAGAGTATTTCCTTATTTCCCTTTAGCACCCTTCAGCACCTTATCAAGGAAGCGTGAGGTATAGCTCTCTTTGTTCTTTGCAACCTCTTCGGGCGTTCCACATGCCAGCACACGGCCTCCTCCGCGTCCTCCTTCGGGTCCCATGTCGATGATATAGTCGGCAAGTTTGATGACATCCAGGTTGTGTTCAATGATAAGAACGGTGTTACCACGGTCTACAAGCTTCTGTAAAACATCCATTAAGATACGTATATCCTCGAAGTGAAGCCCCGTTGTAGGTTCATCAAGGATGTAGAGTGTCTTGCCAGTGTCGCGCTTTGAGAGTTCTGTTGCAAGCTTCACACGCTGGCTTTCACCACCAGAAAGGGTAGTAGAGCTTTGTCCGAGCTTGATATAACCTAATCCTACATCCTGTAAAGCTTTGATCTTTGGAAGAATCTGGGGGACGTTCTCGAAGAATTCTACAGCCATATTAACCGTCATATCCAGCACGTCAGCAATGGATTTCCCTTAAAGCGAACCTCTAATGTCTCACGGTTATATCGCTTACCATGACATACTTCACATGGAACCATGACATCGGGTAGGAAATTCATCTCTATTGTCTTGTATCCATTACCACCACATGTCTCACAACGGCCGCCCTTCACGTTGAAGGAGAAGCGTCCCGGCTTGTATCCACGTATCTTAGCTTCAGGCAGATTGACGAAGAGTTGACGGATATCAGAGAACACTCCCGTGTACGTTGCAGGGTTACTGCGTGGCGTTCTACCGATAGGACTCTGGTCAACATTGACCACTTTGTCTATGTTATCAATACCTTTTATTTCCTTATAAGGCATTGGTCGCTTCAAAGAACGATAGAAATGTTGCGACAAGATAGGCTGAAGTGTCTCATTGATGAGCGTACTCTTACCTGAACCTGACACGCCTGTAACGACGATTAGGTCGCCAAGTGGGAAGCTGACATCCACGTTTTTGAGATTATTACCCGTACATCCTATCAGCTTGATATCCTTACCGTTACCCTTTCTTCGTTCCTTTGGCACTTCAATGATACGTTCTCCGTTCAGATATTGGGCTGTAAGTGTGTGTGTCTTCAGCATGTCTGAGGGTTACCTTGGAAGACAACTTCGCCTCCTTTACGCCCAGCCTTAGGACCAATGTCCACAATCCAGTCGGCAGCACGCATCATATCTTCATCGTGTTCAACGACAATGACCGTGTTGCCCATGTCTCTTAGCTCCTTCAAGGAGTTGATGAGCCGTTCATTGTCACGCTGATGCAAACCTATTGAAGGCTCATCAAGGATGTAAAGGACGTTGACAAGCTGCGAACCAATCTGTGTTGCAAGACGTATACGTTGGCTCTCACCACCCGAAAGGGTCGCACTCTGTCGGTTCAGTGACAGATAATCAAGTCCCACTTCCAGAAGAAAGTTGATGCGCTTGCGTATCTCTTTCACAATCTCCGATGCTATACGCTTCTGCTTTTCGTCCATGTGTTCCTCCACATGGTCGGTCCATTCCTTCAGTTCTGTTATGTCCATGCTTGCCAATTCAGCAATGTTCTTGTCCCAAATCTTATAAGACAGTGCCTCACGATTCAGTCTCTGGCCATGGCATTCAGGGCATGGAGCCTCAGCAATGAACTGATCTGCCCACTTCTTTCCTGCACTTGAATCATCGTTTTCCATCACTGTTGAAAGATACTTGATGATACCATCGAAGGAAACAAAGTAATCGGATGTGGTGTGAACAAGCTCCTTTGCAATCTTCAACTTGTCCAATGAACCATATAAAACCTCGTCCATTGCCTCCTTAGGGATGTCCTTCACAGGGGTCTTCAGCGTACAATCATACTTCTTTAGTATTGCTTCTATCTGCCAGAATATCATCTGGTTCTTGTATTTTCCTAAAGGAATGATTGCACCAGAATAGATGTTTTGCTTCGTATCTGGTATGACTTTCTTCAAATCTATCTCATCAATGACACCCAAACCCTTGCAATGTGGGCACGCTCCTTCAGGAGAATTGAATGAGAAATGTTCGGTGCAGGGTCCTTATAGGCTATTCCCGTTATAGGATCCATGAGTCTTTTTGAGAAATACTTGGCTTCTCCACTCTCATTATCAAGTATCATGATGAGTCCATCACCCTGCTTCATCGCAGTAGAGACGGTCTTTGAGAGTCGTTCCCGCAGTGTTTCAGCATCCTGACCACCGAGTTTCATCTTGTCAATGACCACCTCAATGTTGTGATTCTTGTATCTGTCAACCTTCATACCACGTGCCAGCTCCTGCACTTCGCCGTCAACACGGATGTAAAGGTAGCCCTTTCGGCGCATTTGTTCGAACAGTTCACGGTAATGACCCTTACGATTTCTGACCAAAGGAGCAAGGATATAGATCTTATGTTCCTGATAATCGCTCATGATCATGTCCACAACTTTCTCTTCAGTGTACCTTACCATCTTCTCACCACTCATGTATGAGTAGGCTTCCCCAGCCCTTGCGAAGAGCAAACGCAGGTAATCATAAATCTCTGTGGTGGTTCCGACGGTTGAACGTGGGTTCTTATTAGTGGTCTTTTGTTCGATAGAAATAACTGGAGAAAGCCCCGTTATCTTGTCAACATCAGGTCTTTCCATTCCTCCAAGGAAGTTACGTGCATAGGCAGAGAACGTCTCTATATAGCGACGTTGCCCCTCTGCAAAGATCGTATCAAAAGCAAGTGAACTCTTACCAGAGCCCGATAGCCCTGTAAAAACAGTGAGAGAATTGCGTGGAATGGTTATATCTACATTCTTCAGGTTGTGTACTCTTGCGCCGAAGACTTCTATTTTATCGTTCATTATCTGCTGAAAAATAATATAATGTATCTGTTTATTTGGGAATAAGAACTACAAACTAAGTGCCAAAAAGAGCATCTAACATGTCTGTAAGCACAAGGTTTTTTTGAGTTCTTATTTATGTTTCTTGAATGCCTATCTATTGGATCTTGAATATCCATTTATTGGATTTTAATTGCCAGTCTATTGATTTTTTTGATTATCCACGAATTGGTATTCTGAATGTCTATCTGTTGGATTTTTAAATATCCATTTATTGTTTTCTAAATACCTGTCTATTGTCTTTTAACTACTTGTCTATTGGTCTTTAAATACCGATATATTTGTTTTTTTAACTACCTATCTATTGGTCTTTAAATACCGATATATTTGTTTTTTAACTACCTATCTATTGGTCTTTAAATACCGATATATTGTTTTCTGAATGTCTAATTATTTGGTGTTGTTTGCGAATATCCCCTTAACAGGTTCACATCCCGCTTGATATTGAACACCTTTCCATCAGCTCCTTTTGCCGTAACATTCACGAAATAAGTGCCTTGCGCCACGTCTTTACCTTTGTATTTACCATCCCATCCACCTGCCGGGTCGGTCCATTCGTAGAGCTTCTGTCCCCATCGGTTGAAGATAATAGCCCTAAATTCCACGATACTCTTGTACCCTGGCTTCGCTCTATACACATCATTGATGCCGTCACCATTAGGAGTAAAGGCGTTAGGCATCTGTAAACTGCTCTCACTTATGGATATATTGATGGCATCATAGCGTGTTGTATCACCGTCAAGGATCTCATATAGATATACAAGTGTCGTCCCTGCCTTCGTAAAAGTATAGTCTGTATTCTCTTCATAGCGCACAAGTAAGGCGTTACGGGGATTATCTTGTGCAAAGAAATGCCACTCATAGCGTGTGTTAGGATTGATTCCTGCTACTGGATTGGCAGTAAATGACACACTGAGAGGGGCTGAAGCAGCATAAGTATCACCTGCTGCTATCGTGTTCTTTTCGCCCGATGCGTCAGTATATGTGCCTGATGGCTGACAGTTCTGTGCATGTATTGGCATGAAAAAGAGAACCGATAGCAATGCTAAAGTTATTATTCTATAGTTTATTTCCTTCATTTTTCTATCCTCCAAATTGTACATTCGTGCAAATATACGTATTTTTTTTCACATCAACAAGAGATTGAAGAACAGGCACTTTATTCTTTATTATGTCATACTTTATTTAGCTTTTTTTGATTTTACACCTTTTCTTTCCAGATTTCTTTTTGTATATTTGCACTTGTATAAACCCAAAAATACATTTGAATGAGAAGTTATTTGAAATATCTTTTGCTGGTTTTCGCTGTTACTTTCAGCTTTACTGTGATGGCACAGAGCGTTCAATGGCGTGATCAACATAAGGTAAAGCGTCGTGAAACAGTGTTCGGAATAGCTAAAGAATACGGAATTAGCATCCAACAGCTCATCGATGCGAACCCAGTAATGAAGCAAACAGGATATGAACTGAAGAAAGGTGACTTGATTTTTGTACCTTTTGCAAAGGAAGGAGACTTCAATCCTGATGGTACAGTGGCTACGAAAGACAGCCGAAAGGTAACGGCGAAGGCTACTGATAATAACAAAGTGAAGCCTGTTAATGCTATTCGCGTCGGTGTAATGTTACCCCTTCACAATCAAGATGGCGATGGTAAACGTATGATTGAATACTATCGTGGTATCTTATTGGCACTGAATCAATTGAAAAGTGAGGGCATCACGACTGAAGTTCATGCGTGGAATGTACCGAAAGGGGCTGATATTCGTGTGACACTTACCGATAAAAACGCACCCAATCTGGACATAATCTTTGGTCCATTGTACTCTGAACAGGTGAAACCATTGGCTGATTTCTGCCGGAACAACAATATTAAATTAGTCATTCCATTCTCTATTACAGGCAATGAGGTCGAGACAAACCCTAACATTTTCCAGGTTTATCAGACTGAAGAGACGCTGAACAATAAGGCGATAGCATGTTTTTTGGAGCGTTTCCAGAAGTCTCATCACCCTGTTTTCATCAACTGTAACGATGCAAACAGTCAGGTTGGGGCCTTCACATCATCATTGCGTAAGCAGTTAGACCTGCAGAAAATCAAGTATGATCTTACCAGTACGAGCTCTTCTTCGGCTGACTTTGCAAAGCATTTCGATGCTTCCCGACCGAATGTAGTGGTTGTTAACTCTGAGAAAAGCCCACAACTCAATGAGGTTTTTGCTAAGTTGGCACAGCTAAAGAAGGCACGTCCAGGTATTGCCATCAGTCTTTACGGCTATAGTCAGTGGTTCGTTTACCAGGATTATGACCTCGATTACTTCTTCAAGTACAACACTTACATCCCTACTACCTATTATTATAATAAGGCAGCGGACAAGACTAAGGAGTTGGAAGCACTGTATCAAGAACAGTATAATGAGCCAATGGCAAAGCAATATATCCCCCGTATGGCTATAACTGGCTATGATCAGGCTGAGTTTTTCGTACGTGGTTTGAAGCAACATGGCAAGAATTTCAAAGGAACAGCCTCTGAAGTGAAGTATAAACCTTTGCAGACTCGTTACAACTTCGTACGTGTTGGACAGGGTGGATATGTCAATGACAACTTCCAGTTGGTTCATTTCAAGACCGATCAGACGATGGAGAACCTCGTCTATTAAGCCTAAGAAGAACCAAACAGGATATGTTTTAATAAAAGAATGAGAATCTTAAGCTATTCATTGTCCTCATCTTGGCTGCTCCACTGTCAGCAAATGCGCAGATAGGGCAGCACCGTAACGACCTTTCAGTAGGTGTTAACGCTGGTTATGTACTGTCAAACGTGGGCTTCGACCCGAAGGTTTCGCAGTCGTTACACGGTGGATTGACAGGAGGATTGAGCTTCCGATACGTGTGTGAGAAGTACTTCAACACCGTCTGTTCCGTCTATGGAGAGGTCAATTATGCCTCTATTGGATGGAAAGAGAAGATCCTTACGGGTACAGATCAGAAGGTAATCAACAGCAACGGACTTGCTGAAGAGTACTCTCGTACCATCAATTATATTCAGATACCAGTCTTTGCACACCTCGCATGGGGCAAGGAACAAAGAGGATTCAACTTCTTTTTCCAAGCAGGACCACAACTCGGACTCTATCTGAGTGAGTCAACAAAGAAGAATTACGTCACTCCGAACCTTGCAACAAACGGCACTGGGCGTAGCAATCCGAACATAGAACAGGAGACAAAGCCCGTAGAAAAGAAGTTTGATTACGGCATTGCAGCCGGTATTGGAGCTGAATGGAGCAATCAACACATAGGACATTTCCTTCTTGAAGCCCGTTATTACTATGGTTTAGGTAACATTTACGGCAGTTCAAAGAGGGACTATTTCGGTAAATCTAACTTTGGAAACGTTGTCATAAAGGCTGCTTATCTCTTTGATATAACGAAAACAAAATATTAATATTAGCCTAAAAATTTTAAATTATGTTTGAAAACCAACCTAAAAGCTTTGTATGCATTGGCATTGGCCAACACAGGCGAGCGATTCGGCTATTACACCATGATAGCTGTCTTTGCGTTGTTTTTGAGAGCGAATTTTGGATTGGAACCGGGTACTGCCGGGCTGATCTACAGTATCTTTCTTGGTCTTGTTTACTTCCTTCCGTTGATAGGTGGTATCATGGCAGATAAGTTTGGATATGGCAAAATGGTAACGATTGGTATCATTGTCATGTTCGCTGGCTATCTGTTCTTGTCCGTTCCGTTGGGTGGAGGTACGGTTGCTTTCGGTGCAATGCTGGCAGCTTTGCTCCTTATCAGCTTCGGTACAGGACTCTTTAAGGGTAACTTGCAGGTGATGGTGGGTAACCTTTACGACACACCAGAGCTGGCAAGCAAGCGCGATTCAGCGTTCTCTATCTTCTACATGGCTATCAATATCGGTGCACTCTTTGCTCCTACAGCTGCCGTAAAGATTAAAGAATGGGCTGAGACATCGCTTGGTTATGCAGGAAATGATGCTTATCACTTCTCATTTGCCGTAGCTTGCGTATCGCTGATTGTGTCAATGGGTATCTATTACGCTTTCCGCAGCACCTTCAAACACGTGGAAGGCGGTACGAAGAAGACTGAAAAAGCAGCTGCAGCAGCCGTTGAAGAGCTTACTCCTCAGCAGACTAAGGAGCGCATTGTGGCTCTATGTCTTGTCTTTGCAGTCGTTATCTTCTTCTGGATGGCATTCCATCAGAATGGTCTGACACTGACTTATTTCGCTGATGAGTTCGTCAGTCCGACATCAACTGGTGTACAGAGCATGGCGTTTGATGTGGTCAACCTCGTGATGATTGTCTTCATTGTATATTCTATCATGGCATTGTTCCAGAGCAAGACAACCAAGGCGAAGGGTATTGCATGCGCTGTTATCCTTGCAGCAATAGCTGTGTTGGCTTATAAATACATGAATATTGGTGGTCAGGTTGAGGTTAGTGCACCTATCTTCCAGCAGTTTAATCCGTTCTATGTAGTAGCCCTCACACCAATCAGTATGGCTATTTTCGGTTCTCTTGCAGCCAAAGGTAAGGAGCCATCTGCGCCTCGTAAGATTGCTTACGGTATGATTGTGGCTGGTTGTGCATACCTTTTGATGGTTCTTGCATCGCAGGGATTGCTCACACCACACGAGCAAAAGCTGGCTAAAGCAGCAGGTGAGACCGTTCCTTTTGCATCAGCTAACTGGCTGATTGGTACTTACCTCGTCCTCACTTTCGGTGAGTTACTGCTCAGTCCAATGGGTATCAGCTTCGTAAGTAAGGTTGCTCCTCCTAAGTATAAGGGTGCTATGATGGGCGGATGGTTCGTTGCCACAGCCATCGGTAACTTCCTTGTGAGTGTCGGTGGTTACCTTTGGGGCGATCTCTCTCTGACCGTTGTTTGGACAGTATTTATTGTTCTCTGCCTTGTTTCGGCATCTTTCATGTTCCTCATGATGAAGCGTTTGGAGAAGGTAGCATAAGAAATAACAATTTAAAAAGCAGGACTGTGCAAAGCTTTTTGCAGCAGTCCTGCTTTTTTTTGTGCAGTATTTAAGGGCGTTTCCTGAACGAAGCAGGGTATGATTACCTTGTGTTTCGTGTCGTCACCGTAATGTTTGACTAATGAAATGATGAAACATTGCGTTTCTTTTTACGATTCATAAACAGGGACAGATGCTGCTGGTCGTCCGCAATATCAATTGATTATCGGATGGAACAGCAGCACCTGTCCTTACTGTTTACCCCCTTGTTCGTGGGCTTAAGTCCTACTAACAATTCTTGTTTCATAACCATCAGGAATCCTGTTGGCAACAGACGATGTAAGGATTATTCATAGTCTGAAAACCAATAGATGCCCTTTTGCATAGTGAAAGGTGCCCTTTTACAATGTAAAAGAGCACCTTTTGATGTGTAAAAGGGCATCTTTTGCAATGCAAAAGGGCGTCTTTTACAAGCCTATCTGTAACCTATTGATAATCTATAGGTTACAAAGTCGGTTTTTATCGTAAATACCTTAAAATGCAGTCAATGGTGAAGTGTTATTTTGTAAATACTTTTTAGAGTTTATCTTTCAGATATTTACCCGTCAGACTCTCCTTACATTTCGCCACATCTTCTGGTGTTCCTGCCACAACAAGGCGTCCACCTTTGTCTCCACCATCAGGTCCCAGGTCGATAACATGGTCAGCACACTTGATAACATCAAGGTTATGTTCAATGACAAGCACCGTATGTCCACGTTCAATCAGGGCATTGAAAGCCTGAAGCAATCGTTGAATATCATGGAAATGCAGACCCGTTGTTGGCTCATCAAAGATGAAGAGCGTGGGTTGTTGCTGCTCCTGACCAATGAAATAAGCCAGTTTAACGCGCTGATTCTCACCACCTGAGAGGGTTGAAGAGCTTTGTCCGAGTTTGATATAACCCAGTCCGACATCCTCGAGTGGCTTAAGTCGGTTGACAATCGCCTTGCGTTTGTGCTCTCCAAAGAACTGTATAGCCTCTGAAACGGTCATGTTCAGCACGTCATTGATGTTCTTTCCGTGGAACTGAACATCAAGAATCTCACGTTTGAAGCGCTGTCCGTGACACTCTTCACACTCCAGTACAAGGTCTGCCATGAACTGCATCTCCACCGTGATGACTCCTGCTCCCTTACATTCCTCACATCTTCCGCCCTCTGCATTGAAGGAGAAGAACTGCGGTGTGAAGCCCATCTGCTTTGAAAGAGGCTGCTCGGCAAAGAGCTTTCTTATCTCATCATATGCCTTAACATAGGTAGCTGGATTCGAACGAGTACTCTTTCCGATAGGGTTCTGGTCAACAAATTCCACATGTTTTATCTGTTTCCAGTCGCCACCAAGGGACGAATATTCACCTGGGAAGTCGGCAACTTCATCCAAATGACGCTTCATAGCAGGGTAGAGGATACCCTTTACGAGCGAGGATTTACCACTTCCGCTGACGCCAGTGACCACTGTCAGCACGTTCAAGGGGAACTTCACGTCAACACCTTTGAGGTTATTCATACGTGCACCCTTGAGTTCTATTGCCATATTCCATGGTCTTCGGCTCTTCGGAACATCTATAACTTCAGTTCCGGTGAGGTATTTTATGGTGTAAGAACGTGGATATTTCTCCAGTAACTGCTGTGTTTCAGCATCTTTCTTACCATCAGTTCGTTTTATATCACTTACTTTTCCTTCGAAAACAATCTCTCCTCCAAGTCTTCCTGCATCTGGTCCGACGTCTATAAGATAGTCTGCAGCACGCATAATCTCCTCATCATGCTCCACAACAATGACCGTATTGCCCAGTGCCTGTAGTTCTTTCAGCACGTGAATGAGGCGGTCGGTGTCACGACTGTGCAGTCCTATTGACGGTTCATCGAGGATGTAAAGAGAGCCAACGAGCGAAGAACCGAGTGAAGTAGTGAGGTTTATACGCTGACTTTCACCACCACTGAGGGAGTTAGACTGGCGGTTGAGCGTCAGATAACCTAATCCAACATCCAGCAAGAACTGCAGTCTGTTCTTTATTTCTGTCATCAATCGCTTGCTAACTTCCTGTTCATGATCAGTCAGTTTGAGCTTATCAAACCATTCTTTGAGGTTGATTATTGGCATATCCACAAGGTCTGTGATGGCTTTTCCACCAATCTTCACCCATGAAGCTTCCTTCTTTAGCTTCGTACCATGGCAGTCTGGACACACCGTTTTACCCCTGTATCGACTCAGCATGACCCGATATTGAATCTTATACTGGTTCTCTTTGACCATCTGAAAGAAGGAATCTATGCACACTCTGTCGTGTATATCCATCTTTCTTTCACTTGGTAGACCCTTCCAAAGACTCTCTTTTTCGTCTTTCGTCAGCTCATAATACGGTTTGAAAATGGGAAAATTGTCCTTTGCAGCACGTCTGCAGAACTCGTCTTTCCACCATATCATCTTGTCGCCATGCCAACATTGCACACATCCATCATATACAGATAGAGAGGAATCGGTGATAACCAGCTTCTCATCTATCCCTATGATACGCCCGAAACCCTCACATGTGGGACAGGCACCGAGGGGAGAATTGAAGGAGAACATATTGTCATTGGGTTCCTCAAAGCGTATGCCGTCAGCCTCAAAGCGCGTTGAAAGTTGTAAGTCAGCTTAGCTGGCAGTATCATCAGCTGCATATTGCCGTCGCCTTCATAGAAAGCTGTCTCGCAAGAGTCCGTTAAACGGGATCGCATCTCTTTGGAATCTTCCACCGACATACGGTCAATCACGAGGTAAATCCCTTCTCCTTCCTTCTTTGAAGGCTTCTTTTCCTTGTCAACAGGGTGCTGAGCGAGCCAGTCTTCAATACGGATGAAGTCGCCATCCACGTAGATTCGTGCATAACCTTCCTGCATTTCCATCTCGAGTTGAGCCTCTGCTGTGCGTCCTTCCACGACATGTAACGGTGCAAGGATGCAGAATTTCGTTCCTTCAGAGTAGGTCATGACCTTCTCAATGACGTCATCTACGGAGTGATGTTTCACCTCTTCGCCTGAAATAGGGCTGAAAGTACGTCCAATACGTGCATAAAGTAAACGCAAGTATTCGTATATTTCAGTCGAAGTACCCACTGTTGAACGTGGATTACGTGATATAACCTTCTGCTCAATGGCTATTGCTGGGGGCAATCCTTTGATGAAATCGACCTCAGGTTTCGACATTCTGCCCAGGAACTGGCGTGCATAAGCCGACAAACTCTCTACATATCGGCGCTGTCCCTCGGCATATAACGTGTCAAAAGCAAGTGAAGACTTCCCCGAACCAGATACTCCCGTGATGGCAATGAACTGTCCTTGAGGTATCTTTTACATCAATGTTCTTGAGGTTGTTTACCCTTGCTCCTTTAACTTCTATATATTTATTCATATGTATTTCTTCCTTTTCTATCTGGTTATCCAGCCTCTTTTTGTACAAAAAAATAGTGCCAGCGAGTACAAACGAAAGCTTGCTTTCAGTTTGTCGAGTGCCACCTATTTTATCTAAAAATAGTGCCTTTGAGCACCTTCAATGCTTGCTTTCAGTTTGTCGAGTGCCGCCTATTTTATCTAAAAATAGTGCTATTAGGCACCTTTGATGCTTGCTTTCAGCACTTCAATCATACCCTTATTAATATGCAAAAAAATACAAAAAAACTTTGGTTCTTTCTGGTATTTAATTTATATTTGCAGCCGATATAAACATTAAACACTAAAAAAATTATGAGAGTAAAAAGATTGTTATTCGTAGCTTTAATAGCGTTCCCAATGATGGGTATGGCACAAAGTAGATATGAAGAGGTTAACGATTCAACCCCAAAAACTAAGCTTGAGAACATGAAAGTCAATGCTGCTTATCAGCAATGGTTGGGTCAATACGAGGAAGTTGGACGTAAAATCAATGATATTTCAGAGCAATATCAGCGCGAAGTGGACAAGCGTGGATATCCAAAGAAGAAGACTGTACAGCGCAAGATAGAACTTGTTAGCCAGTACATCGACCTCCTTAAGCAGCAACGTGATACTCCAGACTTGAATCAAAACCTTGATACTGAGAAGGTAAACGGTAAGATTTCAATGTGGCAAAGCCAACTTGACGGTCTCACAGCATTGCTGAAGAAGATTTAAATAACAACAACACAATAATAAAAAGGTGCATTCCGCTCACTGCGAAGTGCACCTTTCGTATTCATAAACGCCATCTTAAAGCGTTAATGACAACCTATTCAGTATTAATCTATGCCGTATATTCTTTCCCATCAGTATCTAAGAGAATCTTCTTTCTTCCCTTTTTCGCCTCGAAATAGGGTGGTTCATCCCTCAAAGTGATGCTGCTATAGATGAAAGGAGCAACGATTGTGCCCTTACCATCAGGCAGAATAAGTCCTAACTTACCATCAAGCTGTGCGATGACAGGCATGGTTCGCAGGTCATCAACATACACATAACATGTCCGAAGGAACTCATATTGAGGTTCAACAAGCGTCTTTCCATTGCAATCGAGCATGCCGAACTTGCCATTTTGCTCTATTACCTCGTGGTATTGGATGTAGATCTTGTTGATAAGGTTCAAGTAATGCACCATCTTTCGCTTATCATTGACCAGCGTAACAAGGTAAGAGAAGGTGTCAGAGTAGTTTGCCATGGCACGAGCAAGGACTATTTTCATGTCCAATCCCTTGATAACCTTACGGTTCAAGTCAATGTATCGTGCGATAGCAGTCTCCTTTTCATGTAACGGTAAGTCCTTCAGTTGCTCCTCAAAGCGTAACATCTGCAACTTACTTCCTCGCATTGCTTTAATGTATCTATGTATTCTTCTGCCCATTTCGAGGCATACGAAATGGCGAATCTGCTGTTCCTCGATGGGATCAGAGTACTCTTGGTTAAAGTTATCTGGCGTAATCATGGGCTTAATCTCCTTTGTTTTGCCCAAAGTTACAGACTTTATTCTATTCTGCCAAATAATATATTAACTTTTTAATATACCTTATCACGACTTATAAGTCAAGTGTTACGTCCTTCCCGAAAGGGGCTAATGAGAGGCCAGCCATCTTGAAATGCTGTTTCGCGAAGGGCAAACCGATGATCGTTATAGCAAGGAGTACACCGAAGAAGATGTGCATCAGACATGCCCATAACCCTCCAAAGATTATCCAAATGATGTTAAGTGGGACGGTGATGCAGCCCGACAGCGTCTCGGTATCCTTTACTTCAGCACCGAAAGGCCACAGACAGAGCAGTCCAAGTTTGAAAGTTTGCATTGCAACGGGTATGCCTACAATGGTCAAAGCCAGTGCTAAACTACCAGAGAAATAGCCTATTGCAGCCTCTAATCCTCCGAATAACCACCAAATAAGGTTTCCGATAATTCTCATTTTGTTGTTGATAAGATAATAGTATTGCAAGTCTTACGGTGCATTCCCTCTTCTTTTAAGTATCAGAACAGGGATTGTAACAACTTGAAATACTGTTTTTTAATGGTTTATATCGTTTCTGTTATCTCTTCTAAAGCCTTCCTTTTCTTCTCGTTCACAGGACAATCAGGGGCTATATGTCCGATAGGAACGATGACAATGGGCTCGAAATTCGGGTAGGGGAAGGCTTCTTTCAACTTCGAAACATTGAAGTTGCACACCCAACAACTGCCCAGTCCACGTTCAGCAGCAGACAGACAGAGGTGCTCTGTGGCTATGGCTACATCAATTTCTCCATGCTTTCCCGTCCTCCTGCCGTGTCCAGCAATGTTCAGTATCGCAAAGACAGATGATATATAGCGGTGCTAACTTTATCCACTCACGGTCATAACACTCCTGTAAACGCTTACGTGCGGCGTCAGACTTCACTATGACGAACTTCCATGGCTGTTTGTTGACAGCTGAAGGAGCCATGCGTACCACCTCAAGGATATAGTTCAGATCGTCATCCGACACTGCTTCGTCTGTGAATTTACGTGCTGAAAAGCGCTTTTTAGATAGTTCTAAGATGTTCATACGTTTGTGTTTAGATGAGAAAAAAAAACTATTTCAACTCCTCTTTATAATACAGAATGGCTTTGATACACAGCTGTTCTGCCTCCTCCATGGTGCAGTTCAGCTTACCACCAGAGGCGTCAGCATGCCCGCCACCATTGAAGAATCGGGTTGCCATGGGCTGACAATGGAAACCGTTACATGACCGAAGACTAACGAGAACAGTGTTCGGTTTCTCCGTATCTTCACGTAGAGAGATGCTCAGTTTCAATCCTTTTATCTGCTGAGGGATATTTACCAAGCCCTCCATGTCGCCCTTAATGAAGTGGAAACGACTCATCTCTTCCTTCGTAACAGTGAAGTAAGCGGCATGCAACTCCTCAATGACGCTCATCTTGTTGAGGATGATATACGACCGAAGACGCAGTGCATTGGTGGAATAATTATGGAAACACGATTGTAAATCTCATCCTTATTGATGCCTTTTGCCAGCAACTGACTGATGATATAGTATATCTCTGGACGTGTGGAGTTATAGGTGAAGCCTCCAGTATCCGTCATCATACCGCAGTAAATGCACTCGGCACACTGCTCAGTCATGGTGTCATAGCCCCCTAACTGGTGGATAAGACGGAAGATTATCTCACATGTACTCGACATATCGGGCCGTGAAATCGTCATCTTACATCCACTTTCAGGTTCCAGATGATGGTCAATGAGGAGTCGGGAACCCTCCGATGACTCCAAAACATCCTGCATAGCGTCAACACGTGAGCTCTGATTGAAGTCCAGACAGCACACAAGGTCGGCTTCTTTGAACGCCTGTGCCACCTCCTTTGGCTTCCGATCGTAGCGTAAAATGGAATTTTGTCCGGGCAACCAGTGCAGGAAATCGGGTGCAGCATCAGGCATACAGACTTTCACATTGCTCTTTCCGATATGGTGAAGATAATGCATCCATGCCAATGATGAGCCTATTGCATCACCGTCAGGCGACCTGTGTCCACAGATAACGATGTTTGTTGCCTCTGCAATCATGCTGCGTAGCAACTCTGTTTCGGCATCGTTCAGTAAGTTTAATTCCATTTTTAATAGCTTATAGGATAAGGGATGAGTAGAAAAAAACTACCCAGACATCCGCTGTTTCTTTAAATTGAAGTCCCACCTTATTATATATAGGACTCTTGAGGATGTCTGGGTAGGATGAAATGATCAGAATAATTTGGCTGGATAAACGCCCTTGTCAACGAGTGACTGTATCCTGTCAACCACACCTTGGCGGTCAGCAGCATACGTAACACCGAACCATTTGCTCGTCGTATCCAGTACTTTCACTGTTGCCGTACCGTCATTGATGAGTTTGTTCACCATCAATGGGATGAAGTATTCAGACTTCTTGTTCTCCATGTTCTTCGGATCAGAGAGGAATTCCTTGAAGTATGCCTCGCTGTAGTCGAAGTAATCAGGAGTGAAACCCCATACATTCATGGATACAGGGGTGTTATCGTCCACCGTAACCCACTGGTCGTTCTCGTCAAGATACTGTACCTTACCGTCATGACGCTCAATCTTTGTGCGCTCAACAACGGTGGTCAGATGGCCCTGAGCATCTGTTGAACAGATACCACGTGCAACAGTTCCGTTCTCACTCAGCGTGTTACCGATGCGGAAACCAACCATTGCATACTTGTTTTTAGCATCGTCAGGAAGGTCAGAGAGGGGAACTTCCCAATCACTTTGAAGCTGTCACGATTGTAGAAATCATCACAGTTGATAACGCAGAAAGGCTCTTTGATGACATCCTTTGCCATAAGAACGGCATGGTTGGTACCCCATGGTTTCTCTCTTCCCTCTGGTACTTTGAAACCCTCAGGAAGTGCATCAATAGACTGGAAGACAAGCTCTGCAGGGATATGTCCCTCATATTTAGAGAGTACTTGCTTGCGGAACTGATCCTCAAAGTCCTTACGGATAACGAAAACTATCTTGCCAAACCTGCCTGGATGGCGTCATAGATGGAGTAATCCATGATGGTTTCACCATTCGGACCTAATTCGTCGAGCTGCTTAAGCCCACCGTAGCGGCTTCCCATTCCTGCCGCAAGAAGCAATAATGTTGGTTTCATTCTATATCGTGTTTTGTTAAGTAAACAATGTTCTGCATGCAAAGGTAACAAAAAGATATGGAAAAAACATCTTTAAGGAGTTAGAAATAAAGGGCTTTTTCTTATCGCTTGTGGGGATTTATATCGGGCATTCTTTTGTTGAAAGGATGTCTTTAATCGGGATTTTGTGGAGGAGCAGCAGGTAATTACCTGTTCATGATGCTTTAATCCCTTGTTCCGACGGGATATTTTTCCGTCCGTCGTCTCTGTGTTCTACGTATCTCAGGAAACTTCAAGATAGGGTTGTGAAAGAGGATAGACGATGACTTTAAAATGGGTAGATGGGATTCTTTTGTAAGATTATTTCTCTTTCGGTTTTCAATACATGCCCTTTTGCATAGTGAAAGATGCCCTTTTGCAATGTAAAAGGGCATCTTTTGACGTGTAAAAGGGCGTCTTTTACAACGCAAAAGGGCACCTTTTACAAGCCTCTTTGCAATCTTTTGATTTCCAGTTGGTTACAAACCCGATTTTAAGAGGTTTACAACCGATTTGCAGAACATAACAGGTGAAAATGTGTAAGGATATTTCTTAATGCGTGATGGTTCGTAGACTGAAAACAGATTTGGGGTAGGTGAGTAGGGGAGAGGATGTCTCACGGGAATCTTTTTTATGTTTTTGCAATGTTCAGCGTACGTGATGTAAATGACATTCAATCATTGAGTTAACGTCAGGAAACGCCATGATAAAAGATTAAAACCAGTAGATCATATTCAAAAAGTGAACGAAAAGTTTGGTCAATTCATTGGAAATTGATACCTTTGCACTCGCAAAAACGAAATGAGCGCCCTTAGCTCAGCTGGTAGAGCAACTGACTCTTAATCAGTGGGTCTAGGGTTCGAGTCCCTAAGGGCGCACAAAATAGATTTCTGACCCAAATCTTTCGTTTTAGCAAGCGCCCTTAGCTCAGCTGGTAGAGCAACTGACTCTTAATCAGTGGGTCTAGGGTTCGAGTCCCTAAGGGCGCACAAAAAGGATTCCTTTTACGGGGAATCCTTTTTTCATTCTTATACAAACCATAGTTATTTCATAGCAAACAAAAACATTATAGAAAGGAAATCAATTCATGTTAGCACCACAAATAGAATATTCAGAACGCGAGGAACGACTTGAATTTGTACAGGAACGCTTTGTCTGTAAGTATCCGTCATGTGGCGGATGTGGCTCATGTAACCTGCCTGATGGCGTCCCCGCAGTGGAGTTTTTCGCTGATTACATTGACGGAAAAACAGAGTTTTCTACGCTTGCAGCGAAGATCTGGGAGAACAGATGATGCAAATAAAACATAATTCGACAGGCGAATGACACGAAAAACACCGAATTATTAGTACTTTTGCGCCACTAAATTGAAAACGAGAAATTAAGAACTAAGAATGAGAAAGATTGTTTTTGCCATTGCATGTCTTGCACTGACAGGGCTTGGCACGGGTAATATTCAGGCGCAGGATTACATGGATGAGGCTCCGAATACGTATCGTCCGCTGCTTCAGAAGTTAGGGAAAAAACTACTGAAAGACAAGCAGGGGAGCATCGTTGCAGTTGATCCTGCAACGGGTGAGGTGCTTTGTCTGGTGACAAACTCGCCTGACGGAAGCAACGATGCACTTGCTATTGGTACGGCTTATCCACCGGGTTCAACCATCAAACCAGCCCAGGCACTGACGTTTCTGTCGGAAGGTATCGTCACACCAGCCACAAAAGTGGTTTGTAAAGGTAGTTACAGAGATGGTAATATCAAGGTGGGATGTCATAAACATTACTCTCCTGAACCATTGGAAGGGGCTTTGGCAGTGTCATGTAACACGTGGTTTCTGAAGTCATACCTCTCCATGTTGGGCAATACTCGTAAATATGAAACGAAGGAAAAGGGTGTGAATGTATGGCATGATTACCTCACAAGCATGGGATTAGGTGGTCCCGTGGGTATTGATATGCCCGATGAGAAAGGCGGATTGGTTGCCAATGTCAACTATCTCTCACGTCGTTACAAGGACGGATGGGTACCTTCTACCATCATGTGGAACGGTATTGGACAGGGAGATATCACTGTTACGCCGCTTCAACTGTGTAATCTCGCTGCCACAATAGCAAATCGTGGGTTCTATTATATCCCTCATGTACATAAGAACAGTAAGTCAACGCCGCTTCCTGAACGCTATCTGACACCTCGTAGGACGAAGGTTGCCGCTTCAGCCTATGGTCCTGTGATAGCTGGTATGCGCATGGCGGTGACGAAAGGTACGGCTACTGTCGTAAATAATCCTGATTATCCGGTGTGTGGAAAGACGGGTACGGCAGAGAATCCGGGCAAGGATCATTCGGCATTCATTGGTTTTGCACCTATGGATAGACCGAAGATTGCCATTGCTGTGTACATTGAACACGGTGGCTTCGGTGCTGATGTGGCTGCACCAATAGCGGGTTTAATCATGGAAGAGTATCTCAAAGGAAAACTCTCTAAGCCTTCATCGGAGCTTGCAAAGCGCATCGAAAAGACCAAAACGATTGAAGAATAATTTCTGAAATACGCAATATCAACTTCCCAACAACTTGATATTAGCTTTTAAACAATGCAAGGTATTTTCTGTACAGCTGCATATCAGCTTCAGAAATGCCTTGCTCTTAGTTCCTAAAATATTTCCTTTTGATTTCAAAAACACTTCAGTTTATTTCCTGAACCACTGTATATCAACATCCGAAATATCATGCTGTTAGTTCTTAAAATACTTTCTTTTGATTTTAAAAAAATACTCCGGTTTGATTTCTGAACAACTACATCTTAGCTTCAGAAATGCCATGCTCTTAGTTCCTAAAATATTTCCTTTTTGATTTCAAAAAAACACTCCGGTTTATTCCCTGAACCACTTGAGATTATTCTCAGAACTGCTTTCTGTTGATTTAAGAAATACCATGGTTTAAATTGTAAAACTACTGTTATTTGTTTCTGAACCACCACAAAATTATTTTGGAACTATCGTAAATTCATTTTAGAACCATACAGGAATAGTCTCAGAACGACTGATAACAAAGATCCCGAACTTTTTGCTTTTTTTATTTATCATAAATCCCTTTATTTGCACACCAAAAAAATCATCTATCAACTTGTAATACATCAATGTTTTATAATAGGAATTATGATAAATAAGAATCTTAAAAAAAGGGTGTTTTGAAGTTGAAATGGATGTGGGTTGAAGTATATAAGGATATCTTCAGAAATGGAAAAAGATTTTTTTCGGAAATAGAAAAGAATGTTTTTAAAGATATATAAGAATATGGTTTGAAATAGAAATGGATGTGGTTTGAGATAAAAAGGACGTGAATTGAGATGAAAAAGGTTTCTATTTAAAATGGATGAGGATATGATTTGGAGCGTATAAAAGCAATGAAAAAGAAAAAGGTGGAGCTTAAAGCTTCACCTTTTTCTTCTTTCCTGTACTCTCATTGCTCATTCTGTCCAGTGCAGTAACAACAAAAACGTACTTTGTTTCACCGTCTTTGTAATCGAGTTTCAGTCTGCTGTCATACGGAATACCAATAATTTTGGCTGGATTATCCGTATCTATATCTTCACCTTTTTCGAACTTATAGACTACATAACGGTGTGCTTCGTCATCCCAATGTTTTGCTTTTGGGGCTTTCCATGTGAGATAATAACCATCAGGTTCCCACTTTGCTTTCACCTTTTTAGGCTTTGATGGTGCCTTATCATCAATGAATGGCATCAAAGGTTGCAGTGCTGGATAACGCCAATAGTCTGTTCTGAGTAGCGTTCCATAGTTTCCTGGATTGTCAACTACAGCCTTTGCGTACCAAAGAACAGTGCCACTGATGTTCGGAGACTGCTGATGTAGTTTGCGTTTGGCAGGAAGTTGATGTGAATTAGGGTTCTGTGGATCAGCGTATTTCACTGTTCTCAACACGTCCTCTCCTATGTAAAGCGGTCTGTTTGATGCACTTTGTTCCACCAACCAATAAGTTCTTTATAGTCAGCTGCCCTGTTTCCAATCTCCCAATATAGCTGAGGTACACAGTAATCTACCCATCCGTTGTTCACCCACTTCAGTACATCAGCATAGAGATCATCGTAGTTCTGCAAGCCATTAGTCCTACTTCCGTTCCTTGGGTCACTCTTTTGGTTGCGATAAATGCCGAAAGGTGAAACGCCAAACTTCACCCATGGCTTCACTTTATGTATGGATTCGCCCAGCTGTTTGATGAAAACATCAACGTTATCACGGCGCCAGTCTCTTATATTTGTGAACCCTCTGCCATACTGTTGGAACTCTTTTTGATCGGGAATGGCAAGTCCTGCGACGGGATAAGGATAGAAATAATCGTCTATATGCAGCCCATCTATGTCGTAACGGCTCACGATATCGTTCACAACCTGGCAGATATAATCACGATTTTCGGGCAAACCGGGATTTAATATGTACTGTCCGTCATAAGAAAAGACACGCTCTGGATGTGTAACAGCAATATGATTAGATGCTAACTGAGTGGTATTCTTCGTCTTAGCACGGTACGGATTGATCCATGCATGCAGCTCCATTCCACGTTTATGGCACTCATCTACCATCCATTGCAGTGGGTCCCAATAAGGTGAAGGGGCTACTCCTTGCCTACCAGTAAGGAACTTACTCCAAGGTTCCAGCTTACTTTGATAGAGTGCATCACACTCTGGTCGCACCTGAAAGATGATGGCATTGACCCCATCTTTCTGTAGTTCATCCAGCTGATAAGCCAGTGTGCGTTGCATTTCACGTGTTCCCATTCCTTGGAACTGTCCGTTTACGCACTGAATCCACGCTCCTCTGAACTCACGTTTCCTTGGTTTGCTTTTGCCATTTGCCACATTGCTGACTCCTGTAAATAGTAATGTTACAAGCAAAAGTCTCAAGATGAAATGATAATGTCTCATGTACTTGGTCTGTATAACTTATTATTTTTTCTCGTAATAATGTTCTTTTATTGGTCTTTTCCTGCCATTCGGCGGAACGTAAGACGATGAAAACGGCGTTCAGCCTTCAATACTTGGCTCAGTTTGATGGCTGATATGACGCGAAGCATGCGTGCATGATAAGCCTTTTCGGTCTCTTTCAGTTGTATTTCTAATTGGTCTGCCTTTGTAATCAGCCCACGTGCCTGTGCTTCATTCGTTGGTTTCGTGTGATGAATAGCGCGCAACTGGTCAAGCTTGTGCGTTGTTTCTCAAGCATTTCATCATAAATAGGGAACAGACGGGCTGCTTCCTGTGTGGAAAGTCCGGCTTCTCTCATGACGTATTGATGCAGTTCGGTTATAAATCTCTTTGGGTCGAACTTCCCTTGTGCCATTGCTGATGTTGTGCAAAGCACTGCTATCAGCATCAAGATGATCTTTTTATATTTCATATCTTTGATAATCAAGTGTTCTGAAGGGTGTTATTGGTCGGCAACATAGGCATACATATCGTCTTCATCCATCATTATATAATCTGCAGCTTCATCGAAACTGTCGGATGAAGTGGCTTTACTGAGCGCCCCCCCTACTCCTTTTTCCGGTGCGTCAGCTGCACTTTTCTGATTCGATGTATAATCAGCAAACGACCAGAAAGCAATCATGACAATACCAATCATGGCTGCTGCGATTGCCAACGGACGAACCCGACGAATGAGAACAAAGTGCGATTTCTTTGTTTTTACCGTATTATCTGAAGTCTTGACAGGCTCTTCCACAGGGATATTAGCCATGATCTGCGATGACAAATCAGAGAAATAATGATCCGGAACAGTGAAAGGTCGCTTGTTTCCGTAGGTTGAATGTAATTGATGTTCTAATTCCATAAGAGCTATTCTTTGATATCTATTAGACCGAAAAGGTGCTTAAAGGTTTAAACAAGACGAAGGATTTTATTACTCATGTTGCTTAACATAGTCGGTAATCTTCTGTACTGCAATGTGATAAGAGGCTTTCAGCGCTCCTTCACTTGTTCCTAACACCTCACTCATCTCGGAATATTTCATCTCATCATAGTACCGAAGCGTGAATACTGTACGCTGAACTTCGGGCAGAGTAGCTATCGCTTCCTGCAGAATAGCCTGACTCCTGTCGCCGTCAAAGTACTCATCTGCAAGCAAACGATTGGCAACAGACAAGTCGGCATCAGCACTTGCAAGTGCCAATGTCTTCTTATGACGGAGGAAATCAAGTGCTTCGTTGATGGCAATACGGTAAAGCCACGTGGAGAATTTCGACTTTCCTTGGAAGGAATCCAAGCTTTTCCAAGCCTTGAGGAATGTGTTTTGCAAGATATCATCACTGTCATCATGTGACAGAACGATACTACGAATCTTCCAATACAGCGCTTTACTGTATTGGTCAACAATCATTGGAAATATCTTTTGTCGTCCTTCAGGACTCGCCAACAAGCGAATCACTTCCGACTCATCGAAGTGAGGCACGATAATGGATAACTGTTTTTAGTGGTCAAGAGGCTGTACTCCTAACAAATAGAAATCTTACGAACAAGCTTGCCCACCTTAATAATATAGCATCCTCGTGGCATGCTGAGTGTGTAACGTTTGTCACTGCCATCCACTTTGACTGCCAATACGCGGACACCAGTCACATTATAGACGAATAACATTTCGTTCTCTGCACCTGTAACATGCAGCACATTGCCCGTAACGGAGATGTTTATCGACTGGAAATCCTGGTCGATTAAGTCGACAGATGTGCTCGCCTGGATAGTAGTTGCACTGCCCAGCAGGAGGATTAACGTAAAAATAATATGCGTGAGTATCTTTTTCATCATAGACAATACTTTTAGATTGTTGCTACAAAGATAGTAATTTTTGGAGTACCTATGGTTGATATGATACCATTCCCTGCCCTATTTTAGCATTAATTAACCCGTTTCGTGCAATTAAAATAGTTTTTTCAAATAAAGGAACACATTATTATAATGTGTATACAAAAACATTTAGGAACGAAGACAGTACATGAGAGTGCAAGATAAGTGCACATTGGGGATATGAAAGGGCGTCACCGGCATACTATACTATGGAACGATTACGATTGAAAGGAAGATGGGTTGGAGGGTATTAGTTGGTTACTCTATTACCGATAGGAAATCATCTTCTGTAAAGTTTATTCACTATTACAAAACAAAACATGCCCTTTTGCATTGTAAAAGGGCATGTTTTGCACTTCAAAAGGGCATCTTTTACCATGCAAAAGGGCGTCTTTTACAACGCAAAAGGGCATCTTTTACAACGTGTTTTGTAATCATCAGATAATCTGTTAGTTACAAACCCACTAACAGGACGTTTCCATTCAAAAAACAAAAGAATAGAGAAAGAAATATGTAAGACTATTTCATACACAGTAATAGCCCTTACTTGGAACGCTAATAAATTACATCCTACGTTGCAATAGTCCCTACTTAGAACGCTAATAAAATACATCCTACGTTGCAATAGTTCCTACTTGGAATGCTAATAGATTACATCCTACGTTGCAATAGTCCCTACTTAGAACGCTAATAAAATACATCCTACGTTGCAATAGTTCCTACTTGGAATGCTAATAGATTACATCCTACGTTGCAATAGTCCCAGCTTGGAACACTAATAGATTACATCCTACGTTGCAATAGTCTGTATTGGGGATTCTAATAAAGTACAGAAAACAAAAAAGACCTTAGCACTTTGCTAAGGTCTTCTGCGGTGTGTACGAGACTCGAACTCGTGACCTCCTGCGTGACAGGCAGGCATTCTAACCAACTGAACTAACACACCATGCTCTACGGGGAGGCTTCAGCGGTGCGTACGAGACTCGAACTCGTGACCTCCTGCGTGACAGGCAGGCATTCTAACCAACTGAACTAACGCACCAAAGACTATGAATTTAGTACCTCATTCCCGTTTTGCGAGTGCAAAGATAGCAATAAAAAACTATTCCACCAAAATATATTTACTGTTTTTCAATAAAAAATTGCAAAACGATAGCATCATGATAGGAACCGTCACAGTATAGCCAATCGCGCAAAATGCTATCTCCTGCGAAGCCAAGGGATGTCAAACACTGATAGCATACCTTGTTTTCTACGTCTACAATGGCGTATATCTGACTCAGTTGCAGCATGTTGTGTGCATAGGATATGAGCTTCGTGATCGCTGCATGGGCATATCCCCGTCTGCGAAACTTATCCATAATGATGATTCCAAGCTCTGCCCGATGATGTTTAGGGTCGAAGTTTACGAGGTCGATAACGCCTACCACTACCCCATTCTCATTCTCTATCATCAGTCGAACCTGCCCATCTACATAGATATCGTTCTTTGCATCAGCTATGTAATTATGCAAAGCGTAACGGCTGTAAGGTACGTTTGACGTACTGATATTCCACATGCTATTATCATTTTCCACGTGGTAGAGCACGTCAAGGTCCTCGGGTTCCATTGCCCTTAATGTCACTTCAGGCCTTTTGTCTTTATCCATTACCTTCTATTATTTCGTTTGTTGTGATGATAACATTCGGTTTTTTATGATAGAATCCTATATGAATATTCGCCATAGGATGCGCTGAGAACCTGTCGAATATCTCTTGATAGGTGAACATTTCGGTATCAAAAATAATGCATATCTGCTTGTTTGCATCATCATTTTGCCCCACGATGTCAGCTTCTTTATGCCAAAGACTCTCCTTATCTCCTGTGTAATACTCCGCAGAAAGGCCTTTCTCCATTGCAATACGTCTACATTGAGCCGTCATTTCCTGACCACCAAGGAACACATAGTGGGGAAATGATGTCGTATAGAAGCTATTAAAGCCAAGATATTTGCGTATAGAATAACATAATGTACGCATTAATGAGCAAGAAGCTTGATGAAAATGGCAGTTTTAATGGGTAATCTGAGTAGTAAACTCATCCCTCCGTAGTGTTTACGGAAGAAGATAAACATTGCATCATAGAACACATGAACATATCGGAAACTTGATTTCTGTGTGCTTTCTCCTTTGTAATGCAGGATTCGAGTGGGTAGATACCAGTTCTCATAGTTACCTTTTAACAGTCGATAGCTTAGGTCTATGTCCTCACCATACATGAAAAAGTCCTCATCAAGTAGTCCTATACGGTCTAATGCAGCCTTGCGAAGGAAGCAATATGCACCACTTATGACTTCAATCTGTCCCGGTTTATCCCATGATAGTCCCCCCATATAATAATGTGCAAGCCTCTTGCTGGTTGGGAAACGCTTGCAAAGTCCCGTCATTTTATAGAAAGCTGTCAATGGAGAGGGTAATCCTCGTCGGCTTTCTAAGGCTTTTTCACCACAGTCATTGAGCATCTGAACACCGTGACCACCCGCCTTTGGATGGCTATCCATGAAGGAAATGGAAGTCATGATGACGTCTTCTCCCACCACAGTGTCGGGGTTTAACAGGAGGACATACTCCCCTTTACACTGTTGAATGGCTAAGTTGTTGGCGCGTGCAAAGCCCAAATTATGTGAACTGGCTATGAAATGTGTATCTGGGAAACGCTCCTTCAGGTAGCTGACGGAGCCATCATGCGAGTGATTATCTACTACAAAAACCTCTGCATCAATGTCTTTTAAAGCTCTATACAGACTCTCAAGACATTGCTCAAGGTAGTATTTTACGTTATAACTGACAATGATAACACTTAATTTCATTCGCTTTGGTTCACTGATTTATTTCCTTTGGTCTTCTGATTCATCCACTTTTGCCCACAGATGTATAACCTTCGGTCTAGAGATTTATCTTCTTAGGGTCATTGATTTATAACCTTTTGTCCACTGATGTATAATCTTTGGTTTACAGGTTTATCTTCTTAGGACCACTAATTCATAACCTTTGGTCTCCAGAAATATCCTTTTAGGACTTCTGATTTATAACCTTTGCTCTGCAGATATATCCACTTTTGCCAACAGATTTATAATCATCAGCCCACAGATTTTTCCTCTTTGGTCTACTGATTTATTCCTTTTTGTCTTCTGGTTTATCCACAGAGTCATTTGCTTCATTGGTCAAATAGCATTCATGTTCACAACGTTTCTTTGTCGGAAAGACGAAGAATAAACTCAAAGCGAGTATGATTGCAAGGTAATAAAACCCCGCAACGTCGCCGAAAGCATAATAAAAGAACACATTAAGTACCATTGGTAGGCACAACATCATCATCCTTACGCTACCCCAGAAGCATAACTGACGGTCTACATAGCTCTCATCAGCCTTCAGAGAGTCGGCTACGTAGCGAATCTTAAAGAGGAAAGTGCCAGCGGAATGGCGATAAGTGTTGTTAATTGCATGCAGAATTGCAACAGAACTAACAACTGACTGTTATCTTCAGTAGCCCAGAATCCGGGTAATAACAGCCCTGTTTCATAACTTCCAACGAGCAATAACGCCAGACAACAGGACGCTATGAGTTCCGTAAGGAGTATCTTTCTTGTTTTATCCATGAGTATTAAGCATCAAAAGGGGTACGGTTCAGAATACTTCTGCCCAACGTTACCTCGTCTGTATATTCCAATTCGTCACCAACAGATATACCTCTTGCTATCACAGAGAGCTTCACTTGCTTGTCTTTTAGCTTACGTGAGATATAGAAATTGGTGGTATCTCCTTCCATAGTACTGGCAAGTGCCAGGATAATCTCTTTCACTTTACCCTCCTCAACACGCTTAACAAGCGACTCAATCTCAAGATCATTCGGTCCAATTCCGTCCATTGGAGAGATGATTCCACCCAAAACGTGGTACAAACCATGGAACTGTTGTGTGTTTTCTATTGCCATTACGTCTTGAATATTCTCCACTACACACACCACAGAGGCGTCTCTGCGCGGATCAGAGCAGATGGAACAGACGTCAGTATCAGAGATATTGTGGCATACCTTACAGTATTTTACGTCATGTTTCACCCTCGTTATGGCATCAGCAAAGCTGTCTACATCCTCCGTTGATTGGCGAAGAAGATGCAGAACCAGGCGTAAAGCGGTCTTACGCCCTACGCCTGGCAACTGTGAAACGACTCAACAGCTCGCTCTAAGAGCTGAGATGGATATTGTTGCATCTATGTTTTACTTGGTTACAAGTGAAGAAAGAGCTATCCTTTCTTTATCAATCATCAAAGAGATAAACACCAACACCAAGCTTAAAGCCCACTGTTGAATATCTAGAACTCTTGAAAGATTGATCGTAATAGATAGCTGGTTCAATCGTAACGGAGCGATTCAGGAAGAAAGCATAGCCCACTTCAAGACCCGGCATCATGTCATTGTAACTGTGATTGGCATGCAAAAACTTCACACCAGCACCAAGATACAAGCCATTCTGTGTGATGTAATATCTTCCACCAGCACCAACAGAGATGTGATCGGCTACAGCCTCTGAACCATTATGTACTGCGCTGACATTGCCAAGTACCATAAAATTATCCCAAGGGAAGAAACCTGCCTTTGCTTCCAAGCCGACATTAAAGCCGTCTTGAGCATTGTAATGCAGGTCAAGTCCTGTCAGAGAGGCGCCAATATAGCCTTTACCTTCTTGGAACTGAGCTGATGCACAAATGCTTACCATCATTGTTGCAACGAGCAACAGACACTTCTTAATCATAAATACTTTTCGTTAAGTGAATACTTTGATTGACAAATCACACCATTTAGGTTATGTCAATAAATCTTAGACAAAGGTAAACAGAATATTTGGATTAAAGAAATAAATGACTATCTTTGTAACTTATTTCAACGGATAATAGGATATTAAAAGATATGAAGAAATCGTTTTTCTTGGCAATTTGCAGTGTTTTCGTCTGTACAATACAAGCACAAACAATACTTAGCGACTACTTAACGCAGCCTATCCCTAAGCGTGAGACACGTGCGGTATGGCTTACTACATTGGCAAACTTGGACTGGCCGAAGACATATGCAACCTCTCCGGAAACCATTGAACAGCAGAAGAAGGAGCTGACGGATATCCTTGACAGTTATCAAAAGGCAAATATAAACACTGTTTTACTACAGGCACGTGTGCGAGCTGCCACTATTTACCCTTCAGACATCGAACCTTGGGATCGTTGTATTACTGGTGTGGAAGGTAAAGCACCAGGCTTTGGCTATGACCCATTGGCTTTGCCATTGCAGAATGCCATAAAAGGGGAATGGAACTGCATGCATGGATTGCCACAATACCTGTCGGTGCAAAGAGTTCATTGGGTTGTCAGACTCTGACCAGAAAGGGTTTCCGTATCAGAAACTTCTCTACTGGATCTTATCTCGACCCTTCTGACCCACGTGTTCCTGACTATCTGGCAAATATCTGTGCGGAAATTGTAAGGAAGTATGACGTTGATGGTATCAACTTAGACTATATCCGATATCCTGATGGATGGCCTCGTCCAACGTATCAGGACGGTGACACACCTGATGACAGACGCTATAATATCACACAGATTGTACGTGCCATACACGACCAAGTGAAGGCTTTGAAACCCTGGGTGAAGATGTCTTGTTCTCCAATCGGTAAGTATTCTGACCTCAGTAGGTACAGTTCGAAGAACTTCAATGCGCGTGACCGTGTTGCACAGGAGGCACAGGAGTGGTTGCGTACAGGACTGATGGACCAGCTTTATCCTATGCAGTACTTCCGTGGAGAGAACTATTACCCGTTCATTGCAGACTGGATGGAGAATAATTATGACCGGGAAATCGTCACGGGGCTGGGTACTTACTTCCTTGATCCACGTGAGGGTAACTGGCGATTAGACGATATTACCCGACAAATGTATGTCAGTAGGGCTATCGGAATGGGGCATGCTCACTTCCGTTCATGGTTCCTTACTTCCAACAAACAGGGTGTTTACGATTTTGAAAAGCAGTTTAATGCCACGCTTGCTCTGCCACAAGTGACGAAAGGAAGCAAATCTGTAGCAGCTCCAATGCCTGCTTCTGCTGCCTCATTCGTACAGCATCGGGATGATAACAGTGTGACAATAAGTTGGAAAGGGACTTCACCTTATTATAATATATATGCAAGCAGGACGTATCCTGTAGACATTAAGAACCCTCACAACCTGCTTTTTGCTCGTTACAGTGGTACTTTCCTGCAGTTCAGAAATGCCAATCCTTCTCTTCATTACGCTGTTACGGCAATGAACAGATATGGTATGGAGAGTGCAGCTCTGCAAGAACAGAACGTACAAGCTGCTTCTTTGCCTTCTTCACTGTTGCAGAATGACGGTAATACACTGCTGTTACCTGCCAAAGCAAAGCTGGCTGACTTCGATCATTACGAACTGCTCGACGTGCAGGGAAGAGCCATACGCAATGTCAACAGTCGACTTGTAAGACAGAATCAGCTTAATATTGCAGCACTTCCAGACGGTATGTATCAACTCAAAGGGTATACAAAGAAGAAGGCACAGCACGCTTTGGGCTACTTTCTTATCCGTAGATAGAGACAGTGTTGACGGTATTTCGGAGGAAACGAAATAACCTTACAAAAAAGGAAAGGCTATGAACGCTGATTTGGAAGAAAACCGTTCAAAACCAGCTTTGTAACCCATAGAGAATCAAATAGTTACAAACAGGCTTCTAAAAGACGCCCTTTTGCATTGCAAAAGGGCGTCTTTACATGGCAAAAAGGGCATGTTTTACATTGCAAAAGGGCACCTTTTACACCTTAAAAGGGCGTCTTTTAAAAATCAATAGGGAAATGTTTTTACATTGAAGGGACTTTGACCGTTATGTGAAGGGTCAAACATTGACTTTATTATCCATAAAGAAAACAGTATTATCCCACTCCTTTTATTTGTTCTTCTTATAGCTGATGACAGCCCATACACCCATTGTCAGACCTATTACAGACAGTGCTAGGAGCTGATGACCAATACTGTTCAGACCGCCACCACGGATGAATACGGTTCGCATTGCATCTATAAAGTAACTCATCGGGTTGACGTATGTAGACAGATAAGCCACCGGTGGCATGGAACGCGTTGGTGTGAAGAGTCCTGAAAGCAGCATGAGTATCATCACGAAGAACCACATCACGAAGATAGCTTGCTGCATAGTGTCAGAGTAATTGGATACTATTAATCCAAAAGAAGAGAAGAACAGTGCCAACAACATGGCTAACAGATAGATAAAAGCTACGTTACCAACGGGCGTTATACCGTAAATGAGCCACGAAAGGAGTAGACATACCGTGATAACAAAGAAGGCTATAAGCCAATAAGGGATGAGTTTAGCCAGGATAAAAGTCCATTTGCTCACGGGAGTAACGTTGATTTGCTCAATAGTCCCAGCCTCTTTCTCCCCCACAATGTTCAGTGTTGGCAGGTAACCAGTCAGCAACATCATCACAATAGCAAAGAGTGCGGGTATCATGAAGAGCTTGAAATTCAAGTGACGGTTGTACAGATAGAGTGTTGAAGCTTGCTTCTGCAGGGCTGCAACAGCAGGTTGAGCATGGGCAGTAACCACCTGTGAGAGATAGATGGAGCCCAAAGCACCTTTCGTTCCATTGACAGCATTGGCTGCAATCAATACCTGTGGCATCCGTCCAAGCGTACGGTCACGACTGTAATTCTGTGGGATGACCAGAATGATATCAGCCTTTGAGTGTTCAATATCCTCAAGTGCTGCCTGATAAGTGGGCTGCTGTCCGTGGAAAATAAAGTATCTGTTGGCTTCTATCTCATGTACCAATCGCTGTGACTCCGTTGACCTATCGTTGTCTACAACATCCACAACAATGTTCTTCACCTCCATGTTCATCACCCAAGGCATTACACACATCACCATGATTGGGAACATGATGATGAGGCGGGGGATGAACGAATTGCGACGAATCTGTATGAATTCTTTCTGTAAAAGATATTTTAGTGTCATGCGTTTCTATTCTAATCGTTTCTTAAACATTGCCAGTGAGAGGGACAGCAGGACAATGAGCATGCCTGCAAGAATGAGTGTTTCGTTGAGTACCTCTTCAATGCCTACACCCATAATCATGAGCTTTCTCATGGCTATGATGTAGTAACGGGTGGGGATAACGGCTGATATATACTGCAGAATCTGCGGCATTGACTCAACCGGGAAGACCATTCCAGAGAGCATAATGATGGGCATGAGCAACACCATTGCCGACATCAGGAGTGCCACGAGTTGTGTCTTTGCAATGTTGGAGATGAGCAATCCCAACGAGAGAGCAAGGAGAATATAGAGCGTTGAGATACTGAATATCCAGAACAAGGAGCCTTGTACGGGGACACCGAATAGGAAAACTGACATCAGAAGGATGATTATCAGGATGAGAAATGCCAGTATTAAGTAAGGAATCACCTTGGCAATGATGATCATCAGGGGCTGAGTTGGTGAGACAAGGAGCACCTCCATCGTTCCTTTTTCCTTCTCTCTGACAATGGAAATAGAGGTCATCATGGCACAGATAAGCATCAACAGCATGCCCATGATGGCTGGAACGAAGTTGTAAGTAGACTTCATCTGTGGGTTATAGAGCAGTTTCGTGTTGATAACTCCGCCCTTTGGATTCGTAATCACCGCATTGGCGTAGGTCGACCACTCGTTTGTGCCATGTTCGGATCGGCACCATCTACAATGAATTGCAAGCCCGTCCTACGACTCGCAAAGTCGTGTGGAAAGACGATAGCCATGTCTGCTTGCTGGTTCTGGATAGCCTTTTCAGCCTCTGAAGGAGTGGCAACCATCTTGCTGATGGTGAAGTATTCCGATGCACCCAAACGGTCGACAACCTCTTGTGTGGCGTAGTCGGCATTGCTCATGACGATGATGGTCCGCACATTTCGTACATCATTCGTGATGGCAAAGCCAAAGAGTAACATCATGGCAGTGGGCATACCGAAGAGCATTAGCATGGTTCGCTTATCGCGAATGATGTGCTTTGCCTCCTTAATGACAAATGAAATAAACTGCTTCATTGTATGTTTGGCGTTATGAACAGGTGTCTGCAAGGGACAGTCTGTTCATCTTTTTTGTTACATTATCTATACTTTTCAGTCGGAACTGCGCACCGCCTGGCGCGCCAGATAGGTGAAGACGTGGTCCATATCGGGCTGCTTCAACTTGCGTTTCAGCTCATCAGGCGTTCCCAAAGCTTTATTTTACCATCCACCATGATGGATATTCGGTCGCAATACTCCGCTTCGTCCATGTAATGCGTGGTGACAAAAACCGTTATTCCACGCTCTGCAGCATCGCAAATCAGTTCCCAGAACTGTCGGCGAGTGGCTGGATCAACACCTCCAGTAGGCTCATCGAGGAACACAATGCCTGGGTTATGGAAGATACTTACAGAGAAAGCCAGCTTCTGTTTCCATCCTAATGGCAGGTCAGATACCAAGCTGTTGCGGTGTTCTGAGAACTTCAGACGCTGCAGAAGGTCGTCTGTCTTGCGCCGAATGTCATCATCCTGCATGCCATAAATGCCTGCAAAGAGGCGTATATTCTCTGCTACTGTGAGGTCTTCGTACAATGAAAACTTCTGACTCATGTATCCAATGTGCTGCTTTATCTGCTCATATTGGGTGCGAATGTCGAACCCTACCACCCTTCCCGTCCCACTTGTGGGTTGGTTAAGACCCGTAAGCATGTGCATAGCAGTGGTCTTTCCGGCTCCATTAGCACCGAGAAAGCCGAATATTTCACCCTTCTTTACCGTGAAAGAGATGTCGTCTACAGCATGAAAACTGCCGAAAGCTTTGACCAGATGCTCCACTTCGATGACGTTTTCAGCCTCTTTTTCCGTGTCATCTCTCTGCTTATGCTCTATAGGTGGTGGATTAAAGACATCCTTGAAGGTATCCAGAATAGTGTCGGGAGTACCTATTCCCTTCAAGATACCATCTGAAAGGAAGCCCACACGTTCGCATTTCTGCACCTCATCGATATAGGGTGTTGAGGCTATAATGGTGATGTTACGCTCCTTCAAGTGGGCTAATATCTCCCAAAACTCCTTACGACTGACGGGGTCGACACCTGTTGTTGGTTCGTCAAGGAACAACACTTGAGGCTTATGAACAAGTGCACAACAGAGTGCTAGCTTCTGTTTCATTCCGCCAGAGAGTGCTCCTGCCCTTCTGTTTGAACCTTTCAATCTGTGAATAGATGGCTTTGATGGAGTCATAGTTCTCCTCTACGGTCGTATTAAACAGTGTTGCGAAGAACTTAAGGTTCTCTTCTACCGTCAGATCTTGGTAGAGTGAGAACCTACCAGGCATGTATCCAACACGCTTGCGCACCTCTTTCATACCGTTCACCACGTCATATCCGCACACGGAAGCACTTCCTTCATTGGGCAGAAGCAGCGAACAGAGGATGCGATACATTGACGTTTTCCCGGCACCATCAGGTCCGATGAGTCCGAAGATCTCACCTTCCTCAACGGAGAAGCTGACATTCTGCAAGGCTTTTACCTTGCCATAGTGTTTCGATATGTTGTTTACCTCTATTGCATTCATCGTCATGTGCAACGTTTAGAACTTTACTTCACCATACATTCCAATCTTGATATAACCGTCATTGATGAACTTTACCTTGATAGCATAGACCAGATCTGCGCGTTCATCATCGGTGACAATGGTCTTAGGGGTGAACTCTGACTGGCTTGATATCCATGTGATGACACCCGAATAACGCTTCTTCTCACCCTTACCATAGTCTGCCATGACCGTAACATGCTGTCCTATCCTGACGTTTTTCAGCTGTTCGGAGGTGACATATGCCCTTATAAACATCGTTTTTGTGTCTGCAATCTTGAACAAAGGCTTGCCAATCGCTACAAATTCTCCCTGCTCTACATACTTCTCCAACACTGTTCCTGTGATCGGACTCTTCACAAACGTGTGCGAAATCTGGTCATCTATCTGTGCTTGTTGGCTCCGAACGCCAGCCTGCTGGGCGTTTATTCCAGCCTGTTGGGAGCTGATTCCCTCTATCTGAGCAGCTATTCCTTTGTTCTGATCAGCCAATGCTGCGTTCTGACTGGCTATCTGTTCTTCTGTAGCAGTAAGTTGTTTGCGTAGCACTTCTATCTGATATTCAATGTCATCTACCTGCTTTCGGGGTACAGCACCATCACTTAACAGCTCTGAAAAACGCTGATGCTCACGCTGAAGGTTGGCTATTTGCTGACGAAGGGCAGCCACTTGCTTCCGTAAGTCAAGCTGTTTGCTTGTCGTTGCCTGCTTGTTTGCGTTTAATTGACGCTTGTTTGCATCCAACTGACCGTGCGTTGCTGCCAGTTGTTCATTGCTTGTAGAGAGCTGTTCACGCTTGAGTACCAACTGACGGGAGTCTATCTGTCCCACGGAAAGCCCACCTTTGAGCACTTGTCCTTCACTGACATTAAAGTGAAGAAGCTGCCCTGACGATTCTGCCGACACTGTTACCTCCGTTGCTTCGAACGTTCCTGTAGCGTCATAGTCCTTCTTATCGCCCCCACAGGATGCCATTATAAGGGCAAAACCAGCCAATAAAACTATCTTTTTCATATCTGTTGCTTGTTGTTTATTCGTTATTGGTGTATTTAAGATTGTACATCTCCTTGAGCATGTCTATCTCATGGATGGCTTGTTGCGCCTTTGCAGCATTCTCGTTATTGATTTCTCTGAGCAAACTATTGACATCAATGATGCCATGTGCCAACTTTGACTCTGCAGCCTTGCGTACATTGGTGCGTAAAGTGATGATTTCTTCATCTGCTTGTACCATCTTCTGATACCGGTCAACGTCCTCTGTGTGTTGTATCTCGTCTAATCTGCTGTTGAAAAGGAATACTTCACGGGCGTTCTCTGCCATCTTTCGTTCCATATTCAGCCGTTCTCTGTCATTCTTATGGGTATAGAATGCTGACAAATCCCATGACATTTTGATGCCTACAATGCCATTAAGTGTCCACTTACGGTCCATCATGTCTTCGAAGATATTGTATCCCGGATAGCCGTAATAGCCCTGTGCAAAGAGTCCTAACTTCGGCATTAACCGTGCGTTTAATGCTTTTTCCTTTGCTTCAACAAGCTTTATCTGACTGTCGAACATGCTTAGTTCGGGACGATTGTTGGTCGTTGTGCTTACTTCAACAGGCTTTGGCTTCTGCAAATGGTTCACTTCCATACCACAGAACACACTCAACAGACGTTGTAACATCTGTTGTTGGGCTTTCAAACTACTGTTCTGCTGCTCTGCACCAAGGCGTTCTGCCATGACATTTTCATAGTCGCTTGTGGCTGCCGTACCCCCTTTCACCATGGCAGCAAGCTTCTTTTCGCTTGAGAGCAACAGTGCTTTGACATCGTCATTGAGCCGAATCTGCTCGTTGAGGAGCAACAATGAGAAGTACATCTCATTGACACGCTGCCGCAGTTGATACTGATTTACGTCATTCTGAGCCTCCTGCAGCTTGCCTTCTTGGCGTGCGATACGTTTCTGACTACTGATAACCCCACCGTCATAGAGCGTCTGTTGAACGTCAATGCCCACTTTGTACTGATCTTTCTTCAGTCCTTTCATGTCCAATCCCATGCGTTGGTAAACGCTTTTTATGCTCTCTGGCCATGCAGCAACGGCATTCTGATAGGTGGCTTGTGCTGAAGCCGTTATCCGAGGCAGCCATTCTTTCTGCAAATTGCTAACCGTCAGCTCCGTAGTTCGCCCTATAAGGTCGTACCGTTTGATGACTGGATAGTTCTTTTCTGCAGCCTGTTGACACTCCTCCAGCGTTTGTGCATGGGCTGAAACAGCAAGGATTATAATGATAAATGTCAGGATTCTTTTTCCCATCTTTTATATATTAATGTCTGATATGTATCTGTTTCTTTTGTGCAAAGATAATGTTATAATTATGTTATGTGCTTATCCAATACACAGAACGAATTGTCTTATTGTACGATTCTCGTAAAAATGAACTTGAAATATAAGAGAATAATGTTATATTTGCAATCAAATCATACAAAAAGGAAAGCCAATGGACAAGGTAAAGACAATCAATCTGCTGTCATTAGACCGTCTGAATCTGGAGGACCAAGCATCAAGCAGGATTATTTCCGCATGAGTGATGACGCAATAGTCATCATTAATGGCGATATTCATAAGGCTCAGCTCTTCAATAAAGAGGAGATTTATCAGTTAATGGAGCCTCGTTTCCTTCTGGCGATGCAGGGTTGGGGTGATGTTTGCATCAATCTGCAGAACTATCACATAGAGAAAGGAAACATAATCATCACTGGTCCCGACACAATCATTGAGGTAAATGAAATTTCTGACGATGCTCGGATAGCTGGAATAGTGTTCCGTGAGAGCATTGAAGTACCAGAAGAGATTGTTCTAAAGACTTCTCCGACAGAAAGTGCATGGGTACTTCGACTGATATACCTGCTCTGGGATGTCATCCAGCTTAAGCCTTATCGCCGTAAAACAGTGCAGAACCTTCTGCAGACTGTGGTCTCTGGCGTTCAGGAGATAAAGGGTGCGGAGGACGATACCATCCAAAGTGGAGGACTGACACGTGCCGAAGAGCTTTTTATTCGGTTCAAACGACTCGTTCATCAGCACTGTAAGGAACAACGGTCTATACCTTTCTATGCTGGCGAACTCCATGTCACGCCACATCATCTGTCGGCATTGATTAAGAAAATAAGCAACCAAAGTGTGATGTATTGGATCAATCGGGCTACGATTCAGGAAGCAAAAATCCTGCTGAAGACCAACGAACTGATGGCGTATGAGGTGGCTGACCGACTCAATTTCCCCACTGCTTCTGCCTTCTCTAAGTTCTTTAAGCGTGAGACGGGTATTACTCCGCGCATGTATCAAGAACATTTAAGAAATGATTAAGACATGGTTTATTAAACAACTGATACACAGTCATTAATCCATTTATATGAAAGTATTAGATATATAAGCTAATAATACTAAAGAAAGCATCCCGAAGTGGCTATTAATACATTCTTTTTTTGAATCCACAATGGTCTTCTGCTGTTTGATAATGGCAGTGAAACGATAGACGATTTGCTCCTCCCTTTTGCTAAAAAAGACTATTCTTTCAGCAATACATCTTGCTTATTGCCGCTTTATTTTTTCCTCTTTTTATCTTTCGAATTGCGTTCTTAGCGTTTTTATTCTTTTGGACATTTTACCTTTCAAAGTACGTTTTTAGCATTTTATTTTTTGGACTTTTCATCTTTCTGATTGTGTTCTTGGCGTTTTATTCTTTGGATGTTTTACCTTTCAAAGTACGTTTTTAGCGTTTTATTTTTTTAGCTTTCCATCTATTCAAAGTACGTTCTTAGCGTTTAAGCCTTTGAGCTTTTTTTACCTTTCAAATCATTGAACTTTGAAGATTAAATTCTATTCTTTCATTCTCTTATTTCTTTAATATTAAGCCGTTGGCTCGACTCCTTTAGCTCTCTAATTGCTATAACTCCTAATAAGCAATGCCGTGTTCCTTCATGCACATTCGTCCCTTTACCAGCTTCATCCATCGCTTTTCATTGGTCTTTATACTTATATAATAACTTTCCCACACGCTATTCCGTCATGCACATTCGCCCCGTTATCTGTGTCATCCATCGTTTTTCATTAATCCGTATACTTATAAAATAACTTTCCCCACACGCTATCCCGTCATGCACATTCGCCCCGTTACCAGCTTCATCCATCGCTTTTCATTAGTCTTTGTACTTATAAAATAACTTTCCCCACACGGTATTCTGTCATGCACATTCACCCCGTTGGCGGTACTTGGGAGGGCCTTTTAACAAACCATTACCCCACTTTTATCTGCACATCCCCTCCTTCGGAGGGGCTTGGGGAGGCCGCTCCTTTTTGGTGCTTGCTCCTCTCTTTTGTCAATTTATTTCCCTTCTGCCTTTTAATCTACGCCCTTTTGGATAGTAAAAGATGCCCTTTTGCAATGTAAAAGAGCATCTTTTGATGTGTAAAAGGGCATGTTTTGCAATGCAAAAGGGCACCTTTTACAAGCCTCTTTATAACTTTTTGTTTATCAATAGGTTACAAAGTATGAAAAACTTGATTTCCCTTTAAAACTCACTTTCCCATAGTCTTCTTTTCGTAATATATTTTCTTAATGCAGAGAATACAATCTTTTTCCTTCCTCTATCTCTTCATTTGCATGTCAAACACAATCCTTATACAAATCAACACACGCCATAGTGCACGAAAAAAGGGATTACCCATTAGGATAATCCCTTCTTATTTGAATGCTAATCCTCAACAGATGAGGACCAAAGCAATATGCTTTTTTACTTCAATTTCTTGTAACCATAGCGAGCACAAGCACCAAGTTCTTCCTCAATACGGATGAGCTGGTTGTACTTAGCCATACGGTCTGTACGAGACATAGAACCAGTCTTGATCTGACCAGAGTTCGTTGCAACTGCGATATCAGCGATAGTTGTATCTTCAGTCTCGCCTGAACGGTGAGAAGTAACGGTTGTATAACCATGACGATGAGCCATCTCGATAGCCTCAAGAGTCTCTGTAAGAGAACCAATCTGGTTAACCTTGATAAGAATAGAGTTAGCTGCACCCATCTTAATACCCTTCTCGAGGAACTTAACGTTGGTTACGAACAAGTCATCACCTACAAGCTGGCAACGGTCACCGATAGCCTCTGTAAGCTTAACCCAGTTCTCCCAGTCGTTCTCATCAAGACCATCCTCGATAGAATCGATAGGATATTTGGTGATAAGATGCTCAAGATAAGCAATCTGCTCATCAGCTGTCAGCTTCTTACCGTTAGGATCCTTAGGCATACCATTCTTCAGTTGACGATAGTCATAGAACCACTTGCCATTCTCACATACAGCAAACTCAGAAGCAGCACAGTCCATAGCAATCTTCACATCCTTGCCTGGCTCGTAGCCAGCGTCCTTGATTGCCTGGATAATAGAGTCGAGTGCATCCTCAATACCATCAAATTTAGGAGCGAAACCACCCTCATCACCTACTGCAGTAGAGAGGCCGCGCTTCTTCAAAAGCTTAGCAAGATTGTGGAAAACCTCAGCTCCCATGCGGATACCTTCCTTCTCTGAAGGTGCACCAACAGGGCGAATCATGAACTCCTGGAATGCGATTGGAGCGTCAGAGTGTGCTCCACCGTTGATGATATTCATCATTGGAACAGGCAATACATAGGTATTAGCGCCACCAATGTAACGATACAAAGGAATGTTAAGAGCCTTAGCTGCAGTCTGAGCAACAGCCAAAGAAACACCAAGGATTGCATTAGCACCAAGCTTACTCTTAGTTGGAGTACCATCGAGCTCAAGCATCTTGTAGTCGATAGCACGCTGATTCAATACGCAGTCACCCTTCAATGCTGGAGCGATGAGGTTGTTTACGTTCTCAACTGCCTTGAGAACACCCTTGCCCAAGAAGCGTTTCTTGTCGCCATCACGAAGCTCGAGTGCCTCGTTTTCGCCTGTAGACGCACCAGATGGTACACTTGCACGACCCATTACACCATTTTCAAGAGTTACTTCTACCTCAACTGTAGGATTGCCACGTGAGTCAAGAATCTCGCGAGCATGTACTTTTTCAATCTTCATAACTTATAGTTTGTTTAAAAAAATAGTTGTTTTTTTAAATATTCCTTTATACCCTGCAAAGGTAATAAAAAAATATGGAAAAAGGGATTGTGTGAGTATCTTATATTTCTCTTTTTGCCAAAATTAACGTTTAACCGATCAGTATAATCGTTACACCACGGGCTGCCTGTGCACCCATAACAAGTGCCTGTTCAATGTCAGCAGTCTTACTTGGACCTGATATAAAACACCCATAGCCATATTCAGACATGGTGATACGTTCGTAAGCTTCGTGCATATTGTTGACTATTTTGTCACGATGCACGAGGATTACCAGCTCTTCTGAAATAAAACAGATGACCTTTTCCTTCATGGTTTGTGGTATCCAGACACATCCATTCTCTGCAACTGCGACGTCACCTTCGATGATTCCGACGTCAGTACCATTGAGTTCCTGTGCGGATTCGACCGTATCCGGGTTTCGATCAGCCTTGATTCCTTTTACATTCGATGCAAACACCTTCGCATTAGGGTAAGCTTTACGGATGATAGCATTGAGATCGTCATTCTTTTTGGCTTCTATTACCTTGCAACCGACGGTCTCACACATATTTATATATTGCTTAACAACGTCTGGATAGGTTATCCCTTTGACGGTTGTCTTGGGCATATCGAACTGCAGAGTAGTGTTTTTACGCAGTTTCTTTAGTAAATCTTCTTTATACATTGCCGTGTTATAATGCGTTTATAAGTAATTATAAATGATTACTTCTTACCCTTTTTGAGTTCATCCATAGCTTGTTTGAAAATGGCATGGAATGATTTCTGTGCGAAATGAGGCATGGTGTGCCCGATACTCCATGGGTTCAGCTTGATGTCAGCCAATGATTCTGGGATGTGATTGGCTATTGGTGAGTTCCGAAGGAGGGCATCATAGACATGATAATTCTCATAAACGGCTTTCATTCCTTCTGCCATTACCTTCTTTTCCTTGTTCTCTGTGCCGTATTTCTCAAGACTTTGACGCCACCGATATATCTGACTGCCTGGTTCAACCTTAGCAGGACAGACACAATCACAACTCAAACAGAGTGAACATGCAGACACATTGCCACTGTATTTCTTAGGATCATGTATCATTCCGAGGTCGACTCCGATAGGACCTGGGATGAAATAGCTATATGAATAACCACCAGAACGCCGATAAACGGGACACGTATTCATGCAAGCACCACAACGAATACACTTCAATGTCTGCCAATGTTCTGGGTTAGCAATCATGTTACTTCTTCCGTTATCAACCAATATGACATGCATTTCACCACCTGGACGAGGCTTACGGAAGTGAGATGTGAAGGCAGTAGAGGGTTGTCCGGTACCACTTCGGCTGAGAAGACGGTGGAAAACGGCTAAGGATGCATAGTCAGGGATGACCTTTCTATGCCCATAGCTACTATATGCAGCTTAGGAAGTGATGTTGACATATCTGCGTTGCCCTCATTGGTGCATACAACACAGTCACCTGTGGCTGCAATACCAAAGTTACAACCTGTCATTCCAGCATCAGCATCCATGAAATCATTCCTTAAATTCTCACGTCCACAGCGTGTAAGATAAGTCGGATCATAGTTACCAATCTCCTTTGAGATACCCTTTCTTCAAACATCTTACCTATTTCTTCACGTGTAAGATGGATGGCTGGCATGACAATGTGGGCTGGTCTCAAGTGCATTAACTGTAGAATACGCTCACCGAGATCGGTCTCCACGACATTAATACCTCTTTTAATAAGGTATGGATTGAGCTGACATTCCTCCGTAAGCATGGACTTCGACTTTACAAGTTTCCTCACATTGTGGTCCTCAAGTATGCCATAAGCAATCTCATTGAACTCCTGTGCGTCCTTAGCAAAGTGTACTATGACTCCGTTTTTCTTAAGATTTTCAGTAAACTGGTCAATATAATCAGCTAAATGTGTGGCTGTATGCGCTTTAATCTGGCTGGAATGTTCGCGTAAGTCCTCCCATTCTGGCAGTTCATGTGCCCTGTCATCACGTTTCTGACGCAATGACCAGAACGTCTGATCATGTCGTGTTACCTTCTCAGGGTCCTTTAAGAACTCCGCAGCTCGCTTTGAATGATATGTTGACATATTATCTTTTTTCTTCTTCCTTATTATATATCACCTTTTAATATATTACAGTCCAGCAGCCAAGATCTCTGCTACATGCATGAATTTAATAGGATATTTCTTTTTATTAGCTATCCCTTGCATGTGCATAAGACATGAACTGTCAGAGCCCGTGATGACCTCTGCGCCTGTAGCCATGTGTCTTTGAACCTTGTCAGTACCCATTCTGGTGCTTACTTGTGGCTCTTCTACAGCGAACATACCGCCGAAACCACAGCATTCATCCTTGCGTTCGGGTTCCTTAACGGTTATTCCTTCCTTAAGATTCAGTAGGTCTAAAATCTTATTATAAGGTGGAATATTCTCTTCTGAAGGTGCACTAAGGAGTAATTCTCGTACTCCGTGGCAGGAATTATGTACTGATACAACATGTGGGAAACTACCTGGTAGTTCCTTAACCTTTAAGACATCATGCAAGAATTCAACCAATTCTATCGCTTTCTTAGGCGTCTTGCATTCGTGATCGAGTATCTGTGGGTAGTTAACACGTACAAAAGCAGCACATGATACACTTGGTATTACCACATAATCAAATTCTTTAAAGTTCTTCTCAAAGCGTTCTGCTAAATGTCCTGACATACGTTGGAAACCGCCGTTTGCCATTGGTTGCCCGCAACAAGTCTGGTGTTCGGGATATACAACATCTACCTTTAGTTTCTTTAGAAGCCTATAAGTTGCTACGCCAACCCGTGGAAACAGGGCGTCGACGTAGCAAGGAATAAAGAGTCCAACTCTCATAATGATATATTTTCTTGTTCGTTTGCGTGCTACAAATTTACGAAATAAAACCATTATATGAAAGGAATTACAGAAAAAATAGCCCCTAAAATTTTCCATGTAACGCACCTGTGAAATATTTTTCTTATCTTTGCACAGGTGAAAAGAGGACCGAATAAGAAGAAACAATGAAAGTTTGTATAGCAGAGAAACCAAGTGTTGCAAGGGATATTGCCCGTATTCTCGGTGCCAACAAGTCTTGTGACGGATATATGGAAGGCAATGGTTACCAGGTAACCTGGACCTTTAGCCACCTTTGTGAGCTGAAGGAACCCAATGATTATTCCGAGAATTGGAAGCATTGGAGTCTTGCTGCCCTCCCAATGATTCCTCCTCGGTTTGGCATAAAGCTAATAGAAGATGAAGGAATCAAGAAACAATTCGCTGTAATAGAGAGGCTTTACCATGCCGCAGATGAGATTATTAACTGCGGAGATGCTGGACAAGAGGGTGAACTTATCCAACGTTGGGTGATGCAAAAGGCTGGAGTGAAGTGCCCAGTGAAGCGATTGTGGATCTCATCTATGACAGATGAGGCTATACGTGAGGGCTTTGCAAGTCTGAAAGAGCAGGATGTGTATCAGCCTCTGTACCTTGCCGGACTCTCACGTGCCATTGGTGACTGGCTGTTAGGTATGAATGCCACACGCCTTTATACGCTTAAATATGGCAATAATAACTATGGTAAGGGACAGGTTCTGTCCATCGGACGTGTGCAAACACCAACGCTTGCGCTTATTGTACAGCGACAAAAGGAGATAAATAACTTCAAACCCGAACCTTATTGGGTGCTTGCTACGGTGTATAGGGATACACAGTTCACGGCAACAAAGGGTAAATTCACTTCTAAAGAGGAAGGAGAGAAGGCTTTCTCCACCATTGAAGGGAAGCCTTTTACCATCACTAATGTTACGAAGAAGAAGGGAACGGAACAGCCTAAGCAGCTTTATGACCTTACTTCATTGCAGGTTGACTGTAACCGGAAGTATGGGTACTCTGCCGAAATGACGCTGAACACGATTCAAAGTCTCTATGAGAAGAAGCTTACTACCTATCCACGTGTGGATACACAGTACCTTCCTGATGATGTTTACCCCAAGTGTCCTCAGACAATGAACGGACTTTTCCAGACTGCTTTTGCTGGGAAACGCCCTTATGCAGAGCTTGTGAAGGCACTGGGAGGTAAGCCTTTACCAAAGTCGAAGCGTGTTTTTGATGGCTCAAAGGTGACTGATCACCATGCAATCATCCCTACAGGCATACCGCCACAGGGGCTTACTGATGCGGAAAAGAATGTCTATGACCTCATAGCACGGCGTTTCATAGCAGCCTTCTATCCTGATTGTAAGTTCTCAACGACCACTGTCATCGGCGAAGTGGACGGGATTGAGTTTAAGGTTACGGGCAAAGAGATCCTTGATCAGGGCTGGCGTGTGGTGTTTGCTACTCCAAACGCTGCAAAGGAAAAGGGTATAACGGAGGAACAAGCAGCAGGAAACGGTGATGCATCTGCCAAGGATTCCTCTGCAGTAGAGCCTGTGAGCGAAGTCACCCTACCCTCTTTCACCAAGGGAGAGACGGGTCCTCACACCCCAACACTCACTGAAAAGCAAACCACACCACCCAAACATTACACTGAAGCATCCTTGTTGCGTGCCATGGAGACGGCTGGTAAGCTGGTAGATGATGACACTTTGCGTGCAGCACTGAAGGAAAACGGTATCGGTCGACCCTCTTCCCGTGCGGGAATCATTGAGACTTTGTTCAAGAGACATTATATATGTAGGAAGAGAAAGAACCTTGAAGCAACAGAAACAGGCATCGCTCTCATTGATACCATACGTGAGAAACTCCTCATTTCGGCTGAGTTGACAGGTATATGGGAGAAGAAACTACGTGATATAGAGCATAAGAAATATGATGCCGGACAGTTTATCAACGAGTTAAAAGAGCAGATTAACAATATTGTCAATGATGTCCTCGCTGATAACTCCAACCGAAAGATAGGTCAGGGGGACATAAATAAGAAATAGAAAGCATATGGATGAAAAAAATCATCCATATGCTTTTTTTATGTAAAATATTACCTATCTTTGTCGCATCATCAATATATTATGTAACTATGAAATCTGATATTGAAATTGCACGCTCATGTAAAATGAAGCGGATCGAGGACGTTGCTAAGTCAGTTGGCATAGCATCGGATGAGTTAGAACACTATGGTAAATACATGGCAAAGGTCCCTCTCTCTTTGATTGACGAAGACCAGGTATCCCGTAACAAGCTTATTCTTGTTACTTCTATTTCCCCTACTCGTGCCGGTATTGGTAAAACAACGGTTAGTATAGGCCTTTCTATGGCACTGAACCGTATCGGTAAGCGCTCAGTGTTGGCTCTTCGTGAGCCAAGTCTTGGTCCTTGCTTCGGAATGAAGGGTGGTGCAGCTGGTGGAGGATATGCCCAGGTGGTGCCAATGGAGAAGATCAACCTGCATTTCACGGGTGATTTCCATGCCATTACCAGTGCTCACGACATGATAGCAGCGCTGCTTGACAATTACATCTACCAGCATCGGAGCGAAGGATTCACACTGAAAGAAGTGCTTTGGAGGCGTGTTCTGGATGTCAATGACCGTAGTTTGCGTAATATTGTTACTGGTTTAGGGGCTGCAACGGATGGTTTACCAAGTCAATCGGGCTTTGATATCACACCAGCAAGTGAGATTATGGCTGCATTATGCCTTGCTGACAGTGAAGCCGACCTACGTCGTCGTATCGAAACATGGTGTTGGGCATCAAGTTCAATGATGAACCGTTTACCGTTAAGGATCTTGGTGTGGCTGGGGCTATCACCGTTCTGTTGATGGATGCATTGAAACCAAACCTTGTACAGACACTTGAAGGAACGGCAGCATTCGTACATGGTGGTCCGTTTGCTAACATTGCGCATGGCTGTAACAGTCTTGTTGCAACGAAGATGGCAATGTCTTTGAGCGATTATGCCGTCACTGAAGCTGGCTTCGGAGCCGATTTAGGTGCAGAGAAGTTCCTTGATATCAAGTGTCGTAAGGCTGAGATATATCCTCGTGTGACTGTTCTTGTCACCACATTGCGTGGCTTGAAGATGCACGGAGGGCTCACTGAAGGCAACACACGTGAGCAGGAACGCGAAGCATTGGTGCAAGGTTTCGCCAATCTTGACCGTCATGTAGAGAACATGCAACGCTTTGGTCAGCCTGTAGTAGTGACCCTTAACCGCTATGGAGACGATACTGACGAGGAAATCTCTCTCCTTGCAGAGCATTGTAAGCCGTTAGGTGTTGGCTTTGCAGAGAACAATGTCTTCATGAAAGGTGGTGAAGGAGCTGAGGATCTGGCACGTCTTGTTGTTGAAACGATTGACAAGCGCGGTGCAAAGGGTATCAATATGAGCTATGCTGATGATGAGACAATTGAGGAGAAGGTGACGAAGATTGCCCAGAATGTCTATGGTGCACGTTCGGTTATCCTGAAGAAAGCTGCGCAGAAGAAGCTCGCTCGTATTCGTGCCTGGGGCATGGAGCGTTTCCCAGTATGTATTGCTAAGACGCAATTCTCCTTCAGTGAGGAGCCAACACAGATTGGTGTAGCTAAGAATTTCGACATAACTATTCGTGACTTTGTCATCAATGGCGGTTCAGAGATGATTGTTGCCATTGCTGGAGACATGATGCGTATGCCTGGATTGCCTAAGATTCCGCAGGCAGAAAAGATTGATATTGTGCGTGGACAGATAGAAGGCCTGGCATAATAGACGATTGTAAATGATTTAAAACTATTTATAATTAGATTTTTAATTAAAGTATTTCTTTAATCAAAAGATTATAGATTACTGCAAATCCGACGGCTGATAACTGGGTTATCAGCCGTTGTTGTTGTCATGAGGTATGGTTCTTCGACAGATGAATGATAATACTGCTTGATGCTATGAAATAATCTTACAGAAAAAGAAACATGCTTACTTGAAAATAAGGGGAAATCCTTTTATTTTCGACTTTGTAACCTTCAGTGTTTCAGATGATTACAAAAGGCAAAGTAAAAGGGCGTCTTTTACGTTGTAAAAGGGCACCTTTTGAGGTGTAAAAGGGCATCTTTTACCATGCAAAAGGGCATCTTTTAGAAGTCAAAAGAGCCTCTTTTGTTTTCTCAATGTGAATATTTTTTACAGTGATGTATTCTTCCTGTATTGATGAGGCTATGCTGATTGCCGCATCTATGGCTGTTTGATATCCTCCAATGTCACCCCTTCGCGTAGCTGATTGATGTCTACATAGTTCCAGATACCACGTACCCTGCCCCGCTTACTCGACTGCCAGATGTCATACTTTGCTGTCCCCAGTTCGGGAGGAAGGTTGTAATTGGCAATGAAAAGATGATAATGATTGAATTCAGGGTACAGGTTTAGATGGTAATATGCCTCATTGGTATAGATCATTGGTGATACTCCCGTGCGTTCTTTACCAAACGAATGAATTCAGCGAGGTTCTTTTGAATGATGGAACGGCTCCAACCGCGTGTCCCATCCTCCTCAATATCCACCAACAAGAGCAGGTCCTGTGCCTGAAGGTCAATGTTTGAGAGGAAGTTATCCACCTGTTTTGCCATGGAAGTACGCCGAGTCAGGAAGTGATAAGAGCCCACGAGGAGGTCATGTTTCTTGGCTTCATCAAAGTTTCGTTTGTAGAATGGGTCAACAATCGAGCTGCCTTCCGTTGCTTTTATGTAGACAAACTGCAGCTGAGGGTTCTCATCAACCAGCTCATCCCAGTGGATTTTACCTTGATGACGTGATATGTCAAGTCCTTCAAAGTCCTTTGAGTAGGGTCCTTTCGTCAGGTCATGGAAGGGCCACTGGTCACTTATGGTCTCGTGATGTTTGTGCCATGGCTTGAGATCGATGATGAGAATAGTGGCAAGAGCCAGTATTGCTATACCAACCCATACCCATCTGTTCTTGTTCTTACGCCCTTTCCTGCTGCGTCTGCGTCTCTTTCTTGCCATAGCTGATTCGTGTGTAGATAGACAATGACGCCTTCTGAGCATCCGTTTGTCCTAAACTTGCGCAAAGGTAGATAAAGTTTTCGGAAATGGCAAGTGCCGTTGTGGACATTCTGTTATAGGCAAATAAAAAGACTTTGACTTCTTATTAAACAAGAAAGTCAAAGCCTTTGCTAATCAGCTATATATATTTAGTCGTCGTCATCATCATCGTCGTCATCGTATCTTTTGTACTTATAGCAGCGTTTGTCATAACGTTTCCGCATTCTTTTCTCCCATTTCTTAGCGTCATCCTTTTTTATACCGCACATATAGCAGCGTCCGTCATCGAATCTGTGTTGGTGAGCTGGAACGCTGGAACCGTAAGGATTTTGCTGTCTTGATGATGGAACCCATACCCATCTGCCGCCGTCCCACACCCATTGTCCTCTGTTCCAAGCCGTAGAACTCCGTTTTCTATCGTATCTTCGGTCATATCTTCTTTGTTGCATAGCCCTACGTGCTTCTGCATCAATCTGTCTCATTCGTGCCTGATCACGCTCAAAAGTTGTGTTTTCTTGAGCAAACCCCGCTGTCACACTTGCCATCATGATAGCAAAAAGTGCTAATCTAATTAATCTTTGCATAGTTTGTTCTTTCTTTTATCATCCTTTCAGATGTGGTTAAACATTGTTTGACGTAGCAAAAATAAGGTTTAAATGGTAGCTTCCTCACGGTGGAATCCATAAATATGTATAGGATTTTCCCCACGTTATGGAGGGAAAAACACTACCCGTCTGTATGCTTTGTTCTTGTATTACTTTGTATTTTTTATGCTAAAGAGTTGGTTTTCAGGAATATTTCTTATCTTTGTCGCCGTTAACATGGAACTCAGGCGTGGTGGTAACTCATTCTCACATAGGAACACGCCGTAGAGAGTACCTCATTTGAAGTACTTTTCCAAGGTTCCGGAAAGCTTTTTATGATGAGAATAATTAAAGTAGTAAGTATTTGTTTCTTAATGATTCTGGCATCAACTACGGTTCATGCCAACGTATTCGTGAAAGGTGACGGATTTAATTGGGGCCCAGTAATGGACGCAATCATCCAGCTTGAGAGTAAAGGAAATGCTATGGCAGTCAACGGTTCATACGTTGGTGTACTGCAAATCTCCCCTGTCATCGTAAAAGAGTGTAACAATATCCTGAAGAGTAAAGGCAGTAAGAAGCGCTTTTCACTCTCTGATCGTTACAATGCAACGAAGTCAAGAGAGATGTTTGTCATCATTCAGTCGTTCCATAATCCACTGAATAGTGTTGAAAAGGCCATTCGCCTTTGGAGCGGAGGTATACGATATGACATTGCAAAGACTCAGGCTTATCTTCGGAAAGTAATGCAAATCATGCGTTAATACACGCCAGAATATTAAGAAAGAACCTCTTATTAAAAGCCCGGCTATCTTCCCTTGTGAGTAGATAACCGGGCTTTTCTTTTATTATCTGTCGCTTTTTTGTTAATTTTGCAGTGTAAATTGATGGTTATATGAGTAAGTCTTTCCTTTTGACAACTATTCTTTTATGTGTTGTAGGTATTATGACTCATGCCCAACAAGTCCCTTATCGTGGCTCAAAACATTATAACACGCGTATGAAACAGTTTGAACAGGAGGGCGTTCTGCCTGATAATGCCATTATAATGTTGGGAGATAGTCATTCTGAATACGGTGGAGACTGGAACAGACACTTCCCTGATGCACCGATGATCTTCAACCGTGGGATCGTTGGTGATGATAGTAGAGGGATTCAAAACCGCTTAAATCAAGTGCTGACATGCAATCCTAGCAAGATATTCTTTGAGTGTGGGACGAATGATCTGAGCCATGGATGGAGTGTGGAACGCTCTTTTCAGGGTATTATCAAGGTGATTGAGACCATTCGAAGCCATTGTCCACAAACTAAACTCTATGTCCAGAGTCTGCTCCCGTTGAATGATAAGGTTGGAGTTTGGAAGCTTTTGAAGGGCAAAGAGGATATGATTGTACAGTTGAATGGTAAGTTGAAAGAATATTGTGACCATCATTCGCTTCCTTTTATCGACCTCTATACACCGCTATTGAATGTAAATACCAATCGGATGCAGCCTGAATATTGTAGAGATGGGCTCCATCTGACGGATAAAGGATACACTATTTGGGCGAATATTATAAGACATTTTATGAATGAATAACATGCTTATATACAGCAGATAACATCATTTTGTTCGATAAATAGTATATAACAGTCTCTCACATAATAGTATAGTAAATCAATAAAGGCATATTTCCTGAAAGAAATATGCCTTTATTGATTGGTCTTATCCAAATAAATCACGTAGTGCTTCTTCTACTTTCCTGACCGGATGGAGCTGAATTGAATACTTACCAGTAAGACCTTGGAGGTTATACTTTGGTATAATGATGTGGCTAAAGCCCAGTTTCTCTGCTTCAGCAATGCGTTGTTCTATCCTACTGACAGGACGAACCTCACCACTTAGGCCTACTTCACCGCACATACACCATCCTTGTTCTATCGGAGTGTCCACATTTGATGACAAAACAGCAGCAATAACACTGAGATCCATAGCCATATCCGTCACACGAAGGCCTCCTGCAATGTTCAGAAAGACGTCTTTCTGCATGAGTTTGAAGCCAACTCGCTTCTCAAGAACGGCAAGTAGCATATTCAATCGGCGTTGATCGAAACCTGTAGCAGAACGTTGTGGAGTGCCATAAGCGGCAGATGACACAAGTGCCTGTGTCTCAACAAGGAACGGACGTACGCCTTCAATGGTACTTGAGATGGCTACTCCTGATAAACCTTCGTGGTCTTCGGTGAGTAAAAGCTCTGAAGGATTGCTCACTTGACGCAGTCCTTGCTGCTCCATCTCGTATATTCCGAGTTCGGAAGTGGACCCAAAGCGGTTCTTAATGCTACGAAGTATGCGGTACATATAGTGTTGATCGCCTTCAAACTGTATGACTGTATCAACGATATGTTCGAGAATCTTTGGTCCTGCAATGCTTCCTTCCTTATTAATATGGCCTATAAGGATGACAGGAACACCACTTGTTTTGGCAAAACGGAGCAATGCTGACGCACATTCACGTACCTGACTGATGCTTCCAGGACTACTGTCTACATCTTCAGTAGATATCGTTTGTATCGAATCGACAACTACTAAGTCGGGCTGAACATCCCTTATGTGTTCGAATATATGCTCTAATGAGGTCTCAGAGAGGATAACTATGTTCTCAGCAATGTCCTTTGTGATGCGTTCAGCACGCATTTTGATCTGGTGAGGACTCTCTTCTCCACTTACATAAGCACCTTTTGTGTCATGTGAAGGATGGTCTGGAGCGTCAAAGTACTCTTTCCGATACCCGGTTCACCACCTAACAGGACAATACTTCCTGGTACTAAGCCACCGCCAAGCACCCTATTGAGTTCCCCATCATGCATGTCTATGCGTGGTTCATCATGAGATGAGATGTCGCGCAGGCGTTGTGGCTTATTGTTTAACGCCGAAACAGAGCTTCCAGAAGCAGCATTTCTGAGTGTCGTAGCAGCATTTCGGGCAGCCTGAGACCCCGTATCACCAGCGATACGAATCTCTTTGAAGGTGTTCCATTGCCCACAATTCGGGCATTTACCAATCCATTTAGTACTCTCTTGTCCACAGTTGCTGCAGACATAAGCTATCTTGTCCTTTGCCATATATGGGACAAAAGTAATGAGTTTTTTCTTAGTTACAAAATTTATTCTTACTTTTGCAACTATATGAAACGTATTAATTACATCCTAATAGTTGTCGTTTTGATGCTTGTTGGCTGTGGTAAGTCTGACAAAGAACTACAGGCTGAGCAACAAGCACGCAAGAAAGCTGAACAGATTGCCTATCAAAAGGCTTTCAAGATAGCTGTTATGCCTACGATGGATTGCCTTCCTGCCTATCTATTGACAGACAGTTTGCTGTATGATACAACCAAAGTAGACTTACGTGTACGGGAGTTTAATGCGCAGATGGACTGTGATACAGCCATGGCAGGCGGTAGTGTGCAGGCTGGATTCACTGATCTTGTACGTGCTGAACGCTTAAAACACAGACAAAAGGTGCTGATGCATTATCTGACAGATACCAATCTGGGCTGGCAGCTCATTGCTGACAGACAGTCAAAGCTTAAGAAACTGTCTGATTTAAGTGATAAGATCATAGCTATGACACGCTTCTCTGGTACGGATTTGCTGAGTGATTTGGTTGTCAAGAAGGGTAAACCAAAGTATCAAGTGTTCCGTGTTCAGGTCAATGACGTACTGATTCGCTTGAAAATGTTGCAGAATCACGAGATTGATGCATACTGGTTTTCAGAGCCACAAGCCACCCAAGCATTGCAAGGTGATAATAACGTGATATTCAATTCGGCTGATGCTGGTGTGCATCTGGGTGTGTTGGCGATAATGGATAAGCAGCGTTTGCCTGCTGAAGAAGAAGCTCTTGCCAAAGCATATGATAAGGCTGTCGACCTGATTAACAAGAATGGCGTGAAGTATTATGCTGCTTTGATAAAGAAATATATGAAGGTTGACGATGCAACAGTACGTGCTTTACCTGATATAAAATACACGAAAGTGGGGCCACCTCGCAAGTCTGACATTCAGATGGCGCGTGATTTTCTTATGAAAAGAAGATGATTTGAAAGTATAATTAGAAACTAAACATAGACAAAAGACTGTGAACGTAGACGAAATCCTTAGTAGTGCGATAAACAATTTGATGGATAAACGATTGGATGTTGCCATCGAATTGTTAGAACAACTTTATGTCCAGCGCCCTACTTTGATAGGACATAGTGAGCTGGAGGCAGTGAAAAACGACTATCAGTTGATGGTTGACTATATGGAACGTGGTTTTACAGATGACAAAAGGGCCTCTCTTTATCTCTCACTCCTCCAACGTCTCTATCGCGTTGCAGCCGATTTGGAGATCAGTTGGCGTTGTAAGAATGTCATAGTCTATGTTGATGCCTTCCGGATCAGTGACCATCTGAACACAAGTCATGACTTTATACGCTCTGTTTTGGAGTCTTTTGTCTCTGATGTAGCTATGCTTTCGTTGCTACCAGAGGCTGAAAGGACTGAGAAAGCAAAGGATTTATATGACAGACATCAGGTTTTTTTGTCAACCGACTCTTCAATACTTTGTGGACATCTTGCCAATGGTCGGATGATGATTGTGCGTTTTATACAGGACTGATGTTGTCCCCTATGGTTGACGTTGTTGACCAACAGCTACTCGTAAGTGCGGTAACGCTGGGCGCAATGAACCAGTTTGACATCAATAAGTTTAAGGCATTAACCACTGTTTATCAGCAATCTACGGATGAAAAGGGTGCGCCAACGTGCACTTGTCGGGTGGGTTTTGTCTGTCTTTGAAGGGATGGATATCTTCCCAGAGCAGGATGAAATCATTCGAAACTGTGCGAAAAACAAGGATACTATACGGGAGTTATATACCTTGCAGATACAGTTTTTTTCTATAGTCAAGATACAGAAAAGGATAACGAGAAGCTACAAAGAGACATCATGCCTTACCTTGTTGAGGGTTCAAACATTACCATTGGACGACTCGGAATCGTTGAAAAGGAAGAGGATTCACTTGAGAATATCCTGAATCAGGATGCTGAAGACAAGCGAATGGAGCAGATGGAAGAGAAGGTTCGCAAGATGATGGAGATGCAAAAGCAGGGCTCTGACATCTATTTCGGTGGCTTCCGACAGATGAAACGCTTTCCTTTCTTCAATGATTTAGCCAATTGGTTCACTCCTTTCTATATTGATCACCCTGCACTTCGTACTACTATAGAACGGATTGGGCAACCTAATATCTTGGAAACTATTACCAATCAGGGCAACTTCTGTGAGTCGGATAAGTATTCTTTGGCGTTTGCTATGGAGAGTATCATCAACCAAATACCTGGGAATATCAAGGAGATGATGGGCTCAGAGGGTGCCTTTGCTCCTATGGGAACAACTTTAGACAAGAGCAATCCCACCTATATTTGTAGGGCTTACATACAGGATCTCTATCGTTTCTTCAGACTTTATCGTTCATCCAACGAACTTATCAATCCTTTTATAGACAATCATAAGAGCAGTTTCGTGGCAGATACGTTCTTCTTTGTTTATAAATCATTCATCGGAACAGGACTGGATGAATATAAAATGCGCCTTGCACTTTATCTGTACAAGCACAAAAATATGGATAAACTCGTGGAGTTGATGTCTACTTTCCACGTGGAAGACGCCAATTATAACATCTTAATGGGCTACATAAACCTGTATTTTGGCAAGCCAGACGTGGCTTATCAGATCTTTAATATGGTCCTGCAGGAGGATACAGAGAACCAATGGGCACTGAAAGGGATGGCTCGTGCTGCCATGGATTGCGAAGATTACGACACGGCAGAGCATACTTATTCGCAGTTATTGCGCTTGGAACCCGACAATATCAACTATGGCTGTAAAACGATGTGTAACCCTTCTGAAGACAGAACGTTATGCTGAAGCACGTGAAGAACTGTTCCGTCTTGACTATCAGTACCCTGATAATATGAATGTGAAGCGTGTCTTTGCATGGACGATGCTCTTGGATAAGAGTCTTGACAAGGCTTCACAGCTCTATGATCGTATCCTTTCAGATGCTCCAATGGCAGAAGATTATCTTAATTCTGGCTATTGTTGGTGGGCAAAAGGTAACATTGGACAAGCCAAAAATAGCTTTCAGGCATGGATAACAATGACGAAAGGCAATAAAGACCGACTGCTTGAAGAGATTCGTAACGACCAGAAAGTTCTTGATTTGTATGGTATTACGGAGATAGATTGCCTGCTTATGGTCAATTTAATAAAGTAAAACCATACTTAAAAACAAGGAGTGTATCAACGCTTTGGGCATTGATACACTCTTTTTTTATGCTCCGTCTGACGGTAAAACTGTAGATAGTATGTGGTCTGCTTCAGTCTTTGATTGGATAAAAGCTGCTGATTGTTATCAGGTATGACCGTTGGTGATGAGGAGATACAACGCTGTTTCTTTTATTTATATATCCCTTCCCGTGCTATCTGCCCACAACTGTCTAATCGGAAATATGTTTACAATAAATGGAAGCAGTACATCTATAAATCTATCTCATACGGTTAAAAACCGGTTTTGTATCCTATTGTTTATCAACGAGTTATAGATGGCATTCTAAAAGACGCCCTTTTGCGTTGTAAAAGGGCGTCTTTTACACTTCAAAAGGGCATCTTTTACCATGCAAAAGGGCATCTTTTACAAACGAAAAGATGCCCTTTTGAAAATCAATAAGTAATTTCTTTTACAAGAATACGTTTACATCTGTCAGATGGTGGACGCTCATCCCCACTCTTTTCCTTTAGAATCTGTAACCGAAACCAAGGTTAAGATAGATGGGATACAGTCCGAAACTGATGGTCTTAAAGTCGCTTTCAAAGATGTTATTGAATGCCCATGTGAGGTCAGCATTCACAGTGAAATGGTTGAAAGCACGCCATGTAGCTCCTACTTGTGCACCCCATTGGAAGTGGCGGAGTGCAGATGAGAAGTTGTAAGAGGCACTGTTGCCATTCTCAAAGACCAGTTTCTCGCCTACAGGAGTACCTTCACGCAGGTAACCATCACTCACCTGACCAGTGAATTCACCATCAAGTTTGAAGGAAGAGTACAGTCCTGCACGCACCTTCCACTGTTCATTAAAGCGATAATTAGCCATAACAGGGATGGTAAGGAACGTAGAGTTATAGTTGGTCTGCACATAACCCGTCCAGTAACCAGCCACTTTACTTCCGTCTCTGACTATCTCTGTACTGTAATTCTTCACCGTTGCACCCGTCTTCATACCCTTTACTTCGAACTTCAGACCGGTAGATACGCCCCAAGGACCGTCCTTTTCAATCCATTTTGTCACTGTTCCTTCCAATGAAGCATTCATCTTTGGACTGTAACTGCTTATTTTTCTTATTTCAGCAGGTAATGGAAGCGGAGTAGCACCACCGATGTTTACACCTGCTTTCACCTCATATTCCCATCCATTATGGTCGGATGAAACGAGTGCTGGAGTACGGTCTGTCTGTGCGGAAGCCGTCATTATACTTGAAAGTGCTGCTATAGCGATGATTATTCGTCTCATTGTTTCTTTGCTTTAGATTATAAAAGATGAATTGTTCGTCCAATTATTCACAGAACAACTGCAGTTCATCAACATACAGTGTACTTCCTACTGCACCGTTAAAGGTTGCTCCATCCTTACTTGAAGACATGATAATAGCCAGACTATACTTCCCTTCTCTGAGCTTTTGCTTATCTATTGGCTTTAATTTCTTGAACGGAATGGAGAAACGTGTCCACTTATCGGTCTCCTTACGGTCGTTGAGTTCAGCCTTCATGACGATGTTCCCACTTGTCTGTGAGTTTGTTCCGTCAAGATAATCAGTCCCGTTATCCGTCGTAAAGAATACGGCATAGATGGTGAAGTCGTCCTTTTTACCAGCAACTTCCTTACTGTTTTTGTCCGTAAACTTCTCTCCTGCCTTGTATTTGTAGTATCCTACCAACTCTTTTGGTACCTTTCTGAAAGGTATACCGAAGTGTGTTGACTTGGCAGCATTGGCAATATCCAGCTTGAACTGGCCGAAAAAGAGGTTACCAGCAGCTATTGGCGACTTCATCATAACCCCTAATGAACCAGTGCTGACGGTTTGTAACTTAGCACATTTACCTTTATAACCATCAGGAGACTGGCTGGTTGGATAGCTTTCAGCAGGCTGTCCGCTGGCAGTTATCATATATCCGGCGTTTCCACTGCCCCATTCAAAGGTGTCACCATTAGGTGTTTTCTCTGTAAAGATGTGGAAAGCTTCTGTGGTTGTGCGTTGACATCCCACTCATCCTTGTACTCGTACCATTTAATATCATCGAAATGATAACTTGTTACAACGTCATCTGATGTGAAAGAGACCGTGTAAGTCTTCTTCCATTTACCATCCTGTGAGGTGACAGTGTAGACCTGTGGCTGCGTGAAATCACGTTCCGTGCCACTTGCAGGTTCGATGGTTGCACCCTCGGTGAGTGTGAATTTCGGTGCCAGATGCGTCACATCTTCCCATCCATTCACGTAGAAATGCACTTCATTGTTCGTTATTACCGGTTGTCGAATAAGCTTTGGACCGTCTACAGTGATGCCTGTAATGTCGGCTTCAGCGTTAAGTGGCTCATCTTTGATGCAAGAAGAGAACATAACTCCTGCCATCAGACAGAAGAAAAGCATTTTTCTTATATTCATAGAGATACAATATTAAATAATCTTTGATCGTGAAATGTGCCGACAAAGATAATGAAAAAAAATGAAAAGGCACATATTATAACTCTGATAAAGGAAGCCTTTAGCAGAAAAGGAAGCGTTTTTAAGATGGTATTAAGGTTATACAATACGGCTTTAGATATTACCTATTGCCTGCCAAAGATTGTCCTTTGGCAATGGAGACTCTACACGAATGGTCTCTTTAGATACTGGGTGTACGAACTCAACGCGGTGACTTAACAGGCTAATACCCCCATCGGGATTGGATCGAGGAGCACCATATTTCAAGTCACCTTTGATAGGACAGTCCATGTTTGACAGCTGACAGCGTATCTGATGATGGCGACCTGTCATGAGGTTTACCTCCAAAAGTGTGTAATGGTCCGTCTGATTGATGACCTTATAATGCAGGATTGACTTCTTCGACGTGGGCACCTGATGGTTATAAGCATAACTCTTGTTCTGTCGTTCATTGCGCACAAGCCAGTCGGTCAGCGTTGCTTCAGGTTCAAAAGGCGGCCGAGTAACGATTGCCCAATAGGTCTTATGGATCTCACCATTGCGGAACATGTTGTTCAAACGGGTAAGAGCCTTTGATGTTTTAGCGAAGATAACGAGTCCAGACACAGGACGATCAAGGCGGTGAACGACACCCAGAAAGACATTACCGGGCTTATTATACTTCGCCTTCAGCCATTGTTTGACGATTTCTGACAATGGTATATCACCCGACTTATCAGCCTGGACAATCTCACCTGCCTCCTTGTAAACAATGATTAAGTGATTATCTTCGTAAAGTACTTGCATAATTAAAGCACCTCCCCACCCCTTTTCAGGGCGTTGGGGAGGTTTTCTTTCTTACATATTCATACCGCCATCAACCTGGATAACCTGACCTGACACGTAACTTGACAAGTCGGAACCAAGATAAACAGCTGTGTTTGCAATGTCTTCTACTGTACCGCCACGGCGAAGAGGAATCTTTGAGATCCATTCTTTGCGTACTTTATCAGGCAAGTTCTGAGTCATTGCGGTGTCAATGAAGCCCGGAGCAATGGCATTAGCACGTATACCCTTAGTCCCATCTCCTGTCCTACACTCTTAGCGAGGGCAATAAGACCAGCCTTTGATGCTGCATAGTTAGCCTGACCAGCGTTACCATGAACACCAACGACGCTTGCCATGTTGATAATACTACCACAACGCTGGCGTAACATAACTGGAATACAAGCGTGGATGAAGTTGAATGCACTCTTAAGGTTTACTGTAATGACAGCATCCCACTGCTGTTCGGTCATGCGAAGCATAAGTCCGTCCTTCGTAATACCAGCATTATTAACAAGGATATCTATAGAACCGAAGTCCTCTTTCACCTGATTTACCACCTCTTCTGTCTGTGCGAAGTCTGCAGCATTGCTTGCATAACCCTTTGCTTTAACGCCTTTGGCTGCAATTTCTGCCTCTGTTGCCTTACCGTTCTCATCGATAACGAGATCAGTAAAAGCAATGTTTGCACCTTCTTCAGCGAACTTTAATGCGATAGCCTTACCGATACCGCGTGCAGCACCAGTGATGAGTGCTGTCTTACCTTCCAATAATTTCATTTTATGATACTTTATTTATTGTATAAGATGATTTCCTTTAAAACTTTATATTGCTTTTCCCCAGCGCACCATAGACCACCTTTGCCACCAGTGGGCGTGATGATTCCTCGGTCAGTCCATGTCCTAAACGACCGTAGATGAAAGGAACTTCAAGTCCTTTGATACAATAGTGCGTGATATCAGCAACGAGTTCAACGTTGTCTATGTCGAATTCCCCGTCCTCTTTGGCTTCAGAATAGACCTTACGGAAGAGTTCAATCTCATCCTCATCAAAGTTCTTTCTTACCTTTTCAACCATCCAAATGTTGCGGAAGAACTCTGCTCTGAGGTTGCCATTGCGCATAACCGTCTCCTTAATCATACTGAGATGCGTATATATAAGCTCTATAATCTTGTCCTGAGGACTGATTTTCTTTGCTGCAACCTCGTCTAATTTGTCCGACAAACGCTCTAATTCCGACTCGATAACGGCGTAATACACATCATCTTTGCTCTTGAAGTAAGTGTAAAGTGTGCGCCTTCCTTTGCCCGAAGTCTTGGCTATATCGTTCATCGTGGTATTGGCAATGCCGTTCTTGGCAAAGAGTTGGCGTGCCACATCAACGAGTTTCTGTCTTGTTTTAGATATTGACATATCTTAATTGTTAGTGATTCTATCAGATTGCACAAGGCAAATATCATGCGCAAAATTAGGAATTATCTGCAACATTTGCAAGTATTATACAAGAAAAGTTTATCCTTTTTATTCTTTTTGTCTGAATAATTGTCCTTTTTAGTACGCTAATAGCTGTTAAAACTATGACCGTTGGATTGCCAGTCATTTGCCTATCAGGAGAGGTTAAACGCCCCCTTTTGTTGCATTATTTCATCTATCATAAAAACAATAGGTGCTCTTTTGCGTTGTAAAAGATGCCCTTTTGCATGGTAAAAGGTGCCCTTTTGATGTGTAAAAGACGCCCTTTTGCAACGCAAAAGATGCCCTTTTACAAGCCTGTTTGTAATCAATTGAAAATCTGTAGGTTACAAAGCCGAAAATCAACTATTTTCTTTCGTTTCGCACTTCATCATGGCTTTAAATTTGTAATATCCTTTTACTATTCTTCCTGGGTGATGTTTTGCATGCGCATTCGCCGCTCAATACATTATGAATATTGTGTGTTTATACTAAGATTCTGCATGGATTGTATCGGAACTTATCATGCGTTACGCTTTGAATATCATGTGTTTTACGTTAGAATATTGTGTGGTTTTCGCTAATATTTTGCATGAATTATATTGGGATTCGTTATGCGTTACATTATGAATAGAGTGTGTTGTAGGTTGGTTTTGTGAATGAACTTCTTTGGAATACGGTACGGACGACAAAGCTTTTTAGGTAGTTTGCACGGGGAAGCGAAAGCATTTATCCTCCTATTAAACAACATCTTACAGAGTTAAAGGCTTTCCTTTCCCGTCATTTTTCAGCTCATAGAAACGCATAATGACATTTTTTCAGCATGTAGGAACATAGGAAGACGGCACAAAAAAAGAGTGAAGAACAACGTAACTTATTCTTCACTCTTTTCCTTTTTATACTGTAAACATGCTTATATCAGCGTCGCATACTCCTCAGAATAGCGGAGCATCTGCTCTGTATAGCCCTCCGAATAGTCGACAATGATGTCGGTTACTTCGCCAGTAGCATCACATACAGGCTTCAAAACAGGATTGATGAAACCCTTATAAGGAGCAATCTTCAGTCGTTCATAGCGTTGAAGAACCTCTGCATGCAGCTCTTTATCAAGCTTCACAGCGTAAGTCTCAACCAATTTTCGTGCTGCTTCGAAGTCGCCTTCACTCTTAATACGCTGTATTTCAGCCAACTCCCGTGCAAAGATCTCACGTAGTTTCGCATAGTCATTGATACGTACGAAGGTCTTAACCTCGCCACTTTGAGCATCTTTCTGCTTGATAAGTTCAGCTACATTATCCTTACTTCCAAGGTCCATAGCCCACCATGCGATGAGCGCACGGTTCTGCATGTGAGCCTCTTCGATGTTCTTTCCGGGCTTGATGCGCACCTGTTGCGTCAACAAACCGTTCATCATATAACCATAATACTGTGCTTTATAAGCCTCAGAGGAGTCAAGTAAACCTAAATCAAGTAGCTTTTCATCCGCAATATAATACAAACCGAAGAGGTCGGCACGTGCTTCCTCTATCGTATTACCATAGTTTTTCAACGCATCAGGGTCTGTTCCAGGAAGCAATCTGCCGCTCCCATGACTAAACACTCATGCAAATCCGTGTGTAAATCATCCGTCTTGTCGGAGTAAAGGTTCATCATTTGGAGTGTAGCCTCATCTATAACGAACTCCTCACGGAAGCCATTCCCCTTCGCAGCCATGTCATAAGCATGGGTAAGATTAGAGATAGTAACACTCTTCGAGCCATGTTCCGCACGGATCCAGTCGGCATTTGGCAGATTAATACCTATTGCTGAAGCTGGATATTCATCACCTCCCAGCATCGCAGCACAGATGACATTTGCCGTAACTCCTTTCACTTTAGGTTTGCGGAAGGCTGGGTTGACAGGTGAATGGTCCTCAAACCATTGCGCATTTGCAGAGATAGTCTGTGTCCGATGGGTAGCTTTTAGGTCCTTATATTCCACTATTCCTTCCCAAGAACCCTTCAATCCCATGGGGTCACCATACACTTCAATGAAGCCATTGATGAAATCTATCATCCCATCTTGCTCATGTAGCCACTCAATAGAGTAACGATCAAAATCGCGTAAGTCACCCGTCTCATAGTATTTAATAAGTAAACTGATAACCTTATGTTGCTGTTCGTTCTCTGTGAAAGCCTTTGCTCGCTCCAACCAAACAATGATTTGCTTGATAGCAGCACCATATTTACCATCTGCTTTCCAAACATCTTCACGAACAGAGTTGCCCTTCTTTATGAGAGTAGAGTTCAGTCCATAAGAAGGTTGTTCACTATCAGGGCCTTCAGCTTTCATCTTTGCGTAGTAATTCTCCACTTCCTGCTGGTTCACACCTTCATAATAATTACATGCGGAAGTACATATAAGGTCTACGCCATCAGCCTTATTCACCCTCTTAGGGTGTATTGTAGGGTCAAAAATTACGGGACAAAGCTCGTTAAGGAGTTCGTTTACGTCTTCATTCTCACGCAAAGGTAGCTGCTTTTTATCCACAGAAAGGACAGCATCACGAAAGAATTGCTCTGTAAATGACGGTATAAACTTATCGCAAGCATAGTGATGATGAATGCCACTGGCAAACCATACCTGCTTTAAATACTCCCCTAAGGCTTGGAATTCATAGTCAGTGCTTTCTCCCTGATAGTGTTTATAAACAGCCTCCAGCGTCTTTCGGATGCGGAGGTTGTACTTTCCAAATTGATCAAACGTTATATCACGTCCAAATAGTGTTGCCTGTGAGAGGCTGTAGATTAACTTCTTTTGCCGTAAAGATAATGTTTCGAATTCCGGCAGCCGATAATGTAACATCTGAATATCGGCAAATTGTTCTCCCTGAAAACTAAATGTTTCTTCTTCTTTTGTATTATTCATACGATTAATTACCACCCCGCCTCTATCGTTTCGGTGCCTTCTTCATGCGTGTTTCTTCTGATGGATGCTCGTGAAAGATGGCGCATCTTGTAGTCACGTGGCGTTACGCCGTTAATACGATAGAATGAAGCATAGAATGACTGACGGTTGGAGAAGCCTACCATATCGCTGATATCCTCCATGTTTAAGTCTTGATAGCGCTTGTCTACCAGCAATGCCATCGCCTCTTCAATGCGGAACTTGTTTACAAATGATGTATAGTTCATGTGAAAGCGCACGTTTACAACGGCTGAGATGTAGCGTGTATTGGTCCCCAAGTCTTCTGCGAGCTGCTTGGCTGAATAGTTTTTGTCCTTGTAACGTTGCTGAATAAGGATGATATTGAGTATCTTTTTCCTTAAGTTCATCCATCAATTGTGGACTGACCAAACTACGGTAGGCGGCTACCTTCTCTTTTCTTTCTGTTAAATTGTACTTAGTCATAACATATAGGTTTTTAGTTACCACTCTTGTTATATGATGCAAATATAGTATAATTAATTAATATTGTCAAGTTTAAGACGATATTTTTTTAATATCCTTTAGTTATTATGATTTAAAGCGTAAATCCTTATTTTTTTAGCTTTTTTTAGGTTTAATTTTTTTGTCAATCTTTCCCAGTTGGTTGTACATAAAGGAGTTTCCCATTTTCCTTTTTATATTCCTTTTTACGCCCAATACATCCTTTGCGCTATAAAACGGCGGTTTTTTATTTAGCATTTATTAACGTATCGTGGGCACAAATGTTACCTTTTACATTGCTTACAGGTTTTAATTTTGCATCCACATTTATTTCGTTGAAGAAAAACAAGAAAAACAGATTATGGCAGAAAAACAAGATGTTTTTGTTTCCAATGTCAGGAGACAGCAAAGGGTACAGGATGTACTATTCAAGGTGTATGTGGTAAGAAGGCAGACACCAGTCGTTGGCAGGATCTCCTGCTGAGTGTGGTTCGTGGAATTGGAACAATTGCTGATTCCCTTCGTCAAGCAGGCGTTAAAACTGGTCAAGAGGTAGGCGATTACATCGTTGACTCACTTTTTGTGACCATTACGAATGCCAATTTTGATGACCAAGCTATACTTAATAAGGTTGACAAAGGTGTACAAATAAAGCGCGAATTGCTCGACCTTGCTGTTAAGAATAATGTCTCTCTTCCCGACTATCAAGAAGTAAAATGGGGCGGAGAGAAGTCTGATTACGAGGCAGAAGGTAACCGTGAGAGCATTCTTCGCAATGAGAATGAGGACCTTCGTTCGCTGAAAGAGCTCACAGTATTGGGCTTAAAGGGTATGGCAGCTTACTATGAGCATGCTTCAAGACTTGATCAGCGCAACGAAGAGATTGTTGCTTTCATGGAGAAAGCACTGGCAACGATCAGCAATCCAGCCGCTGACATGGACACTTTGCTTGCTATTGTTCTCGAAACCGGCAAGTTTGGCGTTGATACTATGGCGCTTCTCGACAAGGCTAACACACAGGCTTATGGCAATCCAGAGCTTACTAAGGTGAATATCGGTACAGGCAGCCGTCCAGGTATCTTGATTTCAGGTCACGATTTGAAGGATATTCAGATGCTTCTTGAGCAGACTGAGGGTACAGGCATTGATGTTTACACCCACAGTGAGATGCTTCCAGCTCACTATTATCCAGAGTTGAAGAAGTACAAGCACCTCGTTGGTAATTATGGTAACGCATGGTGGAAGCAGAAAGAGGAGTTCGAGACCTTCAACGGTCCTATCGTCTTCACAACAAACTGTATCGTTCCTCCAACTCCAAAGGCAAGTTACAAGGATCGTGTCTTCACCACTAACGCTTCAGGATTCCCCGGTTGGAAGCACATTGAGGCTGATAAGAACGGGCATAAGGACTTCTCTGAGGTGATTGAACTTGCTAAAACATGCAAGGCTCCAACTGCTATTGAGCAGGGAGAGATCGTTGGTGGATTTGCTCATGCACAGGTTTTCGCCTTGGCAGACAAGGTTGTTGAGGCTGTCAAGAGTGGTGCTATCCGTAAGTTTATCGTGATGAGTGGATGCGACGGACGTATGAAGAGCCGTGACTACTACACCGAGTTTGCTGCTCAACTACCAAAGGATACAGTCATTTTGACCAGTGGTTGCGCTAAATACAAGTACAATAAGCTCAATCTTGGTGATATAAACGGTATCCCACGTGTGTTGGATGCAGGTCAGTGTAACGACTCTTACTCATGGGCTGTTGTTGCTTTGAAGCTGAAAGAGATCTTTGGTGCCAACGACATCAACGACCTTCCTATCGAGTTTAACATTGCTTGGTACGAGCAGAAGGCTGTTATCGTGCTGCTTGCATTGCTCTCTCTGGGCATCAAGAACATCCATATCGGTCCTACGCTCCCTGGCTTTGTATCTCCAAACGTACTGAAAGTTCTGATTGATAACTTCGGTTTGGGTACGATTACCACTGTTGAGGAAGACCTCAAGACAATGGTTGGATAAACTGTTAATCACATAAAAGCTATCCTATAAGGACGTCTTTCCACGTAAAAGTGGGGAGACGTCCTTCTTATTATATAATGTTCAGAACCTGTTGTAACTACTTTGAGGATGCCGAAAGGGCTAAAATCCGCAAGTAAGAAAAGGTTTTACAAAAATCAAACTCCGATTCACTGTATTTCAAAGGATAATGGTTAAATCAACTTTGTAACCTCCACGTTTTCAAATGGTTACAAAGAGGCTCGTAAAAGACGCCCTTTTGCGTTGTAAAAGACGCCCTTTTACACATCAAAAGATGCCCTTTTGCAATGCAATACATGCCCTTTTACAATGCAAAAGGGCATGTATTGTTTTACCAACTATCATTTCTTTTTACAACCGACACCATCCTTCACCTCTTAATCAGTCTTTATCTATGCTCCGTGCAAGACTATTTAAAGTATTCATTGTGCCTTTATGCCACAGAAGTCACAGACTGACGGATACGCCAGAGAATCCCTAAAGCCTCAGCAAAGAATATGATTCCCTGCACACAACACGAATCTATCATCCTGAAAACTGCCCACGTTTCCCACTCCCCCAACCACTGATAACAAAGCGAAAGACCACGAAAATAAAGGGTAAAGCGCAATCTTCAAAGTCATAATAATTAATGGATAAATATAGATAACTGTGATTATTCCTGCTTTTTTCACCAACCAAAGATAAGGATTCGGAAGATTATTAGTATCTTTGCAGGTATATATTCATATAATGAAGCGTATGAAGCCAACGGCAATACAGTCATTGCCGCACTTCAGCCAACAGGATATCAGCTCCGAGGTAACAAGATTAAAAAAAGGAAAACTCCATTGCTGCTTATCCGAAACACCCCATTAATGACGCCGTTCTGCCAGCCATCGCCACAGCGACAACGCCCACAAGCCACCGTCCTGACGAGGCTCAGCTGCACCGAACGGCTATGAACAAAGAACAAAAGAAAATAAAACGATAATCAAAAAACAGTTTGCGAGAATCATGTTAATAGACTTTAAGAAGGTAAACATATACCAAGACGAGCGTCTGATACTGAAGGATATCGACTTTCAAGCCACAGAAGGCGAGTTCATCTATCTCATCGGACGTGTCGGTTCGGGCAAGAGTTCACTGCTGAAGACCTTCTACGGTGAGCTTGACATCGACCAGGAAGATGCCGAAAAGGCTGAGGTGCTGGGCGAGAGTGTACTTGATATCAAGCAGAAACGCATCCCAGCACTGCGCCGACAGATGGGTATTATCTTCCAAGACTTCCAACTCTTACATGACCGTTCAGTAGCTAAGAACCTCAAGTTCGTGCTTCAGGCAACAGGATGGAAGGACAAAGAGAAAATCAAACAACGCATCAGAGAAGTGCTGGAGCAGGTGGGTATGATTGACAAAGCAGCCAAAAATGCCAAGCGAACTGTCGGGTGGTGAGCAGCAACGCATCGCCATTGCACGTGCATTCCTCAACAATCCAAAGATCATTCTTGCGGATGAGCCAACGGGAAACCTCGACCCTGAGACGGCATCAAACATCGTCAGCATCCTGAAAGATACCTGTAAGAACGGTACAACGGTCATCATGTCTACCCATAACATCAACCTTCTGAGTCAATTCCCAGGTAAAGTGTATCGCTGCATGGAACAGGCACTGGTCCCAGTGACGAATGAAGCACAGACAAAAGACCTTGAGGAAGACAGCACTTCAGTTGAACCGCTGATTGAACCCGTGCTCGAAGAAGAGGCACAGGCAGAGGATTCGAAAGAATAAACATACTGGAAATCTACAAAGAAAACAATAGAAGATTATGAAAGTAATGAAATTCGGAGGAACATCCGTTGGCTCTCCAGAGCGCATGAAGGGTGTAGCTTCATTAGTAACAAAGTCAGGAGAGCCTACTTTCGTAGTACTCTCAGCCATGAGTGGTACAACTAATACACTCATAGAGATATCCGATTACCTTTACAGAAAGAACCCTGAAGGGGCTAATGAGGTAATCAACAATCTTGAAAGGAAGTACCTCGGGCACATTGAAGAGCTGTATTCAACAGAGGAATACAAGCAGAAGACACACGATTTCATTGTAGAGGAGTTCAATTACCTGCGTTCCTTCACCAAGGATCTCTTCACTTCCTTCGAAGAAAAGAGCATCGTTGCACAAGGAGAAGTCATCTCAACAAACATGGTTGTGAACTATCTGCAGGAGCAAGGGGTAAAGGCTACATTACTTTCTGCACTCGATTTCATGCGCACAGATAAGAATGCAGAACCCGATGCACAATATATTAAGGAGAAACTGACCGCTATCATGCAGCAGAATGAGGGCTATCAGGTATATATCACACAAGGGTTCATCTGTCGGAATGCCTATGGCGAGATTGACAACCTGCAGCGTGGAGGGTCTGATTACACCGCTTCTCTGGTGGGAGCAGCCATCAATGCCGAGGAAATACAGATATGGACAGATATCGATGGAATGCATAACAACGACCCACGTGTGGTAGAAAACACGGAAGCCGTACGCCAACTGAACTTCGAAGAAGCATCAGAGCTGGCTTACTTCGGTGCTAAAATTCTCCATCCTACCTGTGTTCAGCCTGCCAAATACGCAGGAATACCCGTCAGACTGAAGAACACCATGGAGCCAGATGCCGAAGGAACCATCATTGATAACGTACTGGTAAGAGGCAAAATCAAAGCTGTTGCAGCCAAAGACAACATCACTGCCATCAAATAAAGTCCAGTCGCATGCTCGGAGCATCTGGTTTCCTCCGCAAAGTGTTTGAGATCTTTGAGAGTTATCAGACCTCTATCGACATGATTGCAACCAGTGAGGTGGGCGTTTCCATGACTATTGAGAGCGCAACTCATCTGAATGAGATCGTTGATGAGCTGAAAAAGTACGGTACAGTGACTGTAGATACAAACATGTGCATCGTCTGTGTGGTAGGAGATCTTGACTGGAGCAACCTCGGTTTTGAGACTTTAGCCACCGATGCAATGAAGGATATCCCTGTAAGAATGATCAGTTACGGTGGTAGTAACTATAACATCTCATTCCTCATCAAGGACTCTGACAAGAAACGGGCACTGCAATCACTGTCAAAAGTGCTCTTCTAAACAAGAGAAAAGCAGAAGGATAACGGACAAAAAACAGGCTGGGTGCACATGAGAGTGCACCCGGTAATATTTCAAAATACGACACAAGACAGATGCAAAAGATATTTCCCACTGACAAATTCAAGGATATTGAGACACCATTTTACTATTATGACAGTGATCTTCTACACGAGACATTAGAGAAAATCAACGAAGAAGTAAAACGACATGAGGGCTTTGTAGTGCATTATGCCATAAAGGCTAATGCCAACCCACGTGTACTTAGCATCATCAATCATGCTGGTTTAGGGGCTGATTGTGTTAGTGGCGGTGAGATACAACGCAGCCTTGACAGTGGATTCCCAGCCAAAAAGATTGTCTATGCAGGTGTTGGTAAGGCTGATTGGGAGATAAACTTAGGACTTGATCGTAACATCTTCTGCTTCAATGTAGAGAGTATTGCAGAGCTTGAGGTCATCAATGAACTGGCAGGAAAGAAAGGAAAGGTGGCTAATATATGCTTCCGCATCAATCCAAACGTCGGTGCTCACACCCATGCAAAGATTACTACAGGACTCGCAGAGAACAAGTTTGGCATCGCAATGCAGGACATGGAGGCAGCAATCCATACTGCTTTGGAGATGGATAACGTCCGTTTCGTTGGCTTACACTTCCATATTGGCTCGCAAATATTGGACATGAGCGACTTTCAAGCACTCTGTAACCGCATCAATGACATACAAGACAACTTGGAAAAGCAGCATATCAGGGTTGAAAACATCAACGTTGGCGGTGGATTAGGTATTGATTATCAACATCCGGACCGCATACCTATCCCTGATTTCAAGGCATATTTCGATACTTATGCACATCATTTGAAGCTGAGAGAAGGCCAGAAACTGCACTTCGAGTTGGGTCGTTCCGTGGTAGGACAGATGGGTTCACTCATCACAAGGACACTCTATGTGAAGCAAGGAACAGCCAAACAGTTCGCCATTGTGGATGCTGGAATGACCGATCTCATACGTCCTGCACTCTATCAGGCGTATCATAAGATTCAGAATATATCCAATGATGACCCCAAACAGACCTACGATGTCGTCGGTCCTATCTGTGAATCGAGTGACGTTTTCGCTAAGGCTGTAGACTTAAACACGATCCATCGCGGCGATTTCATAGCACTTCGCTCTGCAGGAGCTTATGGTGAGATCATGGCTTCACAGTATAACTGTAGGAAACTACCCATTGGTTATATGTCGGACGAACTCTAAACGCTACACAGGATGCTGCCAGTCGGCATCCAAAACAATACGGGAAAGATGGCGCATCAGCACCTTATACCCACAAAAGACGAGAAGAAAAGAATAAAAAATACGAATGTTTACCTTTGACAATACGACCATCATCCTCTCAGCAGTGCTGCTTATCATGGCATTGTTGACGCCTCTTGTCAGTCCTTTCTTTAGAAAAGTGAGGATGACAGAGCCTGTTTTGGAGGATGAAACAGACACAGAAGAGGAGAAGAATGAGGCAAAACTACCCCCAATCTCCATCATCTTCGCACCTGATGACAATGCTGAAGAACTATCAAAGTACCTCCCACTCTACCTGAATCAGCAATATGAAGCTCCCTTTCAGGTCATTGTTGTGGCGCCACAGAAGGACAATGAGACCGAAGATGTGCTGAAAAGGTTTGCCGATAATGAGCATCTTTACACCACATTCATACCCCAATCGTCCCGATACATGAGCAGAAAGAAGCTCGCAATCACCTTAGGTGTCAAGGCAGCAAGGTATGATTGGATACTCATGGCAGACATCTGCAGCTATCCACAGACGGAGAATTGGTTGCAGACCATAGCCAGAAACTGTACAAAAGACAAGGATCTCGTCGTTGGTTACACCCGTTACGAGGATGAAACACCTGCTTATCGACGCTTCGAACGGCTCTTTCGTGCGTTATATATCATGCGTGAGTATCAGAAAGACAAGGCTTACCGTTGCTGTTTCACTGCTCTTCTCTTCCGAAAAGGTATCTTCTTGAAGGAAGAAGGCTTCCGTGGGAACCTCAAATACCTACGGGGTGAATATGATTTCATGGTAAACAAATACGCCAAAGGGCATAACCTTGCGTTCGAAAACACACCAGAAGGAACGCTTATAGAGGAGATTCCAACGGAAAAGATATGGAAAAACAAACATCTTTTCTATATGGAGAACCGTCAACACATGTTACGAACAGCACGACATAGGCTCCTTCCATGTCTTGATCAGGTGGTTCTGCATCTCAATTACCTCATGGAGATGGCTGCAATCATCACTGGATTGCTGCTCAACCAGCTGACAATCGTTGTTGCAGCGGCGTTATCACTACTGCTGACGATGATCCTTCGCACGGTGATAGCAAAGAAAAAGCTGAACCAATTCAATGAGAATATCCCCACATGGAGGGTTGTTCCTTACGAGATAGCCATCATATGGCACTACATAAGTTACAAGATGATGTATCACAAAGCGGATAAATACGACTTCATATCACATAAAATATAAATGCGAATCATCCATTACATTGACAGATTAAAGGCAGGTGACCTACTATCAGACAGTATTCTGCGACTCACAACGGCTGAGAAGGAGTATGCTGACGTGCTGACTGTCACACGCAATGACGACTTCAAGAAGATCATTTCTAAGGAAAAACCCGACGTAGTGCACATCCATGCCTGCTGGGATTATCAGGCTTCACTGCGCACACGATGGGCTTTGTCAACAGGAACAGCCGTCGTTCTCTCTCCACACTGGGGACTTGAGGAGCGTATTCGTACCAAAGAACAGAAGATTAGGAAGTTTATGAAGTCCATGATCTACCAATATAAGATGGTACATAAGGTCGATGCAATCATGGTAAGTACGGAACGTGAGAAGCAAACCATCAACCGTCTGGGATGGAAAAAGCGTATTGACGTGGTTCCGGAAAGCATTCTGAACAGTCAATTCAGCGATGATGACATGGCAAAAAGTGCTGTTGCCTTTATAAAAAGGTACTCGACACACGCTATCAGTCGGCTATGGGCAGCATGGAACAGGATGCTATACCAGCTCTACTACACGTTGGTCTGACGCAAGAGTCGATACATAACATCCTACCAAGCGACCAATTGCTGAACCTTCGTAGCTTGAAACCGGAACAATGGCGCCGCATTCTGCTTTATGCGGATGATGAAGGAATAAGAGATATCATTGATAGAGGCATTGAAATGATGCAACTCAACGCCCCGAACATTGATACTGAACGCATACAACGCTATGCCTTGATGGCACCAAAGGAGGCAAAAGCGATTGAAGACAAGAAGCTTGTGGGTAGACGACCACTGACGAAACAGCGACTGAACGACAACACCAAGCGGGAAGAAAAGCTCATTCGACAGATTGCTATCATGATAGCTAACATCCAACAAGTGCAGAAGAAGCGCATGTTATCACTCCGTCATCTGGCTGATCTGTACACAATCATCAAGTACAATGACTACGATGAGGACCGACTGGCTGACGTTTTGCACCACATGAGGATACACAGTTTCGCACGGCGTATCATACAGTTACTTGCTGATAAGCTGCGATTGGAGGAAGGATACATGCCCATCAAGCCCCTGAATGACCGTACAACAAGGCACATCATCAGGCAGAACTTCACACAAAGACACTAAGAAAGAAGGACTAAAACATTACGAACAAGAAAAAGAAAGATTATTCAATGACATATAAGAAATACGACTTAAAGAAAGACGAACGTTACTTACAGCTGCTCTCACAATCGTTCCCTACGATAGCAGATGCCAGTACTGAGATCATAAACCTTGAGGCAATAGCCAACCTTCCCAAAGGAACTGAACACTTCCTTGCCGATATTCACGGTGAATATCAGGCGTTCCAGCATGTGCTGAAGAACGCTTCAGGAAACATAAAACGTAAGGTTAACGAACTCTTTGGAGACACTTTGCGAAGCACGGAGAAGCGGGAATTGTGTACACTTATCTATTATCCGGAACAGAAACTGGCGCTGGTGAAGCGTGAGGAGAAGGACATCAAGGACTGGTATCACATCACAATATACCGCTTAGTAGAGGTTTGTAGGGACGTATCAAGCAAGTATACACGTTCAAAGGTGCGTAAGGCGTTGCCCGTTGACTTCTCTTATATCATCCAGGAGCTGCTGCATGAGCATGCTGATGACAAGGACAAGACCGACTATGTCAGTGCTATTATCTCCACAATCATATCGACAAGGCGCGCAGATGACTTCATTATAGCCATCTGTGAGGTGATACAACGGCTGGTAATCGACCAACTTCACATCCTTGGCGACGTCTATGACCGTGGTCCAGGGGCGCATATCGTCATGGATACACTGAAGGCTTACCACACACATGGGACATCACATGGGGTAATCATGACGTACTGTGGATGGGGGCTTATGCCGGAAATGATGCCTGCATTTGCAACGTTATCCGTATCGCACTGCGCTATGCTAACATGACAACCATTGAGGATGGATACGGTATCAACCTCATTCAGCTGGCTACTTTCGCTATGGATGCGTATGCAAACGACCCTTGTGAGGAGTTCATGCCGAAGGTTTCAAAGGATAACCCACTCGATGAACGCAGTAAAACACTTACTGCACAGATGCACAAAGCCTTCAGTGTCATGCAATTCAAGATTGAATCGCAGATCATCAGTAGGCATCCTGAATGGAAAATGGACGACAGACGACTGCTGAACAGCATTGATTACAAGAAAGGAACAATCAAAATAAAGGGGAAAGAATACCCTATGCGGTCGTGCAACTTCCCTACTATCGATCCGAAGAACCCTGATAAGCTGACGAAAGAGGAAGAGGCTATCATTGAAAAACTGCACCAGTCGTTCACATCAAGTGAGAAACTGCGTGGGCACATACGCTCTTTGCTAAGGCATGGCTGTATGTATAACATCTTCAATCATAACCTGCTCTATCATGCTTCCATCCCTTTGACGAAAGACGGGGAGCTGAAAGAGGTTGAACTGAAGCCCGGATTGAAACTGAAAGGTAAGGAGCTGATGTATCAGACGGGTATGCTTATCCGCTCAGCTTTCCAAGTTCCGACGGATGAAGAGGGCGAGGAAGAGCGTGATTATGCCATTGATTACTTCCTTTATCTGTGGTGTGGACCAGACAGTCCACTCTTCGATAAGGATAAGATGGCTACCTTTGAACGCTATTTCATTGCTGACAAGGAGACGCATCAAGAGGAGAAAGGCTATTACTTCAGCATGCGTGACGATGAGAAAGTGGTGGATATGATACTCGATGAGTTCGGTGTTGAACAGCCTAACCGCCACATCATCAACGGGCCATGTGCCTGTTCATGTGGTGAAAGGAGAGAACCCTATCAAGGCAAACGGTAAACTGATGGTCATTGATGGAGGCTTCTCACAGGCTTACCACAAGGAAACTGGTATTGCTGGATACACCCTTGTGTTCCATTCACGTGGCTTCCAGCTTGTTCAACACGAACCGTTTACCTCCACAGAAGATGCCATTGAGCGTGGGACAGACATTGTTTCTACGATGCAGATTGTGGAGATGAACGAACGTCGTCTGCGTGTTGAGGACACTGATAAGGGTCGGGAATTACGCCAGCAGATTGATGCTCTGAAGGAGCTTCTCTCTATGCTTATCGGTCGGGATTCCTCACAGAACACGAGCGGAAGAACCCACCGAAGATATAAAGAAAACCCAAGGAAAGGATGATGAGGAGCACAGATTAAAACAAGAGAAGATCTCTCCTCACTTCTAATCAACGGTTTCTCTCCACAGATTACTGCACCTGCAAGAATGCAACAGGTGCAGTTTTTTGTTTTGAAATACCCTTACAAAAATTAAAGGGGTATTGTTCCCAAATCAGACAATAATCACTAAAAAACGTCTTTGTAACCTTTAGAGTATCAAGCAGTTACAGATAGGCTTGTAAAAGGTGCCCTTTTGCGTTGTAAAACATGCCCTTTTACACTTCAAAAGATGCCCTTTTACATTGCAAAAGGGCATCTTTTACTATGCAAAAGAGCCTCTTTTATTTCCCGAATAGGAATTTATCTTACAATCACCCCATATCTTCCCTGCTTTCATTGGATATCCATCGGCATTGGATACATCCTTTTCCGCATTGCCAAAAAAAAAAAGCTTCGCCACTCCCCTATATTATATAATAAGGTGTAAACATGAAAGAATATCCCCATCGTATAGTATGATATTTAAATTTAATTCGTATCTTTGTGCATTCTTTAGGGAATATAACTAACGAAAGAAACATAATATATAAACATCACATAGAATGGGAAAGATTGCTCTTATCACTGGCGTAACTGGTCAGGATGGCTCTTATTTAGCAGAGTTATTACTCAGTAAAGGTTATGAAGTACATGGTACGATTCGTCGCTCATCGGTTGATTATCGTGAACGTATCGCTCATCTGGAAGGAAAACCACACTTCCACTTGCATTATGCCGACCTTGGCGACTCAATGAGTATCCTCGGTGTGATCAGCAAGGTACGCCCAACTGAGATTTACAACCTCGCTGCCCAGAGCCATGTTCAGGTTAGTTTCGACTCTCCAGAGTTCACTGCTGACGTTGATGCAGTGGGCGTTCTGCGTATCCTTGAGGCTGTTCGCCAGCTCGGAATGACGGAGAAATGCCGCATTTATCAGGCTTCCACCTCCGAACTCTATGGCAAAGTGGAGGAAGTTCCACAGAACGAGAACACCCCATTCCACCCCTATAGCCCTTACGCTGTGGCTAAACAGTATGGCTTTTGGATTGTGAAAGAGTACCGTGAGGCTTACAACATGTATTGCTGCTCAGGTATTTTGTTCAATCATGAGAGCGAACGTCGTGGCGAAACCTTCGTTACCCGTAAGATAACACTTGCTGCTGCACGCATCAAACAAGGGAAACAGGACAAGCTTTATTTGGGTAATCTCGGTTCACTTCGCGACTGGGGATATGCCAAGGACTATGTAGAATGTATGTGGTTGATACTCCAGCAGGATAAACCAGAGGACTTTGTGATTGCTACAGGTGTGCAACACAGTGTACGTGAGTTCTGCTATCACGCCTTCAAACGTGTCGGAATAGAACTCGAATTCAAGGGTGAAGGCATGGATGAGAAGGGTATTGACAAGGCAACAGGTAATGTTCTCATCGAGGTAAGTCCTGATTTCTATCGCCCAACTGACGTGGTGAACCTCTGGGGTGACCCAACAAAGGCAAAGGCAAAGCTTGGTTGGAATCCTAACAGTACCAGCTTTGAGGAGCTTGTCAACCTGATGGTAGACAGTGATATGGCTAAGGTTGCATCTGAAGGTGCCGCTGAAAAGGTTAGAACGAACCTTGAAGAGTATCTGGAAAAGGGTATCGTTAAATAGCAAGAAGGCTCGGAGTGCAGTGCCATCCCTCCTCTTTGGGAGGGTGAAGTGCTGAGGTATAAACAGTTGATGAGTAAGCAACAGAACACTTCATTGGGCTCTTTTGTCTTCAGAAGAAGATGCTGATTGGAGGCGATGGAGGGTTTCATACGGGCAACATCAGGCTGACTCAGATAGCACTTCGAACGCATGTAAGTTTTAAACAATAATATAATAAGGTATATTCCGCCATCTTTCCGCTTCTGATATAGAAGGTTACAGCACCTATATGTGGGACATTCGTAAAGAGAAACCACATCCCTTTAGGCGCTTTCTCCCCACAGGGAGGGTTGAGACGGGGCTTTTTTCTTATGGATAAGAATAGTAAAATATACATTGCTGGGCACCATGGGCTGGTTGGATCAGCCATTTGGAACAACCTAAAGCAAAGAGGTTACACCAATCTTGTGGGCAGAAGCCACAAGGAACTCGACCTGACTGATCAGCAGGCAGTAAAGAAATTCTTCGATGAAGAGCGTCCTGACGCTGTCGTTTTGGCTGCAGCCTTCGTCGGAGGCATCATGGCTAACTCGCTATATCGCGCTGATTTCATCATGCAAAACATGAAAATACAGTGCAATGTCATTGAACAAAGCTATCTACATGGCGTAGAAAAGCTGCTATTCCTTGGTAGTACGTGCATCTATCCTAAGAATGCTCCACAGCCAATGAAGGAAGATTCGCTGCTCACATCACCTCTTGAATATACCAATGAGGAGTATGCCATTGCAAAGATTGCTGGACTGAAGATGTGTGAAAGCTATAATCTGCAGTATGGAACGAACTATATCGCTGTCATGCCAACCAACCTCTACGGTCCGAATGACAACTTCCATCTGGAGAATTCACATGTTATGCCAGCGATGATGCGCAAGATTTACCTCGCAAAACTTATCCATGAGCATGATTGGGAGGCTATTCGTAACGACATGAACAAGCGCCCTATCAACCCAACTGACAAGCTTCGGGCTGAGATTGGAGAAGGAAACGTGGACGGAAAGAACACGGAAGAGCGCATACTAAAGGCCCTTGCCTTCTACGGAATAGAAGATAATAAGGTGACATTGTGGGGCGATGGCAGTCCACTTCGTGAGTTCCTGTGGAGTGAAGACATGGCTGATGCCAGCGTATATGTGCTGTTGAATGTCGATTTTAAGGACATCATAGGTATCGAGAAGTACTCAAGTGTCTTCTATGGAGCAAAGATTGACGGTGCTGTAGACCGTAATAACTCGGAAGGAAGAGGTGGTGCTATCCCTTCATTGGGCGAGATCCGCAACTGTCACATCAATGTTGGAACGGGTAAAGAACTGACCATTAAGGAGCTGGCAGAACTTGTTAAGAAGACAGTTCACTTCACTGGAGACATCATTTGGGATGCAGATAAACCCAACGGAACGCCCCGTAAGCTCATTGATGTTGAGAAACTCCATCGCTTAGGGTGGACACATAAGGTTGAAATAGCCGATGGTGTGGAGAAACTTTACGAATGGTATCAACAAAGTTTGAAGTAAAATGAAGTGTCTTCCATCCTTTTTCATCGCATGAGAAGGGGTGGAAGACATCTTGTTTTCATACTTTTCATGGTGTTGCTGATGGGCTTTCGTAATGCCCACACACATGAAATACTCGATAAAGTATTGAAGTTGCGGGCGTTACTGATGGGCTTTCACAATGTCCACACACATGAAATACTCGATAAAGTATTGAAGTTACGGGCGTTACTGATGGGCTTTCGCAATGTCCACACACATGAAATACTCGACAAAGTATTGAAGTTACGGGCGTTACTGATGGGCTTTCACAATGTCCACACACATGAAATACTCGACAAAGTATTGAAGTTGCGAGTGTTGCTGATGGATTTCTCATTGCCCACACACATGAAATCAACCCTCTCTTACAAGGGAATACGATGCTTTTCAATGCCGATAATCATAACATCTACCTATAATTTCACAAAAACTATTACTATTATGAGAAAACATCTATTGTTAACAGCGGCAATATTAACCGCAACAAACATGGTAGCACAGAAGATTATTTATCCTCAAGCACCCAAAGATGGCACAGTAGATACGTACTTTGGCGTGCAAGTTCCTGACCCTTACCGTCCTTTAGAGAACGATAGTTCACGCGCAACTGCCGACTGGGTGAAGGCTGAAAACAAGATAACACAGGATTATCTGTCCCGTATTACCTTCCGTTCTAAGCTCCTTAAGCGCATGAAAGAGCTTGTAAACTACGAGAAAGTGTCTGCTCCGTCGTACATAAAGCAAACAGGTAAGTGGTATTTCTATAGGAATAGCGGTCTACAAAAACCAAAGTGTGATGTACGTTATGGACCGTTTGGGCGATGAAAAGAACGCCCGTGTCTTCCTCGACCCTAACAAATTGTCAGACGATGGTACGGTAGCTTTGAAGGGAATCAGCTTCTCTCACAACGGGAAATACGCTGCTTACAGTATCTCACGCAGCGGAAGTGACTGGCAAGAGTTCTACGTTATGGATGCAAAGACGGGCAAATTGCTTGATGATCACATTGTTTGGGCGAAGTTCTCGGGTGCTTCCTGGCAGGGAGATGGCTTCTACTACAGTGCTTATGATGCACCACAGAAGGGGCGAGAGTTCAGCAATGTCAACTCAATTCAGAAGATTTACTATCACAAAATAGGCACTCCACAGTCGCAGGATGTCCTCTTCTATCAGAATCCTGCTAACCCAATGCGCTTCTATTCGGTGTATGTAAACCAGGAAGAGACGATGATGTTCCTCACGGAAAGCGGTGCCGGATCGGGTAATAACGTATATGTTCGCGACCTACGCCAGCCCAACAGCCAGTTCATTCAGATGACATCCAACCTCGATCTACAGTATAGTCTGGTTGAAACCATCGGAGATAAGATGTATTTCCTTACCAATGACGGTGCTCCAAAGAACCGTTTGATGGTCACAGACCTTGCTCATCCGGGCTTCAACGAGTGGAAAACGCTTGTTCCAGAGGCTAAAGACATGCTTGAAAGTGTGACGTTTGCCGACGGAAAGATGATTCTTAACTACATGAAAGACGCTTCAAGCCACGCTTTCGTCTACTCTTTAGATGGTAAACAACTGTCGGAAATCAAGTTCCCAACCTTTGGCAGCGCAGGCTTCTATGGTGAAAGGACCGTAAGGAAGTGTTCTTCTACTTCTCATCCTTCACCGTTCCTGGTTCAATCTACCAATATGACCTCGCAACAAACACCAGTAAGGTGTATGTTTCACCGAAGGTTAAGTTCAATGAGAGCGACTATGTCAGCGAACAAGTGTTCTATCCAAGTAAGGATGGCACACGTATTCCACTCTTCATCACCTATAAGAAGGGTTTGAAACGCAATGGTAAGAACCCTGTTTATCTATATGGTTACGGTGGATTCAACATCGCTATGCCTCCTCATTTCTCATCAAATCGCATTCCTTTCCTTGAGATTGGCGGCATATATGCCCAGGCTTGTCTGCGTGGTGGTAGTGAATACGGAGAGGAATGGCACCTTGCTGGAACGAAGATGAACAAGCAGAACGTCTTTGATGACTTCATCTCAGCTGGCGAATGGCTGATAAAGAACAAATATACAAGCAAGGATTACCTCGCTATCGTGGGTGGTTCGAACGGCGGATTGCTCGTTGGAGCCTGCATGACACAGCGTCCTGACCTCTTCAAAGTATGTATTCCAGAGGTGGGAGTAATGGATATGCTGCGCTATCATAAGTTCACCATCGGTTGGAACTGGGCTCCTGACTATGGAACAAGTGCTGACTCGAAGGAGATGTTCGAGTATCTGAAGGGATATTCCCCACTCCATAACCTCCGACCAGGCACTCATTATCCTGCCACACTCATTACTACTGCGGACCACGATGACCGTGTTGTACCTGCACACTCCTTCAAATTTGCAGCTACTTTGCAAGCTGATAATGCAGGAAACACACCAACACTCATCCGTATTGATACCAAAGCAGGACACGGAAGTGGGAAACCTCTGTCGAAACAGTTGGAGGAACAGGCTGACATCTACGGCTTTATCCTTTATAACATGGGGCTAAAGTATTGATAAACAAGTGGAAAAGGAGTTAGAGAAGTGAAAGAGTTTAAGGCTTAAAAAGAAAGAAATGCAAATCATACTGGCATCAGCAAAGATAATGAACAGCACCACTGAGGTGCAAGTACCCAACACTCATCAGCCTTGTTTCCGACAAGAAGCGGGACAATTGGCGCTAGAATTGGGTGAGATGTCAGCAGAAGAGCTTGCTACAGAGCTACATTGCAACAAGAAGATAGCCGTGGAGAACAAGCTGCGATACCAGGATTTCTTCAACGAAAAAGCAGCTTTGCCTGCAATATTGGCGTATTATGGACAGGCATACAAGTGTCTGAAGGCACAGGAATACAGTAAAGACGACCTTCGTTATGCTGATTCTCATCTTTGGATAACGAGTTTTCTCTATGGGCTGCTGCGTCCTTTAGATCTTATTCATCCCTATCGGCTGGAAGGAAAGACGAAACTTCCATCGGCTGATGGTGCCAATATGTTTGCTTATTGGAAGCCCCGACTGACGGATATGCTGATTGATGCGGTGAAGAAGGATGACGGAACGCTTGTTCATCTGGCTACGGAGGAGTTTCAACATCTTTTCGATTGGAAAAGAATCCTGAAGGAAGTGCATGTCATTCAGCCGCTTTTCATGGTCGACCAGGGTACTCGGTTGAAGGCTGTCAGCGTCTATGCAAAGAGTTGTCGGGGAGCAATGACGAGCTTCATCCTGCGCAACCGACTCTCCTCACCTGCTGATTTGCTGGGTTTTGAGTACGAAGGTTTTACGTATCAAGCCAACTATGGCGATACCGAACACCCACATTTCATCCTAAGAGCATAACAGATCCCAATCGCAAAAGTCAATTCTTAAATATCAATTCACATCATGTCAATAGAAGAATATCGCCAAGAAATCCTCTCAGTACTCCTCAATGTAAAGAACACAAAGGGCGAACCACGCTTTGATGAAGCATCAGCTAAGGAGCTTCTTCGCCAACTTTCAGATGAAGAACTGGAGGAAGGTATGCTCTTTAATACGCCTAAAGACGTGGCTGAAGTGCTCTCCGAGGTGGGGAAACTCTGACCGGTACGACTGTCAGGGAGCTGTAAGGCTCATCTTCACGGTTTGCTCCTGAAAGAAGAAAGATATGGAAATGGTGCTTTTGAAATAACCTTACATATTTCAACTCACCATTGATTGAAAATCCAAGTAAATCCTATTAAAACAGACTTTGTAACTATCAAGGAATCAAAAGGTTACAAGAGGCTTTGTAAAAGGTGCCCTTTTTGCGTTGCAAAACATGCCCTTTTACTCATCAAAGAGTGCCCTTTTACAATGCAAAAGGGCACCTTTTTGTATTGCAAAAAGAGCATGTATTGGTTAGCATACTATGAAATTCTATTACATACACTGTCCTTCCTCGCTCTCTGGTTCTATATAAGCATGAAAAGAAAGGAGCAATATCTGCAGTGAATTTGTTAGTTTATTGCTTTACGCTTTTGTTCTTTTTGAGTCTTGCAGACTGGTCCTTTATTATCTATAGAATCATTATAAACATGGATAACCTGCGTTATTTATAGCCCATTTCCTCCCTATTTTTTTCTAATTCTATACTTGCAAATATTACAAATAATACGTAACTTTGTAGAGTCTTACACAAGACACTGGATAACTTGAAGATAGTAGATTACCTGAGACATTAGAAAATGTAAAGAACTCTCTTAGACATTAAGATGCAAGGGATTATCTAAAACACAATTATAAATATTAAAAACAAACAGGTTTCATGGCAACAAGGATAGCTTTTTTCGATGCAAAATCGTATGACAGAGAGTCATTTGATGAGGTAAACAAAGATTTTAATTTCGATATTCGCTACTACGAGGAGCGTTTAAGTATCAGTACTGTACCCTTGGCAAAGGGAGCTGACGTGGTATGTATCTTCGTTAACGCTGAGTGTGACGCACAAGTGATTGATGAGTTGGTGGCAAATGGTGTTAAACTGATTGCACTTCGTTGTGCTGGTTTCAACAATGTTGACCTCAAAGCAGCCGAAGGTCGCATCAGAGTAACACGTGTTCCTGCTTATTCACCACATGCTGTTGCAGAGTATGCAGTGGCGTTGATGCTGAGTTTGAACCGTAAATCTATCGTGCTGTGAACCGTACACGTGACGGAAACTTCACCTTGCACGGTCTGTTAGGCTTTGATATGTACGGCAAGACGGCTGGTGTCATCGGTATGGGACGCATTGCCAAGGAGCTGATCAAGATTCTTCATGGCTTCGGAATGAATGTGATGGCGTACGACTTGTACCCAGATGAGGAGTTTGCAAAGCAATATGGCGTGAAGGTTGTACAGTTGGATGAACTCTATGCCAATAGTGATATCATCTCATTACACTGTCCGTTGACGCCAGATACGAAGTTCTTGGTCAACAAAGACAGCATCGCCAAGATGAAAAAGGGCGTGATGATCATCAATACTGGTCGTGGTCAGCTTATTCATACAGAGGATCTTATCGAGGGATTGCGCACAAAACAGGTTGGATCAGCAGGTCTTGACGTGTACGAAGAGGAGAAAGAATACTTCTATGAGGACAAGAGTGACAAGATGATTGACGATGATGTCTTGGCTCGTTTACTCATGGTTCCAAACGTGGTTCTCACCTCTCACCAGGCATTCTTCACCAAAGAGGCACTCTATAACATTGCCGTTTCAACGCTCAACAGTGTGAAAGAGTTTGAAGAAGGCAAGGAACTGAGCTGTGAAGTGAAGCATTAAGAGTCTGAAGAAAGCAGGGTTCTGGGCTCGAAAGGAAGTGATTGAAACTTCAAGAAGATAAGCTTCTAAACTTGAAAATGGGGCATTAAGAACTCCCCAAAAGCAGAGTTCTGAACTCGAAATAAGGCTTTAAACTTCAAATGGACGGTTCTTGAAATGGGATTCACCGCCTCTTTCAACAGTTTCGTCGCACATATACATAATGTATCATCATACATATATATAATAAGGTGGGCACATGCAGTATGGCAAAGTGCCCACCTTATCACATAATACACGCAAAGCATTCGTATCTGTAATCACCTTAGATAACGATAATAAATACTATTTAACGTGCAATTCTTTGAAGATTATATTTATTACTATATCTTTGCCCCGTTTTTAAAGAGTAATAAGAAATCAGTAAATTGTATTCATTAGATATTTACTAAACTAAAAAAAGAAAGTTATGAAAAAGGTTTTATTTGCAGCATTGATGATGTTTTCATCAGTAGGAGCATTCGCTCAGCACGCAGTTGGTTCATTTAATCTTCAGCCAAAGATTGGTGTTAGTATCGCAAACCTTACTGACATGAAGGATTCTGACCCACGTGTAGGTCTCGTTGCAGGTGTTGAAGGAGAGTATCAGGTTAGCGATATCTTCTCAATTAGCGCTGGTGCACTCTATTCTATGCAAGGTGCAAAGAGCACAGTATCAGCTTTAGGCCAGTCAGCAACAGCTACTACGAAGCTTGATTACATCAATGTACCTATCATGGCAAACGTTTATGTTGTCAAAGGTCTTGCTGTTAAGTTGGGTATTCAGCCTGGTTTCAAGGTTAGTAGTACTGTAAAGACAGATCTTAATACCTCTATTGGCTCAACAACTGGTAGCCGTGACATCAAAGCACAGTCTGTTGATTTCTCAATTCCAGTAGGTATTTCTTACGAATACAGCAACTTCCAGCTCGATGCTCGTTACAACTGGGGCCTCACAAAGGTATTTGAGAACGGCAAAGATAAGAACAGTGTATTCCAGATTACACTTGGTTATAAGTTCGATTTGTAATCAGAATTACACATCATAAACAATAAAAGAGGGGACGATTTATCGTCCTCTTTTTTGTTTTTAGTCAATGAATAACACACGAATGAGACTAAATCAGGCTCTCTTTGTATGAAAATACAGTTTTTTTTCGTACCTTTGCGGCCGATTGTATCAGTCCATTTAAAATTAACTTTATGAGTTATCAGTTTGCGAAATACGCAACCCACTATCGTAATCTCACTTATTTAGGCGTCCCTATCATCATTGGTCAGCTGGGAAACATCGTCCTTAGCTTTGCCGATACACTGATGATTGGGCATCATAGTACGCAGGAATTAGCGGCAGCGGCCTTCGTTAACAACATGTTCAACCTCGTTATCATCTTCGCTTTGGGCTTTACTTATGCCGTAACAGCGCTTGTTGGTAACCTATATGGGCAGGAAAAGACGGGAAGAATTGGTGAATTGATGAAGAGTGCAGTAGCTGCTAACACGTGTATGGCACTGATTCTGGTAGCGGGAATGTCCCTACTCTACCTTAATCTGCACCGTTTAGGACAGCCGGAGGAGCTTCTTCCGCTGATGCGTTCCTACTTTCTGATACAGTTAGTGTCGTTGCCTTTCGTGTGTTGGTTCAATACTTTCAAGCAGTTTGCTGATGGAATAACCGACACAAGGCTCCCTATGTGGGTACTGATAGCAGGAAACGTGATGAACGTATGCGGCAACTGGGTGCTTATATATGGTAAGTTCGGCTTTCCAGAGATGGGACTTGACGGTGCAGGACTATCCACTATGGCATCCAGAATCATGATGACTGTCGTAATGGCTACCATCTTTTTCTTTAGTAAAAGGTATAAAGAATATCACAAGGGATGGCAACAAGGCAAGATTAACCGTACTGATTTCAGACAGATCACGTCTATCGGACTACCGCTTGCACTGCAGATGGGTATGGAGACGGCAGCCTTCAGCTTGTCAAGTCTTATGGTTGGATGGATCGGAACGACGGCTTTGGCAGCGCATCAGGTGATGTTGACCATCTCACAGTTGGGTTATATGATCTACTACGGACTGGCTTCTGCTGTGGCAGTACGCGTCAGCAACTTCATGGGACAGCGTGATTATGAAGCCGTAAGACGCAATGTCACAGCTGGATTCCACCTTGTTCTGCTGCTTGCTGTGGTTACTTCGGTCCCAATCTTCCTGCTCCGAAACAGCATTGGAGGGTTGTTTACCGACAATGCAGCCGTTACATCCATGGTTTCTTTGACCGTTATACCCTTATGGTATATCAGTTTGGCGACGGATTGCAGTGCAATTACGCCAACGCCATGCGTGGAATAGCCTATGTGAAACCACTGATTTGGATTGCTTTCATTGCCTTTTTCATTGTTTCCCTACCCTTAGGTTACTTGCTGGGAATACAGTTAGGCTATGGATTAGTAGGTATATGGTTTGCCTTCCCGTTTGGTCTTACAACGGCAGGCGTGCTCTATTACCTCTATTATAAGAAGGGATTAAGACAGATAGAAGCACGATAAAACAATTACCCCCAGCTCCTCTCCGAAAGGAAAGACGCTGGGAGTAACTGTTTTCTGACGGTTTTAACCCTTGTAATGGATTGCTTCCATGAACCGTTGGATGACTTCTGGCTTTCCAGTATGCTTGCCATTGTCCTCTGATATCTTGCAAGTATCGTTATAGAAAGGCCATAACTCCGTTATTTTCACCGACACCAGCTTGATAACAATATTCATTGGCTTCACGTGAGGGAAGTCATTCGTGAAGTGAGTACCGATGCCGAAGGATGGTTTCACCTTACTTTCAGCATACTTCTGTATCTCTATCGCACGGTCAGTGTCCAACGCATTGGAGAACAACACCTGTTTGTCACGGGCGTCAATGCCGAAGGATTTATACTTATCAATGATCTTTCCAACTGCTCAATGTTGTCTCCAGAGTCAACACGAAGCCCTTTGAACTGGTTGGCAAAGTCCTCTGAGAAGTTATAAGAGAAGATATCCCAACCGAAAGAATCGTAAAGATAAGTTCCAAGTGCACCACGATAGGTCTTACGCCATGCTTCCATAGCCATGTAATTCGCCATTTGCGGACCGAACATACCACCGATTGCACAGATAAACTCATGCGCCATGGTGCCAACAGGCATCAGATCATACTTCATTGCAAGGTGGATATTACTCGTTCCAACGAACCTTCCCTTCCACTTACGGCTCTCATAGCAGTCTTTCATAGCACGGACGGCAGTGTCTTCAGCCACTAAACTGGCACGACGACGTGTACCAAAGTCGGAGAAAACACACCCTGCTTCAAGCAAACGTTCAGCCTTATGATAGGTCTTATCATATAGTTCCTGATAGTCAAAGCCTTGTGCTTGCTCATTAAAGAGGTAAAACAACTCTGAAACAATAGCCAAAACCTTCACTTCAAGTAGGATTGTATCTGCCCATAAGCCCTCAAACTCAATGTGCAAATGGCCTTCTTCGCTTTGCCAAACCTTCACCCAATCACGTGAAAAGCGGAATCCTCGGAGGTAAGTAAGGAACCATTCTGGAAGATAATTGCATTTTCTGCGGAGGAAACGGATCTCTTCATCGGTGATAATGACGGACTCAAGCAATGCTATCTGGTGTTCCACTTCACGCGCAAAGCCCTCTGGATAAACCGTATCATCACGGTCTACGAACTGATAACATACGTGTGCACGTGGGAAATTGTCAATGACGGCACAGCACATGGTCAACTTGTAGAGGTCATCATCTGTGAAATATTGGATAATTTGTCGCATAATATGTATTCTTTTTCAGGTGTCAAAAGTATAAAAAAGATATGAAAAGACAAAGCGTTTTATGGAAAAATACCGATTGATGGGCTTCTTCCACAGATTACACGACACAAAACTACATGCTGTAACATTGCAGAAGAAAGCATGGGATACGCTGCTTTCAATCGGCAGACTGGAGTACCTGGCAAGGCAGGGAGAAGACATTATGTAATAAAAAATCGTAGTGTATAAAACAATACATGCCCTTTTGCATTCCAAAAGGGCATGTTTTGCATTGTAAAAGGTGCCCTTTTGAAGTGTAAAAGGGCACCTTTCGCAGGTCAAAAGGGCGTCTTTTACAACCCTATTCATAACCTACTGATAGTCTTAAAGTTACAAATCAGAAAATGAACGCTTTCGTTTGATTTTAGAATTTATATATATGTTAGTTTTGTAAAGGTAATTCTTAGCACAACAATACTTAGCTTAAGTTATACGTATGTACACTCACACCCTGTGCAGAAGGAAGGTAATTGATTCCCCACCAGCACATCTGAAGCAGACAGAAGGCTATGATCAGCACCCACAACGCAGGACGAATGTCGCGTGAACGGTACTGACGATAGTGTACATAGACCAGATAGGAAAGCCAGGTGATGGCTGCCCACGTCTCTTTAGGGTCCCATGACCAGTAATGTCCCCATGCTTCTTTCGCCCAAAGGGCACCCATGAGCATGCCAAGGGTCATGAAAGACAACCCAACATAGGTGAGATTATCAGTAATCTCCATCTCTTTCGTAGTGTCATCGCCTTTCTTGAAGAAGAGCAGATACACTGACATGACCACCGCAGCACCCAAAAGTGCATACGCCATCATGTAGACTATGACGTGAGGAGCAAACCATGGACTCTGCAAAGCAGGCATAAGGGTCTTGGAATGAATCTCTGGTTTGAAGAGATTGACGCATACAAAGACGGTTGCAAGGAGTGTTGAGAAACTCAATATCCACTTGTATTGCCAACGACTGTAGACAATAACGCCTGCCAAAGGAAGGAAGAAGCTGTACCAAAGACGCGTCTCTCCCATCGTACGGAGCGGTGGACGCTCCAGAGTTATCCACATAATTAGGATGTAAGCAAAGAAAATGGCGAGTCCAAAGCCTGTGGTGGCAAAAGCCAAAGCACGACGATTGCGCCATGCAGCCCATGCTCCTGTTGCCCACAAGACTACTGACACCAATGCGAAAATAATGAAATAACTCCAGATCATGGCTCTACCTCCTTCTTACGACTTGCTGTCAGGAACATCCCAACGGCACCTATTAATAACATGAATATACCTATATAAACTACTGGTAACCAAGGATCGGTCACTAATTCGAAGACACTCAGATTGCTCCATTTGCCCATCTGCTCGTTATAACTGAGCTGATAAATCTTCCAACCCTCAATGGTGAAAGGCTTGTTGACCTCAATCTCTGTCTGAATGTTTTGTCCACTTTGGGTGTAAATATTAACAAGTGAAGCGAAACGACGTGGTTCACGGTTGGGCATGGCTAACATTCGGCCGTCTTTCAGGCGCAATGCTTGATAAGGGAAGAGGTAACTGCCACTGGTAATCCAGCCCGTCACAACTTGCTTCTGACCTTTTATCAGATTCGTATCACTACTGCCGTTGGCATTGACACCCCTCGTCACTCTTACCAATAACGCACAAGCTGAACCGGAAGCATCACTGGCAATGTAGCCATCCTTGTTCCTTGCCTGACCTAAAGAGTCCATACGGATGTTACCCATCATACCTTCGGGCATCTTACCGATCATCTTACTGAGCATAACAGGTACTGCATTGTCAATACGTTTGAGTATATCTATCTTGCAATCAAGCAGTTGCCCGCTCTTCATTCCATTATCAACAAGTAGGTTCTCAGGCTTGTCCTGAGGAAGAGGACGCCCTGTCTTGTCAATCAACATGAGCTTGGGAGGATACTCATCAATGGTGAATTTCTCCAGTTGTATAGCCACAGGAAGCTGATGAACATTGTTAAACGCATCCAAACCACGCCACTCTGGCTGACCAGTTTCGCAATACATCTTCACACGAAGCATGTCTGCACTACCGAGTGTGCCACATGTCAGAATGAGAAACAGTCCGACATGACTTACCAATGTGGGGAAACGACGCCATGAGAAACGTGCTATCTGGTTGATAGTAACCTCTCCTAAGATAGCTGTCATCCATACATAGACTAAGATAAATGGCCAGAAACTGAGCATTTTCGTTAGTCCGACAGGATCCATAGGACGCTTTCCTTCTGCCACTTGCTTGGTAACTCCCATGATAAGAGTAAGTATTGCCGCAGCTGCAATAGCAGGTATCGCCGCTTGCATGGTGGACATGAAGAGGCAGAAATACGACCGCTTACGTAACAAATATGCTACGATAAGAAGGAAAACGAATAAGATAAGAGTGATAAAATTGGCTGGCCAAGCAAAGAGTCCCCACTCTAAGGGACCTAATGTTACCTGTAATAATCCGCCTGTAACCAATAATCCAGCGACGATTGCTGTACCTTCTTTCAGAGTATAAGGCTTATTCCACATAGATACTATTGATATTTGATACTAAAATGTTCACTGATGAAAGTGTTGAAAATCCTTTTCTAATATTTTAAAGCTCATGCCCCAACCCGTTTATAGCCCGTGATTGGCACCTGATTGCTTGTCTTTTATACCATTTAAAGCTCATGGTTGGCACCCGATAGCTTGTCTTTTTATACCATTTAAAGCTCATGGTTAGCATCCGATAGCTTGTCTTTTATACCATTTAAAACTCATGGTTGGCATCCGAAAGCTTGTCTTTTATACCATTTAAAGCTCATGGTTGGCACGGATTTGCTTATCCGTTAAACCGCCCAAAGCCCACGGTTAGCATCTGATTGCTGATGGTTGAAACTATATCAAGCCATGTGATTAACATGTAATAGTTTACCATTTAAACCATCAAAAAACCACGGCTGGCACGGGATTACTTATCTTTTAAACCGACCAAAGTCTATGCTTGGTATGGATTTGCTTATCCGTTAAACCGACCAAAGCCCATGGTTAGCATCTGATTGCTGATGGTTGAAACTATATCAAACCATGTGATTAACATGTAATAGTTTACCATTTAAACCATCAAAAAAACCCACGGCTGGCACGGGATTACTTATCTTTTAAACCGACCAAAGTTTATGCTTGGTATGGATTTGCTTATCCGTTAAACCGCCCAAAGCCCATGGTTAGCATCTGATTGCTGATGGCTGAAACTATATCAAGCCATGTGATTAACATGTAATAGTTTACCATTTAAACCATCAAAAACCCACGGCTGGCACGTGATTACTTATCTTTTAAACCGACCAAAGTCTATGCTTGGTATGGATTTGCTTATCCGTTAAACCGCCTAAAGCCCACGGTTAGCATCTGATTGTTGATGGCTGAAACTATATCAAGCCATGTGATTAACATGTAATAGTTTACCATTTAAACCATCAAAAATCCACGATTGGCATGGATTTGCTTATCCGTTAAACCGCCCAAAGCCCATGCTTGGCACGGGATTACATATCGTTTGAACCGCCCGAAACCTATGGTTAGTGCCCGATAGCTTATCTTTTAAACTGCTAAAAGCTTACAATTGATCTTTGAAAGTAGGCTGATTTCATAAAAGAACATCCCAAAGCTAAAGATCATCTACGCGTAATACGCCCAATGATTACCACCTATCAGCCCAGTATTCCATGCGTATCAACCAACTGCAGACCGTCTCTTGTGGAAGATTTTATGCACGCTCGCATAGGAAGTCATCCTTACTTTCTGCATCAAAGTCAGACAAGAAGGTCATGAAGTGTTCACAAAAAGATAGTTGACAGCCCTTAAACCATCAACTATCTATTGTTAACCATCAACTAACCTTACATAGGTTTAGTGATGAAACGCTTGTTCTTCTTTGCAATTTCAATCCACTTTGGAACGATAGTGTCAAGGAACTGCTTCTTCTGACCATTCAGTTTAGGCATGTCAAGACCAATATAAGCCTGAGCCTTCGCCTTAGTTGAGATGTCAGGAAGTGGTATCTGACCCGTGAAACCGTGACGTGCTACGACACGAGCTATCTGCAATCGTGCGTCTTTAGCATACTCCATAGCACTCGCAAGTAGGCGCATTACCTCCTGAGGAGCATGGAATGCTGCACCATGGCTGGCTACTGCATAGTCCCAACGCCACTGTCCTTTGCGCAAATCCTTAAGAACTGGCTCCATTTCAGCTGCTGTTGCACCCTTATCCCAAGCAAATTTCGCCTCGATATGTGCTGCTGAAAGTTCCTTTTCTACGTGTGTACGGAAGTCATAGATCTTCTGTTGACGCTCATAAACGTTCTGTCTGAGGGTCTCAGCATCCTGTCTGTGACAGGTCTGGCACGTACGATTGATGTTAGCCAATGGACTTGTGATGTGGTGATCAGTGTATTTCACACCGCCTTCAGAGATATATGGCATGTGACAGTCGGCACATGAGACACCACGTTGCGCATGAATACCCTGCAAAGAGAGCTCATATCCAGGATGCTGTGCCTTTAAAATCTTCGTTTTAGACAGTGGATGGATATAGTCATAGAAGCCAATACTATCGTAATATTCCTCTGCTGCCTCACACGTCATACCCTTTTCTTGTGGGAAATGGAGATAGTTTCCATTCTCTTTCTCGAAGTAATATTCCGTATGGCACTGTGCGCAAACCAGGCTACGCATCTCTTGATGACTGGCTTTCTTTACATCTTTGCCCACACGAGCCCATGCTTCATAGAGCGCAGGACGAGCAGGACGGAGCTTCATAGTCCTTGCATCATGGCAGTCAGAGCAACCGACGGTGTTCATGACCTCTGGTCCCCAGTCGCTCCACTTGGCAGCATAGAATTTATCTGTTCCTTTTTCACGCATCAAACGCATTACATCCGGACCCTTACATGTCCAACAAGTACCTGGCTGGAGGTCTTCTTGACCATCTACACCTGGACTTCCTGTACGCATAATCTTACGTAAGTCATCAATACAATGACGGTGTCCACGTGGTGTATTATACCCTCTTGAGAAAGAATAGCCAGCCCATAGGATAACCATCTCTGGTCTTTCAGCCAACACATCCTGCTCTTGTGAAGAGTTGTATTTGCTTTTGAAGGTTGTATCTTCGGTCATTGACCATGTCTCATACTCCCTTGGGAAGTCCTGAGCGAACTTTTCGTTCTGTGAAACGATGGAGTCTGTCATCTTAGTTTGCCTATTATTGAAGATGCTAACCACCTCAGCTCTTCTCTCAAGCATTGATGAACAGAGCAGACCAAGGACAAACACAATGACCATTGCGCCTCCAAAGATCAACCAGCCTTGCCATTTCTTTAATGTCTTTGCCATAATTATATAGGTTTTAGTTTATTTATTTTCTTATTTCTTGCTCTTGTTTTTTTGTTGTATTCTCATTCTCTTCCCAACGCTTTCTGCAGCCAATGCGGTACTGGAGAAGGTGGCATTGGTTCTACGAACTCGGCATTTGGTGCGCTTGAGAGTGAGTTTTTTTATTCATATGAGCAACGTCTCTGTGACAGTCCCAACATGCTTTTCCTTCTCCTCTCTTGGCTTCCATGTAGTCAATTCGGCCTGTATTAACAAACTCTTGGTTGAGTTGTTTATGACAACGGATACAGTTATCCATGATAACTTCAGCCGATGCGTCTTCAGCTTCTATGGATTGTCTCTCGCTAAAGGTCACAAAATAGGCGACATGCTTCATACCATCCATGCCTTTAAAGGCATAATGCGCTGCCATATTGTTGTTAGGAACATGGCAATCGTTGCATGTTGTGTTACGAGCGTGGGCTGAATGCGCCCAAGTAGCGTAATATGGCGACATGATATGGCAGTTAATACATGCTGCAGGGTCGTCACCTATTATATATGTATGCATACGTAGCAAATAGAAAAACAGACCTGTCAACCCGACAATGACGCCACATAGCACGGAAAGTGTTACTTTCTGCCGATATGATATCTTTGACAAGAAGCCTGTCCACATCTTTTGCAGCTTGCTTAGGTAGGTTTTTAGTTGCATATACATAATGTTCTGTTCGCCTATAAAGATAGGTTTTTTATTTTATATATTATGTATGAAAAGCAGAAAAAATCATCATTAATTATGATTTTTCTTGTTTTTTACGTTTTTAAACATTGTCTTTTAGCTTGTAAAATACTATATACATGACAGTTACACACTATCATCCTCGCAACAAAGTACTATCTTTATATGTACAAAAAAGCCACTTTTTGATATGAAATACCCTATAAAACCACGTATAAGTAGTATTTTTATGAACAATTTTTTCATCAAATCGTTTGTGATTTACGAAAGAATGAAGACCTTTGTGCCCGCTATAAACCGAAGTTTTACATAAAATCAACAAATAATTTCAAAGTATGTACATAAGAAAACCTACTTCTATGCTGCATCTTTCTTAAACTAAAAAAACATGAAACCAAATGAAACGAAAAGTTTAAAAGTGTGTTATTTAAAGCCAATGATGGAGGTCCTGTTGGTAGACAATTATCCTTTGATGGACAATTCACCCTTTGAGGGTGATCAGGAGGATAGTAACAAAGGTACCGGTCCAGAGCCACTTGATGCCAAACCCGTACCGTTATTCGAATTAGATACCAACAATTTATGGGACAAATGGGAAGAATAAATCTATTAATCAACAACAAAAGATGATATAATCAACAACAGAAAGTGATTTAATCAACGACTGAAAGTGATAGAATCAACAACTGAAAAATGATTTAATCAACGGCAGAAAATGATTTAATCAACAACTGAAAATGATTTAATCAACGACTGAGAATGATTTAATCAACAACTGAAAGTGATAAAAATCAACAACTGAAAATGATAGAATCAACGACTGAAAATGATAGAATCAACAACAGAAAGTGATAAAATCAATGACAAAAAAATGATAGAATCAACGACAGAAAATAATACAAAACATTTATAGAAAGCAGACTAATCGGCATTCCGTGATTTGTAATATTTTAGTTAATAACCAACTAAACAACATTTTATGAATAACCAGAAGATATACAAGAAGTGTTCACTTTACCTTATTTTGACCTTTATCTTGACAATCATTTCATCTTCATGCACCAACGAAGACCTTTCAGACAACAACAGAAAGCGGTTGAATAGTGCGGAGGATAAGAACCTAACTACCTTTGTTTCATCACCTTCCACACGTATTTCAATCGATTATAACAACGGAAAATACAAGTGGACCAAGGGTGATCGCATCTTTGTTCAGGATGATAATGGCATCTGGCAACAAAGCACTAACGCCGTAGATGAGGACAATGTGGCTTCCTTTAAGTTCAAAGTACCGGGGAAATTCGGCGGAAAGAACAGCTATAAAGTGCTCTATCTCGGCGAAAATGCGAACAGTAACCAAGTAGTTTACCCCAATATTCAGCAGCAGGACACGCCCAACTCGTCTTCACATCTTGGTAAATCAGGCGACTGGGGCACTGCTATTGCGAAGAAAGGGACGGGCATAGCCTATGAATTCCGCATCAAACACAAGTCGACGATACTTGTCTTGCAACCCTACAATGCCAACTCCCGACTTGAAGACTGCTATATATATAAAGGTGGAAATATCCTCGGATAATGATGTTGTGGGCACTTATAGCATCGACCACTCTACCGAAACGCTCAAGAATGATGGTACTGGTAAGGTGATAACGGTCAATACCAACTCTAAGAACAGTGACCTAAATCAATATCCTAACGGCTTCCCTATCAAGGAAATAATAGCAAACATCGATGATAATGGTACGTATGTCGTCATGAAACCCGGTGTACATAAGCTGACGATCAAGTATTATATCCAGGACGTTTTCACAAAAGTTTCAGATGTAATCACGAAGCATTACCCTTCCTTTGACTATAAAGAGAACACTTACTACCCCATGCCAGCCAATCTGAAGATACTGAATTACAGTCCAATGTACTACATGTGGGATGCGAAACAGAATTATTGGTACCCTCATCAGTGGGGAACAACAGATGTATGGCAGCCAAAAGTGTCAGCAGAGATCATGAGTAGCTATGCTAAACTGCCTGGTGACTCATATAATAATAACTACCCTAGAGAGAAAGATACCGCCCCAGACCGCTGGTACAACGACAGTTATCCTGGCGAAAACATTCGGAATGATGCACAAACGGCACTCTTCAAACAACTGCCCAACGCCAACGAGATGGCTTGGTACTGCCTGAAAGGCGACCCACACATCGACAAAGACAAGTTATACTCCTTCGTCGGACACCTTTGGAAAGGTGGTATGTGGTTCTTGAAGAAGGAGAAAATCAGCAGATTCAGTACCGAACAGACGCCTGATGGTAAGGATTGCAGACTCCTTGTGGCGAATACTTACTATCACAACTCCGCTCCCGTGGCAACGCCACCAGCCTCTGCACGTCTGTCAGATTACTTCTTCCTGCCTGCTTTAGGCTACAGTTACATTGGTAGAATGGTAAATGTTGGCTTCAGCGGATACTTCTATAGCTCAAGTGCACGCCCCAAAAAAACGGCAATGACGGTAGCCCTTATGCCATCGCATTATCGTTCAGAGGGGAGACGAAATATGACTTCCAAGTGTATGTAGAAGCCATCAATCGCATCAAAGCATGCAGAACTCACGTCTTCGGAATGACCGAAGGACAATGAGGCAAGGACCACATAACGTCAAATAAATTCACATTAGGATTCCAATAGGTGCCCTTTTGCATTCTAAAAGATGCCCTTTTGCATTGCAAAAGGGCATCTTTTGATGAGTAAAAGGGCATCTTTTACAACGCAAAAGGGCGTCTTTTACAAGCCTATTTGCAACCCTTTGATTATCTGATGATTACAAACCAAGAAATGAACCCTTTTCGTTGAATAATCCAGCTATCACCCTTCATTTTGTGTAAAGGCTTTTCATAACATCAGAAAACAAAAAAGGAGCATGACAAAAGCTGCCATGCTCCGAACCAAAATATACATCCTGAAACCTTAATACCACATTAGAAGAGCCATTTAGTTGAGTGTATTTATCATTACTTTACGTACACTTCCGTCGCTCATCTTCAGTATATTCAACCCTTTCACCTTGTGTTGGAGCTTCATACCATGGATATCATATATCCCCACAACAGTCACATTATCAGCCGATTGACCCACGTGTGCCACACCCGTTGGTGTCAAGTCGCCTACAATAGAGTCGAAGGGACCATTGCCCCAAGCACCGTTCTGCTTGTATTTCTTCACTGCGCTACCCACAACATGTAATGTAACGGAATTGTCGAACGTATGGAAAGCCTCATCATCACACGCTGGTGGCACCTCAGCATAGAGGAGAATGTCCGTCAAAGCAGGATTATAAACAGCGAAAATGTCACGTCCTATATAGTTCAACGTGCTGGGTAACGTCACTTTCTCCAGTACTGCACATGCACCGAAGGTAGCATCTTCCAATCGGGTTACGCCCTCTGGGATGACGATCTGCGCCAGATCAGTATAATAGAAACAGTTACTGCCGATGCTCTTCAGCGTCTTTGGCAGACTGATCTCTGACAGTCCACTGTAGAGGAAAGCATCCTTTCCTATGCTCTCCACACCTTCTGGCACCGTAACCTTCACCAAATCATTCTTCCTTTTCTCTGCACCTTTCATGCCTTTATGTGCGTTTTGCCCACCTGCCTGTGCGAAAGCACCGTCGAGAATGTGCTTTACAGTGGTAGGAACGGTGTAAGACTGTCCATCCTTTGAGGCAGGATAAGTAATCAAATCCGTCTGATCCTTGTTGAACAATACGCCATCAACGGTTGTGAAAGAAGGGTTTTCAGCCGCCACTTCAATATTCTTCAATCCGTAAGCAGCACTAAACGCCTCATTACCAACACGCGTAACGGAAGAAGGGATACGCACTGTTGTGACATTATGAAGCGGAGAGAAAGCCTCATCCCCAATGCTCTTCATCCCTTGAGGAATGTCGATTACACCCTCAGCCATGTCGAAACACTGCAGCACCTTCTGCTCTTTCACGTCGCAAAGCATGTTCTGAACCATCTTGAAGTTCGTGTTCGCAGCGTCAACAGTCGCCGTTTTATAGTCCTTATTACCAGCAAAAGCAGCATCACCGATGTGCTTTACCGAGGCAGGGATAGTCAGACTCTTGCTGTGAACACCATAGAACGCACTGTTTCCAATCGTCTCAAGTCCGTCATTCAGGACCACAGCAAGTAGGTTACAGTTCTTAAACGCATTGTCAGAGATGCTTTTCAAGGATGAAGGGAAGTAGATATACATGAAATAAGTGAGGTCCTTGAAGCACCCTTCTGGGATGTTTTCCACCACAGCATCAGTGAGATTGGCAGAGTGAAGGTCGTTCAGTGTTCCGCCTTTTGCCAACTTTGCCAGATAACGGAGGTCCTTTTCGTTCATTCGCCCAATGACTTTGATACCCTGAACATACACATCACTGAAACGAGATGTCACCTCTTGCTCCAGCGTACCAGCCTTTTTCAGTCCTACGACACGCTGATTGAAGTAGGCATCGCCCTTGATTGCCCCACCATTCTGTGCAGAAAGAGCCAGCACATTGCACAAAATCAGGAACATTGTAAGTAGAATTTTCTTCATAAAAGTTTATTTTTTAATTATTAATTAGATATTGAATCATATATCATAACATGGTTATTATCAGAGCGTAACACCAACTGATAGTTCTGTATTGTAGGCTTTCTGATGGTTCTCAAACCACCGATGACCAGCCGTTATCTGCACAAAGACGGAAGAAAGAGCCTTGATAAGCTGTACGTCATATCGCACTTCCAACGCCGCATCACAGTAGTTTGCCTGCTGCATAGCAGCATTGTTACGAAACATCTCAACCGGTTTGTCAAATAGTTCGGGCTCATCAAACACGAAATGATGGTGCATTTGTCGTCCAACTGCCGTCTGTAGCCCCACCGACAACAGACTTTTTGAGAACATTCTCGACACTTTCATTTGCAAAGAAGGTATCATGAAAGCCGTCTTCAACTGTCTTACGGGCATTATATACTGGGTGTTCTGCACCTCATAAGCCACGTTGGGCTGAATGATCAACCACGTCAGAGGTGAGAAACAACGTAATGCCGTGACCGACAAGCACATCATTTGCCGCTGGAAAAACAAAGGGTCTGGCACTTGCTATCTGCTGATAATTGGTCAAACCACTGTCATAAAAAGCGCTCCTGTCCATCCCTTTCAACACCTCAACATTGAGTGTCACCTTGTAAGTCCATTGCTTCTGCTGCCCAATCCACGAGACATCACCCCGCCATGTTGTCTGAAAAGCATCACAAATGGGGACATCCCGTTCCGAAGCGAGGCGTTTCTGTACCGTTTCATACGCCAAATCCGCTGATGCCTGCAGCCCCATTCGGTTCTTCGTATACGTAGAAAGCCCTATCAGATAGTTACTCCCTTCGTATTTAACAGCGTTCTGCAGTCCCTTGAAGCGGAAGTATTGCATACCAAGTCCCATGAGATGATAGAGCACACGGTTGCCTTGTGGGTTCATAAACAGTACGTTACTCTGCTGATTATACCTGCCTGCACCAGCCGTCAGACCAACCATCCGTTGCGCCGACACGGCATATCCAGCACCTAAACGTACCTGAACATCAAGTGAAGTGTTCTTCGGACGAGGGTCAACATCGCGATATTCCGTCGTAGAACGGTAACTTAACTCTGCTCCTAACGCCAGTTTGTTCAGCTGATGAGCGTATCCGCCACGGAAAAGATAGTATTCTCGCAGCATAGAGAGCGTTGTTGTGTCGGCAATAACGTATGGAAAGATACGTTTATAATCACTGTTCAGATTCCAGGAGATACCCATTCGCCGTCCATTCTCATAGCAAGCCTCTCCCCAAGCCACAGCATTCTTACTTGTTTTCATGTGGGATTGTGCCCTGAAAAACATCAGTTCAGCTCCCGAACCCTGCTGTGCATCAAGTGGAAGTGAGGTGTTATCATGCTGATAACCAGCCTTTATCTGAGAAAAACTATGGTGGAATTCATCCAGGTTTGATGTGATATCCGTTCCACTCAGTCGACTGAAATAACGCAAATAGGTATCAGCCTCCCTCACATACACCAACGAATGTGAGGGAAGAGAATCCCTTTCGCTCTCCTGAGCAGCCCCCATGAGCGGCAGACAACAGTAGATTACGATGAGAAAGCAGTGATATAACCTACTTAAAGACATACCATGGATTGGCTTTTACCGTCTCAAAGTCGTGCTGAGAGTCGTTTGTATCAATCAGTTTATGCGTTCTTGAATTGTATTTCCTGCGTACTGACTTGCCATAACGGTTCTTATCATGGTCTACTTCAGAGAACCATGCATAGCCATTGTCCAATGTTGGACTGATGACATTCCACTTCTTCATATCCTTGATAGCCAACACCACGGCATCAAGAATCCATGTGTTAGGAACCTTAACAGCATGGAACTTCATGTCCTTGGACGTTGATCCATACACAAACCGATAGGAATAATCATACTGATAAGCCTTATCCGTAAGGTAAGTACGAGTGTCTACACCCAGAAAACCAATGACATAAGCATAGAAACCACGGTCATGTGGACCCCAGATGGTACGTGAATAGGTGTAGAGACGCTCCATATTTGGTACTGCAGGGTTATCAATATCCGTCACTCTGGGGTTTGTTGACTCATCAAACCACTCCCAATCAGCCTTTGAAAGATCGAATGAATTAGGGTTACGATCAGCCGTTGTATGGTCTATAGCATTGTCACAGATGATAAGAGAAGCCCCTGGTTGCACAGGATATTTCTTGTCTTTACCATGTATTCCAGGTACTTTCGTGAGATATTGGAGTGGTGTCTCCTTATCTAATATATAAGGTTTATAGTCCTGATGTATCATCTGTTGGAACGCACTCTCGCCTATAAACAACCCATCAGCATACATAACAGTGTCCGAATTGTTAGTGATTCGGAAGTATTGGTCGCCTGTATACGGGTCACCAGATGGTCTTAACGTGCGTGCAGCATGTATTTCAGCTATCACAAAGCCGTTATCCATGTTGGGAGAGAAGAGGTTTACGATGACAGAAGACGCCACATCAGCGCCATTTTGTACGATAGTATGGTTCATAAGGTTACCTCTGACGGTGCTTGGGGTCTTCAATCGACTGTGATAAACAGCCTTTGCCTCAAGCTCAACATTGTAAAGTCCTTCGGCAATGGTCAGGGTATCAAGTGTTACTGTGGGTGGATTCCCTTCCGTAACAGCCTCCCGAGTAATGTTCGGAACGGTGAAAGAGCTGTCTCTTCCCGTAGAAACATTATGTACTTTCACATGAAATGCCACGAGAGAGTCGACATCCTGGAAGCCTTGAGGTAAGCCTATCTTAAGCACAAGTTTGGCATATTTAATCGAAACCTTGCCCGATGGGACGTCATCATTGGTACAAGCATTACCCAGAAGCAATGCCAATGCCATCACTGGGATGGTCTTTAAGAGGTTTTTCATCATCTATTTGTTTTATTATAAATACTCATTTCATATCTTCAACCCTATCTCCATGCCGAAATAAGGGGAGAAAGTACGGCGCACGATGAAGCCATTGACTTCATAATCGGGGGCTACATAGAACACTCTATCAGCGAAAAACGACAGTGATAGATGCTGTCCGAAACGCTTTGTAGCCTTGAAATTGACGAGCATATAGCTTCTTTCCCGATAGTCCATGTCCTGTCCTGCAGTGCCTGTCAGCACCAACCACCGCAGATAAGGGTCACTTTGATCAGCCTCAACATACGGATGTACGGTGCCAGTGATGTCCATATACCCCATAGGAACACTCGATGTGGCAGGTCGTTTGGTGTTACTCATCCAGAAACACTCCGCTGTTGCCGACAGAATCAACCCCAGTTTGTCCACATAAGAGTCGAAGATGAAGTTCGAAGTGAATATCTGTTTGTCGTATTTATCCGTACTCATATAGTATCCGGCATACCTGTCTGCTATGGCAACAGTGCCCACTACGACGTTAGGAGCCGACCGAAACAAGGGTATACTGTTCTCATATAGGGTTCGGAACCACGCCCCATTCACCGTGATACGGGTCTGAATGACAGGGATTCGAGGGGAGGAATACTGGAATTCTATGCCTTGTTTCGTTATTCGTGAGCCGTTTTCGGTTCGTCCATAACCGTCTAACAGGGTGTCAGTGACCACAGGCAGGGATGCCAAAGACGGTGGACCCGTAAGTATTGCGGGGTTAATCACCGAAGTATCGTACCTCTTATAGATGAAAGGACGCATCGTTGTGGTACTTCTGAAGCCGTCTTTCATGTCCTCATGGAAGTAAGTTACACTGAAATGGTGTGCTCCTTTGTCCATTCCCAGACGTATTTCCCACTTCTTATTACGTGCCGGACGGAGGTCAGGGTTAACCTGATCGAGCTTATATGTACGTATATGGATACGCTTATAGGCTGGTCTGACATCCCAATAGTTCATCTCCGTGATGTCCTTATACACGTAATCGGGATATAAATCCAGCACTGTCGGCATCTTGGTCATCATCCCAAAGCCTCCGGAAACAAAGCTTTTGAAGCCCAGAAAGGATGGAAAATCCCACTGAACATTAACTCTTGTATCCGTAAAGAGCTTCCCATGGATAGCGTAAGATGCTGGAATATTCAGCATTTGGGTAGTACGAAGTCCTGCCATCACCGTCAGTTGGTGTTTACCAATAGGCATTGTGGCTTTGTCTTCAGCATAGAAGGAGAGGATATCTGTGGCTGGTATGTCCTTATATGACCGTGGTCTGCGGGCTGTAGAGGCGTGAAGTGGCTTGGTAATATCGAAGATCTGCCCTCTTCCATAGTTCTTATTCAACAGGAATTCACCACCTACCGTGATGTGATGGATGATGGATGACGTCCATGCCAACCATTCTGTCTCTCCTCTAAGAGTACTGTAAAAGGGCTTTCCTTCCACCCGATAGTCACAGATATACTGCATGGGAAGGAACAATCCATCGTATTCTCCACTTTCATAAGCCAACGGTACGACGTAATCACGCTGCAAAGCGACGGCTTCAGTCTGGTGTATTCTGTCGGAAGCAAGGCTTGCCGAGTATGCCAAAGACACACTCTGGAGTCCCACCAACGCCTTTCTGCGAAGCAATAGCCGATGGTTCATCCCCATTTTAAGGTAAGATGAACGGTAACTATCTTCTCTATGGATCTGTATTTCGGGGTCCGTTTTCACATTATCTATATTCAAGGAATAGTCAGTTGCCCCACTCCACTCAAGTACATAGCGCTCTCCCAGATTCCATTTCCTACGCAAACGGGCTGAGAAAGTGAGTCTTCGATAGGTCTCGAAACGGTTTCTTGGCTCTTTTCTAGCATCCAACAAGCCTCCATCTACATTCAGATTCCACTTCCCAGAGAGAGTAGAAATCCTTTCCCAACGGACACTAATTTACCGTATTCATCAGCTTTTAGCCGAAGCAACAGGGGTGATTGGCTGCGCTTCCGAGTGATGTTTATCAGTCCACTGGTTAACTCTCCATACTTAACGGATGGTATTCCGCGTACCACTTCCACCTTTCTATATTGTCAGTCGGTATCTCTCGCATGTCAACACCATAGTTAACGTGGTTCCTACTGTTGTCTGCATCCCCCTGAAAGCTACCTGCAATGTATTGCATATTGGCATCAGTACCAATCGCCTGACCGTCAATGACGAACTTCGTACCCAATGATGAAGTGGCATATTGCGAACTTGGCGGTCCTGCTTCACGTAAGGTTATGACGTTAGCACTGCCCAATGCGGGGATCTTTGTCATGCCTCCGGGCAACAATGCCAGCAGATCAGCAAATGAAGAGGGCTGCAAATGCTCCATTGCCGTTTGTCCTATGACGGTCGTACTGGTCATACCTCGCTTCTCCGAAGCCGTCACTGTGACTTCGTCCATGGTGTGTTTCCCAGCTCGCATGTATATATATAAAGGTGTAACCGTGGGTACATTCAGCGTGGTATCGACCTCTTTGAAGCCGACAGCAGTGATGCGAAGCTGTAAAGAACCTGATGAAGGACACTTCACATTGAAGTTACCTGAAGCATCAGACACCGTCCCTCCAACTAATTTCTTCAGTTGATAAAGGCGTACAGTAGCACCTGCAATGGCTGTAGCATCGGTAGAAGATACCACCGAACCATGCAAAAGGCAACTTGATGTCTTCTGGATTGGCTGTGCTTTTATTGATATTGCTGCAAGCAAAAACAAGCTCATAGCATATATAAATTTAGTCATAGGTCTTTATTTGGTGGCAAAATTAATAAAAAAATAAACACTGTGAACAATACCTAAAAAAACAATGATTTAACACATGAGAGGATAATACTTTCTGTTATTAGAAACTCATTTTCAAGAAGTTGAAGAGAACATAAAAACCATCAGATGAAGCCCTTCAAGAGAATAAAAGGAAAGAAGGAGGAGAAAAAGAAACGAACAAAGGATATATAAAAATGAACAAAGGGTGCAGCAAAATGCTGTACCCTTTGTTCATTTCCATAAAGGAAAGTTGTGTTTGAGCTTGACTTTTGGTTCGCGCCTCACGGCGTTCACCAATCATCTTGCATCGTTGTTATCCTTTTACTAACCTTCTTTTACCTAAACTAAACCTATCTTTTATTATCTGAACAATCTCTTTTGTCCTAACTTTGAACTAAAAAATCTAAATCTATTACTACTAACCTAAACAATCTTAATTTGTCTTTTGACGATGCAAAGGTAATACTGTTTGCGCACACATCAAAGCTTTTTCATTCTTTTTTTCGACCATATATGCATTTATTGATATGAATCAATCTGACAAACCAGAACCTTTAGACTGATAATAGGAACAGGAAAGTCCTCCATTCCCTTATGATTCGCTTATTACTAACAATACTTTTACTCCATCATCTGCCCTGTTATCTGTGGCGCAATCATCCTTTCTAACAGCTGCAGCATGTCACTTTTGCAATGAATCGTGAGATAAGCAGAACGAAAAATGGGAAGAATTGAAATGTAATAGTAAGATGAACTGAATGCAAAAGGAGGAACGATTAAAATGAAATCTTCCGATGATTGAAACGAAAAAGAGGAAAAATTAAAACGCAATAGTATGATGGGAAGAATGAAAAAGGGGAAGAATGAAAACGCAATGGTATGATGAACGAAATGCAAAAAGAGGAATAATCATAATGACTATTCCTCTTTTTACTTGGTGATCCGCATGGGGCTCGAACCCATGACCCCAACATTAAAAGTGTTGTGCTCTACCAGCTGAGCTAGCGGATCTCCCTATTGCTTTATCAAAAGCGAGTGCAAAGGTAATAAGATTTTCTGATTGCACCAAATAATTCATGGATTTTCTTGAGTCAATAGATAAAATATCCATCCGGGGAAGGGATACATGGGAGGGATGAATAAGGATGGAAGAGTATGACATCCTATCCCTATTGAGAGCCACTTTACGGACTATTGAGAAGCCATGGGGCATCAAAAAAAGTAAAATTTTTTATGAAGTGGATTTTAGAAGGGCGTCTTTTGCGTTGTAAAAGATGCCTGTTTGCATTGCAAAAGGTGCCCTTTTGCATGGTAAAAGGGCGTCTTTTAGAGTGCAAAAGATGCCCTTTTAGAAGCCTGTTTGTAACTACTTGATTTTCTAAGGGTTACAAAGTCGGTTTTTAACGGTTTTTGTCCGTTTCTCAATCTATTTCCCTTTGTTTTTTGTAAGATTATTTTCCAATAGCAATATCCATACGTACTGCAAAGCGAAGGATTCTTCCCTATCCCACCTTTGCACCTCCTTGATTCTTCAACCTTACGCCCTTCACCTCATATTTTATCTATGATAGAAGAAAAAAAGTCGGCAGAACCGCAATGCTATCGAATCAAATTACTATCTTTGCAGTACTTTTTTAATAAGGCCAAGTTTACGACCTCTAATAGAGATAACACTACATTATATATAAATGAAGAGAGTTTTTGGTATTACACTGCTCATGGCACTGCTGCTATGGAGCTGCCACTCTAAGAAAAACGACCAGGAGACGGTCGCTGTCTATACATCAACGACGCCGTTGGTTACCGACATAAACCTCCCTGAAACCTATGTGGCAAACATTCAATCACTAAAGAATATTGAGGTACGTTCCCAACAAGAAGGTATTCTTCAGCAGGTTTACGTCAACGAAGGACAGTATGTCAAGGCTGGGCAACCGCTCTTTCGCCTTGCCATCGTTGGTGCTGACGAAGAGATTACCAAGTCGAAATCGGCTCAAGAGCAGGCACAAATAGAGCTGCAGAACACGAGTAAGCTCACAGAAAACAATGTTATCTCGCCCAATGCACGCCGTATGGCAAAGGCAAAGTTGCAGTCGGCAGTGGCAGACTATCGTCTTGCTGTTCAGCGCAAGCGTCTTTCCGTTATCCGTGCGCCCTTCTCTGGCGTCTTAGGTCGCATACCTGAAAAGCTGGGAAGCTATATTCAGCAAGACGATTTACTGACAACACTATCGGACAACACGCAGATGCAGGTTTATTTCAACATCTCTGAGACGGATTATCTCGACTTCCAAGAGCATCCGGACCGCTACATGCAGCTACCATTGAAGCTGATTTTGGCAAATGGAAACACCTTCCCTGCACGTGGAAAGATTGCTGATATATCAGGACAATTCGACAGTGCGTCGGGTACAATATCTGTTCGTTCGCTCTTTACGAATGCACATAACCTGCTGCGCGACGGTCAGACAGGTACTATTCAATTACTCTTACAGAAGAAACATGCCATTGTTATTCCACAAGAAGCAGTCTATGAGCTACAAGATAGGAAGTATGTTTACGTTGTAGACAAGAACAATGTCGTTCATCAAAGGCAGATACAGATAGCTGCTGAACTGACAGGAATATACGTTATTGGCTCTGGTTTGAGTGCCAATGACCACTATCTGACGGACGGAATACAAAAGGTTAACGACGGCGACCACGTCCGTACACGCTTCGTATCACCCCGTGAATCAATCAAGTTGAACAAAATAGGCATTTAAAAGATGTTCAAAATCTTCATTCGACGTCCGGTTCTATCCATTGTGATAGCACTGGTTATTGCCTTTATCGGTATCCTCTCACTGTTTAATCTCCCCATTACACAGTTCCCTTCCATCTCTCCTCCGAAGGTAAATGTCATTGCTGACTATCCAGGAGCAAACAATGAGTTGCTTATTAAGTCGGTGATCATCCCGCTGGAGCAGGCATTGAACGGTGTTCCGGGCATGAAATACATTGAAAGTGATGCTGGAAACGATGGTGAAGCAGAGATAAACGTTGTCTTCAAATTGGGTACTGACCCTAATGTTGACGCCGTAAATGTGCAGAACCGTGTGTCGGCAGCAACAAACAAGTTGCCACCTGAGGTGATTCGTGAGGGTGTAAAGATATCGCGCGAAGAGCCGAATATCCTCATGTATATCAACCTTTACAGTGATGATCCTAATGTTAATCAGGACTTTCTGTTTAACTATTTCGACATAAACATATCCCCTGAGCTGCTACGTGTTGATGGTGTGGGTGATCTTGACATATTAGGTACACGCAGTTATGCCATGCGTGTGTGGCTACATCCAGACAAGATGATATCTTACGGACTGTCAACTGACGACGTGAGTGATGCTTTGGAAGATCAGAACATTGAGGTTTCACCAGGTAAATTAGGCGAAAGTGGTGGTACAAGACCGCAGGTTAAGGAGTTCGTTTTGAAGTATCCCGGACGTTACACCACGGCAGAAGAGTATGGAAACATCATCCTTAAGAGCAATGCCAATGGGCAGACGGTTCGTCTGAAGGATGTTGCCGATATTCATTTGGGTAGTGAAGTGTATGATATTTACTCTACGCTTAACGGTCGTCCGTCAGCAGCTGTAACCCTGAAACAAGCTTACGGAAGTAATGCAAGCAACGTTATCAAACAAGTAAAGCAGGCTATGAAGCACCTCCAGAAGGACATGCCGAAAGGTATGCACTACGAGATTAGCTACGATATCAGCCGCTTTCTTGATGCAAGTATTGAGAAAGTAATACACACACTGTTTGAGGCTTTCATACTTGTAGCCATCGTTGTGTTCATATTCTTGGGCGATTGGAGGTCGGCAGTTATACCTATTATGGCAGTACCTGTGTCCCTTTTAGGTAGTTTCATTGCTATGTTGGCATTCAACATTACACTCAATATGATTTCACTCTTTGCCCTTGTTATGGCTATTGGTATTGTGGTTGATGATGCCATAGTGGTCATTGAGGCAGTAAATGTAGAAATATCGCGCAATAAACTGTTGCCAGTTGAGGCTACAGAGAAAGCCATGAAAGAAATCAGTGGTGCCATTATTGCTATCTCTTTGGTTATGGCTTCAGTGTTCATACCCGTTGCTTTTATGGGAGGACCAGAGGGAATGTTCTACAGACAGTTCTCTATAACGATGGCATCTAGTATTCTTTTCTCTGGATTCGTAGCCCTTACACTTACTCCAGCACTGTGTGCTCTCATCTTAACTAAGGAACAAGAGAACCATGTTAAGCTGGGTTGGCTGGGCAGAATGCTGCAACGTTTCAATCAACAGTTTAATGTTGGCAGTAAGAAATATGCCCATGTATTACAACACACAGTAAAGCATAAGCTACTAACAATGGGCATTGTACTCGTATTTTGTGCCTTAGCTTATTGGGTAAATATGGGCTTACCGTCAGGATTTATCCCACAAGAAGACCAGGGAATGATATATGCTGTTATTGAAACACCACCGGGTTCGACGATAGAACGTACCAATGAAGTGGCGCATCAGTTGCTGAAAATTGCAGAAAAAGAAGATGGTGTAGAGAGTGTTTCATCATTAGCAGGCTTCGAAATCCTATCCGAAGGCACCAGTGCTAACTCTGGAAGTTGTCTTATAAACCTAAAGGATTGGAAGCACAGGAAGCGCACTGCAAAGGAAATTATTCGTGATTTGGAAGATAAATGTAAAGCTATTACAACTGCAAACATCGACTTTTTCGAACCACCATCGATCCCTGGATATGGTGCAGCGAGTGGTTTTGAGATGCGATTGCTTGATAAAACAGGTAACAACGACTACCATCAGATGGAGAAAGTGAGCAAAGATTTCGTGCGAGAGGTTAACAAACGACCCGAAATTGGCAATGCTTTCACATTCTATTCAGCCAGTTTTCCACAGTATATGCTCAATGTTAATGATGCATTGGCACTCCAAAAGGGTGTAGAGCCAGGCAAAGCACTCAACAGTTTGTCTGTACTTGTGGGCTCAGACTACCAAACTGGCTTCATTAAGTTTGGCAAACCGTATAAGGTAATTGTACAGGCAGCACCACAATATCGTGCCTTTCCTGAAGATCTTCTGCATCTTTACACGAAGAATGATGCAGACAAATGGTGCCGTATGCCGACTTTATGACCCTCAGTAAGACCTATGGAATGAGCGAGATTACACGCCATAACCTCTATAACTCGTCAGAAGTAACGGGTGCACCAGCCCCTGGATATTCCAGTGGACAAGCTTTGAAAGCAATACAAGAGGTTGCAGAGAAGTCTCTTCCTAAGGGTTACGACTACGATTGGGCTGGTATTTCGAAGGATGAGGTGGACCAAGGCAATACAGCCATCATCATTTTTATTGTTTGTTTAGTGTTTGTTTATCTCATTTTGGCAGCCCAATATGAGAACTTCCTCCTTCCTTTGCCTGTTATTATCTTCCTACCTGTGGGTATTTTCGGTGCTTTCCTTTTACTGAAACTATGCGGATTGGAGAACAATATCTATGCGCAGATAGCTTTAGTGATGCTCATTGGCTTGCTGGGAAAGAACGCTGTGCTAATGGTTGAGTACTCCGTACAACGCAAAAACATGGGTCAGACCATCGCAGAGGCAGCCATTGAAGGTGCAGTAGCACGTTTCCGGCCTATTCTTATGACGAGTATTGCTTTCATAGCGGGCCTTATTCCACTTGTGTTTGCATCGGGTGCGGGTGCAATTGGTAACCGAACGATTGGTACAGCTGCCGTAGGAGGTATGTTGATTGGTACGATGGGAGGATTAATCATCATCCCCGGACTCTATTATATCTTTGCCTCTATGGCTGATAAGATTGTGAATTATCAGAAAGAAAAGCCTTTGAGCGAAGAGAAAGATAAACGATATCACAAAGAATCTATAGAAGATAAAGCTGATGACAACGCATAAAACAGGTTTATTCACTGCTCTGGCAGCTCTCTTGTTGCTGACGCTGATGGCATGTAAAACGCCTCAAGCAACACTGCCTAAGGACAACATAAAAGCAATATTGCCAACAACAACTGCCGATACGGTAACCACTGTATATGTGTGGCGCGACTTTTTCAAAGATCCAGCACTGTGTGCTCTCATAGATACAGCACTCAATAACAATCAAGACCTGAAGATAACACTACAGGAAATGGCTATTGCTAAGAGTGCTATCACCGCCAAACGTGGACAAATGTTGCCTACTGTGACTGCCAATGCCACTATTGGTGTGTCGAAAGTGGGACGCTATACAAGCGAAGGAGCTGGTAATGTAGGAACAGAACTCACACCGGGACATAACATCCCTACCGTCATTCCCGATATAGCACCGAACCTTCAGCTCGACTGGAGTATTGATCTTTGGAAGCAACTAAACCGAGCAGTAAGCGTGCAGCTGTTGAACGTTACCTTGCTACGAGCAGAAGGACAACGCACGCTAAAGAGCCAGTTGGTAGCCGACATTGCAGAGAATTACTATGCTTTAGTGGCGTTGGATAACAAGCTCAACATCACGTTAAAGTATATAGAACTGCAGAAAAAGGCTGTCCAGATAGCCCGTATTCAGAAGGAAGCAGATGCAGATACACAGTTGGCTGTAGAGAAATTCGAAGCTGAACTCGCCAAAGCATCGGCTAACGAGTACCAGTTGAGACAGTCAATAACAGAAACGGAGAACAGTCTGAACCTCCTTCTTGGGCGATATCCTACACCCATCAAACGTGACAAGGATGCACTCGACCATCAGTCGTTGCCCACATTACAAGCTATTCCAGCCCGTCTTCTGTTGCAACGTCCCGACATTCTTCGTGCCGAACATGAGCTGCAAGCTGCCAAATGGGACGTGGAAGCTGCTCGAAGAGCTTTCCTTCCCTCGCTCAATCTGTCGGCTACATTAGGCTTAGATGCCTTCAGTCCAAAGTATCTTCTGCGTCTTCCGGAGTCTGTAGCATTCGGCGTTTTGGGTGGATTGACAGCTCCATTAATTAATAAGAAAGCCATACAGACGAACTTCGATCAAGCCAATGCTATGCAGTTGGAGGCTCTTTATAACTACGACAAGGCATTGCTCACGGCATATAGTGATATGAGTACGCTGCAGTCGCGTGCACATAACCTGTCGCAATATCAGGCATTGAAGAACAAACAAGTGCAATCTCTGACGCGTGCAGTGACGGCTGCTCAACAACTTTATGCTTACAATCGTGCCACATACCTGGAGGTGTTAGACAGTGAGCGTGAGCAGTTGGACTGTCAGACGGAGCTTATCGACACACAACTCCAGCAGATTTCCACACTGATTGATGCCTATCGAGGATTCTTCTATTAATATAATAAGGTGGCTGTGATGTTCTTTCATCACAGCCTTTTTTGTCTTTAGCCCCGAAACAGGTAACATTTGTTACTCTTATCTGCTTTGGCATTGCATTTGTTTCTCTATTGTCAGAACATAATTATTAATACAATTAAAAGACAATAGAATATGGCAAAGTTAGAAAAAGGTACGGTTTTCCCAGCAAAAGAAGTAATTGATTACGCTGATGGTGGCGTTGTCAGCAAGGAACTTGTACACAACAATGCAGGGAGTGTGACGCTCTTCAGCTTTGATGCAGGACAGGGTTTGTCCGAACATTCAGCACCTTTCGATGCACTCATCCAGGTCATTGACGGTAAGATGGAGCTGACTGTTGAGGATACAAAGCATGTCATCAGTGCTGGCGAACTGTTTATTATCCCTTCTGGAGCACGCCATTCTGTCAATGCACCAGAACGTTTCAAGATGATTATCACCATGATCAGGGGGTAACAAGTGTTACCATTCAGTATTGAGAACTGACAAAAAAACAAAAGGAATCATGAAACTTGTAGTATTTGGTTCTTCCACGGGTATGTGTGAAGAGATAGCAGGAAAGATTGCAGAAAAGGCTGGTGCCGACTGTATTAACGTTACTGATCTCACGGCAGAGAAGCTCTCTGGCTATGACACCTTGTTCCTTGGAACATCTACATGGGGTGCTGGTGAGATGCAGGACGACTGGTATGACGGGGTGAAAGTGCTGAAAGAGGCTGGTCTTAGTGGTAAGACGGTTGCCATTTTCGGCTGTGGTGACTCCGAAAGTTATGGCGATACCTTCTGCGGAGGTATGAAGGAACTCCATGATGCTGCGGTGGATGCTGGCGCAAAGGTTATTGGCGCGGTAGACGCAAGCGGTTACACATATGACGACTCAGAAGCCGTTGTCGACGGAAAGTTTGTTGGTCTTGCTCTTGATGATGTCAATGAGCCGGAGAAAACAGACGATCGCATTGATGCGTGGTTGGCACAACTCGCATTATAATGCTGCAACGGTGGTGCATATAGTGGTCAATTTATGAGTCGGGGTCAGGCGGATTCTTCCGTCTGACCTTTTTGTTTTCAGTCGGTTCTCCCCACTCTCGGCTTAATCTTTACGACGGATGCAGTCTTCATCATCACATCTCAGGATCGCCCTTCGGCACAGTTCAGACAGCATCAGACCATCGTACAGAACGCATAAAACGAGAGGTCAGACGACAGACACAGACCCTATAATGTAAAGTATATTCAGTATTGAAAAACAGAAGACGCCCTTTTGGCTTGTAAAAGGGCATGTTTTGCATTGCAAAAGGGCATCTTTTACCATGTAAAAGGGCGTCTTTTACATCGCAAAAGGGCACCTTTTACAACCCCATCTGTAAGCCTTTGGATAACAAGTGGTTACAAAGGCGAAAATAAGACAATATCCTTTGAAAACGGGAAAAGCATACTCCCGAATTAGTAAAGTTATTTCATAGAAACAAAAAAGAGAGCTAAATCAACTGTCCTACACCCGTTCTGCCAATGCAAAGAACGTGGAAACAGTTGACTTAACTCCCCCGTTTTTTTCTCTCCCTACACCTTATTATATTATAGGGAGTTATGTTTCTTATCTCGTAATCTTCTCAAAATCCTTGTCGAAAGCCCTTGGATGACGCCCAATGAGCACCACATTCAGCAAACAATTAGCCACTAACTCCTCACTGGTAAGGTCAACTTTCGGTCCTTTCTTTAACTCCTTGCCCAAGAGAACGTCCCATGGACCATTGAAATCATGGTCATCAGCACCGAAAAACATCTCGTTTGAGTCAGGATCTTCCATGAGTTCATAACGTATCTGCTTCTTCGACATCACCGGTTTGATGTCTAAAAGAAGATTATAAGCATTGCGGAACTCCTCACGCAAGTGCCTTCCCTTAGGGAACATCAGCCCAATCTGAGGATAAATCTCATCAAACTCGTAGGCTTGGAATAATTCTTTCAGTTTCATTTTATTATTAGCTTTTCTGCAAAGTTACATAATTTTTTCCGTTACGCTTGCATGTTAGAAACTTAATTCGTATATTTGCGCCATAACACTAACCAACGGGTTTGTAGAGATATACGAACCCCCTAAACATTACAAATACACATGAGAAGAGACCAAGAAATCTTCGATCTTATCGAAATGGAACACCAGCGCCAGCTAAAGGGCATGGAGTTGATTGCATCAGAGAATTTTGTCAGTGATGAGGTTATGCAGGCCATGGGGTCATACCTAACCAATAAGTACGCTGAAGGTTACCCAGGGAAACGTTACTATGGAGGATGCCAAGTCGTAGACCAAGTTGAAACACTCGCCATTGAGCGTGTAAAGCAGCTCTTTGGGGCTGAGTATGCTAACGTGCAGCCACACTCTGGCGCACAAGCTAACCAAGCTGTATTCCTCGCTGTACTGAAGCCTGGTGATACTTTCATGGGCTTAGACCTTGATCAAGGTGGTCACTTGTCACATGGTAGTGAGGTAAATACATCAGGTATTCTCTATAACCACATTGGTTATACACTGAACCGTGAGACAGGACGTGTGGACTATGACGAGATGGAACGCCTCGCACGTGAGCACAAACCAAAACTGATTATCGGTGGCGGATCGGCTTATAGCCGTGAGTGGGACTACAAACGCATGCGTGCTATAGCTGATGAAGTTGGTGCATTGCTGCTTATTGACATGGCTCACCCTGCCGGACTGATTGCTGCAGGACTCTTGGAGAACCCAGTGAAGTACGCACATATCGTTACAACTACTACACATAAGACGCTGCGCGGACCACGTGGTGGTGTCATCATGATGGGTAAAGACTTTGATAATCCTTGGGGATTGACAACCAAGAAGGGCGATGTAAAGCCTATGTCTATGCTCATTAACTCTGCAGTTTTCCCTGGAAACCAGGGTGGACCATTGGAGCATGTCATCGCAGCAAAGGCTGTTGGCTTCGGTGAAAACCTCCTTCCAAGCTGGAAAGAGTATGCTACACAGGTGAAGAAGAATGCTTCTGTACTCGCACAGGCGCTTGTTGACAAGGGATTCAGCATCGTTAGTGGTGGTACTGACAACCATTCTATGTTGCTAGACCTGCGCCAGAAGTATCCAGATCTTACTGGTAAGGTGGCTGAAACAGCACTTGTTGCTGCTGACATCACAGCCAATAAGAACAAAGTTCCTTATGATGAGCGTTCTGCTTTCCAGACAAGTGGTCTGCGTCTCGGTACTGCTGCCATGACAACACGTGGCTGCAAGGAGGATATGATGCGCCTCACAGCAGAGTTAATCGACGAGGTTCTTGCTGATCCTGAGAACGAACAGGTTATCAAACGTGTACGTGAGAAGGTGAATACAACCATGGGTGATTATCCTCTCTTCGCATATTAATGACATGAAAGTTTGAGGTTTGAGATCTATGGTTTTGATGTTTTAAAACTGAACAATGGAGTTTAAGGACGGGATGTTGGCTTAACGCTCTTCCACTCCACTCACTCCTTGACACATAAAAATAAGGTCCCGACATTATCATTACGATATGTCGGGACCTTTCTCATTTCCTTTCAAACCCTCATGCACCATGCTGAGGAAGCGTTCTTAATCATCTTTTAGACCGTGAAATGCTATCTTTAAGACTGTGAACAAACGTCTTTAAGCTCGTTGTTCACAGTCTCTGTAAGGTGATAACATCATCTTTATTTGAACAGTTTCTGTACAAATTCGCTTAGATAGATACGCCAATTGCGCCAGATATGTCCACCTTCTGTCTCCATATAGGTGTATTTATAATGCTTACTGTCAAGGTATTTGCGCAAATCAACATTGCTTTGATAGAGGAAATCAGTACTTCCTATACCTATCCAGAATAGCTTTGGCGACTTACTGAAGAGCTTATCAATCTTCTGATTACGGTTCTCATAGACCGAGATGACGCCACCTGACTGTTGTCTATCCACTGCTGCAGAGAACAAACCAACGTATCCGAAGGTGTCAGGGTTATTGATTGAGATGTACAAAGAGTGGAAACCGCCCATCGATAAACCCGCAATAGCACGGTGATTCTTGTCTGATTGTACACGATAAGTATGTTCAACAAACTTAATAACATCAGGGAATGCAGTCTCAAAGTTGCCATCCATGGTCTTGGGAAGCATCATTGTAGGTGTCTTAAAACCCTCAGATGTCTCGCCAGGTGCCGCTTCCTGAGATATATTTCCATTCGTCATGACCACTATCATAGGCTCTGCCTTGCCCTCAGCAATGAGGTTATCGAGTATCTGAGTGGCTCTTCCCAACTCTGACCAGGCGTTTTCGTCACCGCCAATGCCATGCAACAGATAGAGAACAGGGTACCTTTTCGTGCCGCTTGTCTCATATCCTGCAGGCGTATAGACCGTCATCCGACGTGTCAAACCAGCCGTTGGACTGTTGTACCATACCTTTGCTACCGTTCCATGGGGTACGTTTTTCACCTGATAAAGCCCCTTTACGCCCCCTCCAATCATAAAGATATTGAACATACTGGCGATGTCGCGCACTGCATAAACGTTCAGTGGATCAGTGATTTTCACACCATCAACGATCAGATTGTAGGTATAAAGCTCGGGAGAAAGGGCTGATGAGGTGTATGACCACACCCCTTTCTCGTTCTTTTTCAGCTGCTCCACGCCCGGAGTTTCCTGCTCTCCATAGGCTGTTTTTACCTTTTTCACAGGCAGAAAGTCGCCTGTTATCTCCACTTTCTGTGCTTCTGGAGCTGCAATATTGAAGGTAACTGTGTTGTCAGCATTGACAACTGGCGATGCCAAAGGTGCCTTGTCCCATGATAAAGCCTGCTGTGCAAAGCCCGTAGAGGCTGCCATAACGCAGGTAAGTGATAGTAAGATTCTTTTCATTTGTTATATTATTAATGATTGATTGTTATATTATTAACGAGTGATTATCGTATTATTAATGAACGATTATCATATTATTAATGAATGATTATCATATTATTAATGGACGATTGTCATATTATTAATGAGTGATTATCATATTATTAATGGACGATTATCATATTATTAATGAATGAATGTTCTCTATGTTTTATCGAGATACGCCTTTATTTCCAGTTTTTTTTCGTTACTTTGCCTGCTGAAACAGTATCAAACAGGAAATATGAAGACTACAACAGACAATAAGAAACGCATCCTCTTTATTTGTTTAGGTAACATCTGTCGCTCTCCGGCAGCCCATGCTGTCATGCAACACATGGTAGATGAACGTGGACTGAGCAGTCAATACGAGATTGATTCAGCTGGTATCGGAGGCTGGCACATAGGACAATTGCCCGATAAACGCATGCGTGAGCATGGTAATCGGCGTGGTTACCGCATCGATCATCATGCCCGTCAGTTCGATTCCAGCGTAGATTTCGACCGATTCGACCATATAATCGTGATGGATGAGGACAATTTCCGCAACATAACATCACAAACTACAGACGAAAAGGCACGTGCAAAGGTGCTTCGTATGGCTGATTTCTTCACTGAACATCCACATGCCACCTGTGTTCCAGACCCTTATTACGGTGGATCAGCCGACTTTGAGCTGGCACTTGACCTGATTGAAGACGGCTGTCGTGGACTTCTTACGTTGTAATTTACGACTGAAAGAAGGCTTTTATCTCCTCTAAATGCTCCAAAGCAACCTCCCTTCCCTGGTCATATGTCATCTGCATATCATCAGGATTGTGGGAGATATGCCCAATCGTCAGCTTGTTTCGCGGACGAAGAACGAGTGTCTTGCCCTTCGATTCCTCTTCTTTTACATAGTCTAACTCGGCATTATACATGGCAGGACGGTCTTCCAAAGCCTGCACAATACGTGGATGACGATGCAACCACATGCGCATGAGCGGCATCAACGGACTACGTCTTTTCACGTAACCAGCTGGTTGCGTGAGTACAACAAGGTTCTTTTCATAGCCTTGTTGCTGGAAAAAACGAAGCGGAATAGAGTCTGCAATACCGCCATCAAGCATCTTTTTCCCGTCAACAGTGACGATACGGGCAGCAATAGGCATGGAAGCAGAAGCCCGAATATACTCTAAACTGTCGTAATCTACCTCCGTCAGTCGTTTATATTCAGCCTTTCCCGTGTCTACATTCGTACAAACAACCCAGAATTCCATAGGATTTTTGGAGAAAGTGTCAACGTCAAAATAGTCAATATGGCGTGGTACATAGTGATAAGCATAGTCTCCTCCGAAGTAATCACCCGTCGTAAGGAGGGAACGTAAGGATGAATAACGCCAGTCATTGACCAGGTTTTTGTTATATCTGAGCGCACGTCCCGGTTGTTTCGACTTCATATTACACCCGAAAGCAGCACCTGCCGAAACCCCAATAACGCCATCGGGCCATATATCATGCTCCATCAGAACATCCAATACACCTGCAGTAAACAGTCCACGCATGGCTCCTCCCTCTAATACCAATCCTTTTTTCATCTTCATTCTCCTTAATAATATCCTCTCTCCTGCCCTCTTTTCCTTTGCTAAAAGCAAGAAAGAAGTATTGCAAAGGTAAAGAAAAAACTATAGAATCAGCCCAAAAAGCATGTAAATAAAGCCTAATCCGTAAGACTGCAGTCCACTATCCACTTCCCCTTAGCAGCCATTGTAACCACAGAAAGACATCCCCCTGCCTCCAAATCCATGATGAAACGAACATTACCCATGATGAAACTAAACTCCTTTTATGAGTTTTTAAACTTCCATCAACAATACTTTACTGAATAAAAGAAAGCCATTCAATAATAAAAGTCAGCACCGTTCAAAATGCAAAACCAACTGTCTATCAGCCCCTAAAACAAAGGTTTTCACCCTCTGTTAGCATAAAATGAGACACGAAAAGCCACATTCTAAATTGGAATTTATACAGTTAATTAATAATAAAAATTAACAAAAATAAAAAAACGGAAGTGATATATATTATTAGTAACTTTGCAGCCGAATTAATCATAATATGGGATAAATCCCTGGATAACAGTGCATGATTTATCATCATGCAAGTCAATATTTACAATATCAACACCTCCTTTTCAGGATTATTTTAACAAGAGGTTGGTGATGAGTTTATGATAACTAAAAAAATGAAGGAAATTAAAACTCAATTTAAAAAAAGACTACATCAGACCGTATGTTGCCGTCTTTGATGTAGCGGAAGATAGTCATATCTTAGTTTCAAGCCCTAATGTGCGCCCCGGAGCAGGTGGTAGTCCCTCTGGAACTGTTACGGTTGAGCCACTAACACCAGTTGATGGAGGTGATGATGACAACCTCGAAGGATAGAAATACTCAGATAATAAAAGAATAAAAGGAATGAAAAAGATATTTTTTCGACACACTTTACTGCCATTATTTGCAGGAACATTTGCCTTGACTGTGGCTTCATGCTCGGACGAGACATTAGGAGATAACGCAAACAATGGCGATAACGACGCCGTTGTACACTTCGAAATTAACGATGCCCAAGAGGAGATTCTTAGTCGTGGAGGCGTTTTGACACGTGCTGCCAACGGCTCATCACAGTCTCAACAAGAGCTAATGGGACGCAAGTTAGAGGCTCAGAACGCAGCAGGACTTGATGTTTGTTTGATTGAAACGACTGTAGAAGGTGTCAATCCGGTCAAGGTTGATGCTGGCACACGTGCCAATATCGTAAACAGAATGTCGCTTGGCGACTTCTCAACAACAGGTATTCGTGGTACAGCAGTTAGCAATATCAACGAGAATTGGTTCAATAGTGCAAAGACAAAGAACTCCGGTGAGCTATATACTCCTATTCGTTGGTCATGGTATAAGCCTTTTGGCCGTTTCTATGCAGCCTATCCTGAGTCGAACATTGCCTACCCTGATGCTTCAGGTAACGTAACTGTTGAGTTCACAACGAACCCAGATGTAAGACAACAGGTAGACTTTATGACGGCATGTTCTGGTGATGTGCAATATGCAACACGCTTCCAAGCGCCCAAAACAAGTCTTAACTTCCGTCATGCACTTACTGCTATACGCTTTGCAGTAGGGCAAAATCTGTCGTTCGACAAGACCATTAAAGAGATTACCCTTAAGAATGTATTGCTGAAAAGTAAGTATATCATCTCTAATAAGTATGATGGTACAGGTGCTCAATGGGTGTCTACGGGGTATAACACACGTGGAGATGTCAAGTTAGATAACCTGAATTACAGAACTAACGAGAACCCAAACAGCATCATAAGGGACGTAACGAAGTATTCAACTGGCGTTCGTTTCGAGAATCTTAAGGACAATTATACCTTCTACTTGATACCACAGGAGCTGACAAACAAGGTTACTGCGGTGATCACGTTCACTGATAACACATCTATTTCCATCCCTCTCAAGGGTTCATGGGAGCAGGGAACGACACGTACTTACAAGCTAAGTGAGAAGACATCAACCTGGACTTATACGCTGGAAGCTACCAGTCCTGAGGCTGTTGCATACAACAGAACAACATCAGGTAACTATGGTATAACAAGTTATCGCACTGCTCCTGACGGAACAAAGAAGCCAATTGCGTGGAAGATCACTGGTTATAGCGAGACAATGGAGCAACATGGACAATGAACAAGCCTGCTTGGTTGAGATCACTTACCAAGGAATCAGGCAACGGAGGTACTGCTGCTGAACAAGGAGTAGCAACACTCAGCAATGACGTCATCGACCTTGCAGCTAAGCGTAACAAGGAACTTCAAGATGCAACACCACTGGGTTCGGCTGCGAATCCATATAACCTGTCAAACAATACAGGTGCCGATGCTGTGCAGAACACAGCCAACTGCTATGTGATTTCAGCTCCGGGATACTACAGTATACCGTTAGTTTATGGTAATGCCATTAAGAATGGAACAACAAATACCAGTGCTTACAAGAGTTCAGCACCCGTAACAAACGTTACGTTTGGTAGTCCTGCAGCTACAAGAGATGTCATTCTTCATACGCTTGTAGACCATGATGGAAAGCCAATCACAGATCCTTGGATTGAGAAAACCAATAATAAAGCCAACAATGGTATCAATGGTGCACAGGTTGTTTGGGCTGATGGCGCTAACCTCGTTACCCTCCCTTCAGCACCCATCTATCGTGATGCAAGTGGCAATGCATTTGTGAAATTTGAAGTAACAAAGGCAAATCTCAAGAGTGGTAACGCCGTTATAGCTGTCAAGAAGGGTAACACTATCCTCTGGTCATGGCATTTATGGTTTGCACCTAAGAATGCTTTAACCAAGATTCCAGTAACCAATAAGCAGGGAAAGGTGTTCAACTTCACAGAGGAGACACTCGGTTGGAAGCCAACAGCATGGAAAGGAACATCCTATTCTGCGCCTCGTACTGTAAAGATCAGGGTTGAACAGGCTATTGGTAATGGTGGTAATAAGCAAGAGGCAGTGGTTACTATCACACAAAATGACGGTATAGAGAAGAACGAAGGTAGTGCAAACATGTATCAATGGGGACGTAAAGACCCATTCCCTGGCTCAAATACAATTCTTGCACAGGGCTCTATCAAACAGAATGCAGGCGACCAAATCTACATGCAGAACATCATTCAGAACCCTGGTTCCTTCTATATAACAGGAACAAATGCCGCAGGAGTCATTAATGCGAATGCTGGTTTGACAAAGTATTATTACTTCTATAACCTCTGGTCAATCAACAACAGAACGGCAAGTAACATTAACCAGGTAAACAGTACTCCTGTTGTGAAGACGATTTATGACCCTTCTCCTGTAGGATTCAGTGTTCCTTCAAACGCTGCTTTCACTGGTTTCACTGCCAACGGACTCAACGAAGGCACTATGAACGTGAACGGAACCAATGTTCAGGCAGCCTATAACGCAAACTATGGGCATCTTTTCTGGACAAACAGTAGTAAGACTGCAACGGTCAGATTCCCGGCTTTCGGATACCGTGATTCTAAGTATGGCGCTTGGTTCTATGGTAGAACAATAGGTGACTATTGGTCAGCTGACCCTAATGATGTCAACAATGGATGTGTCATGGGTATACAGATTGACAAGGTTTATCCGCTATATCGTAACATTCGTACGTATGGTTTCGCTGTACGACCAGTAGCAGAATAAACACAAAGACACGTTATTACAAAGAAAAGATTACTGATTATACTTTTCAACTGACAACCCCATCTTACGCAATAAGTAAGATGGGGTTTTACTTTATAGGAACTTCTGAAGGAAGAAGGGAGTACTGTCATGTAAAGGAAAATGACACACTGGATTGTAAGAGGGCGTATATTGCATTGCAAAAGACGCCCTTTTGCATTGTAAAAGATGCCCTTTTGACGTGTAAAAGGTGCCCTTTTGCATGGTAAAAGACGCCCTTTTACAATGCCACATATAACTGTCTGTGAAAGAAACAGTTACAAAGACGGTTTTTAAAGAATATGACTTAAAAACGGGTTGAGCTGTGGTTAATAAATGTAAGGATAATATCACAAACGCCAAACGACGTATCAGCGCATTGCCTAAGACGAACGGGAAAGAACAAGATAACCGACGTTGAGGATGCAGGAAGAGACAGGGAAAAAGAAACTGCCGTAGTATTGGATGATACTACGGCAGTTTTCAGCTTAGAATATTAGAAGTTTGTGCGCTTACCTTCGTGTACAACAGGCTTCACAACAATCTCACGTTGCTTGGCATTACTGGTGATCTTCTTTGCCACAGCAGCTATATCCTGTGGTGTCAGCGTACTGAAGACTGGCGTTGAAGCTGTTGATGCTGTTGGAGAAAGCTCGTTACCCGTCTCCGCATAGACGTTCAGCAGACTCAACCAAAGGGATGGATCACTGTTGTCTTGTGGTGCATCAGTGCGCTCTTCATCAACTGCCAGTGGCACCATTGCTGCCTTGAAATCGTCAAGAGAGAAGCGTTGCGCCTTCACGTCATCAAGAATCTGATAGACAAGGGTGATGGCTTTGTCCACATTCTCACGTGAGGTCTGCAGGTGAATGCTAAGACTCTCGTTCTCTTTTGGCTGTGCCGTATAGACACTCTGCACACCAACGGTATAAGTGAGGTGCTCTTTCTCACGTAACACATCGAAGTAACGACGCTCCAACAGGGCACGCATCACTTCCAGAGCAGCCTGTTCCTTGTCGGAAAGGGCAACCTTGTTATCGTAAGAGATCTCTATTTCAGCCATTCCATCATCTGATTCGGTTTCGAAGGTACGCTTAATCAGTGGCTTATCAGATGCGAAATCAAGTGGACGAACCGTGCGTTTTGCCACTTTAGCATCGCCCTTCAGCGAACCAATATAGCGTGTGACAAGCTCCTTGGCACGTGCCTCTGGGATGTCACCGATAAGACAATAAGTGAATTGAGCGGCATTTCCGAAGTGCTCATCGAACTGTTTGCTCAGTCCATCGAACTGTACTGACTTATAGAAAGCCTCGTTCTGAAGAGGGTTCTCAGCCGTTGCAGGATAAAGAAGCTGGCGGATGGAGTCCTGAACAGCATCCATACCCGTTGTAGGACGGTTGTCATACAGATAGAGACTGCGCTGGATATACTTGTCGAAGACACTCTTTGAGAAGTTCTGACGTGACAAAACGAGATACAGATAAGCAAAGAAATCATCTGCATTGGCTACTGCCGCATTGCCACCAACGCCATCACTGTAGTCTTCCAAGGACAATGAGAGATTCAAGTCCTTACCTTGTAACCACTGAGCCAACTGGTTTCGGTTGTACTTATATACCCCCGACTGCATCAGCAGGGCGCGCATTGCCATGTAATCAGCCAGGTTTAGCAGGAACGACCGACTTTCCACCTACTGATGAGCCCGCAAAGAAGAAGCGTCCCTTGGCTTCGGGCAAGTATTTATAGATGACTTTAGCCCCGTTACTGAGGGTCCATTCCTTCGACTGTAGCGTCTTGAGCTGTTTCTCAGCAACTATCTTACCCGGTACAATATTGAAGTCTATGAGCTTCGTGATGGGCTGAACATCGTTTGTCTGCGCCATCTGCTCGTCCTTTTGCTCTGTTTTCAGTGCGCTCTCAAACGCCTCTTTCGTAATATTCATCTCATCTTTCGACTTAGAATAAGTAACAAAAGCAAGGTTCTTATCCGTCAGGAGTGACTTCATCCACGCATTGATATCCTCTACTTCCAACTCTACAAGCGTCTCAATGTTACGACTTATCTGTGTACGGAAGTCGGCTACGGGAATCCCAAAGAGGTAGTTCTGACGGAAAAGCATCAGTGCATTGTCAGGTGTTCCAAGCCCTTTGGCTTCCAGAACATCCTTCATTCCACTGTACATCTTCTCCTTTTCAGCATTAAACTCAGCTGCCGTGAAACCATTGTCACGCAGGTTAGCACGCACAGCAAGCATCTGTTGCAGTGCTTTCTGTTCCTTACCCTCATAAGGAACCATGTCCCACGCCATCTGATAGTAATCCCTCACCAACGGAGAAAGGCTCACCTCAGCTGCTATAAAGTTCTCTTTATCAGCATTCTTCAGCATGACAAAGCGCTTAGGAGCAAGTGTATTGAAGAATTTTGTGAAGATAAACTGACGCACTCTGTCCTCTTCTGGAGCGTTACCCTTCACGTTATAACGTTGATAAAGACCAAAGGAAGCACTCTTATTCTCGGGATCTATGAAGCGAAGATAGAGTGGATCGGCATTGTCAGGGATATTACGAACCTGTGGATCAACGGCTGGTGCGAGCTTGTTAGGCAACGTCTTGAACACCGCCTGGATGTTCTTCTCCGTCTGATCAAGGTCTACATCGCCGATGATAGCAATGAACTGCAGGTTCGGACGATACCATTTATCATAGAATTGCTTTACCTGTTTCTGCTGGAATGAGCGTAAGAAATCCTGTGAACCAATGACATTATGTGTTGCATAACCAGAGTTGTTATAGACAACAGGTGCTATGGCATCTGTCAGACGACGGTTGACACCAGCACGATGGCGCCACTCTTCAAGGATAATACTGCGTTCTTTCTCAACATCCTGTGGGTTTATCTTGATGCCATGGCACCAGTCACGAAGTATCCAAAGCATCTGTTCATTGAGCTTTGCATCCTTTGTTGGGACGTTATGAACGGCATAACGTGTGTCATCAACGCCCGTGAACGCCTCAAAATCATTGAGATTATGACTGCGAAGGAAGTTCATCACACCGTCAGGGAAGTGGTCTGTGGCATTAAAAGCCAAGTGTTCGAGCACGTGGGCAAGCCCCATCTCGTCCTTATTCTCCATGATAGCACCCACATTCTGGTAGAGATAATACTGTGCCTCACCAACATCAGAGCCGTCATTGTAGATGTAATAAGTCAAGCCATTGGGTAGTTTCCCCTGCCGAAGCCCCTTCATCTGTGCATGAGCAGGGGCCAGCGATAAAAAGAAAAAGCCCACGAGCAATGCCATAGGCACGCCCGTAAGCTGTTTAATGATATTCTTGAACATTGTCATTGTTTATTTTTCAAGGAGTTCGATAGTAGCAAGTTTCTGCTTGATGGCATCCTGAAGCATAGCTTGAGGCATCTCCATGTTCTCCAAACGCAGCGTCTCTGCATACGCTTGGTTATAGAACTCGCGTGCCTTTGCATAGTTCTTCAGCTCACGATAAGAGTCACCTATCATCACCATGTAGTTCACTCTATCCATGACAGCATCCTCTTGTGAAAGTGCTTTCTGCGACCATTGGATAGCAACCTCATGATCTTTAGGCTTCAAACTCTTGCCCGCTGCCATGTAAAGGTTCTGTGCTGCCTTTCCATAGTCGGCTGCACGGAGGTTGTCCTGCATCTTTGAGAAGTAAGTTTGCATGGCTTTTACATACCCATCTACATCCTTATTCTTATAAAGATTGTAGAGAGCATCGAAGTAAAGCTTTGACTTCTCATAAGGAAGTGATGCCCTTCAAGCCTATAACATCATAGGCTTTGGCATACTGATTCTTTACTTTCTCAACATAATCCTTATACTTTATGTTGCCCTCCTTTGCCAAATCCTCAGCCAGGATGTCGTTAGCTTCAGCGATATAGTAGGCTGGTGCCTTGCCAATAGCCTTCATCCAATCGTCAAGATGGTCGTTGATGAGGTCTACGATGTACTGTTTGTGCTCCTTATCATCGTCCCCTTCGAGGGTAAGAATAATCTTATAGTCATTCTCATTGATGATTTTCGTTGGTGCTTTGGCAGCAACATAGTTCTTATAAAGCTTCTGTAGACGTGTCACCCACTTGTCTGCTTCCATGCCTTCCTGCGCCTGTAGGAAGGAAGGAGCTTTGAGAAGAAGTTGCTGTTGTACGTCGAGGTCATTGTTATCTGCCTTGTACTTATTGTAAAGTTCCTCAAAACTAACACTCTCACCAGCAACAATCTTGGCTGCTTCCATGAGCTCATCGGCATTCATAGCACCCGTATTGACTGACAAAGCCTTGCCGTCTGGAGCGATAAAAGCCACTGTTGGATAGGCAACAACCTTATAATTCTTCGCAATCTGTACGTTTTCGCCCTTCTCAGCATCAAGTTGTAGACTGATAAAGTGCTCATTGAAGTACTTACCTACCGCCTCTTGCGTGAAGACTGTCTTAGCCATCTTCTTGCAAGGGACACACCATACGGCGTAAAAGTCGACAAACAACGGTTTGTTTTCCTGCTTTGCCTTGACCAATGCTTCCTCAAATGTGCCTTTAAAGAAGCTGATACCCGTTGTATTCTCCTGAGCATATAGCGGAGAAACGAACATGAGAAGCGCTACAAGCGCATAGATATATCTTTTCATTTTCATAAGTAATACCTTATTATATTGTTCTTATTGTTGTATGAGAAACCTACGGGAGTTAAGCTGTAGGCAACGCATCGTCTGTTACTACAATCGTAAACACATCTTTCAGGATGGCCTCATGGTCCTCATTATACACCTTAAGAGAGAGTACATAACGCCCGTTAGGAAGCTGACGGGAAGCATTCTGTGAGACAACGATCAGTCCACCAGCCACTGAAATCTTCCCTTCTTTATAGAGTTTCATAAAGAGTTCGGAAGCAGAAGGACTGTCAGCCTTGACACTTGATAGCTCATAATTAACAGGATTGGTACCTGCTACACCCTGAATGCGTATGGAAACGAACGGCAAACTGTCTGTTGCTCGCACGCTGGTAGAGTCAATGTTGTGGAAAACATTCAATGAATCAGGAGTGAATGAGGCTCCTTCTGTTCGGAGATAACCCACATCCATCTTGCTGCATGATGCTATGAACCCAATGACAAGTGCCATAAGAGAGAGCATCAGTATGTTTTTTTTCTTTATCTTCATCATCGTTTAATCTTCATTTTATATGATTGGGATATTCAACTAATTTGCTTTAGACCTTCAAATAATCTGCTTTGAACCTTCAAGTAATATGCTTTGGATTGTCAAGCTATATACTTTGAACCTTCAAGTAATTTGCTTTGGATACTCAAGTAATATACTTTAGACTGTCAAGCTATCTACTTTTGATATTCAAGTAATGCACTTTGAACCTTCAAGCTATCTACTTTTGATATTCAAGTAATGCGCTTTGAACCTTCAAGCTATCTACTTTAGATATTCAAGTGATGCACTTTGGACTATCAAGTCATATACTTTGGATCGTCAAGCAGTATGCTTTAGCTCTTCAGCCAGCGTGACTTTAGAAGTCACCCAGCGTGAAGTTATAATCAAGAGAGTGTACAACACCCGTCAATGTCTCAATGTTACATGAGGCAACGTGGGATGTTTTCGTCGTAGAAGGCGACACAAGATAGATCTGAAGTGGTCCTGCATGTGCCACACCATTGTAAGATTCACGGAAAGAATATACCCATAACCGCTTACCAGACGCCATCGTGAGCATCTCACCACCCTTTCCTACTGGCGTAGAGGGGTCAGTTGACTTCACACCTTCCTTGAAATCGTCCAGCATAACACGCTTACCAGGCAGCAAACAGTCGAGGATAAACTTCTTACAGTCGGCTACTGGGATGTCAGAAACCTTATCCATACCATTCGCATAGAGGTATCTACGGATACTATTGCTGGTAGGTCCGAAGAAAGTGAAGTTCTTTCCATACTGGCTTGTGCCCTGGAAAACACTCACAAGGTCAGCCCTTTCAGCCATCTCACATAGCAATTGCCAGTTATATTTATCACCTTTGAAGTAGTCCCACATGGTTGTTTCATGCTTACCATTGGCTACTCCGGTATCATCAAAGTTGTATTGTGTACAGCTGCCGAGGCTCAATATAGCCAGAGACAACGCCACAAGAAATATTATCTTCTTCATCTTTATATCAGAGTTATTATAGATTCGTAACCCAGCATACCATTAGTTGTATGCCTGCCAATATGGTTTCTGGCGCAATTGGTTGTTAATGACATGTCCATCCTTATCCTGCCATGCGTCTTTTGGCAATGGTAAGAAGAGTGCACCATTCTGTATATCCTGGTTGGTGAGCACCTTAAACTTACCTTGTAGCTCTTCTTTGACATATCCATTACGGATGATATCAGCATAACGAGCATCATTTTCACCTATAAACTCCTTCTCTCTTTCGAGGAAGATGGCCTTCTTCAGACCTTCAGTATCATAGGTTGAAGGGTAAGAAAGGGCACCTGCACGATTGCGGATAACGTTCAAGTCGGCAATAGCTTGTGCTTCATTGCCCAACTTCTGATTGCATTCTGCCCGCAAAAGGTAGATGTCTGCTAGTCTCCAATACACGTAATCAGCATCTACAGTACGGTAACTTTTACCACTTGGAGAATACTGGTCAGGATCGAAGATAGCCTTTCTGAACTTATACATAATGGCATAATCTGTGCCATCTACGTCATGTTGAGTTCCCCACTGATAGAAAAACGCCTGCAAACGCTTGTCTGTTGTATCAGGGAAGAGCGTCTCCACCGTTGATTTGTACAGCTGATAAGTGGTACTTGATGTCAGATCAGCCAATGTCTGATCTTCTCTTACAGGCCAACTCACGTAGTTCTGTGCTATTTCATTGGGTGAAACGACATTCTCAGAACGTGTCTTATCGAAGTAAAGGCTGAAGATTGCCTCTGGATTAGGGCTCTTCTCATTTGACAGATAGGTGCAAGTACTTCTGGAGAAGCACACAACTGATAGCTACCCACCTTATTATCAATCAGCTCAGTGGCATATTTAACAGCGTTCTGATAGTCCTCCTGCGCATTACCTTTCAGGTGATAAAGCTCTGTAACACTACCTCTCCACGCATAAATCTGTGCCAACAAAGCAGTAGCAGTACCCTTTGAAGCCGTCTGCCGATTGGTTATTGCATTGCCATTGAGGTCAGTCAGCTTGTCCCAAGTAGGCAAAACATCATACGCTTTCTTTGCATGTTCAATTGCCGCAGCGAGCACTTGCTCCTGAGACGACTGCTGATAAGGTTTGATTACCGAAGAGTTCTCTGTGATGATAGCATCCCCATAACGTTGAGCCAAGAGGAAATAAGACAGTCCAAGACCGAACTCTGCCTGTCCAACGTGGTAGTTCCGACGCTCAGGAGACAAGTCTTTCGTCCTGTCAATGTTATCCAACAAAAGGTTAGACTCAAAGATAATATCATAGAAACCCTTCCAAGAATACTCACTTGTTATCACCGTTCGTGGGTTCCACTCACGTAATTGATTGCCATCCAAGATGTTATCAGCCAACACACCAGCCGTTGCAAAGTCATAGTTATTGCCCACTGTAGTGTTTATATAATACTGTATGGATGTCGTTGTGGCGTTCAATTCCTTCTCAGTATTGAAGGAATTGCTATATGTAAGACCGTTCTCTGGCTGCAGATCGAGGCTGCAGGAAGTGAGAAGGCAGGCACATAACGAAAGATATATGATTCTTTTCATTCTCAATTAGAATTTTAAATTAAGTCCCAAAGTCACCTTTCTGTTCAAAGGATACTGTGTTCCGTCGTCTTTTCCTGTATAAGGATTGATGACTTCAGGGTCAACTCCAGAATAATTAGTTATCAAGAAGAGGTTCTCACCACTGAGATAGATGTTTGCATCCTTAATGAATGTACCCTTCAACCATGTCTTTGGGAACTGATAACCAATCACTAACTGCTTCAAACGCAGGAAGCTGATGTTCTCAATGTTCGAGTCTACGTTACCATCAAACTGTCCGATGTAATCCTTATCAGCAAATTCGAGGGAAGGATACTTGGCTCCACGGTTGTCTGGAGTCCAGAAATCATTGGCGTGGAAGTAGTTCATGATAACACCAAAGTCCTTGGTAAAGGTGAAGGCACTGTTCTTATACATGTTCATTACCTTACGTCCTATGGTGTAACTGAACAACACATCAAAACTCAATCCCTTCCATTCCAAGTGGTCTGTTCAGACCACCATACACTGCAGGCAGCGTACTACCAGCATAGTAAAGGTCCTTATCATCAATCACACCGTCATAGTTCTGGTCTTTGATCTTACGTCCACCCACACGCAATGGGTTGTTAACTGACTGGAAGTAGAGCGGTGTGAGCTTTCCAGATGCATTCGGATACATTGGGATATCCTCCTCTTTCTGCACGATACCCTCGTCCTTGAAGGTGTAGATGCCATATACCGGACGACCCAATACCTTGTCATTGAGGTCCTCACCGTTATAGGTCTTACGCAGCATATTCTTATTGTGTGAGAGGTTCAAGCCCACACTCCAGTTCCAGTTCTTCTTACGAATGATGTCATACTGAGCCTCAAACTCAATACCTTCATTGGATATTGCTGAAGCATTGTCCCACATGCTCGTTGCCAAGAAGACGTTACCTGGGAGGTAAGACTGCATCAACAGCTTGCTGGAATACTTATAATAATAATCCAACTTGAACTTCAAACGATAGTCTAAGAGCTGAAGATCGAGACCAACATCATACTGATCGCTCTCTTCCCACGTCAGTCTCTTGTTTGCCATGGACTGTGGTATCAAGCCTAAGGAGCCATTGAAGATGTTACTCTCCTCCATTACGCCCAGCGCAAGGTAAGGTTCCTGGAACTTCTGACCTGATTTTCCCCATGAAGCACGCAGCTTTCCGAAGCTTAACCACCAGAGTTTCTTCATGAAACGTTCCTCACTGAAAGCCCAACCAAGGCCCACTGAAGGGAAGGTACCCCAACGAACATCTTTCCGAAGACGCTGGATCCATCCGAACGAACGGATACTTCAGCCATGTAACGTTTCTTATAGTTATATACAGCACGGCCTAAGAAGCTGACCAACGACTGTTCCTGCTGGTTGGTAAGGAAGCTTTGCGCTGCTCTTATCGTACCTCCATCATTCAAAAGAGAAGGCCATCCCTCACCAGCGTACTTGATTGAGTTTGTCGGACCACCCTTTGCAGTACCGCTAAGGTTCTGTAACAGGTCGTAATTATAGGTCATACCTGCCATCAACTCCAGTTTATGATCAGTTGAGAGTGGTACGTTATAAGTCAGAATATTCTCTGTCTGAATATTCGTCATTGCGATGTTCGATGCTTCAACAGCCGACTTGAGATCGTACTTCAGATAGTCTGGCGTGAAGGTATATACTCTTGTGAAATAGTGATCGAGTGAGTATGTGGATGAGAACCGCAACCCTTTGATGATGTCATAGTTCAAACCGAGACTCAATCGGACGTTATAATTAGAGTTTGTCTTGTCGATATCCCTCAGCTGACGCAGTGCAATCTGCTCTGCAGTACTCCCCTTTCCTGGCAGAAGTGTCGACGTTCGTTTCGGGTCAAAGGTCAATCCCTGCACTCGACCACCATCCGAACCAGCCTTCTGTGTGGCATAAGTGAGGTTGATACGTGTGAAAGCACTGAGCTTTGTAGACAGGTTGAAGTCGAGATTACTCAACAAACTGAAGCGACGGAAGTTGGAACTGATCATGATACCGGTCTCATCATAGACACCACCATTGACCATATACCTTATATTATCCGTACCACCAGCCAACTGAAGGTCGGCTTTTGTCACGCGACCAACACGGAAAGCGTACTTCCACCAGTTGGTTTTGTTATTATAGAAGGTGTTCAGAGAGTCCTGAGCGATGGCTGGTAAACGGCGATCAGGGTCGAGTACTCTACCATTGCGCCACAGATAGTCATATGCACCATCGTTATCAGCGTCCCATCCATACGAATCTTTATAGGATCCAGGATAAACAATCTTATCCGTGAGATAGTCATAGTGTGCACCACGCTGGCTCTTTGCAAGAAGCAAAGCGATGTCACGCTCGCCCTTACCCATGGTCTGCATTGGGGTACTTGGCAACCAAGAGAGTGACTGAGAGACGTTGACACTTACCTCAGACTTGCCTGATTTTCCTTTCTTTGTCGTGATCAAGATGACACCATTACCTGCACGTGAACCATAAAGAGAGGCAGAAGCAGCATCTTTCAGTACCTGAACCGACTCTATACTTGCGGGATCAAGACCAGCAAGTGGGTTGATACCACCCGTAGCCTCGCCTGCACTACCTGATACAGGGATACCATCAATGACGTAAAGAGGCGTTCCGTCGTTGATACCCTTTTGGTTCAACGAGCTGAAACCACGTATTGTAATCTTTGAACCACCACCACCTGGTGAGCCAGAGAGGTTACTTACATCCACACCTGCCATACGTCCCTGCAGCAAGTTCTCTATACTTGCTGACGGAGCCTTCTGTAAATCCTCGGCTTTAACGGATGCTATCGCACCAACCTGCTCACGTGTGTTACGCTTACCATAGGCAACAACCGTCACTTCGCCCAAGGAATGGGCTGAAGAAGCAAGGATAACATTCAGGTCTTTCGCCGTATTATACTTCAATGTCTTGGGTTCATAGCCCACACTTGATATGGTTATGTTACCTTCCTGTTGGTCCATTGGCATGGAGAAGTTACCATCTATGTCGGCAGTCACACCCTTTGATGTTCCTTTTATCTGTACAATGGCAAAGGGGACCCCCACTCCGTCCTTGTCCTTAACGGTTCCTTTGAGGGTGTACTGTCCTTGTTTGGCATCCTGCATCTTAAAGACGTTGATGACTTTTCCATCAACATTGTGCATGAAATGCGTATGTGACAAAAGGCTCTCCACTGCACTCAGCTCGTCGACGTCATCAAATGAGATGGTGAGAAGCAGAGAATCATTCTTCACATCGTCGGAATAATTAATTTTGTAGTCGCCCTTTGTTGCAAGGAAATCCAGGATATCAGCCACGCTCTTGTCCTTAAATGAGATTGAGAACGGCTTGCCCGGCACCTGTGAGAACGCCGGAGTAGTCCCTATGAAGACCAGGAAAAAGGTCATCAGGATTACTACGGACGGTAACCTTCAGGGTGAAACTAAACACATGATGATACTTCATGATAGGTTTGTTATTAAATGAATAATTTTATAATTCGTATGTTCTATATGGTAATATTGCTAAATCACCATACTTGATGGTTTCATAATCATGAGAAAGCCACCGTCTCCCATTCTTAAGTTAACAATGATTCCAAAATGAATTTTCTCTGCAAATTTAAACATATCTTTTGATAATACAAAGGGAAACATGTATCTTTTTTTCCACTATTTTTTTGCTTTTTCTTCCATTCATAGTGGGTGTATCGTGATGCCAACTATACATCTTTTCTTCACGGAGGGAGGCAAAGTGGCTTCTTTGAAACATCATTACATAATTTAAAGGTTCTTCTTTTAATTTTCCAAAGAAATCCTTTAAAATCCGACTTTATAACCATCAGATTATCAAAAGGTTACAAAGAGGGTTTTTAAAAGGTGCCCTTTTGCGTTGTAAAAGACGCCCTTTTACACGTCAAAAGATGCCCTTTTGCAATGCAAAACATGCCCTTTTACAAGGCAAAAGGGCGTAGATTGAAAAGCAGATGGGAAGAATATTGACAAAAAGGGCTTCCAGCTAATAGCTTTAAAGCCTAGGATTCCTAGGAACCCTAGGAGTCCTAGCCCCCAAGAATCCCCCAGCTAATAGCCTTTAAAGCCTAGGATTTCTTGGTCTCCTAGCACTCCTAGCCCCCCCAAGCGCTAACACCTTAAGCACGCAGGGCGCCTACTTATCAGCCCTCAAACTCCCCCACTCGCCCCCTTCACAAGCACGCATCGGCGTTCGCCTCATCTGCCATTTCTACACCTTATTATATATATAGGGACAAAAAAACGGGAATACCATGACTGATATTCCCGTTATAAATATGTTAAGAGGTGGATTATCCGAAGTTATCATACATGATAGCATCCTTGTCAACACCAAGACTATCAAGATAATCGGTAACCGTCTTGATAAGCATAGGAGGTCCACAGAGATAGTATTCACAATCTTCTGGAGCCTCATGGTCCTTAAGATACTCATCACGAATGCAGTTAACAGCAAAGCCAGTATAGTATTTCACGCCAGCTTCATCAGCCTTTGGATCCTGACGGTCAAGTGAAAGATGGAAGTGGAAGTTAGGATATTCCTTCTCAAGTTCCCAGAAATCCTCAAGGAAGAACGCCTCACTGAGTGAACGAGCACCATAGAAGAAGTGCATTTCACGGTCACGTGTGTGCAACGTCTTGGTCATATACATGATCTGAGAGCGTAGAGGAGCCATTCCGGCACCACCACCAATCCATATCATCTCCTTCCCTGAGGTGAAATTAGATGGAAATCACCATAAGGACCACTCATCATCACCTTGTCACCCGGCTTGAGTGAGAAGATATAAGACGAACCAATACCCGTTGGTACATCCTGGAACCCAACCTGAGGACGTGGCAAGAACGGTGGTGTAGCAATACGAACCGTCAGCGTAATGATATCACCCTCATCAGGATAGTTAGCCATAGAATAAGCACGAATGGTGTCTTCTGGGTTGTGAGCCTTCAATGAAAGAAGATTGAATTGCTTCCATGGACCCAGATATTCCTCACCAATATCGTTCTTATCGAAGTCCTTATCATAGTCAATACAGTCGTAAGCAGGAATCTTGATCTGTGCATACGAACCAGGAATGAAGTCCATGTGCTCGCCAGGAGGCAATGCAACCTTGTACTCTTTGATGAAACTTGACACGTTTGTTGGAGATAACAGTGCACTCCCACTCCTTTACGCCCATAACAGCCTCAGGAACTTTCAGTGCCATGTCACCTTTCACCTTACACTGGCAGCCGAGTCGCCAGTGATCCTTTATCTCTTTACGACTGAAGTGTGGTCGTTCGGAATCGAGAATCTCACCTCCTCCTTCAACAACCTGCACCTTACACTGTCCACAGCTTGCCTTACCACCACATGCAGAAGGCAGGAAGACACCGTTTTCGTTCAGCGTTGCCATGACGGAACTACCTTGGGCAACGGTCATCTTCTTATCGCCATTAATCGTTATCGTCACCTTTCCGCTCGGACTAAGGTACTTTTTAGCCACAAGCAGGAGGATTACCAGCACCAGGATGGTAATCAGGAATACTACAATACTTGTTGTTATGAATTGTCCCATTTGATTACTTAGATTTTAAGACCTGAGAAGCACATCATTGCCATGGCCATCAGTCCTACTGTGATAAATGTGATACCAAGGCCCTGCAATGGCTTTGGCACGTCAGAATACTCCATCTTCTCACGGATAGCACCCATTGCGACGATGGCTAAAGTCCAACCAATACCCGATCCGAGACCGTAGATGAGAGCATCCCATACGGACCCAATGTACTGTGTGCTGGATGGATCAAGACCAATACGCTGCTGCATAAAGAGTGATGCACCCATGATAGCACAGTTAACGGCAATCAATGGAAGGAAGATACCTAATGCACCATAGAGTGAAGGAGAGAATTTCTCTACCGCCATCTCCACGATCTGCACGATACCTGCAATGACTGCGATGAAAAGAATGAAACTAAGATAAGTGAGGTCGACACCATCTGCAAGACAGTCGGGACCTAAAACCTTTGTCAACAGGAGATAGTTGGCAGTGTGGTAACAAGCAAAACGAAGGTTACCGCAGCACCAAGTCCAAGCGAAGTCTTCACATTCTTCGATACAGCAAGGAATGAACACATTCCCAAAAAGAATGCGAAAATCATATTGTCCACAAAGATGGACCTGAAGAATAAACTAATAAGATGTTCCATAACTACTTCTTGTCTTCTTTATAGAAATATGAACGATGAATCCAAATAACACATCCTAACAGGATGAGGGCCATGGCTGGCATGGACATCATACCGTTATCCATGTATCCAGCATCATAGAAGCTCTGTGGAATAAGCTTGAAGCCTAACAGAGAACCACGACCGAAGAACTCGCGGACAGCACCAACGATAACGAGAATCAGGGCATATCCGAGTCCGTTACCAATACCATCGAGGAAACTTGGCCATGGTTTGTTGGTCATAGCGAATGCTTCCAGACGTCCCATGAGGATACAGTTGGTGATGATAAGCCCGACATAGACTGAAAGCTGTACGCTTACGTCGTATGCAACAGCCTTCAATATCTGGCTAACGATGGTCACAAGAGCCGCAACGACCACCAACTGCACGATGATACGGATACGATTAGGAATCGTGTTACGAATAAGTGAGATAATAACATTGGAGAATGCCGTGATAATCGTTACGGCAAGACCCATAACAATTGCCGGTTTCAACTGTGAAGTGACGGCAAGGGCTGAACAGATTCCGAGCACCTGGACCATAATAGGGTTGTCCAAGTTCAGCGGATTACTGAGAACCTCTCTATTTTGTTTTGAAAATAAATTCATTTTCTTATTGCATTAAACGGTTAGACAGTTATTGCTGGTCAGGAATTTGACGTAAGGCTGGAGTCCACCCTTATCAGCCTGGAACATCTCCGTAACACCATTACTGGTCAGAGTAGCACCTGTCACGGCATCAACCTGCGTTGATGGGTCGGAAATCTTCTTCTCTACAGCCAATGCTATCTTCTGCTTGTCTGCACCAGAGAAGAGCTTCTTTCCCTTGAACTTAGCCTGCCAAGAGGCATTATCTTTGATTTCTGCACCTAAACCGGCAGTCTCACTCTCATGATTGAAGTAGGCTCCAAACACCGTCTGCTTATCACCGTTGATGGCAATAAAGCCATTGATAGGACCCCAAAGACCATTACCATAAACAGGAATAACATACTTGTCCTCACCGTTTACTTTACAACGATAGAGTGCCAGTTTACCTTCTTTAGCGTCTTTGCTGGTCAGTTTGAAGCCAGCATCAACGCCTCCTTGCTTTCCTGCCTCGGTAACTTTACCGTCAGCATTGATGACATCGTCAGCAATGATAATCTTCTTCCACAGCTGCACAGCCTGTTCGTTGGTCATATTACGATCCTGATTGAGTGCAAAAAGAATCTGTTTCTGCTGGTCGAGCTGTACATTAGCATCCTGCATGGGCTTCAATGCCTGGAACACGAACGCAAGCAAGAAAGCTACTATCAACACGAGGATGACAGAATAAACAATTGTATAAGAATTACTATTTGTCTTCATATCTTTCTCCTCCTTATTTATTTAGCACGCTTAGCACGCTTGCTGATGTTTGACTGTACTACACAGTAGTCGATAAGTGGGGCAAACATGTTACCAAAGAGGATGGCGAGCATCATACCCTCTGGATAACCTGGATTCAGAACACGGATGATGATAGCCATCGCACCGATGAAGAAGCCATAAACCCACTTACCTGTCTCTGTGCGAGAAGAGGTAACAGGGTCGGTTGCCATGAACACTGCACCAAAGCAGAAGCCACCTAACACGAGGTGTTCATACCACTGTATTGGGAGTTGCACCAGTAGAATGGAAGAGCAATCCCATCACTGTTCCACCAATGAAGACGCTGAGCATTGTCTTCCAACTGGCTATATTCGTCCACAAAAGGATGACAGCACCAATGGCAATGGCAATGACTGACGTCTCACCAACTGATCCTGGGATTAATCCTAATACCATATCGCAAACGGAATGGTTAACATTTACACCCTGAGCAATCTGTCCCAGTGGCGTTGCCATGGTGAATCCGTCAGGTAAGGTATAGCCCAATCCACAGATAGAATCGCTTGCTACCCAGATACTATCACCTGTCATTCTACTTGGATAAGAGAAGAAGAGGAAGGCACGGGCTGCTAAAGCAACATTGAAAATGTTCATACCTGTTCCGCCAAAGATTTCCTTTGTGAAGATGACAGCAAAGGCAATGGCAAGGACAAGGATCCACAATGGTGTGGTAACAGGGATTATCAATGGGATGAGAATACCTGACACGAGGTAACCTTCCTGTATCTCTTCTCCCTTCCACTGTGCCCAGGCAAACTCAATACCCAAGCCAACAATGTAAGAAACAAGAATCTTTGGCAACAATGCCAGCAATCCATAGAGGAACATTCCCCAGCATGTTGCATCGGCTAACTTCCCTGCAGCTACAGCATTCTGGTATCCGATGTTATACATACCGAACAACAATGCTGGCAACAGAGAGATTACCACAATACTCATAATACGCTTCGAGTCAATCGCATCGTGGATAGAGACACCGCTCTTGGATGTTTCGTTCGGAACATACAAGAAAGTATCGAAAACCATCAAAGACACTCTTGAAAGCATGAAGCTTACCACCCTCTTCAAAGTTTGGGCGTATCTTATCGAGATAATTTCTTAAACTCATATTATTAATCGTTATAGGGTTCTTAAATTTTATGTAGGAATCACTGAACCCTACGCATTTTCTTTTCTGAGAATATCAAGACCTTCACGAACAATTTTTCTGCAATGGTAGCTTTGAACTGTCAACGAATTCAGCTAAAGCAAAGTCCTCTGGACTTACCTCATAGATACCTAATTGCTCTTGACTGTCTATGTTTCCTGAGATAATAGACTTGATAAGGTATTCGCCATAGATATCCATTGGCAACACCTTGTCGTACTCTCCACTCATGATCATGTGGCGTTCACCACCCTTGATACGTGCATCGAGGTTGTATGCTTTCTTTCCCTGCAACCAAGTGAAGTAACTATGGGAGGTTGAGAAATCATTGAAACGTGGCATTATCCAACCTGCAAGCTCGTTAACATCATCTCCTTCAGGGATCACTGTTACCTCTGAAGTGTGTGCACCAAGGACTGTTTCATCTGTAGCGATGGTCCCTGTAAGAGGATTACCATTCAAGATGCGGACATGACAGCCACCTTTCACGTTGTCTGCAAGAATATCCTGCAGCGGAGTACCAACAAGAACATCCACGTAACCAGTGTTCTTCACCATGCTACCAGCTACCGCTACACGACGAGTAAGGTTGACTTTACCCGTATTGAACAACCGACCGAAGAAGATAACAGCTGTTGGATCAACGGTCCAGACAGTCTCTCCCTTGTTGACAGGTGAGATGTGATTCACCTGAACACCAACGTTTCCAGCTGGACAAGGTCCATCGAAGACGTTAAGCTCAACGTCTTTGGCGTTTACCAACGCTTCAGCAGTCTGCTTAACACCGATACCTAAATAGACTTTAGCAATCTTTGCCAATGCAGAAAGGCCCGTCTGGAAATCCCTTTCCTGTCCTTTCAACTCAAATTCAAAGTCGCCCTGCAGTGGCTTATCACGCAGTGCAGATACAAAGATTGCCTTCGGTGTAGTATCAGGACGTGTGCTGACAGCATAAGGAAGCTGGTTTATAAAACCAAAAAGACCGGCTTTCAACAGACAATCCTTTACCTCGTCTGCTGACAAACCAGCCAAATCCTTTATTCCAAAGTCAACAAATTCTTGCTGCTCATCAGCAACAACCTTCACACGTAACACCTTACGCCTCTCTCCACGTTCGACACTTGTGACCGAACCGCTCACAGGTGAAGCGAAACTTACCTCTGGACAACCCTTATCAACAAACAAAGGGTCACCAGCCCGGACATGATCTCCCTCACGGACAACCACCTTAGGAGTCAATCCAGTGAAGTCATCAGGTACTAAAGCGTACTCCTTCGATGGCTTAACTGGCAGCAACTGCTCCTGTGCGCATCCAATCAGGTTAATGTCTAAGCCCTTTCGTAACTTAATTACATTTGCCATAAAAATGATATTATTGCGAGTTTTTATATTATTTCATCAATAGATTGTGCAGGCAAGAGCAATGAAAGGAGTGCTTTCGGATTGCCGAGCGCAGCTTATTTTCTGCAAAAATAATGCAAGCAAGAGCAATGAAAGGAGTGCTTTCGGATTGCCGAGCGCAGCTTATTTTCTGCAAAAATAATGCAAGCAAGAGCAATGAAAGGAGTGCTTTCAGATTGCCGAGCGCAGCTTATTTTCTGCAAAAAAATAATGCAAGCAAGAGCAATGAAAGGAGTGCTTTCAGATTGCCGAGCGCAGCTTATTTTCTGCAAAAATAATGCAAGCAAGAGCAATGAAAGGAGTGCTTTCGGATTGCCGAGCGCAGCTTATTTTCTGCAAAAATAATGCAAGCAAGAGCAATGAAAGGAATGCTTTCGGATTGCCGAGCGCAGCTTATTTTCTGCAAATGTAGCAAAAAAATTAAGTACATTTGGCACATTTATATATAATAATTTCAGTATAAAACGTTTTTTTGTAGTTTTGTAAACGCATTGAAGAGAATTAGAACTACCATCCGTTGGATTGTATGGACGATGATAAGTTTATACATCGTCACCATTGTGCTGCTACATATACCAGCAGTACAGGGGGGGTATTGGTTCTAAAATAGCAGACTTAGCATCCGAAAAACTCGGTACAGAGGTACGCATTGGACATATTGATTTAGGCTTTCTGAACCGCGTTATCATTGACGATTTACTCATTTATGACCAGCACCACAAGAAGATGTTATCTGCTTCACGCATCGGAGCAAAGGTCGATCTCATTCCACTCCTTCAATCTGGAGCTATCAATATATCCTCTGCACAACTCTTTGGACTGAAAGCTGACCTCTACAAAACAACAAAAGACAGCAAGCCCAACTATCAATTCGTGCTGGACTCACTGGCTTCAAAGGACCAAAGCAATAAAAAGCCATTGCACTTGTCCATAAATAGTCTTGTCATACGCAATGGTTCCATACGATATAATCAATATGATGCACCACAAACACCCCACCGCTTCAACCTTCATCACCTGGACATAACCAATATCTCCACCCATATCGTCCTTGATAAACTTGACGATAACAGTGTTATTGCCAACTTAAGGAGTTTCTCATGCAAGGAATCGGCAGGCTTAGATGTACAACAGCTGGCCTTTGAAGTCAATGCCAACCAACGACAAGCAAGTCTTACAGCCTTCAACCTGCAACTTCCTAACAGCAAAGTAGCTCTGGAAGAGATAAAAGCACATTATGAGTTAAAGGACAAAAGACTGATAAACAACAGTTTAAGATTTGACATTAAAGGTTTTAATAGTACACTACAACCATCGGATCTCTCCACATTTTTACCAGACTTACACCTCCTCAGGAACCCTTATAGAATCGTCTTAAGTGCACAAGGAACGAACCGTTCTGTAGCAATTCGTCAACTAACCGTCTCCTCTCCCACCGAGTCAACACTTCTAAAAGCCAGAGGTTGGATAAAGGACTATGACACGAAACCTTCGTGGAACATTACTTTCGCACCATTAAAGATCGGACATAACACCCTCATAAACCTTGCAAAAGTGGCAAAAAAGCCACTCCCCGCCCCCATAAACAACCTTGGGAACATTTACTATAAGGGCGTTATCAGTCAACAAAAACAATACTTATACGGCACGCGGTGACCTAAATACCAACGCTGGTAGTGCCCGACTGGCTGCTTCTATGCATGGTAAAAACCTCCGTGGCACTGTTATCACACCAGGATTCAACATCGGTGAGTTATTAGCAAACCCTGATTTCGGAAAGGTTGTTGCCAAGATTGCCGTTGATGGTAGTACCGATCTCACACGCATCTCAGCCAAAGGGGATGTCTTTTCTTTCTTCTATAAGGGTTACACCTACAAGAATATCCATGTAGATGGACTTCTTCAGCATGATGCTTTCAACGGAGAAATAGCAATAAACGACCCCAATGGCAAGTTAGAAGTAAGTGGAAAAGCTTCAAATATTTCCGCTTTCATCAACAAAAAAGGTGTACTCTCAGCAAACATCAATATCAATGCTGATAATGTAAACCTCCATAAACTGCAACTTTCAGATGCTTTGGGAGATAGATATATCTCCTTCAACTCACAGATTAATGGTCATTCCTCTTCCGTAGACAACCTAAACGGAACGTTACAGGTGTCATCATTCTTCATGAAGGGTGAAGGACAAGACATCAACATAGACCATCTGAATGCCAAAGCCAGCAGTGGTGTACTCATGAAGTCGCTGGATGTTACGTCAGAACTTGGTGAAATACATCTCAACGGACAGTATACTTACTCCTCATTGCCACAAAGCATCACAAATATTCTGAGCCATTACTTACCAAGTGTCATCCGTCAGAAACCTTCTTATCAGTTGACAAGAAGCAAAAACAATTATGTTTTCTCCTTCCGCATGGATGATACGAAACTCCTCAATACACTTTTTAAGACGTCCCTCACCTCTCATTATCCTATCAGTATTGCTGGTAGGGTGAATGATCAGGCACATACCATCACTATGGATGCGTCTGCTCCATCACTCACATACGATGGTCATAAGCTCAGACATGTGTCCCTCTCAGTAGACACGCATCCTGAAGGACTCCTCATCAACCTCTTTGGAGAACGTGCAGGAGCACAAGGACCACACGTAATTGTCAAAGCAAAGGGGAGTATTGCCAATGATAAAGTAGCCTCGGACATTGCTTTCCAGATGCCAGGGAGCACCGTTCTACATGGTAATATCAACACATTGGCAGCTTTCAGTCATCATCATGGAGCATTACAGACAGACTTACACTTCAATCCTTCCAAGATAACTGTAGACACAATCACGTTACAGCTACAGCCATCCGACTTGTCTTACTATCACAACAACCTGGCTATAGACCATTTTGAGATATCAAACCGTAACCAACACATCGTTGTCAACGGACAGACATCAGGCAATCCAGAGGATTCTCTCATGGTAACACTGAAGGATATCGACGTCCCGTACATATTAGATATTGTCAATTTCCACAGCGTAGACTTCTCTGGTATAGCGTCAGGTACGGCTTCTATCCACTCTGTCTTCTCTCATCCACAGGCAAATGCAACCCTTACCGTGCGTGATTTCACGTTCCAAGAGGGCGACATGGGGACATTACAAGCGAAAGTAAACTACAAAGAACAAGAAGGAAAAAAATCAATATAGATGCTAAAAGCAGATGCTGGTGCAGCATCATATACGGACATAAAGGGGTATGTTGACATCAAAAAAACAGTTATATCAACTTACCTATTTACGCCCACGGAACACACCTTTACTTCCTAAAAGAGCTTCTGTGGTTCCTTCATGAGTGATATAAACGCACAGGCTGAAGGCTGGTGTAAGGTGGTAGGACCACTGGATGACATAAACCTTGAGGGTGATATGATTGCCAACGGTCCCATCCATATCAAACCTATTGGCGTTACCTATACATTAAAAGACTGTCATGTCAGACTCATACCGAATGAGATTACATTTGCGACAGATACCGTTTATGATCCCAAAGGGAACATCGGTATTGTCACGGGAGGCTTACACCACAATTCCCTCACCCACCTCACTTATGACATCAACGTCGAAGCACATAACCTTCTGTCTTATTACTTCCCAAGACACACCAGCAAAGAGACATTCTGGGGTGTTGTCTACGGCACAGGAAACTGTGACATTAAAGGTGGACCGGGTGAGACAACGATGAATGTTGAGCTGGAACCAGAGAAGAATACCTTTATTACTTACAACGCAGCAACGGCAGGTGACGTAGGGACAAACAACTTTATCCACTGGATTTCCACACCCGTAGACAGCAACACAGTACTGATTCCAGAGACGGGCAACCCTTCTTCCGTAACGGCACCAGCCACTACACACACACCATCTGACGCCAACAATAATAATAGCTTTGCAGATATACCGAGCAATCTGCACATCAATTTCCTCCTGAAGACCAATCCTAACCTCACGTTAGGAGTACTCCTCGATGAAGCAACTGGCGATAACATCACACTGAACGGCTCAGGTATTCTTCGTGCCACCTATTATAATAAAGGTGCATTCCAGCTTTTTGGCAACTATAACGTAGATCATGGACTCTACAGTCTGACTATACAGAACATCATCAAGAAGCAATTCTCCTTCCAGCCAGGGTCAACAATTGCCTTTGGAGGTGACCCTTTCAATGCCGCACTCAATCTTAAAGGAATATACACCATCAATTCCGTACCACTCAGCGACTTAGGGTTGGGCAATTCGTTTGCACATAACAACACGAAAAGTAAACTGTCTTCTGAACATCGAAGGGACACCAGCAGCACCAACAGTATCCTTTGATTTGGATCTCCCGACACTCTCCTCCGACGCACAACAGATGGTACGTTCCATCCTCAACTCCGAACAGGAGATGAATAATCAGGTGCTTTATCTGCTTGCTGTCGGTAGGTTCTATCCCCAAAGCAACAACAATAGCAACATGGCACAGAAAGACTTAGGACCAAGTCAGACCTCACTTGCCATGCAGAGTCTGCTCTCTGGAACAATCTCCCAGCAGATCAACACAGTCCTTTCCAACTTAGTAAACAACCGAAACTGGAACTTTGGAGCGAATATTGCCACAGGAAACGAAGGCTTTAGCAATGCTGAATACGAAGGACTCCTCTCTGGTAGCATGCTCAACAACCGTCTACTCTTCAACGGACAGTTCGGTTATCGTGACAATGTTGCTAAAAACAGCTCCTCATTCATCGGAGATTTCGACATCAGATACCTCCTTTTCCCAAGCGGGAACGTAGCCTTCCGCGTCTATAATCAGACCAACGACCGCTACTTCTCTCGCAATTCACTGACCACACAAGGTGTGGGTATCATCCTGAAAAAGGACTTTAATCACATCTGGGATATTTTCGGTGTAAAGAGAAGAAAGGTTAAAAAAGATCCGCAAAAGCATTGATGTTCAGAATATTATTAGTAACTTTGCGCTCGATTTGGGGATATTAAGCCCCATTAGAGTTCATATAAAGTCAAACTTTATTAATTAAATTATTTTTTTAAACACTTTATGACAAAAATTGAAGACGTCAAGAATGTACGGCCTTTAGCTGACTTCAACTGGGACGAGTTCGAGAACGGAACACAGAATGGCGCTAGCAAGAGCGATCTTACTAAGGCTTACGATGAGACACTCAACAAGATCCAGGAGCATCAGGTTGTTGAAGGTACTGTAATCTCAGTTGACAAGAAGGAAGTAGTAGTAAACATCGGTTACAAGAGCGATGGTATTATCCCTGCTTCAGAATTCCGTTACAATCCAGATCTCAAGCCAGGCGACAAGGTTGAGGTTTACGTAGAGAGCCAGGAAGACAAGCGTGGCCAGCTCGTACTCTCACACAAGAAGGCACGCCTGCAGAAGAGCTGGGAGAACATCAACAAGGCTTTGGAGAACGATGAGATTGTTCAGGGCTACATCAAGAGCCGCACAAAGGGTGGTATGATCGTTGATGTATTCGGTATTGAAGCATTCCTTCCAGGAAGCCAGATTGACGTTCACCCTATACGTGACTACGATGTATTCGTTGGTAAGACTATGGAGTTCAAGATTGTTAAGATCAATCAGGAGTTCCGCAACGTTGTCGTATCACACAAAGCACTCATCGAGGCAGAGCTTGAAGCACAGCGCAAGGAGATCATCTCTCATCTTGAGAAGGGTCAGATCCTCGAGGGTACTGTTAAGAACATCACCTCTTACGGTGTATTCGTTGACCTCGGTGGTGTTGACGGACTCGTACATATCACTGACCTCTCATGGGGTCGCGTAAGTGATCCACACGAGGTTGTTACACTCGATGAGAAGATCAACGTTGTAATCCTCGACTTTGATGAGGATAAGAAGCGTATCGCTCTTGGTATCAAGCAGCTCACTCCACACCCATGGGATTCTCTTGATCCTAACCTTAAGGTTGGTGACCACGTTAAGGGTAAGGTAGTTGTTATGGCTGACTATGGTGCATTCGTTGAGATTCAGCCAGGCGTTGAGGGTCTCATCCACGTATCTGAGATGAGCTGGAGCCAGCACTTGCGTTCAGCACAGGAGTTTATGAAGGTTGGTGATGAGGTAGAGGCAGTGATCCTCACCCTCGATCGCGACGAGCGTAAGATGTCTCTTGGCATCAAACAGCTGAAGGAAGACCCATGGGAGACTATCGAAAGTGAAGTACCCAGTAGGTTCTAAGCACATCGCTAAGGTTCGTAACTTCACTAACTTCGGTATCTTCGTAGAGCTTGAGGAAGGTGTTGACGGTCTTATCCACATCAGCGATCTCTCTTGGACTAAGAAGGTTAAGCATCCTTCAGAGTTCACATCACAGGGTGCAGAGATCGAGGTTGTTGTTCTCGAAATCGACAAAGAGAACCGTCGTTTGAGCCTTGGTCACAAGCAACTCGAGTCAAATCCATGGGATGAGTACGAGGAAATCTACAAGCCAGGTACTATCCACAATGGTAAGATCACCGAGTCTATGGACAAGGGTGCAGTGATTACTCTTGATGAAGGTGGTGAAGGCTTCGCTACACCTAAGCATCTTGTTAAGCAGGATGGCACACAGGCACAGCTTGGCGAGGAACTCCCATTCATGGTTATTGAGTTCGTTAAGGACACAAAGCGCATCATCCTCTCACACTCTCGTACTTTCGAGGAGGTTAAGGAAGAGCCACGTCGCCCACGTCATGCAGCTAATGGCGCACGCAAGCAGGATCAGTCAGCACAGATCAACAATGTTGCTGCTGGTACTTCACTTGGTGATCTCGACGTACTCGCTGACTTGAAGAAGAAGATGGAGGGTGACAAGTAATCCTTGTTACAATCATCTAAATAAAATAAGGCATCAGGCTATCACAGCTTGATGCCTTTTTTATTGTCCATGAATTATCCTTACAGATCGTACGCCATGGTATTCTGGAAAATGAAAGAATATGGAAGGAAACCGACTTTGTAGCCATCAGACTATCAGAGGCTTACAAAACGCCTTGCAAAAGAGCATGTTTGACATCGTAAAAGGGCACCTTTTACACATCAAAAGGGCATCTTTTACAATGCAAAAGGGCGTCTTTTACTCGGCAAAAGAGCACCTCTTGATTTGTAAGTAATAAATCCTGACAACACACACTACTAAAGGCGAATATTAGTGATACTACTCTACCAACAGAAAGCGCGAAACACAGCTCAGACTTCTTAACCATATACAGAAGATGTTTTATGATATATACGGGAGAGGACACGGAGGATTAAGGTGAAAGAGACGATCAAATTACCTTATTTTAGGTATTGTATAAATTTTAAAATTTACATACTTTTGCACAAAATAATGGATTATCGATAAAAAATTGTATACATAATGAGAAAGAAATTTACCCCACTTGCGTTTATTCTGGCAACTGTTGTTGCACCTTGTAACGCACAGACAGAGAGCGCACTGGACTCTATGCAGCATCTGCAGGAGGTGACCATCAGTACAACACGTATCCCTGAACTGAAGTCGAATGCGGCTGCAACAGTCACAATAATCGACAATAAACAGATAGAAGCAATGAGTAAGATTGCTCCAGACATGTCGCATCTCCTTGGATTACTCACCCCGGGCATGGCATTGTCAAGTAATACGACAAGTTCACGTGCACAATCACTCCGCGGAAGAAGCGCATTAATACTGATTGACGGTATACCCCAGTCGACTCCGCTACGCTCTACCGACCGTGATATCCGTACGATTGACGTCTCAGCCATCGACCATATCGAGATTGTGAAAGGGTCAACGGCACTGTATGGAAACGGCGCTATCGGTGGTTTGATCAACATCATCACTAAGAAAAATACCACCAACAGAGCCATTGCAGGACAGACAACGCTGGCTGGATCAACCTATAACTTCTTCCGACAGGGCAAGGGTCAGGGTTATCGTATCAACCAACAGCTTTACGGAAAGGCTGGACAGTTTGACTATCTCATCAGTGGAACCTTCGGAAGAACAGGCAGTAGCGTTGATGGTGACGGACAGTTCATCTCTCCAAGATACGGACTTGGCGACACATATACCACCAATACACTCGTGAAACTGGGCTATGCACTGTCAACAAAGCCGAATTGAACTGATGTATAACTTCTATCGCAGTCTGCAGGACACGAAACTGATTCCTTCAGCAGGTAAATATCTGCAGCGCCCAGCCATCGGTGTCATTGGAAACAGAGACCCACAGGCTGTTGATGAAGGTACACGATACAACCACAATGCTTACTTGAAGTTCACTTCACGTGACATTTTCAAACATACAGACTTAGAGGCTGACATCTATGGGTCAAGCCTTTACACCATCTTCGACTTCCGTAAAGCCAACCCAGCACAACCCCGATGGGAGGAGACCAGCGGACAGTCAGCAGTGAAAGACCGTAAGTTCGGCTTCCGTACACAGTTCACGTCTCGTCTGACACTCTCTGAAAACGCCTTCGCACGCCTTGTTTACGGTTATGATTACCTCTTCAACAAGACGGCGCAACCCCTTGTTGATGGTCGTTTGTGGATGCCTTGGCTCAGAAGTAACAACCATGCACCGTTCGTACAGATGAAAGCTACACTGTGGCAATGGTTCAACGTGAAGCTGGGAGGACGATATGACTTCATCAATGTGAGCGTTCCCGACTATGATGTGTTGCGTAATAAACTCTCTGACCCACAGGTTCATGTGCAAGGAGGATCACTTCATTACAACAATCTCTCATTCAATGTCGGACTGTCTTATAACAAGATCCGTGAATTCCAGCCTTTCGTAGCCTTCTCACAGGGCTTCTCAATCTTCGATTTGGGTCGTACGTTACGTGCTGCAAAGGCTGATGTGCTATCAAAAATATCAACAGAACCAGTCAAGACAAACAACTATGAGATTGGTGCTTACTCACAGATTGGTGACTGGTTGCAGCTGAATGGCTCGTTCTTCTATACCTATTCAAAGTTCGGTAGTGACCTGAAGATAGAGAATGGCTTCTGGGTTGTCAACCGGACACCACAGAAAGTGTATGGTATTGAACTGAGTGCTGACGCCAAGATCCTTGACAATCTCAAGGCAGGAGCAAACCTTTCATGGTTCGAAGGCAAACTGAAATCAGCCTCAGGAGAATGGGATACATACATGTCGAACATATCTATTCCTGCAGCAAAGTTGGGAATGTACGTGAACTACTCCCCTATCAAGAATACGTATCTACAGCTACAATACATCCACACAGGTAAGCGCAACCGCTTCACACCTAATGCTACAGGTGCTTACAATGAGGGAGAAGGAATCGTAAACCGTATCAACCTGCTGAACTTTATGGCAGGAATGAAGCTGAAAGCATGGGACTTCAGCCTCGCAGTATCGAACCTACTGAATTATACATATTATACACCTTCATCCATGTTAATGGCACGTAATGCTGAATATGCTCATGCTGATGGGCGCAACATCACGCTCACAGCAACCTTCAAATACTAATGAAGGTAAACAAAGAACCTCCCCTCTCTTCGTCGGAAGAGCTGGGGAGGTTCTCTGTTTTTGTATCTGAAAAGTTTAAGAAGACCCTGAAAAGAACACCAAAGCTCACTTGTCTACACCTATAAAGTAACCCTACTTTTTCGCAACTTTCTAACTTTCCTGTCACTACTGTCATCCATTCTTCTCTCATAATACCCTCTTTCACAGGCTATTAATCGAAATGTTAAAAGTGACAGCAAAGCAATTTAAAGTTATCTTAGTATTTATCGGTAAACTTTCAAGGCTCTATCCTTGGGATAAAGAGCTGATATAAGTTGAATACTATACACCTTATCAACTCAAATAAATGGTGCATCAACGGATAAATCCCAAAAGAAAACGAAAGCTATAAAGCTGTTTTACGATGGTATTAACAAAAAAAAGAAGCAGGAAACCTGGATGGAACAGATTACCTGCTTACTTATTTAAGAGTGCACATAAGTACTGTGCACTGCAGAATCAATGATTAAAGAGAACCGTTGTTAGCCTGACGAATCATCTCAGATGAAGCATAGAGATAAACTTCTACACGACGGTTAGCCTGACTGACAGTCTTATTCTCGATAGGATTAGCACTACCAAAGCCCTCAACTGAACGAATCTGACGGTTAGAAACACCGTTTGCCTTCAGATAAGAAGACACTGCATCGGCACGACTCTGTGACAGAGGGATGTTGATATTATCGTTACCAGAAGCATCAGTGTAGCCCTGAATAGCAACATCACAGTTTGAATTGCGCTTCATCAGACCAGCGAATTTCGTCAGATCCTTCTTAGCTGAAGCACTCAAAGTAGACTTGTTAAGAGGGAAAAGGATACCAGAATCGAAGGTTACCTTCACACAATCCAGACCATTTGCATCTGTTACCTTATCAACTCGAGCGTTAGGAAGCTGCTGAGAAGCCTCACGTGCCACCTTATCCATGTGACGACCGATGAGCGCACCAGCACCTGAACCAATCACACCACCGATAGCTGCACCGATAGCAGTACTCTTTGTATTCTTTCCTATGATGTTACCAACGATGCCGCCTAGTACCGCTCCGGCACCACCACCAGCTAAAGCACCTGTTCCTTGTTTGGTCTGACAACTTACGACAGTCAGCATACACATGCCTGCTGCCATTACTTTCATATTCTTCATAACCTGCAATGTTTATGTTATAATATTATCCTTTAATTTCAAATGGAGCCTTCCTGATGGCTCACCCGTTGTTTCTAATCCGTGCAAAGATAAACAAATTATGGTGTAAAGCACTATTTGCCAACATTTTTTTGTAATTTTGCACAAAATAAGCAGTGCTTGGCAATGCCGAAGTAAACTTCATTTGCACTTGCTTGTATTACTCTATCGCAAAGTTAGGTGTTCCTGTTATAAACACAAAAGGGAATTGCCTACAAAGCTTGGGATTTCCCCTAAAAGAAAAGAAACAGATAAATATATTATGGCAAAAGAACTAAAACACATGACCAAGAGAGCAGAGAACTACTCTCAATGGTACAATGACCTTGTAGTAAAAGCTGAATTGGCTGAGCAGTCTGCCGTACGTGGATGTATGGTTATCAAGCCTTACGGCTACGCTATATGGGAAAAGATGCAGGCACAGCTTGATAAAATGTTCAAAGAGACAGGCGTTCAGAATGCTTACTTCCCACTTTTGATTCCGAAAAGCTTCCTCTCTCGTGAGGCTGAGCACGTAAAGGGATTTGCCAAAGAGTGTGCTGTGGTTACTCACTATCGCTTAAAGGCAAGCGAAGACGGCAATGCTGTTGAGGTAGACCCTAACGCTAAGCTTGAAGAAGAGCTGATAATACGTCCTACAAGTGAGACAATCATCTGGAATACATATAAGAACTGGATTCACTCTTGGCGTGATCTGCCATTGATGTGTAACCAATGGTGTAACGTTATGCGCTGGGAGATGCGTACTCGTCCGTTCCTTCGCACCTCAGAGTTCCTCTGGCAAGAGGGTCATACAGCACATGCTACACGTGAGGAGGCAGAGAAAGAGGCACAAACAATGCTGCATGTATATGCTGATTTTGCGGAAAAATGGCTTGCAGTACCTGTTGTTCAGGGTGTAAAGAGTGAGACTGAACGCTTTGCAGGAGCACTTGACACTTACACCATCGAGGCTATGATGCAGGACGGTAAGGCCCTTCAGAGTGGTACTTCACACTTCTTAGGTCAGAATTTTGCTAAGTCTTTCGATGTAACCTATCTTAATAAGGACAACAAACCAGAGTATGTATGGGCTACATCATGGGGTGTGAGTACCCGATTGATAGGAGCTTTGATCATGACACACTCTGATGACAACGGTTTAGTGTTGCCTCCGAAGATCGCTCCTATACAGGTTGCCATCATACCTATCTTCAAAGGCGAGGAACAACTGAAGGAAATCACAGCCAAGTTACAGCCTGTTATCGACCAGTTGAGGGCGTTGGGCATCACAGTGAAGTATGATGACGCTGACAATAAGCGCCCAGGCTTCAAGTTTGCAGACTATGAATTGAAGGGAGTACCAGTCCGTTTGGCAATGGGTGGTCGTGATTTGGAGAACAATACCATTGAGGTTATGCGCCGAGACACGCTTGAAAAGGACAGTGTAAGCTTCGATGGTATCGTTGACTACGTGAAAAGTCTTCTCGATGACATACAGAACAACATCTTCAAGAAGGCAAAGACTTCCGTGATGCGCACATCTACGAGTGTGAGAACTACGAAGAATTCAAGGAGAAGGTTAAGGATGGCGGTTTCTTCCTCTGCCATTGGGATGGTACAGAAGAGACAGAAGCCAAGATAAAGGAGGACACACAGGCTACAATCCGTTGTGTTCCGTTCATGTTCGAACAGACTCCTGGCACCGACATGGTAAGTGGTAAGCCTGCTAAATACCGTGTTATCATTGCAAGATCCTACTAATATATAATAAGGTGGTTGATGATTCAGAAGGTCATCAGCCACCTTTTTGTTTTTCCCCCACCATGGCAAAATGCGTTCTATGCCATAGAACGGCAACTACCAGCCCATGGAACATCAAGCAGAACATCCATAAAAAGGATATAAAAGAGAACAACTAACCATTTAAAGTACAATTTTAAACGAAAGAAATTATGAAGAAGACACTCATCACATTTGCATTATTACTTACCGTAACGGTACTGAATGCGCAGACACTCATCAAGGTTAACCTCAAGAAAGGTGACAAAGCCGTTTATGAAAACGTAAACACTGTCAATGTAGCACTGCCTATGGGTGCTGGAAATCAGAACATTAAGATAACCAACACGACCACTGTTGAGGTGAAAGATGCCACTGCTGACGGTTTTAAAGTTGAGTTCCTGACCAAAGATTCCAAGATAGAAGGGAACGAAGAGGCGGCACAGCAGTTTGGCGATCAGCTCAGTCGGTACCTCGATGGAGTACCTGCTCTCTTCCAGACTGATAAGAATGGTTGCCTGCAGAAGCTGCTGAACTACGAAGAAGTGGTTGGGAAAATGAGCAAAGTAGCCATCACACAGATTGACAGTATGTATAAAAAGAATCCTAAGATAGAGGAAATGGCACCAAAAGCCAAGGTGATTATGGCACTCAACGACCTCTTCACCGAGAAGAATATCATGGAGAACTTCAAGAACAAGAGTGTCTTCCAGCTCTATGGTAAGACCCTGAAGACGGGTGACAAAGAGGACAAAGAGATACAAGGCATCAAGGTTAACACCACTTATGACGTCAGCAACGTTCTCGGTATGCTCACTGTTGTGGCAAAGCAAGGCTAACATGACAGAGAATGAGACCAAAGCGTTCTTCATTAGCAACCTCAAGAAGATGGGAATGGGCGAAGAGATAAGTTCACAGTTTGAGCAGAACTGGGGTCAAATGAAGGCTATGGGCATGGCAAGTATCGACATGAACGACACTACTACCTATCATTTCACAAAGAGCGGATGGGTCAATGACGTGGTTAGTTCAGGTAAAATGAAGATGATGGGTATGCAGATGGACCTCAACACCAGCGTAAAATTGGTTTCTGACATGCACTAATCGTCTGCTTTCAACGGGTTATAAGAAAGGTTCAACACCCCCGATGCGTTGCTGAACCATCAAAAAAACATTGCCACCAACTGGAGGTTTCCCTTCCAATTGGTGGCAATTTTCGTATCAGAAGATTATTCCGTGATAAACTTCTTCACCACAATTCCCTTGTTCGTAACGACCTTCAGGATGTAAGTAGATGCCTTTCGTGGAAGTTCAATATCACGAACGTCACCCGAAATGCGACTTACAAGCATGCCAGAGAGCGTATAAACACTCACTTCACGAACCTGTACTGCATCCGATTCTGGCTGCAAACGGAGTCGGTTACCTTCTATTCTAACCGTCAGACCATCCTCTGCTGCATTGCCACGAACCTCATTGATACCCGTTGTTGACTTGACAATACGCACAAGTTTATAGTAGTTGTCACAACCACCGACAGGCATTTCAACAGCGTTTTTACCCAGACCAGCCTTGCAAGTGATCTGCATCAGATAGAATCCCGGTGCTATATCGCCCTCACGTGGAGTATAGTTCAACTTACCGTCCGACTGTGTTCCAGCCTGCCCCGACACTCTTGTCATGGTCAGAAGCACACCGCCACGACCAGTAAACGTGCGCAAAGCAACCTTCACCATCATGTTCTTCACATCCTTCAGAGCCTTGAGTGAGAAAGAACCGGTCACTGCTTTCCCCAGTTCAAGCGTCGTTGGGAAGTCGAGAGCAGCACACTCTAACGGCAATTCGGCATTCTTTTCAATCGTCACCGTTGCTGAATCAAATGCACAAGGCATGTCCTCCAACACATCCTCAGCCACATATTTCGTTCCTACCTTATAGGTTCCAGGTTCGAAAGGCAGTGGTTTATAGAACTTCATCGTCTGCTTCTCACCCTTATCAAAGTCCTTTGAATCCTCCATAAAGACGTATTCCTTACCCGTCAGCGTGCTCTTGAAGCAGGTGACAACACTGGCATTACCGTCCTTACCATAGTTACGCATGTCGCAGGCAAGCACAATCTTCTTTCCTTGTGGTACGGCAGTCTGCTCCTTTGTATCGGCATTGAGCCATCCCATCTCCGACACCTGACGCAGCACTGGATGAGCAGCAGCAGGACGAACGTCCACCTCTGTCGTTCCAACTTCCGAATCATCAAATGTCAAAGCGTCATATTTTGCATGATAAAGCTTCACTGCATAACGTCCTGCAGGGAGCTGTTCGGGCAAAGCAAATACCGTTTCATAGTTCTCGGTACAGTCACCATAGATGCTTGCCTGAAGCGTATCACTGGTGTAAACCTTCTGTGGATCAGCTGTTGAAGTGAACTTAAAGATGAGCTTACTGAGGTTGAAATCCTTGCTCTTGTTCTGCAGTTTGACACGTACAAGACCAGCTCCGTCAGCATAAAGAGGACCATCAAAGTTGATTTTCGACAGCAGTTTAACGTCAGGTGTAGGCTTATATTCCATGTCAGCAACGATCACTCCCTTCTCAACCTTCACTACTCCATAAGCAGAATTGCCCACAGGATGACGAAGAACCGTCCACTTGTCCTGACCGACAGGGCATATTGCAAAGCACACTTGATACTCACCGTCAGCAACACCTGCCACCTCCAACGGGATATCACGCATGATGTAATAAGTATGACCAGCCTTGCCGTCCGTGTAACCAGCCAGCTTCTGGTTGTCATCCTTCAGATGTTTCAGGATCTGACCGTCCTTCATCAGCACAGCAGAGATGCGGAACTGAGCGGGTTCAACATCGTAGTTCTCAATGAAACATGCCAATGACATGGACTTGTTGACGAACTTCTCCGTATTGAATAACATCACGCTTAGGCGTGTTGGCGACGACACACTAAGAGGTACTTCAGATACTTGTGACCCTGCAGGAACGAAGTTGATGAGGATCTCCTGCCCCACATTGAATCCGCTTTTTATCTGCTCCGATGCCGAGTTTCTCAGGGTTTAGATGGTTCACCATGAAGAAACCGTCACTGTCACCATGCCATCCCCAGTTGATATGTACGAAGTCCCGACTGTCATAACCATCACAAACGAAGGCGTGACCACCGAGTCCATCCTCCGAACTTGCCGAATAATAAACAGGGTCGACGGGCGTCAAGCTCGTGCTTTATCAGTGTCATCCACTCATTGGTTGAGTAATGTTCACGCTTCAGATACTGCACCGACTTATCATAACCGAAGTAGGTACGCATGGCATAAGGCACCAGTGGAGAGTACGTTCCACTACCCGTCAGCCCGTATTCCATATCCACTGAGATGGCAACATGTGCATTGAGGAGTGCCACAGCCTTAGCCTGTTCAGCCGTATAGTTCACGTTCCGATAGTCGGGTAACATCTTATCCCACTCGTAAGTATCCTTGCTGAAGTCGGCAGAGAGCGTAACGTTCTTCTTCAGTGGCTTACCATTCTCGTCAACAAAAGTCGTTGTGTACGAGTGACTACCCGTTCCGTGCAGTGGGTATTTATAGTAACGCATGATCTGTGAGGCTGCCGTAGCCACACAACCCACGTAGTAATGATACGTGTCCTGCCCATCCGTCCATGTCGGACCGTCATTGTTGTAAGGTGCATCCTGCCCCCATTTGATGTCGCCCAACAATGGTTTCACCACGGGATGAGGTGCTTCAGCCATTCTCTCCTCCGTCTTTTCATCAGCACGGATAGCCGCAATGCGCTTTGCATAGGTCTTCATCCAGAACAAGAGGTTGTCTGGCGCATCCTTAAACGTGAATGTCCCATGGTCCGAATAGCCCAGGATGGTGCCGATAGCATCGTCACCTGAGACAATGACAAAGCCCTTTCCACCATCGTTGTTATAGATGTAGAACGGTGCTTGTCCGTTACTACTGCGTGTGCCTGCAGGCATAGCCGACGAAGGCAACATTCGCATAACAGGGCGTTTGACCCATCGTTTCATGAACCGTGTTGCCAACTCCTGCGCTTCCGTCTGCCCTATGGGACGGGCGTTTACCGCACAGAATGCTAACAGCAACGTTACTGATAGTAAAATTCTTTTCATAGTGATACTATTAAATAAGTGATAAATAATTCTTCAAAACGTATTAAACGCTAGTGTCACCGTTCCACAATCTCAATGCCGAAGAGCATGTAGTGCTTCAAAATAAAACCTTCAATTACACTGAGTTATTGGTCTTGTATGTCGTTTTCAGTCACCCTTTCACAATACAAAAGGATGATGGTATCGATGTTAGTAGCAGTTGCAAAGTTAGTGGTTTTACCTTATATGACGGCAAAGAAAGATGTAATTTTATACAAAATATATGTTAAGAATTACTGTTTCTACACCTTATTTATACATATAGCACCCTATTCCACCTTACGACCCACGCTCGATGGAAAACCAAGTAGGCACAGACGGGCAACCAAAAGAGAGGTCTTCATTGTAAGAAAAAATCAGAATCGAAAAACAAAAGAGGCTCTTTTGCATTGTAAAAGATGCCCTTTTGCATTGCAAAACATGCCCTTTTGACATGTAAAAGACGCCCTTTTACAATGCAAAAGGGCGTCTTTCACTTCCCACTTTGTAAGTATTTGAATCACAGAAGATTACAAACCCAATAAAAACATATAATCCTTTGATTTTCACGAAATGGCATACCGAAAAGTGTAAGCATATTTCATAACATCAAAATCCATCCTCAATTCAGCATGACAAAACTACAGAACGCAAGAAGAGGAAGCAACGATTGAAAAAAACAAATAATAAAGAATAAAATCTCACTTCACCACAATAAACACCACAAACGTTCGTTAATTATTTGCTGAAAGTAAAATCATTTGTTAAAAACAGACGCATGAGTATTTCATCATCTGGGATAAAGTATGAAGGGCATTTAGGTCTATTTATACATAAAAAAGCATAAAAGATACAAATTCAGACCTGTTATATTTGGTTTTTCACCTCTTTATATGTACCTTTGCACGCCGTATCGAGAATTAGGATAACGGAAACCAGCTATATTTAAGGAGGAAATAGTAAACAATTCATGAGACAACTTAAGATTTCAAAAAGTATCACCAACCGATCAAGTGAGGCTCTTGACAAGTACCTTGTAGAGATTGGTCGTGAACCAATGATTACCGTTGATGAGGAGATTGAACTGGCTCAGGAGATCCATAAGGGCGGCCGTAAAGGTGAACGTGCCAAGGAGAAACTGATAAAAGCTAATCTTCGCTTCGTCGTTTCCGTAGCTAAACAGTATCAACACCAAGGACTTTCGCTTACAGACCTTATTGATGAAGGGAACATTGGACTGGTAAAAGCTGCTGAGAAGTTTGACGAAACACGCGGTTTTAAGTTCATCTCTTATGCAGTTTGGTGGATCAGACAGAGTATTCTGCAAGCTATTGCTGAGCAGAGTCGTATCGTTCGCCTCCCACTAAACCAAGTTGGAGCTATCTCAAAGATTAATCAAGTGACCAATGAGTTCGTGCAAAAGCACAACCGTAGGCCTTCTATACATGAGCTGGCAGAGCTAACTGGCATTGACGAAGCACGGATCCGACAGAGTCAGAGTGCTGATAACCACCACATGAGCATTGATGCACCGTTCAGCGATGACGATGATAACTCAATGAGTGACATGCTTTCATCAGGTGATGACTCACGTACTGACCGTGGAGTAGACTTTGAATCAATGTCTGACGACCTGCGTGCCGTTCTTCAGAACACACTTAAAGACCGCGAAATAAAGATTGTCACGGAGTGTTTCGGTATCGGTTGCCAGGAAAAAGGGCTCGAAGAGATCGGTACAGAGATGGGATTGACCCGTGAACGTGTACGTCAGATACGTGAAAAAGCCATCGAAAAGATTCGCGAGAGTGGCAATGCACGTGTGCTGATGAAGTATCTGGGCTAAAAACAGTCTATCCTAATCCCTTTAGAGGAGCGAATGTCCCAACGAGTTTGTTGCTAACTGTGCTTTAAAAGAGACACATAAACAACAAGAACACAGTCAAATACGACTCTCACATTCAACAAAATAAAAAGCGGAACGATGACTCTTCATCGTTCCGCTTTACTCTTTTACCTCCCCTTCCCTGCCTTTTACTGTTCTATTCTTTCACCTTATAGCTATTCGGAAGCTCACAATACACTTTTATCCTTTCACCTTTCGACTGTTCAAGAAACCATTTTAACCTCTTACACTTTTACTTTTCCATCGTTCAAAAGCTCATTTTTCACTTTTAACCCCTCACCTTTCCACGTTCAAACAGCCTCATCTAATAGGACATCCCCTCCTTTGGAGGGGCTTGGGGAGGCCACTCTTCTGGTTTGGAGAGGCCGCATCTTTTGGTGCAGAGGCCGCCCTTTTCACAACCTAATATCCCTCAACGAGGTACCAGACATAAACCTATCGAGGTCCACATGCCCCTTTATGCCACGCACTTTGCCTCGTTCCGTGAACTGCCAGATGTTATGTCTGCCTGCACCTTTTATCTCTGGACGACGCGAATTGTACTTTCCAAGGAAAAGAAAGTACGTATTGAAGCGTGGAGCAAGATGTGAATTATAGAAGTTTACCTGCGAGTAGATAAGTGGTTTCTTACCATAATACTTCTTTACAAGTCGTGCAAAGAGCGCCACACTGTCCTGCACCTGCTTGCGTGACCAGCCCTTTACACCCTCACGTTCCACATCAATCATCGGTATAAGGTCCTGTCGGCAACGCTTCATCATAGCCCTGAAATGGCGAAACTGTGCCCGAACAGACGATCGGGAAGACATAAAATGATAAGAACCACAGCGCAATCCCTGCTCACGAGCACCCCTCATATTACGAAGATAATACTCATCCGTTATCGAAGTACCCTGCATTGCCTTCACATAAACAAAGCGAATCTGCTTGTCACGACCCACTTCCTTCCAGTTGATGATGCCCTGATGATGCGACACATCAATACCATCATAATGCCGAGTTACCGCCTTTTCCGACCGACGGGAGCCCGTATGAGCCATTGAAACAATACAAACAAAAAAACACACCAGTACGCCGAGAGGGCGAGAAAGAAATATTGACTTCATTGATTTACTATGAATGTTATCACCTAAATACGTTTCCTCAGTGGAAGTAACTGCAAAATTAGTACATTTTTCCCGAACGAAAACACAAATATCCAATAATAATCATTATCTTTGCAGAGTAGTTATATATTTTATATAATAGTCAATGAGTAGCCAGAACTTCACTCAGCAACTCACCAAAACAGTGGATGAGCTTTCCAAACCACAAACACTTCAAGGGCTCTTCCATGAACATCGTGATGGAGATCCACTTCCTTCGTCAAAGGAATTGGAAGAGATTATTGAGTTGACACGCTCTATTCTCTTCCCAGGATTCTATGGAATGACATCCGTAAACATACAAACCATAAGGTATCGCATAGGAGTTGACACGGAAAGGCTGTACAAACTGCTCTGCAGACAGGTGATGGCTGGACTCTGTTTCAACGAGGATTGCCACTGCGCCAATGCTGCTGACACACGCTGTTGCCTACAGGAAGAGGCAGAAAGGATTGCTGAAAACATCATCCTAAAGCTCCCCCAACTGCGCAAGATACTGTCAACTGATGTGCAGGCAGCCTTTGATGGTGACCCGGCAGCAGCCAATCTGGGGGAAGTAATAGACTGTTATCCAGCCATCAAAGCACTCACAAACTACCGATTGGCACACGAATTAGTGCTGGAGAACGTACCACTCATCCCAAGAATGATCACCGAAATGGCACATTCTGAGACAGGAATAGACATTCATCCGGCTGCAACCATCGGCACACACTTCACTATTGACCATGGAACGGGCGTCGTTATCGGGGCTACATGCGTCATTGGCAATCATGTAAAGCTCTATCAGGGTGTGACACTCGGGGCAAAAAGCTTCCCATTAGATAAAGAAGGAAAGCCCATCAAGGGTATTCCACGCCATCCAATATTGGAAGATGACGTCATTGTATACGCCAATGCAACGATCTTAGGACGTATCACCATAGGCAAAGGGGCTGTCGTTGGTGCCAATGTTTGGGTGACACGGGACATGAAACCACGGTCGAAAAAATACAAACAGAACAAAACCGATATCCTCGATATTAACTATGATTATGGCGGAGGCATATGAAATACACCGTATTTTACTAACAAATGCCTATCCAAATAAAACAAACATTAATGCAAGAATTTGAACTCATCGCCAAGACCTTCATGGGCTTGGAGCAAGTCTTGGCCAAAGAGCTGACACAATTAGGAGCAAACAACGTACAGATCGGTCGCAGAATGGTATCATTCACTGGCGACAAGGAGATGATGTATAGGGCAAACTTCCAGTTACATACCGCTATCCGCGTTCTGAAACCTATCGCACACTTCAAGGCACGCAGTGCTGAAGACATGTATGAGGAGGTGAAGAAGATTGATTGGAGTAAGTATATTCTGAAGGGAAAGACCTTCTCTGTGGACTCAGTAGTGTACTCAGAAGAATTCACGAACTCACGTTTCGTAACATATAAGGTGAAGGATGCCATCGTTGATCAGTTCCGTGAGAACACCGGAGAACGCCCAAATATCTCTGTTAGTAACCCAGATATTCGCCTGAATATACACGTTGCTGAAGACAATGCTACCCTTTCACTCGACTCAAGTGGGGAATCTCTGCACCGCAGGGGCTACCGTCAGGAAAGCGTAGAGGCTCCTTTGAACGAGGTTTTGGCTGCAGGAATGATTCTAATGACGGGTTGGAAGGGTGAAACAGACTTCATTGACCCTATGTGTGGGTCTGGTACGCTACCCATTGAGGCTGCTCTCATAGCACGAAACATATCCCCTGGCGTGTTCCGCAAGGAGTTCGCATTCGAGAAATGGCCTGACTTTGATCAGGATTTGTTCGACAGTATATATAATGATGACTCACAGGAACGTGAGTTTACACACCATATCTATGGCTACGACACGGATATGAAAGCTGTCAACACAGCCCGAATGAATGTCGCTGCAGCTGGTTTCTCACGTTATGTGACCATCGAACAGCAGGATTTCAAGGACTTCACACAGCCAAAAGAGAAGAGTATCATCATCATGAACCCTCCTTATGGCGAAAGAATATCCACTCCTAACCTCCTTGGAACTTATAAAATGATAGGTGAAAGACTCAAACATGAGTTCATGGGGAACGAAGCTTGGATTCTATCTTACCGTGAAGAGTGCTTCAGACAGATTGGATTGAAGCCCAGTATCAAGATTCCTGTGTACAACGGATCGCTGGAATGTGAGTTCAGACGCTATCAACTCTTTGATGGAAAGATGAAAGAATTCCGCCAAGAGGGCGGCATCATCAAGACAGAAGAGGAGAAAAAGGAGATGGCACAGAAGCATCGGTTCAAGAAAGAACGCGACTTTAAGAAGCGACTTGACGAGAATGAAGAGAATGCAGAGGCTGATATACGCTCCTTTACGTTCCATAGTCTAGAGCGAAACAGACTCTCTGGAGGTAAGTTCCGTGATGATCGGGGTGGCAGGAAGCCACGCTTCGACCGCAATGATGATAGACATGACGACAGACGTAACGGCAAATGGAACAAGGAAGGACGAGAGAATCGGCGCTCTTTCAGCCGTGATGACGACCGTAAGTTTGGTGGCAAACGCTTTGATAAGGCTAACAAACGCGGAGGATTCCGTAACAAAAACATATATCATGATGAAGATTAAACCTTTTATTAGTCTCGTAGGGCTCATTGCTCTTACGGGACTTTTCAGTCCTACTAATAGTATGGCACAGAAACAATTTACGCTCGAAGACCTGAACTTTGGTGGTAAAAACTTCTACAATATGCGCCCTGAGGCACGCTATCTGACGTGGTGGGGCAGCAAACCTGTGCGTCAAGAGCTCAACAGTTGCTCACTGATTGACCCTTCCAATGGCAAAGAAACAACACTATTTACCCTCGATGAGATCAATGAATGGGCTGGTTTGACGGCATCAGAGGACAAGATCCGCCACCTTTACAACGTCGAATTCCCATATGCTGACCGTCCTATTGCACTTGTACAGAACGGTCATGAGGATATATTTGTCAACTTCAAGACTCATAAAACAGAGAAGAAACAGGAGCGGAAGCAGAACACACAGGCTCGTGATTGGAACCAATCATCGGCGGCAACGGCTTATGTTCTGGATCATCAGCTCTATGTTACTGACCCAAACGGCACAGATCATCAGCTGACAAAGGATGGTTCACGTGATATTGTCTATGGACAAAGCGTCCACAGGGATGAGTTTGGTATCAACGGAGGACTCTTCTGGAGTCCGAAAGGCAACCGTCTTGCCTTCTATCGCATGGACCAAGCATGGTTAATGACTATCCACTTGTTGACATTCCAGAGCTTGATTGGAAGCCAGCCAAGGGCGAATCACGTGCTGCAAAGGCTGATCCTATCAAATATCCTATGGCAGGAGAGACCTCACACAAGGTCACTGTGGGTGTCTATGACCTGTCAACTGGCAAGACAATCTACCTCCAAGCAGGTGATCCTACCGACCGTTACTTCACGAATATAGCATGGAGTCCAGATGAAAAGACTATCTATATGTTTGAAGTAAACCGTGATCAGAACGATTGCAGACTGGTTTCTTACGATGCAACAACAGGTGCTAAGCTGAAAGAACTGTACCATGAGACGGATGAGAAGTTCGTTGAACCGCTTCATCCTATCCAGTTCTTACCATGGAACAAGGACCAGTTCATCCTGCAAACTCAGAAGGATGGCTACAATCACATCTATCTTTTCGATAAAGAAGGACGCCAGATCAAACAATTAACAAGCGGGAAATGGGTTGTATTAGACGTCTTGGGCTTCAACAAAAAGCTGAAAAGCATCGTCTATGCATCCAGTGAATGTAACCCAATACAGCGAAACACGTGGATGGTTGACGTCAATTCGGGTAAGAGAACACTCCTTGACAATGGCAAAGGATACCATTATGCACGCCTCAATGCGGCTGGCGATGCACTGATTGACAGTTACAGCGAGCCTACAGTGCCCCATGCTTACGAGTTCATCACACTGAACACGAAGCCACAACGCCATCATTATTTCACGGCTCCAGACCCTTGGAAGGGATATAAGGTGCCTGAATACAGCAATGGAACCATCAAGCAGCTGACGGAACGACCGATCTCTACTGGAGAATGGTGAAACCTGTCGACTTCGACCCTACAAAGAAGTACCCAACAGTTATCTATGTATATGGCGGACCACATGCTCATAACGTAGATGCAACGTGGCATTGGGGTTCAAGAGGATGGGAAACATACATGGCACAGAAAGGTTATTTACTCTTTATATTGGACAACAGAGGCAGTGATAACCGTGGAAAGGCATTCGAACAGGCTACTTTCCGCCATCTTGGACAACAGGAAATGAAGGATCAGATGGAAGGTGTGAAGTATCTTAAGTCTCTTCCATACGTTGATCAGAACCGTATTGGCGTACACGGATGGTCCTTTGGCGGTTTCATGACAATCTCTCTTATCACCAATTATCCTGATGTCTTCAAGGTAGCAGTGGCTGGTGGACCAGTAATTGACTGGAAATGGTATGAGGTTATGTATGGAGAACGTTACATGGATACCCCACAGACCAATCCAGAAGGCTATGCTCAGACCTCTCTTCTGCCCAAGGCTAAGGACCTGAAGGGTAAGCTTCAGATCATCATCGGGCTGAATGACCCTGTCGTAGTACCACAGCATGCCTACTCATTCCTCAAGGCATGCATCGCAGCTGGTACACAACCCGACTTCTTTGTCTATCCGGGTGAACCGCATAACATGCGTGGTCATCAGAGTGTACACCTACATGACCGTATCACTCAGTACTTCGAGGACTATCTCAAGCCGCTCTCTGCACCTGCAGAAAAGAAGGCTGAATAGTCAATCAAAGACTGTCTGGCGGTGTTCCGTACCCCGCCAGACATTACAAACAAGGACACATCTTAATATTAACAACAATATAACAGCCCACGTACAGTAAGCCTGTACACCTCCATGTCAGAGGGTTGGGACGACGATTTATGAAAATACTGCTTTTAGGAAGCGGCGGCAGAGAGCACGCCTTAGCATGGAAGATCGCACAAAGTGCAAAGTGTAGCAAGCTATTCATCGCTCCAGGAAACGCTGGAACGGCTGAAGTTGGCAAGAATATAGCCATTGGTGTAAACGAATTCGACCGTCTCAAGGACTTTACCATCAAGGAAAAGGTCGACATGGTGGTCGTTGGACCGGAGGATCCATTGGTAAATGGTATCTATGATGCCTTCAAGGAAGATGCTCGCACAGCCACAATCCCTGTCATCGGACCATCGAAAGCAGGCGCAGTATTGGAAGGTTCGAAGGACTTTGCCAAGGCTTTCATGAAGCGACATGGTATTCCTACAGCTGCTTACGAGACCTTTGACGGTACAACCATCGAAGAAGGAATGCGCTTTTTAGAGACTTTGAAGGCGCCATACGTACTGAAAGCAGACGGACTGGCAGCCGGAAAGGGTGTTCTTATCCTACCAACTCTGGAGGAGGCAAAGCACGAATTGCGTGAGATGCTGGGTGGAATGTTCGGCAATGCGTCTGCTAAAGTCGTCATAGAGGAGTTCCTTTCTGGTATAGAATGTTCTGTTTTCGTCCTGACGGATGGTTCTCACTATCAGATTCTGCCTGAGGCTAAGGACTATAAGCGCATCGGTGAGCATGACACAGGGCTCAACACAGGTGGTATGGGCAGCGTTACTCCCGTTCCTTTTGCCACGAAGAGTGGATGAAGAAGGTGGAAGATCGCATCATCCGCCCTACTGTTGAGGGTTTGAAAGCCGAGAACATAGATTACAAAGGCTTCATTTTCTTCGGTCTTATCAATGTAGAAGGCGAGCCAATGGTCATCGAATACAACTGTCGGATGGGCGATCCAGAGACAGAAAGCGTCATGCTCCGACTGAAGAGCGACCTTGTCGACCTCTTCGAAGGGGTTGCTGAAGGCAATCTCAACGACCGAAAGGTGGAATTCGACAGTCGTTCTGCTGTCTGTGTGATGCTCGTCAGCGGTGGTTACCCAGAGAAATACGCCAAGGGTTACCCCATCACTGGCATTGAGAACGTGACAGATTCCGTTGTCTTCCATAGTGAGTACGACTCTCAAAGACGGTAACATCGTCACTGCAGGAGGGCGTGTCATCGCCGTTTCTTCCTATGGGAACAACAAAGAAGAGGCACTGAGCAAGAGTTTTGATGCCGCACAGAAGATTGATTTTAAGGATAAATACTTCAGAAGAGACATTGGTCAGGACCTATAGAGAGTGCTCTCTGACTATGGGATGGGCACATTGCTGAGGGTCTGCAGAGGGCAGATGACACCGTGAGCAGCCGCATCCCGCTTACGATTATGCAAAAGAAAAGAATACAAAACAGGATATCCGAAAGCCGTTGGACACTACCCATAGTAGTGTCAACGGCTTTTATTGTTTGGTTAATAGCGGCATTACACACCCGAAACGTCGTCCTATCAGGCGGCACAGCACTCCTTTCAACCTATCTGATGGTGGAGTTGAACAATGCCAATGCCCTCATCCGCATCTATAGTAGGATGGTTTCTTGTGCCTTTGTGGTGATGGCAACCATACCCGTCTTCCTGTTTCCGTCCCACCAGATGGCGTTTGTCATGCTCGGATTCGTTGGGTTTTACACCCTCGCCTTCCGTTCTTACCAGGATATTCAGTCTCCCGGACACACGTTTTATGCCTTCCTTTGTATCGGAGCAGCAAGCATTGAATGGGTACAGGTGCTTTTCTTCCTACCCTTCCTGTGGCTTATCATGCGCGTAAACCTGCTCTCGATGAGTCTTCGGAACTTCGTTGCATCTCTCTTAGGCATCATTCTTCCCTATTGGTTCTACACCGCTTACCTTGCCATGAGGGGCGACCTGATGACCTTCATAGACCATTTCTGCGAGCTGGCAGTGTTCGGTAAGCCATTCGACCTAACCATACTGACACCCAACAGGATAATACTTCTGGTTTATGTGTTGCTTTGTGGACTGATAGGTATCATCCATTTCCTCGACCAGAAGCGAAGTGACAGTATCCGAACCCGACTCTTTTATCAGGTGTTCATCAATATCTTCCTTATTGCGACAGCCTTTCTTTTCCTGCAACCACAGCATTATGATGCCCTTATCGGCGTACTGATTGTTGCCACGGCGCCTCTCATAGCCCATTTCTTTGCACTGACACACGGAAGGATAACAAACTGGATGTTCAAGATTCTATCAGTCTCTGCCATCCTCATAACACTCTATAACTTATGGATTTTCTTACACACATCCTTTTAGACTACGGCTATTGGGGTATGTTTCTCTCGGCTTTGCTTGCCGGAAGTGTACTCCCTTTCAGTAGTGAGGTGGTATTGGTGGGTCTGATAGCAAGCGGACTCGACCCCATTCTCCTGCTCATCTATGGTACAACGGGTAATGTCTTGGGCGGCTTAATCAACTATGGCTTAGGCAGAATGGGCAAATTGGAGTGGTTACAACGTTACTTCCATGTGAGTCAAAAGTCGCTCGACCGTGCCCAACGGTTCATGGCGGGGCGTGGTTCATGGATGGGATTCTTTGCTTTTCTACCCATCATCGGTAGTGCCATCACCGTCGTTCTGGGTTTGACACGTGCCAATATCGTCATCACCATCCTCAGTATGACCATCGGAAAAGCCATCCGTTACGCCATCATCATATGGGGTACAGGCATTTTTACGTGACACATTGCACGTGTTTTCATCATAGAACCAGCGTGTTTACACGACATAACCAACTTGGTTACATCCTATAAAGAGTAATTGGGCACACCGTTTTGCCTTTTTACTCTTTTATTTTTTTACGCTCCAAAGCAGCTTTTTACCGTTTTTCGCGTTTACCTTTTTTTCTTCCGAATTGCTTTTTTATCTTTTTATGTGTTCAAATTTGAAGTCTTAACTGATGCGTTTACGGGGTGAAAAACAGACAAGTCATACGCTTAGTTGACGTGTTTACAAATTAACAAACAAACGAGTTATGTGCTCAGTTGACGTGTTCACAAATTGACAAACAGACGAGTTATACACTCAGTTGACGTGTTTACAAATTGACAAACAAACGAATTATGCGCTCAGTTGACGTGTTTACAAGTTAACAAACAGACCATTTAAATGTGATAAGCCAGTAGTTTGGATTCTAATCTTTTGACTTTTGCAAATGAATAAATACCCTATAACTCCGTTTTCTCCACCCTTTTATATCCTCAACACACTTCATTCCGTATCCCGCCAGGCACATCCCTCCTTTCTTATCCCACCGTTTCCTCTCACATCCCCTCCTTCGGAGGGGGTTGGGGAGGCTTTATTTGTAAAGTTCTTTCCCTTTCGTTTTTCAATCTACGCCTTTTTGCCTTCTAAAAGATGCCCTTTTACATTGCAAAAGGGCATCTTTTGATGTGTAAAAGGGCATGTTTTGCAACGCAAAAGGGCACCTTTTACAAGCCACTTTATAACCCCTTGATATCTTGAAGGTTACAAAGGCGGTTTTTCACGGTTATCCTTCATTTTACAATCATTATCCTTCTGATATTTGTAAGGTTATTTCATCACACATAACAAATAACCATTCAGCCGCATTTTATCAGTCTTCCCCACGCTCTTCCCTACGGAAACAGAGGCAGAAAAACGCATATTCCCGTTGCCTCCGACCCACCTCATTCATACAGAAGAGGCTGCCAGTGGCTTAAAAAAACCAAATATACCCACCTTTACTACGTCTATTTCAATAGAAATCAGTAACTTTGCATGTATGAAGATTAAATATATATTAATTATCATAACTTGTCTGCTCACATTCAACAACGCAAAGGCACAATACAACATACAATGTGAAGACACCTGCAGCCATATCCACGGACTGGATATGAGTCATTATCAGGGTGATGTATGGTGGGAGACTGTGGCTCAAAACAGCAACCATAAGCTTAATTACGTATATCTGAAAGCTTCAGAAGGAGGCTCAAGAATCGACCAACGTTACCTTGATAACATCGAGGCAGCACAACGATACGGCATGAACGTGGGTTCATACCACTTCTATCGGCCTGCTCAGCCACAGGCAGAACAGCTTAGGAACTTCCGCATGCAGTGCCGTCCGCAGGATCAAGACCTCATTCCTATGGTCGACATAGAGACAACGGGAGGACTAAGCAGGGAGGACTTACGAGACAGTCTGCAGAAATTCCTCGTGCTCATGACGCAGGAATACGGTGTACGACCGCTCGTTTACACTTACACGAACTTCTATGACCGATACCTCAGTGGGGCATTGGACGGATATAAACTATTCATTGCGCAGTACACAACACGCGAACCCGTGCTGCAGGACGGCAGAGACATCTTTGCATGGCAGTACACCGGGAAAGGCAGAATCAACGGTGTGAACGGCTATGTGGACAAGAGCCGACTCATGGGAAAGCACAGTATGCGCGAACTAAGATACCGACGACGGCGATAAGACACGCCGTCTGGCATCATCAGACTTTTTTAACCATCACACTAACGAATAAGATACTCTAAAGAAAATGATAATTAAATGTCCTGAATGTGGCCATCAAGTGAGCGATAAGGCACCTGTATGCCCAAGCTGTGGCGTAGAGATTGCCGGACATCTCATCAAATGTTCCAACTGTGGAGAGCTCTATCTCAAGGAGGAAGGGATGTGTCCGAACTGCCACCATACGGAGACAGGGCACCATGACATGGGGTCAGCTTCACAGGAAGAGCCCATGCAGAAACCCGTAGAACCAACTGATTCAACTGAAGAACAGATACCAATGGAGGTCGTAATGACCGAACCAACGGACAACGAAGAGGCTCCCCAGAAGGAGAATGAAGACGAGGAAGAGACGGTGGATGCCGACTTCATCATGGACGATAACGCCGATGAGGAGGTCATAGCAGCTGCTGAAAGAGTTGTAAAGAAGCATGACGACGACGAGAAACAGAAGCAACAGAAGCGCAGTCACAGCTCGCTTGCCATCTCACTGCTCATCGCTATCGTCACGGCAGGTATACTGTTGTTCCTCTATAATCAGGGAGTTAACAAGAACAGAACCAACGAAGAGCAGGATGCTTACGCACAGGCGATTGGCAGTAATGAGCCAACTGTGTTGCAGGATTACCTGGAAAACAATCCTGATGCACCGAAAACGCATCGTGACAGTATCTCTGCACGGTTGAATTCGCTACAGAATGACACGCAGGAGTGGACAAGCATGATGACAAGTAACTCTAAGGAGGCTTATCAGGAATATCTCTCCAAACATCCTAACACGCCTCATCGCAAGGAATTACTTGCTAAGATTGACGAGATTGACTGGGCTGCTGCAGTGGCAAAGGGCAGCGAAGACGCTTTCTTAGGGCTATAAAGCGCAACATCCAGATGGTGCACATAGCAAGGAAGCAGACGAGAAACTGAAGGTTTTGCTTGTACATACGGCAACAGAAGGTGACAAATCAAAGGCGGTTAGCGTCTTGCGTCAGTTGTTGCAGGGTATGAACAGCAAGAGCAGTGATAAGATTGCAGGGGCTGTAGCATCACAACTGAACTTCCTCGGAGCAGGTGGTGCAACGGCAAAAGATATTCAGAAGTATATGAAAGACAAGCTTTACCAGGCTGATGTGAAGACCATTAACTGGCATCTAGGCTCACCTGCTGAAGTAACAAAGGAGGGTGACAACGACGAAGAGCTGAAGGTAAAGGTTCCTGCAACGCTGGATATCGACCGTCAAGGTGGTAAGTCGAAACGCAATTATGTTATCTCTGCTACGATCAAGGGCAACAGAATAACACAGGTAAACTGGCGTTAAGAGCTTACACAATCGTATGCCTATGGGCAAAAGAACTATTAAATGGGGGCAACCATTCAAGGGTTTCATACGCATAAACCTTGTGATGGTTGCTCTGTTGGTTATTATCAATCAGGCAATCATTGCTTTTCTAAACGCTGATCTGCATGCGCTGGTGGACGGAGAGATGCTTCTCTACGCCGCACCTATCGCTGGATTCTATCTTGTAAGCAGTCTGTTGACATGGCGGTGGAGCAATCACCACTGGGCGGTAATGGCTTTTCTGGAAATCATGTTTGCCAACGGTTTAAATCTCATATACATCACTCTCATCGCTATACTTGATAACGTTGACCTGCTATGGGGTTCCTTCTTCCTCACTGTTGCCATGGCTTTACTCGCTATCTTCATCACCCCTACATGCTATTACTTCATGCGCCAATCCTACAAAGAGCCGGGATCGTGACAGACAAAGACGCCGAACAAGGATGGCAAAGATTATAAACATGAAAAGCAAAGACACAGAACTGGCATTGCAAAGACTATAAACGTGAAAGACAAAGACACAGAACTGGCATTACAAAGACTATAAACATGAAAAGCAAAGACACAGAACTGGGAGGACAAAGATTATAAACATGAAAAGCAAAGACACAGAACAAGGATGGCAAAGATTATAAACATAAAAGGCAAAGACACCGTACAAGGATAGCAAAGATTATAAACATGAAAAAGCAAAGACACAGAACTGGCATTGCAAAGATTATAAACATGAAAAAGCAAAGACACAGAACTGGCATTGCAGAGACTATAAACGTGAAAGACAAAACACCAAAGAATAAATAATAGAAAGCCCTACCCCATTACTCCATCCACCCCCTCGTAAGGAACGAAAGAGCAAGAAAGCAGAAGCAAAAGTGAGCAAAATAGGCGCAAAATATCAATAAAATTTTATCTCATACACGACAGATAGTCAAAGAGTTACAATGTGTTCGCACACAAAAAAACAACGAAAAAAAGACGAAATAAAGTTTGTGTGTAACGAAAAAAATACCATATCTTTGTATCGTTATCCTGAAAAACAATCTTTTTACCTTAGAAGACTAATGCCTATCAAAAGATAAAAGCGATCGCCTGTGAAGGTCATCGCTTTTTTTTGATGATTGTAAACAAATAACCCAAAGATTATCCTTCACTTTGTTGTAAATTAAACAGTAGAGTGCACATGAGTGTGCAATGATTAGTAAATGACAATAAAGAGAACCAGGAATAATCTTATAAAGCATAAGAAATAACAACAAAAAAGCGGTGAGTTGCAATACTATCGCAACTCACCATGGATTATTCCCCCCTAAATAAGTCCATTGTTCAGACTCATCGCTATAAGCTTTGCAATGAACAAGGAATAACAAAAATAATGGCTAAAAACCTTAAGAACTTTTCTTTTTACGGTTTGCTAAGAAGTTAGTGTATATCTTCTTCACCTGTGGAGCAAGGAAGATGATACCTATAAGGTTAGGAATGACCATCAAACCATTGAAGGTGTCGGCTAACTCCCATACCAAATCAGCTGCGAAAAGACAGCCCAAGAAGACAAATCCTACTACCAATGCACGATAAGCAAGGATTCCCTTCTTACCAAACATGAACTTGATGTTCATCTCAGCAAACATATACCAGCCGATAATCGTGGTGAAAGCAAAGAAGATAAGACTGATGGCAAGGAAGATGATACCACCTTCACCAAAAGCTATCTCGAAGCCTTGCTGCGTAATAGCAACCGACTTCAATGCTGTATTATGATAAGAACCGGTAAGCATGATGACGAAAGCTGTTGAGGTACAAATGAGTACTGTGTCAACAAACACACCTGCCATGGCAACGAAACCCTGCTCTGAAGGATCCTTAACATCAGCCAAAGCATGTGCATGTGGGGTGGAACCCATACCTGCCTCATTAGAGAACAAACCACGGGCAACACCATAACGGATGGCATACTTCATCACTGTACCAGCTGCACCACCAGCTGCTGACTGGAGAGAGAAGGCATCGTGGAAGATGGTACGGATGACTGAAGGCAACTGATCAGCAAACATATAGATGATAATCAGTGAACCGACAATGTAAACGATAGCCATGAAAGGTACTAAAAGCTCTGCTATAGCAGTGATTCGGCGCTGTCCGCCAATGACAACCACTGCCACAACAGCTGCAAGAATAATACCTACTATATAAGGTGGGATGTGGAAAGCATTCGTCAAAGCAATAGAAATGGAGTTGGCTTGCACCATATTACCCACGAAACCAAGGGCTATGACAATGGCAACAGAGAAGAAAACTGCCAGCCACTTACTGCCAAGACCATAGTAAAGATAGTAAGCTGAGCCGCCAACCGTCTCACCATGAAACTCTTTCTTGTACTTCTGAGCAAGCACAGCCTCGGAGAAGATAGTACTCATACCCAACAAAGCTGATACCCACATCCAGAAAATAGCACCCAAACCACCAGTGGCAACGGCAGTGGCAACACCACCAATATTACCCGTACCGACCTGAGCTGCTACGGCAGTAGCCAATGCCTGGAAAGAGTTAACCTTCTTTTCACCTGGCTTTCTCTTCTTAAAAACGGGACCAAAGGCATACTTGAACGCCAAATTCAAATGGCGAATTTGTGGGAAACCAAGGTAGACAGTATAAAAAATACCAACTCCTAAAAGCGCATACATGAGAAAACTGTTCCACAGAAACTCATTAAAAGTCTTTACATAGTCTAATGGACTCATCGTCAACATTGTTTAGATATTAGTAATAGATTGGCAGTATTAAACCGCTCAAATAGTAATTTTTCGAACTAGGTAAATAGAAATTTATGCCGCAAATATAGTATTTTATCTTTTAGCAAACAACTATCAACACATTTTTTTTACCATAAAAATGTTAAATACATGCGGAAAATAGCATGCCAAAAATGAAAAAATAAAATGAATATAAGGGACAAAAAACAAATTTGCTGTCACTACCGTCACCGCTTTTGAGCATACAAACTCCTAAAAATAAGCCCATTACACGAAGTGTTAAAAGTGACAGCAAATTAAAACAAAACTCTATTAGGGGGTTGAGCATTATTTATCTGCCCCAGGAATCATACCTTTGTGGTAGCAACAACAACTAAGCGCATATAAAAGAGCATGGATGAATTGTTGTGATTTGCTTTAAAATTAGTATCTTTGCATTATCAGACACAACCAATTCACAATAAGGATTATTCCGATGTGAAAACATTAGGTTGCCTCGTCCTACCATACGGGGCTTTTTTTATTGTATACATATTCAAGAATAGACGATCACCCTTCTAGTTTCTAGTAAATACTTAACTTTCTAATCTATCAAAAACAGCTATATGCACAACTGGGGAACTTTCTTTAAAGAGGTAACTTTACTTTTCTTCCCCCCCATTACACCTTATTATATATATAGACGTACGAAAGAGAGGAGCTGCACAAAAAAGTTATTTTGTCCTGAACTGAAGAAGACTGTTAAGCACATTTGAATTCAGACATAAGGTACTGGCTGTTCCTTCTATGATATACAAGGATGTAATGCTATGGGAAAATAAACGGGAAAGAAGACAAAAGGCAAAGGTTGTCATAGACAAAAACGGAAAGAAATAGGGATGAAACCAGGGAATAAAGTGGCACTAAAACCAGACATTTATAAATGACAATGGGATAGGAGATTATAATAATATACGATGAAAAACAAGAGAAAAATTTAGTTCTTTTTTTAACCAGATTATCTTTGGGGAAGTGAATCCTTTTTATCTATCTTTTGCACCACTAAAGTTTTTCCAAAAACGGACAACTTTGAAGATTAAAAACAGAAAAAAAGTTTCCCAAAATGGATAACTTTACACAAGCTAAAACGTGACTAACCTTGTGGTTTGAGCATTGAAATCAGGGCATCAGAAGACCATCAAGACTATGAGCTATGAGCTATTTAATTTAAAACAACAATAAAGACATAGAAAAATATAGCAATGGAAATCAAAAACTTTACAATCACTAAGCGTGACGGTTCGAAGGAAAAAGTTCTCCCTCGACAAGATTATGAATGCTATCTTAAAAGCATTCGAGAGTGTCAATGAGCCTACCGACCTCGGTATGGTATCGAAGATTTTATCTGACCTTAACATACATAACGACATAAAAAGTTGAGGATATACAGAATCAAGTTGAGGAAGCTTTGATGAAAGAGGGCTTCTATAAGGTGGCAAAGAGCTTCATTGTATATCGCCAACAGCACACAGAAGACCGCGAAACAGTTGAGAAAATAAAATTCCTCACAGACTATTGTGTAGCGCAGAATGCAGCAACTGGTTCTAAGTTTGACGCCAATGCGAACGTTGAAAACAAGAATATCGCGACGCTTATCGGCGAACTTCCCAAGCAAGGTTTCATCCGTTTGAATCGTCGAATGCTGGTAGATCGTATAAAGAAGATGTATGGTAAGGAGCTGGCTGACGAATACATCAACCTCCTCACCCACCATTTTATATATAAGAATGACGAGACGAACCTTGCCAACTACTGTGCTTCCATCACCATGTACCCATGGCTCATTGGTGGAACAACATCCATTGGCGGCAACTCTACAGCCCCAACCAACCTCAAGAGCTTCTGTGGTGGGTTTATCAACATGGTCTTCATGGTATCATCCATGCTTGCCGGAGCCTGTGCAACACCAGAGTTCCTAATGTACATGAACTACTTCATACAGAAAGAATACGGTAAAGACTACTGGAAACGAGCTGATGAAGTGGTCGATCTCAGCCTCAGAAAGCGTACTATAGATAAGGTTATCACGGACGATTTCGAGCAGATTGTCTATTCACTTAACCAACCTACAGGTGCCCGTAACTACCAGGCTGTGTTCTGGAACATCTCTTATTACGACCGTCCTTACTTCGAATCACTCTTCGGAAACTTCTATTTCCCTGATGGATCACAGCCAGACTGGGAGAGTCTCTCATGGCTTCAGAAGCGTTTTATGAAGTGGTTTAACCAGGAAAGACTCAAGACTGTCCTCACCTTCCCAGTTGAAACGATGGCGTTGTTGGCTGAGAACGGAGAGTGCAAGGACAAGGAATGGGGCGATTATGCAGCTAAGATGTATGCTGAAGGACACAGTTTCTTCACTTACATGAGCGACAATGCCGACTCTCTGAGTTCATGTTGCCGACTCCGTAATGAGATACAAGACAACGGATTCTCCTATACTTTAGGTGCCGGAGGTGTGTCAACTGGTTCAAAGAGTGTGCTGACTATCAACCTCAACCGCTGTATCCAGTACGCTGTTAACCATGATTTAGACTATAAGGAATATCTCGAGCACGTCATCGTACTGTGTCATAAGGTGCAGATGGCATACAATGAGAACCTCAAAGAGCTGCTGCGCAACCACATGTTACCACTCTTTGATGCAGGATACATCAACATTGACCGTCAATATCTCACCATTGGAATCAACGGACTGGTTGAGTCTGCAGAGTTCATGGGACTCGACATCACACCAAACGAGGATTACAAGAAGTTCGTTCAGGGTGTTCTCGGACTGATAGAGAAGCACAACAAGGCCTTCCGCACCAAGGAAGCCATGTTCAATTGTGAGATGATTCCTGCCGAAAACGTCGGTGTGAAGCACGCAAAATGGGATCGTGAGGACGGCTATTTCGTACCACGTGACTGTTACAACAGCTACTTCTATCGTGTAGAAGATAACTCTCTGACCATTCTCGACAAGTTCAAATTGCATGGTGCACCCTATATTGAGCACCTCACTGGAGGCTCTGCACTGCACATGAACCTTGAGGAACACCTGTCAGAAGCACAGTATCGACAGCTCTTACGTACGGCAGCACAAGAGGGATGTAACTACTTTACGTTCAATATTCCTAACACTGTATGTAACGATTGTGGGCATATCGACAAGCGTTATCTGCATGAATGTCCTCATTGTCACTCTACAAACGTGGATTATCTCACACGTGTCATTGGCTACATGAAGCGTGTTAGCAACTTCTCAGCACCACGTCAGGATGAGGCACACCGCCGTTTCTATGCCGGACAGAACAAGTATACGATAAAAACTACTGCTCCTTCCGAAGCTGGGAAACAGACGAAAGAGTGCAAACAGGAGGCATAATGATTAGCAAGCGGGTGACAGGAGAGGATGAAACAAGGCTCCCGAACACCGTCACCCGCCATCAATTAAGATGCTACACTATATCAACACAGACATAGTCTTTCAGGAATTCCCTGACGAAGTGACGCTTGCCATCAACATTTCCGGCTGTCCTTGTCGCTGTCCGGGCTGCCATAGCAGTTTCTTTGGAAGGATGAAGGCAACGATCTGACCACAGAGACACTCGACAAGCTCATCTCTGAAGCAGGAAATCCCATCACTTGCGTGGGTTTTATGGGAGGTGATATAGCACCGGAGAGGGTTGATGAGTTAGCAGAACATATCCGCAAGCAGCATCCCAGACTGAAGATTGGATGGTACACAGGGCGTACTGCCGTATCACCTCATATCCATCAGGAGCGTTTCGACTACATAAAAATAGGTCCATACCTCAAGCATCTCGGTGCACTTAACTCTCCTCGGACCAATCAACGGATGCTTCGGCGATGCGCAGACGGTACGTTTGAAGACATAACATCACGCTTTTGGCGAAAGTAAAGCGTCTCTTTTAGAACAGAAAAAACGGCGTAGTGCGACTCTGCACTGCGCCGTTTTTGTGTTTCTTACGTACAGAATATCCACCGATACAGGGCTGAATCAGTGCTAAAAGGCTATCTTCTTCATGCGATTTCTCCCCTTCTCTCACACCTTTCACCATGCTTTTCTTCCTCAAAAACACCTTTCAGTTCTACTTTTCCCATGCTTCGTAAGTTGCTAATAGGTGTATGATTAGCGCTTTCAGCAAGTCCTTTTCCCTTCACAGTTTACACTTTTTAGGCATCTACTCCTGTTTTTCACCTTGATTTTAGGATTTATATATATAACTTTCGATGTGTTTGTTTTTAATTACAGACTATAACTTTCACCATCATGTATTTTCTTTCATCTTTTTTACCTTTGCACCTCAATAGATAAAAAAATTAGGTTTTAATGAAACATTTCTTTCTACTCTTAGCGATTTCTTTTTGCGTTTTTCTCCTGTTCAAGCGATGATCAGGTGGATACTTCGTCTAATACTCTTGCGAAAAAAGGCTACGATTACATCTCAAAGATTGAGGTTTACGTCTATCCAGCGGGCTATAAGCAAGGAGAATATGTCTTCACTTATGACAATCAGAAGCGCCTTCTAACGTTTTCTAACGACCTGTTCCACAACACATATGGGCCTCCTCGAGTGGCAACCGTGACCTATACGGACTCCATCTACTCGTATACAACAAAGGGATACATCACCGGTAGGATCGTTCTTGAAGACCATAGAGGTGCTATGTACTTAGATAAACAAGGCAGAGCAACGAAGTTTATCAACGAAGCTCCTTATAAAGACCCTCTGACAGATGAGCCTGTAACGGCGCCTCACACAAAGGATAGTCTTATATATGACGCTGACGGACACCTTACTTCATCCTATATTCATGAAATAAACTTAAAGAATACCTTTAAGTGGGAGAACAATGACCTCGTCAAAGCCACCGTTGGAGGAAAAGGAAAGATAACATATGGAAATACATTCGTTCGTTTCGAATATACCAATGTGCCCAACAGAACCTTCCCAGACTTAAACATCTTCCGCGTGTATCCTTCCATTTTCAACCGCAATGAAGGTATATGGACAACGCAAACGGGCATCCGCTCTGCTCATCTTGTCGCCAAAAGGCACGTCTTTTATGATAATAAATTGGGGAAAACGAATACCGATTCTTATAAATTTGATGATAAAGGACGCCCTATTGAGTTGATGGAGAACGATGTACATTATGGTATAAGAAAATATGTTATTACGTATTTAGACAAATAACCAAGCACTAACTGCCAACCGACTCTCGCCCACTGCCCTTTCCGCTTCAGGCTTTCCGTGATACAGAAGCTGAAGAAACATAGAGGGGGAAGAGCACTGTGAAGAAATCGAATCACAAACAATAAAGTGTAACGAAATAACTTTACAGAAACAGAAGAGGCGCAGACCGAAAGCAAACAATAACCATGTAAAACTGTCTTTGTAACCCATAGTATATCAAGAGGTTACAAACAGGCTTGTAAAAGACGCCCTTTTGCGTTGTAAAAGATGCCCTTTTGAACATCAAAAGATGCCCTTTTGCAATGTAAAAGGGCACCTTTTAGAAGGCAAAAGAGCACCTTCTGAAAATCAATAGTGAATTTATCTTACAATCATTCTTTCTTCTTCATTTGGTCATCTGCATATTTCTTCTTATCTTTGTCTCCTAAACATTATATAAGAACACATTTACCCAAATATCTCAAGACCTATGGAGAAGAAGTATTTTGCACCGTCAGAACTGATTATCAATGAGGACGGAAGTATCTTTCATCTGCATCTGAAACCAGAAAACCTTGCAGACAAGGTGATTCTCGTGGGCGATCCGGGGCGCGTAGCACTCGTAGCTTCCCACTTTGAGGACATAGAATGTGAAGTGGAAAGCCGTGAGTTCCGAACAATTACAGGAACCTATCACCGCAAACGCATCACGGTTGTGAGCACGGGCATTGGTTGTGACAACATCGATATCGTACTCAATGAGTTGGATGCGTTGGCAAATATCGACTTCGAAACACGCACCGAGAAGGACCAACTGCGGCAGCTCACCCTCGTACGCATCGGTACTTGTGGCGGGTTGCAGCCTTATACACCGACAGGAACATACATTGCATCGATAAAAAGCATTGGTTTCGACGGACTGTTGAACTTCTATGCCGGACGTGACAAGGCTTCTGACCTTGACTTTGAAGCAGAATTCAAGCGGCAAGTGAAGTGGGATTCACAACTCGGAAACCCATACGTGGCTTGCGCTGATGAGCAACTTACCGAGCAGATTGCACAGGACGACATGGTGAGAGGTGTCACCATAGCCTGCGGAGGATTCTTCGGTCCACAGGGAAGAGAGCTTCGGTTGCCATTGCAAGACCCACATCTGAACGAGAAAATAGAGAAGTTCTCCTACAATGGGCTACAGATAACGAACTTCGAAATGGAGTCTTCTGCACTCGCCGGATTGGCTACGCTCATGGGACATCGGGCTGTAACATGTTGCATGGTCATTGCAAACCGACTGGCAAAGAAGGCAAATGCAGGATATAAGAACACGATTGACGGACTCGTTAAGACGGTGCTTGACAGAATATAAACGCTCCGTCACATCAATCATCATAAACAAAGAATGGAAAAAGAGACACTTACCCCACAACAGGCACAACAAATCATTTCAACAACACGCCAGACTGTGGGCGAAACCATCTGTGCACTTGCTACACAACCGGGTGGAGCAATAGGCATTGTGCGGGTAAGTGGTCAGCAGGCAATAGAGATTACGGACAGGATCTTCCATAGTAGAAGTGGGAAAAAACTGACTGGTGCCAAGGGCAACACGCTGCATTACGGGGAGATACATGACAAAACGGGCAACACAATAGACGATGTACTGGTGAGTGTGTTCCTCTCTCCACATAGTTATACGGGCGAAAACAGTACGGAGATAGCATGTCATGGCTCGGCATATATCCTCAATCAGGTTGTGAAAGCACTCATCGACGCTGGTTGCCGACAGGCTCTCCCAGGCGAATATACGCAACGTGCCTATCTGAATGGGAAGATGGACCTCAGTCAGGCAGAGGCTGTTGCCGACCTCATCAGCGCTTCTAACCGTGCATCACACCAAGTAGCGATGAGTCAACTCAAAGGACATTTCAGCTCAGAGTTGTCCTTATTGCGCGAACAACTGCTGAAAATAACCTCATTACTCGAACTTGAGCTCGACTTTTCAGACCATGAAGAGCTGGAGTTTGCCGACCGTTCGGAACTGAAAGCGCTTGCCGAGACCATTCATGAGCGTATCGCAGAGCTCAGAAAGTCGTTCGAAACGGGCAATGCATTGAAGAAAGGAGTACCAGTAGCTATCATTGGCAAGACAAATGTGGGGAAATCAACCCTGCTCAACTGCCTTCTTCATGAAGAGAAAGCCATCGTCTCCGATATCCACGGTACCACTCGTGACGTCATTGAAGACACAACCGAGATCCATGGTATCACCTTCCGCTTCATTGACACAGCCGGAATACGACGCACAACCGACCAGGTTGAACAGTTAGGTATCGAACGTGCTTATCAGAAAATGGATGAAGCAGCCATCGTTCTGTGGGTCGTTGACCAGCAACCAACGGCTGAAGAACTGGCAGAGATGCAACATCTCACGGAAGGAAAGAAGCTGATTGCGATATTCAATAAGATTGATAACAAGACCGAAAGTCTCAACCATCAGGCGAGGTTACACCTTATATATATATATCAGCCAAACTGAAGCAGAACATTGATGCTTTGGAGACGGCTATTTATGAGGCAGCTGACATCCCAGAGATCAACGAAAACAGTGTGATCATCACTTCTGCCCGCCATTATGAAGCCCTCACACGTGCCGACGAGTCCATCCTTCGTGTCATTGATGGCATGAACATGCAACTCAGTGGCGACCTTATCAGTGAGGATCTCCGCATCTGTCTCGACCAACTTGCCGATATCACGGGTGGTCAAATCACCACCCATGAGGTTCTCGGCAACATCTTCCAGCACTTCTGTATTGGTAAATAAGGAGGTGCTTTATTCTTTTCCAGCAAAGATTATATCAAGCATTTTCTCTTGATGGGTCTGCATGTCTTCTTTATTCCACTCCATCCCATCAGGTCTTTCTAATTCTTTGCTAAGCATTTTGTTGTAATTATCTTTGCACATCTGCATCATTATCTTAAACTTCAACGATGCAACACTTATCTGATTAGCCCTACTATCACTATAATGATCGAGCTTTGCCCTTGGATCCCAGCATGAACCAGAGCTATTTGCATCAGCTCCTATCATGGCAAAGTTGCCAAAGCAATTGATATCATACGCCGTAAGAGGCTTATCATCTCCGACCTTTGCTTGCGGATAGAAGTGCTCTAACGACTTACGAGTACGTGAAAAATAGAAATTATTGAAAGGATTGAGTTCGAAATCACTACATCCCAATGCATTAAAGAACTCCTTACGACTCAAAGAATCTTTCCTTGTCTTTTCTCCACGAATCTCATTTGCATATTTCCTCCATATCAAATAATCAGTAAAGTTGAACACAAACAAAGGTATATCAGCCCTACCTTGTTGATAAATCTTCTCAAACCGTTCTCTATAACCTGTTCCTTCAAAGTCATATACACTCAATTTACCATCCCTCAACACAGCATAATCAAACGCATTCGGCTTAGGTTGATTCCTATCAGTAAGGTTATCAGGATTCATATAGACATCAACGAAATATTTATTTGCAAGACGTTGGAGGAACTCTAAATAGTCTTTTACTTTACATTTCTTAAAGAGGAACAACATACAATAGAAGAGATAGTTCTTGCGTTGCTTAGGAGTAAATGACACTTCAAACATGGATAGCAGATGAACAAGCTCTTTCTGTGCATCATTGTCATCAGTTGATAAGTTCTTAGGATACTGCCTATCTGCCGACTCTTTGTAATAGTATTGCAGCTTCCAAGGGTTATCTCCTACCGTTTCTGTAGCACTAAGAGTATGGTGAACAACGTAATTATCAAGGAAGTATTTAGCCTTCAGCAAGTTAAAACAAAACGATTTGGCAAACTCAGTCTTGTCTTCTACATCTTTAATAGCCTCTGTAAACTCATTAAGTAACTCTTTATCATCAAGTGTGAAATCTGTTGGATCAAAGCCATCACAGCCCATTCGCGTAAGTTTTAAGACTATCAGCAAGAAGTTAGGGAAGTCTATTATTGGCTGAAACTTATCATTTCTTTCTATATAAGTATCGTCTTCAGCCTCATCTATTGTGCCTTTTAGAAATTTCGAAATTGACTTTTTACCCTCTGAACCCTCTTGTTTTGGGATACCTTCAAAGTCCTTTATTTTGAAAGAATCCATAGAATTACCAAACACCGACTTATCAGAGAAGCACTGTTGTATGTACATATCCATCTCACTGCAGGCTTCCCATACACGACTAAACGTTGCTCTTTCTGTCTTTTCGCCCAAATACTGACTGAGAAGAGACTTAACAATCTCATGCTTTTCTAACTGTTCGCCACGAGAATTCATCACTTCAAAGTAATGATTCAAGTCTACATCTTTAGGAACTTCATAACGTATCAAATATACATTATTGAGGAAATACTGCCTAAAAGCATCCTGCTCGGAATCCTCAACATAGTCTTTATAAGCGTTTTCAGCATACTTATAGCCATTCTTAATACCATCATCAACATTCTCTCCCAAGTTAGGATAGTTGTCTAAGTTCGCTATTGTTGATGCAGATACTTGTCTGGCACTATAGGTAAGTTTGTTTGTCAGGTTATTAACGCCCAATACTTTCAAGATGATATAGATGGTAGTCAGGCGTTGCTGACCATCAATTACCTCATATTCTGTATCTCCCCGCTTATAAGTAACCAAGGTTCCTATATAATAAGGTGCCTTTGGATCTTTCCTAAAAGAATCATGGATATCCTTAACCAGCGCTCTTATCTCATCTTCTTCCCATGCATAATTACGCTGATAGATGGGAATCATGTAGGTTTTTACGTCTGAACTATCTAAATAAATCTGATTGATAGAACACTCTTCAAGTGGTAATGTATTGCTCATAAGGTTATTTTGAATAAAAAGTATTTGCTTTAAAGAAATGAAAATAGTTAGTATAAATCCCTCCTTCTATATGATCAACAGTTCCTTCTGCAATCCCTTTCACGACATTCTTACTGAGATTACCATCTGATAAGGGTCTTAATTTATCTGCCAACAAACTTAATAAGGAAACAGGAGTATCTGAATCTGCGATGAGTTTATACATGTTTAAGGAGTTTACATTGCCTTTACCGCCTCTACCAAGTATGTAGTTTTGTGCAGAAAGCCATCCTAAATGATAGTATTGAGCACGAAGTGAGTATGCCCAAATAAATGTATAAAGAACAAATTGCTGGAATAATTCTGTATCAACCTTTGTTGGATAGGTAGCAGGACAGAACCGATCAACATATAAAAGCAAAGCTGTATCAAATAACAAACGCGCTATTTGGTTTCCAGTTCCTCTTGAATAATACTTATCTAAGGTCTTGACTATCGTGTCACCTTTAATATAAAAGCCTTCATATAGACTGTTATCTCGTATGTCTGCAAGGAGATTATAATAATGTTTAGTATAATCGAAGAATGGTTTCCCGGCTATTATAGGTGTGTTTAGTTGGAAAGCATTGACCTCTCTTGTACCAGAAACAAAAGGCATTGCTGATGAATTGACAAACTCTGCATAAGAGAATGCACTCTTATAGAACTGTGAATAAGGAGTACGGTCCGACTTCGTAATGCCTTTAAACTTGTAGATGTTATGCTCATTCAGCGTATATGCCCAATTACCATTGACCCATTCTTTTATTCGATACAGGTAATCACCGAAGAATTCAGCTAAATATTTTTGCGGAATTTTCTCCCATTCCTTAACGATTTGTTCGGTTTTCATCTCATCAATATTTGCCATCTCACGCAGATGATACGCCTTTAATAAGTCGTGAGGATACAACGCTTTCCCCCTCGCATTCTGTGAATCAAAGAATTGGAAAGCCTCTGATAGATTATCAGTTATGACAACAATCAGTTCACATTGCTTCTCTATGTAGTCCCGTAAACGCTTCATATCTCTAATGAAGTCAATGTTTTCTTCTCTATTCTCCTTATAAACTCTCCGTCTAAACGCATTTAAGTTGTTGGGAATGTTATGCCTACTGAAAGCATTATCAAAGACTTCCTGCTCTAAAAGGTCTATTTTAAAGCCTTCTTCTTTGGTATCAAGTTCATGTAGAGCAGAAAGTAAGAGGGAGAAAGTGATGGTTCTTTGCTGTCCATCAACAATGTTATAGATTGTCTTACCATCGTTATTCTTTTCTCTATGCAGGATAAGTGTACCGACACGGTACACCTCTTTGTTATTATTCCGAGCCTCGATAATGTCATCAAGGAGCTGAATTGAATTACGTGCTGTCCACTTATAAGGGCGTTGATAGTCTGGTATTCTTAGCTCAACATCCTCTAACGAACTCCCATTATGGCTCTGTGATATCTTTTTATGTACCAACAAATCCCCAATAGTCGTAACACCAAGTTGTAGATTAACGGCATTTTCCATATTCTTTTATTGTTATATTATTACGTAAAGCAAATACTTTAAAAATAAAAAAAGGTATATCTTTCTTCTGTCTTTTTCAGGCGTTGTTGTATCCTGAAAGCAGATGAGAGATATACCTATTGTTCACAAAATAATCATTGTTTGTTTATAGTCGTCTGTAGAAATATTACCCAACATACTCGTCATCACGCACCAAAACCTTCTCAATCTTACCAACATACATGGTATGGAGGTCACGGTTTGGATAACTTTCATCGAGTGTTTCGGGATAAACAAAGCCACTTTCCTGCAGTTCGGCAGCATACATCTTCTTACAAATCAGCACCATTTTCGCTTCTTTGAAGTAGACTGTTCCATCGGCAAACACCGTTGTCAACCCAGCTTTCTCTATCTTATTTTCATCCCTTCCAGATACTGTTCCGAGGTAAGCCATCTGCTTTTTGAAGCTTTTATCCATGACACAGAGTGTGAAGTAATCCTCTTTATCCACGAAAGTCTTTGTGTAACGTGACGGACGAAGGTATATAACAGCCGTTGGATCATTATGTCCCCACATACAACCGAGGTGTCCCCAGCTGACAGTCATGGTGTTACAACCATCCTTTTCATTCCCTGCTGATGCCAACATCCATTCCTTTTCCCAACAGATTGAACGGATTAAACTTCATCGTTTTGTAATCTATTTCCTTCATCTTATATCTATTTTTGTTCGTATTACTATTATCATGAAAGTATTAAAGTATCATTCACTTGTGGGAGAAGGCTCAGCCGCAATGTACATTCCATTCTCTTCAGGTATCTGATAGACTTGTGACCTATCCTTCAGATAGATATGATTAAGCGTATAAGCCAATGATTCAAGCGTCTCATCACGCTTCTCTCTCTTCAATTCACATTCCCAAACCGTAATACAATGCCACCCCATCCTGGCAAGTTGCAGTTGTTCTTGTCTGTCACGTTCTATGTTCCGGGTTATTTTTCTTATCCAAAAGTCTGTATTTGTCTTAGGAATAATATAATATCTGCAATTCTTATGCCCATGCCAAAAGCAGCCATTTACGAAGATACAAGTACGATACTTCCTTAAAACAAGATCTGGATGACCCGGTAATCTTGCATTATTCACTCGATATCTGAATCCCCTACTCCACAGAAACTTCCTCACTATCATCTCCGGCTTAGTTCCTTTGCCTTTGATAGCTGCCATATTATTGTGCCGTTGCTCTGCAGAAAGAGTATCCATAACCTTAATTATTATATATTATCTTTTATATCAATAAGGATAGATTATATAATAAAAAGGTATTCCTATATGACCATTTTCATCACGTCCTTTCTCCTTTATCAATTCAGAATACCGTTTCTTATCAACCTCTATCAAACTTTTCCTATGCTCGATATCAAGCTCATATATTATATATTCACGTTTTTTTCTTACATCTTCAGCTATATTCCCATAAGGATACTCCATTCCAACATTACCTAACTTCCTCATATCTTCATACTTGTAGACTGTTGGTATAGAGTCTTCAGATAACATGTCGTACTCACCAATAAACTCTGGTTCACCGTCTTTCATCCAATAAAGGATGATAGTATTTACCAAAAACAAATCTCTACTCAGCTCTTGGGAACCTTCTCGAAGATATCTGTTCTGCTTTCTGATGTTATACTTTCCTTGACTTTCTATCCATTTCCAATGTGCATCATCAGGAACAAGACCTATAAGAATACCTTTCTTATGCTTAATATGAGTAATTCCTTTTTCGTTCTTCATTGCATAAAGAACATCAGAAGGATCAGTCCCAATAGCAATTGGGGTATCAGTAATGTAGAAATATTTTCCTAATTCATCTTTCAGTTCTTTATTTTCATTTTTGAAACGTTCCTCCTTACTCAGTGCCAGTGAGTATATCTCCTCGTTATTATAAGGAGTAAATATCTTCCCCAGTACCCTCTGGAAGTTCTGACTGATATAATCTTTGGCAACATCTTCCCCATCGTGCGGTAGCATTGCATAGATATCAAACTTCTCTTCTACAACCTTACGTATCTCATCACGGAACTTTTGACGGACAGCATTCTTCCATGTAGCTTTTTCACCAGCCTTCTGGCGAGCATAAAGATACAAGACATAGAGGAAGTTTACATCATAATGGGAAAGTATCAGAGTGTCACGATCGAACAGTCGGTTAGGAAATTGATAGGAGATATATGTTTTGGGGCGTGTTTTACCTTTATCATCAAGAACTACTTTCCCGTTCTCCATATAAGGATGACCTTTAATATTCTCCTTTGCAACATATCTTCTGTCGGGATATACAAAAGCAGAAAGGAAGAAATTCGGTATGATATTATACCCTTCTGCTACATTATCCTCTTCTTCCCGTCGAATGCGAATGGTTTTTAAACGCATCGTTTTTTTCCGGTCTTCTTTTTACTTCTTCTGTCAGTTCCTTATCATCATTAAGGAAAAAGATTAATATTCCATTGGATAACATTTCGTGCATACGTATATTGTTTATACACCGAGTTACTGTCTAACTTGTTGCCAGCCTTGTAATATTTAGAGTCGCCAATATAATATATTTCTTCTTTCTTTGTATCCTCATCGTTCTGTATCAATGCATCATAAGCATACATATGATCAACTCTCTTGCCGTCTTTCTGGTCTGCAAGTCCTTTAGGTATCTGCTGATGTGGTGTACCAATAAGGTTATCTATCATCCCTTCAAAGACATGTTCAAAGCTCTTTGCCAAAAGGAATTCCTTCTGGTCTGTATTGACAGCCAGCTTATATGCGGAATCAAAGAAAGCAAAACATATGTCCCATAGCCGCAATGCACGGTCAGAAAAGTATTTATACCTTATCTGTCGCAGCCTCAACATACCATATCCTTTCAGGTATTGGTCAAAACGTTGTTTGCTCAACAGCTCATAACGGAAGTTGATGGGAGTCCTGAAACCGTATTTATCATTCAGATAGGCAAGTATAGAAAAGAAGATAACGAACAGTTCTTCATCAAAGTTTACTATCCTTTCTTTGTTTACAGGGTTTAAGTAAAAGGGTGTACCTTTCTGTATGAAGCATTGAGACTTCGACAGCGTACGTGTCCAGTTTATCTTATTCATCCCTGCATGCAGGTTCTTTATTGTAAAAAGGAAAGTCTTGATTTTCCTGATTGAACTTTATCAATGACAGAACTATGTCTAGATAGGTATTTGCCTCATGCCGTTTACCTCGTCCACTTTGCGGTAACTGCCTCTCATAAATGGCTTTTGTCCCTGGATTGGTTTTCTTGAAGACCCGCAAGGCACGATATATCCACACAGAGAACTCATATATGAACTTCTTATATTCTTCCGTCAGATATGCATTCTGTCCTTCAGGAGTAATGATGTCTTCTGGCGTAATATACTCTTTATCACCCTTCAGAGGCTTCACATCTGACAGGACTTCTATTGTCTGACTGTGCCCTTCTATTGATATAGTACGGTCACAGAGCAATACCTTGGGAAGTATAAAGACACAATCCTTCAGTTCTGGACTGTAGAAATACCCCACATAACTGACAGATACCTTTCTGTCTACGTCACCAAGGGGGGAATATCTCCTTTATAGTCTCTCCAACATCCTTCGTATAATTATACTGATGTTCCTCAAAGAGTATTCTCATAGGATATTATTACTCAACATCTTCATTCGACCATGCCATCACATTCTCTATGAACTCGCCTACCGTACTGGTGTCAACGTTACCGTCTTCATCGTAGAAATTGGGGAAAGTTATGTCTATTGGATCTTCACTGCCATCCTTTTTATAAGTGAACAAAGAACCTTCATCAATGGCATAATCTTTAAATACATCATTCCATAAGTAGAACAACACTTTATTGACAAATACATCTGCGCTGATTTTCTTATCTATAGCCTTACAGAAGAAATAACCCAGCTGCTTATCTGCAGAGGCTGTCATATAATTTATTATACTGTTTATCTTCTGTAGGAACTGCCACCAGTCATAGTTGTTACCGTCTTTATCTTTAATATCTATCTCCCATCCTAAAGGAATCTTATGACCCTCAGTATCCTTAAGGTATTCTCCATCGTCCCCCTTCTCATAACCATTTGAGATCTTTATGTATTTCCAATCCCAACGCCGCTTGAAAGCAGAGTCAATCGGGAACAAGCTCTGGTCACTGGTATTCATTGTGGCTAGGATGTGAAGATTATTAGGGAGACAAAGCTCACCATTCTTTATACCTTCATTCTCGCATCCTAGCTTCTCCTCCAAATAAGTCTTAATATCAGTACCAGCCTTTATAGTATAGCTTGATTTCCCATCACTACCTCTATCCAAAGCTGGAATAAATCACCAAATATTTGAGCACAATTTCCTCGGTTAATTTCTTCTATGATAAGAAAAACATCCTCTTCCGTCTGATAAGCGCGCACATAAGCATTCAAGAAAGCTTGTGGAACATAGCCATATTCAATTGTCCTATCTACAATAGGAGCACTCTTCTTAGCCTGTGCCAAATCATCATCTTCTTTATATGTTATTTTGATTCCAGAGTCATTATAACGATATTGCTTTGTCATAATTGGCTTATATGCACCTACAAAGGTAGCATAATCACTATTAGGATGAAATGTTGTTCGGAAAATGTTCTCTTTGGATACATCATTCTTATCAAGATATTCCTTTATTTTATGTGACTTTCCTGTACCAGGTGCACCATAAAAATTTGCTGAAGAGGGGTCCCTAAAATATCTTTATCAGCAGGGGTTACACCCTTTAAGAGATTATTAATAGCTTCTACATCTCGTTTTACGCTTGAATTGTATACACTCATGGCTATAAATCTATTTGTGAATAAAAAATCTTAGCATCTTCTGTCAGGCTAGATTCCATAGTTGAAATCTTACGTATTAATCCGGCTTCTTCTAAATAGCTACGTATATAAGTATAACACGTTGAAGATAAAGGGCTGCCGTCAGGTTTTACAAAAGTCATAGAATAAACTTCTTTCCTATGAGATTTTATGTATGATATAGCATCTTCCACTGTTTCATCGTGTCCTAAACGAGTAAGAGTATATATAAATTCATTCCAATGAATGGTACTAAACTCTTTTAATAACTTAAGTGCAACCCATATGTTATGGTTCTGATATTCGGGATCGTTAAACATATGAATAAGCCCTTGGCATTGGATTTTTTGCTTTATAGCTCTCAATCTAGACATAATCTCTTCCTTATGGGGAGTTTCGTCAGAAATATTATTAAGTGCCCGGCAAGCCAATACAAATTGAGTTCCAAGTTCTGTGAAACACGATTTAGCAGGAAACATACCTTCATAATTGACAAAGCCTATCTTTTTCAGCAGAGGAAAAATTGTACGAATAGCACTGGAATCTTTCGTTGTCCCCAAGAGATGCCTTTTTACAGATTCTTCTTGGATATCTATATACGTTATAACTTTAGCACCAAGTTCTTCCAGCATCTCATATACCCTAATTATTTGTGCACATCTCGAGGAAGATAGACTAGTTCCATCTACTCCTTTATAATCTTTTATTAAGACTTCAACTTTCATGATAAAACCTTTTTAATTTCTGTTGCTATAGCTTTCGCCAACATGGGTGGGACAGCGTTACCTACCTGTTTATATTGACTTCCTCGTGTTCCAAGTATTTCAAAAGAATCAGGGAAAGATTGTATTCTAGCTGACTCACGAACTGTTGGTATTCTTGGTTCTGAATAATGAAAATAATTTCTATGCCCAGTATCTATCGTATTTGAAGGTTTAAAGCTTCCCATCCTTTCAAATGCTTTGTTATACTTTCGCACATCCCACATATCTTTAGACAAATCTCTTATGTTCCCTCCATCTGGGACTTGACTAATAATAGATATGGTTTTTTCTGTATGAGCAGTAAAATCATGATTCTTAAGACTTACACAATCCCCTCGCATAGCTTTTTGGAATTTATTTTTAGGAGGGCAGACATATTGACCATTAACCGCTTCCTCAAGATCACTAATTCCATCCTTTGCTGTTAATTTATAATCATAAGGCTTAGGAAACTCAAACAAACTATCTTTTATTCCTACATAAAAAACTCTATATCTATTTTGGGGAACTCCATAATCTGCCGCGTTCAGCAACTGATAATTAACGTTATACCCTAAACCATTAGGCCCAAATCTCTCTATAAGGTCTTCCACAAATGCACCTTTATTTAAAGTAAGCATCCCTTTTACATTCTCTATGACAAAGAAATCGGGCGAAGCCAGCTTCACAGCCTTGTAGAATTCTAAATACATTTTATTACGGGGATCATCTACATCGCGTCTTCCCACAGTACTAAATCCCTGACATGGAGGTCCCCCAATAACACCACAAACATGCCCCTGCTCTATTAATCTAGGAAGCTCTAGGATATTAAAGTCCTCTACTGTTTCAACCTTAGCGACTTTCTTCTTACGATTATGGTTATATGTCACAACTGCATCTTTCCACATATCAACTGCAGAAATCACTTCAAAGCCAGCTTGCTCAAAGCCTAGGCTAAGCCCCCCAATACCACAAAACAAATCTATAATCTTCATTTATTCAAAATTTTTAGAATCTGGTCTGCAAGTGCCTTAGCTAACAACGGAGGAACAGCATTACCAACTTGACGATAAGTATTACCCCTTGTACCTACAAATTCAAATGAATCTGGAAAAGATTGTAACCTTGCTGCTTCTCTGACGGTTGGAATCCTATTGTACAACGGATGAAAATAGTTACTATGGGCATTGCCTGTATCTATTGTACAGGATTGATCATTTTGCTTCAAACGCTTATATGCTGAAGAATGTCTATTATGACGATTACTCGGCCACAAATCAGCTGGGACATCTTTCCAATTTCCTCCTTGTGGGACAAATTCAATACGTTTTTGGACAATGGCTGCTGGATAACGTATTTCATCATTCACTATAAGATTATCTTTTCTACGCAAATACAACCTATAAGGTGTATTAGGCTTTTCTTTAAGTAGCTTGGTCTCACCAGGCGAAGACTCGTATGAATAAAGCTCACCTATAGCATCATCAACTGTTACTTTTTCTTTCTTTTCTAAAGAACCAAAATCAAAAAAGACATCTTGGAAATCTTTTCTTATACCGATTATAATCGCTCTCTTACGATTCTGTGGGACACCATATTCGGAAGCATCTAAGACCGTCATCTGGATATTATACCCACGTTCTGTAAGAATCTCATTAATTCTATTCTTTGCATATCCATTATCTCTTGTCAATAATCCACGAACATTTTCAATCATAAAAACTTTTGGTTGTAACTCTTCTACAAAGCGAATATATTGATAAAATAAAATGTTACGCGGATCTTCAGACTCTTTCTGCCATCTATTTGCAGATGAGAATCCTTGGCACGGAGGTCCACCAACTATAACATCAGTTCCTTCATAAAAATTTATGTATATCCTCATTAGAAAAATAAATTAATATCAGTACAAAAAAACTCTTAGCATCTTTAAAGTTATGCTGAAAAAGTATCAATGGCGGCTGATAGAAATCAATCCCACCTATAATATGAAAGCCTGCCTGTCGAAAGCCTTCACTGATTCCACCACAACCACAAAAAAAGATCTATAACTTTATATTTTTTTCCTATTCATTTGATTTACTATATTACCAAAAGTAGATCCTGTCGATATTCAATACTTTCGAAAAATTTATCTTAGAAAATATTATTATTTATGCTAATAAATATATATACGCATAAAATTTACCACATCAAATTAAGGTGTAAAAGGTACTATTTTTTTATTTCAAACGTAAACCAACAATCAGCTAAAAATATGCTACAAACACTTTATATAGTTGTATATTGGACTTAGAATTTGAGAAATAATCGCAATCATACTATTGAAATTAAATTTATTCCCCACTATTCTGCCTCAAAAAAACAACGCTAAACCCCTATGTATTTTTTTGTTTTTTTATTTGTCGTCACATTTAACATTTCAGGCAACTTATTGGTAATTAACGGGTTAGGAAGGTATGAGGAGTGACAGAAATGACAGGAAAATTGAAAATGATAAAAAACCAAGTGGAGATGGATAGTATGCAGGAACGAAGGCATAAGGATACAGAAGAATGAGAAATCAACCCTCGAATTCAAATTCGAAGAGTTGATTTCGCACTCCAAAACATTAGGGATTCCTGCTGATTACGTCCCCTCCATTCGGAGAAAGAATGGAAGGAAGCCTCTAAAAGGGACGGGACAAGGGATGAAAAGGGGCGGAAGTGAACCTGTAATCCTACCTCTCCAACACCAGTATTGTCCAGTATTTGAGGGACGGAAGGGTGACGGTGAGGTAACCATCAGCCTGATGGAAGTCGAGAGATTGGGGTGATCCACCGTTGACATCGGGTGAAGCGGTCCACACTTTGCTCATCATTCCAGATGTTTTGATGCGCAATGTGAGGTTCTGAAGCAGTTGTGGTTCAGGCATTGTACCGTTAAGATCACGCCATGACATACTGTTTGCCTGTCGGAAGTTCAGCAGTTGGATGACTTCCTTACCATCGAATGTCTTTCCATAGGCAGCAACTGCGCCCTGACGAGGGGGCCATGCGTTGATACTTACCGCCGGATCAGTAGCCGAAACATCCACGTTTGTCTCCTTTCCACCGTCACGAAGCAGGTTCTGATAGGCTGTCATGAAGTCGTAATAGCCCACAATAGCCTTGCGTAAGCCATTGTCCATCTGCGTTTTATGGTCGGGGAAGTACTCACTGTAGAGCATATGGTCACCACTCAGCTCTATATGTGCACCTCCAAGGGCGAATATCACAGCATCCGTCAGCAGCACTCCCGGTGTATTAAAGAACGGAAATCCCTTCCGATAGTTCATATATGCTGCCAGAACGGTGTTCTTCTTTCCCTTACTGAAGTCACTATTTGCCTTGATAACGTTGTGAATATCACTGAACTTATCCTGCTCTTCCCACAGTTCATTATACAGAAAGTCGGTCTTTTCAGCCTCGGCAATCTCCTTTGCACCGAAGCTTGACACGGAATTCATCACCAGTCGGCGGTCGGGATTCTTTGCTTTCATGGCTTCAATGAAGGTGGCATAGCCTGCAGGGAGGTCCACCGGCTCACCGTAATAATCATAAACATCACCGCGTTTCCCCAACTGATCAATGTGGAAACCATCAAAATCAAGATGCTGATAGACGTCATTGCTACGGTCGGCAAAGTAAGATTGCCAACTCTTGTTCCCCGGATTGACGATCAGAATATCGCTTTTCCAATCCTTCGGCAGGTTATATCCGTCCTTCACACGGTGCTCTTTGTCCTTGAAGATGTACCATCTGTCGCTCACTCCGTCCTTTGCTGCATCCCGAAAGCACCGAAACAGAGGTCATAATACATTGCTTTCATGCCGTAAGCATGCTGTGTAGCAATGTAATCCTGCAGCACCTGTGTCACAATCTGTCGGTTGGCTATGTCCTTATACGTTGTGAAGAGTTTTCCTTTCTTATTTATTCCGAGGGGCGAATGTTGCTTATACTGCCAGTCATAGAACTGTATTCCGTTCACATGACAGCGGTTGAGGAATGCCATTTCCCGCTCAATCACGTCCTTTGTCTTGCTTTTGTCATAGTCTGACACGAACCCATAACGTGGGAATCGTCCCCAATCACTCGACACATCCACGGCTGTTGTGGCAAGGACGGTGGGTTCGCCCGACTCCTTTTTCGTATATAATTCAACGAGATAGCCACGATAATCATCCTTTGGTGGTGTCCATGTCCATTGCGGACAGCTGAGTGTCTCGTCTCCGATGATGGTGTTTCCGTATCGATAACGCACGTGTGCACCATCAGGGAGAGTCCCTTCAAGCGTGAAGCGTACCGCCTCACCCGGTGCATAGTTCACCTTATTCTGCTGAATATCCATCCGTACGACGGTGCTAACAGAGGTATCAGACGAGTTGGTTTGTAAACGTTGAGCCTGTCCCACACCGTATGTCGCTGCACACAAGGAGACAGATAGTAATAAAGATCTTAAATCCATGGTTTATTGTTCGTTACTTAAATGATTTGTTTAGTTATCAGGTGTCGGTCTACAGACGATGGTTTAATCCGTCACAAACAGTTTCGGATAACGCTCACGCAGCTTCAAGGGACGGCCATTCTCCGTCAGACAGTGGGTTGACTCACCTGTAAAGACAATGTCATCCCCTTTTCTGCCGATGTAACCATAGGTGAACTTAAAGACTGACACTGCCTTTAAATGTATCTCCACACGTATCTCATCCTGGAAGGTTGTGGGTTTACGGTATTGGCATTTCACCTCTATCACTGGTGACACCACGCCTTCTGCCTCCATCTTCTCAAACCCATAGCCCAGTCTGTCGAGCATATCAACACGTGCTTCTTCCATGATTCGGATGTAATTAGAGTGATGTGTGATACCCATTCTGTCGCACTCGTAGTACTTCACCTTGTGTATATATTCATTCATTGTCTTTGCTTTCTTCAATAATTTTCGTACAAAAATACATTTTTTTGACGATATAAACAACCCTTTACGTTGCTTTTTCAATGGTTAATACAGAATGACAAGGGTTTAAAGACAGAATGACATAAAGACAAAAAAATAGAATGACAGAAGACTGGAGACAGAAGGACATAAAGACAAAAACACAATGACAAAGAACTGAAGACAGAAGGACATAAAGACAAAATAGAAGGACATAAAGATAAAAACACAATGACAGAAGGTTAAAGACAGAAGGACATAAAGACAAAATAGAAGGACATAAAGATAAAAACACAATGACAGAAGGCTGGAAAGAACAAAGACCGCGTCTTATACACATTATTATATATAGAGTTTTAGGTATCTTATGTACGCAATGTCTTTATATCATAATGCTGCATTCTGCCTCATCTTGCGAGCTATGAAGTATCTTTACAAATTTAAGGGCTGATAAAATGCGAAATCAAAGGAAACATGAAAAAATAGACTTTGTAACCATCAAGATATCAATAGGTTACAGAGTGGCTTGTAAAAGGTGCCCTTTTGCATTGCAAAACATGCCCTTTTACACGTCAAAAGATGCCCTTTTGCAATGTAAAAGGGCGTCTTTTAGAAGGCAAAAGGGCGTAGATTGAAAAGCAGAAGGGAAAGAATTTGACAAAGAGAGGGCGGCAAGCACCAAAGAGGAGCGGCCTCCCCAAGCCCCTCCAGGGGAGGGGATGTCAGATAGGATACAGTGGTTTGTGGTGGGAGTTTGGGTTCTTAGAGTTGTTAAAGGAGATAAGGTATATATCATAAGGTATATTTCTTAAAAATGCTTAACCTTTGTGATTACATATTTAAACATTAACTTTTGCAGCTGAAGCATTGGTTGTTTCATTTTCTCAACTCCCAACACTACATCTCCCGACAGACATATCCACTCCACCGAAGAAGCTTGAGGAGACTGTCCCTCCCCACGCTTCATCTGCACAGTCTTGCCTTCTGAGGGTCGGGGAAAAACCGTTTTGGGGTGCTTGACAGGTCGTTTTTACCTCCCAATTTTGCTTTTTTACCTCTCAAAGCCTAACTTTTCATTTCTCACTTCTCGTACAAGTAAATTGCATAAATCGTCATTTTTTTGTGCAATAAATAGTTTAATTCATTAATTAATTTCAAATAAATCTTAATAACGTTTGCTTTCATTGGGGAATTTTAATATATTTTGCGAACAACTCTATCATGAGTCTTGAAAAACTCTTTTGTGAGTCTTGAAAAAACTCAATTTTGAGTCTTGAAAAACCCTTATTATTAATTAAAACCATCAAAGATGAGTAAAAGATTTACTAAACTTATTGCAATTTTCGCTGCAGCCATGGCAGTATTGCAAGTTTCCGCACAAGTGAAGCAAGAGGGAAAGAAGCCATTCCTCATTGCAAAGTCACAATCTGGACAGGAAACAGAACAACAGAAAGTAGACCAACTCAAGGCTTTCCCTACATTATTAGGAAAGACACTGCCCAAGGAAAGCCCATCGCCGTTCTTCACTCCTATGGTGAACATCCGCCAAAAGATGCCGAAGAACCTGGTAACGGTTAACCCTGAGGCTATCATGTGGGCTAACATTGTATCAAAAGACCTCGGTGGTATGTTCTCTTTCCACCCTGTAGAGCCTATTAACTTTACGCAGTTGGCTGACTACTCACAGGCTTTCTTCAACGGTGGTAGTGGACTCGTCGGCAACGAACTCCACGGTATGTTCCTTGATACCAGTATGTCTTCACTCGGTATCATTCTTCTTAAGCACTTCGCTTTCAACATTACAAACTGGCAGATAACGGAGGAACCAGCGTATGTAAGCGACTTTGCACTCCTCGCTCTTGAGACTGCTAACGATCCAAAGACGGGTGAAGTATTCGGCGAATTCTATACTTCTGACCTCGATCACTTCGAGTGGGGTGTGATTGATTACACCAACCTGACCCGTACAACCATTGCTACTGCACAGCATTCTTACGTAGCACTGGGTATTGCCGATGATGGTTTCGCATACGGTATCAGCAAGGAAGGCGACCTTTATCAGATTGATCGCAAGACAGGTGCCGAGACTTTGAAGGGCTCAACAGGTGTGAAGGTCACCGATGATGATGGTCGTTACTATCATCAGAGTGGTGAGTTCGACACCCGTACCAATGAGTTCTACTGGGCATCTACAGATAAAGACGGTAAGTTCCAGCTCTATACGGTCGACCTCAAGACGGCTCATGTGACACCTGTTGGTAGTTATCCAACACCGCTTACACTCATGGCACTGAGCTTCCCAGCCGTTCCTACAGCCAGCGGAGCACCTGCTGCAGCAGACAGTCTGCGCACAGAATTCACAGCAGGAGCACTCTCTGGTAAGGTGAAGTTCAATGTTCCAACCAAGAAATTCGATGGTAGTACACTGACAGTAACGTTGATTACGTCGTCTATGCCAACAGTTCGGAAGTGGCAAAGGGTACTGCCGAGCCTGGTAAGGAGATATCAACTGACGTAACAGTTGATGAAGGTGTGGTTAACTTCATCGTCATTCTCAACAATGAAGCAGGTAAAGGACCACGCGCGAAAGTATCTATTTACGCAGGAAACGATACGCCTGACATCGTAGACAGTCTGACACTGACACTTGATGATGCTGGTCTTGCCACCGTAACATGGAAGGCTCCAACAGGAGGTATGCACAATGGATACCTCGGTCAGCTTACTTATGACGTCTTCCGCAACGTAGGTGGCAAGTCTGAAAAGGTCTCTTCAGGTCAGACAGCAACCCAGTTCAGCGAGACAATCACCAAGGGTAAGCTCTCATCTTACTCTTATTCCGTACAGGCTATCAACTCAACGAAGAAGAGTGCATTGGCTACTACCGACGGAAAGATATATGGTAACGCATTGGAAGTACCGTTCTTCGATGACTTCACAACACAGGAGAGCTCTAAGCTTTACACCATTATCGATGCTAATCAAGACAATAGCACATGGTACTGGAGCAACTCAAAGGGTGGCGTCTTCAAGTGTAAATACCACTCAAAGAACCATGGTGACGACTGGTTGATCACTCCTCCAATCCACATGAAGCCTGGTAAGACTTATAATGTGTCGTTCAAAGCAATGGCTATTGGCGGCTCTACTTATCCAGAACGCCTGGAAGCAAAGTGGGGAACGGACAATACTGCCGAGGCAATGACAGGAGAAATTCTTCCTCCAACAGTACTCAACAGCAGCAATTACAGAACATTCACGGGTAAGATAAAGGCTACTACCGACGGAAAATACTATGTTGGCTTCCACGGTATATCAGATCTAACATGTTCTCTATCTTCCTTGACTCATTAGAGATTGAGGCTGCAGCTGACGAAAGAGCGCCTCAGATGGTTCAGAACCTCACCGCTACGGCTGATCCTACCGCTGCTTTGAAGGCTACATTGAAGTTCAATGCACCTACAAAGGCTGTCAACAAGACTGATTTGACCAGCATTACGAAGATTGTTATCCGTAGTAACGAGCGTCTTGTTAAGGAGATTGCTAACCCAACACCTGGTAGTGCACTGGAAGTTGTTGATGATTCAGCTGCTCAAGGTGTGAATACGTACGACATTGTGGCTTACAATGATGCTGACTTTGGTGAGAAAGCAACTGTAACAGTATATGTTGGACAGGACATTCCAGTGATGGGTAAGATCGCAACAACCGACCTTGTGACATCTGCTAATCTCAAGTGGGACGTTCCAACAGGTGCCCATAAGGGTGTGATACTCCCTGATGAGGTGACCTATCAGATTAATAATGTGACCGACGATGGCGACCTTGGCGATGAACTTGCTAAGATAAAGGGTCAGACGGAGTACACGGTTACGGGTCTGAACACCAACGAAGGTGAACAGAACTATAAGCACTGGGCTATCAAAGCATCAAACGCTGCAGGTGAAAGCAAGTGGGTTGCTGGCGGAATCGTCGTTGGTAAACCTTACACATTGCCATTCCATAACAGCTTCAAGAACGGTTCTATCGAAGGACAATTCATTGGTTTGGAACGCTCAAGCAGCAGTACTTCATGGTCATTGACCAAGGATGTATCCTGTGATGATGACAACGGAGCACTCATCTTCAACCCTTCAAAGCCTGGAACATCAGCACTTGTAACTGGAAAGATCAGTCTACACGGAGCCGATGCACCGAAGTTGGTATTCTACTATCGTGCAGATAAGGATGCACAACAGAAGGTTGAACTGCGCTTTACCAAGAAGAATGGTGAGGTAACAGACCCTGTTTGGACCAGTGAAAAGGCTAATGCCACCACAACCAATGGTGAATGGAAGAGCTTTATCGTTGATGTTCCTTCTGAATTGACCAACGAAGACTTCGTATTCCTGCGCATCATAGGTATTGCTGACAGCATTACTAAGGTGCCAGTGTACATGGATAACATCAACATCGTTGACCCATTGCAGAAAGATGCGACCGTTGAAGTGTCTGCAACAGACAATGTTAAGAAGGGACAGATGGCAGAAATCAAGGTTAAAGTGACCAATATCGGTCTTGATAAGCTGGAGAATGCCAAGCTGGAGCTCACCGTTAACGGTAAAACAATCAAGGAAGAGAACCTTGATGGGCTCAATCTGCTACAGAAGAAGGAATATAAGGTGGACTACAGAACCACTACTCTCGACAAGTCTGACGCTCTTAACGTGAAGGCTTCGGTTACTTATGAGGACGATCTCGACCCAGATAACAATGAGTCAGAGGCCTGTTATCAACTGTACAGCAGCTGATGTTGCAGCACCAAGGAACCTCAAGAACGTCAAGGTTGACGACAATAAGGTGAAACTTACATGGGATGCTCCAACGTCAACCATCGAACAAAAGACCGACGACTTTGAGAGTTACGAGGCTTGGAGTACTACTTTCGGCAACTGGACTACCGTTGATGAAGATCATGGTACTGCTGCTCCGCTTGCCAAGGGAGCTGAATACAAACACCAAGGTGAGCAGTTCGCATTCATGAACTGGCAGCCTTCAGACATATTCAAGACTGGTCAAGGCCTCGATCCACACTCTGGTAACAAGTCACTCGTAGCCATTTACCAGACAGGAGCAGACAAAAAGCTCACTGCTTCAAGCAACTGGCTCATCACTCCAATGCTTTCTGGTAAGGCACAGACCATCAGCTTCTGGGTTAACAACGTCAACTCAAAGGATAAGTCATATGGTAAGGAAAGCTTCGATGTCCTCGTCTCCAACACTGACAACCAAGTAGCAAGCTTCCAGAAGGTGGGAGAAACACATGAACAAGGTGATGCTAAATGGAATGAAGTGAAGGTAGATGTACCTGAAGGGACAAGATATTTCGCTATACATCACAACACTTCTAAGGACCAGGCATTCGTCTTTATGATTGATGATATCACCTTCGAGAGCAGCACAGGTCCTGTTTCATACAACATCTATCGTGATGGTGAATATCTATCTAACAGCATCAAGCTGGAGAGTGGTGATGTTACCGTTGACGGAACAAAGCATAACTACAGCGTAACTGCCGTATATGCTGACGGAGCAGAGTCTGATCCTGTTTCTGTTGACGTGACAACGATCATCCAGAAGGTAGGTGCTAACGGCGAGATTCTATATGATGTCTACACACTCGACGGCAAACAGGTTCTCAAAGATGCGAAGAGTCTGAAGTCATTGGGCAAGGGCGTCTATGTCATCAACGGCAAAAAGACCATCATAAGATAATGAACAGAACGCGATCCATACAACAGGATTGATAAAAACGGAGCCGGAGCCTCACAAGGGTTGCGGTTCCGTATCTGTGTTTTTATATACATTAAGTAAGAGAAAAGCTGGCTTGTCACCGGACAATGATTATCTTTCAGCGTGCTAAAGACACCGAAGCCAGACATAACAAACAACCATACGATATTATGGACTTCAAGAAACGATTATTTGTAGGACTGCTATTCACACTCACAGCAGCACTCACAGTAACGGCAGCACCGAGATCTAAGGCTGCCATAAAGCCATAGCAGCCAAAGTCTTCAAGCAATCACCAACGCTGATGACGACACGTGCAAGTAAAGATGAGCCCAGAGCGCTCCTCGCAAACAAGGCTTTCACAGTCATGGGATACGACAATGGCGGCTTTGTCATCGTCAGTAACGATGACCTTCTACCTGATGTCATCGCCTATTCAAACACGGTTTTCGACAAGAACACAAACAACGAGAACTTCAAATGGTACCTCTCTGCAGCGGAAGAGGCTATCAAGGACATCGTGAAATCTGGTAAACCACGCACCATGGTACCTCCCGACCAGAGCAAATATGCGGCTGAAATACCGTCATTCCTCACTGCTCGATGGGGACAAGAGAAGCCTTACAACGACCTTTGTCCTGAAGGTACAACGTCAGGAACGGGTAGTTGGCAAGGATATGGTAGCACTGGACGAACCTTAACAGGGTGTGTTGCCACCGCAATGGCGCAGATCCTGTATTACATTGGGTGGCCTGAACATGGCATTGGGACCCATTCCGTAAACGTAAAGCAGGCTGATGGCAACAAAAAGAAGCTAACTGTCAACTTCGAAGAGAGTGTTTACGACTGGGGAAACATGATAGACAGCTACAGAGGACACTACTCTAAGGAGCAAGGTGAGGCCTGTTGCCAGACTGATGTTGGACTGTGGTGTAGCAGCAGACATGAATTATGCCACCGATGGTTCGGGAACTTTCACCGAGAATGCCTGCCAAGGTCTAAAGAGAAACTTCGGTTTCCCAGAGACAATACAGATGTTGAGGCGCCGCAGATACACCGAAAAGGCATGGATGGACATTATATACAACGAACTGAATGAGCGTCGTGCCATCCTGTATACGGGTGTTGACCTCAAGAATGGCGGTCATGCCTTCGTTGTTTGTGGATATGATGAAGCCGGAAAGGTATGGGTCAACTGGGGATGGGAAGGCTCAGCCGACGGATTCTATGACATTGCACTCCTCAATCCACGCTCAATGAAGTTCTCTGATGACCAGGATATGATCATCGGTCTTGAAGGTGAAAAGGCTGAACTCGTGCAGGATACCGTCACTGTTGAGACTCCTGGAACACTCAATACACTCATTGCTGACAGCACAAAGAGTATGATTTCTCTGTTGAAGGTCAATGGTAAGATCAATTCTTCCGACCTCCGTACCATCCGCCAGATAGCTGGTAACAATGCAGACGGGACTATTCAGCGTAGCTCTTTGGCTACACTCGACCTCAGCGATGCCGTTATCGTAAGCGGTGGAGAGCCTTATATCGTTGAGGGCAAACGCGAGTTGACAACGAAAGACAATGAGATTCCAGAGCGGGCATTCTTCAATTGCAGGTCAATACGTAACCTTATCTTACCGAAAACAATCACTTCTATCGGCGATGGAGCCTTCGGAAGACTGAGCAGACTCGACTCTTTAGACATTCCAACAGGTGCAGATAAGAGCTATCTCTTTGATGGTAAGACTCTGACAACAACAGATGGGACTGAGGTCATCGCTGCTTTTGCCAAACAACAAGGGCGACTATGCTGTGGCAAAGGGCATCACGAAGGTTCATGACTATGCTTTCTCAGGATGCAGTAAGCTGACGAAGATTGTCCTCCCGAACACCATTACAACCATTGGTGATCAGGTTTTTCTCTGGCAATAACGCCCTCGCTGTCATCCGTCTTTACAGCGAAGACAGTACCTACATTGGGCCGTAATGCCTTCACAGACATCAGCAAGAGCGAGGTGAAACTGCAGATTCCTTCTGGAACAAAGAACCTCTACAAGCGCAATGCACAGTGGAAGGACTTCGATATTGTTGAGTTTGGTACCACAGTAAAGGCTCGTAGCACCGTTCGTCCATACGGAAGTGAGAATCCAAAGTTCGGTTGGCAGCTCAAGGGCGACTATGTTGAAGGTACGCCAGAACTGATATGTGAGGCTACAAAGACCTCTCCTGCAGGTAAATATACCATCGTTGTGAAGCGCGGAACGATAACGGAAGAGCAAGTGGAGTTCTCCAATGGCTTCCTCATCGTGCAGAAAGCATTGGCTGAAATGCATGCTAAGGACGTGACGATAGAGACAGGTCAGACGCCAACATTCGGATATACCGTGGACAGTCTGCAGAACAATGAGACGACAGTCACACTGACCAAGGAGCCAGTCTTCACCGTTAAGGACAGCGAAGGCAAGACGATTACTACCTTCGATGCACCAGGTAAGTACACCATTGAGGTGAGTGGAGCTGAAGCAAAGAACTATAAGTTCAACTATTCTCCTGCCGTTCTCACCGTTAAGTCTACTGCCAACGGCATCAACAGCACATCACGCAATGCGACAACAGCTACCTTTGATGTCTATAGCCTCAACGGTACCTGCGTTGCCAAGGGTGTAACCAGCCTCAAAGGCCTTGCCAAGGGCGTTTACTTCGTCAATGGTAAGAAGCTGATAGTTAAATAACTCAAAAAGCACTTCCCCACCCCCTGCGAAGGAGATGGGGAAGTTTTATTGTAAAACAAATTCACGATTAGAAAACAGAAGACGCCCTTTCGCATGGTAAAAGACGCCCTTTTACACATCAAAAGATGCCCTTTTACCATGCAAAAAGGCATGTTTTACAACGCAAAAGAGCACCTTTTACAACCCTCTTTGTAACCTTCTGTATTCCAAAAAGGTTACAAACCCAAAAATAACACATAATCACTTATATGGCAGTAAACCAGCAAAGAAAAACAGTAAAGATATTTCATAATAACAGAAGAACCCTTCTTCGCGCACGGAGACTCCGTCGTTTGAACCCCACAACGTGATTATTCAACAGACATAAAATAATGACTGAAAGTGTTTGCGTCCATCACGGACTTTTCATATATTTGTGAATGAATCGATCATGAACGCTGAAACGACCTTTCTATTAATTAAAACCATTAAATATGAGTAAAAGATTTACTAAGCTGATTGCATTGTTTACTGCAACCATGGCAGTATTTTCAGCATCTGCACAAGTGTTGCCAGTGAACAAAACACCACGTTATCCATCCAGAAATCTGCCACGACAGAAAACGGAAAAACCAACAACTAACCTGCTGAAGACATTCCCCACCTTGCTCGCAAAGACATTACCAAGGGGCGGAAAGACACCTTTCTTCGCAGCTTCTATCCCCCTTCAGACGGCAACCCCAAAGAACTTGGTAAGCGTGAACCCGTCACTCACCATGTGGGGAAACCTCCTGACGGACGATTTACTAGGCATGTACGCCTTCCATCCCACTGCAAACATCAACTTCGAGAGCCTCTCTTCCTTCTATAATGGCTACTTCAATGCAGGAAGTGGACTTGTTGATGGCATCCTGCATGGTATGTTCCTCGACACGAGTTACGCGAGTCTGGGCGTCATAAAACTGAAATATTATGCCTACGACACCAAAACATGGCAGCTCATTGACCAGCCTGTAGAGGTAAACGACCTCAGTCTGACTGCCACAGAGACGGCTGTAGACCCCGTAACGGGTGAGATCTTCGGTGAGTTTTACGCTCCTGATTTGAATGGACATGAGTGGGGTGTGATTGATTATACCACTCTGAAGCGCACCACGATAGCCCCTGCACAGCGACGTATATGTAGCTTTGGGCATCGCCAATGACGGCTTTGCATACGGTGTAACGAAGGAAGGTGACTTCTATCAGATTGACCGTACGACGGGTGCAGAGACGCTGAAAGGCTCTACGGGAGTGGTGGTTTCCGATAACAATGGACAATACTTCACACAGAGTGGAGAGTTTGACCCACGCACAAATGAGTTCTTCTGGGCATCAACAGACAGGGACGGGAAGTTCCAACTCTATACGATCAACCTTGAAAACGGAAAGGTTACGCCCGTAGGAGGCTACTCAACGGAGGCTTCACTCATGGCTCTTACCTTCCCAAAGACGCCTACTGCTCCTGCTGCACCAGCTGCTGCAAGCAGTCTGAAGGCTGACTTCAAGGACGGGAAGCTGCAGGGTACGTTCCAGTTTACGGCACCTGACAAGACGTTTGACGGTTCTTCGCTCACGGGTAACGTCTCTTATACACTCTATGCCAACGAGAAAGAGATTACGAAAGGTAGCATCGGGGCTGGCAAACAAGCCACACTCGACATCACAGTCGGCGAAGGTCTTAACAATTTCGTGGTCCTTCTAGCAAACGAAGCAGGCACTGGTCCGCGCAGTAAGATTACTACTTACGTTGGCTATGACACCCCAGAGGCAGTCAGGAACATGTCGTTCAACCTTGACGAGACGGGAAATGTCAGCCTCACGTGGGACAAGCCGCTGCAAGGAACACACAAGGGTTACCTCGGAACACTCACCTATGACGTCATCCGGAATGTCAACGGACAGAGCAAGACAGTGGCTGAAGGACTGTCAGTAACAACCTTCCACGAAGTGATTCACAAGGATTCACTGTCAGCTTATTCGTATTCTGTGCAGGCAATCAATAGAGATAAGCGCAGCGTTAAGGTGACAACCAATGGTGAAGTGTTTGGTAATGCGCTCAATGTGCCGTTCTTCGATGACCTGTCGACGGCTAACAGTGCTGACCTCTACACCGTTATAGATAACAACAAGGACCAGAGCACCTGGAAATGGAGCGCTGCCAAGGGTGGACAATACCAATATAACTTCAGCAAAGAGAATACTGCTGACGACTGGTTGATGACTCCTCCAATACAAATGAAGCAAGGAAAGACCTACAAAGTATCGTTCAAAGCTGCCGCAGGGTTGAAGGATTTCGATGAACGTATGGAGGTTCTATGGGGCAAAGGGAAGACGATTGATGCCATGAAGGGCGTGCTTCTTCCTGCTACTGACATCAAAGGGGCTGACCTCAAGACCTATTCCGGTACCTTAAAGCCCACTGCTGACGGTGATTATTGCATCGGGTTCCATGCCCTTTCGGCTCCTGACAGATACATGATTGTCCTCGACTCCATCGCTGTTGAGGGGGCTGCAGAGGCGAAAGCACCTGCTGCCGCTACCCAGCTGACGGCTACCCCAGACGCAACAGCAGCTCTTAAGGCTACCATTTCATTCCATGCTCCAACGAAAACCATCGATGGTTCAGCACTGACAAACATCACTAAGATGGTCGTTCTCAATGGTAAACGCACCGTAAAGACCATCGAGAACCCCGCACCAGGCACTGTCCTGACGGTTACGGATGATGCTGCTGCAAACGGAGAGAACACCTATGACATCATAGCCTACAACAGTTTCGACTTCGGAGAGAAGGCTTCTGTCACGGTTTATGTGGGACAAGACGTGCCTGTAATGGGCAAAGTAAAGCTAAGGATCAGACTACTTCAGTTCAATTGAGGTGGGATGTGCCAGCTGGTGTGCACAATGGCGTCATCCTTCCAGAGCAGATTACGTACCGAATCCACAACATCACCGAGGAAGGAAGGGTTGATGAAGAGATCGGATCAGTAAAGGGTAAGACCGAATTCACCATCACCGGACTGAATACTAACAAGGGTGAACAACGCTATCAGCGCTGGGCTATCATCGCAGAGAACCCTTCCGGACTCAGTAACTGGGTTGCTGGGACCGTACTTGTGGGTACTCCTTACTCCATCCCGTACCATAACAGTTTCAAGAATGGCACCATCGAGAACCTGTTCATAGGTCTGGAACGGTCTGACAAGAATGCTTCATGGACCGTAACCAACGATGTCTCATCCGATAACGACTTCGGTTCACTCCTCTTCCGACCCTCTGTACCAGGCGTCTCAACCATCCTTTGTGGTAAGATGAACTTACAAGGGGCAACGAGTCCGAAGCTCATCTTCGACTATAGAGGTGATGGAACACCAAAGGAAAAGGTGGAAATACGATTCGAAAAGAAGGACGGTGAAGTCACAGAACCACTATGGACGAATACCGTTCCATCAACAAATGGGACATGGAAAACCCAGGTTGTCGACATTCCTACCGAACTGATAGGTGAAGATTACGTACTCATGCGCATCATCGGAAAGGCTGATGTCATCACGGACGACCCTGTTTTCATTGACAATATCAACATTGCTGACCCATTAGAGAGGGATGCAAGCATTGATTTGTCAGTGCCTGAGAAGGTGAAAAAGGGACAGACGGCTCATCTAACGGTCAAGGTTACCAACCTTGGAATGGAGAAAATGGAACATGCAAAGGTCACTTTGACTGCCAATGATAAGGTTATCATGGGGTTAGAACTCGCGAAAACGCTCTCTCTCCTACAAGATGAGACCTTCAACGTAGACTACAAAACGACGAGTCTTGAGGCTTCGGACAATCTGAATATCAAGGCAACTGTTGACTATGAGGACGACTATGACCCAGAAAACAACACTGCTGAAGAGAGCATGAAACTGGAGAAAGCCGACGTACTTACGCCTCAGAACCTGCGTGTTGTGGACAATACAGCCGCAACAATGAAGCTTTCATGGGATGCACCATCCTCATCAACAACCGATGTTAACGATGACTTCGAGCAATATGAGGCTTGGGGAACCAGCTTTGGTGCATGGACAACGGTTGATAACGACCATGGTTTCGCAGGAAATCTCGTCGATGGAGTACAGTATAACCACCAAGGTGAGGCGTTCGCATTCATCAATTGGGAACCAGCTGACATCTTCGAGGGAGCTGACAGCAATGTTCTGCCACACTCAGGCGAGAAGGCTGCAGCCGCAATCTACCAGGTTGACAACATGGGTAACGACTATATTGATGCTGACAACTGGCTCATCAGTCCGCAACTGTCAGGAAAAGCACAGACCATACACTTCTGGGTGAACAATCTTCCAGCACAAGACGGAAACTACGGAACGGAAAGTTTCGATGTGCTTACCTCAATGACGAACAACGAGATTACTGCCTTCAAGAAGGTCGGAGACACACATGTACAAGGTTCAGGTAAATGGACTGAGGTGGCAGTGACCGTTCCTGAGGGTACAAAGTTCTTTGCTATTCACCACATAACAAAGAAAGATAACGTCTTTGTCTTCATGGTTGACGATGCCACTTTGAGTCGGGTACAGGTCCAATCTTGTACAATATCTATCGGGATGGCACCTATGTAGGCAAAACCTACACCACCCTTAGCAACGAGATAGCCAACGACGGACAGACTCATCAGTACAGTGTGACTGCCGTTTATGCTGATGGCTCTGAGTCAGAGCCCGTTATGCTCACCGTCACCACGGGTATCCAGAACGTCGATGGCACCTCTCCTGTTACTTATGATGTCTATACCCTCGATGGCAAACAAGTACTGAAGGCTGCACGAAGCCTACAGAAACTTGCCAAAGGCATCTATGTTATCAATGGTAAGAAAACGATTATTAAATAATCAGACATAGCCAAAAAACCGATTGACCATTAAAAACTTAACCCCGCTTCCCCACCCCCTGCAAAGGAGATGGGGAAGTTTTATTGTAAAACAAATTCACTATTAGAAAACAAAAGACGCCCTTTCGCATGGTAAAAGGGCATCTTTTACAACGCAAAAGGGCGTTTTTTACAATCCAAAAGAACGTCTCTTACAATCCAAAAGAGCCTCTTTTGAATTGCTTGTTATATATTCTTTTACAATATTACCTATTCTTCCTCATTCTGCCACCTTACGATATTGCTCGTAAAGCCACTGCTGTTGCTGCGCAATGGTGAGGTTACTGTTATCGAGTTCGATGGCATCAGGTGCTTTGCGGAGTGGAGAAGTGGCGCGATGAGAGTCGATATAGTCGCGTTCCTCAACGTTCTTCAGAATGTCATTAAAGTTCGCTTCCATCCCTTTTGCCTTCAGTTCGTCATACCGACGTTGGGCACGTACCTCAGCAGATGCCGTTACAAAGATCTTCAGTTCAGCATCTGGGAAGACCACCGTACCAATGTCTCGACCGTCCATGACGATTCCTTTCCCTGCTCCCATGCGCTGTTGTTGTGCCACGAGGGCTGCACGGACGAAGGATAAGGCAGCGATGGGGCTGACGTGTGATGATACTTCCATGCTTCGGATGTCCTTCTCCACGTTCTCACCATTGAGGAAAGTGTCGGGTCTACCTGTCGTTTTGTTCAGTTGGAAGCTGATGTTTATATTCTTCATCTGTGCCTTCAGCTCTTCCTCCCGTATGCTTCCGTCGGCATTGAAGAGGTTATGACGCAGTGCATAGAGCGTTACCGAGCGGTACATAGCACCCGTGTCAACATAGATATAGCCTATTTCCTTGGCAAGATCCTTTGCCATCGTACTCTTACCACATGATGAAAAGCCGTCAATGGCTATGGTTATTTTCTTCATTCTGTATACCTTATTAATATAGTATGTTATATGTCATCTTCTTTAGGATGACCACAAAGTTAGTAAAAAAAAACAGAATGCAGCCTGAGAAGGGGTAGAATAAAAGAACTTTCGAAATTTATTGTAATATTACAGTAAATTTCGAAAGTCCTGAAAGATGCTAAAATGAATAGGCTAAGTTGACCAATATCGAACTACTTGTCGCATGATACTTGCCGTAAGCGAGGTTGAGTTTGAAGCGTTCGAGGTTGATTCCTGCTCCAAGACTCAGTCCTGCACCGTGTGCACCGGCGTCATCGCCCTTGCCAATGGTCATCTCGTCAGACTTACGGAAGTTGTATCCGCCACCAATCCATATGTTATCAGAGAGCAAAACATCGGCTCCAAGGTTGAGATGATTGATGAAACGATAGTTGTAATGCGTCATATCAACGAGTGTTGCAGACACTCTGACAGGCAGAGCAGCAAAGGTTTTGCTCACACCAAGTTGCAGATCGAACGGCATCTTACCGTAATCTTCCTCGTAAGCCTTGACCTGTCCACCGAGATTCTTTGCTACAACAGATACTGACCATTGGCGTTCGGGCTCATACCAGTTCAATCCGAGGTCTACACCAACAGCCATTGAGTTGTAGTTTCCGATGTAAGAAGTAATGAATTTTGCCGTGATACCACCCACAAGATTGCGTGCCAGCTCATACGAAAAGATTCCTTCCAGAGCAATATCGCTGGCGTTGAACGTTCCCGTCTGTACGTTATTCTCATCCACCTGCTTCATCTTTCCGTAGTTCATGTACAGTATTCCGCCCGCAATCGTGGCCTTTTCGCCAAGCGCTTTGGTGTAAGAAGCACCCATATAGTTGGCTCCGTGCATGTAATTCATATAGTTCAGCCCCACAGTATTGTCACTTACGGACGATGCAAGGGCTGGATTAGAGAACATAAGGGCAGGGTCATCCTCAATAATCGTAATGTTTTCACCACCCAAAGCTGCCGCATGCGCACTCACAGGGAGGCGAAGAAAATTATATTCAGTCTGACTCTCCTGTGCCTTTGTGCCCATAACGAGCAGCAGAGTGAGGAGGGTTAAAACGACTTTTTTCATCTAATCTAAATTAATTTCTCGGCAAAGATACATCTTTTTCCGAATATCTTATTACTTTTGTCTTCTGAAGTTCTGTGCATCAGACGGTCTTTTGTCTGATAAGTCACAGTGATTAGTATAACGGTATTTGCTATTGTTTAGTATCTTATATTGGAAATAAAGAAGTCAAATAGGGCAGACTTGGAGAATAAACGGTGGGTTGGCTTCCTCTTGGGAGTCATTCTGGCACTGTCTATCTTCTTTGTTGCGATGGAATATAACAGCTCTGGGACTGATGATGACAGCAATACGAAGCGTTCATTGCATGATGTCACACTCCACGACATGGAGATGTTGCCTGCCATTGACCAGCAGAACCTTGCCAAACGAAGGATGAGAAGAAGCCAACGGTGGATGATATGCTGAATCTTAAGCGTAGTGACACACCGAATAAGGTTACTCCGCACGATGCAGGAAGCATGAATTCGAATGATAAGAAGACTGCTGCGCCACAGGTTAGTGATGTTCCTATCATCATGCCAACCATCAATACGCTGCCTGATCCGCCTAAAGTGAAGGAAGATGGGAAGAAAGTGACGGAGAAAATGACTGATGACCCGTCGCAAGTGGAGGTGGAACGCTATGATGACAAGGTCAGTAAGCGTATTCTTTCAGAGACTCCTACACCCCCAGGGGGCTGGGTTGAGTTCATGAAATGGCTCACAAAGACCCTGCAATACCCTGCTTCTGCGAAGGAAAACCAGCTTTCTGGTACGGTGAACATCACCTTTATCATCAATGTTGATGGCTCTGTGAGCGATGTTACCATCCGAAGTGGGAAGGTACCGGTGCTCAATGCCGAGGTACTTCGCGTACTGAAGACAATGGGAACATGGAAACCTGGCATCGCAAAGAACAAGCCTTGCCGCTCAATGGTTGAGATACCAGTGGTCTTCAAGCTCTCATAGACGATGTCTGTGGGGATAATAACGAACGAATAAAACAATCTATTAGCACTTTTATCAATGTATACTGCTGACGAAATACTCGCGAAAGTAAACGCATATATCAATAATCTGACTTACGATCGTAAGCCACAAAGCCTGTATGAACCCATCAAATACGTGTTGGAACTGGGTGGAAAGCGCATCCGACCAACGCTGATGCTGCTCTCATACAACCTCTTTAAGGACGATCCAGAGACCATTCTCTCTCCGGCATGTGCCCTTGAGACCTATCATAACTACACACTTCTGCACGATGACCTCATGGATGACGCACCACTTAGGCGTGGTCAGCAGACTGTTCATGTGCGTTGGGATGCTAATACTGCCATCCTTTCAGGCGATTCTATGCTTGTTTTGGCATTCGAACGCATGGCACGTTGCGGTGATAAACACCTGCATGAGGTGTTGAGTTTGTTTGCTGAGACAGCGTTAGAGATAGGTGAAGGACAGCAATATGACATGGAGTTCGAGCACAGAAACGATGTTCGGGAAGAGGAATACATTGAGATGATACGCCTCAAGACGAGTGTTCTGCTGGCGTGTGCTATGAAAATTGGGGCTGTTCTGGCTGATGCACCGAAGGAAGATGCCGACAAATTATATAAGTTTGGTGAACAAATAGGTCTTGCTTTCCAGCTTCAAGATGATTATCTTGACGTCTATGGCGATCCGAAAGTGTTCGGAAAGAAGATTGGAGGAGACATTACTTCGAACAAAAAGACCTACATGCTCATCAATGCCTTTAACAAAGCGGATGCTAAACAGCGCAAAGAACTGGAGCGATGGGTGGCATGTGAGAACTTCAACCGTGATGAAAAGGTGGCTGCAGTGACGGCTTTATATAATAAGATAGGTGTAGATAAGCTGGCACAAGATAAGATAAATCATTACTTCGAGGTGGCAAGTAAGTATCTTAATGACGTCTGTTTACCCGAAGAACGTAAGGCAGAAATGAAGGCTTATGCCGTCAGATTGCTGAACAGACAACGCTAAAAAGCCTCACCCCAGCCCCTTCTGGCTCTCTTTTTATAACAATGATAATCGACACACATGCACATTTAGATGTTGAAGACTTCAAGGAAGATCTTCCAGAAGTGATCACCCGTGCCCGAGAAGCAGGGGTTGAGAAGATATTTATACCTGCTATCGACCTCCCATCTGTGGACACGGTGCTGGCAGTATGCCGCCGTTTCTCCGACACCTGTTACCCAATGATTGGCTTACAACCCGAAGAAGTACGTGCCGACTGGCAGGAAGTACTTGATAAGATGCACCGTCGACTGATGGAATCCATCGCACATAAGCGTGAAGGAACAGCCCAACCGGGTGAGACTTTCATTGCTATTGGTGAGGTAGGGCTCGACTTTTATTGGTCACGTGAGTATGAAAAGGAGCAGCTGGCAGCCTTTGAAGAGGCGGTGAAGTGGAGCGTTGAGACCCGATTACCACTGATGATACACTGTCGGAAGGCACAGAACGAGATGCTACACATCATGCGTCCGTATGAGAAAGAGCTACCTGGCGGTGTGTTCCATTGCTTTACGGGCAACCAAAAGGAGGCAGAAGCCTTCCTCCGTTTCGACCGATTCTGCCTCGGAATAGGTGGTGTCTCAACGTTTAAGAGCAGTCATCTGCGCGAAGATCTGCCTGCAGCAGTGCCCTTAGACCGTATTGTTCTTGAGACAGACAGCCCTTATATGGCGCCCGTCCCTCATCGTGGGAAGCGCAATGAGAGTGCTTTCATTGTTGAAGTGATGCGTACACTTGCCCAAAGCTACGGTGTTGATGAGGCTGAAATAGCACGACGGACGAATGAAAATGTGGCAAGGGTGTTCCTTAAAGAAGTTTAAAATCTGTTGCGTTACTACTGAATTATAAAAAGGAAAGAACTAATTTTGTACAACTTTTTAGAGCCCCTCGCAGTCCTTACTGCATGGGAATCTATAAGGAAAGATGCTCGAGTGGTTGAAGAGGCACGCCTGAAAGCGTGTAAACGCCTAAAAGCGTTTCGGGGGTTCGAATC